>Ga0183098_10031_pt1 | contig 659954 bp, 521 predicted proteins | sample BioMet9_FD_128884 | JGI IMG/M metagenome (GOLD analysis project Ga0183098, IMG submission 128884) | Microbial communities from bioreactor (seeded with sewage sludge) at Lawrence Berkeley National Lab, California, USA - Biofuel... | ecosystem: Engineered > Bioreactor > Anaerobic > Unclassified ...
CATTGAAGGGGAAGTCAACAGACTTAAAAGCAAAAAGAGAGAGATGTATGGTCGAGCGGGTTTCCAATTGCTAAGAAGAAAAGTCGTTCTTGCAGTATCTGGATAGCACCAAATTTGACGAAGAACCGATATCCTCCGTTTTCAGCAGAAAAGAATATCTTTATTAAATTATAAATATTCAAAGAATAATCATGTGATTTTGCCCCTGTAGCATTATTGTTATGCCTTCTATAAAACACTAAAAAGGAATCATATATGCATACTCTTCCATACAATGCCGCTGAAAATGCAAGTAAGCTATCATATAAACCTAATGTATTATAGCCTTTAGGGGACATCTTCAACAATTTCTTATTAAACAACATTGTATGTCCAGCTACAACATTAACAAATATCAATCGTTCCAATCCAAAATTTGGTGTCCGCAAATCAACATATATAGAAGAAGAGTCATCAGAAAAAGGTTTTGAGCGGCAAAAACAAAGTAAATTATCACCAATAACAGACATTTCCTTCTCTATCTTGTCAGGACACCAAATATCATCTTGATCAGATACTGCTATAAAATCCCCATGAACTTTGCTAAATGCAGTAAAAAAATTTTCATTAATACCTAATCGCCTAACATTAACTGAAAAATGAATATTATGATATCCTTTAGAATATTCCTCCAATATTAATAAAGTATTATCTGTAGAACAATCATCTTGAATATATATTTCAGAAATAGGATAAGTTTGTGAAATAATCGAATCTAACTGCTTAGATAAGAATTGTGCACCATTATAAGTACACATTACTACAGAGACAGTTTTCCGCACTGATGTCAACATTTTCTAAAATCAAGTATTTTCAATACACTATTCATTCTATTGACAAAAGTATGTTTCTCCATAATCAGCCTATAAGCTTTTTCTGCCGATTCCGTATTATCCTGATGCAAATAATATTCAATCATATCTATCAACTCATCTTCAGAATGATACATGGCAACTTCATTATTTTGGAATACTGATTCAATATAGGGATTCCAATCCACCAACTGAAATGCTCCAGAACCACTTATCTCAAATACTTTAGGATTAGCCCCATTTTTAGATTGTGCGTGATGAATATTGATACAAATCCTAGCACGATTATATAATAAATTAACTTCTTCCGGAGGAACAGAGCAATTCTTATAAATACATCTATGCTCTCTAAATAACCATTTCAATGGATTTTTGTACCAAGGTTTATAAACGCCATATATTTGTATATTATATCTAGAAAAAGTGGAAACAACCCTTCTCAGTATTCTAATTCTATTGGGATAAGCATATAAAGCCCCAACGAACAGAATATCAATATCTTTCTTTATATTTATCGGATGATATATATTTGTATCGCATGCTTGAGGTAAAAAATAAGAATGAATACCTTTTGACTTGAGATATTCAACATCACTTTCTTCAAAACAAAAATAAGCATCAGCAAAAGGAGCCAATGCTTCACTCTGAGGATGTCGCTTTATCCCATCTAAAGCCCATATAGCTACTTTTGAAGTCTTTTTAAAAATCAGGATTGTTTCAGTATCCAAGATATCCCCATTATAAACAAATACAAGAGATGGATTAAACTCAGTAAAAATATTCACCACTGACTTGTTAAAAGCACTTCTGCATTTCTTCTTTAATCCTTTGTTCCTTGGCAAACACTTATTTAGAATTTTATTTTTTAGTGAAAAAGGATGAATCGGTTCATCATATTCCATAATCCGAACCACATACTCTAACTCTTCAAAAGCGCAACCGATGCTATGATTATAACAAAAAAAAGAAGGTCCTATGATAAGTACTTTATTCATTAATTACTTTTTCTATTTGAAAATTCAAAGGTTTCAAAATATCTTTCCACACGAAATTTCTTGAATAATCTCTTATACTGTCATAAAAATCTTCCAAATGTATATTTCCATTAACAACACATTGTAACAATTCAACAAATTCATCGTCGCTACTAAATACTCTTCCAATACGTTCATAGTCTGTTAATTCCTCAGCAGATGATATGCGGCTTGTTATAATATAATTAGCAAAATATAAAGCCTCAACTAAAACAATAGCAAAACTTTCCCACCAAGAAGTCAAACAAAAAACTTTTGCACGATTATACCATGAATACAAAATTTTTCTATCATAAATTGCCCCAGTAAAAATGACCTTATCCTTTAAATTAGGGTGTTTAACAAAAAAATCATTTACCACAATCTGAAATGATTGCTCAACAGGGCCAATAAATGCAACCCTCCAGTCTTTAAGATCGATCTGATTTAATGCCTTCAAGAATAATTCATGATTTTTTTCAGGAGCACCTATGCGTCCAACTACAACAATCAAATTTTCTTTTTCATCAAACGAATAAATTCGAATATGCTGATCTGCAATAAATCGATCATCAATACCATTTGTTATCTTTATCAACTTTGATTTAAGAAATGGGAAAGACGAATGTAAATAAATTCCTACGCCATCAAGTTCATAAGATACAATCGATGCTATTTTTTCAAAGAAAAAAGAATAACCAATATGTTTCCATCTTGTAAGGCATTGCTCAAATCGTTCAACGTTCAAATCAAGTTTAATATATAAAACCCCTTTCGTGTTTCGCATCTTATATATCAAACCATATAGTAAAGTTTCTTTGGTATTATGATATAGATTGAGAACATCCATCTTAGATGCATTCTTCCATATATATTTTATCACCGCATAAGAAGGTTTTCCAAAACGATAATGAGGATCCGGATCAATAAAATCCATTTTCAATCCACATGCTTCATTCTCTAATGCCAAAAAATGATCATTTTTACGAAATGCAACTAAGGTTGATTCATATCCATAATCACGATATAGTACGTATGGAATCATTCCAACATCCTTAAGAATATGAACATTCTCAGCTGGAGGGAAGAGTGTGTAGAAATGGATCATACTAAATTATATAGCAGATTTAAAAGACAACAAATTAACTTTACATTTAGAAACCCAGTAGTTAACTTTCGATTTATGGAAGAATAATGAAAAAAGTACTATCCTAGAAATACACTTTAATGAAATAACTCCAAACAATATATAGGTTATAATAAGCCCAAAATATTTCTTAAAATATATATATTCTCCTGTTAAGTAAAACCTCAATCGTTTTATGTTTGAAGATTCAGATTCACCTTCCAAATGAATTATATGTGCATTAGGAACTGAATAAATCTTATAGCCACTTTTCTTTATCCGATAGCACAAGTCTGTCTCTTCAAAATTCATAAAAAACTCAGGGGAAAACATTCCTGATCGATCCAAAACATTCTTTTTAACCATCAAGTCGGCTCCAATGATCATTGATACAGGCATAGGGGAGTCAGTATAATTAAAGTTACGCGATCGCGGATTAGATGAAAAAATAGGACTAAGGTAAACCACCGATGCCAATTCTTGCCACAAATTTGGAAATACACGCCCAAAAGAGTTTACAGGCCGCATATCCATCGAATACAAATTTCCACCACAAGCACCCACCTCTTCGTATTTTTTTAGGAAATCATATAAAATACCAACAGCATTATTAACTAATAGAGTGTCCGGATTTAAGAAAAAAACCATTTCCCCTCTTGCCTTTTTGATCCCAATATTATTTGCTCTACCAAAACCCAAATTTCCGCCAGCCTTGATTAAAATCACATCTGGATATGCTACTTTTATCTCCTCAACAGATCCGTCATTAGAAGAATTATCAACAACAATAATCTCATATTTTATTCCGTTAACATGTTTATAGACCGAATCAATACTATTTTGTATTAATTGACCTGTTCTGTAATTCACATAAATAATAGAGACATCCATAATACATTCCACTAATAATACAATTATTATCAATCTATAAAATGTTTAACCTTAACTATACGAATTGGCAAAAAGGGAACCTTATAAAAAATTAGCAAAAGAATACATTTACACATAAAAATAAACTTTCCACTATCAAACAAATATTTTAAAGTCATTTTTATTAATTCACAATCACCCAAGCTTACCATCCACGAATAATACTTTTTAATAAAAGCCAACTTATAATCTATTTTACAAAATGGATTTCCAAAAGATGACAATTGTTTCTTCATTAAAAAGATAACTTTACAACAATCTCTTTGAAATCTCATATTTTTTTTACTATCGACAAAATGAGATGCTGATTTATCTAACAACCTATATATTCCTGTTACTTCTGGAAAATACTGCATTGATGAAATCGTTGATATATATAACCATAATGGAAAATCAGCAAAAGGCCATGTTACAATCTCGTCTTTAAATTTTACAATAAAATCTTGAACCAAACAAGATCGACAACAAACACTTAAAGTCGGAATATGATTCTCTATTATTAATTCATCAAATGTATCATTTATATTACGATGAGTCCAAAAAGTTTCTTCTCCAGTAGATTGACTCAAAATCAAAACATTTGTGTAAACCAAGCCATATGATAGGTTATTTTCTAAAAAATCGATTTGCTTTTGTAACTTAAAAGGGTCTATCCAATAATCATCTCCTTCGCAAAAAGCTATATATTTCCCTCTGGATTGTTGGACTACATACATAAAATTACGCATCATTCCTTGATTTTGAGAATATGAAATCAATTTTATTATATGCGAAAATTTTGTACTATACTCAATACAAATATCTTTTGTTTTATCCTTACTACAATCTTCGCCAATAATCAGCTCATACTCAAAATTTGTTTTTTGCATTAATACTCCTTCGATAGCTTCTCGAATAAAATTTTCTTGATTATATGTAATCATACATACAGATACCAAGCAATCACACATCACAGATAAATTTTAAAAGCCCCTTCGATCTATCTTTAAGTCTTATCACAGGTATACCCACATAAATACCCCACGGTTCCAAATCTTCTTTAACCATTGAGAAAGCCCCAATAGCAACACCTTCTCCTACATTAACATTAGGAAAAATTATTGAATTTGCCCCCACCTGAGAATATTTGCCAATGCACACTTCCCCCTTTAATAAATGAATACATTTATTGTTATGTATAGGTCCAATTAAGTAATCACCACTAAAATCATCAACTGCACTATAAATAGTTGACCTTGGTGAAAGACCTGAATAATCACCTAATACTACTCCATATGTTCCATATATTGCAGCATATGCAGAAATATGGATATTAGATCCTATAGATATTTTACCAGACAATAAACAATAATCATCAATTCTAACATTATTTCCAATTGATATAGTAGATGGAGAATAAATGCTACATTTTTTACTCACCAAAACATTTTTACCCAAAGAGCAAAAGCCTAAAGTATGTAATTCTGTTTCTGTATAAAAAGAATTCATGATTTTCGAATAATATTAATAACATTATCAATCTGATAAGGAGTCAAGCCTGGATATATAGGCAAACATATTACCGTATTAGACAATTGATTTGCATTTTTCAAATTATCTATTTGAGCAGACTCTAAACCTCTATATGTTGAAAAGGAACTAATTAACGGATAAAAGTAGCGACGACCAAAAATATTATATTTTTGCATTTTGTAATATAATTCATCACGAGAGATTCCATACTTATCCTTATTAACGAATATAGGAAAATACGAATAATTATGACGAACTCCTTCAATATCACGAATACAACTAATTCCCAATATTCCATCTAGTCCATTTCTGTATCGGTCTGCAATTTCACGCCGTAGCAATATCGCTTCATCAACGTTTTTCAAATTTAGTAATCCGTACGCGGCACGTACTTCATCCATCTTCCCATTTATACCAGGAGCTACTATCGTTGTTTCACCTGCAAATCCAAAATTCTTCAAATAGTCAATTCTATCTTTTGTATTCTTATCATGACTAATCAAAGCTCCGCCCTCTATTGTATTATATACTTTTGTCGCATGAAAACTCAATGTAGAAATATCACCTTCGTTAAGAATCGATTTCCCATTAATTTCAACACCAAAGGCATGAGCTGCATCATAAATTACTTTCAATCCATATTTATAAGCAATATCTTGTATACTTTGGGTATCACACGGCATACCATAAACATGAACTGGCATAATCGCTGTAGTTTTTGGAGTAATTGCAGCCTCTATTTTGTTTGGATCAATATTACATGTTTTAGGATCAACATCCACAAAAACAGGCTTTATTCCATTCCACCATAAAGCATGTGTAGTTGCCACAAAACTATATGGAGTCGTTATTACTTCTCCTGTAATACGTAATGCTTGTAGAGCGCATATTAAAGGTATTGTGCCATTAGTAAAAAGACTAACATATGGAACTTTCAAATATTCACATAACGCTTTTTCTAATTTTTGATGATAACATCCATTATTTGTTAGCCATTTTCTATCCCAAATATCACGTAAATACGGAATAAAGTCATCTAGTGAAGGTAATAATGGAGATGTCACTGTTATTGGAAATGGCAAAGGTTCTATAACTTTTTTGCTATCACTATATAATTTGACGGAATTCTTTTGCATGGAAATAATCGATTAAGAAATGAAAAAATATTATTAAATATCAATAAAAATACTTTATTGTATATTCTTGAAAAAAAGAGACATAGTACATTCGTCTTCTTATTAATATTTCTACAACCAAAAGACAAAAACATTAATCCAAGAGAAATCCAAAGGCCACCTGTTGCTTTTATTTTCATATTTTTAAAACCTACACGTTCTAGTTTAAACCTTAACCCATGTTCTGTAAATCTATAATAATCATAAGGTTCTTCGTGTATTGGCCAAACAAATGGAACTGTTAATATTAAAATGCCTCCTTTTACGAGTAATCTATACATTTCTTGCAAACATAAATCAGTTTCTGATATATGCTCTAGAACTTGCGTAGATATAATTGAATCAAAACATTCATTTTCAAAAGGAATATCAGTAGCGTCACAAACAACATCCACTTTTTGCAAACTTGATTGGACAACATCACATCCAATATATTCAGTAACCATCGATTCCAAATATTTTTCAAAAGGTTTATTTCCACAACCTACATCTAGTATTCTTCCTCGTACATTTTCTTTTAATATACAAATAACTTCCTTTAGTTGATATTTCCATAATAAATATGAATAGTTACTCTTACTAACAGCAGCAACACTGTTCAGACGATTCAAATTTTCCTTCCTCATCTTCATAGTTTAAGAATAATCAAAGAATATTTCATTAGTATAAGCAGTTTTACTAAAAAAAAATTCAACTTTGAGGCTCGTACAAAAATTAACAATTTCTTTCATTTTTACTTTCTTATTATAAAAAACAAACCACAAGAGCCTTTGTTCAATGGAGTTCATTACGGCATTTCATAGAATATTCCCTATCTTTTCATACTACCTATTTGGAATAGGATAGTAGTACGGAAATGACATACAGCTCCACAAATTACTAAACAAACTCCATCCACTATTATTTACTTTATTCATTATATACTAAAATTCCCCCTATCATAATACCTACTTATGCAAATATTAATTATGTATTCTCTTAAGAACAAATGAGAGAACATCATTAAAAACAGTGGAATTGAATGTTTTAATGATAGCTATATAAAATAGTGCTGTAATAAAGATCTTTGTTACTAATATTATATATACATTAGAGAACAAATAAGATGCAAAATATCCAGCCAATACAGAAATAATCATCGCTCCCAAATAGGGAAACATATCTTTTAAAATATGAAATAACTTGACGTGTAATATTTTATTTGCAAAATATTGCCAATAAAACATTGAAACATAATACGAAAGAATATACCCAATAACCATTACATATATGCCGAGCCTGAATAAAGATATAATAGCCAAAATTTGCAGTACTCCCGTTAGAATCATTCCATACAAGTACAAGTTTGATTTACCATGAGTCATCATTAAATTCGTGTACAAAACCCACATATATACTATTGCTCCCCAAAGGCAAAACAACTGAAGGAACGGCACGCTAGGTAACCATTTTATTCCTAATAAAATGACAATGAATTCCTTTGCCACAAAAGCAAGACCAAGCATTGCCGGAAAAGAAATAAATGCACCAAAACGAACCATTTTTCTAAATACCGCACATTGCCTTTCGCTATCATCATTAACTTGTACCAATACAGGTTGGGCTACATTATTTATCATCCCCGTAATTAATTGATTTCCCATTCCCATCCATTTCTGACCTTGTGCATAAAAGCCCAGTTGAGTAGCATTAAAAAACTTACCCAAGACAACAGAAAATACATTGTTATTGATTTGGATGACAAAATTCGTTAATATTAATTTAAAGCTAAAAGAAAACATTTCCTTTAGAGGCTGAAAATTAAAATGGAAAGATGGATGCCATGGCGAATAATATAATTTAAACACGGAACTCAATGCTGAACTAATAACCATTTGTATAGCTAATCCGATATAAGCATATCCATGCAAAGCAAGATAAACACCTATTGAGCCGGAAAGAATAGTTGAAAAAATATCAACTCTTGCTCTCTCTTTGGTCATCAAAGATTTAAAAAGATACGCATTTGAAGCAATACCTAATCCCCCAAATAAAAAGCAAAGAAATAATATACGAGAAAGCTTTACAAGCTCAGGTCTGTGATAAAAATGAGCAATTAAGGGAGCACAAAAGAAAAGTAAAATGTAAAAAAATAAACCTGATAACGTGCTAAACCAAAACACAGCATTATAATCGTCATCACAAAATTTCTTTCTATTCGTCAACGCAGCCGTAAAACCGCTTTCCTGAATGGTTGAGGCGACAGCACTAAAAATAGCCAACATGCCTACCATTCCATAATCATCCGCATTCAAAATACGAGCAAGAACAAGGCCAAAGACCAAATTAAGGAATGTCTGTATTCCATAGCTTATCCCTCCCCAAAAGAGGCCTTTTGCTGTCTTTTCTTTCAGTGTTTGTTCGGCCATTAAGTTATTTTTGATTGTCTCCTATTTGTTCCGTAAAGGTTACATTGAAAAAACTTTACCTACATTCTATTCTACCTTCCGATACAATGATATATGAAGCCATTTTCTTGCATCTCTTTGGCATCGTAGATATTTCTGCCATCTAAAACTATCGGTGAATTCATCAATTTTTTGATGGCTGCCCACGAAGGAAGGCGAAATTCTTTCCATTCAGTGACAACCATTAAGGCGTCGGCATCTACAACTGTATCGTATATATCGTTTCCATAGTGAACTTTATCACCCATACGACGACGAGTTTCTTCCATAGCTACAGGATCATATACAAAGACTTTGGCTCCAGCCGACAAAAGTTTATCTATCAGAACCAAAGACGGTGCTTCACGCATATCGTCGGTTTCAGGCTTAAATGCCAATCCCCATAATGCAATACGCTTGCCGTTCAAATCTCCCTTATAATATTGATATAGCTTTCTAAACAAGATGGACTTCTGTGTTTCATTAACTTCCTCTACGGCTTCAAGAATACGCATGTGATAATTGTTCGTTTGAGCAGTCCTGATCAAAGCTTTGATATCTTTTGGAAAACATGAACCACCGTAACCGCAACCGGCATAAAGAAAACGTGTCCCTATACGGACATCAGCACCTATGCCTTTACGTACCATATTCACATCAGCACCTACAATCTCGCATAAGTTAGCAATATCATTCATAAAGCTGATACGCGTGGCCAACATTGCATTGGCCGCATATTTAGTCATCTCAGCGGATGGAACATCCATAAAGATCACACGAAAATTATTAAGTAAAAACGGACGATACAATCGGGTCATCAATTCTTCGGCACGTGTAGACTCCACGCCTACAACCACACGATCCGGACTCATAAAATCTTTCACGGCAGCTCCTTCTTTAAGAAATTCCGGGTTTGATGCAACATCGAACTCAACTTGTACATGCCGCTTATCAAGCTCTTCCTGAATAGCCTGACGCACTTTGCGGGCTGTACCTACAGGAACCGTACTCTTGGTGACAACCAATAAATGCTTGGTTATATGCTGCCCTACGGTATGAGCCACCTCCATCACATAGTGCAAATCAGCACTTCCGTCTTCGTCGGAAGGTGTGCCCACTGCACTAAAAAGTACTTCCACTTCGTTCAGGCACTCTGTTAAATCAGTCGTAAAATATAAACGTCCGGCTTGTTGATTACGATGGACCATCTCTTCCAAACCTGGTTCATAGATTGGGATAACACCGTTTTTCAAGTTGTCGATTTTCTTCGCATCAACATCAACGCAAAAAACCTCTGTACCCATCTCGGCAAAACAAGTACCAGTAACCAAACCGACATAACCGGTTCCTACAATTGCTATCTTCATAACTCAAATCGAATTGAACAGAGAAAACTATATAAAACAAATACCATTAGACACACAAATGTTCGTCACTCCCATTACGGGAATAACGATTCACGAAACAAAGATAATATAAACCGGCAGCAGAATCTTCAACTTTACTCAAAAGTAATGCCTAGTACAGTCCTTTTTCGCTATTTGTGGCAAAGATAAAGAAAAGAGAAGACGAAATCAATCACTCTTCTATTTTTTTATTGGCAAAGAATACCGCAACATCTAGAAAGGAAACTGTTAAAAACATGGGTTAAAGCAAATCCTTCTTTTATCAGTTTTTGTTTTTATCTCAAGGCTAGATAAGAGACTTGATCCAAGTTCTATTACTACATTAAATCGTAAGTACTATTTGGTTTCCGTCAAATAGTGTACTCCTAGTCTGTGTCAAAAATTTATGTTTCAATACTTGAAAATACATCCCGAATGAGTCTAAAAACTCATTCGAATGCACGAACAGTTTCATTCGAATAAAACCTTCAATGGATTCGAATGAAATGATTCTTTCATCCGAATAAAATTCGTGATACATTCGAATCAATTTTTAAACTTAACAATTTGTTTTATAGCATATTAAGCCATTTATGGCTATTTATTAGTACAAAAGAGCCTAGCTTGTCACAAAAAAGCTACATTATCAAAAGTCTATGTTTTTCAAAAAATATTCTCTTTTGTGCAGATATATTCAGCAATCTGCCAGGAAACTGGCTTTTGCTTTCTGAAATACGAATATTGGTAATTGACAAACATCTCTCATTTTTTTGTGGGTGCTAATTCAAAGGTTCTTTAGAGAAATATCAAAAATATATTCCCCGCATCAGCTAATAAAGAAAAAGTCAAAATTCAGCTTGCTATATGTCTCTTATTAATCTTTACTTCAACTTTACAACTGTATTTCAATTGAATACAATAAGTTTATAAAAGTTAATAATCCCGATTAAAAAATCATTGCTTTATTTCAGTAGTTCATATTTACACTAAAATAAAGTATATACTTTTAACATCATAAAGTATATAACTTTTTACCCAGATGCAATATCACAACCGCATCCTGCCCATAATGATCATTTTTATATGATAGCTTACAAGCATAAAAAATATATCCACAAACGAAATCAAAGGTAATATTTAAAAAAATGAGAAAAATGAAAGAAAAATAGCCAAAATGTAGTTATATTGTTTACAAAATTAATATATTTGCGACATAAGCGTATTTTATACGACTATACGGAAATCTGAATATCCATGAAAATTTATTAACACTTAGGGTACAGAATATTAATGAAAGATCTATTACGAGTGTTCGATTTTTATTATTGTTTAATTAAAATTTCAATTCAATGAAGAGAAGATTAGTCGAAATGATTTTTATGATGTCCTTATTGGGACAGCTATTGTTTGCGCAAGGAAAAAGCGTGTCGGGAATCGTCGTTTCTACTGACGATGGGCAGCCAATGATTGGTGTAGCCGTTATGGATAAGCAATCCATGCATGGTGTAATCACAAATGAAAAAGGAGAATTTACATTATCTGTTTCTCCAAAAGCGAAAGTCCTGCAAGTCTCTTATTTAGGATACAAAGCCAAAGAAGTTGGGATTACCGGGCGAGATCTGAAGGTAGAACTGGAACCGGACATGGTATCTATTGATGAAGTGATGGTGGTTGCTTACGGTACAGGGAAGAAATCGACCTTTACCGGTTCGGCCACAGTAGTAAAAAAAGAATCTCTTGAGAAAATCAAAGCGTCGAATGTAACTCAAGCGTTGCAAGGACAAAGTAGTGGTGTACAAGTATTAAACAATTCCGGTGAGCCAGGTGCAGATGCCACAGTCATGATCCGTGGTATTGGTTCAATGAATGCATCCAGTTCTCCGTTATACGTAGTTGATGGAACAGCCTACGATGGCTATTTAAATTCTATCAATCCGAATGATATTGAGACAATGACTATTCTAAAAGATGCTTCGGCTACAGCTCTATATGGATCTCGTGCAGCAAATGGCGTTGTCATGATCACTACTCGAAAAGGAGCCAGTGAAAAAGGACAAATCAATTTTCGTTCAACCTGGGGCTTCTCTTCATTGGCTGTAGACCTTCCAAGACAACTCACTCCAGACGAATTTTCTATGCTTACATGGCGATCAATATATAATGGATACAAAGACTGGGGATATCCGGAAGCAAGTTCTGCAGAATGGGCTTCTTACTATCTGACCGGTGAATTTGGTACCAATCCTTATAATGTCAGCCAACCGGTTGGAACCGATGGAAAAATGAACCCGGATGCAAAACTCCTTTATTCCGAAGATTGGCGCAAAGCCCTATTTGCATCTCGTCTTCGCCAAGAATATACAATGGATTTTAGTGGAAAATCAAAAAAAGCAGACTATTATATCTCCGGTGGATATTTGAATGACAAAGGAGTCTTCTCCATACAAAAATTCGAACGTTTTTCCACACGTGTCAATTTAAATTATGAAGTAAACAAATGGTTAAAAGTAGGGACAAACGTCAGTCTGTCTCACAGCACACGTGAAGGTTCTGCCGGATCCAGTACTGTATGGTTCTTACGTACAATGCCAACGATCTATTCCATTTATAAACGAGATGCATCAACAGGCGCATATACATTAGATAAGGATGGCAACCGTATCTTTGATTATGGTGATTACCGTACTGCATGGAGCGGATGGAATCCGCTTGCCGATGATGCCTATAATAAATATCCCTGGATGCATGATGATGTATCAAGTCGTACGTACGCAGAGATTACTTTTCTGCCGGGCTTGAAATGGCGTACAAATTTAAGTGTAGACTATTATCAATATACATATGATGGATATTCCAGCAGTGAATATGGTTATTCTGCCGGATATAAAGGGGAGGCCTCTAAAGAAAGCGACCGCAATTTTTCTTATACTATTAATAACTTATTAACCTACGAGAAATCGTTTGGCGATCATTCTTTTTCATTTCTAGTAGGTCAAGAAGGATATGCTTTGAAATACAAATATCTCTATGCATCAAAACAAGGATTACCTTTCCCCGGTGTAACAGAAATTGGTTCTGCTGCAGTAATGACGTCAATGAATTCATATGAAGACAATTATCGCTTATTAAGCTGGTTGAGTCGTATGGAATATAATTATAAAGACCGTTACTATTTATCGGGGAGCTTCCGTACAGACGGCTCTTCTCGTTTCCATCCAGATAATCGATGGGGAAAATTCTGGTCTTTCGGTGGATCATGGAGAATGTCGAATGAATCATTTATGAAACCATATAGCAGTTGGTTGGATAATCTGAAATTAAAAGCAAGCTATGGTGCAGTAGGTAATGACAATTTGGGTACCTATTATGCCTATCAAGGATTGTATGTGACCGGAATGAACAATTACAAAGATCCAGGTGTTTTAGCTAGTCGTTTAGCAAATAAAAACTTAAAATGGGAAACCAACTTGCAATTTAACTTAGGTCTTGAATTTGCAGTGTTCAACAAAGTAAATGCCAGCTTTGAATGGTTCAATCGTAAGTCAAAAGATTTACTATTTACTTTACCTATGGCCCCTTCTACAGGTTTTAGTGGTATCGACCGGAATATAGGTGATGTAAAAAATCAAGGTATTGAATTCTCCGTTAATTATACACCGATTGCTCACAAAAATTTCAAATGGTCTATCGACTTAAATGGAACATCGTATAAAAACCGTATTACCAAACTTCCACAGAAAGAGATCAATTCTGGTGTATTTAAGTGGCGCGAAGGTGAATCCCGTTACAATTTCTGGGGTGTGGAGTATGCAGGAGTAAACCCGGAAACCGGAAATGATCAATATTGGAAAAATGTATATGAAACCAATGATAAGGGAGAAAAAGTTCTTGTTGACCGTGTAAAAACCGAAAACTATAATGAAGTAACTAGCGATAGCCAGAAAAAATATTTAGGTGACGCCATTCCAAAATTGTTCGGTGGTTTTACAAATAATTTTTCTTACAAAGGTCTTGATTTGTCTGTAATGATTTACTACAGTCTAGGAGGCAAATTATATGATAGCGATTATTCTCAAATGATGTCATATCGCACAGGATACAGCATGCATCCAGATATGCTAAAATCATGGACTCCTGAAAATACAAGTGCTAAATTTCCGAGAATATCGAATGCTTATGCAAACTACCTGAACACTTATACATCAAAATTCATTTTCAATAACTCGTTTGCCCGCCTGAGAAATGTCACTCTTGGTTATACCTTACCCAAAGAACTGACATCACGTTTTCAAGTGAATTCTCTGCGTATATTTGTACAAGGGGATAACATACTTACAGTTGGCGGAGCAGCCAGTCGAGGGACTGATCCTGAACAGAGTATTTCAGGAACAACCGATAACCGTTTCCCGGTAACTAAGTCATATTCATTCGGTCTCCAACTAAGTTTATAACTATATGGTAATATTAAAAATAAGAAAAATATGAAACGAGTAAAAAATATAATATATACACTTGCAACAGGACTATTGTTTTTTAGTGGAACTTCCTGTAGTGACTTCCTGCATACAACGCCTTCTACGTCTGTAGCTGATTCTGAAGTATTTAAAACCGCTTCAGGCGCTCAATCAGCGTTGAACGGTTGTTATTTTCAGATGAAGGCTTATAATAGCGGTGGCGCCGACCGTTCCGACGACTATGGCATTCCGTCAATTCAGATGATTTCGGATATGTGTGGAGAAGACGTGATCAACAATGGCAGTGGATGGTATCTTTACAATTACAATTATTGGGGAGAAACACGTGGCGACATTTTTCGTTCTTCTCAATTATGGGTGTTCCATTATCGCCTGATTAACAACCTTAATTCTGTTATTGCTTACATTGATGCATGTGAGGGAGATGACCAAACAAAGAAATACATCAAAGGGCAGGCTCTTGGCATTCGTGGTTGGGCTTATTTTGATCTGGCTCGATTATTCCAACAGACATACATTATTGCAAAAACTATGCCGGGCGTACCACTATACACAGAGCCGACAACAGAGGATACACAAGGAAAGCCCCGCGGAACATTGGAACAAACCTATCAGCAGGTCTTATCTGATTTAACGGCAGCTGAAACCATGCTGGAAGGGTATCAACGTAGCGCCAATTATCCAAACGTTTTTAATCAAACTATTGTTCAAGGCATATTGAGTGAGGTTTATCAAGTAATGAATAATTGGCCCAAATCTGAAGAATATGCAAAAAAAGTACTGGATAAATATCCATTGACAACTGCAGCTAAATATCAAAACGGGTTTAATGATTTCCAAACTGATTCATGGATTTGGTCTATCAAGCAAACTGAAGAACAGAACATGGGGGACTATTCTCCATTTGCAATGTGGTATAATAATACTCGCAAATGTTGGACATTTCATAGCTTTATCTTAGCCGACGATTTTGTTAAATTATTTGATAAAGATGATATCCGCTATAAACAAATGGAACACTGGAATGATGGGACAAAAGACTTCTGGGTATCCATGAAGTTCCGGGACAATGAAGATTGCCGTGGTTCTATAGTAGTTATGCGTTCTGATGAGATGCTACTAAATGCAGCTGAAGCTTGTGCTCGGGAAGGCAAAGAAAATGAAGCTAAAGATTTACTATGGCAACTGCAAGATTTGCGTAATGCAAAGCGTACACAAGCATCCGGAAAAGATCTTATTGAAGCCATACTCATTGAAAGACGTAAAGAGCTTTACGGTGAAGGGTTTGCTATATTCGATATTGTCCGTAATCAAAAGGCACTACTCCGTACAGGGAATCATGTGGCATACAACGGCGCAACTCCACTGCCAGCTCGTTCATGGCGCTTCATTTACCAAATACCTTCTTCAGAGTTGAAGAATAATAAATCAATGAGTGATGAGATCTGGCCAAAAGGGGATCAAAATCCATACAGCGGTGTTTATACACCTCAATAAATTAACAAAAGGGGGATGTACCAAAAACACATCTCCCTTTTTCAATGCCTTCCAATTATCGTTACTTCCTTCAAAGACTATTAATAGCTTTTTTTCAATGCATATATTCTTTGAATAATATCGACCACTTTCATGCCTTCAAGTACATTAGTTGTAATACTTTCGGTAGTCATACCAGATAGAACATCAACCACATTACGAATAACAAAATTATGATTTTGAGCTGAGCCTTTATATGGACCGTAATCATTTCCCGGGTTTGTTGGTGGAAGTTCGGGCATTGCATAATCTTTAATATGGCAATACTCTACTTCATTCATATATTGACCACCAATTTTCACACTACCATTCTCGGAAACAATCAAAATGCTGCTCTCCATATTCTTATCCCACACAGACGTCGAATAGTTTAAACAGCCCATTCCACCGTTGACAAAATCAAAATTCACAATGCCTGAATCTTCAAAATCCGTCAACTCTTGATGGTTAAAATCAGCAAAACGCGCTTGAATATTACAAATATCCCCAAACAACCAATACATAATATCGATGAAATGGGAAAATTGAGTGAACAACGTCCCGCCATCTAACTGTTTATTACCATGCCAGCTACTTGTTTTATAATAACGTTCGTCGCGATTCCAATAGCAGTTCAATTGCACCATATATATCTTTCCAAGTTTTCCTGAATCGACCATCTGCTTAATCCAAACAGAAGGTGGAGAATAGCGATTCTGCATTACACAAAATACCTGCTTGCGATATTTAAGAGACTTGTATACAACCCGCTCGGCATCGGCCAAAGTTAAAGCCATGGGCTTTTCAATAACCACATTGCAACCAGTTTCAATAGCCTGAATAGCCAATGGTGCATGCAAGCCGTTAGGAACGCAGATATTCACAACATCGATAGGAATGTCACTTCGTAACAATTCTTCCAAGTTTGAAAAAAACGGAACCTCATAAATTCCAATGCCCAATTCTTCACGAGGAAGTACATCACATAATGCTACCAGCTCGGCTCCGGCATCGCGAGTGATCATTTCTGCATGACGTTTGCCAATATGCCCACACCCTACAACAGCAAAACGTATCTTTTTCTGTTCCATATTCATTTTTCTCCATGTTCAGAAGCAGCCTGAAGTGCCTCTTTAATCTTTTCTACAATATATTGCTGCTCTGATTCTGCAAGCTCTGTATGCATCGGCAAAGAGAGAACTTCCTTGCAAAGTCTTACGGATTCGGTCAAATCTCCACCTTCCCTCGTTACCTTTTTATAAGCTTCCTGAGCCTGTACCGGTAATGGATAATAAATCATAGATGGAATACCTAGTTCTTTAAGATAACGCTGAACAAAATCTCGCTTCCCGCTTCTGATCCGTACTGTATATTGATGAAACACATGGGTTGAATAAGGAACTCGCATAGGCACAAGCAATTCTTCAAAGTCGGAAAAAGCCCAATCATAAAATTCAGCAGCCCGAGTACGAGCCTCGATAAAGTCGGCCATATATTTCAACTTAACATCCAAAATAGCTGCCTGCAACGTATCAAGACGAGAGTTACATCCTATCAGCTTGTGATGATATTTTGTCTGCTGCCCATGATTCGCAATCATGCGAGATTTTTCTGCCAACGATTCGTCGGATGTATATAACGCTCCGCCATCTCCATAGCATGCCAGTGGCTTAGAAGGGAAAAAAGAAGTAGTTCCTATATCAGCAATTGTCCCTGCTTTTTTCTTGCGTCCATCGGAATATTTGTAATCCGCACCCATAGACTGTGCATTATCTTCGATCACATAAAGATGATATTCTTTTGCCAGAGCCATTACAGACTCCATATCACATGTCTGCCCAAAAAGATGAACAACAATAATCGCTTTTGTCTTATCTGATATAGCGGATTCAATTTTAGAAGTATTTATGTTAAATGTCTCAGAACTAACGTCGACAAGCACTGGCGTCATTCCAAGCATCACTACTACTTCTACAGCCGCCACATAGGTAAACGCAGGGAGAATTACTTCATCGCCAGGCTTCAATTCCAACGCCATCAAAGCGATCTGAAGAGCGTCAGTTCCATTGCCGCAAGGCACTACAAATGGCACATTCAGATAGTCAGCCAGATGAAAGGTAAAAGATTTCACCTGATTACCATTAATAAATGCACAACTGTCGATAACGGATTGCATCGCAGCATCTATCTCTCCCTTCAGGCGAAGATACTGTCCATGTAAATCAACCATTTGTATTCGCTCTGCAGACATACTTTTTACTTCACTTCACTACCTGGTCTAACTGCCTTCCGAGGAGTAATAACGGCAAGCTTACCATCAAAATCTTCAGCGGAAAGAATCATTCCTTCAGACGTTATCCCTCTTAATTTGCGTGGAGCTAGATTTGCAATAAAGCATACTTGTCTACCCACCAATTCTTCCGGAGTATAATACTGAGCAATACCTGAAATAATTGTTCTCTTTTCCAGACCATCATCAATTTTAAACTGCAAAAGTTTGTCTGCCTTAGGCACTTTTGTACATTCCAAGATTGTTCCTACACGAATATCCAGCTTTGAAAAATCATCATATGCGATAGTTTCACGAATAGGTTTTGCATGATAGTTAGCTTCCTCATTGGCTTTCTTAGTATCAAGTAATTTCTGAACCTGTTTCTCAATCACGCTATCCTCAATCTTTTCGTAAAGAAGCTCCGGCTTACCCAACTGATGACCCGCTTCTAATAAATCGATTGAACCCAAGCGATTCCATCCTAATGGCTCCACATTAAGCATCTTATTAAGCTTCTTCATACTAAACGGCAGGAAAGGCTCAAACACAATTGCCAGATTAGCTGTAACCTGTAAGGCAATATTCATAATTGTTGCCACGCGATCCATATCTGACTTAGCCAACTTCCAAGGTTCTGTATCAGCCAAGTATTTATTACCGATACGTGCCAGATTCATGGCTTCACGTTGTGCATCACGGAAATGATACGTATCAAGGAGATGTTCAACATTCGTTTTTACATCTTTAAAATCAGCCAATGTTTGAAGATCATAATCAGTCAGGTTGCCTGCCACAGGTACTTTCCCTTCAAAATATTTGTCCGTCAGAACAAGTGCCCGATTCACAAAATTGCCCAGAATTGCAACTAGCTCATTGTTATTTCGAGCCTGATAATCCTTCCAGGTAAAATCATTATCTTTTGTTTCTGGAGCATTTGCCGTTAGCACATAACGCAATACATCCTGCTTATCAGGCATATCAACCAAATACTCATTCAACCAAATAGCCCAATTACGAGAAGTAGAAATTTTATCTCCTTCCAGATTCAGGAACTCATTGGCAGGTACATTCTCCGGCAAATTAAAAGAACCTTCCGCTTTAAGCATAACCGGAAACACAATACAATGAAATACGATATTATCTTTACCAATAAAATGGACCATTTTCGTCTCCGGGTCTTTCCACCATTTTTCCCAACTGTCTGGCAATAATTCTTTTGTATTCGAAATATAACCTATTGGTGCATCAAACCACACATAAAGTACTTTCCCTTCTGCTCCTTCAACTGGCACAGGAATACCCCAATCCAGATCTCGGCTGACGGCGCGAGGCTGTAGCCCCATATCCAACCAGCTCTTGCACTGTCCATAAACATTAGGTTTCCACTCTTTATGATCTTCCAAAATCCATTTGCGCAAAAAAGGTTCCCACTTATCCAATGGCAGATACCAATGCTTGGTTTCGCGCATAACCGGTTTACTGCCACTAATAGCCGACTTTGGATTAATTAATTCCGTAGGACTCAATGATGTACCACACGCTTCACATTGGTCACCATAAGCATGTTCATTGCCACAATGAGGACAAGTACCCGTAATATATCGGTCAGCCAAAAATTGCTTTGCCTCTTCATCATAATACTGTTCACTAGTCTTTTCTACAAATTCACCCTTATCATATAAAGTGCGAAAAAAGTCTGATGCAACCTGAGTATGAACATTCGAAGTCGTTCTAGAATAGATATCAAAGGAAATTCCAAAATCCTCAAAACTCTTCTTGATAATACTATGATAGCGATCTACTATATCTTGTGGAGTAACACCTTCTTTTTTTGCTCTAAGTGTAATTGGAACTCCATGTTCGTCTGAACCTCCAATCATCAAAACATCTTCGCCTTTCAAACGGAGATAGCGGGCATAAATATCAGCCGGCACATATACTCCTGCCAGATGACCAATATGTACCGGACCGTTTGCATACGGCAATGCCGTCGTTATCAGCGTCCTCTTAAATTGCTTTTCCATGTAATATATCTTTTTTGATGCACAAAGTTATAGAAATATTATCACATCCCCCAACTCTCGCGGTCCAAATTTCTGTAATTGATTGCTTCTGCCAAATGACGAGCTTCTATATGAGACGATGATTCCAGGTCTGCAATAGTCCGCGAGACTTTCAGTATTCTGTCATAAGCTCTTGCCGAAAGATTGAAACGCTGCATGGCTGCTTTGAGCAAAGTTAATCCGGTAACGTCAGGAACTGCGAATTCATGCAATTGTTTTGAAGTCATCTGTGCATTATTGTAAATTCCTTCACAATTAGCAAAACGATTTGCTTGTATACTCCGAGCCTTAACCACCCGTTCACGAATAGCTTTACTTGATTCAGAAGAACGCTGTTCCGAAATTTTCTCAAAAGGGACGGGGACTACTTCTACTTGGATATCTATTCTGTCTAGCAATGGACCGGATATTCGATTCATATATTTTTGAACGGCTCCCGGCGAACATACACACGGACGAGTAGGATGATTATAATATCCACAGGGACAAGGATTCATCGAAGCTACTAGCATAAAGCTTGCCGGATACTCAACAGAAAATCGGGCACGCGAAACAGTGATTGTTCTATCTTCCAAGGGCTGACGCATCACTTCAAGTACATTTCTATTAAACTCAGGCAATTCATCTAAAAAAAGAACACCGTTATGAGCCAGACTTATTTCGCCAGGTTGAGGATATGATCCGCCTCCCACCATCGCCACATTAGATATGGTATGATGAGGAGAACGAAAAGGACGTTGAGTCATTAAAGAAGTCTCTACTCCTATCTTTCCTGCTACAGAATGTATCTTTGTTGTTTCAAGTGATTCCTGTAACGTAAACGGAGGCAATATTGTAGGCAGTCGTTTAGCAAGCATCGATTTTCCACTTCCGGGAGATCCAATGAGAATCAAATTATGACCACCTGCTGCCGCAACTTCCATCGCACGTTTGACATTTTCTTGTCCTCGTACATCCGAAAAGTCAACATTAAATTGATGCTGACGAGCATAAAATTCTTCACGTATATCCACGACCGTAGGTTCCAAAATTCTTTTACCTCCGATAAACTCTATAACTTCTTTAATGTTGGTGACACCATAAACATCCAATCCATCTACAACAGCAGCCTCGCGCGCATTTTGCTTCGGAACTATAAATCCTTTAAATCCCTCTTCACGCGCTTTAATTGCAATAGGCAACACACCCTTTACCGGTAATACACTTCCATCTAGCGATAGCTCGCCCATGATCATAAACTGATCCAAACGAGAATTGTCTAATTCTTCGGCAGCTGCCAAAATAGCTATAGCTAACGGTAAATCATAAGCCGTTCCCTCCTTGCGTATATCAGCAGGCGACATATTTACGACAATACGATAGCGGGGAAATTTGTATCCGCTAACTTGAAGTGCTGAAATAATCCGTTCATGGCTCTCTCGTACAGCAACATCAGGCAGTCCGACTAAAAAAAATTGGATTCCTCGAGTACAACTCACTTCAATTGTAACCACAGTTGCTGCAATGCCTTGCACTGCAGCAGCAAAAGATTTGACCAGCATAGTTAAGAATCTCGATTATTATAATAATACTATTTCTGATTTATCAAGTTTTCCAATGTTTGTTTGATTTCTACACTATTGTCTGCCTTAAGAAGTATCTTTTTATCCTTTCCGATAAGAAAACAACGGGGCAGCGCACTTACATTATACAGATTTATCAGCATCGCTGCTTGTCCAGCCGAATCAGTCACCAAGTTCCAGACTATAGGATCTTTCGACAATAGATCTCGCACAGCCTTAGAGTCATCATCCAAACTAACGAGCAACATTTTCAACTTATCTTTTGAATATTTGGTCGCAACTTCACTAAGGAATTTATTCTCAGACTGACACATATCACACCAGGGAGCAGTAAAATTAAGCAAAACATATTTTCCGGCAAAAGAATCCAAGCTAACAAGCTTGCCATACACATTCCTTACCGTAAAACTTGGAGCTTCTGCACCAATAGCCGTTTGTTTTGCTTTAACACTATATCTCTTTAGGCTTTTCACCAAATAAAAATCTTTCAGCTTTGGACTTATAACAGCTAATAGCTCATCTACCAAACGCATATCATCCGGATTCAAAAAAAAATCTTCAATAAGTACAACGGATGATTCTCTATCCGGATTTTCTTTAATTTCTTCCTTAATCTTTTCACTAAGCTGATGATTTACATTAGCTAAACGAGATATCAAATCCGTTCCCTCCATCGCATTCGGATTCATCTTCTCCTTATTCAAAGCGATATTCAAATCAGCTTGTTCTTTAAGTAAAGAGGCATACTTTTTTCGTACCGCCGAAAGTTGATCATTGATCTTTCCTCCTTCCACCTGTAATAACAAAGGATATCTGGCATTTCCTGTCACTGTAAATTTACCTCTTCCCTGCAAATAGATAGTAATCCAACGGGTTCTATTTTCAAAATAAAGTGTCACATTCTTATAATCACCGACTTTCTGATGAATAGAAAACCGACCTGGTTTTTTGCACATAACTGTATCTACTATTTTTGTGTTTTCTCCTTCAAAGACTGCATATACAGCTGGATCAGACAAATTGGAAAGCTTCCCTTCAATCCGATAAGATCCGCCTTTGCTACACGAGGACATAAATGCAGGCAGAATGATAACACATAAAAATAATAACCGCTTTAGCATACTATACAAGATATATGAAGAAATTCCGGGGGGTAAAGATAAAAAGAAATTTTAAAACATACTAATATTTATAATAAATTTAAGGCTATAAAATAAAAAAGCGCAGAATGAATATTCTGCGCTCTTTATATTTAAAAATTCAATTACAATTTCGGACCAGCTGCAACCAACTTCTTTCCTTCTTCATTGCCTTCATATTTAACAAAGTTCTTAATGAAGCGAGAAGCCAAATCTTGAGCTTTTGTATCCCATTCGCTTGCTGCTTTATATGTATCACGTGGATCAAGGATCTTTGTATCAACACCTGGCAATACTGTAGGAACAATAAAATTAAAATAAGGAATAACCTTCGTCGGAGCCTTGTCAATACTACCATCTAGGATAGCATCGATAATGCCACGAGTATCACGGATAGAGATACGTTTGCCAGAACCATTCCACCCTGTATTAACCAAGTATGCCTTAGCACCACTCTTTTCCATATGCTTAACCAATTCCTCAGCATACTTTGTAGGATGCAATTCAAGGAATGCCTGACCGAAACATGCAGAGAATGTAGGAGTAGGCTCTGTAATACCACGTTCTGTACCAGCTAATTTAGCGGTAAAACCAGAAAGGAAGTAGTATTTTGTCTGTTCCGGATCAAGAATAGATACAGGAGGAAGTACACCGAATGCATCAGCCGACAAGAAGATAACCTGCTTTGCAGCCGGAGCATGAGATATAGGACGTACAATATTTTTAATATGGTAGATCGGATAAGATACACGGGTATTCTCCGTTACACTCTTGTCAGCAAAATCAATCTTGCCGGTCTTATCAACTGTAACATTTTCAAGGAGAGCATCGCGACGGATTGCATTGTAAATATCCGGTTCAGCATCCTTATCCAAATTAATAACCTTCGCATAGCAACCACCTTCAAAATTGAATACGCCATTATCATCCCATCCGTGTTCATCATCACCAATCAACAAACGTTTCGGATCAGTTGACAATGTTGTTTTGCCTGTCCCCGAAAGACCGAAAAAGATAGCTGTATTCTCACCGTTCATATCGGTATTTGCAGAACAATGCATTGAAGCAATACCTTTCAAAGGCAAGAAATAATTCATCATTGAGAACAAACCTTTCTTCATTTCACCGCCATACCATGTGTTAAGGATAACTTGTTCCTTTGATGTTACGTTGAACATAGCAACAGTTTCAGAGTTTAAGCCAAGTTCCTTATAGTTCTCAACTTTAGCCTTTGATGCATTGTAAACAATAAAATCCGGTTCCTGATCAAATTCAACTTGATTCATCGGACGAATGAACATATTGGTTACAAAATGAGCCTGCCATGCAACTTCCACTATGAAGCGAACTTTCATTCGTGTATCAACATTTGCGCCGCAGAAACCATCAACAACAAATAATCTCTTGTTTGAAAGTTCTTTCAAAGCGATGTCTTTACAAGTAGCCCATGCTTCTGGAGAGGCTTTCTTATTATCGTTTTTATATTCTGGAGTTGTCCACCATACTGTATTTTTTGATGTCTCATCTTCTACAATGAATTTATCCTTAGGAGAACGACCTGTATAAACACCGGTCATTACATTCACAGCACCCAACTCGGTTACTTGACCTTTGTCAAAACCGGTAAGATCTTCTTTCGTCTCTTCATTATACAATACTTCATAAGAAGGATTGTAAAGAATTTCTGGTGTCCCAGTAATTCCGTACTTTGTTAAATCAATTTTTGACATTTTGCAATTAATTTTTAATGATTGACTATTACTATTTTACTCTTTCCGATATCAATGCAGGATTTATCATTACTCCTGTCTTTTGTTGTCTTTTCCTGCTCTAGAGCGATACAAAAGTAATACTTTTTTCTGTGTTAAATACAGTATTAAGGAATTTTTTCAGTATTCACCATGCTTTTCCAAGCAATTAACAATATTGAGTATCAATTTGCTATGTGTAGTTTACATTTCAATATAATAATACAAAAAGCGGAGATAAAGTTATTATCCCCGCTTCCTTATTTAATATGAAATTGTTATTTGATTTCCCAAACCTCACCCTTCATCAACAAATCTTTCAGCTTATGAATAGATGTCTTTGCTTGTACATCTTCTATTTGCTGATGAACAGACTCATCATAAGTAGGAGCTTCAACATCACGGATAATTCCCAATGCAAGTGGCATATCATCTTTCATCATTGCAAGCATCATATGCAATGTATTGTCTTTTTCATGAGAGTTATGAATCAATACATTGTCAAGGGTATAACCGTCCTGACCTATTGTCACCGCTTTGAGTTTCAAACCGTCCAAAACAATTCCCTTATCATTATTCTTGCCGAATAACATCTTTTCACCATCCCGAAGAAAGATCGTTCTATCCGGACGAAATTCCTTATCAACAATAGATTTATGAATGCCGTTATTAAAAATCATGCAGTTCACAAGCACTTCAGTCACCGACGTGCCCTTATGACGTGCAGATGCAGCCAAAATTTCCTGAGTATTCTTCAGATCAACATCTATAGTACGTGCGAAGAAGTTTCCACGGGCACCTAAAGCCAATTCAGCAGGAATAAAAGGATCTTCAACAGTTCCATATGGTGAGCTTTTTGATACAAAGCCACGATCGGAAGTCGGTGAATACTGACCTTTCGTCAAACCATATATTTTATTATTAAATAGAACTATGTTTATATCTACATTTCTACGAACAGTATGAATGAAATGATTACCACCAATAGCTAAACAATCGCCATCGCCGGTCATCAACCAAACACTCAAATCAGGGCGAGCCGTTTTAACACCGGTAGCGATAGCTGCACCACGACCATGGATTGTATGAAATCCGTATGTATTCATATAATAGGTCAGGCGTGAAGAGCACCCAATACCGGAAATAACAGCTGTATTTGACGGGGCGATTCCAACTTCAGCCATTGCCTTATGCAAGCTGCTTAAAACAGCATGGTCGCCACAACCCGGGCACCAACGTACATACTGATCGCTCTTAAAATCATTAGGACTATATTTTAATTCTCCAATTGCCATCTTTTAAGCCTCCAATATTTTAGTAAATTCATCGACTAATTCTGCCACAATAAACGGTTGACCTTGTATGCGGTTCAATTTATAAGGATTGAAATCTTCCACTTTCCCACGCAAATAGTTTGCAAATTGACCGCTATTTTGTTCAGCCACAACCACTTTCTTGTATTTCTTCAATATCTCTGTTGTATTTTTCGGTAGCGGATTAATAAATTTGAAGTGAACGAAAGCGACTTTCTTGCCTTGCTCCTGCATAATTTCCATAGCCTCATACAAATGTCCATATGTTCCACCCCAGCCGACAATCAACAAGTCTGCATTCTTATCGCCAAGGACTTCCAATTCCGGAATAAAATCAGAAATCTTATCAATTTTTGCCTGACGCGTCATTACCATCTTCTGATGGTTAATAGGATCAGTTGATATTGCGCTCGTTTCATAATCTTTTTCCAAACCACCCAAACGATGCATAAATCCTTCCGTTCCAGGGATAGCCCAATAACGTACTAGTGTCTCTTTATTTCTTCTATAAGGCTTCCATGGTTTCTCATCTTGATAGTTAGATACATAATTCGGCGTGACTGTCGGATACTTTTCCAAATCAGGCAACTTCCAAGCTGAAGAACCGTTTGCTATAAATGCATCAGAAAGCATAATTACAGGAGTCATATGTTCAACAGCCAGCTTACCAGCCCAGAATGCAGTATCAAAGCAGTCTGTAGGAGTAGATGCAGCAATAACAACTACCTGACTTTCACCATTACGACCATAAAGTGCCTGCAACAAATCAGTCTGCTCACTCTTGGTAGGCATCCCCGTTGAAGGTCCGCCACGCTGAACATCAATGACAACTAATGGCAATTCGGCAATCACAGCTAAACCGATAGCCTCACTTTTCAATGCCAATCCTGGTCCAGAAGTTGAAGTTGCAGCCAGACAGCCCGCAAAACTTGCCCCAATGGCTGTAGAGACCCCGGCGATCTCATCTTCTGCCTGAACTGTAATCACACCTAAATCTTTACGTTTCGCCAACTCATGCAAAATATCCGTTGCCGGGGTGATTGGATAACTACCCAAGAAAAGACGCAATCCTGCTTTCTCGGCAGCAGCTATAAGTCCATAAGAGGTAGCTTTATTTCCATTCACATCCGTATAAAATCCTGGTTCTGCTTTCTTGCTCTCAATACGATAAGTAGAGACAGATGCATGAATGTTATGACCGTAGTTATAACCATCAGTCAACACCTTAATATTGGCCTTTGCTATATCCGGCTTCTTTGCAAATTTATTTTGAAGCAAGTGCATGGCTTCCTCCAAAGGACGCTCAAACAACCAGCAAACCAAGCCTAATGCAAACATGTTCTTGCAACGAAGAGCCGACTTATTATCCAAACCAAAATCAGTCAAGCCTTCTTTAACCATCGTCGAGATAGCTGCACCGACAACTTGTACACTATTCAATCCCAGTTCTTTAAAAGGGTCTTCAGTTGTATACAGTGCCTTATCAAGATCGCTCTTTTGAAAACAATCTGTATCAATGATCACGATAGCATCCTTCTTGATGTTTTTTACATTCACCTTCAACGCTGCTGGATTCATTGCAACCAATACATCGGCTTTATCGCCTGGTGTAAAAATCTTGCGTGATCCTAAATGTACCTGAAATCCAGATACACCACTTAATGTCCCCTGAGGAGCACGGACTTCTGCCGGATAATCAGGGAATGTGGAAATTTCGTTTCCAAATATAGCCGACAAATTAGAGAATATGGTTCCCGTAAGTTGCATGCCATCGCCTGAATCTCCAGAAAAACGAATCACAACTTTTTCTAAAGTTGTCACTTTTGTCTGTTCTGCCATAATATTTATATACCGTATTTAATATGTTGTGTTATGCTTACACTCAAATTGGGTGCAAAGTAACATATAAACTTGACGATAACAAAACTTTTACGGTTAAAAGGCAGATAAGTATAAATCAATGTCATTGGAAGAAAAACTAAACCGATTAGAGATATATCCATTAACTGTTTTTCCACAATACATATACACGCCGTTCTTGAATCCCGGGTCGGTTTTTATCATTCCCTGAATACTACCAGCATCTCCTAATCGGAAAAGCATCGGGACAAAAATATTGCTTAATGCTATTGATGTAGTACGAGCCACATAGTTGCTTATATTTTGTCGGCAATAATGTAATACGCCATATTGCTCAAAAACTGGCGGATCAGAAAGAGTCAAGCAACAGGTCGTTTCAAAGCATCCGCCCTGATTCACTGTCAGGTCAATAATCAAAGCTCCTTTTTTCATCGATTTTATTACATCTTCAGATATCACATACTTGTGACATGTATTGATATATTGCATCGCGCCAATCACCACATCCGCATTATGGAAAGCATTCAATAACACATTTGGATGAAAAGTTGAAGTAAACAAGCTTTGACCCAAAACCTGCTGTATTGAGCGAAGTTTATTTATATCCTCATCAAATACTTTTACAGTCGCACCTAAAGCCATTGCCGCACGTGCTGCGACTGTCCCTGCATTTCCAGCACCGACTATAACAACTTCAGTAGGGGATACACCAGGCACGCCCCCAAGTAATATACCTTTTCCTCCCTGCGAATTACTCAACATTTCTGAAGCTATCGAGATTGAAGTTGCACCTTCTATCTCAGAAATTGCATTTAGCACCATGCTGCGATGCATATCGTCTGTCAAGGTTTCATAAGCTATTGCTGTAATACGCTTGGACATCATTAACTCAAAAGCATCTTGTGTAAAACAATTGAATTGAACGGTCGAAAAAAGAACAGACCGAGGCTTCATACGGGTAACTTCTTCTACACAAGGAGGTAAAATCTTCAGAATAACATCAGCCTGATATACTTCGTCAGAAGTAGTTACTATTTCAGCTCCAGCCTCCGAATAATAATTGTCAGAGTAATTAATGCCAAGACCGGCGCCTGTTTCAAACAATACGCGATGACCATAATCGGTAATTATATCAACAGCTTCCGGCGTTAAAATCAGTCGCCGTTCGGATTCCATTCGCTCGCAAGGAATACCTATCAGCAAACGATTCCCCACCTTTCCAAGTTCTTTCAATAACTCTTGAGGAATATACGTACATTGATTTTGCTTGCTATTCTTCATTACCATACTTCTCAGCACTGCTATTTATCCAATACTTTTCTTTAGCCTCTTTTGATTCCAATGTTTCTATCAAGGCATCAGATATCTTCAATATGTCCAGTTCCGTCATCATTATCTCGGCATTAAATATTACCTTCGCTTTGGAATAAAAAGATTCTCTTTTCTTTAAACTATCTGTGATAAAAGTTTTCAAAACTTCACCATGCCGTCCCTGTAATACAGGACGAACATTCTTACACGCTTCCAAGCGGTTAGTCAGTTCATTGACAGAAACTTTAAGATAAACTGTTGTTCCTACTTCATTCATAAAAGCCATATTGTCGTAAAAGCAAGGCACACCTCCTCCTGTAGAAACCAACACATCTTCAAACATCGCCACCTCATGAAGCATTCTACGTTCAATATCTCTAAAAGCATTCTCACCCTTCTCGGAAAAAAGCTTCTCTACCGTTTTATGAAAACGCCCCTCAATATAATGATCCATATCTATAAATGAAAGACCTAATCTATCAGACATGATTCTTCCAACCGTTGTCTTTCCAGCTCCCATATAACCTATTAGAAATATACGCTTCATATCATTTAAATAATCGATGCAAATGTAAACTATTTCCGATAAGAAGTCAAAAATAAACGATATAATTCTTCTTATGCAACTTCTTATCAAAGAAAGCAATGCCCATTGTATGCAAATCCATTGAGACAGAGACTTCCGTACAGTCGCACACCCTTCTCCATAAACTGCGCATGGACGTATTCGCCCGGATTCCACAAAATACAAATATGGTCTTATCTGTAATCTGTTTCAAACATGTTTCAAAGATCCATTCATTATCTGTCTGCTCATATCTGGTATTAAAAAACACAAAGTCAGGATGAGGCATCTTCACTAAGGCTTCTGGCAATGTTATTCGATAATTTCCCACCCGCAAATCTATCGGACAGCGAGCACCCTTTTCAAAAGAAATTTGTATGACTGAAGCAAATTGTGGAATATTTTCTAAAGAGATGCAATTGAGATTTGGTGCATATGTAGTCAAATACAAAGTCGATATTCCCATGTTCGTTCCTATTTGCAAAATATTCTTGGGTTTCAGATAATTCGTAAGTCGAAACAGCAATGCCCCATCCTTTGGTCGAATAGCTTCACGCTTGACAACAAAACCCAACGGAGATTTTTTTACTTGCATCACCTTTTTTCTATCAGGATAAGCGAGAGGTGTATCCCTAAACAACAGTTCTTTTCTAATCAGTTCGATATCATAATAACGATAGTATTCACAAGGAATCTCAATCACCTTTGTTATCAAATTGTACACAAATGGAGAATGAATACCAAACCCACCCTGATAACGTAAAGCCCGATAGATAAACATATCTTTCCAAAAAGCACTAATAGCTGACATGTGTATATATATTAAGTAAAACTTATTCAAAGTTTCGAACACAAAGTTATCCAAATTCATAAACATAAAGAAATAAATTTGTTAAATAGCAATTTTACATGTTCTTGATATAAACATATAAGTATGCTTTATATTATATTCACCGAAAATAATCCTTGATTCGTCGAAATGGGACCAAATCTTGTCGCAACAATGTTGCATGAGCGATTCGGTTTCTATAGTTTTGCTTCAAATTTAAAATCAAACAGATATGGAAACAAATCAACATGCATTTACAATCTTTAAAAAGATGTCGAATCGTATAATCATGGGCGTAGCGTTTATCGCGGCCGGAGTGATTATGGTAAGTCACAACGCCGGAGCAATCTCTAATTACTGGTATAATATTTTCATCTCGTGGCAAATGTTACTCATCCTTATCGGAATAATGCAACTAGTAGCCCGCCGTTACACTAGTGCTGTTCTGTTGATACTCATCGGTGGCTTTTTCATTTTACCCATAATCGGCAATTTCAATGCTTCGCTTTTTCAGCTTAACTGGCCAAATATTCTCATTCTTATTGGCGTCATCATCCTGTTCCACCTCTTCAAGCCGCGCAAAAAAGAAGCTCAGCATTGCTATAACACAAAGGAGTCTTTCGGAACCAGCACTTCTGAAAATGGCTTTGTAAAGATTAATGATGTCTTTACTTCTTCGAAATTGATTGTGCTCGACCCTGTTTTCAAGGGTGCACAAATAAGATGTTCATTTGCAGGCACTATCCTCGACTTACGTCGCACGAAGTTAGAAGACAAAGAAACCTATATTGAAATCGATTGCGATTTTGGAGGAATAAATATACTTGTACCTGAAAACTGGAAAATAAAAACTCAAATGAACACCTTTGTCGGCAGTTGCGATGATAAACGTTTCACCGATATGACTGTTATCGATGCAGAGCACACTTTGTTTATTCGTGGAAAACTTTCGTTTGGAGGCATAGAGCTGAGATAAAAGTTGAAATATGCAACATTATCCATTCATAACATCTGTTTATCACCGTATTGTTGGAACTACAGCAGCATTCATCATTTGGGCGATGCTGAGCTGTCTGCTGGCCCTTTATTCCAACATCGGATGGACGATCGCTTTATGCGACAGTTTTGTATATGTAGCATTACTGAGTGGTTGCAGTCTGGTACTCTGGTTTGCTATCAATGCCATCCAATCGCTGTATATGCATGTAGCACTAGCGTTCATCATACAACTGGTTTGCGTATCAGGCAGTCTGATTGTCTGGTTATTTTTCAGGCAGAATATTAATATAGATTTTCTGCATACATTGCCTCTCCGAATCGTTTTTGGAATTGCTGTCTGGATCATCATGCAACAGTGGTATCAACGATTCTCTACTGATGAGGAAAAAGAGCCCTTGGATGTCGCCGAGTCTTACGCATCTGCACAAGAAAAAGAGGTGTTGGACCGAATTACGGTTAAAGACGGTTCTCGTATTCATTTGATCCATGTAGAGGAATTACTCTATATTCAAGCTTGCGGCGATTATGTAACACTTGTTACAGAAAAAGGACAGTTCATTGAAGACCAGACAATGAAGTATTTAGAAGCGCACCTCCCCGAAAACATGTTCGTACGTATTCATCGATCATGTATTGTAAATACAGAACAAATCACGCGGGTAGAACTCTTTGGCAAAGAAAACTATCAGGTAAAACTAAAAAATGGAGCTTGCCTCAAAGTAAGTCTTACTGGATATAAAAATCTAAAAATGCACTTATCGTTATAAGCTAATAATCATAGACTGTAAGCTATGAATGCAAGTATTAACATACTTTATATAGTAAATACTTGATAAAGAAGCGTGACATCTGTACATTTGTATCGTGGTTTTTTCATAATAGTATTAGATTTAAGGTTAACAAAGTTGGTTAGGGGTTGTCGTGAGACAATCCTTAATTTTTTTATACCCCTATATAATTGATATTCATACTAAAATGACAAACTCATTCGTTACCTTATTAATGTATCACCTATAAATAAGAGATAACATGGATAACTTAAGATTCTTATGCCGTAAGTGTTTGGAAAGTACGCGGAAGTTTCCGGTAGAATTCCTTTTAGGAATCACTTTCTTTGTTTTATACATTGTACATTCCGATGTGTATAAAGATAATAATCATAATATTGAGAATGTATTAATATTTTTCTTCCCTCTTTTTGTCCTTACCTATATATGCCACATTCTATCAACAACATATAAATACAAAGGGGTACAGATAATTTACTGGCTTTCATATCTGACATTCATTCCTCTATTCTTTATTGATGCAAATCTCTTTATCGACAGTTTTGCATTTGGATTTACTTGTTTGTTGGCTGTCTTTGCCTTATTTGTCGGAAAACAGAAAATGGACAACAAATCGTTTGCTACCGAATGTTTGCACACAACTGTAAACCTATTTCTTGCTGCACTTTTGGGAGGGATGGTTATAGCCGCATATGCTACGATTTGGCTTTCTATCTCTTACATATTTGGTATTGAAGAAACTTCAAAGCCGATCCGTTATTGTACTATGTTCACCCTTTTTGTCATTATCCCAATATTGTTTGTAAATTTCAACAACCGCAATTATAATCCGGAATGGGGGAAATCAAAAGTAATTCATTGGATACTAAACTTCATTTTCTCTCCTTCTGTTATTATTTATACAGTTATTCTTTATATCTATTTTATTCAAATTATATATCAGTGGGAACTACCCAAAGGTAACATTGCTTATATGGTAATGACCTATGTATTCATTTCTCTTCTTGGAATATTACTGCAAAATCTTTTGCAAAAACATTACTATAGCTGGTTCTATCATTATTTTACATGGTACGCTGTACCCCCATTATTACTTTTCTGGATCGGATCTTCCTATCGTATTTCGCTTTACAGTCTGACCGAAAGTCGCGTATATTTACTTGTAGCCGGAATTCTTATGACATTATTCGTATTCTTTCTCCTTTTTAAACGCACATATAATTATCGCTCAATGCTGCTAATAGGTTGCGCGGCTATAATTATTTTTACATTCATTCCCGGAATAAGTGCCCATCAAATAGGAATTTATGCACAAACCAAACGTTTTGAGTCACGCATTAATCAATTACACCTGTTTAATACGAAAACACATAAACTCATTGAAAATTATGATTTCGATTACAAATCATTAGCGAATGATACAATTAAAGGCGACTGTTTAGTCGAAGCAAGCAATATTTACTCATACTTAATCCATGCGCAAGGCGAGGCTGTTATCAAAAAAATGTACGGAGACTGGCAGTTCGATACAAATGCATATCAGAAAAGCCGTAAAACAAATAAAAAGAAAATTATTATCACACTGGATAATCCAATTGATATAAGTCAATATCCATATCTCTATCCGCAAGACTACTATTATGTAGAAGAAAAGGACGGACAAATCAATGTCAAGTCAAAAAGTGGCAATAAACTGCTAATGGCTTATCCCATTATAACAATTCTGAAAGCACATCCCGGAATATTAAACGAATCACTAATTCATCCAAAATTACTACTTACTTTTCATAACGATTCGCTTTTTTTTGTTCTACATCATATTTCAATAGAGAAAAAAGAGAAAGCTTACATAATATCAAATATATACGAAAACAGCCTTTTTTCTCGTAAAAAAACAATGCTATTACAAGATAATTAATTAACAAAGATTAGCTTCAATAGGTTTGCCAATTTAATAGTGAAGCCGTATATTTGCATCGTGGTTTTTTCATAATAGTATTAGATTTAAGGTTAACAAAGTTGGTTAGGGGTTGTCGTGAGACAATCCTTAATTTTTTTATATGATCTTATATACATTTCCCGGCAGAGTTTTAATTATTCCATTCATTTCCAATTCAAATAATAACGGCGAGAGCTGGTGAATAGGGACCTTTGCCAACAATGACAATTCATTAATCTCTATTTCTCCATTCTTTTCAATTAATGATGCTATTTGTGATAATTGAGTGTTTTCCGGAAAAAACATCTCTGTTTGTACAGATGTTTTTCCAGAAGTTTTCATATCACTATTCCAACGCATTGCTGATATTACATCTGCAGCCGAAGTAATCAGTCCGGCTTTATTCGTTTTTATCAGATTATTACATCCTTTGGAATGATTGTCATCAATACGACCGGGGAAGCAATAGACATCACGCCCATACGAAAAAGCGATATCAGCTGTAATCAGCGACCCCCCCTTTTCAGCTGATTCTATCACAATTGTTGCATCAGACAATCCAGCAACAATTCTGTTCCGGCGAATAAAATTCTGCTTGTCCGGATCAGTTCCGCTTGGAAAATCAGTGAGCAGCCCGCCATGATCAAGCATGTCGACCGCTGTTGAACGGTGAGAAGGCGGATAAATACGATCCAAGCCATGCGCAAGAACAGCGACAGTGGGCAATCCATACTTAAGTGCATTACGATGGGCACTTATATCAATTCCATAAGCCAAGCCGCTTATGATCAACATATCCGGGAAGTTTTGCGACAATTCCTTAATCAATAATTCCGAAAGTGAATAGCCATAATCGGTAGCATTTCGCGTTCCTACAATACTAATAATATGATTAGCATTCAGATTGGCTTCACCTTTAAAATAAAACAAAATCGGCGCATCCTCACATTCACGCAGTCTGTAAGGATAATCCTCATCGGTCAGAAAACAGCATTTGATTTTACTTTTCTCAATAAAAGATAGTTCTTTTTCAGCTTGAATAAGTACTTGGGGATTTTTTATCTCTTCGGCTATTTTATGCCCTACCCCTTGAATCCGCTCCAACCATTGCGCTTTCTCCGCGAATACAGCTTCTGCATCGCCGACAGCCTGCAAAAGTTGGCGCGCAATGATATCGCCAACTCCATTAATCATAGTAAGGCCAATTTGGTAAATCCTTTTGTCAGACATTATGTTTTTGCTAACTGTTTGAGTAATTCATCAAAATATTCTCCTCTGGTTAATTTTCCATTTTCTACAATGACTGAATCAATCTTTCCTCTCACAGCTAAAACATGGTCTGATGCTCGATAAACATCCTGTTCAAAAACCAGTTTAACGCCGTCTTTGCGAACATTCAAACATGAGATATAGGTATCGCCGCTATGCAATGGACTTTTATATTGAATTTCAACACGCGAAACAAATGCATCAATGCCTTTATCATGCATTCGACCAAAGCTATCACCAAGTGAACCCAAAAACTCATGGCGAGTATGCTCCATATAATGCTGGTAATTAGCATTATTAACCACGCCTTGAAGATCACATTCATAGTCGCGTACTTTCTCTGTCAGCTTAAATATATAATCTTTCATCATTCAAAATTCCGAGTGATATTTGTCAAAACCATCTTATATAAACGATCGGAAGGACGAATCTTGTCAGATACACGAATAGAAAAATGTTCGCCTTTGACTGTCTCTTCAGCAGGCTTCAGGTCAACGCGAATATCTTCCGCTTTTTGTATGATTGCGCCTGTTGTTGGACCGGTAATTAAGATTTCATCGCCAACATGCAATGTTCCCGACTCCATTTCAAACTCCGCAACACCAATCTTGTCAAAATATTTTATACCGCGAGCTATATACACTTTCTTTTTTGTTGCATTCGAACCATATTTGCTGCTCCATTCACCCAAGCGCTGTCCTAAATAGTATCCATTCCAAAAACCTCGATTGAAAACACTACTCAGACGTTCATCCCAAACAGCAATTTTAGCCTCATTATACGTACCATTGCAATAAGCCCGCACCGCTTCTTTGTAACATTCAGTGACAATACGAACATACTCAGGGCCACGAGCACGACCTTCTATTTTAAACACTCGAACACCTGCATCCATCATCTTATTCATAAAATGAATAGTTTTAAGATCTTTAGGAGACATGATATACTGGTCATCTACATCAAGTTCTACTTCACTGTCTTTGTCCCTCACCGTATAAGCACGGCGGCAAATCTGCATACATGCACCACGATTAGCAGATGCATTCATCTCGTGCAAACTCAGATAGCATTTTCCAGAAATAGCCATACATAATGCACCATGAGCAAACATTTCAATACGTATCAACTGTCCGTTAGGACCTTTAATTTGCTGTTCAATAATCTGTTCATGGATTTTGCTTACCTGATTCAGATTCAGTTCACGAGCAAGAACAACAACATCAGCAAACCGCGCATAAAACTTAAGCGCTTCGACATTTGAAATATTCAGCTGAGTAGAAAGATGAACTTCCTGACCGATACTGTTGGCATAACCCATAGCTGCTACATCGCAAGCAATAATTGACGACACTTCGGCTTTTTTGGCTGCATCAATAATGGTATGCATCAATAACAAGTCTCCGTCATAAATAACGGTGTTCACAGTCAAATAACTCTTGATATTGTGCTCCTGGCAGATGTTAACGATCTTACGTAAATCCTCTGTTGTGAAATTGTTAGAAGAATGGGCACGCATATTCAGTCCTTCTATTCCGAAATAGATAGAATCCGCTCCGCCTTGTATTGCTGCCATTAACGATTCATACGAACCGACAGGCGCCATAATTTCAAAATCCTTCTCTTTCAAATTGATATTCTTTGTTTTGAGTACAAAGATAAGCCTTTCTTCTCAACTGTCAAGATAAAAATCCGTACATTTGCACATCATTTGAGTATTATGAAGATTGGAACTATAGATTTAGGTGAACGCCCTGTATTTCTGGCACCTATGGAAGATGTGACAGACATTGCTTTCCGACTGATGTGTAAGCGTTTTGGTTCAGATATGGTTTACACAGAATTTATTTCTAGCGATGCTCTTATTCGTAACGTTGATTCCACGGAGCGTAAACTTACTGTATCTGATGAAGAGCGCCCTGTCGCCATTCAGATTTACGGCAAAGAGATAAGTGCCATGGTTGAAGCAGCCAGAATTTGTGAAGCGGCTGGTCCTGATATTATTGATATAAATTTTGGATGCCCGGTCAAACGCGTTGCAGGCAAAGGTGCTGGCGCCGGACTACTTCGAAACATTCCGCTAATGCTTGAGATTACACGCGCCGTTGTAAACGCCGTACGCATCCCAGTAACGGTAAAAACGCGTCTTGGATGGGACTGTGATAACCTTATTATAGAAGATTTGGCGGAAAAACTGCAAGACTGCGGAATCGCAGCACTAACTATTCACGGAAGGACTCGTTCACAGATGTATACAGGGCAAGCCGACTGGACATTGATTGGTAAAGTGAAGGATAATCCACGCATATACATCCCCATTATTGGGAACGGCGACATCACATCAGCTGAAATTTGTAAGGAAAAGTTCGAACAATACGGTGTCGACGCCGTGATGATTGGTCGAGCAAGCATCGGCCGCCCATGGATTTTTCGTGAAGTAAAACATTATTTGCAGACGAACGAACTGCTGCCTGCTGAACCTTTCACGTGGTATATGAATATTCTAAAACAGCAAGTTCTGCAAAGTGTTGAACGACTCGACGAACGCCGTGGCATCCTTCATATACGACGTCATTTGGCACTCACTCCTATATTTAAAGGCATAGCCAACTTCAAACACACGCGAATAGAGATACTGCGTGCAGAAACTGTAGAAAAACTATTTCACATCCTTGACGACATTCCTAATCATTTCGAAGTCTAGACAGACATATTCTTCTCCCTGCCACACCATTACCCGATGACATATTAAACAAAAGAAGCTGCGACCAACTATAGCCACAGCCTCTTTCATTATTTTGCGTCTAGACGTTATCAATCTTTGAGCTTTGCACACAAGAATTCACGGTTCAAACGCGCAATATTACTGACAGAAATATTTTTCGGACATTCCATCTCGCAAGCGCGAGTGTTTGTACAGTTTCCGAAGCCCAATTCATCCATCTTTGCAACCATTGCCTTTGCACGACGAGCAGCCTCAACACGGCCTTGTGGAAGTAAAGCCAACTGACTGGCCTTTGCTGAAACAAATAACATTGCCGAACCGTTTTTACAAGCAGCAGCACAAGCGCCACAACCGATACAAGCGGCTGCATCCATAGCCATATCAGCATTCTTTTTGGGAATAGGAATAGCATTGGCGTCAGGAACACCACCTGTGTTAACAGAAACAAATCCACCTGCTTGAATAATCTTGTCGTAAGCAGAACGATCAACCATCAAGTCACGAATAATCGGGAAACCAGCAGAACGCCACGGTTCGATAGTAATCGTTTCGCCATCGTGAAAACGACGCATGTAGAGCTGACAGGTTGTTGCGCCTGTAGCCGGACCGTGAGGATGACCGTTTACATATAATGAGCACATACCGCAGATACCTTCACGGCAGTCATGGTCGAATACGATAGGTTCTTTACCCTCGTTAATCAGTTGCTCATTTAGAATATCCAACATTTCCAGAAATGATGTACCCTGAAAAATGTCTTTTAGTTGGTAAGTTTCGAACTGTCCTTTTTCTTTCGGACCTTTCTGACGCCAAACTTTCAGTGTTATATTTATATTCTTATCCATGATTCTTAGTTTTTACTTTTTATAGTTACGTGTTTGAGGAACTACAAATTCATAATTCAATATTTCTTTCAGCATAACAGGATCTTTGTCTTCGCCCTGATACTGCCAGCAAGAAACATACATGAACTTATCATCATGACGAAGAGCTTCACCCTCTTCCGTCTGATGTTCAACACGAAAATGACCTCCGCAAGATTCTGCACGGTCTAATGCATCATGAGCCATCAGTGTACCTATTTCGATAAAGTCAGCTAAACGGAGGGCCTTCTCAAGCTCAACATTCTGATCGACACCTTTGCCCGGAATATGGACATTACTCCAAAATTCCTGCTTCAGAGCCTTCAATTTTTCGATAGCTTCTTTCAACCCTTTTTCATCACGAGCCATCCCTATATATTCCCACATGATGTGACCCAGTTTCTTATGAATTGAATCAACGGATTCCTTACCCTGTATACTCATCAGTTTTTCAATACGAACCTGGATTTTCTTCTCAGATTCTTCGAATTCAGGCAGATCGGTACTAAAACGCGGAACCTGAATCTGATCAGACAGATAGTTTTGGATAGTATAAGGCAATACAAAATAGCCATCGGCCAAACCTTGCATTAATGCTGATGCACCCAAACGGTTTGCACCATGATCAGAGAAATTAGCCTCACCAATAGCAAACAAACCGGGAATAGATGTCATCAATTCGTAATCAACCCAAAGGCCACCCATTGAATAATGCAATGCAGGATAAATCATCATCGGCGTTTCGTATGGATTATCATCCGTGATTTCTTCATACATATCGAATAAGTTACCGTATTTTTGTTTAACAACCTCTCTACCCAAACGACCTATAGCTTCAGAGAAATCAAGGAATACAGCACGACCGGTATTGTTAACGCCAAAGCCGGCATCACAACGTTCTTTAGCAGCACGCGAGGCTACGTCACGAGGGACCAAATTGCCAAATGCAGGATAACGACGTTCCAAATAATAGTCACGGTCTGCTTCCGGAATATCTTTCCCTTTCTTTGTCCCAGCCTGCAATGCTTTTGCATCATCCAATTTTTTCGGAACCCAGATACGACCATCATTACGCAGCGATTCTGACATTAATGTCAACTTTGACTGGTAATCGCCGTGTACCGGGATACAAGTTGGATGAATCTGAACCATACAAGGATTTGCGAAGTATGCCCCTTTTTTGAAGCACTCCCAAGCAGCAGAACCATTAGACGCCATAGCATTGGTCGAAAGGAAGAAAGTATTTACATAACCACCTGTTGCGACAACAACCGCGTGAGCAGCATACCGTTCGATCTTACCTGTAATCAGATTGCGAGTAATGATACCGCGAGCTCGTCCATCAACCAGAACAACATCCAGCATCTCATGACGCGTATACATTTTTACCTTGCCCTTACCGATCTGGCGGCTTAAAGCAGAATATGCACCAAGCAACAACTGCTGTCCCGTCTGACCGCGAGCATAAAACGTACGTGATACCTGAGCTCCCCCAAATGAGCGATTATCAAGCAAACCCCCGTATTCTCTAGCAAACGGAACTCCCTGAGCTACACACTGATCTATAATATTATTGGAGACTTCAGCCAAACGATAAACGTTAGCTTCGCGTGAACGATAGTCGCCGCCTTTGATTGTATCATAAAACAGACGATAAACGGAATCTCCATCGTTCTGATAATTCTTTGCAGCATTGATACCCCCCTGTGCAGCTATAGAATGCGCGCGACGAGGAGAATCCTGTATGCAGAAGTTTAATACATTAAATCCCATTTCAGCAAGAGATGCAGCAGCAGAGGCTCCAGCCAAACCAGTACCAACAACAATAATATCCAAACGACGTTTGTTAGCTGGGTTCACCAATTTCTGGTGAGCTTTATAATTTTTCCACTTTTCAGCCAATGGCCCTTGAGGAATTCTAGAATTTATTTCAGTCATAATGATTAAATTTCTATTATGTTCACCTATAAAATTATTTACAGCCACCACCCATTTGTTGGGCAGCATCACATGCAGATTGACATACAGAATGACAAGCATCCTGACATTGACTCAAATCACCGCCAACACCTTTTACAAAGAAGACGATAGTTATGACTGCGAACAAACCGCAGATGATCGTTGCAACAATCTGAGAAACGCATTGCCAGCGTTTAATCCAGATCGTATTATTCCAGCCGAGTGTCTGAATTGCACTCCAGAAACCGTGAGTCAGATGGAACCACAGCGCAGTGAACCAGATAAGGTACAACACTGTTACAATAATGTTACCTTTAAAATAGTAATTAATAAATTGGGCGCCATCTTGTGGATTAATGCTTCCCTCAACACCGGCTAGTTCGGCAAACATCATGTGATACCAGAACTGATAAAGGTGCAGGATAATGAACAAAAGGACAATTAGACCCAGCACAAACATGTTTTGTGATGCCCATTCTACGTTTTTCGGACGCGCGCTAATCAAATAACGATCATTACCGCGAGCTTTACGATTCTGGAGCGTAAGCATGAATGCATACACAAAGTGAATAATAACAAAGGCAGCCAGAACAAACGTTCCAACAACCGCATACCAATTAGCGCCCAAAAGCGAACAAACCGTGTTATAAGCGGCACCCGAAAATGCTGCGGTCACGTTCATCGACAAGTGGAACAATAAAAACAGAATAAGGAACAAACCTGATAAACTCATTATCAGTTTTTTCCCGATAGAAGAATTAAGTAACCACATAAGATAATAATTTAAGTTATTTAATCGATTAATAATTTCGTTTGACCGATTTAATATTTTGCAAAGATAGCGTTAAAAGCATATATCTAGCAAAAGATTAAGGAAAAATTTCGCCAATTGCCATTTTTCAAGAGACCTAAAATGCTTATACAAGGATACCTGAACCTATTTCATAATTAAAAAAAATTGGGCCGATTAAAATATTTGCAGATTTAGAAAAAAGTAGTTTCTTTGTAATATGAAACAGTTAGGAATATTCATTATGTACGCTCTAATAGTAGCGCTTACTGCATGTACCGGAAAATCTTCTCCAAGTCGTGTTATTACAGTGACTATTGAGCCACAGCGCTATTTTGCAGAGAAAATTGTAGGCGACAAGTTTGTGATTCAAACAGTCGTCCCTTCGGGACAAAGTCCAGAGACTTACGATCCGACGCCAAAGCAAATGGTTGAAATCGGACAGAGTCAGGCTTATCTGCGTATCGGATATATTGGATTCGAACAAGTATGGATGAAGAAACTCGAAAGCAATAATCCCAATTTGAAGGTTTTTGATACATCTGAAGGAATGAAGTTCGTCATTAATTCAGAAGAAGATCATCATGAAATAATAGAAGGAGATCATCACCATCATGGAGGTATTGATCCGCATATATGGAATTCCATAGAAGGAGCGAAAGTAATCGCATGGAACATGCTAAATGCATTCATCAGTATAGATCGGGAAAATACAGCCTATTACTGGAAAAATTACAAAACTCTTCTCGTTGAAATAGAAAACACGGAAGCCACACTTAAACAGCTTCTCGCGCCAATTGCCGGGCAGAGTTTTATCATCTATCATCCGGCTCTGACTTATTTCGCAGCAGAGTTCGGACTAAAACAACTCTGCATGGAAATTGACGGCAAAGAGCCTTCGCCGCTTCAACTTAAAAAGCTTGTTGAAGCAGCAAAAGCTAACCATACACATGTTGTATTTATCCAGCAAGAATTCGATCAGAAGAATGCCGAACTCATTGCCAAAGAAACTAATTGCCAGCTGGTGGCTATCAATCCGCTGGACTACAATTGGAATAAAGAATTGATACGAATAGCAAAAGTATTGGCAGATGGACAAACTCATTGAACTGGAAAATGTAACCGCTGGTTATGGAAACAAAATTGTCCTTAAAAAGATTTCACTGACCGTTTTTAAAGATGACTTTCTAGGAATCATCGGCCCCAATGGCGGAGGTAAAACTACATTACTCAAAGTAATTCTAGGCTTAATCACTCCTTTAAGCGGAGGCGTTCATTTCTATGATGGTGATAATGCCGTTTCTTCCATAAAAATCGGATATCTTCCTCAGTTGAATAATATCGACAAAAAGTTCCCCATCTCTGTGAAAGACGTAATCGTTTCAGGACTTGCTTCCGAAAAACCCACTTTCCGCTCGTTCACAAACGAGCAGGATCAACGCGTAGAAAAAGTAATAAAGCAAATGGGACTGGATGGACTCTCTCGTCGTCCGATCGGAGAACTCTCCGGCGGACAATTGCAGCGCGTTTTGTTAGGCCGTTCCATCGTTTCACGTCCGCAAATACTGATACTAGACGAACCAAACTCATACGTTGACAAACTATTTGAATCTTATTTCTATCGATTATTGGAAGAAATAAACAAAGAAAGTGCCATCATCTTAGTTTCACACGATATTGGTACTGTATTATCAATGGTGAAAAATATTGCATGCGTAAATGAAACACTGCATTATCATTCAGGGTCGAACGTTTCAACTGAATGGCTAGACGAAAAATATGCTTGTCCAATTGAATTAATCGGTCATGGAAATCTGCCGCACCGTGTTTTAAAAAAGCATGATTCATAATTGAAACCTATGTTACTCAATGTACTTTGTCTGATGAGTTTACCTGAAGCAGGATTTATCATTTATATTGCTATACTTTTGTTTGGGATTAAGGCTGTTTCGCAAAACCCCATTTTAAGCCACAGGCAAAAAGCATTCTGGATACTCACAATCATCATATTGAACTGGCTCGGATTACTTTGGTATTATTACGTATTTTACATAAAAGACAAGTAACATGAAAATACTCATCACAGGTGCAAGCGGATTTATCGGCGGCTTCCTCGTCAGAGAAGCTTTAAATCGTGGATATGAAGTCTGGGCTGGCGTTCGCTCTTCCAGTAACCGTAACAATCTAGAAGATACAAGAATCAAATTTATTGATTTGAAATATAATGATCAGTCCTTATTGACAACTCAACTGTCGGACTTCGCTTCTAAGGAAGGTGCTTGGGATTATGTGATTCACAATGCCGGACTTACAAAAACACTCGATAAACGCAATTTCTTTCGTGTCAATGCCGAAAACACGCATCGGCTGATTGAAGCACTATCAATATCCGGCTGCAAACCTAAAAAATTCCTTTTAATGAGTAGTCTGAGCAGCTTCGGTGCCGGAGACGAAAAAACTTTTCGTCCAATTCTATTGAACGATCCTCAAAAACCAAACACAGCATACGGAAGAAGTAAACTTGAAGCAGAAAAATATATCCGCTCTCAAAACTATTTTCCTTATATTATCCTTCGTCCTACAGGCGTTTACGGCCCTGGAGAAAAAGATTACTTTGTGGAATTACAAACCATCAAGTCCGGATTTGATTTCGCTGCAGGTCTCATTCCACAACGAATCACATTCATATACGTAAAAGATCTGGCTAAAGTAGCTTTTTTAGCTTTAGAGAATGAGAAGATTTACAATCGCGCCTATTTCGTAGCTGACGGCGATGTTTATACTGACACTGAATATGCTCGTCTTGTTCAAGATCTCCTAAAGAAAAAATACGTCCTACATGCCCGTATTCCATTATGGATAACTTATATCGCCTGTCAATGTTCGGAATGGATCGGACAGTTGCTACATAAAAGCATGACACTCAACACTGATAAATTTATCATCCTGAAACAGCGCAATTGGATTTGCGAAATTACTCCACTTCAGGACGACTTGGGCTTCAAAGCTGACTATCCTTTACGACGCGGGTTAGAAGAATGTATTCAATGGTACCGCGACCATGGCTGGCTGAAATAAACTATTTGATTTCTTCAACCGTTCCTTTACCAATAATCTTCTGCTGAACTGCCGTTGGGCCTTTATAGCGAATCGTTCCTTTCCCGACAATTGTCGCTTTCAAATTATCTGTCGGATGAACAACTGCTGTTCCCGCCCCGGCTATTTTGCAATTTACTTGTTGAACAGCAACATTTACTGCATCAATATTTCCACTGGTAGCAATTTCCATTGACGCCTCATCCGCTTTTCCGGCTTTCAAATCGATCATGCCCGAAGTTAGTACACTACATGAAAGCTTTCCTACCTGTGCATCATTCAATGTAATTTTTCCCTTGCTAGAAGATTTCAAAGAAAGTGTACTCACTGTAATAGTTCCACTAGCTTGAACGATACCGTTTGAGGAAGCTATAAGTAGTAATTCATCCCCTTTAATAGCACCATTAATTGTAACAGAAGCTACATCTGAAGCATTAACTTTCTTCAACCATTTAGAATTGGTCTTTACAACATACTTAGTAAAATGATCAACACTAGCGCCTTTAAAACCCACTGTCAATTCGCGATTATTAATATTCACATTCACATATTGATGCAAATTTTCATCGAGAGTAACCTCTAAATAAGGAACGCTATCTGACTGCTCATAGATTAATTCGACGGCATCTTCAATCTTAATGGAATTATAATCATCAATAACAATTTTTTTTGTTATTAGTTTTCCATCTCCTTTTACATGATCAATAGCTTGAGCTGAAAAGAAAACGCCCAGCAGAAAGACCATCAACCACAATCCTTTTGTTTTCATGTTCTATTGTTTTTATTTATACATATACAGAACTGCAATTTCTCACAGTAAATTTATAACCAGAATTAAATCCTTTTGGTTGCAAAATTAAGCATATTTGAAAACAATCTGCCGAAGAATTCTTAATCCTTTGTAAATTTGAGTTTCGACTGTACGAACAGATATATTAAGTGATTCTGCTATTTCTTTACTCTTTTTCTCTTGTAAAAAATGCATTTCGAATATTTCTCTACATTTGTCGGGAAGTGATTGCATTGCCAGATGAACAGCCTCTACCTGTTCTCTTCGGATAAGAATTTCATCCATTGAAACGCGTTCAAGTTCTATAAGTTTTAATCGTACTGAGGCTTTGGCTATATATTCTTCTTTGATATTTTGATGGCGTAAATAGTTAAGTGAAGCATTTTGAACACAACGGAACAAGTAACTACCAGCCGAATCTTCGGTTGGCAGTTCATCCTGTTTCCATAGCTCTATAAAGACATCATGCACCAGATCTTCAGCCGTGCTTTTGTCTACAAACCTACCGGCAAACAAAATCAGCCGGGAGGCGTAGTCTTCATATAAATGTCTATATATATCAAGCTTTTGCGTTTTTGAATAAGTCATTCTACCTTTTTATGTACGAACGAGTATCTACCTTTTCAATAACTTCGCCATTGCGTAGTCGTACCCACGTTGTAAACGCACGACTGCCTTCTTCCAAAACAATAACGCGCGCCCCATTGCCTTCAGGCAAATTGTTATATACTGTTTTTCCACCGGTGTATCGACCGTACACAAGCATCATTCCATTGTAATCAACCACATAATCATCATCATGATCATGTCCGACAAATGTAGCTACAACATCTTTAGCTTCCAGCATGGATGTATATAATCCCGTATTCAATGCCGGTGCACACGCTTTTTCCCATCTGTGTCCAATCAAACGAGCATTTTCATCTTCTGATGCCTGATTATACTCCGGTAACGGAATATGAAAGAATGCATATGAAGGAAGAGGCGTTCCACCATTGGCTACAGTAAAAGCTTTACTTTCCTTTTTATACCAATCTATCTGTTCAGGCAGAATCCATCCATAGCCCTTTATCTGTGACAATGTAGAATAATCATGCGAATCAAGACAATAAATCACGGCAGCATCTTTATTATTTGTAGCAGATTTGATTGACAATGCAAAATTAGAATTACCTGGAATTCCTTCTACCGTTTTGCCGATATTATTTTTCTGTTTTTCTACATATTCCTGTAGTTCAGCCTGTGGTGTTCCCTGTTCATGATCATGATTTCCCCATGCAATAGCATAAGGAACATTGTGCTTAATAATAGGCTCCAATACTTTTGCCAGTCCTGGTATGGCAGGTGGTGAAAATATTAAGTCACCCGTAACAATAACCAAATCAGGCTTTTCTGTATCAAGCACATTATTGATACAATCCAAAGCAATCTGGGAACTATCTTGCTTGTTATAGCAATAATGAACATCTGTAAACTGAACAATTTTAAACTTCTTGTCCTTGTTAAATTTTAAAGGCAATGTTTGTGCGCCAAGCTGACACACAAACATTACACATACTACAATTAAATTAATAACTTTCATTTATCTTAGAATTAAATTACTTCAAAAGCCACATTATCTGATTCTCATCATCTGATCCTCCGTACTGACTTTTAACAGCTGCATTCACATTCTCTGTATTATAATCATATTCATCCTGTGAATACATCCAACGAACAGGCATTTTGCTCGTATCATTATTTCTGTTCGATTTCGGATTAATTGGAAAAACAGGATAACCCGTACGACGATATTCATAAAAAGCATTGAACGGAATCTGGAAAAAAGTAGAAAGATACTTCTGCTCAATAATCTGTTCAATCTGACGTTCAGAAGAATTACCAAATACGACTCCACTACCCTGTAGATAAGTATTAATATAATCACTGGTAATTTTCATTCCATGATTATACTCCACATTATCAGGAGTATTATCAGCAGTAAATGTCATTGAAGCACGAATGCCATCCTCATAATAACTCTTCGCGTTGCCATTGATCAACCCTCTTACAACCGCTTCAGCCAAGATAAATTTCATTTCAGCATAGCTCAACAAGTAAGTAGGTTCTGATACTGGCAATTCATAATAACGCGCATTCGGTTGCGAAACGCTACCAGACTGTACAGCAGCCTGAATATCCGAAAAAATCATCGTCGGCTCAACGCCATTATATGAATTCCAATCAGTAACAGCCAATCCTTGTGTAACCGCATTCTTTGTTGGTTTAGCATAGTAGAACAAACGACGGTCACCAAATTTTTTCAGTGAATCGACTACTTCAGATGACATCTGTATAAAGGCCAAATAATTGTTACCTTCTTTATAAAATGGGTATTTCTGCCCTGTATTATCAGAATGAACCAATTGCAGATTATCCGCATTCGATTCAAAAATAGGCTTATTTGATACAATTGATTGAAATCTCTCCTTTACTTTCAAATCAGATTCTGACGTTTTCTTATAGAGATTAATCAAAACTTTCAGTTCAAGGACATTGGCTGCTTTCCGCCATTTAGCACAAGAACCTCCATATACAGGATCCCCTTCAAAATCCGTCCCGTTTTGGAACAACTGATCTGCCTCTTCCAATTCGTTCAGTATCCCGACAAACACTTCTTTCTGCGTATCATACTTGGGATATTCAACTCCTGCTTCACCCTGCATGGCTTCACTGTAAGGTATATCACCTAAACGCATGGTCATATCAAAAAACTTATATGCACGCATTACGTGTCCCAGCCCTTCATACGATTTCTTTAGTCCATCAGTAGCTGCAAAATTAACCATTTTGTCTACATTATAGAGCACCCTCATAGACGAAAAACTCTGTCGACCCAGTTTATTAAAAGCATAATCGATATCATTCTCCTCAGTCCATGCAATATATTTATTAAGCATATCATCACGCATGAAATCTTTATCGGTTCCGTGCTCTTCCATAATCTCCAAAATCAAGTTTGTAGCCAACATACTTGAAGTAACAATCGTTGACTCATTCGGGTTGGTATTATAATCATCGAAGTTATTGTCGCATCCACCTATCATGAGTGAACTGGCAACAAGGCAACCAACTAAACCTACATTTAATATATTTCGTTTCATATTAAAATCATATTAGTCATTAAAATTCCAATTTAAAGTTCACACCAATATATCTTACCGAAGGCGACGCCAAATCATCTGAAGCTTTGTCAGGATCCGCGAATCGATATTCTTTTGTCCAAAGTAACAAATTTTGTCCGACTAATGCAACAGAAGAATTAGAAATACCTATTTTTTTAGATAGAGCACTCGGGATATCATACGTCAACGATAATTCACGCAGTTTGATAAATGTTTCATCCAAATAATTAACATCTGCTCCTTTTCTATAATAGCTCTTGATATAAGTTTCATAAGATACCGGAGTTTCATTCTTTGCAAACGCTCGATTATCAGCAGTAATACGTCCATAAGAATCATATGTGGCCGACCCTGATACGACATAAACACCATCAGCGACATAATTTTTTTTACCATTTACAACTTCATCATAACGCCATTGGTTATCGGTGTCAGGATGAGCACCGGTCTTCCATAAGTTCGCATTTGTTGAAGCATACGACAAACCGCCAATACGACCATCAACACTTACAGAGAAACTGAATCTCTTATACTTAAACGTATTTGTCAATCCCCAAACCCAGTTCGGATCATAATAACCGATCTTGCTGGTGTAGTCAAACAACTTCGGATAACCATTAGTCATAATAATATTGCCATTCGGATCATACTGAAAATCATTATCTTCGCAATAGTCAACGCGTGCACCTTTGTATACCCAAAGTTTATCAGCACTATAAGTTGGATCAATCTTTGCAAAATATCTACGTGATGTCGACCAGTTGGTTACGGCTGTCCACCTAAAATCTTTTGTTATAATCGGAGTGGCTTCCAATACAAGTTCAAAGCCACGGCGAACATATTCTTCCTCATTATTAATAAGCACATTCTTGAAACCTGACATTGAAGAGATAGTTGTTTGAACGGTATTATTATAAGTCAACTTATTATAGTAAGTTAGATCGGCTTTAATACGATTATTCTTCAGGAAATACATTGAAGTACCGATTTCATACGTACGGTTTGTGATTGGTTTTACATGGCCGCGCATCGTTGTCGGATAAGCAGCCGTATTTAAACCATCCCACACAGAATTGCTTATTGAATATGCCAAGTTAGTCGCATAGATACTCAAATCGTTCTTAGATAACGTCCACGAACCTCTGAGCTTCCAGAATGTAAACCAGTCCGGCAACTTAATAACTTGTGACATGATTGCACTCAGACCAATTGACGGATAGAAGTATGAATTATCTCCTTCAGGAAGTGTTGACGACCAGTCGTTACGACCTGTAACATCCAGATAGAACGTACTATTATATCCGATCGTTGCTTTCCCGAATAAACTATTAACCTGTTTATTAGCAACATAAGAATCAACTGTTGGACTAGCCACAGAAGCCTTCAGTGAATAAAAGCCCGGAACAGAAATACCATTCTTTGTAGAAGCACTCAGGTATTTGTCACGATAATAATAAAGGGAGGCACCAACCAATCCTTCAATACTGAACTTCCCTACATTGCCATTCCCAGTCAGAATGAAATCATTGTTTGTCGTAAATATATCTTCACTTTTCTCAGAATAATATCCTTTATCAGTACTACCCCAATCGCGTTGTGAGTGAATATTCAGTGGAGCACGGCGTTTGGTAGCATTATTTGTATAATCATAACCGCCACGGATCAAAGCCTTCAACCACGGAGTAATCTGATAATTGATAGTCAACATACCATTAGTCTTTGTATTGTCGACTCTATTAATTTTCTCATAAGCCATTAAATATGGATTATCATACCATGAATCACGCATCCAGTTTTGTTTCTCATTTGGAACCAACCAATAATCTTTATAATCGGTAACATCGTATTCAGGGCCTGTCCAAACCAGCAAGTTATAAATATAACCCTGATTACCATATCCTTTTCCGGATGTATTTGGAGCAACCTGCTTATTAAAGCCCATCGTACCTTCAATATTCACCTTTTCACCCAGCTTCATCGTTCCACCGATTGAATATCTGAATTCTTTACCTTTTTCATTAGGATACTGTCCTTTATCATAGATAAATGATGCTGAAGAACGGACACTACCATTCTTTCCAGACTGCGTTACACTGACGTTTGTATTACTGATCATACTGAACTCCGTGAAATTCTTAAAGTTATCTTTACCGGCAGAAGTCAGTTCTTTATCAACCATCGTATGTGTATATGGGTCATACTGAGAATAGATACGACCGATATCCAACTTATCACCCCAAACTTCATCATCGGTATTATACTTGCCTCCGTAGCCTGAACTGTAAGAATGCTGAACTTTAGGCAGCGCCAATGTTCCGGCATTAATCATGTTACTACTGTTTACTGCAACGGAAAAACCTTCTTTACCACCTTTCTTTGTTGTGATCATCACTGCACCGCTACCACCACGAGAACCATACAATGCAGAGGCTGTTGCCCCTTTCAAAACATCAATTGTCTCGATATCATCCGAGTTAATATCAGCCAGTGTTAAGTTTGTAGGGACACCATCCAATACCAACAAAGGTGCCTCACCACGAAGAGAGAGTGTCGGACTTTCCATAAATTCGGTGGAATTGAAAACAGTCAAACCGGAAATACGCCCTGTCAAACTCGTTGCCACATTGACACCTTTTACTTTTTCAAACTGTTCGCCACCCACTTTCTGCGTTGCGTAACCTAAAGCTTTTTCCGAACGTTTCATTCCTAAGGCTGTTACAACCAATTCATCCAACTGTTGGCTTGATTCAGCCAAAGTGATGGTGAAGTGACGATGCGTACCGACTTGTGCTTCCTGATTGGTATAGCCAATATAAGAGAATACAAGAACCGACTGTTCGTTAGGAGCTACCAATGAAAAGTTCCCATCCACGTCAGTTACAACACCTACCGTCGTTCCCTTAACAAACACATTCGCTCCGATAATAGGCTGATTATCTTTGTCGACTACCCGCCCATTGACGGTCACATTCTTTACATTACTACTTCCTCGCTGTTGCAGGAGAATGTGTTTTTCTTTAAAACTGTAGCTCACGTTCATTTTACTTGCCAGTTCATCCAACACAGCTCCCAGAGCTTTTTTAGTAGCATGAATAGAAATGCTCTTGTTGGCATTCAGGTCTTCTGTCTTGTAAAAGAACATGTAACCAGTCTGTGCTTCAATCTCTTTGAGCACGTTGTAGACAGATCCATTAGATACATTAATGGACACAAGTTGCGTTGGAGCAACTTCTTCTGCTGACATTGCCATTATTCCCATAAAGAGGAGAATAATGATTTTGCATAGTGACTTTCGCATGGTTTATACTTTAAAAGGATTATAAATGAATTAATTAATTAGAATTTTATTATTTTTTTCTGTCAAAGCAAACTGTTTATCATAATTGATAATTTCCAATACTTCTTTGATAGGCTGATTAGTCGTAAACGATCCAGAATAGCGCGTTTCTTTTATTGCCGGATTAGTCAACACAATCTTTACGCCATACGTTTTTTCCAAACGCTGCAAGATATGATATAGCGGATCATTATCGAAATAGAGATATTTGTTCACCCACGTTTTAGTACTGTCAATATCTACAGTTGAAACAATAGATTGCTTTTTCATAAAATCGACCAAAACCTGCTGTTTAGGTTTTAAGTAAATAAACTTTCCATACTCTCCGGCCGCATTCAATGATTGCATCTTCACACTTCCCTTTATCAATGTAGTCGTTGCATAATCTTCATCCACATAGTCTTGTACATTAAATATTGTACCGAGCACCTCAATTCTTTGCTTTTGAGTATACACAACGAAAGGTTTTTTCTTGTTTTTTGTAACTTCAAACAGCGCTTCGCCATTTAGATAGACGGTTCTCGTTTCTTTTCCAAATTCGGTATCGTAACGAAGTTGCGAAGCCTTGTTCAATGTAACTTTCGTTCCGTCAGGTAAAAGCATGGAACTGATTTTCGCGCCTTCTTCCGTATTAATAATCGTACTCTGTATAACCGGTTCTTTTTGAAAAAGCCGTTGTACTCCCAACGTAACCGCAATAGCTATAACAGCTACTACGGCATACCTCCAAAATGTCACCTTCATCGCATGTTTAGATGATATCAGCTTAAATTCCAAACGATTCCAGCTATTACTAACAAAACTTTCCGGAAGTTTCTCTTCTCGCTTTAACTCGTCGATATGCTTTAGTTCAAAAAATAGTTTCTTGTGCGACTCGCTCTCGGCAAGCCATTGTTCAAGTTTCACCATCTCATCTTCACTGATCGTATTTTCGAGATAATGAACAAAAATACCTTCTTCTATGTCGTTTTCTTTTTCCATATAGATTGAATACACTTCTGAAAAAAAAACTACGTATAAGCATTATTTAATTTTTGAAGATTTTTTTATATCAAGAGTAATCGTATTTTTGTGACTTGGATATGCAACTTTTATAATTGATATGCGTCTTTATATATGGAATCACAAAGATTAATACAAGAATATATGAAAACAAAAATTTTTACAATGATGTGTATGTTGGCATTATGTGTTTTCGGATGCAATGCCGGCACCGTAAGAGGGAATGGACAGATTATAACGAAAACCGTTAGTGTGTCAGACTTTCATGAGATAGAAATTATGGGGAACATTTCCTGCAATAACAACAATTCAATAGTGGGATTGATAAAAAACAGCGGAAATAATGTAGGTCCCAAATTCTACTATTCTCAGAAATCCGGAGAGCACAAAGTGACTGTAACTATCGATTCCAATCTCTTCCCGTTGTTAAAGATTGTTGCCGACCGTGGCAAACTAACTTTTACAACCAAAGATAGAACAGCAATAAGCGCCACTCGTCTGGAAGTAAATGCATGTTCATCAGCTTTCGAGGTACTGAAGAATACCGGTGTTTTTGATTTTTATACACTCACAGGCATTGACGGCGGAGGTTTGACTGTTGAGGTAAATGGTTCAGGTGATGTTTTTCTTGACCACATGCTGCGTCTGAACCATCTGACTCTCAATGTGACTGGTTCAAGCGATATCAAAACCACTGACGCAAGATGCAACTTTATCAATATCTCTGTCTCCGGTTCGGGTGATATCCATATCGCAGGCAAAGCTGACGAAGGGAACTTCAACGTATCTGGCAGCGGTGATATTAAAGCTTACAACTGTGTTATCAAGAAACTCACCTGTGCCGTAAGCGGCAGCGGTGACATCCAGTGCAATGCTACTCAGAAACTAAAAGCTACTGTCTCAGGTTCAGGCGATTTAAAATACAAAGGTAATCCCGAAACAGAAAATCACGTTTCAGGTTCAGGTGATATTAATCACGTTCAATAAATACGAAAGGCGCAATAGTTGCGCCTTTCCTTCCAAATATATAGAAACAAGAGATCGTAATGTAACCGGTTTACATTTCCACTTTATACTGCCAAATGTATCATCACGCTTCTAACGATTGACATTAATGCTACATTTTCGGATTACTTAAAGCCCTGCTTATCCATCCTTTCACGGCGTGTAGACATGGTAGGAAACCAAAGATCATCAGCGGTTATTCCACATTCCTTCACTGCCTGGATGCAATATTCAAGTCGTCCGAAGTTCGGATCGGCGTTATTTGTACCAAAAGTAAATTTCAATCCTTTAGCTTTAGCACATTTTATGATGTAGATACTCGGGACATGATAGCGGGCACTTATTTCGAGAGCGATATCATTCTTCTTCATCACATCGAGTACACGGTTTATACGCTCATCAGTCCAATATTTATTATATTCGACTGACAATGTATCAGGAATATAGAACGCGTTTGCAAAAATATCAGCCGGTTCGTTTGATAAAATCTTAACCATTTGATCAACCAGCATATCCATATAAGCTTCTTTTGGAATATCGAGGTATACTTCCGCCGGTCGATAGGTCCTTGTTGTCCGTCCTTTATGATCGATAATCGTCATTGCATCGGTATAGAGATAGTCAAATTTGAGCAGCAACTCTTTTGAAAAACTGTATGACCATTTCCGGCCTTCACCTTGTACGCCGCGCAAAAACGGTTTATCTTTTATTCCTTCATAATATTCGCCAAGGTCTTGATCATTCATGTACATTGTCCCGAAACCGCCTTCACCGGGCTTCATCGGACCGTATGCATTCGGACCAACACCGTAATTGATGCCATAATTCATTGACATGGCATGTGCCATCTGCTCAGTTAACCCGCCTTTAATATGGACATGATAGTCGATGACAGGAAAATTAGCCTGTTGAAGTCTAATAATATCATCTTTTTGCTCATCGACAGGTGGCATAGTATCATTAGGATTGACAGCATCAACCGGTAATCTTTTAACCGTAAGGTCCTTGAAGTTCATCTGTCCAACGTAGCCTACTAATTCAAAGTTCCCGGAGTCAAGCAATCGTTTTTTATATTTATCCGTACGATATGGTCGTGCCGGTTCTGTGTAACAAACCACATCTATATCTTTTATTTTCACAGAAATATTTTTTCCTCTTACCGCGATATAAAACGGGAACCACTCACCGTCGGCAGCAAGACTTCGATAAAGATTCCGGACAGTAGAGAGGCTGCCGGTCTTGCGGGTTCCATCAATAGCACCGTTGTGAAATAAAACCTCGTATCCTCTATTTATATGCCCATCCGTATGAAAAAGAAGTGCTGCTGTTGCACCCGGAGCCGTCTTTGCCATACCTGTAAGTTCAAAATTCACAAAGTTCCCTTTATCCCCGGCAAACAATAATTTTTGACCTGCAGAAACAGCCAGTTGAGAACCTATATTGACTGTATTACTACCATTTTTCCATTTTTTCATTGCCTTAGCTTGACTGAAAACAGAAGATGACACTGCCATTAGCAGTAATAATATGGATAAGAAAGAATAAAAGATATGTTTCATGGTAATTTGTTTTTTACTGACCACAAAGATATAAAATATTTAACTACAATAAAATTAGCATCTGATATTATAGCCTTAACTTTTCTACATTGAAAAAAAATATCAGTATCCCGTTTTGAAAACCTCTGTTTATTGCATTTGCAAAAGCTCGAAAGAGAATCGAAACGGTATTTTCTCAGCTTGCTGATCAGTTTATGTTGATAAGAAATTATGTCAAAAAACACAAGGTTACATATTTTAACCATAAGCAGGTTACTTCTGCCAACGTACCAAAAGGGAGTTTAGATCATTGACATTATATCTTTATAATATAATGTTTTACAACTTGCTAGATTGAATTGCATTAACAATATAAAAAAACAATAAGCCGACACAAATTCTAAAGGGACATGCTTTACAACATAATTATATTCAATCCACCCACTTCATAACAAAGTATATTTGTATTCAAATTAATTGTGTAAACAATAATAATTCTTTAAAGAACAAATAACTAACCATGGTAAACAAACCTCTTAGAATTTTTTTTCTACTATCCTTTCTCTTGCTTGGATTGAATTTTTCAAACGCCACAAAGGCAAACAACCACGACGTATTGTCCCCCAATAAAAAACTGGTGATGCACATCCAACAACAAACAAATGGAGGGTTGACTTATTCGTTTACAGCTAATAGGACATTATTAATTGATAAATCTCAAATGGGATTCAAATTGGAATCAAAAGAGATTGTTCCCGGTCTTGGATGGATTATCAAGCACATTTCGAAAAAAGTAATACGAAGCGTTTGGAAGCCAGTATGGGGAAAACGCGCCGTCGTACCGGATCGTTATAATGAACCGACTATCGAAATGGAACGTTCATCAGCAGCCCTCAACAAAAAAAATCAGGCAACAGCTCCGAATAAGATCGACTTGATCGCGCGCGCTTACGACGATGAAATAGCGTTCCAATATAAGATTTCAAAAGATAATAAAGGCGAAGCCAATGTGTTGGAGGAAGAGACAAATTACAACTTTGCAGGCGATTATACCGCATGGTTTTATAATGGAGAGAATCGGAATATCGGATCGGAAAAGCTGACAGCAACAGATACCATCCGTCGTCTTGTTATGACAATTAAAGCCGGAAAGAATCATTACATGGCTGTTCATGAAGCCAATCTACTAACTGGAGCGCCTTTGGTCTTACAATCAAAGAAGGGCGAACAACTATGCGATCGAGCGAATTATCTGACAAACCGAGAGGCAATCAAGATCTCCAGCAAGACAGTAAACAACAAAGAATCATTGCACCTGAAGCTGGCTTCTGGCGGTGGCGCTTGCTTAAAATTCACAAAGACAAAAATGTAATCAATAATAAAGTAAAATTATGAAGAAAATAATGTTAGCATTGTGCTGCTTCCTTACAGCTGCAGGTTGGGCACAAACATTACCCTATCAGAATCCGAACCTCAGTTCCGAACAAAGAGCGAAAGATCTGGTCTCTAGACTTACACTAAAAGAAAAAGCCATCTTGATGCACGACGAATCGGACGCTATTCCGAGACTTGGAATAAAGAAATTCCATTGGTGGAGCGAAGCTTTGCACGGATTTGCCAATCAAACAGGCGTAACAGTCTTTCCTGAACCTATCGGAATGGCAGCAACATTCAACAACTTCCTCATCTTTAACGTTTTCAATGCCGTATCCGACGAGACACGGGCACATTACAATATGAACAAAGCCAATGGAAAAGAAAATAACCAGTTCGCCGGACTTTCGGTATGGACTCCGAATATCAATATCTTCCGTGATCCGAGATGGGGACGCGGACAGGAAACGTACGGAGAAGATCCTTACTTGACCTCCGTCATGGGTGTTTCTGTTGTCAAAGGACTTCAAGGTCCCGAAAACACAAAATATAAGAAGCTACTTGCCTGTGCCAAGCATTTTGCCGTTCATTCAGGCCCGGAATGGAGCCGCCACTCTGCCAACCTCAATAATATAGAGCCTCGCGACTTATGGGAGACTTATCTTCCTGCGTTCAAAGAGTTGGTACAAAAAGCCGATGTCCGCGAAGTCATGTGCGCTTATCAGCGTCTGGATGACGAACCTTGCTGTGGAAACAGTCGCCTGCTACAACAGATTCTACGCAACGACTGGGGCTTCAAATACATTGTTGTCTCCGATTGCGGTGCCCTTAATGACTTTTGGCGAAGCCACAAATCTTCATCCGATGCCGCTCACGCTGCTGCCAAAGCCACTTTGGCGGGAACAGATGTTGAATGCTCAGGCAGTGCTTATGATAATATTCCAGAGGCTGTAGCCAAGGGACTTGTCTCGGAAAAGAATATTAACGAACATGTTATCAGACTGATGACCGGACGATTCGACTTGGGTGAGATGGATAATGATGAACTGGTCTCTTGGACAAAAATTTCCGCTTCTGTCATCAACAGCAAAGAACATCAGCAACTTGCACTCGAGACAGCCCGACAAACCATGACACTTCTGATGAACAAGAACAATATTCTTCCGATGAAAAAATCCGTAAAAAAAATCGCAGTTATCGGCCCGAATGCCAACGAAGAAAAAGTACTTTGGGGCAATTATAACGGGACACCTGTCAGCACGATAAGCATTTTAAAAGGTATCGAAGCAAAAGTGGGCAAAAACAAAATCATCTATGACAAAGGCTGTGACTGGGTAGAAGACAAAGTGATCAATTCCATTATCGACCAATGCAATATCGACGGACAGAAGGGAATCAAGGCTACGTTCTGGAACAATGCCGAGTTTAAAGGTACACCTGTTGCAAATCTACAAATTAAAGAACCTATCAATGTCACAACAATGGGACAATACACATTTGCTCCGAAAGTCAGCAACGAAAATTTCTCGGCCATCTATGAAACGGTTTACAAGCCAACCGAGAGCGGTGAGAAAGTTTTCCGTATAGATGTTTTTGGAAGAGCCGAACTATTCATCAATGGAACATCTATCTATAGAAACACTCATTGGTGGTCAAATCTTTCTTCAAGAATCCCTTACAATTTTGAGAAAGGCAAAGAATACAAAATCGAATTCAAATTCAATCAAAGTGAAAAGACTGACGCAGGGCTAAAACTCGATTTCGGATCAGAAAGTCCAATCAAATATGAAGAACTGATTACTAAAGTCAAAAAAGCCGATCTCGTCATTTTTGTAGGTGGATTGTCTTCCAGACTGGAAGGCGAAGAGATGCCAATAACTTATCCCGGATTCAAAGGAGGCGATCGTACGGATATAGAACTGCCTGCTGTCCAGCGCAACTGCTTGAAAGCATTAAAAGAAGCTGGAAAGAAAGTCATTCTCGTAAACTGCTCAGGTTCAGCTATTGCTTTCGAATCCGAAACCGAAAGTTGCCAAGCAATCCTTCAGGCATGGTATCCAGGTGAAAAGGGAGGAACAGCCGTTGCCGATGTTCTCTTCGGCGATTATAATCCGGCCGGAAAACTTCCTGTCACTTTCTACAAAAATTCTTCACAACTACCAAATTTTGAGGATTATTCAATGAAAGGACGCACCTATCGATATATGAAAGAGGATCCACTGTTCCCGTTCGGCTACGGATTAAGCTATACTACTTTTAAAGTTGGAACAGCCAAAGCTGTTCAGACAACAATCAAAGCTGGTGACGATATGACATTAACCGTTCCTATTTCCAACACTGGCAAACGTGATGGAGCTGAAGTTATCCAAGTATATATTCACAAATTCGGCGATTCTGAAGGACCAATAAAGACACTTCGTGCATTCAAACGCGTCGACATTAAAGCAGGAAAAAGCACCGATGTGAACATTCCTCTTGATGCGGAGACATTTCAATGCTACAATCCTCTGACTCAGACAATGGAAGTAGCTCCGGGCAAATATGAACTGATGTACGGCACAAGTTCCGACATGAAAGATTTGAAAACATTGAAAGTAACTTTGCAATAAATATTTCACAAACAAAATATTCCCGTCGGACGACTGCAAAACGAAAAGCATTATCCAATGAACAATGCCGAACTGATGGAACATGATATACAACAACTGAAAGAATTGTTGACTCATTACGGATAGATTGATATTCTGTTTTTTGACGGACCTGCCGAAGGACTTAAGGAGATTCAATAGTATATACTTTTGAATCAGGGAATGATGTATACTGAATTTAGTGACCGTAGCATAGAAAAACCGACTTTGTGGAAACATAACGAAACAGGTTTATAAGGAAATGAAACAGTTATTAATAGAGTTGCATTTTAATTTCAATTTTAGTGAACGTCACGGTAATCATATTTATCTTTGCAACATGAATGGACTCAGTGACGTATTGTTATTCATATGTTACTTCATAACTGTCCGGAGAAATTTTACCATAATAGATCAGGCCTGCATCCGGGTCAACTTTCCTACGTTCCAGGACCTCATACACCATATTGTCTTTTGCCCTGGTGACAAAGTAGGCATTCTTGAGATGAAAGTGCTTATAAAGTGAATCAAACTTCACATATCCTTTGTCCATCAGGTAGTAAACGTTGGGCTCAACGGGGATTTTGTCCATGACTTTCGAATCGTGAACCCGACCGTCAGTAAGGCGGACGAATGTCGGAATAGAGCCTCTGAGATCCATCAGCGTATGCATTTTGAGTGCACCTCTACCATGATGGAAAGTGGCCCACGGGCAAAGCTTGAGCAAAGTCCTGATAAATATGCCAATCCTTCTTCTCATTCGCTTCTGCAAGTGTGGACCTGGGCATTGCCTTGAGTCCCGATCTGTAGAGGTCCTGAGTACAGAGGTTGAGTGTTGTTTCAATGTCTCTCAGACCGGAACGGTCGGTGAACTGGGCAAAGCTCATAACCATGAACTGATCACGGCATTTGAACTTTATAGAGTGTCTGTCGCCCTTGTAGTGATCGACACACTTCTTAAACTCATATTCATTAACAAGAGACATAATTTGTGCAAAGATTGTTTTTTATTCATAGCCTAAAGAATGGGGCTCAAATGCCAATTCGCAAAACTATGATTTCTAATCGAAAAATAATTCTATTCTTGTAATATATTGAAATTTAAATCAATAAACAGTGTCTGAGAATTTTTCTCCGGACAGCTATGATATAAAATATTTAACTACAATAAAATTAGCATCTGATATTATAGCCTTAACTTTCCACATTGAAAGAAGATATCAGTAACCTGTTTTGAAAACCTCCGGTAAAAGATCATTATCCGTATTACCATCGGTTTTTCATTCCACCCCTTAATGACTGTAGATAGTTTAGCATTAGCATACTCCATTGAAGAAGCGAGCTACAAATTCTTTACTCTGATTATGCGTAAACAATAATAAACATCTGGCAGCGTCATAAAATGCCCAAGCTTCAAGAACAAAGATATAAAGACAAGGAATACAATTAATTATAAAAGGATATCCTCTTGGATAATAAATCAATTTATTTCCAGTTCAAAAGAACAAACAAAAAATTATTTTATATCTTTAAGCCCCATTAAAGATATTACCATGACTGATAACAACGAGATACAGACATTTAATTACATTTTTACGAACTATAAAGAACGATTCATACACTTCGCAAGGACGTATGTTGATGATGAGATGTTAGCAGAAGATATCACTGTTGAAAGTTTGATGTATTATTGGGAAAACAGAAAAGAGCTCGATTCGCATACAAATATTTTAGCATATATTCTTACTGTCATCAAACACAAATGTTTGGATCACTTACGCCAATTACGAGTCCAGGAAAATTATATCGAATACATAAAAAATAATGAAGAGCGAAAACTAAATCTACGTGTCGCCACCTTGGAGAACTGCAATCCGGAAGAAATTTTCTCCAAAGAAGTCCAAGAGATAGTTAATAAAACCCTGCTTTCTCTTCCTGTGCAAACACGTGATATATTTATCAGAAGTCGTTATCAAAATCAAAGTCACAAAAGAATAGCTGAAGAATTGAATATTTCCACTAAAGCTGTTGAATTTCACATAACTAAAGCGCTTAAAATTCTTCGCATTACTTTAAAAGACTATTTGCCCACATTACTTTTTTTAAGCATTTGATAATGCTTGTAATAGTTCAGGTGAATAGAAAATGAGCATTCTGCCTCTAAATAATATTCTCAAATAATTCACTTTTTCGTTAGGGATACTTATGAGTTGAACGCTATATTAAGTAGAAACACGAGAAAATGAATAAAGAAACATTATACAAGTACTTTGAAGGCATTGCATCTCCAGAAGAAGAAGAGATGGTTTATCACTGGCTGGATGCTTCTCCCGAGAACATAAAAGAACTATATAAAGAACGCAAATTCTTTGATTCTACGATACTTTCAGGAGATATTGATAATAAAGAAAAAATTAACAAGAAAACAAACAGGACTAAAGTAGCATTTAAATCTTGGAGCCGCGAAATACTGAAAATTGCAGCAGTCATAACAATAACTATTATTTGCGCGATGTTCTATTACCACAGTGAAAAGAAAGAAATGATATCTGCTACAAATACCCTGATTGTTCCAGCTGGTCAACGAGTCAATTTGAAATTGTCCGATGGAACAACCGTTTGGGTAAATGCCCGTTCAAAAATAATTTACCCCGCCTTCTTTTCCGGTTCCAAGCGTGAAATCAATCTGGACGGAGAAGCTTATTTTGAAGTGGTGCATAATGAGAAAAGAACATTTATTGTTCATACCCAAAAATGCGATGTAGAAGCTTTGGGAACAAAATTTAATGTGGAAGCTTATTCAGATTCAAAAAAATTCTGTGCCTCTTTGATGCAAGGCTCTATAAAGGTTTTTGATAATATAAAGCCCTCAGCTCCGATTATATTGAAACCCACCCAAGAAGTCAATTTTAAAGATGGTCAGTTAGTAGTTTCTTCTATTGATGACTATAACCATTTCCGCTGGCGTGAGGGACTATTATGTTTTGAAAACATTGCTTTCGACGAATTGATGAAACGTTTTGAGACCTGTTATGAGATTTCTATCATTGTTGAAAATAGGAAGCTGAAAGATTATTCATGCAGTGGCAAATTCCGTATATCCGATGGTCTGGATAATGCTTTACGTATTTTACAAAAAAACGGGAAATATACTTTTGAAAGGAATGAAGACAATACGGTTGTTTATATAAAATAAGTCTAACTAAAAAAATATAGCCTATGAAACATGCACCATGAATTCACTTTAAATGAAATGCCGACAAGTTCTCGACGCTCATCGGCATCCAATTAACACAATTAAAATAATTAACTGTATCAATCTATTAACATCACAAAGATATGAATAATAAATTCTTATCGTGGTTTTTTTATGATAAAAAACAACGATGTAAACATTTTTTTAGAATCATGAAAGTAAGTGCTCTATTTCTGTTTTTGTTCATTTTCTGTATAAATGCAGAAAATACCAGCTCCCAGAATGTCAGAGTTACGATAAATCAAAATAATATAGAACTTCAAAAAGTTTTAAATGAAATTGAAAAGCAAACAGACTATCTATTTGTCTATGACAAATATGTAAATGTAAATCGCACAGTATCTATAAAATCAAATAAAAGCCCTTTGAAAGAAGTTCTAGGATTATTATTCGAAGGCACAGATGTAAAATTTTCTTTGGACGGAACATATATAGTGCTGTCTCGCAAAGAGAATAAAGAAAATAAGGAAAGAAATTATATAATTCAAATTACTCAACAAAAGAAAAAAATCACAGGAACAGTAACGGATCAAAAAGGAGAACCAATAATTGGAGCAAATGTTGTGGAAAAAGGGACGACGAATGGGATTATCACGGATAATGACGGTAACTTTAGTATGGAAGTAACGCCAACATCAATTCTTCAGATTTCTTATATAGGGTATTTAACTCAAGATATAAATATTGGAAGAAATAGTAATTTCACTATTAAATTGGTTGAGGACACACAAAAATTGGATGAAGTCGTTGTCGTAGGCTACGGTTCCATTGCCAAAAGATCTCTATCTACAGCTATTTCTACCGTTGACGGCTCTAAAATACGCAATATGCCGACATCCAACATCGCTCAAAGTTTAGCCGGTATGTCATCAGGTATCACACTACAGCAGATAAGCGGCGAACCTGGAGCTGCACCTGCAATACGTATCCGTGGGGCCGGTTCCATCAACAGCGGGAATGATCCTTTATATGTTATTGACGGATATCCTACTACTGATAGTGAGTTATTCAATAATATTAACCCTAATGACATTCAAAATATCCAGATTTTAAAAGATGCAGCTTCCTCTGCCATCTACGGTTCCAAAGCCGGAAATGGAGTCATCATTGTGACGACTAAGCAGGGAGAAAGCGGCAAACCGAAAATCAGTTTTTCTACCCAGTACGGTATTAGTCAGGTTCAGCAATATGTGGATGTGTTGGGTTCTTCTGATTATCTGGATATGATCATCGAAGCGCGTACCAATAACGGTACCATTTCTAAATATCCGGATTTAATCACCCTGAGAGACAGTAAAAACTATCCTGATATAAATTGGCAGAAAGAGATTTTCAGAAATGCACCAAACTTCCGTGCTAATTTTTTAGTTACAGGTGGTTCAGATGCTGTGAAATACAATCTTTCCACCAATTATCAGGATGAACAAGGAATTTTGCTAAATTCCTTTAATAAGAAAATAAGTTTAAAAGGCGGATTTGAAGCAAAGCTAAACAGATATATCTCATTAGGAGCCTCTTTCTCACCGAGTGCAAACTACACTCGTGCCCAATCACCCTCGGGAGGTAATACCGAAATGGTATCGGGTGTTATAGCAGAAGCTTTGACTTACGCTCCTATTCTTCCGGTTTATCAATCAAATGGAGATTATACTCAAGTAGCTCAGCATTATGCCGGTTTGAACGGGACTCCAAAATATGGATTAAACAATCAGATAAACAATCCTGTTTGTAATTTATTGGAAAATAAAAATAATACTTGGTCAATCAGAACTTTAAGTAATATTTATTTGGTCGTTAATCCTATCAAAAATCTGACTTTGCGTTCTACAATCAATCTCACGACCAATTCATCCAAACTAGATTATTATCAAAGCGCATATTTATTAGGTTCAAACTATTTGGGGAATAAATCTACTCCGAATCTTAATTCCATTGATGCCTATCGTGCTTCTGGATTCGGATACAATGTTTACTGGTCGTCCACAGCGACATACGACGTAAAAATTAATGAGGAAAACCATATGAATGCCGTTGCAGGTTACGATTATGAATACAACAGTTCATTCAAGGTTCAGCAAGATGATCGTACAGACAGCGATTATCCCGTTGCATACAATAATACTAACATAACAAACGTCAGCGGAGCCAATTTATGGACAGGTTCTTCTTACAATTCCGAATACGTATTTGATGCCATGTTTGGCCGTATCACTTACGACTACATGAACAAATACATTATGTCAACATCATTGCGCAGAGACCGTTCCAGCAAATTCGGTCCTGACAAGCGAGCCGGTCTTTTTTATTCCGGATCATTAGCGTGGAACATGACAGAAGAATCGTGGATGCGAAACTGTAAGTGGATGAATTTAGCAAAAATTCGTACCAGTTATGGTATCACCGGTAATGATCAGATAGGTACAGACTATGCATGGATATCTTCTTTAAGCAGCGGACATAATGTTGTTTTCGGAACAACTGCCATCAATAGCTACTATCCAAGTGGCTATTCCAATAGACAGTTAGGATGGGAGAAAAACAAGCAAATTGACTTGGGCTTTGATTTTGGATTTTTCAATCGCCTTAAATTGACGTTGGACTTGTATAAAAGAACGAGTAACATTGTGATGCCTGCTAATATTCCGAATTTCAATGGTATTGCTTCCAGTATATATATGAATTCTGGAAAAATTCAAAATAAGGGAATCGAAATACAAGTTTCTTCTCCAATCTTTGTTAAAGCATTCAAATGGGACACGAACATCAACGGGTCAACGAATAAGAACAAAATTGTATCGTTAGCTAACAACCAGACACAGCTTTCCAATCAAAGTGCAGGAACTAAATGGGGAAATGTTATTCGTAATTATGTGGGCAGACCTATGGGCGACATGTATATGCTAAAGGTCATCGGAACCTTTAATAATGCAGAAGATGTGGCCAACAATGCCAAATACGGAACAGAGACTATTGGCGATTTGATGTATGAAGACGTAAACAAAGACGGAGTCATCAATACGAGTGATTATCAGTATGTAGGCAATTACCAGCCCGATTTCACCTTTGGATGGACCAATAATTTCTCTTATAAGAATTTTGATCTTTCATTTACCGTCGATGGACAAGTTGGCGGCAAAATTATCTATGCAGCTGCCAGAGCATTCACGCTGAACAGATACGATGACAATGTTTTATCCGAATCCGGACTGAACCGTTGGAAATCAGAGTCGAATCCAGGAAACGGCAAATCGCATAAAGCCGGAACCAACAACCTAGGATCTAATATTATAGCATCAACCCGATACCTTTATAATTCAGATTATCTCCGCATCCGCAATATCACATTTGGATATACATTGCCAAATAAGATTGGTGAAAATATCGGTTTGAAAGGATTGCGCCTAAGTGCAAATATTGAAAATCTATGGACATTCGATCGTTATCCGGGCTATTCTGTTGAATCCAATTATAATGGAAATTCTGCCACGAACAACGGTGTCGACTTCGGAAGTTATCCTATTTCCAGAGTCATTACATTCGGTCTTAATATGAACTTCTAAATACGAACTGAAATGAAAACAAAAAATATGATATTATGGTCAATCCTATTCGTAACTGGATTACTACCTTCCTGCAGCGATAGTTATTTTGATAAATATCCTAGCGATAGCATGCAAATGGAGACTTACCTCACAAATGATTCTGAGATCAAAAACGTGCTATTGGATTCCTATTATTCTTTACGTGTTATCAGTGAGAACGCTATCTATATCAATGATATTTGCACAGATGTAGCCTATTATCGCAAAAAGAATAATGCGACAGACTTTATTGCACTGAATGAGAGTACATGGGATGCAACCCTCAGTTTGTCAGATTCTATTTGGGTTCAAAGTTACAAGATGATAAATAGATGCAACAATGTTCTGGATCATCTGGATAATGTAACCAGCTCAGCAAACAAGACTCAATTTGAAGGAGAAGCCAAATTTTTCAGAGCTTATGCCTATTTCACCCTAGTCCGTCTATTTGGACCTGTACCACTAACAAAAACAGTTATCACGAACTATTCTGACCTGTATGGCTATGCAAGGAACCCAACTGATGAAATCTATGAATTGATTAAATCGGATTTGTTAACAGCTATCGCCAACCTTCCTGAAAACTATTCTATGCCATCTGATAAGGGGCGCGTAACGAAGATTGCAGCCTATACCATGCAGGCTGAAATGTATATGACCTTGAATGATTTTTCCGACGCACAAAAATCCTTGGAATTTATCATCAACTATGCAAATCAGAATTCAACTGTCTTAGGTTTGGAAAGTGATGTTTCTAATATATACAATTCACAAAATCCGATAGGCAAGGAAATCATTTTGGCTGCACAGTTCAATAACGGTTCGACTATTGTATCCAACCTGCTTATGCGTCGCTGCATTCCAGCTGTAACTCCGTCCAGTCAACCAAGCTATATTTATGCAGACGGAACGGCATCGACCATATCTTCTTCACAAGGGTCCAGCTGTCTACTGATGACATGGGAACTATATAACAAACTAAAAGAAAACCCTAAAGACCAACGATACACAAAACTGGTTTACAACGGGCTTTATGATACAGAATCCGTGTCCAAAGCTTCGGATGAAGTAGAACTTACAAGTAGCGGATATGCAAAAGTTCCTGAAACTTTGAAATATTATGATTTTGACAATCAAGGACTGACCGCTTGTGCAAGTGGCTGCGACAACATCATTTATAGATATGCAGATGTCCTGCTGATGTATGCCGAATGTTTAAATGAGGCAGGTTCGGTAAGTCAAGCAGCAACTTATCTCAATATGGTTCGTAACCGGGCCGGTGTGGATAACACGACTGCAACCACCAAGAACGCCATGACACTTGCTATTGAAAACGAACGATTGCTCGAACTTAACTTTGAAGGACACCGCTGGTATGACCTTCTTCGTACGGGTAGAATCACGTCCGTGATGGAAAGCCATTTCAGCCATCGTACGCAAGGTTTGTCGGCCGTTACTCAAGCAGACGACAACGGAATGGTAGTAGCAGATTGCAACAGTACTACCGCCACTTCCACTACCAAATGGAAATGGAGCGGAACTTCAGCAGCTATCTTGTTTCCGATTCCGTACAGTCAGATTCAGTTGATGCCGAGCTGGCAGCAGAACGATCTTTATTAATTATCTAACAATAGATTACAGTTGTCATTAAAGTTAGTAAAGCTTTAATGACAACTGTAATTCATCATCTCAGCAAAATCTCTAGTAAAATTATTCAGGAAGATACGCATGTAGATACTGAATAAACTCGGCGAGGGATAGGTAAGACAGGATCGAATGTACTTTCTCTTTTAACTGAATGTAAAAGCCAATATATCCGAATGAAGCAAGCGTTTCATTCGAATGAAAAAAAATTTCTTCCGAATGAAAAGGTTCGCGCCTTCGAATGAATTTTGTGCACATAGCGGTTCACAAATTCTTAATCTACGGGATCACAGTATACTTCAAACAGCAACAAATCAACTTATTAATTGTGACGCTACGTTTCATTCGTAAAATTTTAGCGTCGTCTTCATTTTAGTAATTAATTCATATTTAGCACTTAAGCTCGGTGATGCTAAAATTATTAGCATCACATACCCACTTAGCCACAAATATCAGATTATCATTCTATATATCAATATATTAAACCATACATCTACGGTGACGCCGTATATTTCAGAAGGTTCGGGCGGGTAAAATACCTCATCGCAGAGGCACTTCCCTCTTCTAAAAAAGTATATACTCTTGGTATACGAAAGTATATACTTTGAGGGTATGATAGTATATACTTTTAGCTTCAAAAGTATATACTATTTTATCAGGAAGTGATGTATACTGAATTTAGTGACCGTAGCATAGAAAAACCGACTTTGTGAAAACATAGCGAAACAGGTTTATAAGGGAATGAAACAGTTATTAATAGAGTAGCATTTTAATTTCAATTTTAGTGAACGTCACTATAATCATATTTATCTTTGCAACATGAATGGACTCAGCGACGTATTGTTACTCATATGTTACTTATATGAATAACAAAATTGATTTTACATTTGATAATCGGATTATTATATATAAACTAAGTGAACTTGCCTTTCAAGAAAATAATACACAAATAGAATATGAACATAATAGTAACAGATGGAAAAGACGACAGGTTTCATAAGTTATGTGACCAGTTAGATGAATATTTGGATAATGCTGTTGGCATAGAAAAGCAGAGAAGCCAATATGTCCAATACAATCATCTGGAAGACATTCACGATGTTGTCCTTGTTATTGAAAATGAAGAAGCTGTAGGATGTGGTAGTTTCAAAAAATATACAAATAGTACAGCCGAAATCAAAAGAATCTTTGTATGCAAAAAATGTCGTGGCAAGAAATATGGACAAGCTATTATGCGGCAATTGGAAAAGATGGCCAGCGATAAAGGATTCAAAAGACTAATCTTGGAAACAGGCATATCTCTCGTACATGCCGGAATAATGTATCACAACATCGGCTATCATGATATTGAGAATTATGGACAGTACAAGGATATGAAAGATTCCATCTGTATGGAAAAAAACTTATGAACAACTAAGAGAAATATACTTGGGATGTAAAATTCCCTACACAGGATAAATTTCATTAAGCGAATCTTGGTCGTCAGTGATGACTAAAAGGTAGTCATCTTTTTTTAAAGGTGTCTTACCCTTCGGTATAAGGTATTTATCATTACGCTTTACCATAGTAATTAAAGCATTATTGGGCAAGTTCAAATCCATAATACGTGAACCGCTAGATAAATATTCCTCTTTAATCCTTATTTCACGCATAGAAGTTTTTATTTCATCAGAGAACTCAACATCAAACTCTTTCATCCTGATTTTCTCTGATGATAACAAATTCAATTTAAGTATTCCTGATGCTTTAGCGACGGTTGTCCCTTGCACTACAAGTGACACTATTGTAATAAAAAAAACGATATTAAACATGTCTCTAGAATGAGGCACACCAGCCAATAGCGGATAGATGGCAAATATAATAGGTACCGCTCCCCTTAATCCTACCCATGAAAGATATGTTTTCCCCCTAAGACTCATATCCTTGAATGGAATGAGAGTCGTAAATACGGCTATAGGCCTTGAAATGAACGTCATAAATAGCCCTATAAGTAATCCAAGTCCTGCAATGTGCAGTAATTCTTTAGGGTTAACCAACAACCCTAACATTAAAAACAAAATTATTTGAGAGAGCCATGTAAGACCGTCAAAGAATTTTAATGTACTCCGCTTGTGCACAAATTTCTGATTCCCTAATAATAAAGCACAAAGATATACCGCCAAATAACCATTTCCGCCAATAAAAGAAGAAATTCCAAACACAAAAAGCATGATGGTAATTAGCAATACCGGATAAAGTGCATCATTATCCAGATTAATTCTATTAATTAGTTTAGGAGAAAATTTTCCTATTGCATATCCTACTAAAACACCAAAAGAGAGCTGCTTAATGAATGTCAAAACGACTTCCCACCCGTCTATAACCGGAGAAAGAGCCACTTGTATAAAAACAATAGTCATCATATATGCCATTGGATCGTTACTCCCACTTTCTAACTCCAAAATAGGACGTAAATTTTTTTTGAGTGACATATTTCGAGAACGAAGAATTCCGAAGACTGAAGCCGAATCTGTGGAGGACATGACACTGGCCAATAATAATGACTCCACTAAAGTAAAACCCACTGTCTTGAATATGTTGTTAGTTATCCAATATATAAATCCCCCAGTAATCAACGCTGTAAGTAGAACTCCCATAATAGCTAATGCTACACCTTGCCGCCAAACGGGTCTCACTTCATCCATCCGGGTATCCATACCTCCGGAAAAAAGGATAACACAAAGAGCAACTGTGCCTACATTTTTAGCTGTATCCAAAGCATTAAATTGTAGCCCTAAGCCGTCACTTCCTGCCAACATGCCAATAAAAAGAAATATCAGAAGCGCGGGGACGCCATATTTATAACCGGTTTTACCTAAAAGCAAACTAAATAAAAATAATAATGAAAAAATAAGCAAATAGAATTCTATACTATAATTCATGTTAATGATTTAAATATGATATATTAGAGTAACATCAAAAAAAGAATATTTGTTCATTAGCTTCTTGGAAAAAAGCATCCAATAAATGATATATTATGCTGATATATAATATTTTGTATATTTGAGTATATACAAAATTTGGAATAAAATCATAGGTATTGCAGGCGAAAAAGAAATGGCCCCAAAATATAGCTTCAATTTGATGCCGGCTTCGTTATGCTATTGTCATTATGAAAAGTATTCACTATATGATCCTATCGGCATAATATTATATATCTTTATTGTCAAGAACTTTCAATTAGCCTGATTATGGAACGACAAATTATCATCATGAACTTTACACATGTATATGAGCAGGAACGGTTCTTGCGTAATAAAAGATTTCAATGGATCGATTGCAGTAAGATCAATGGAACGAACTGTTATTGTGATAAAACAGCCATGCGCACTCTCAAACAACTGATTGCACCATACTCCCCTGAAGGTATTCACTTCATCGATTCGGGCGATTATCATTATGTCAGCAAATTATGGACAGACAAAATTAATGAGCCTTTTTCGCTTATCGTATTTGATCATCATCCGGATATGCAGCCTACATTGTTCGACAATCTGATGTCGTGCGGTTGTTGGGTAAAGAAAGTTCTCGACACAAATCGAAATATTCGAAAAGTATGTATAATAGGAGCTTCGGATGCTCTTTTGCAACGGATAAAAGGACAATTTCCCGACCAACTAATTTTCTACAGCGAACAGGAGTTGTCGCATGAAAAAGGATGGAAACGGTTTGCAACAAATCATCTAAACGAGCCTGTATACATTTCGGTTGACAAAGACGTACTTAATAAAGAGTCTGCACTAACCAATTGGGATCAAGGCTCGCTATCCCTTAATGAGTTGGAAGAATTACTCACATTCATTTTACGCAAACAAGATGTCATTGGCATTGATATCTGCGGAGAAGACGCAACTCCGCTCAATTGGTTTGAAGCCGAAGAAGCAGAAAAGAAGAACGACCATGCAAACAAAGCATTACTGGAGTGCGTTTTCAATACCTGTTCAAAATAAAAAGATCCGGAAGAATTAACTATCTTTGCTCAGAAATAAACAGTAAAATGAAAATAGTAGCTGATAATACCGTCCCTTATCTGAAGGGGATTCTCGAACCGATAGCTGATATATCCTATCTTTCTGCTGAAGAATTTACCCCCGAAGCCGTACACGATGCTGATGCACTGATTGTTCGCAGTATAGATAAATGTACCCGAAGTCTTCTTTCTGGGAGTAAAATCAAGCTCATCACAACAGCAACGATAGGATTTGATCATATTGATACTCGATTCTGTACAGAAGCAGGTATCACTTGGAAAAACGCCCCCGGTTGTAATGCTGTTTCTGTTAGTCAGTATATTTTGGGGGCACTTACTGATTTGTCACTCAAAACAAATAAACCATTAGCGGGGAAGACTATTGGTATTGTCGGAGTAGGTCACGTTGGAAAAGAGGTAGAAAAAGTTTGTTCTGCAATAGGCATGAATGTTCTTCGCAACGATCCGCCGCGAGAAGAGATTGAAGGTAAGGCTGATTTCGTAAGTTTAGATACCATTGCGGAAGAATCGGATATCATTACTTTTCATACACCGCTGATAAATGAAGGAAAATTTGCAACCCGACACCTCGCCAATACAATTTTTTTCAAAAACCTGAAACGTCAACCCTGGTACATTAATGCCTCACGTGGAGCCGTACATGATACCAAGGCTTTGCTAGAGGGTTACAGAAATGGTCAAATTAGTGAAATGGTCATCGACTGTTGGGAAAACGAACCGAATATCAGCCGTGAACTACTCCAGTCGACAGCTATTGCCACTCCTCATATCGCCGGATTTTCGGCTGATGGGAAAGCAAATGGAACAAGAATTTGTCTCGAAAATATCGCCAACTTCTTCCATGTTCATATAGATAAGATAGGAGAAGTGATTCCACCTGCCCCTTTAGAACCCGTTATCGATATGAATCAATTTGCTTCAAACCGCATAAAGCAGGTTTTATTAAAAACCTTTAATCCGCTTGTTCCAGACAAAGCTTTACGCGCGGAACCAGAAAAATTCGAATGGTTCAGGACAAACTTTCACCACCATCGCGAATTTCATGCCTACACTATTGCAAATGCTACTTTACAGGAAGCAGCATTACTGCAACAGCTAGGATTTATAATCAAAAGTCTTGATCAGTAAGCAAATCCTTGATCACATGAGGATAATGAGCATATTCCAAAGCATGGACCTTTGTTGCTACATCCTCAGGAGTATCAGTAGGTAAAACCGGACATTTTGCCTGGAAAATAATTTTCCCATGATCATACTGACTATCTATGTAATGTATTGTGATCCCTGATTCTTTTTCGCCAGCAGCAATAACTGCTTCATGTACATGCATTCCATACATCCCCCTTCCACCATGCTTAGGCAATAACGCGGGATGGATATTAATTATCTTCTCAGGATAAGCTTTCAGTAGCGAATCAGAAATCTTATTCATAAAACCGGCTAGAACAATCAAATCAATATTATATTCCTCCAGTTTTGCCAAAATTGGCGACCCTTCTACAAATTCATCACGTGTAAAAACAAAAGAGGGTATTCCCAATTTGTTTACGCGAGCATGAACGCCGACATTTTTATTATTTGACAAAACAACGGCCACCTTGATTTTGTCATTCTCTGAAAAATATTTGGTAATATTTTCAGCATTTGTACCTGAACCCGAAGCAAAAATTGCAATATTCTTCATCATTTTTCCTATTTTTGTGCACACGAAAGAAAAAAATGTGCAGTATTCCGTATTTTTAGCTTATTATATTTGTGATATAACATAAAAATTTCTTTACTTTGCACCGCAAATTTAAAAAGTATATTGGTTTAATTAATCTAAATTGAAAAAGTTATGTCTGAAATTGCTGAAAAAGTAAAGGATATCATCGTAGACAAGCTGAGTGTAGAAAAGTCAGAAGTTACCGACGAAGCAAGCTTTACTAATGATTTAGGTGCAGACTCTCTTGACACTGTTGAGTTGATTATGGAGTTCGAAAAAGAATTTGGTATTCAGATTCCGGATGATCAAGCAGAAAAGATTACTACTGTAGGTGACGCTATTGCTTACGTTGAAGCAAACGCAAAGAAGTAATCACTCGTTGTACTTAAAAAAGTATGGAATTAAAAAGAGTTGTAGTAACAGGTCTTGGTGCTATTTCTCCCTTAGGTAATAACATGTCAGAAACATGGGATGGAATTATTAATGGGAGAAGTGGAGCGGGACCTATTACTCATTTTGATGCATCAAAGTTCAAAACACATTTTGCATGTGAAGTAAAAAATTACGATCCCTCAAAATATTTCGATCGAAAAGAGGCTCGTAAACATGATTTATATTCACAATATGCGCTTATTGCTGCTACAGAAGCAATAGATGATGCAGCTATGGACCTTGAGAAAGAAGACAAGAACCGCATCGGTGTGATTTTTGCAACAGGTATTGGCGGTATTCATTCATTCGAAGAAGAAGTAAGGGAATATAAAGATGAAGAAGGGCCACATTTCAGTCCTTTCTTTATTCCGCGTATCATTGCAGATATGGCTGCAGGCCATATCTCAATCAAATATGGATTCAGAGGACCAAACTTTGCAACCGTATCCGCCTGTGCATCTTCAACGAATGCACTAGTCGACGCCTTCAATTACATTCGCTTGGGTAAAGCCAATGCAATCGTTACCGGCGGCGCTGAAGCAGCTATTGCGATTGTGGGTGTTGGAGGATTCAATGCTTTGAAAGCCTTATCAACACTCAACGATTCACCAGAGACTGCTTCGCGTCCATTCAGTGGTAGTCGCGATGGTTTTGTAATTGGAGAAGGGGCTGCTTGTCTTATCTTAGAAGAAATGGAACACGCTTTGGCGCGTGGTGCAAAGATCTATTGTGAAGTGGCTGGCGGCGGCCTTTCGGCCGATGCTTACCACATGACGGCTTCTCATCCGGAAGGACTGGGAGCAAAATTAGTGATGCAAAACGCACTTGAAGATGCAGAAATGAAGCCAGAGGATATTGATTATATCAATGTTCACGGAACCTCAACACCAGTGGGAGATATTTCGGAAGCTAAAGCAATCAAAGAAACATTCGGAGACTATGCTTATCAATTAAATCTTAGTTCTACAAAGTCAATGACAGGCCATTTACTTGGTGCAGCCGGTGCGCTTGAAGCCGCTATTTGCGCCTTATCAGTAGAGAACGATATCGTTCCGCCTACCATTAACCATGCAGAAGGTGATGAAGATCCCGAAATAGACTATAAGCTGAATTTTACATTCAATAAAGCACAAAAAAAAGTGGTAAGAGCTGCGCTATCCAATACTTTTGGATTTGGCGGACACAATGCATGTGCTATTGTTAAAAAATTTGTAAAGTAATCGTGCTTACGAAGCTTAATAAGTGGATAAGGCTCCAGAGGAATAAGAACCGAGAGCCTTATCTTTCTTTACATAAGATACTCGATTTTTATCCCGATAATATTCATTTGTACGAACAAGCCTTCCTGCACAGGTCTTCTTCGATAGAAAGCGAAGATGGAAAATGGCTAAACAACGAACGACTGGAATTTTTGGGTGATGCGATATTGGATGCTGCTGTTGCTGATATTGTATATAAGCATTTCCCAAATAGACGAGAGGGATTCCTAACTAATACACGCTCGAAAATAGTACAACGGGGGACACTAAATCAGATCGCTAACAATATGGGTCTTAATAAGATTGTTGTTGCCTCGACTAAAGTTTCTTCGCATAATAACTATATGTATGGAAATGCGCTGGAGGCTTTGGTAGGTGCTGTTTACTTAGATCAGGGCTATAACAAATGCTATGTTTTTATCCGCGATGTACTTATCAAACGGTATCTTAATCTCGACTTTATTGCACGAAAAGAGGTAAACTTTAAATCGAGCCTTATTGAATGGAGTCAGAAAAACAAATTAGAAATCACATTCGACGTCATAGAATCATTTTTGGATAATGACGGTAATCCTGTATTCCAGACAGGTATATCTCTTTTGGATGTACAAATCGGTGTTGGTATCGGTTATTCTAAAAAAGAATCACAACAGAATGCAGCTAAAATGGCTATCAAAAAATTACGTTTAGACAAAGATCTGCAACATTTCGTTACTGAACAGAAAAAGAAAATGAACGAAGGAACAACTTCCGTTGAGCAAGAATTTGCCGAACTACCTGAAGAAGATAACGACACAGTACAAGAAGCTGCCGTAAACAGCAACTAATTAATAACCGAATGAGATTCCCATTCTCGAACCTTGAATGATCAGATCATTATCAGCTGTTATCAATTTTAATTTTGACCCCACTTCTGACAAAGGGATTGAATCTATTGTCCCATTTTTTACACAAACCATACGCCCAAATCGTTCTTTGGCAATCAATTCGGTAGCATGTCCTCCCAAACGGGTAGCCAGATTGCGATCAAAAGGAGACGGGTTCCCTCCACGCTGAATATACCCAAGAACTGTATCACGGCATTCTATTCCGGTTGCATCCTCAATCATCCGGGTAATATAATAAGATGGATGCCCTTTTTCGGGTGTTTCTATTCCTTCGGCAACTACAACAATCGAATAAGGTTTCCCTCTATGGGCACGATCCAATATTGTTGCATTCACTTTATTCATATCATACCCTAGTTCTGGAAGCAAAATAACATCTGCTCCTCCAGCCATTCCGGTATATAGAGCAATCCAACCGGCATGATGACCCATCACTTCAACAACCATAACCCGCTTATGAGAATTGGCTGTTGAATGTAAGCGATCAATAGCTTCGGTAGCTATATTTACAGCGGTATCAAAACCAAAGGTGATCTCTGTGCCAAAAACATCATTATCAATAGTTTTAGGGACACCAACCACATTTAAACCTAACTGTGAAAGCATCGCTGCTGTTTTCTGCGTCCCGTTTCCTCCAATACAAACCAAACAATCCAAACCCAATTCATCATAATTCTGCTTTATCAGATGCGGCTCTTCAGCACCCAAAGAACTCAGACGCTTACGAAAAGGTTTCTCACGTGAAGTACCTAATATAGTCCCGCCAAGATTGAGAATTCCAGAGAGGCTGCGTTCATCAAACGTTTGAACATCTTTATTCAATAGCCCGATAAAACCGCTATGAATACCTATAACATCCATCCCATAATACATTAATGCTGTCTTGCCAACACCACGGATAGTTGCATTAATCCCCGGACAATCGCCTCCGGAAGAAAGAATTCCTATTTTCATTATCTACAGAATTATACAGCTACAAAGGTATAAATAAAAAGAGAATGCCTAAATTTGTACCTTAGAAATATAAAAGACATGGATATTTTAACAAATACGATATCACTCATATTCAGACCGCGACAACTGCAGATTGCCCGATATGCACAAGAGGCCGATGTCATTCAGCATAAACAACTGATGCATCTTCTTTCAAAAGCTAAAAATACGACTTGGGGATTGAAGTACGACTACAAAAATATCCATGACTATCAGACATTCAACAAACGAGTTCCACTACAAATATACGATGATGTTAAACCCTATGTTGAACGCATGATCAATGGTGAAAAAAATCTGCTCTGGCCAACCACTGCCAAATGGTATGCTCAAAGCAGTGGTACAACAAACGACAGGAGCAAATTTCTGCCGATTACATCCGAAATTTTACATAATTGCCATTACCAAGGCGCTTTTGACACCGTCTCACTCTACCTGCGCAATCATCAAGGAAGTCATTTCTTTACACACAAAGGATTAATATTAGGAGGGAGTTTGAAACCTTCAGCGATGAATAATCATTCATTTTGCGGAGATCTTTCGGCTGTACTTTTACAAAACATCAACCCATTAGCCAACCTTATACGTGTTCCCTCCAAACAAATCATTCTGATGAATGAATGGAAAAGTAAAATGAAAGCGATTGTTGAGCATACATGGAACAAAGATGTAGGAAACTTGTCTGGCGTTCCTTCATGGATGCTGACGCTTATCAAGGCGGTCTTAAAGCATACCGGGAAAAATGATCTTTCGGAAGTATGGCCGAATCTGGAAGTATTTTTTCACGGAGGAATCAATTTTGAACCTTATCGTGAACAGTATAAAGCACTTATATCATCAGATAAAATGCATTATATGGAAACTTATAATGCATCGGAAGGCTTTTTCGGCATTCAGGATGATCCTGCAGATAAAAGCTTGTTACTCATGCAAGACTATGGTACATTCTATGAATTTGTACCATTTTGTGAAGTGGGAAGTGATAATCCCACTGTCCTGCCATTAACTGAAGTCAAAAAAGATGTCAATTATGCAATGGTAATCAGTACGACAGGCGGCTTGTGGCGCTATCAGATTGGAGATACTGTTCGCTTTACCTCTTTGTATCCCCACAAATTTATCATCACAGGAAGAACTAAGAATTTCATTAATGCTTTCGGTGAAGAATTAATGGTCGATAATGCTGAAAAAGCCGTCAGTAAAGTATGTATCCTAACAGGATCCAAAGTAAAAGAATATACTGCCGCCCCTCTCTTTAATCTGAATATTGCCAAAGGATGCCACCAGTGGCTTATTGAATTCGAGAAGGAGCCCGAATCCCTATCCAACTTTGCCTTACTACTAGACAAAGAACTTCAGGACTTGAATTCCGACTATGAAGCTAAGCGTTATAAAGAGATATCATTGCAACTGCCTGAAATTGTCATTGCTAAAAAAGGACTATTCTACGAATGGCTGAAAAGTAAGGACAAGTTAGGCGGTCAGCATAAAATTCCGCGCCTAAGCAACGATCGAAAAATTATTGAAGAATTACTAAAACTTAATCAAGCATAGGCACATATAATCACCTAGGTATAAGCGTTATGAATGGAACAAGCATTTCTTCCATAGAAATACCTCCATGCTGAAAAGTATTACGATAATAAGACACATAATAATTATAATTATTAGGATAAGCAAAGAAGTCGCTGTCGGTAGCAAAAATATACTTACTACTCAAATTAGGCGAAGGCAGACCGGCTTTTTCAGGATCACGAATTTCAAACACTTCTTTCGTGTTATAACTCAAATTTTTTCCTACTTTATAACGTAAATTGGTATTGGTATTCTTATCTCCAACTACTTTTTGAGGATTATCCACACGTATTGTCCCATGATCTGTTGTGATAATCACCTTACAACCTCTATCGGCAATACGCCGAAAAAGTTCCAATGTTCCGGAATGTTGGAACCAGGAACGGGTAAGGCTTCTATAGGCAGCCTCACTCTGGGCCAGTTCGCGTATCATCTTGTTTTCTGTACGTGCATGCGAAAGCATATCCACAAAATTAAGAACAATCACATTCAGTTGATACTGCATCAGTGAAGGTATTGTGGTGAGCAGCTTCTCACCATATTGTGAATCATGCACCTTATTATAAGAAAATGTCCATTTCTTGCGAAAACGCTCAATCTGTGTCCGAATCAGTGGTGCTTCATTCAGATTCTTCCCCTCTTCACTCTCTTCATCTACCCATAAGTCAGGAAACATCTTTTCGATTTGCGACGGCATCAGACCAGAAAAAATAGCATTTCGAGCATATTGTGTAGCGGTTGGAAGTATACTGTAGTACAAGCTTTCATCAAATGTAAAATACTCAGCCAGCAAATCTTTTACTTCACGCCACTGATCCAAGCGAAAGTTATCAATAAGAATAAAAAACAGTTTCTCACTCTTTTCCAGAATAGGAAAAACTCTCTTTTTGAATAGATCGGGACTCATCAACGGCCTTTTATCCGGCGACTGAATCCAATTCATATAGTTTTTCTTAATAAACTTGCCAAAAGCATTATTGGCTTCTTTTTTCTGCATCTGCAGCATATCACTCATAGTTGCCTGACTATTCTCGAGTTCCAATTCCCAATAAACCAGCTTTTTGTAGACTTCCATCCAGTCGTCGGTCGTAAACGAGTCATTAATCTGCATGCCTATACGACTAAACTCCTGCTGATACCCAACGGTTGTCGTTTCAGTGATAATCACATTCATATGCACATTCTTCTTGATAGACAGTAGAAGCTGATTTGGATTAAGTGGCTTAATAAGGTAATCGGCAATCTTATTACCAATAGCCTGATCCATAATACTCTCTTCTTCGCTCTTGGTAACCATGACAACAGGGACATCCGGATTAAGTTCTTTAATCTGTGATAATGCTTCAAGCCCACTTAATCCAGGCATATTTTCATCAAGAAAAATAATGTCGAATGTATCTTCCTTACATGAATCGATAGCATCCTGACCGCTGATTACAGGAACCACTTCATATCCTTTATCCTGAAGAAATAGAATATAGGGTTTCAACAAATCGATTTCATCATCCGCCCATAAAATCTTATCTTTCTTTACTGTCATAATCATTTCTGTATTTAATAAATTGCAATAGCTAATTGCAAATATAACGATATAAAAGCTGAAACTGCATATGTAGAACAAATAAGAGTTTGTAATTTGTTCAAAATAAGCTTTAGTATAAAAATGTAGAGACTTATTATCGAGAAAAAGAATTCTTACAGTTATACAACAATATCCTTTTTGAAAAAGATTCAATAACATTTTGTTTTAGCAGTTCGCCCTACGTGGAATGTATTTTGTATTTTTGCAATAATGTATTCATACAATTTAAACTCTCTGCGTAATGAAACAACTGATATTTTTTTGTTCCCTCCTTTTGCTTTGTAATTGTCAATCAAGTTATATATCCTTAAATTCTTCTAGTGAAAAAAACAAAGCTGAACATTGGATAAAAAAAATTACGACAACATCACCTGTATTCTCTTTTGAATATGGCAAAGAGCATTCAACAGATATATTCGCTCGTTCTGCCAGGCATATAAATCAAAGCATAGACAGCTCAGGCGTAACAACAATAAAAAGCACTTTTGATGATACAAAGACAGGCCTCCGATGCACTATTGAAGCTTCCATTCCTAAAGATCTTCCAGCAGTTGAATGGTATGCCACCATCGAAAACCATAGTAAAGATACAAGTGAATTAATCACCAACATCCTGGCATCGGATATCCCTGTACATATAGGTAAAGGGAACAATACTGGTAATTATGAAATCATGTATTCACAAGGTACAAGCGACAGTTATGATGATTTCTCTCTTCATGATACAACGGTAAGTATGGATAAGCATATTCATTTTGTCACAGCTAGCGGACGGTCGTCAAGTCGTTATCTTCCCTTTTTTAATATCAGCCGCGAACAAGAAGGAATCATCTTTGCCATTGGCTGGACCGGGCAATGGAAAGCCGACTTTTCGACTTCTCCAAGAGGGCTAAAGTTGCAAGCAGGCATGGAAAATACCAAATTATGCCTTTACCCTAATGAAATTATTCGTACACCTCGCATACTTATGACCTTCTGGAAAGGCGACAAAATACGTGCACAGAATCAGTTACGCCATTATCTGGTAAAATATGCTTCGCCAAAACCGTCAGGGAAAGAAGTCGAAATTCCGGTTTCTTTCCCCGCATGGGGAGGAATGACTACAGCGCATCACCTGCGGAATATCGCTATCATCCGAGAGAAGCAATTAGTGCATTATACTACCTACTGGATTGATGCAGGATGGTTCGGAGGTCCGCATCCCACATTGGAATGGCAAAATTCCAAGGATGAAGACTGGTATGGATTGGTAGGAAACTGGAATTGTAACACTTTTCAGCATCCGAACGGCCTACGCCCCATAAGTGATTCGGCACACGCTGCCGGACTGCACTTTCTCCTTTGGTACGAACCTGAGCGTGCCGTTGGAGGAATGCCAATCACCTTGCAGCACCCTGAATGGTTTATCAAGCTGCCGGACTCCTTTCCTCGCAATGATGTTGGAAAATATAAAAAGGTGGAATCTCTGCTTCTGAATCTAGGTATTCCGGAAGCACGCCAATGGATCACCGATTATATTTCCAAGCAGATCGACGAATCAAACATAGATATTTTACGTATTGATGCCAACATCGGTACACTACGTTACTGGAAAAGTAACGACAAGCCTGACCGTATCGGAATGACTGAAATAAAATATGTAAAAGGATTTTATCAGTTTCTGGACAACCTGCGTGCGAAACACCCCAAACTTCTTATCGACAACTGTGCCGGAGGAGGCAACCGTTTGGATATAGAAATGTTACGTCGTAGTGTCGCGCTCCACCGCACAGACTATTCCTGCCCGGCAGAACAAGAGAATATAGGAAATCAGATTCAAAACTACTGCATTATGAGCTGGATCCCGTATAGTAATATGGGGTCGACCATCCTTCCGAACGATACCTATCGATTCAGAGGGGGAATGAATGCCGGTATGAACAATTCATTTCTGCAAAAAGCAGATGATGGAAGTCGCACAGGTATGCCCGATAACTTTCCGTGGAAATGGTATCGTGAAATGATGCGACAGCATGCAGAAATAAAAGCATGCTTCAGTGGTAATTACTATCCGCTTACTCCTTTTTCAAAAAGAAATGATTGCTGGTGCTCCTATCAACTTTATCGTCCAGACCTAAAGACTGGATTCATCCTTGCATTCCGTCGCAGTCATGCAGATATGGAATCCCTGACTGTTTTCCCGGGTGGCATAAACAAACATTCAATGTATGAAATGGAAGATTTCGACCTTAAATCGCACATTCATATTAGCGGTAAAGAACTATTACGTAAAGGGTGGACCATTATGCTAAAAAATCGCCCTTCTTCGGCTTTGATCAAAATAAGAGAGATAAAACATTGATTTTATGAGGACAATACGTATATTTGCGAAGAAACAAAAACAATGACCGCCATGACAAAGACGACTATCTTTATAATGACAATTCTTCTTACTTTAACAATCGCATGTAATAATGAGAAACACTTTATTTCTGACAACTCTTATAGATCTAAAGTTGAAAAAGATTTCCAAGAAAAAAAAGCAGTCCTTCCAAACGGAGACCTGTTTGCCATCTTCAACAAGCACTTGTCAGATAAAGAGCGGGAGGCCCTCACCTTTCTTTATGCTTATATGCCTATAGGCGATATCACGGATTACAGCGGGCAATTTTATCTGAATAATGTTCGAAGTTCATTCCAGGCACAAAAAGAAATGCCTTGGGGCGACAGTATCCCCGAAGAAATGTTCCGCCATTTTGTATTACCGGTACGTGTCAATAATGAAACATTGGATAACTGCCGAATGGTATTTTATAAAGAACTACGCAACCGGGTAAAAGATTTATCACTATATGATGCTGCATTGGAAGTTAATCACTGGTGTCACGAAAAAGTGGTTTATACACCAAGTGACTCACGTACCAGTTCACCATTAGCTACCGTTAAAACAGCATTCGGGCGTTGTGGCGAAGAATCCACTTTTACAGTAGCTGCACTACGTTCGGTTGGTATTCCGGCACGTCAAGTATATACACCGCGCTGGGCTCATACCGATGATAATCATGCATGGGTTGAAGCATGGGTAAATGGGAAATGGTACTTTCTGGGTGCCTGCGAACCGGCTCCGGTACTCAATCTCGGCTGGTTCAACGGTCCTGCATATCGAGGAATGCTAATGCATACCAAAGTATTTGGTAAATACAAAGGTTCAGAAGAAATTATGGACACAACTAAATGTTACACCGAAATTAATGTTATAAATAATTACGCCCCGACAGCAAAAGCAATAATCAATGTTGTCTCTAAAGAAGGAAAGCCTGTGCAAGGAGCAAAAGTAGAATTCAAAATTTATAATTATGCCGAGTTCTATACAGTTGCCCACAAAACGACAGATACTAAAGGACAGACCTTCCTTACTGCCGGAAAAGGAGATATGTTGGTTTGGGCTTCCAAAGATGGCAGGTTTGGTTATGGAAAGCTATCATTTGGAAAAATGATGAGTCTGAATATCGCGCTTGACAAACAACCAGGTGACACAGCTTCCATCAATTTGGATATTATCCCGCCTGTAGAGGGCTCAATAGCCGTAAACACTACAAGAGAGCAGGATGCAATGAATACTAAACGTCTTCATGATGAGGATTCCATACGCAATAAATATGTATCCTCATTTTATACAGCGGAAAGAGCACGTATGTTAGCCAAGAATCTTAGCATTGATTCTACAGCTACCATCAATTGCATGATAGGAAGTTATGGTAATTGGGCAGAGACAGAAAAGTTTCTTTGCAAAACACCAGCCGATAAACGTTCAGTTGCATTAGACCTGCTAAATGTAATCTCTGCAAAAGATTTACGTGATACCCCTGCTTCTTTTCTTGTCGACCATCTGAATCACACACCAGAAATGAAAAGTCCGTATTTTAAAGAAGCCATTTTAAACCCACGTATTGCCAATGAAATTCTTACTCCGTACAGAAGCTTCTTCCAGGCAAATATAGATACTGTTTTAGCTGCACGAGCCCGCAAGAATCCAGAAGTATTGGCAGATTGGATAAAGAAAAATATTACCATCACGGAAGACCTGAATCCTCAAAATATACCGATGACACCAATAGGTGTATGGAAAGCGCGTGTTGCAGATTCAAACTCAAGAAATATTTTTTTTGTAGCCGTTGCCCGTAGCTTAGGAATCCCAGCTCAAATAGAGCCTGTAGCTGGCAAAGTTCAATATGCAAAGGATGCTCATTGGATTAACATTAATTTTGAAGCTGAAACATCAGCTATAGTCAAGCAAGGCGCAATAGCCGCCACATATCAACCCATGAAACAACTCCCGGATCCTAAATATTTAAGTCACTTCTCTATTGCAAACATACTAGAAGACGCTACTCTGCAAACATTACATCTAGAATCAAATGCAAATATAGATATGGGAGCCAGCGACGATTGGAGTACATTATTCAAGTATCCACTGCCAGTTGATGAAGGTCACTATCTATTAATAACAGGAACACGTTTAGCGAGTGGAAGTGTCTTGGCCAAAATGACTTTCTTTAATGTTAAAGCCGACAAGACAACAAACATACAACTTGTCATGCGTGAAAATCCGAATGAGATCAAAGTTATTGGAAACTTTAACTCAGAGAACAAATTCAAGCTTGCAAATAAAGGAACTGAAACCAGTATCCTGCTGACAACAGGCAGAGGCTATTTCATCGTAGGAATTCTAGGATCACGACAAGAACCGACCAATCATGCCATGCGTGATATCTCGGCGGTTAAGAAAGATATTGAAGCCTGGGGGCGCAATATGGTTCTGCTCTTCCCCAGTGAAAAAGATTACAAAAATTTTGATTCCAAAGAGTTTGGGCTATTGCCTAATAATATTACGTACGGTATAGATTCAAACAATGTCATACAAAAAGAGATTACAACATCCATGCATTTGAAGAATGCGAATATACTCCCTATATTTATTATTGCAGACACTTTCAACCGCGTTGTTTATGTCTCGCAGGGCTACACAATTGGTTTGGGTGAACAACTGATGAAAGTGATTCACAAAATCAGTAATTGATTATTAGATTCTATCAGGAATTGCTCTGTTGCAAATTCAAATTTCGTGCAGCTATCAACGTCAGTTCAACAAATTGTTCGACAGACAGCTGCTCGGGTCGTTTATCAAAGATAGGCAAAGCATAATCAGCACAGTCTTTACCTAACATAGGTTTCATCGAATTGCGTAACATTTTACGCCGTTGATTAAAGGATGTTTTCACCACAGCTTTAAATAATGCTTCATCACATCCCAGACTGGTCCGTTCGTTTCTTGTCATGCGTATAACCGCACTCTTAACCTTTGGCTGCGGGTCAAATACCTTTTCACTAACACTAAAGAGATATTCAATATTATACCACGCCTGCAACAATACGCTTAATATTCCATAAGCTTTATTGCCCGGAGCTGAAGCCAGACGCTCAGCTACTTCTTTCTGTATCATCCCTGAACAACAAGGGATGATCTCTCTATAATCAAGCACTTTGAAAAAAATCTGACTTGATATGTTGTAAGGATAATTACCAATAAGACAAAACTTACCCGGAAAAAGCGAAGAAAGATCCAAACGTAAGAAATCTTCAGCCAGTATCTTCCCTTCCAATGCCGGAAAATGAACTTTCAAATAATCAACTGATTCCATATCAAGCTCAACAACAGTAAGATCATGCCCGGCATCCAGGAGATATTGGGTAAGAACACCCATCCCTGGTCCGACCTCCAAAGTAGGAAGATCTTTATACTCTGATAAAGTATCAGCAATACGCTGAGCTATTTGCAAATCTTTCAAGAAATGCTGTCCTAATGCTTTCTTTGCTCTAACCAATCTCATCCACTTCGTCGTTTATAAAGTGTTTATATAAAAATAATATGCTTATCTTTGCGGGTGTACAAAAATACAACAAAAATTTAAAGTTACCTTCGCATAATGAATTTAAAAAAGGCTCTACAGACATTCCTTAAGATATTTGTTCCGCTCTCATTCGGATGCTTACTCCTTTGGTATTTATACAGTAAAATGGATCTAGATGAAATATGGAAAGTCATTCGTAAAGGTGTACGTTATGACATTATCCTTTTTTCTCTCATGTTTGGTCTGTTTGCAAACATCGTCCGTGGATTCAGATGGAAGCTTCTCATCAATTCCGTAGGAGACGAGGTCAAGATTAGTAATGCCATTCATGCCGTTTTAGGCAATTATGCTGTAAACCTAGTGCTACCTCGCGTAGGAGAAATATGGCGTTGCGGCGTAATCTCCAAATATGAAAAAATTCCTTTTACAAGATTATTTGGCACATTATTAGTAGACCGAATAAGTGATACACTCGTAGTAGGAATGATAACATTATCAATTGTTTTCTTCAATTTTAGTTTCTTCCGTGAGTTCTTTACGCGAAATCCAGATTTGCTTGCCGGATTTCAATCTATGTTCAATTCAATATGGATATATGTTGGAATAATAATTTTTATTGGTTTAGTTTGGTTCATATTCATTTATTTGAGTAACTTTACGGTGGTCAAGAAAGCTAAAGAAATGCTTCTGAATATCTGGAATGGTATGAAAAGCATTTGGCTGATGAAACACAAGTGGTTGTTTATTGTTGAAACGTTGTTAATTTGGATAAGTTATTTCATCTACTTTTATACTACTTTTTATGCTTTCAGCTTCACAAGCCATCTAGGAGTGGAAGTAGGTCTGATTGCATTTGCCATGGGCAGTATAGCAGTAGCAGTACCTGTACAAGGGGGAATTGGCCCCTGGCATTTTATGGTAATTATGACCTTGGTTTGTTTTGGAGTCGTTGAAACAGACGCTGCAGCCTTTGCTTTGGTTGTTCATATGGTACAGACTCTTTGGCAAGGAGTTACAGGATTATTCAGCATTGCCGCTCTGCCTATTATCAACAGAAAACGATAAGCTGAATTATTGAACGTAAATTTGATATTGTATATTTATTAACTAATTGCTATCCGACTCTCGGATGTATCAATGCTATTTAAGCATTCCTTTCTCGGATACAAATTAAAAATGCAGTTTTATGTCAGCAGAAATCAAAAATCTTTCCCCGCAACCGGTATGGGGATATTTCTATGAACTTACACAGATTCCTCGTCCTACAGGACACATGGAAGCCGTTACGCGTTTTATGGTTAACTTTGGTAAAGAAATAGGATTAGAAACTTTGCAAGATGAAATCGGTAATGTACTAATCCGCAAACCAGCTACTCTTGGTTATGAAAACCACAAAGCCGTTACTATGCAAGCTCATCTTGATATGGTTTCACAAAAAAATTCATCTGTAAAGCATGATTTTCTTAAAGATCCAATCGATGCCTATATAGATGGTGATTGGGTAAAAGCCAGAGAGACTACCTTGGGTGCTGATGATGGTATGGGCGCTGCATTAGCAATGGCTGCGTTAGCTGATAAAAACCTAAAACATGGCCCATTAGAAGCCCTCTTTACTATTGATGAAGAGGTTGGCATGGACGGTGCCTTTGGATTAAAGCCCGGTTTCTTGAAAGGAAATATACTTCTAAACTGCGACTCTGAAGAAGAGGGTGAATTGTTTGTTGGCTGTGCCGGGGGAACAGACCTGAACATTTCCATACAGTTTAAAGAAGATACATATATCTGTGAAGGTGATGTCGCTGTAAAAGTTACATTGAAAGGACTAAAAGGGGGGCACTCCGGCGTTGACATTCATCTAGGCAGAGCCAATGCAAACAAATTAATGTTTCGCTTTTTAAAAGAGGCTGTACGCGACTATGGAGCTCGTCTGTCATTTATAGATGGAGGCTCGCTTCGTAACGCTATTCCTCGCGAAGCTGAAGCAATCATCACTATTCCAGGCGATAATGCCGAATCTTTATGGGAACTAATTTCCGATTATCAGGAAACCTATAAAAATGAATATAAAGGCATTGAAGATAATATTTCATTTTCTGGTGAAATGACGGGACTCCCCAAAACATTGATTCCGGAAGAAATTCAAGACGATTTGATCAATGCTATTGAAGGCTGTCAAAATGGTGTATTAAGTATGCTCACAGATTTCCCGGGAACTGTTGAATCCTCCTCGAATCTCGCGATTGTACATTCTTCTAATGAATTAATCGAAGTTAAGATACTGGTCCGGAGTTCTTCTGACTCTCGAAAAGAGGCTGTTTGCTCAAGTCTTGAAAGCATCTTCGCCATGGCAGGAGCAAAAGTTGAATATGGAGGAGCTTATAGTGGATGGCAACCGAATATTGATTCCCCTGTCCTGAAAGTGATGAAAGAGACCTATAAAGAATTATTCAAAAAAGAGCCTTCAGTGAAGGTTATGCATGCAGGGCTAGAATGTGGTATCATACAAGGAGCTTATCCAAAAATGGATATGGTTTCAGTGGGTCCGGATCTAGAACATCCGCACTCGCCGGATGAACGAGTAAAGATATCTTCAGTACAAAAACTATGGGATTTCATAACTGCAACTTTACAAAGAATTTAATTACTCTATATAACAATCACACCCGCTAAATCATGTTTGTTTTTATGCGAGCACAAAAAAACGCAGATTAATATAAATACTTAATCTGCGTTTTTGCATCTGCGGGTATTGATTTTTAATTACCGAGCTTATCCTTCAAATACCTTCCTGTATATGAGGCTTCACACTTCGCAATTTCTTCAGGAGTTCCGCAGCAAACAATATTTCCACCATCTTTACCCCCTTCAGGACCTAAATCAATAATATAATCAGCGCATTTAATAACTTCCATATTATGTTCGATAATAACTACCGTATGTCCTTTTTCTACCAAAGCATTAAAAGCTTTCAGTAATGTTTTAATATCATGAAAATGTAAGCCCGTGGTCGGTTCATCAAAAACAAATACGGTTGATTCTTGCATTTCCTGCCCTAGATAATAAGCAAGTTTTACACGCTGATTTTCACCTCCTGACAATGTTGAAGAAGTTTGGCCCAATTTAATATAACCAATACCTACATCCTGAAGGGGTTTCAGCTTCTTGACAATCTTCTGTTCCTGCGAACCAGAGTATTGTGCAAAAAATTCTATCGCCTGATTAACGGTCATTTCCAACACGTCGTAAATGCTACAATTATGATATAGAACTTCAAGAACATCCGCTTTAAATCGTTTTCCATGACATATTTCACACTCCAAAGTAATATCTGCCATAAACTGCATCTCAACAGTAATTTTACCTTCGCCTTTACATTCTTCACAACGCCCTCCTTCCTTATTAAAGGAAAAGTAAGCTGCATTATATCCCATCTGTTTAGACAATGGCTGGTCAGCGAAAAGTTTTCTGATTTCGTCATAAGCACCAATATAAGTCACTGGATTCGACCGAGAACTCTTTCCTATGGAATTCTGATCAACAAACTCAATATCTTTAATCAATTTAATATCTCCTTCTAGTCCAGAACAATCGACCATCAGGTGAGTTGCCTCATCTAAATAATGTTTTACGCCCTCATAAAAGATATCGCGTACCAATGAACTCTTTCCTGAACCACTCACGCCCGTAACAACGGTCATCACACACAAAGGAAATTTCACGTCAAATCCTTTCAGGTTATTTTTACGTGCTCCTTTCACTTTTATATAATTATTCCACGGACGACGATATGAAGGAATCTCAATCTTCTCCTCGCCCGTCAAATAACGGACGGTATAGCTATCAGTAGAAGTTGGCAAATGTGCAACATCCCCTTGATAAATCACTTCACCTCCTAAGCGACCAGCTTTAGGTCCAATATCAATAATATAATCTGCGGCCCGAATAATTTCCTCATCGTGTTCAACCACTACAACAGTATTACCTATCTGTTGCAATTGACGAAGCACCTTGATCAGCATCTCTGTATCTCGTGAATGAAGTCCGATACTCGGCTCATCCAAAATATAAAGAGAACCAACCAGACTGCTTCCCAAGGAAGTAGCCAAATTGATTCGTTGGCTTTCACCTCCAGACAATGAAGAAGAAAGACGATCGAGTGTAAGGTAGCCCAATCCTACATCCAATAGGAACTGGAGTCGATTATTAATTTCTGTCAACAGCCGTTTCGCTACCGCTGCATCAGCTTCATCAAGCATCAACTGATCAAAAAAAGCTTTTGTTTCAGTAATTGGCATAGATACAAGTTCGGCAATATTCTTTCCATCCACTTGTACGTATAACGCATCCGGACGCAACCGTGACCCCTTACAAGTAGGACAAATTGTTTTTCCACGATACCTGGCCTGCATCACCCTATATTGTATCTTATACAAATTTTCTCCAACATACTTAAAGAAATCATCAATTCCATTCAATCCTTCGGCTCCATGCCAAAGTAAATCCTTCTCCTTCTGTGTCAAATCATAATATGGACGATGTATTGGAAAATTAAATTTATCACTTTTCACAATAAAATCTTTAAGCCATTCACTCATAACTTCTCCTTTCCAACACATAACCGCACCTTGATATACAGAAAGGCTCTTATCGGGAATCACCAAATTCTCATCAATCCCCAAAATTTTACCAAACCCTTCACAAGTAGGGCAAGCACCTATTGGATTATTAAAGCTAAACATCAGATCTGTCGGTTCTTCAAAGATCATCCCATCAGCTTCAAATCTTTTCGAATAGTCTTTAACCACCACATCATCGGGCATATAAAAACGTACACGACAAACATCATGCCCTTCGAAAAAAGCTGTTTCCACAGAGTCTGCCACGCGACTCTTTAATGTTTTATCTGAAGAGACAACCAACCTATCAATTAAAATTTCTATCTCTGAAGAAGTAAACAAATTTTCATCCGCAAGAACTTCATTAATACGATAAACGGTATCATTAACAAAAAGTCGCGTATAACCCTCTTTTTGCAATACGCCTAATTGCTCTTTTATATTACGATTTTCAGTGAGTATGACAGGAGCAAAAATAGCAAAGCGAGTGCCTTCGGGGCATTCAAAAACATCTTTAACTATATCACTCACCTGATGTTTCTTCACTTCCGTTCCGGAAACAGGAGAAATCGTTTTACCAATACGCGCATAAAGCAATCTCAGGTATTCATAAATCTCAGTGGATGTACCTACTGTTGACCGAGGATTGCGTGTATTCACTTTTTGTTCAATAGCAATAGCGGGTGGAATGCCTTTGATAAAATCACATTCAGGCTTACTCATCCGCCCCAAAAACTGACGTGCATATGCAGAGAGGCTCTCTACATAACGTCTTTGACCTTCAGCATACAAAGTATCGAAGGCCAAAGATGACTTTCCACTGCCAGAAAGCCCAGTAATCACTACTAATTTATCTCGGGGTATCTCAACGTCAATATTTTTCAAATTATTGACACGGGCTCCTTTAATGTATATCGAATTATTATTCGTCATCTTATTCTGTCTAAGAATGTGCAAAGATAGTGCAAGTTAAACGCAAAAAAAAGCCTTGATATTCTAAACTTCCACAAAACGACGAGAGCTCTTCTCAAAAATAATCAATTGCCAATTATCTGAATACTTACAGGCCCTACCAATCCGGACTTTTGTAATGTATCCGTTGGTTTATAATTATTACACATTGTCCAAGTCTTTCGTTCATTCTCAGGCAATCCGCTATCACCAATCAATCGATTCTGCCAAGTTGTAACGACTTCCACTGCAAGCGTATTTTTTCCTTTTTTCACCCAGCTACTGATATCCAGACAATAAGGAGCCGTCCAAACACCTCCAGCATATTGCCCGTTCACTTTCACTTTAGCCATTACACCTACGTCATTCAGGTCAAGAATTACAGAGCTTCCTTTCGGTATCTGTTTTAGCGTAAAATCTTTCGAATATAAAATTGTTCCCGAATAATGCCTAATATCAAAATTCTTATTTTGCGTGATATCCTCCAATACTGCAAATTCTACAGGGCCGGCAGGCCCTCTACGGTTTACATCGAACATAGCTTTCCATCCATTGTTGAGAGGAATTATTGTTTTCGGTAAAGGGTAATTTGCTAAAAGATCTGACTTCCCTTTCGTTTTTGCTGTTTTGCGAAAAACGATGAAAGCACTTTCATAAGGATAGAGTTTCATTGGAACAACCGTCCCCGACGCTGTCTGTCCGTAAGCTGACAAGTCACGCATCGTTCCTGTCACAGCATCCCACAACTCCGGTTGCTTACCATTAACACGAAACTCCGGATAAACTTCGATCAATGAATCTTTCTGATTCGATACAAAATAAATATCTACCGTCCCATCTTTGCGATGTCCATAAAGCAGCGATGCATTATCAGCAATTCTGCAATCAGGGGAACAACCAATATACTGCAAAGCTTCAGCCATATTCATTCCATTAATCAGGATGCCTCTACCCATTTTTTTTGCTTTTATATTCACACCATCCAAACCATTCCACATCTCACCGGCCATCGCCCTTACCTGAGTATCGGCTAAAGGATAATTCTGCAAACTTGGTGAACATTGGGGAGCAGGCCCCATGATAATAGCTCCTTCTTCAATCAGTTTCTTAATTTTCATCAAAAGCTCAGGGCGCATCGTTGTAAGTTGTGGAAGAACTAAAAGGCGATACTGCGTACCATGAGACAATGTTAGAAGTCCATCCTTCACGAACATATCGCGTTCTATCACTTCTGCATTGATAAAATCGAACTGATAACCTTTCGGTAGAGCCGGATCTGCAATACCTGTCATTTTAGGAGCATCCTCCCCTATAAAATATGCGACATCAGCTACATTTTTTCCTTGTTGGAGCATATAATTCACCCTCTTAAGATAAGTTATAAACAAATCTAATTGTGGAAACCAGGTATTTTTTCTATTAAATTCACTATTGAACCATGCATTTACACCAGGCTCCTTATCCTCATAAGGTTGAGAAATATACAGATGAAGCAATGTATTATTAATCCCTTCCGAAAAGAAAAGGTCGCCACGTTTCTTCATCATAGCCGGATAGCAATTGAATGGAGCTCCGCCGCTAGTAAACGATTCCGCCCAAATCTTATTCTTGCCATAAATATGTCCGCAGGATGAAGCGACGCGGTTCTCTATATCGCCTAAGGTTCCGAAGCTCCAAAATTCACCGGCAATCTCATCCGACTGTCCGCCATACATCAGAAATTCTCCCGGAAATCCCCAATGACCGTAATTTTCAAGCCAAGTACTTAATCCATATTTATGACTTATATCTCGTAAACCACCCACATAATCATATGCCACCTTATCTGCAATCAATCGCCGCAAATCCCACAAAAAACGATCCGAAACTTCTTCATTTTGAACAACATAACCTTCATATACTGGCAAATACGGCAGCGGATCATAGCCATAACGATTCTGAAACGCCTGAAGAAAATCATCTGTAAAATTCTGTCCGCCCATCTCATAGCTATCTTCAACAACATACTTCCAGCATTTGCGATCTTCAGCCGGTATACGACGCAAAATTTCACCCATAAAAGCATTAAAATGCTCTTCAATATGTTTGCGACTCATCTTATCCGTTTCCAATCCCGTTGCTTCAGGAGAAGCAGGACTATTTTTTGTTCCTGTCGGGACCATCCCCAAACGCAAAACAGTCCAATCACCTGCAGGAACCTTCCAGTTCAGACGGTCTCCAAAAAGACAAGAACTGATATCAACCACCTTTGTTGGATTTATCAATAGCGACAAATCATCGACTACCGGTTGGGGCCTCCATTGATAATCAGTCCACATTGGTTGTGGGGTCTGAAACATTTTAGCTAACGTTTTTTCAGGATAACGTTCAACCAATGGTATCGAAGAGAATACAGACTCAATTATGCCAGAAGATTCCGACAGGTTCGACAGTTCCAAACGAAAATCGCTAGATTTGGTAGCAGGGACAGATATCACTATCGGAGCATAAGGTTTAAAGCCCACATTCAGTTCGGCGTTAAAACGATCTACGTCAAACTCAGCCACTGTAAAATAAGCACCACCTTTTTTCACCAGTAAACGCGCTTTAGCATTGATCGCCTTATGATCAACATAAAGTTTCAAACTTCGTAACAAAAAAGGCTGATCCGTATGGTAATCGATTGTAGCAAATTTAGTTTGTTTATCAAATACAATTCCTTGGTCCGTACAATTTCCATCAATCAATGCAGACAAATTCTTTAAAATCGGAATCGATTTTATGGTTGTATTCGCATTTGTCATCCGCATAGCATGGCTTTCTACGGCAGGAAAAGCTATTACCTTCACATCCTGAAAATCTTTATCTGGTTTAGGGAGATTGATCGTTACCTCTTTTCCTCCCTTAATTTCAGTTTTGACTGACGACAGATACCGCATGGCTTGTTCTGGTTTTACCCAGGGACCTCCCGACTGACTCCAACCAGGAGAGTTAAAAATACCAATTTCGATTCCCAGTTTCGTCGCCGTCTTGAGAGCTGCGTGCAGAATATTCCACCATTCTTCACTACCAAAGCGAACTTTTCCAGATGTATCAATCCCGATATCGCCAATTTGTGCACGATCAATGCCTGCTTCTTTCATGGCATACAAATCTTTAACTACTCCTTCTTCGGAAATATTTCCAGAAATCCAATACCAATAAACACCTGTTTTAACGAAATTCTCTGGATGGATAAAATTTGTTTCTAAAGAATTATTCATTTGTGCAGAAAGAACACAAGAACATGATAGCATAGAAAGCAATAATAAATGGAAAAATAATTTATTCATGGTACATCCTTTATATTTACGACAAAAATAACCACAATATAGCCATCATTCTTATTCTTCTTGATTTATATCTTCATAAAAATGATAGAATTGACCAAGATAATTTATCTTTGCACATAGATTCAAACATCCTAATTCATGATTTCAAAATATATTCGTCTACTCGTGATCATTCTGCTTTGCGCAGTTACCTCATGCAAAATAACTCAACAAATACCTCAAAAACAAACAGGGAAAGAAGCTAAAAGAGAATTTCGCGGTGCGTGGATACAAACCGCTTTCCAAATGGAATATAAAGATATGACTCCGGAAGTGATGAAAAAGGACTTCATCCGGAAGCTTAATTTTCTTCAACAATGTGGAATTAATGCTATCATTTTCCAGGTTCGCCCGGAGGCCGATGCGTTCTATCCATCAAGCCTGGAACCATGGAGTCGTTTTTATACAGGACAACAAGGCAAGGCTCCCGAAGGGAACTTTGATTTAATGGCTTTCCTCATTGACGAGTGCCATAAAAGAAATATGGAGTTTCATGCATGGCTAAATCCATATCGCGCAGGAACGGTCGGTGGAACCCGATTCGCCGATTCGCATATCTATAATAAGCATCCTGAATGGTTCATTACTTACAATAAGCAGATCCTTTTTGATCCCGGATTACCTGAATGCCGACAGTTTATCTGCTCTGTAGTCAAAGATATTGTCAGCCGCTATGATGTAGATGCCATCCACATGGACGACTACTTCTATCCATATCCGGCTATAGGTGAAACTTTTCCTGATAATTTCAGCTTTCAACGATATGGATTGAATAAAGGATATAAACCCTCTCAACGAAGCGACTGGCGACGTAACAATGTAAATTCACTCATTCATGAGATCAAACAGACAATATTACTTTCCAAACCCTGGGTTCGTTTTGGTATAAGCCCTTTTGGTATCTATCGCAATAAGAAAAGTGACCCAAACGGTTCAAACACGAATGGTCTACAAAACTACGACGACCTGTATGCCGATATCCTTTATTGGATTAAACAGGGGTGGATTGATTATAGTATACCACAAATATATTGGGAGATAGGACATCCTGCCGCCGACTATATCACATTAATTAAATGGTGGAATCAGCACACCGGTAATTGTCCTATGTACATTGGTCAAGATATAGCACGGACTATGAAGGCTGGGCAGTTGACAGAAAAAATGTATTATGAACGTATGCTCCCAAACTTACAAGGGAACTGTTTCTGGCCTGCCAACGAAATTTTTTGGAATAACAAAGGCATAGCTGACAGTCTAAAGTATCATTATCATCGCTATCCAGCTTTAATCCCAGCTTACAAACACCTCTGTGATTGCAAGCCGAAAGAAGTTAAAAAATTAAAGACCGAATGGACCTCTCAAGGACTTCTTCTTCATTGGAAAGCACAACAAGATACGAACAATCCTGAATTAGCAAGCTATTTTGTCGTTTATCGCTTCGAAGGCAAGGAATCAACCGATATCAACGATCCTTCAAAGATTGTCGCTATCACCAGACAAAATTGCTATATTCTTCCATATAATAAAGGAGAACATAAGTACAAATATGTGGTTACAGCCGTTGACCGTTTTCACAATGAAACCTTTGGAAAAAGCAAGAAAGTGAAACTTTAAACAACCTCTTCCATCCAGTAACTTATCAAGATTTCCTGGAATCAATTAATCTTCAAAAACAATATATACAAAATGATAAACAAACGGTTCATTCAATTAGGATTTGCTTTTCTTCTAACTCTTTATGCAAACGATATCTTTGCTCAAAAACAGGTAATTGAGTTTTTTGCCCATCGTGGCAGTCGCCTTGAATTTGATGAGAACACTATGTTTGCTTTCCGCGCTTCTTACGAAGGAGGAATGCGTGGTTATGAAACCGATGTTCGCCTGACGAAAGATGGCGACATGGTCCTTTCGCATGACGCAACACTAGCACGTGTTTCTCCTTGTAAAAGCGAGGTAGAAACGATGACAACTGAAGAGGTGAAACAAGTCTGCACATTTAAAGGCAACAAACTTGTCTTCCTACAAGAATTTGTAAACTATTTAGCTGACAAAGACAGTATGTACGTGGAATTCGAGATGAAAACGAATGACCCTGTAAAATACTATCCTACAGACAGACTGCGGGATTATTGCGATCGGCTGTATAAAATGACTATGTCGAAAAAGCCGGTCCATTCACTCTACCTCTTCACCTCAAACGATAAGACCGCACTTAATATGATGCGTTCATTACATCCTGACGCAGAACTACTACTTATCATTGGAAAGCCCATCAACGAAGAGACAATACTTACCGCCATAGATATGGGCATCAAGCGTCTAGGCTGCACGCTCCAAGGGACATCAAAACAAATGGTAGACTTGGCGCATAAAGCTGGTATTTCTGTTTCATTATGGCCCAATACTTCACAAGAAGACATTATGCTCGGGGTTTATTTAGGAGCCGATGCACTGTGTTGCGACCGCGCATTGGAAGTAAAAAAATTCTTAGATACAAAGGCCCCTTGGATAAAATATAAATAATTAATCCCATTTAATCAATTAATAATCCTTCGGTTTCATTGATAACGTCCCCCAAAAAGCGGCATTATCTATGCTTGTTACCGGAGAGAGAAATTCTAAAGTCGGAACTTTAAGGCTCAATTTCTTTAGAGTATCTTTCATATATATAAAGGAGCGTGATATCTGCCCACCAAACAAAAGGCACGATATTCCTTCTTCGATTAGAATACTTTGTAATGCCTCAGATAATATTTGCCCAACTTCCTGAAAAGTGCAAATAGCCATCCTATTCCCTTCATCTGCCATTTGACCTATATCTTTAACGGTCAATTGTCCACTAGAATAGCCCAGTTTTCCTTCAAACAAACGGATAATACCACGCTTTGCCGTGTAATCTTCTAAAATTCCGTCGCGATAAGGTATCCTAAAAATACTCTTTAGCGGCGAACCCATTTCCGTACATTGTATCACTCCATTCTTGCAGAAAGTAAAACCCAATCCTGTTCCAAGCGTGACAACAGCCACGTTTTGATAATGTTTAGCAATGCCTTTCCACCTCTCTCCCGCCAGCACAGCATTCACATCATGCACAAACCAGATCGAAATCCTAGGATTAATACAAACACTCTGCAAAATCAGCTTTTTGAAATCTATCCCATACAGACACCGGTATTTGTGGGTCATCCAAGAAACACCCTTATGATAATCGAAAGGCCCGGGAATTGAAATACCTATTCCTCTAATATTAGCCTGATTGGCAATACACCATGTCCTGCTTTTTTCAATCACTTGATTGAAAGCGCCTTTTACTTCTTCTTCGGTTCCTACGGAAAATGAAGGAACCGAATATGGAGAAGCATCACATATTGTACCATCTTTTTTCAGTAAAGCAGATTTTAAAAACGTACCACCTGCATCTACTATTAAATATACATCAGTCATATTCTACATCTAGTTCAAATAAAAACACATATCATTCTAGTTACTTTCATCGTTAATCTCCAATTTGACTAACAATGAAAGTAATAAAAAAGCTAAACACCCTAATATCCGGGGTTTTGATCTTTTTCTGCGCTTAAAGCCTTGTTTGTATTAAATTCAGTTTCTGGAATCATCCACAACATATGCTTATCAGCAACATCAATTCCTTTCACTTCCTTTATTTTAGACTTAGCAATACCCAACCGTTTTAGAAAGAACCACCGTTTGCCTTCGTTGAAAGTCTCATAGCCTTCTTCTTTAATCAACAATTCCATAAATTCATCTATCGTTGAATAATCGGATAATTTAAAATCAACGGATGATATCGATTTTGCCGGATACCCATATGCACGACGATGAATCATATTTAATTTTTCCATTGTATCGGCCGAAGGGGCTCCATCAGCTTTGGTCGCTGCTTCCGCATAAGTTAATAAAACATCCGCATAACGAATTAGTGGTATGTTCACATTGGCTCCTCCGGTACTAGCTGCTTTAGGATCATAAAATTTACATAATAATGCGGTATTACTCCCCTCTCCATAATCAAAAGGTAAAACATTCAGTTTTTTTCGCAGATCAGAATTATCCCAAGCTGCAATCGCTGAATTATTCACCAAAGTGTACATTCCATAATATCCACCTGCTCCATGCATTTTTTGACCATCAATATTAGCTTTCGGATGAGAGACAAACATTACATATTCCCACCCTGAATTATTCGTACGAGAAGTTTTCAAATAAAAGATTTCTTCTTTTGTTCCTGAGATATCTGCTCCAAAAAGGTTATCAAAATCTCTAACCTTTGAAATGGGAACCAACTCATAAACTCCACTTTGAATAACTTCTCCTGCGTATTTCTTAGCGGAAGCATAATCCTTCGTTGTCAAATAGACTTCAGCCAAAAGACTTTTCGCCATATTTAAATCAGGTAAACCAACGACCCTTGGCTTTGACGGAGCATTCTGTGCTGCATATTGCAAATCACCAACAATAAAGTTATAAATATCAGTAACAGAACTCTTTCCAACATTCCATTTGTCCATATTCTCATCCGTTCTTAATGGTGCGTCACCCCATAAACGAACAATTTGATAATATGCAAAAGCTCTAAAAAAGCGTAGTTCGCCTATATAACCTGCCTTTTCTGCATCTGTTAATTGAGTGGAATTAGGTATATTATGTATAGCTATATTACAATCCCTAATTGCCCCATAATAATTACTCCACAAGGCATTTGTTCTTGATATATCATTCGTATTTTCACCTTGATATAAGCTGTTATTTGCATAAGTCCCACGTCCGTAAATCAAATCCGAATAAGCTTCCAGCATGGCATGCATATTCCTGGAATATGCTGATTTCAACTTAGCTATTGGAGCAACCACAGCCGAACTACATTCATCTTTTGTATTATAAAAAGTCTCTGCAGCGATCGCTTTTGCCTCTTCATCCAATGAACATGAAGAAAAAAAAGTTATACCTAAAAAGGATACTGCCATCAAATAATAAGATATCTTTTTCATACTATTATACACTTAATGGATAATTAAAATTGAATTTGAGCTCCAAAAGAAATACTTTTAGAATTAGGATAAGTGAGGAAATCGAGTCCCTGTGTTATAGAATTACCACTACCCCACGAGTTTATTTCAGGATCAATCCCAGAATAGCTTGTAATAGTAAGAATATTTTGTGCACTTGCATATATTCTCATATTAGAAATCCATCTGCTCACTCCCAGTTTTTGCATGGGGATATTATATGCCAGCACCACATTTTTTAGTCGAAGATAAGATCCATCTTCTATAAATCTATCAGAATGCATGAGGCTAATTTTTTTTGTAATCTTCGGATACTTTGCATTTGGATTCGTTTCACTCCAGTGACTATACAAAACATCTCGCTCCATATTTAAGCCCCAGCCATAATCAAGATTGGAAGATCCCGACACATTATAAATATCATTGCCTTGACTTCCTTGCAAAAAGAATGAAAACTCAAAATTCTTGAATCGTAAATCCGAATTAAACCCATATGTGAAATCAGGATTAGGATTACCAAGAATGAATCTATCAGCATTCGTATAAGATCCATTCCCGTCTACATCCACGTATTTAATCATCCCCTTTTCATCGTATCCGTTTTCTTTAAACACATAAAATACGCCTAAAGGTTCGCCTTCGCGTACCATAGATACAGTACCATCCAAATAGGTGCAACCTACACTTCCATAAAGATCTGAAGCATCATACAACTTCTCAACTCGATTTTTATTAGTTGCCCAGTTTACAGAGACATTCCATGACAAATCTTTTTGTCGCAAAATATCAGCTTCCACATTTACTTCAAACCCTTTATTACTCATCTTGCCTATATTTTGAATTGTATTGTTGTATCCACTAGATGGCGGCAATGTAACAGCGTTTAACAAATTACGTGTCATCTTGTTATAATAATCTACCGTAAAACGCAGTCTCTGACTAAGAATTCCCAAATCAATACCTACATTCCATTGATCTGTGGTTTCCCACTTGAGTTTTCCTGGATATGTACTCTTTGCTGCATAATAAGTAGCTGGAGAAGTACCAATTACTGCTTTATCTGAGGTTAACATATTCAATGTAGTATAAGGTGTTATTGCTTGCGAACCGGTTTGTCCGTAACCTACTCTTAATTTCAAATCGGAAATTGTTTTTATTCCCTTCAAAAAATTCTCATCTGAAATACGCCAAGCTAAAGCTCCCGATGGGAAATAGCCCCATTTATCCCCCTCACTATATCGGCTGGATCCATCAGCTCTCATGCTAACTGTAGCAATATATTTCCCATTATACGAATAATTAGCGCGAGCCAAATAAGACAACAACTGCCACTTTGTACAATCCGAAGATGGTGTATTAATCGTAGCAGCCGAGCCTAAATCATAACTTTCAGGCACATCGCTAAAAAATGTGGAACCGCTTGCGCTAACAGACTTTCCAATATATTGTTGATAAGTTTGGCCAGCTGTCAGGTCAATTCTATGAGCCTTGCCAAATAAATGATTATAATTAATAATATTCTCATTAACTACAGTTGTCTGTTGATTAGAAGAAATCGAAGCTTTCGAACTAGAATACAAATATTTATTAGTAGTATAGCCATCTGTTCTATCATTATAAGCCGTATAGCCAAGAGTTGATTTAATGGTAAGATCTTTGATTGGATTAAATGTCAAAACAGCCTGGATATCTTCCATATCCGCTATGTTCTTATCTTTCGTTTCATTAATCAGGTTGAGCGGATTGTCCATTCCATTTGACATAAAAGGCCAATCTAATTGCAGATTGCGATAAGATCCGTCTTCGTTATATGGTGTTGTTGCAGGAGAAGCCGTAAGGGCAGCACTCATCAATGATGAACCACGTTGCGAACCCGAACTATTTTTTGAAGATGTTGCTGTTCGTGTATACCCGGAAATTAAATCCAATTTAAAATAATCATTCAACTGAGTATTAATGGTTGTACGAATATTATATTTATCAAATGAACTATTTTTAATTAACCCGTCTCTCATTTGAGCGGAAGCACTGATAGAATATTGTGTTTTATCACTACCACCACTGATATTCATATTATGATTCCAGACAGGAGCACTTCTAAAAACATGATCTTGCCAACTATAGCCCTTACCGACTGAAGCAATTTCATTATCTGTAAAATACACCTTCCCATTATCATTAAGTTGCTGAATATTTATCAACTGCATCCATTCAGAAGCATCACACAGATCCCATTTCTTAATTTGAGATTGAACGCCATATTCCATATTATAACTTACTTTAGTTCTCCCTTTTTCTCCTCTTTTAGTTGTTATCATAACAACCCCATTAGCCCCGCGGGAACCATATATAGCAGTAGCAGATGCATCTTTTAGTACTTCAACAGAAGTAATATCATATGTATTAATTGAATTAACCGATGACGGTATCCCGTCAATAATATACAATGGAGAATTGTCGCCTCGAATTGAATTAGTTCCACGTATACGAATTTGAAAATTACCGTTAGGTGCACCTGTATTAGATGTTATTACAACGCCCGCAACACGTCCCTGTAAAGCTTGTATCGGATTTGATACTGTAAAGCTTGTCAGATCCTTTGATTTAACTTGTGCAACAGAACCAGTCAAATCGCGTTTTTTTGCAGTTCCATAGCCAATAACAACAACCTCGTCAAGTGCTTTTGTATCTTCTTTAAGATATACATTAATAACTTTTGAATCTTTAGGAATATTCACCACTTGGGGAATGTAACCTATATAAGAAATCTCTAAAACTGAATTATCTTTTACAGTCAACTTAAACTTTCCATCTAAATCCGTTATTGTTCCATTCGATGGCGATTGTTTTTCAATGACATTTGCCCCAATTACAGGATTGTTTGTCATGACATCTGTAACTATTCCGTTGACTACCTTTTGTGAATAGACACATACTGTCACGAATAAAAATAGTAAAATAAATACATTCTTTCTCATACTATCGCTATTTAAAATATTAAACTCATTAGTTCCACACAAATACTATATCAACTTTTTTTGCAAAATTCTATGTTCTTCATCATAAAGAGGATTTTTCATGGTATGACCATCGATTATTGATTATCTTCAACAAAATCCTTTTTCAACGTTGTTTTATGGATACATACAGGTTGATCACCAAGATTTTTGACAACATAATGTCCCATATTAGCAGGTATAACGACCATATCCATATAATTCTGGATAAAGTTATATTCCGGATGTTCTACAGATTGAATTTTTACCTGTTCACCATCCACTAAAACAAGGACCTGGAACCTTCCATCAGTATCATCTTCAATTTCTTTATCAAACTCAAAACGATGCAATGTAAAGTAGAGCAAATCATGCTCGCCAACAATATATTCGGTCCAGCCATTCCCTTGACGAAAAATACGAGGTGCTTGAACCAAATTATCGTGAACCCATTGGGTTGTTCTTTCTGTTTTCAGTACACGTTCTCCATGATAGGTATGTATTGGACGCGGTTTCCCATCTAAATCTGCTCGCAAATAATCATACATTTTATATGTATATGAACCTATCGTTAAGCTACCGATCTCCAATACGACCTGATTACGACCTGAGGAATGGACTGTCCCTGCAGGTAATAATACTTGAGTTCCAGGCGTAGAATCGATATAATTAATATACTTCTGATAATCAACCGGGGTAAAATCCTTCTCTGATTTCTTGACTAATTCTATAAACTCTTTTGGATTGGCATTTTCATTAAAGCCAACATACGTTTTTGCCTGATGTCCCACTTGAACTACATAATAACTCTCATCTTGTCTTCCTAATTCATTATAATTTTCTATATTATAATCTTTCCCTGAATGAACTTGAATAGACATATTTCCATTACTGTGATAAGAATCATCATAATTGAAGCGAATAGGGAAATAGCCCTTGAATTTTTTCACACAATCACTTCCCATCATTAAAGTTCCTTCCCTTTGAATAAAGGTAGAGAACGGCACTTCAAAAAGGTGTTTTCCAACTTGCATCAATAAACTCACTTCCATCGGAATAAGATCGAAAACCCAGGCACAATTACGCATTCCTTTTGGCAAATTACGTAATCTCTTTATATAATTTCCACCCCAAACACCTTCCAGATAAACCGGTTTGCAACGAAAAGGATAATGAACCATTGACTCAAGCAAGATATTCAAATGAATGCCGGAAATCATTTGCATATCCTCTAAATGATCATTAGTTATATAATAATCAATCTTATTTTCACGCAATAATCTTCCTCTCAACCCAATAGCCACTTCATAATCCACATAGTAACAACGACGAATCAATGCCTTAACCGGTTTTGCCGAGCGATCTCCAATATTAGAGAATGAACCACGGTGAGCTCTTAATGTACATTCTTTCGGCGTTACATCAAAATAGCAGATTTTGTCATACCATTCTTGAAAACGAGAGATTGTACAGCCATTTCCATATACAATTACTACTTTGGGCGATATGGACGTTTCATTTTTCAAAGACTCCAACTGCAATTGAAATGTAGAAGTTTTACCTTCATCGAAAAGACTTTCAAATCCTTTATCATATACTTTTCCAAACAGCGACACAGGATCTTTGATCTTATCCTCTCCTATATAGTATTCCAATTCTTTGTCTAAAACATCGGCATTCTTATAAACATCAGAAAAAGCGAATACTTGAAGTCCTATTTTATTTGCCTTTAGATTTTGAGAAATCAGATTTATCATCTGCACCCAATCTGCGCCTATATAACCATCAAAGGCTATTACACAATTATGTCCTTCTAAATCTTTTAAAATACGCTTAAAAACAGATGACAAAGAATCTGCAACCTGTTTCGTTCCAGATATAAATGATTCAACAATCTCTTCATTTACCGCCGGATGATTAATGGCACTCCAGTCATCATACGGATACGGGTTATACATAAAACTCATAATTATCTCCTCTCTTAAATAAATTCATAATAATCGAAATGCATCAATTCTGAAAGTATCTGCAATTCTTTAGTATAATCTCCATCGACCAACGCAAAATGTTGCGTAGTTCCGACATTTAGTATTTTATCAAACAGATCTGTTACCTTCATACCAGCCGGACGAAAAATACTATGTGAATATGTTGCAAACAGATGCTTGCCCGGAAGCGAGTCCACCAAAGTACAAACCAGTTTGTAACGGCCATTATCTTCTACCAATTGAGCCATGGTTTTTCTTCCCGAAGACATTCTATACCATGCAAATGGCGCCCCGGCATATTTATAATTGGTCTTGGCAAAACGAACATCGCGTGCAATAATCACATCTTCAGGGTCAGATCCATTATAATCATTCGGACCCGCATGCCCAGCCGCAAAAGTATTTTCACCATACTCGATATGAAAAGGTTCGATGAAATTCACCCGCTTTCCACTCAATAATTTTAATATATACGTAATAGTTCCTGCACCCGTGTCAGCTTCAGGGACCAAAACAGAGCAACAATCATTTAGATGATTTGGATAAAAACCAGCACGTAACCCTATCAGATGAAACATAGCCGGATCAATATCATTAAAGATCATGGCATCTATGGAATAAGTATCTACCAATTTAGAAATACCTAATGATGCACGGATAGAAGCATCTAATTTGTCGGTAGCCACATCATCCATGACCTTATATTTATCAATCAATTGCTTTTTAAAAATTTGCACATCACTATTTGTTATATCTTCTATAGCTTCCGCATAAACTGAATAAGGTATAAAACGCATTTCAGCTCCAATCTTTGTAAACAAGTTATACGGATCCACATACGTTGACCACATTACTTCATTGTAATTAGCCAGTAAACCAAATGTCGATTGTTTCAATAATCCCTTAACACGCGCTGCTTTCGCATACACACAAATCTGTTGGAAAATTTCCTGATCTGAACCCATTATTGTTTTTACTTCAGTTCTTTTAGTTCTTGCTATCGAACCACTGGCTTCCAATGATCCAACCAAATTACCGGTACACAGAAAGTCAATAAAATCATCTTCATCCAATGTATTTTCAAAAGAAACTTTCTCACGTGCATGATTTACAAATAAAATGGGTATTTGTGGCATATCGCGCAAAAAGCGAATCCAGGCGAAATCTTCTGCCCAAGAAAGATATTCTGCAATAACAAAATCCACACGCCCTGTATAAAAACTATTCATTGCTTCCTCTACGTCATCCCGATCATACACAACTCCAGGGAATACAATATCCAATTCTTTTCTCAGTTGATTAATAAAGGAATCGACTACAAACCCTTTCCGTTCGGCATAAGTACCTCGTTGAAGTCCTTCACCTAAGTCCTTAAAACGAGGTGAGGCTATCAAAAGGACACCTGCCTTTGCTTTTCTTGTTTTATTAAATTCCATCATCACTTATTTTTATTCGTTCATAATCTGTTTTAAAATATTTCTTATAAGCAAGCAGTAAGAGTAAACCTGCTACAAACCAAACAATAGCTAACGACGCTATTCCAATAGAGAGTCCTAATATTGGTTTCAGTAATCCCAGAATCATAGGGGCAAAAGCACCCACAGCAAAACCGGTCATTTGCATGACTCCAGAAGCGGAAGAATGGTATTTTTGCGGAATTACATCATATAATACCGAATAAGTATTGGCATCGAAAAATGCCCGAGCGAAACCAAATCCAGCAAATCCCACATACACGAGAATAATCCAAGAAGAGAGACCCATAAGCAAAATAAATGGAGTTGCGGCCAACAATCCAAGAGCTTGCATAAGCAATCTATTCGCATGGTTCTTTAATGCTAAGCGATCAGATAATTCTCCGGCCAGAATAATTCCAATGAAAGCGAACAGATGTGTATAAAACATCGAATTAAAACCAGCACTCGATAAGTCCATGTGAAATTCTTCATATAAATATGTAGGCATCCATGTTAAATAACCAGTCAAACCAAAAATCAATGCACTAAAACCAAGAGTTAAGCATAATGCTGTAGGAACTTTAAACAAAACTTTTAAAGATTCAGTAAATGGAATCCTTTCTTTTTCAGGTATTTCCATATCTTGCTTTCTATCTTTTAGTCTAAATACTAATACAATAGCATGAATTATCCCTATTGAACCAAAGACATAAAAAGCATAATGCCATCCATAATATTGTCCGATATAACCCGCAATGAACCCACTTACCACAATCCCTACATAATAGGCGGTCTGATGAATTGACATTGCAAAAGCTCTTGTTTTGACGTGGTAATCTGAAAGTAATACATAGTTTGATGGACCAAACAAGGCTTCACCCAGACCTGTTGCCACACTCCGATAAATAACCAGCAGCAAGACTCCATTTGCGAAACCGGTTAAGAGAGTAGCAAGGCTCCATAACATAATGCTAGATACAACAATCCATTTCCGACTTAATCTATCACCCAAATAACCTGCAAAAGGAACGCAAAATGCAAAAACAAGATTAAACGCTGTAGAGATCATCCCGATTTGAAAATCAGACAAAGACAATTCATCTCTGATTAATGGCAGAACAACATTAAATATTTGCCGATCTGCTTGATTCAAAAAATAAGCCATCCAAAGAAGCCCTAAGACTTCCCATTTATATCTAGCATTAGTTGTATCAATACTTATTAGCTTCATGATAATTGATTATAAAGGAAGAGAAGTTCTATCGGCTATTATTACCGGACTATCATATACAGGAACTTCAAACATATCTATATCTCCATTTTTTTTCCAACAATCTAAAGATATTTTGTACACCCGACCAGATAATAAATCAACCCAAACCGGATTTTTAAAACCACTTTCTTTGATTGATACCACTGCTTTTTGTGTTTGATATGTATCTGCCGGAATTTGAGAGCCATCCCACATTACCAACATTTTAGCCTTACTTACGGCATTTTGATACTCAAATGATGTGATTGCATGTGAGGATGACACCGACGACTGTGCTTCCTTAACCCTGACTAAAGGCTGATCGAACACGGATATGGTATTTTGCACAGCATAATAAGATTGTTTTATCTTTTCCGCCCGCTTCATAGAATCACAACGGATTAAGCCGAAACGATTGAAAAACTTATATTTATCTTTCATGTCGGTGGTTTCTATATTCTCATCCCACTTGTTGTTCTTGGCATCCCATATATATATCATATCCATCATAGAAAATATGGAGGCATCATCAATATCATGCCCCATATCGCCCATCATTCTACGTAATAACCATTTAGCCTGAGTCAACTCTGACCAATGGTAGTTGTTAAGTGCATGATGCTTTACTTGATATTCTGATGGACATCCGCTTTCGCCCTGACGAAGTTTAATACTTGATGAATATTGATGAATCAATTCTTTTGCCTTATCTATTGATGAACCGTACATCATATCAGGATTTTGAGGATAACCATGAAAACTTATCCAATCAATCAATTCAAGTGCCTCATTTTTCTTAAAAAAATCCAGAAAGCCCCTAATATAAGATTCCTTTAACGAAGCAAGAGTCAACGCGGCTATTTTTGAATTAGGATCAATACGCTTAATAATTTTGGCAGTACGCAGATTGAAAGCGGCTAACTGATCGGGGGTATTATCCTTGTTTAAATCAGGTTCATTCCATATTTCCCATTCATGGATTTTACCTTTATACCGAGTTACCATCGCTTCTACCCAATCATCCCATGCTTTAAGAGCCTTCTGAGAAGTCGGTAACCCACCGCTCAAATTTATATTTCCACCTCCTTCATATATTGGATTTCCATACGAAAGCTCTGCCCATATTTCTATATTTTGGGACCCCATATCATTCACAATATCATCAAGCCATTTGAAATCATAATGCCCTTTGACTTTTTCCGTCTTTGCCCATCCACACTGAAATCGAGCCTTTCGTATACCTAAAGGAGCCAAATATGCTTTATATTCATTATAAATCGTATAATTCCTATCAACCGTTTCACAACCGATTGTCCAATACTTCCCTATTGTCTGATATGTAGACTTGGGTTGTACGGTTCCAATCCTTTCAAAAGGAATATATAAACCTGTAGAAACTCTTTCTGGAGATATATCAATTTTTAAATTCTGGGCACTTACAACTGACGGAGTCTCCAATAAAAACAACGATACCAGAAGAGCAAATCCTTGAGATCGTCCTAAACTTTTACTTAATGTCCTTCTCATGAAAATAGAATTTTATAGATTAAAAATAAATGCATTAATACACACTACACTTAACAACAGATCACAAACATATACTGTTGTGTTGTGTGGTGCAAATATATATCATATTTAATTGCACACAACATCATTAAGTTTATTTATTGTAATAAAACATTTATAAGCATAAATATATAACTATCTGAAATATACATACAAAAAGGTTAAATATTCTATCTCTTATACAATATTCTTATTATATTTGCACCACATTACACTTAAGTTAAACTATACATATGATAGATAATCTGATTACAATAGACACTTCTTCTCAGATTCCTGTTTATAAACAGATCATTGAGCAGATTACTAATAAGATACAAACGGGAGAATATGCAGCAGGAGAGCTTCTCCCTTCTATGAATGAATTATCCGACCAATTAGAGATTTCTAAAGAAACCATCAAAAAGGTTTACTCAATTCTACGAAAAAGAGAGCTGATCGAAGCTACTCAGGGCAAGGGATTCTTTGTAACTGACCGCACTAAGAATCGTAAACTGAAAATTCTTCTGCTGTTCGACAAAATAAGCACTTACAAACAAGTCTTGTATGATTCCTTTGCTCATCAGATGGACAACCATGCCGACACAACTATACGCTTGCATAATCAAGATATTGATGTTTTTGAAGATTTCATCGATGAGAATTTGGATATGTATGACTACTACGTAATTACTCCTCATTTTCCACTTGATGCTTCCATCCAAAAAAGAGTAGCAAAGGCAATTAGCCGCATTCCTAACCGTAAGCTTATTCTTCTAGATAAAAATCTGGAGAATTTATCCGGAAATTACGGAGCCGCATATCAGGACTTCCATCGTGATGTATACGAAGGACTGATGCAGGGATTAAAAAAAATCAAGAAATATGCAAAACTTAACGTAGCAACCTCGCCATCAAGCATGTACGCCCCATTTATAAAAGAAGGTATAGAACGATTTGGAAAAGATAATAATATTGAAATTGAATATCATTCTACCATTTCTCCTGAAATCATTCATAACAAAGAACTCTACCTTATCCTAAACAGTCAACTAGATGAAGGATTGATTCAATTAATCCGTTATGCTAAAGAACTGAAGCTCAAACTCGGTAAAGATATCGGCATCATCTCCTACAATGAGTCTCCAATCAATGAAATCATCCTTGATGGCTTGACTACAATCTCAACCGACTTTAAGCAGATGGGTGAATTGGCAGCCAAAATGATTCTGGAAAAAAATCCCAGAAAGATAAAATGTGATTTCAAACTGATAAAAAGGAATACTTTCTAACCTGTTGGCGAAATTAAATTCAACTAAATTGATAGGTGTGGTTAAGAATTATATTTACCCTTGAAGAAATTGTTTTTCAAATATTATTCATCACTTGTTTTACATTTTCTGCGGAAGAATTACTGTACAAGTGCGGAAGAATCTTTCTGTTTGTACTCACTCATTTATCGGCTCACATATGTGGAACGATCGATTCATATAATATGAGCCGATAAAAATGCAGAGAGGTTTACAGAAATATATCTTTACGATTACTAAATTTCAATCTATTACAAGTACAAAAGGGCCCAATAGAACAATAAACAAATACAGTATATCAGCCATTTGTTTATGCAATAATTCCGCCTTTGTTTGTATACATAAAGATCTTTCAGAAACTCAGATCAAAATCATTAGCTTTCACCATATTTTTATTACATTTGCAGCTTCTAAAAAAATAGCGAACTCTCTTATATTATATAGAAATTTCAAAGATATCACCTATGGCCAACGCTCTGTTACAAAAACTTGTAGGGTTCAATCCACAGACAATGAAAGTCCGCACCGAAATTATCGCAGGACTAACTACTTTTCTCACCATGAGTTATATACTGGCTGTTAATCCGGCAGTACTCTCATCAACCGGAATGGACAAAGGAGCGCTCTTTACCTCTACGGCACTTGTTTCGGCAATTGCAACATTACTGCTGGCATTCATGGCAAAACTTCCGTTTGCCCAAGCACCAAGCATGGGTCTTAATGCTTTCTTTGCCTTTACACTTGTTCAGGCTATGGGCTACAGTTGGCAAGAATCTCTAGCTGCAATGTTTGTTGAAGGTCTCATATTTATTCTGATCACTTTCTTTAATATTCGGGAAATAATTCTCAACTCCATTCCAACGAATCTGCGACACGCCATCTCTGCAGGTATCGGTATGTTCATTGCATTCATCGGACTCAAAAATGCCGGAATCATCGCAGCCAACCCAGGAACATTCGTTACTCTCGGACAGTTTACTCCTACCTCTATTCTTGGTATGATCGGTATTGTACTGAGCGGTATACTGATTGCAAAAAACATAAAAGGAGCATTATTTTACAGCATTATAATATGTACGTTAGTAGGAATTCCTTTAGGTGTCACTAAAATACCGGAAGGATTCATGCCCGTTTCGATACCGCAACCTCTAGGTCCGATATTCTGGAAGTTTGACTTCTCGCACTTCTGCTCGATAAATATGGTTATCGTCATCTTCACTCTTCTGATTATCAATATTTTTGATACAATCGGCACGCTGGTAGGATTAGCTACTAAAACCGGGATTATCAAAGAAGATGGCTCGATTCCGCATGTAAAGGAAGCTATGATGTCGGATGCCATTGGTACAACACTGGGCGCTATCTGTGGTTGCTCCACCATAACAACTTACGTCGAAAGCGCGTCAGGAATCACCGAAGGAGGACGTTCAGGGCTCACGGCAGTTGTAACCGGAAGTTTATTTCTTTTTGCGTTATTATTCTCACCTATATTCCTACTCATTCCGGGTGCAGCCACAACAGGCGCTCTGGTTCTAGTTGGCGTCTTCATGATTGATTCCATTCCCAAAATTAACCTGCATGACATATCCGAATCGCTTCCGGCGTTTATTACTATTATCATGATGATTCTCACCTACTCTATTGCAGACGGAATCTGCCTGGGAATGCTCTGTTATGTTATAATCAAACTCTTCAGCGGTAAATTAAAAGATATCAACCTCACGATGTACGTCTTGGCTGCATTGTTCATCATCAAGTTCATTTTCAGCTGATATTCCGTTTACGGATCGAACAAATTTCAGTTATTTTATGTACCTTTGAAGCGGACAAATTTATCCAACGATCATGAAGACATTAGAACATACCGGTTTAGAAGATATAGAAGATATCATTCACAAATGTGACATTTGCTTCGTTGGTATGGCTGACACTGACGGAACACCTTATGTGTTACCGATGAACTTCGGCTATTATGATGGAAGTATCTACCTGCATTCGGCGCAGGAAGGGCGGAGCATCTCCATTTTGAAGAAGAACCCCAAGGTTTGCATTACCTTTAGCACAGATCATGAATTGGTATTCCAACATCCGGAAGTAGCCTGCAGCTATCGTATGCGTTCGAAAAGTGTTATCTGTTGGGGAAACGTACGTTTTGAAGAAGATTTCAATAAGAAAATTAAAGTATTAGGCATCATCATGAAACAATATTCCGACAAAGAATTCCGCTATTCTGATCCGGCAGTAAAAAATGTAAAAATATGGGTAATCAAAGTGGATGAAATGACATGCAGGGAGTTCGGTGTCCCTCACAAAAGATAAATTTCACCCATCAAACATGGAAACACAAATAAAATAAGCAGTAGAAATGAAATAATTGTTCGTTGCCAATGGTACACAATCAATTAAATTGTATTTTTGCTGCGTAATAAAGATATATCTAAAAATAATGGGATTGCAAAACCATAGCAATGCGTTGAATGATATAGTTGATAAACTTTCGGACGAAAGTTCGTATAAACAACTGTTTCATGCATACCGAGATGAAGAGGCACTTCCTTCGAGTGAAGTGTTGAAAGATATCGTGAATTTATGCAGGGCTGTCCTTTTCCCCGGCTACTACGGCAATGCCCGTGTCAGCAAACAAACTATACGGTTTCATACAGGTGTAAATATTAAGACTTTATACACATTGCTCACACAGCAAATTTACGCAGGCCTTTGCTTTGCGAACCTCAATGACGAAACTTGCGAGAAAGACCATACACAGATGACAGCAGAGGGTCTGTCGGAAGCCTTCATCAGTACGCTTCCTGATATGCGTTGTTTTCTGGCAACCGATGCGGAAGCAGCATTCAATGGTGATCCAGCCGCGAAGAGCACCAATGAAGTAATCTTCTGTTATCCCGGTTTCAGAGCCATCTGTAACTATAGGATTGCTCATCAGCTTTATATATTAGGAGTTCCCTTCATTCCACGTATCATTACCGAAATGGCTCATTCGGAGACAGGCATCGATATTCATCCGGGGGCGCAGATCGGACATTACTTTTCTATAGACCACGGAACAGGGACCGTTATCGGTGAAACCAGTGTAATTGGAGATCATGTGCGTATCTTTCAAGGTGTCAGCCTCGCAGGCGAAAAATTGCTTCCTGATAAAAATGGCAATACAATCCGTAACATTTCACGCCATCCTATATTGGACGACTATGTCACAGTCTATTCGAATGCGACCCTTATTGGACGCATACATATTGGTAAAGGAGCAACAATCTGCGGTAACGTTTGGGTAACCAACGATGTGCCGGCAGGAGCAAACATTTCACAGACAAGGACCGACACCGGACGGTCAATGGAGAAATCAATACAATGAGTATTAAAATAACTGATTATATAACAAATTTAAAACAGATTTACTGATTTACAATGGAAAATGCAGCAGACACGACATTGTCAACTGTCAACTGTCAATCGCCATCTTTCGAAATGGTGGCCAAAACCCTTTATGGGTTGGAAGATGTCTTAGCCGATGAGCTTAAAGCTCTAGGTGCAAAAGATTTAGAGATTGGACGCCGAATGGTATCATTCACCGGAGATAAAGAGTTACTCTACAAAACTAATTTCAATTGTCGTACGGCACTTCGCATCCTCAAACCGATCTACCATTTCAAGGCAAATGATGCTGATATCGTTTACCGTGAAGTGAAAAAAATTCCATGGGAAAACTATATGTCGTTGAAAACGACTTTCGCTATCGACTCCGTGATCAACTCAGATGACTTCAATCACTCTAAGTTCGTTGCCTATCGGACGAAAGATGCTATAGCAGACTATTTCATGGAAAAGGAGAAAGCTCGCCCCTCCGTGCGCGTTAGCAACCCTGATCTATATATCAACATACATATATCCCACAACGACTGTACAATCTCTATCGACAGTTCGGGTGAGAGTCTGCACAAACGCGGTTACCGTGTTGAACAGACCGAAGCTCCACTAAATGAGGTTCTCGCAGCTGGAATGATACTAAAAACCGGATGGAAAGGCGACTCCAACTTCGTCGATCCTATGTGTGGTTCGGGGACTCTGCTTATTGAAGCAGCAATGATTGCTCTCAATATTGCTCCGGGCGTATATAGAAAAGAATATGCTTTCGAAAAGTGGCTCGACTTCGACCGCGATCTGCTGGATCGCATTTACAACGACGAAAGCCACGAGCGCGAATTCAAATTCAAATGCTATGGTTCGGATATCAATCCGTCAGCTATTGAAATTGCAGAGAAGAACATTCGTAGTGCAGGTCTGATGAAATATATCGACCTGAAGGTAATGCCATTCCAACAATACACAGAAGCACCCAAACTGGGAATTATGGTCACTAACCCTCCTTATGGCGAACGAATTACTTCGAGAGATTTGCTGGGATTATATAGTATGATCGGTGAACGCATCAAACATGTATTTACCGGATATAAAGTGTGGATCTTAAGCTATAAAGATGAATGCTTCGAAAAAATCGGACTCCATCCAAATGAAAAGATAAAGTTGATGAATGGTTCTTTGGAATGCGAATACCATTGTTACGAAATTTTTGATGGGACAAACAAAGATTACAAGAGATCACTTAACGAACAGGGAAAAGACAAACCAACGCCCCGCTTCAATAGCAATGATCATTCGGAAAGGCGATTCAACAACCGCAGCGGAAACTACAGTAACAAACCGGATCGCCCAGAACGTCGTTTTGCAGCCAATCACGGCAATAACGACGATGAACAGGATCTAGGAAATGATCTGTACCGCAAACGTCCCGATAAAATGCGTTACGAAGAGGATGACAAGTTCTATAAGAAAGATAAATTTCGAGATAAAAAATACGATCACTCATCATTTAAGAAACCATTTAAGAAAAAGGGGAAAAATGATTATGGGGATGAAGAATAGGTTATGCCTGCTGATTATTATAATTCCACTATGTATCAGTTCGGCTATGCCCCAAAATAAACTACTTACGCTGCAGGATGTGATTCCGGGAGGTAAAAATCATTGGACATTTATTCCCCGCTCACTGCGGCAAATGCTTTGGTGTGACGACTTGTTCCTCTATGCCAAAGGAGACAGCCTGCTGGGGAGTATCCCATTGCAAAAAGAAGCTGTTGTTTCAACCTTGCAGCAACTGAATGAAGCATTGAATGCAGCCGGGCAGGAGACAGTTCGTTCTCTACCCTATTTCAGTGTTCCTTATAATAACAAAACAGTTTTAGCTTTTCGATCTAGAAGCCACCTGTTTCATTATGATTATGTCAAAAAGAACATTGTTCTTGACATCAAACTAAACAATAAAGACTGGCAGAACTTTGATTTTTCACCAAGTAATGATTATTTGGCTTTCACCGAAGGCAATAATCTGCGGATTATTTCTCCTAAAAATGAGATAACGAAGGTAACCAACGAAATAGCTGACGGAATTGTGTGCGGTCAGGCTGTTCATCAAAGAGAGTTTGGTATTGACAAAGGTACATTTTGGTCGCCCAAAGGTACAGCTCTGGCTTTCTACCGAATGGACGAAAGTATGGTTACTGATTATCCATTTGTCAATATCGACCAGCGTTGCGCCAAACCTGAACCACACAAATATCCAATGGCCGGAATGAAAAGTCATGAAGTAACAGTTGGCATATTCTATCTGGCAACAGGTAAAACTGTCTGGTTAAAAACTGGGCTCCCTAAAGAAAAATATCTGACAAATATTGCCTGGAGTCCTGATGAACAAAATATTTACATAGCTGAACTTAATCGCGATCAGAACATAATGGACTTAGTGCAATACTCGGCTATAAGCGGCGAAAAACTAAAAAAACTGTTTACTGAAACCGACGAGCATTATGTCGAACCATTACATCCGATGAAGTTCCTTCCAAATGATAACACTAGGTTCGTCTGGCAAAGCGAACGCGACGGCTACAATCATCTCTATATATTTGATATCAACGGCAAACTACTTAAGCAACTAACTAAGGGTTGTTGGGTCGATACCGATATGCTTGGCTTCGATTCAAAGGGAGAAAATATATATATTACTTCTACGCAGCCACATCCATCTACAGGGTCGACTATTGGAAATCCTATGAATAATTCGGTTTGGAAAGTAAATATCAAAAGTGGAAAAAGTACCTGTATGAGTATAGAATCAGAAGGTATACACAAAGCGATGCTGAGTCCTTCCGGCAAATATTTACTCGACAACTATTCTGCTCCTAAAATTCCACGCATCATCAGCCTTCTCTCAACGAAAGATGGGAAAAGAATAAAAACGCTTCTTAAGGCCAACGATCCGTATATAGACTATGCCATGCCGGAAATTGTTGTTGGAACAATCAAGGCTGCTGATAATGTCACCGATCTGCATTACCGTCTGGTGAAACCTGTTGGTCTGGACGAAAACAAAAAATACCCGACAATCATATATGTCTATGGTGGACCGCACGCTCAACTGATAAGCAACGGTTGGATGAATGACACTGGCGGCTGGGATATTTATATGGCACAACGTGGATATGTTATGTTCTCCCTCGACAGCAGAGGTTCGGCTAATCGTGGTCATGCCTTCGAAAGTGTTATCCATCGCAATTTGGGTGTCAATGAAATGGCAGACCAAATCAAGGGGGTAGAATTTCTGAAGTCGCTGTCATATGTTGATACGGCACGTATTGGTGTGCATGGATGGAGTTATGGCGGTTTTATGACAACGAATCTGATGTGTAGTTATCCAGATGTATTCAAAGTAGCTGTTGCCGGGGGCCCGGTTATCGACTGGAGCAACTACGAGATCATGTATGGTGAACGTTATATGGATCGTCCGCAAGACAATCCAAAAGGCTACAAAAATGCTAACCTAAAGTTTAAAGCAGGGAATCTGAGAGGTCATCTGTTGATTATTCAAGGCGACATCGACCCTATTGTAGTGTGGCAGCACAGCCTCGGATTCTTAAAGGCATGCGTCGACGCGAACACTTACCCCGACTATTTTGTTTACCCAAGACATGAACATAACGTCATCGGCAAAGATCGTCCGCATCTATACGAAAAGATTACGCGGTATTTTGACGACTATTTGAAATAAATATAAAGTATGAAAATATTATTATTAGGTTCAGGCGGTCGCGAACATGCGTTGGCATGGAAGATCGCCCAAAGTTCTAAAGTCGAAAAGTTATTTATAGCACCGGGCAATGCCGGTACTGCCAATGCCGGCAGCAATGTGAATATCAAAGTGAACGATTTTGAAGCGATCAAGGCTTTTGTTGTCGATAACCATATTGAGATGATTGTTGTAGGGCCGGAAGATCCGCTGGTACATGGTATCTACGACTATTTTAAAAACGACCCTGTAACAGCTCATATTGCTGTTATCGGTCCGTCGAAAGACAGTGCACAACTCGAAGGAAGCAAGGATTTTGCCAAGGCATTTATGATGCGTCATCATATCCCAACAGCTGAATATAAAAGCTTCACAGCCGAACAATACCATGAAGGTGTAGCTTTCATGGAGACTCTGCAACCACCGTATGTATTGAAAGCAGACGGATTGGCTGCCGGAAAAGGTGTCCTTATTCTAAACACTCTCGACGAAGCAAAAAAAGAGCTAAAAGAGATGCTTAACGGTATGTTTGGCGATGCCAGCAGGACCGTACTCATTGAGGAATTCTTGGATGGCATCGAATGCTCTGTTTTTGTCATAAGTGATGGCAAAGATTATAAAATACTACCTGTAGCCAAAGACTACAAGCGTATTGGTGAAGGAAACACAGGTCTTAACACCGGTGGAATGGGTGCTGTCTCGCCTGTACCATTTGCCAGCAAAGATTTCATGAATAAAGTCGACGAACGTATCATCCTTCCAACCATCCGGGGATTACAGGAAGAGCATCTTGAATATAAAGGATTTATTTTTCTGGGTCTTATTAATGTAAAGGGAGAACCTAAGGTAATTGAATACAATTGTCGTATGGGCGATCCGGAAACCGAAGTGGTTATGCTTCGTATCAAAAGCGACTTGGTTGAACTACTCGAAGGTATTGCCAAAGGAGATCTTGGTAAGCGTCAACTTGAAATTGACCCGCGTTCGGCCGTAACAGTAATGCTTGTCAGTGGAGGTTATCCTCAAGCCTATGAGAAAAATAAAGTGATCAAAGGTCTGGATCAAGTTTCACCAGAAAGTATCGTATTCCATTGCGGCACAAAGATAATCGACGGACAGATTGTGACAAACGGCGGACGTGTTATTACTGTCAGCTCTTACGGTAATAACAAAGAAGAGGCGCTGGCTCAATCGTTCATCGGTGCTAAAACCATTACATTCGACAATAAATATTTCCGCAGCGATATAGGATTCGATTTGTAAACATGAGAAATCTTTACAGGAATAATTCACGTAAACTCCGGCTTTCCACCCCGCAGAACAATATACCAATCTTAATCACGTGTGCAGTCTGTTGGGTGGTTAGTTATTCTCATTCTATAGGCTATCCCGTTTATGGAGAAGTATCTGCTACGCCTCTATGGAATAGCTTCTGCAAGATATTGCCCGGTAAAGAGGTAACCTATATCATTGGCTTTCTATTAATGGTAGGAGGAGCATTTCTGCTACACCGTGCTAACTATATATTGGCGCTTATACGTGAAAAGACACTATTGCCATTCACTTTTTACATTCTCTTCATTAGCACAAATCCCGACTTCTTCCCCCTCAAATCAACCACTCTCGGCGTTTTCTGCCTTATTCTGGCCATGTATGAACTATTTATTTCGTATCACGATGAGAACGCAGTAGGTAAAGCCTATAATGCCGCATTACTCATTGGCATCGGCAGCCTGTTATGGGTAAACTTACTGTGGTTTATACCTCTCTTCTGGATTGGAATGTACAACTTTCGATCCCTTTCGCCACGTACACTTGCAGCTTCAATCATCGGTGTCGGAACTGTTTACTGGTTTTTACTGGGTTGGTGCGTATGGCAAAACGACTATTCGATGTTCACTATTCCTTTTGCTTCACTATTAAAGATGCGCATACTCAGTATGGACAATTTTTCCATTGCCAACTGGGTTAGCATCATGCTGATTGCTATACTCACTATCATAGCGTCCACCAATATTATCACACACGATTACGACGACAATCTGCGGTCTCGACAATTTCTGTCATTCCTCATCCTAATGGCGATTTGGGCATTCTCACTCTATGCCATCTACGAGCAGAACTCTGAAGAGTTCCTTGAGACGGCCTGCGTACCTGCTTCAATTCTGATTGCACACTTCTTCACTGTTGGACGCAAACGCATTATTCAATGGCTTTTCTATGCGATTGTTATCACAATGATTGCACTTCTATTCTACCGTATATGGAATTCCTTATAGCGTACGGGTACATAGGCGTGTTTATAGCTTCATTTTTAGCGGCTACAGTACTCCCATTTAGCAGCGAGGTTGTGCTTACAGGCGTACTGTTGGCAGGTGCTTCCTATTGGCCTTGTATGATTGCAGCAACTATTGGTAATTTTTTGGGCGGAATGAGCTGTTATTGGCTTGGGATGCTGGGTAAAACTGAGTGGATTGAGAAATACCTGAAACTTGATCCGGCGAAACTTCAAAAAGTACAAAACTGGATCAAAGATAAAGGAGGGATTATGGCCTTCTTCGTGTTCCTACCAGGAATTGGTGATTTCATTGCTGTCGCTACCGGATTTCTTCGCTGCAACGTTTGGGTAGTAGCCATCTCCATGTTCATCGGAAAAGCAATGCGCTACTGGGTATGGATGGAATTCGTTTATAAGGTCCAATCAATGGTTCAATGATTTCATTTTACTATTCAAGATTGAAATTTACGTTTACCCAAAATAAGCATATCATTACATCTTATGAACGATTCGATTCATAAGATGTAATGATAAACTAATATATCTTAGAAGAATATAAAGTCAATACAACAAACAGAGACAAAACATATATAACCCTTCTGTTCATAAACTATATGTCACATATACGAATACATTTCTCAAGAGAAGCTATCTTGTCGGCCTCTTTGGGAACGAACTCCTGTCCGACGAATCCTTTATAACCTGTGGCTACAAGAGCCTTCATAATAGCGGGATAGTAAAGCTCCTGAGTCTCATCAATCTCGGCGCGACCGGGTACACCTCCCGTATGAATATGCGAAAAATATTGATGATACTTTTGAATATGATCAATCACATTACCTTCCATAATCTGCATGTGATAGATGTCATACAAAAGTTTGAAATTCTCTGACCCCATACGACGACACAGTTCGGCTCCCCAAACGGTATGGTCACACAGATAATCTTTGTGACCGATACTATTTAGCAATTCCATGGTGAGGACAACGTGATACTTCTCCGCCGTTGGAATCAAACGATTCAGGCCTTTCTCGCAGTTTTCCCACCCTTGAAGGTCGGTCGCACCATTACGGCGTCCGGCAAAGCAAATCAAATTCGTTAATCCCGCATCGGCAACCATTGGAATAACTTTTTCATAACTGGCTACCAACTCATCGTGCAGCGAAGGATCATTGAATCCTTTGTCGATTCCCAAACCGGCTCCTTGCGCCATAGCCACTGTCAAACCGTGGCTTTTAACAATTGACCAATCTTTAGGATCAAGCAACTCTACTGATTCTATGCCTATCTTCTTGCAAGTCTCACAAAATTCATCCAAAGGTACATCCCCAAAACACCACTTGCTAACAGAATGGTGGATATTCCCCTTTAATGGTTCGGGAGCAACGACTTTCTCTTTTTTCTTTTTCTTGCCCATAACAGCAGCATCAATGCTTGTTACTGCCAATGCGGCACTGCCGGCAAAGACTGTCTTAATTGCCGTTCTTCTTGAAATGTTGTTCATAAACTTCATGTATTGTTTAATTAATGACTTTTATATACTGCAGCCACTTCTGGATCAAATCCAGCGTCTCATCGTGATAAATAAACTCCGTGTGAGAACCAAAACCATGAGCAGCATTAGGAAACATATACAGAGCAGCGGGAATATGATGTTCATTCAAGGCCGTGTAATACAATATGGAGTTGATAGGCGGAACAGTTTTGTCATCATCGCCAACCAATATTAATGTCTTCGGTGTCTCGGCACTCACCTGTTTCTCCAACGAATAGTGATTCACAAGCTCCAGATTATTGATATCACTCCCCAGCAAATTTTTCTTAGTGCCAGCATGTGTAATTTTATCGTCAAAGCTGATCACCGGATAATACAAGATAGCAAAGTTTGGACGGTTAGCATCAGAAGCAAGTGTACTTAACGAAGCTGCCAGATGGCCTCCGGCTGATGAGCCTACAACGCCTACCCGCTTTACATCCAGATTCCATTTCGTTGCATTACTACGAATGATAGACATAGCCTTCTCAGCGTCTGTCAACGGAATAGTATTCACGCCATGCGGCATACGATATTTGAGAACAACTGCTACAAATCCTTTTGAAACATACCATTTAGCCATGTTATGTCCTTCATTATCGATAGCCAAACCGCCATAACCCCCACCCGGACAAATTAATATTGCTGGAGCAGGATTAACCGTTTTTACCGGATGATAGATATACATTTCGGATTCAGCCGTCTGATTATCTGGCCACAATTTCATTGTTTCAGGTTGTTGAGCCCATAGAGACGGAGCAATCAAAATAAGGAAAATAAAAAAAATACGTTTCATAATGCGATTACTATTAAATGATTACTACTTAATATTAAAAAATATACGAGTGACAAAAGGCAGACAAGTGTATAATGCCGAATGCCAATATTCCCAGTCATGAACGCCATCACGTACACGGAACTGTAATGGTACATTTTGTTTCTGCATAGCCTGGAAGAACTCAATATTACGTTGAAGCAGAAAATCGTCATCACCACAATCAACAAACCAAGCAATGCTCCTTAGCTGCTCTTTAGTCTTCTCATCAGCCCTAAGTATATACTGAATACAGTCATACTCTTGCACTGAGTTTGTAAGCAGCAGCATCTTGTCGCTGGCTTTATGAGGTGACCCGTTATTACCTCCATTCGTCTGAGGTATAGACATTAAAGCACTCATCGCATAAGCGGCTCCATACATATCACTGTGACGTTCAGCATAGCTTGTTGTTCCACCACCTCCCATTGAAAGACCAGCAATAGCACGATGTTGCTTATCTCCGATCACACGATAAGTTTTCTCTATATAAGGAAGAAATTCGGTGTAAAAGAACGTTTCATACTTCCAGCCAGGCATATCGAAATAGCCATTCCATTCACCTGCATAAATATCGCCACCAGCATTCGGCGTAACGATAATCATTTCACAAGCTTCACCATTGGCAATCTCATGATCGGTGACATCTTTCAATTGGGCTTTTTCTGCCCAGTCCGTATTTGTGCCCATCATTCCATGAAGCAGATAAAGAATCGGATATTTTCTGTTAGTATCCACATCATAACTCTTCGGCAGATAAATAGTGTAAGCACGCCAAGCGTTCAACACACTACTGTGAATTGAATCTGTTACAATCTTACTCTGTGATCCCTGCCCCGGAAATTGCGCATAAGCAAACATCGTGACAAACATCATACACATTGTTAATAATTTTCTCATGATACTATTTATTTTGTGCGTCGTTTACGCTTTTGACAAAGATATTAATTATTCCTTCACGCCAATGACATCTGTTATGTTAATCATTATAAGTTTATTCGCTTAAGCTCACGTATTTTAGTTCTGTTTAAATGACAGTTCCAACTGGCCATTTATAGGTTCAATACACAAAATACTGCCATTATCGTGATTACGAGTATCAACAAAACGACCACGAGTACATAAAACCTGATAAGAGAAGCTTTTTTGTATAGCTTCCACTTTATGCGACGTTATGGAAGTAAATGGAAGTTTTATGTCTTGTAAGGTTGTCAATTCCAATTGCCAGTTTGCTAATCCGGGGCAGGAAACAAGCATTCTATCTTCCATAAAAGTGATGGAAAGAACTGCCTTATTGATCAACGGCCATTTGACAATAAGGTTGTTACCCTTTTCTTTAACAGTCGGTACTTTTCCTTTAGCTTCTACCATCTTTCCTGTAAGATCTCTATATTTTAAGCGCAAACCGGCCAGTTGCTTGACTGAACTCCACAAGCATCCATCAACAAAAGGTAAAGTAGTGTAAATACATTGTGTTGACGTTCCAGCCTTGTTCAAGTAATCTGACTGATATGCCTCATTAAACAGATGAATGTCGCGAAAACGGAATGATGATTCATCCCACAACAGATTCGCACGATAGTAACGACTATTGTACCAAACTGTCTTTTTGCCGTTTGACCTGAAGTCAGTCAAAGTTGTTACAGCTGTTGCGGGCGTTAGCGGAAATTGCATCTTAAACCAACTGCCGACTTCTGATAATGTTGCTACCTGAATTTTTTTTTCTTTCTGCAATTTGTCTAGTAACGGAATCTGTATCTCGAATCCTTGTTCCATAGCATTCCATGTAAATGAGTTTTCTTGACCGACCTGAGTATAACCAAAAGCCAGACAAGGTTCTTCAAAGAGAGACTTGAATAGCCATTCTACCCATTTCTGCGAACCTCCACCTTCTTTATACACGGGCTCAAGAGAAACAACCGATTGTCTGGATCCTCCCAATCCACTGTCATATTGATAAATCGGATCACTGCCCAGCATACGAAAGATGGGCACAGAAATCTGTCCCTGCTCTGTTTGTGCCGGCATATAAGCATTTTTCTTGCTTGGATAATAAGCCTGATTCCAATATCCTCCCCACATAGTATAACCGTCTGTACCAACTTGATCTTTACAATTGCATGAAGCAATAACATGGTATTTGTCTGCCATATAGGCCAATGTATGTGCATCAATAAACCACGAACCGATAGATGTTGGATACTTGCCAAAGATCTCCTTGAACTTTGTCATATATACATCTACCAGCTTTTCACGTTCGGCAGGTGTATATCCCGTAGCAAAACCCACATTCGCATGCCAATCCCATGAATAACGCCCACGCCATTTGAGACCGGCGGCTTTCACATGCGGTTCTGTTATTTCCCACCAACCGCCTATCTCTGTACCAGGATAAACATCTTTCATCAGAAGTTGCTGATAACGCGGATTAATTAAAGCATCATATTGTAACAAAAAAGTTCCTTTAAGTTGATGGTCTTTAAGAATCTGTACCTGCTTAACAACCGTCTGATAAAGGACATCTTCCGTAATAACAGAATCACGCGGTTCCACATTGCGAATAAAATTAATAATATTTACAATACGCGGTGCCGCTATTTTTACTTCAGCCTTAACCAATAATCCAAAGCAAAGACTAACGCAAAAAACAGACACTGTAATCAGTTTGATAATTTTCTTCATAAATGCTACAAATAAATGATAGCTCAAAGATAATGGTTATGACAGAAATATACGCGCTCAAAAGCAAATTTTTCATTCAACCACTCTTTCTCTCCATAAAACAAATAGGAGGAAAACAATTTCGCCTTCCCCCTATTCTATAATTAAACCTAACGTTTAAAATTCCACATCCGCCATGGCCGGACAATGATCAGACATAAAATGGCCATACAATGTATCGGTCAAAACACCGTATTTCAATATTCGAATGCTTTTAGTTACAAAAATGTAATCAATACGCATCTTCATAGGTGAACTAAATTGAAAATCCTGAAATGTTCCTTCCGGTCCATAAGGTGTCTTCTCAGAGATTGCCCTCGAATCTTTAAGTAAACCATCAGCCAAAATAATCTTTATTGGCTCTGATTCCGGTGTCGCATTGAAATCTCCTGTACAAAGTACCGGCATATTTCCTGCTATAGCCTTGATTTTTGAAAGTAACAACTTGGAAGATTCGCGGCGTGCAACTACTCCTTGATGATCAAAATGTGAATTAAAGAAATAGAACATCTTTCCAGATATCTTATCTTTAAACTTTCCCCACGAACATATTCTGTTACAACAGACCGCATCCCAACCTTTACCAGGGACATCCGATTTTTCAGCGTACCAGAAGTCTCCACTGTCCAACAATTGGAATCTATCCGTTTTATAAATAATAGCCGAATGTTCGCCACCATCTTTTCCATCATCGCGTCCTTTACCCGTGTAAGCATATCCGCCACCTTCTATAATATCATCCAACATTGATTTGAAACCTTCTTGTGTTCCAAAAATATCAAAATCATGGAAACGGACGAACTGAGCAACAGCTTTAGCCCGTTTTGGCCAAGCATCATCACCATCGCCAGGATTATTCTGCCTCAAATTAAATGAAGCAACGCGCATGTCACATTTGCCCTTAGCTGCCGCTAAAGATATAAATCCAAACAGACAAAGAACTACAATCAATATACTATTACATCTTCTCATTTTGTTATAAATTAATTACCATCATTAGAAGCACTATTTTCCCAGCCCTTGTTCTGAGTAATGTTCGGGTTCTTTACCATTACTAAAGAAGGAATAGGATAAAGATACTGCTTTTCTCCAAATACACGCTTATAATCATTTGGCGTATCCCAAGTCAAATAATAGCCGGCCGCAGGATTACCTGCCTCAACCTCTTTCACCTGTTGTAACTGGTTAGCACCACCAACAACCAATATTGGCGCACAAGTCTTGCTCACTGTTGCCCAGTCGAGTTTTGCTTTGGCTGCAGCCAGATTTGCATCAGAATCATAGAAAAGAACATCGTAAGTTCCGTTATGATCCAAATCCATCGGGACATTCAATTTAGGGACATACATACCATCCCAACTCATGTTCAAAAGATAGCCACACTTCCAACGACGAATATCGTCAAAACGGAACCCTTCGAGGCAGAGTTCAACAGCACGTTCGCGACGAATCTCAAGAATAGACGGATCGGTAATCGACGGGAAATATTTCTGCTGAAAATAAGTATCTATAGTCGCTGGTTTGGAAGTTAATCCGCCGGTAATGCCAGCGCGTGCACGAATAGCTCCAACAGTTTTTGCCCAATCATCATTCGTAAACGTCCCTAGTTCAGCTTTCGCTTCTGCATAGTTCAATAACACTTCTGCATAACGGAACAAAGGGAGTGCATTGGTATTCAAAGCCGCATTATCATACTTCGTGCCATCCAAGCATAATTTCAAAGGCTGATAGCCAGTCCTTACATATCCCAGAAAATCAGGAGCAGTGGCAACACCGTCACGCGTATAGCCCGGAGTACGAATAGTTTGAGCCAATCGAGCATCACGGTTCTGACATTCATCATAAAATACTTCTGTTTGCCAACCTTTGCGCGAAGTATATGGCGTACCATCTGTTTGCAGGTAAGTATTTATAAATGTTCGCGTGAAACTGAATCGGTTGCCATATGTTGGTGAAGTCCATTTCCAGTTTGCATGATGGAGAACCCCTAAATCAGCACTCGAACATACAGCCATCAAAACCTCATCGGTTACAGGAACATCACTCGTAAACAATGCTCTGTAAGATTTTGCAACCCCTGCAGCCGTATACAACTTCTTCCCAGAATTATCCATAAGATATTTTGACATATCGACAGCCCTCTGCAACCAAGTATTTGCGGATGTAGACAAATTCAGATTATGATATTTACGATATGTACCTTCGAAAAGGCAGACACGTGAAGCTAATGCATAAGCGGCCCATTTTGTAACCATACTTCCCGTTGCATCGGTCGTCGTCGTAATATTATTGCAAGCAAATTGCAAATCTTCATAAACATGTTCCATCACTGCCTCTCGTGAATCACGTGCAGCATACAACGCCGGATCATCCACATCCAAAGGTTTGTCGATCCAAGGAACATCCCCAAATTTACGAACCATACCATAATAGAAATATGCGCGGAAAAAGCGTGCAATCCCTATATAGTTGTTGCGAACCGATTCACTTACACCCGGATTCGTACAGTTCACAATAAAATAGTTGATACTACGCAAGTTTGTCCAAGTCCAACCATCAGAATTAACTTCGCTATAAGAATTTTTCACCTGAAAATCAGGCAAATTATTGATAGCGCCGAAATCCGTCAATTCAACTTCTATTTGGTTCAAATCACTTCCCGACGGGAGTATTTTCTCATAGAAAGAATAGACGTACGTTTTCAGACCTGCTTCAGAACTGAAGATCTGATCTTTTGTTACAGAAGCCTTCGGCTCTTCATCCAAGCTGCAGGCAGCCAGGCAAATGACCGATAACAGGGTAAACAAATATGTTAATCTTTTCATTGTACTCATGTTTTAAAAAGTTATTGATACACCTAAAGTCATACTCTTCATCACAGGATAAGAGTAAAAGTCACCACTCGTACCTGATGTTAGATCCGGATCAGAACCAGAAGTGTTCGTTACATCAAAGTCTTTTGTCTTCTTATATAAAGGAGACCAGCAGAATAAGTTCTCACCGCTCACAAAAACTCTTACATTTTGCATGTAAGCCTTCGCCGTCAGCTTGTGAGGCAGGGTATATCCGAACTGCAGATTCTTCAAACGCAGATATGCTATATTCTGCAAGTAACGTGTCTGAGGAGTAGAAAGTTCACGTCCACTCAACGCCGTATAACCAGAATAACGTGGCAGATATGCTCCTGGATTATCTTCTGTCCAATAGTTATTCAAATGCCAAGTAGGCAATTGGTTATATGGACGGTTGAACTGCCCCCAGAATCCTGATTCAGCACTTGGATACCAGTTTTGTTTACCGACACCCTGGAAAAAGGCAGAAACAAAAAAGTTGTTCCAATCTCCATTCAACGTAAAGCTATAAATATAACGAGGTTCTTTATTACCAATAATTTTCTTGTCACCCGGATTTGTTACCGTATTATCTCCATAATCAATTTTCCCATTTCCATTTAAGTCTTCGAACTTAACATCTCCAGGATAAACTTTCTTATTTGCAGAAGAAGGAATAATCGTATTAACATACCCTTGTATCTCAGCTTCTGACTGGAACAAGCCATTTGATTCATAGCCCCAAATTTCACCTACAGTCATGCCCTCATAATAATCATCCAAACTCATTGTCGAGTTGTTGTAACGATCAATCTTTGACTTATAATCAGCCAATGTAGCATGGATATCATAATTGAACGGCTTTCCGGCCAAATTAAACTTATCACTATAGCTCAATGATAATTCCCAACCACGAGTAGTCATATCGGCATAGTTGCCTTTAGGAGAAGTTGCTCCAAAAACATCAGGAAGAGTAACACCTTTTGTATACATATCGGTCGTTTTACGGACATAATAGTCTCCGGATAATCTGAGTTTACCATTAAGAAATCCCAAATCACCACCAATGTCTGTTGTCGTAGCAGTTTCCCAAGTCAGCGACTTCGGTTTTACTTCAGGCGTACCGGCATATTTATTTTTAGCACCATTAACTACATAACCTGATGTATTAATAGAGAGTAATTCAAGATAGCTATACGGATCAATATTACCATTTCCTAACGAGCCATAAGATCCACGTAACTTCGCGTCAGATATAATATTTTTGCTGACTTTCCAGAATGGTTCTTCTGAAACTCTCCATCCTGCAGATACCGACGGGAAGAATGCCCATTGTTGATCAGTAGGAAACTTGGATGAACCATCATAACGTCCATTAACTTCTATCAAATAACGATCTTTATAATCATAATTCAAGCGGAAGAAAGATCCTGCAATCCGCCATTTCTGCCAATCAGCAGAAGTGGTGGTCGCATCACCCAAAGCCAAGTTCAAACTTTCCGAATCAGCTAACAGTAATCCATTACGTAAAACCGTAGAAGTTTCATATTTGGAAGTTTCATAGTTATAACCGACCATCCCTTTAAAATGATGTCCGCCAGCAAAAGTATCTTCATACTCGGCATACAAGTTTGTTGCCGTATATAATGTGTTGCCAAAAGTCTTCTGATAATCATTATACGACTGACTCAACCAGGTAGTAACGCCCTGCTTTGTACTGTAAGGCACCGGAACACGACGCCTGTTAGAATTGTTATCAAAGTTTCGGAAAGTAAAGTCGCCGTTGATTCTCAATTTATTATTCAAAAACTTTGCAGTAAAACCTGTCGTATTTTTCAACTCCTTCTTGTGAGTATCCAAACCGTTTTTCCCATAAATGAAATCACCGACTGTATAAGCTGCAGACATTGTCAATGAACCATCGGGATTAAATATAGGAGAAGACGGGTGACCTTCATCAGCAATGTTTCTCCATATTGAACCACCTTCACCGACATTGATAGGGTTATGATATGTCATATCCGAATACTCCATGTTATTGGTCAAACGCAACCAGTTAGTAACCTGCAGAGAACCTTTGGCACGAATATTCATCATATCATAATTATCGGTATTATAACGGAACAAACCATCATACCCATAATAACGACCGGAAATATAAAAATCGCTCTTATCCGAACCCCCCGATATATTGATATTATGATCTTGAGCAAATGTCTGATTTTTATACAACTCATGGTAATAATCAGTGTTACCATAATAGGTGTAAGTTCCATCTGAGCCTGTTTCGACTTCATCGGTAATACCCTGTTCACGACGCTGTTTGTAGTTATTCAACCAGGCATCCGAATACAACTGGCTCTTATTAATTTTGCTTGGCAACGATGCATAGTTGTTCCAAGCATAATAAGCTTCCCGAAAATGTTCAGCATATACAAGCCCATCGGTTACAAAGTCAGGAACAGTTGTAGGCTTCTGAAGTGATACGTTTCCACTATAATTTACAGAAACTTTACCTTTCTGAGGATCTTTAGTTGTAATCAATACAACACCGAAAGAACCACGGGCACCATAAATTGCAGCTGAAGCAGCATCTTTCAATACAGATACACTGGCAATATCATTCGGGTTCAGCAATGCCGGATCACCTTCTACACCATCAATTAATACCAATGCACTACCACCTTGTCCGATAGAGGTTGTACCACGAATATTGTATGACGCTGTACGTGTTGGCTTACCGTCATCCAAAGAAATATTCAAGTTGGGAATTGTACCTTGCAAAGCCTGTGTCACATTTGATACAGAACGATTATTGAATACTTTATCTGTAACTTGATCAACAGCACCTGTTAAATTCACCTTCTTCTGGGTACCATAACCTACAACGACCACTTCTTCCAAAGCTTGCAGATCTTCCGTTAATACAACTTTAAATTTACTTTGTTTGCCAATAGGCATATCTTTTGTTAAATATCCAATGTATGAAACTGATAATGTAGCTGCATTTGCAGGAATTTTAAGATCGAAATTGCCTTCTGCATCGGTTATTGTGCCGACAGTGGTTCCTTTAACGGTAACATTTGCTCCTGCAACGGGAACACCCTGCGCATCTTGCACAGTACCTGAAATCACTTTGTTGTTTTCTTGTGTTGTGCTTAATACCTTAGTAATAATAATATGTTTTCCTACAATCCTATATGAAAGATGATTATTTCTTGTAATAGCATTCAATACTTCTGAAGCCGTCTTATCTCTCATATTCAACGTATACCGCTGACTATTGTCAATTTCCTCGCTCTTATAAAAAAACATGAATTCTGATTGCTTTTCTATCTGCGAAATAATATCATAAAAGGTTCCATTTTCAACTGCAACAGAAATATGATGCTCTTCAGCATACGATGCTGCAGACACTTGGATTATTCCCAATAAAAGGAACACCATCGTGATTTTCATAACTCTTCCAATCTTTAAGGAAAGAATAATATCACTTAGTTTATTTTCCATATCGTTAATGTGTTATTAAATATCTCATTTATATGGCTCTTCATGCCTATCTAAACTGAGAAAGGTTATTAAAAAAAACAAGAATAAGGAGAGTATGGTCTCCAAACTCATTAAAAAGGGTTCGTTTTTATACTTATTTCATAGGCTATTAAATTTAAATTGTTCAACATCTATTTCTTCTTTGCAATAAATATGTCTCTTTTGGTATGTTTAAAGGTAAGATTCCCTTCATAATCAATAATTTGTAATACATCCATAATATCCTGATCCAAGGAAAACGTCCCAGTATACTCAATCTTATTAATTTCCGGATCATCTAAGTGAATATCAACATCGTAATAATTTTCCAATCGTTTCAATATGATTCCAAGCGGCTCATCTTTAAACTTATATTCATTGTTAAGCCATGACTTAGTCAAAACCTTATTCGCACCCTGAACCATCATATATCCTGTTTGATTATTGCACACAGCTGTTGAATTGGGATTCAGTACAATCTTGCTCACTATATCACCTTTATTATTGAATGCCCGTAATGCTATACGTCCGGATAAAAGCGTAATCGAACTAAATGCTTCCTTACTATAAGCCTCAACATTGAAAACAGTTCCAAGAACTGTAATATCCTGTTTCTTTAATTCTACAATGAATGGGCGTTTCTTATCTTTTTTTACCTCAAAATAAGCTTCTCCATCTAAATATACTCTGCGCTCATTAAGACTAAAGCTTGATGGATATCTCAAAGTTGTTGCAGCATTTAAAATGACTTTCGTACTATCAGACAGAATGATTGTATTGGCCCGTCCACCCTTTTCAACATGAATCTCATTGTAAGTAAGTGCTTTTTCATAAGCACGAAAATGCTTTATATCATTTACTTCACCTACTCCCCATCCAACAACGAGCGTGATAATTATTATAGCTGCATACTTCAAATAATGGGGCCATCGGTTGAAATCCTCTTTATCAGATTTTACTTTACCCACCGCATTTATACGGGCAGACATTCTTTTCCAGCTTGATTCTGAAAAATCATTTGTAGAAGTAAAGGAATGCTGACAATCATCAGAGATTCTCTTTAATTGAAAAAAATATTCCTTATTTTTGGCATCAGCATTTAACCATTGGTCTAATAAGCGAAGGTCTTCTTCACTTATCTCCTTTTGAAAGAAGCGAATAATCAATTGTTCTATGTCTTTCTGCTCTGTCATTCCTTTTGCTTTTAAATAAAAACGATTTGCTATACCAATTTACTTACGGATCTCGTAAAAAATTTCCAATAATTAAAGCATTCGGACTCAACATCAACTCAACAAATAGCCAACAAAAAAAGGGTTACTCCTGACAAGACATCACGTAACGTTTTCAAAGCCTTATACAATTGTGCTTCAACAGTCCGCTGAGAGATATTGAGCAGTTTAGCTATCTCCGGCGTCTTACGTTCTTCCATATACGACATTGTAAATATATCCCGGCAACGTTCCGGTAGCTTTTCTACTTCATGGTAAATCATTTGTAAACGTTCATCTTTATTGAAAAGTGACTTAGGGTCATCATTAAAATATATCTCTTCAATCTTCAGCTGTTTGATCACCGATTCAATGTAGCTCTCCTTAATATCTTCTCTTTTGAGACAATCCAGACAAGCATGTTGAACAGAGCGGTAGAGATAAGTAGTCAAACCTCCATTAAAAAACAAAAAAGTCCTTTTTTCCCATATTTTGATAAAAATATCTTGAACAAGATCTTCGGCTGTATCCGAATCAACATATTTCTCGGCATAGAAAATCAACCGTGGAGCATTTGTTTTATACAAATGTTCAAATTGAATCATCTCATTATTCTCAGTTTCTTGCCTTTTCATCTAAAAATGGAAATCATAAGATAATAAACGATTTCATGCACCAATTTACTTAAGAAGTCATAAATAAAATAACTTCATTACATTACAAAAGTAAAGAATTGTTATTACAATTCTATGACAAAGTTGCATCAAAAGCAAGGCAGTTCATAATTATTATTTACGATACCCCGATTTCATCCTACAAAACAATATATAGAAAATATAAGTAATTAACAAAAACCATCTTCCACTTGAGAAAAAGGAGTAAGAACTTGAATTATATCCTAAATATGAGATCAATAATATTGATAAACAAATATTTGCATAATAGAATCACAATCAATAATAAAGAAATGACTGACAAACCTGATTCGATCTCTCAGCACTTCACAATATAGATTTTAGATAGAGAATAACAACTCACTTTTTACTGAAAAGACGTATTATCAAGTCAAAATCCGAATCATAGGAAGATGCCTCCCAAGGCGCATTATCAGCTTGTTCGCTAAAGCCTGAAATAGATTGAGCGGCCTTGGAACTATTCCCATTATAAATCGCCGTACACCATTGTGCCATACGACTATCTGAATGATTCTTCAACCACGAAGCAGCCAAATTATCGGCTTTCACTTTCCTTCCTATTTTGCGAAGAGAAAGAGCTGTCAGTAAATCGGCAGAATCAAACTGATCCTCCGGATGCGAATACTTAGCCACCGATTGTAACAAGGTCTCGGCTTTCTTCTTCTCTCCCATTTCTGTGCGTATTACTGACTCAATATAATTTTCCAAACGGCTGTCAATAAGGTCATCATAAGGTTTCCCCACGCCCAAATTCTCCGGCCATTTCTTTGAAGCATCCAAGGATTGTAATGCCGCTTTATAATCTCTGCCTGTCAACTGTTCCATCGTCTGATAAAGATTCGCCTTTCGGAATACAGCGCGACCGGCTTCTGATCCTTCGCTTGGCAAAACCTGCATCTTGTCCAATAAAACTATACATTGTTTATATTCTCCTATTTCACATAACGCAGTTGCATATCTCAGGCCAATCATGTAGTTGGAGGGATAAAGCTTCATATATTTCTTTCCTGCCTCAATCGATTTCTTCCACTCTTTTGCTACATTATAATAATTTATCAATGCATATCCAGTGCGCCAGGAAGAGCCTAATTGTTCCGCTTTAAGCAAATCACTCAGGCGTTCTTTGCCATTTTTCATCGATGCACGACAGAGATAAAATGGAATATACCCGGTTTCTCCACAACTATTCATCAGTTCAAGAGCCTTTGTCTTGTTTTGATTTGCCCAATTGAGCAACGCTTCATAGTAGGTAATTTTCCAATTCCAGCTAGTTGTTTCTGCCCATTTCAGTGCTTTCATCGTTGACGGACGAAACGGAAATACAAACTCAGGAGATTGCCTGTTGGCTTTCTCAAGCACGTCTTTACTTGCTGTCTCATTACCCTGATTATGCAAAATGTAAGCCGCACGATAATTGGCAATTGGACTAGCCCCAGCACAACTGAGTAATTCGAGTGCTTCATCCATGCAACCTACTGCCTCATACCATTCGGCCATCTCTATGTAAGTCTCATGCGGAAGCTCATTACGAATAAGCGAGGTAAAATCTTTTTTTGATGATTCTTTAAGCATATACCGTTCAAACCAAGCATAATGATAAAGCGGAAATTCATCCAGGAGAGATGTCAACAAAACTCTTGCTTCTTCAGTTCGACCATTTTTGCGATAAGCAACAAGCAGTGTCTGACTGGCTGTAAAATTGCGCTTGTTCTCATCAAGACTCTTCTGTGCATAATGTACAGCTTTATTCCAATCTTTATCCAACAGAGACATCTCCGCCAACTTTTCATAAGCCGCACTACGCACTGATGACGTATAGGTCGCTACGGAAAAACCATCCTTCGCATCTGTCTTCTTTCCAAGTGCCATATTGCACAATCCATATATGTAGTTGGCATTACTATCATACGTATTCAGAGACAAGGCAGTGCGACATAATGCCAGCGATTCATCATAACGCCCTTCACGATAATATAAAGAAGCCAATGCATTTAAAGCCGGTGAATAATATTTATCCTTTTCCAATGCCAATGTCAGAAATTTTCCGGCTTTGACAAAATCTTTCATATACATATATTGTTGGCCTTGTACACAAAGGCCATTAAGCGAATTCCAATCAAAATCAAACGGGATCTGTTTCGGACGATTGGTGACATTATCTTCAGGTACTTCTGAATAAACTAACAGATCGTCACCAACGACCACTTTCAAGTGACCTTCTGCCACAGCATCCTGTATAGGAACAGAATCTTTCCAAGTTTTAAGGACATCTGCATTCAACGGAAACAAACGTATAAGCTTATCCCCATCATACAATTTCATCGTTGTTTCCAACTTCTGTAACGGAGAGAAGTAAAGTTTCAAGTAGTTCCCATCACGCAGCACATTTAAAGCACCCGTTTCATTTGCTTTAGCTACTCCCCTTGTCTCTTTTACCGGAAACCAATATTCAACCAACTGATCCGTAGCCTGCGGTTCGAAAGGTATCTGTTTATATGGTGAATAACTACTTTCGGTAGCCGACTGATTAAACATTCTTCCCGATTGCAATTCGATATATTGGCCATCTGTATCAGTCAATAAATTTTCCCAAATTCCGCCTTCGCGCGACAAACCCCAGAGAAATATTTTCATCCCCAATTTATCATCATAAGCTGCATGATGAATCGATCCATAATCATCATCATGCCAGTATGCACCATGAAAATCATTATATTTTCCTAACACATGATACGATTTTGAAGGACCAAAGTTATTTTTCTCATACCATGAAATATCGCGTCCCTGCTCATCGAACGGAAATGAATGCAAACTGCCGTCATGACCTATATAGTTCGTCCCCGGGTAACAGAACTGTACATTGCCTGTTGCACGATATGCTGCATTCATCCACTGATAATAAGGTTGATCAATAGATGAACTGTTATGCCATGTTGTACGTGTAGTGAAATATGCTTTATCTTTAGGAAGATTAATTTCTACTGTCCAAAGTGTATGAGTCATCAGATCGTAAGAAGCAATGTAACAACTAACACTGCCATCAATCTTCGTACGTGTCGTATAATCGATAGGTGTGCTTGTTGTCGGATCATGGCCTATGATTCCGAAATTAAACTCAATACCGCCGGAAGTCCACGGACCACGCATTGCTATATCCCTGAACTTCACAACATGGTTATGATAAAGAAATTCGCGATTTGATGTTTTATCGTATGCGCTCCACAACTTTCCTCCAATCTCAGGAAAAACAGTAAGGCGAATATATTCATTTTCCAACGTCACCGTCTTCCATTGCTTATCGTTCGCTTTAAGAGCAAAGCCATCAAAACGAAAATAGGGATAAAACAAATTAGATGGATTAGCTACCGGATTCGGATCCGAGAACGGATATGTCTTTACCGTCTGTACCGATTCAATAACTGTCGCTTGCTGCTGGGCCGTAGCAGAGAAAGCAACAATTGTTGCAAATAAAAGAATAAATGTATGCTTCATAGATAATCTATTTTCATCCAAAATCACTCAGTTTACGTCAATGAAATTTTTTTTCAACAAGGAGAAGTAATCCTTTACCTTGAGGTACGGTAATCTCATCATCCACATTCCATGTTGCAGCTGCCTGAAAGTCATCCACTGCCGGAGCATAAAGAGTCACCTTCTTTGGATCAAGACCCAATTCTTTCCAATCAATCGAAAGTTTAACCTTAGCATCGTTCTTTGCCCACGTAGCCAATGCTATAAGCGTCTTATTTCCTTTTTGGCGATAAATAGTGGCCAAGGTTTCCTTACTATTCGTCTTGACCGGATTATCACTAACCCAATAACCTATCATCTCACTGTTCTGAATGCCGAATGTGTCCCACACGTTCCAAAGTGGACGATTATCGACACCATAACCAGCGCGTCCAGTCATGCCATAAAGCATTCCGCGCCACTTGTTCCCGCCGTCTTGAAGCATTTCGCCCATTGTCCCGTAAGGAATGCCTGAAACTTCAATCAGGAAAAACTCCGGCGGCAAGTTGTAATCGAAATATTCGCCAAACCATATACGATCAAGATATGCCATGTGTTCCAAATACAAGTTTGCGCTGTTAGCGTATCCATCACGCGGATTAAATTGATTTGCAGAATGCAAATCAATTAATGCTCCCGGGTTGGTACAATTCAATACTTTGCGTACTCGTTTCATCGTCATACGATCAAAAGCCAAATCATCAATATATAATCCATCAATACCAACATTCTTCACTAACCAGTCCAAACCTTCCAAATAATAATTGTGCCAACGTGAAACGCCACTGTTGACTATCGATGCATCTTTCAATTGTGGAACGAACCACGCACCGATATAATTCTGATCCAGATGTTCTTGCAACCAAGAGAAACCACCGCCCGGACCTTCAGAAAATATTTCATTTCCCAAACTACGCAAAGCAAACATCTCAACACAACTGTTTGACAACTCGCGAACGGTATTGTATATCTTAACCTTCATACCCAAAGCATGCGCGCCATCAATATACGCCTTCATCTCTTTCGGACGAAGGAACGGATAGTTGATAAACGGATTAATGCTTGTCGCATGATGAATATTAACTACATTCGCTCCGTACTGATGAATTTTATCAATAAAATCATAGCTGTGATAGAAGCGGTTATGCCAGTGTTTTTCTGTATCAATAGTACGAAAAGGCGTTATTGCCAAGTTAAAATAATAATACAATTTATCGCCCTTCTTTACCTCTCGCTTTCCGGAAAAAGCATTAATCAGCGTGTTGTCTCCGTCTTTACAAATATCAATTCCACCATTGCCACTATTGCACCAAGAAGCAGGCATGATGAGCGGTTTCTGATGATAAAAATTCGTATTCAAAGGGCGCTCATACTTATTATCATACAGACGAATTTGCAACCCTGCATTCACATCACCGACCCATGGACCATCCTGATTCTTTTCAACATCCCATTTCCAATTCAGATGATCAGGGCAGAATCCTCCACGTTGGCCTAAGCCCATCATATAATGACCAATACCCGAAGCCAGCTGCGCACGAAGGGCAATATCATTTACTGAACCACCCTCGCGGGCAATCAACGTTACCTTATAAGCAATATTGCCATCCGATTCCATCTCGCCTTCCACCTCCATCAGGAAACGACTATTCTGATTCAACGCCTTCCAAGCAATAGCTCCTTGTTTTTGCTTGGTATATTCAAAAGTCAGATTCTCCCAAGCTCCTCCATCTGCCATAAAATTCATTGGAGAGGCAAGTATCTGACGTCCATTCACACCAATATCCGTTACAGTCTCTTTAAAATAACTGATAATTGAAGAAGGAAATCCAAAATCAGACAATTCCACTTCACGCCCCAGGCAACTTATCGTTTTGTTTTTCAAAATTAATGGCGTATAAGGTGCGACCACCTCATCATCTAAAGCAATTTGAGAATTCAGCCAACGCAAACGCGAATGGCGCCAAGGTTCATTATCTCCATGATTAGCAATCTGATTTTCGGAGATATGAATAGTTAGTGTAACAGCCTTACTAACTGCATTTGCAGCCGAGACCGTTACTGTCCCCGTATAATCACCCGAAGAGATATGTTCCGGAAGCATCACACCAATCCACAGTGGCTGTATCTTTCCCCTGTCTACAGAACAATCTTTGATGAAAACCGATCCTGTAACATCTGTTCCTCCCGTATTGAAGCATGTAAATGCAGAAACAGGAATCTTCTCCCCCGTCTGTTTATTTACCAATCCCGAATAATCGACACTTAGTGCTTTAATATCCTGACGAACAGCCCATACACCCAACTGGAATACATAATATTCACCTTTATCGGCACTCCCTGTAAAATAATCATGACGATTATCAGCAATCCATTTATAAGGAATATCTGTCGTCATTCGTATCGGATACTTACGATCTTCCGTAAACAAGATATAAGAATCATTCGGATTCATATTCAACAACGTTATTGTCTCAGCTTTCGTTGCGATCACTTCCATCGGATAGAAACTGTTCATCTGATTAACAGCCTGAAACTGTACGATGCGTGCTGCAGGCAATTGAGGAATTTTCTTCCCCGAAAGCTTATTTCTTTTCAGCCACTCGGAAGAAGCGGTATTTTCAAAATGAGGATATTTAACCGTTGGATAGTAGCGACTTCCACTGGTCAAATTCTTGAGATAATAAACATAATAATTGCCTGGAACTGTCTGTGGCTGAAACACGATCTCGCCTCTCTCTCGGCTGATTTTAAAGTGACAAACATTGGTGATCCGCTTACCTGTAGTTGCATCTACAATAATCAGATTCTTATCTTCCGGATTCATATCACGACGACGCCATTCAATATTTGCTATAACAGCATCAGTCGGTTTATCTACTGCCACAACAACACGATGATTACCTAAAGAGTCAGCATCCCAACGTCCTAAACCATACAATCTTTCAGAAGGAACAGACTGAGCTTGCAGATTAGTAAAGCTCAATAGACAAAACAAAATAAATACGACTCGTTTCATACATTCAAATCACTTCCTATATATAATCAATTTTTGTCAATAATAAACGGCAATGGACTCAAAGATAGATATATCTTCTAAAAAAAGTTCATTAAGAAACTTATTTATATTATTTTTCATAATTACTGCCTTAGCTGTAATCGGTTCTGTTCCCTATACTTCAATAAGCGTTTTTATAGAAAGACCACTGTAGTCAATTACAAATTGCACCCTTATTATGATCTTTTTAATCCTGTAAAAATAAATCGGAAAATATTCTTTAAAGTTTTTCTTTTATTTCGTATAAAATTCTATAACAGTTGGTTTTCCTGTTATTACTTATTCAGTTCGCGCAGAATATATCTGCAACTGATCACCTTTTCAATCAAATCGCCCGGAACGAACCAATAATGGTTGGAAGCCTCAAAACCAATACATGAATCTTCTTTAGATAGGATAATATAGATGTTTTGCCAACACCAGCCATATAAAAGCATACATCCTATTTGGAAAATGAGGGATTGCTTCAGCGCTTATGCCTGACACAGCAGGAAGCTGCGTAGAATTAACTCCTTCCGCAAATACATCGATTGCTCCCATCATCCAGATGAAAGCAATCAAAATACATTTATAACATTTTCTCTCCAGCAAGATGATCTTCATTAAAAATCATTTCCAAAATTCCATATTGACAGGTCCGACTAATCCGGCCTTTTGCAGTGGAGAATCCTTTCGATAATAATACCATACGGCAAAAGCTTTTCTTCCCTTTTGCGGACGAGGTTGTCCCTTCAAAAACCACTCCGGATAACCTTTCATCGCACGACCCAAAGCCGCACCGCGGTCTTTTCCCCATTCAAAATCAGCAGGATACTGTTCGTCTCCTATCATCCGGTTTGCCCAGTTATTGGTGACAAGCACTTCTATTGCATTTTTCCCCTTCTTCAGATACCTAGTGATCTCGGTACGATACGGTGGATACCACAGCGTATCTACAGATATACCATTGATTTTCAATACGGCAATGTCATTCATCGAATCCAGATCAAACCATATCTGTGAAGCTTCCGATAGTTTATTTTGTGATATAGTTATCGTCTGACGGTAAGTTGCCGTTCCTGTGAAATATTTCACTCTGTCGTCTGTACTCAAGCTAAAATCCGACAAGGTATCCATCTTCATATCAAAGGCCTTATCCAACTTTGGCTCGAAATGAACATTCCATCCATTACGTAATTGGACAGTTGAAGATTTTGTCAAAGTCGGCTTATCTGCACTCCCCGTCTTTATCTCTGCCTCTGTCGCTTTACGCCGCATAATAATAAAATGAGACTGATATGGCAACAGAGTCATACGAATGAGGGTACGATTATTTTCGAAACTCCAATAAGCCCCCTTCACCATATTGCTCGAATTATCAATATCCTTCATATTATCGATATGTTCTATAATGCCTGTTTGCGTATTCCACAACTCAGGATACATATCTTTTATCCTCAACGAAACCGTCACCGTCTGCTTTTTGTCTGTCAGGTTCCCTATATAATAGATTTCTGCTTCCGGTGAATGTCTGTGTACAATATGAGCATCTCCCTCAAACACCTGATAGTCGGGGGTCAGACACAAAGCCAACATAGCATCTTCGCGTTTCGAGAAAATCTGTTTACCGGCATATTTCTTCCATAAGGTTTCCGCCTTGGATTTAATATATTCATCACATGCGGGATAGTTAGTGAGACTAAGCGATTCTTCCGGTTTTTGTGCCACGATAATTGCACCATGCTCCAGCAATTCTCCAATCTTGTCAAGCACTTCAGGCAACATGGATTTACCTTGTGAAAATTGCATCAGCGCATATTTTCGACCTGAGGGAAGAACAATATGTCTGTCCTTTACGTTTACTTCCATTTTCAAAAAATCTATCGTTGCCACAGCATCTGTTATCTGATCGGATACTTCATCCAGAGCCAAGAAATCGATCACTTGTTCACCTTGCTGTAACAGATACTGACTTCTTGTTATATATTCAAAAAAAGCCTTCCCCGGTTTTATCCACGGCTGATGACGACTAAAATGTGTTCCCCACCAACCCATTCCCATTCCAGGTTGATAACGATCGTCAAACGGTTGAAGTACCCATTGATGCATAGCCATGTGATTCACCCCTGAAGCAAATGCACCTTCGGTTGTTTTCTTTAGAAATGCCGGATCTTCAGTCCATTTACTATTATCCGGACTTGACGTATAAGCTTCAGCACCGATCACCGTATGTCCTCCTGCGCGTCCTCCGGCAGGAACATTAAAGTCTACTTTTCCATCACTATGTGTCCAAAATTCGCCCATTGGTAAGTCGTCTAAAGCTGCACCGGCAGCTATTGAGAACGGGCCCCAATAAGGTTCATGCTGCAACTGCAAATTCATGGCTGCAATCTTGTCTTTTGCCACTTTCCAGCCGTAAAGCTGATACATTCGTGCCACCACATCATTAAAATCCCATTTGAAGCGGATGGCTTTTATTGTATCCACCTGCAACGTATCGCCTTTTTCCAATAGCAGACAAGGCAACCATTCAACAGGATCATATCCTTTCCACTTCATGAACGTTTCGCGGAATCCTTTTGTCCAATTCTGATTGCCGGCCTCATAACTATCTATTAACAAATGTTTGAAACTTTTTCCGAAATAGTCACCCACATGTTCTTTCAAGGGGTTCAACACTTGATCCCAGTGAAAAGCCGTTAAAGCAGAATCAATCTTATTTACTTCCAGTGTCTTTCCAATCAAATCATCAGGCACCGGATGAGGAGTAGCCATTGATGACGCATAGCCGATTCTGAAGATAAACCACTCACCGCTAGGAGCATTCCATACTATATGTCCTTTATTGTCCTGATTCGATTTCAGATTAAAAACCTTCCCTTCCAAAGTGTTTCCTTTACAAGGAACAGCTAATACGGCGATCTCATCATATTTGTCAGGAATTATCTTTCCCGCCGCACCCCATCCGGGATAAGGAGGCAATACAGGTTGAGGCAAATCGACCGAGATCTCTTTTCCTCCGGCAATTTTCACCTTTCTGCTTACCAGATGCTTCATTCCCTTATCTTCATCAATCCAGGGACCTCCGGTGGTAGAATAACCTGCTGTATTATGGAGTCCGATCTCCATTCCGAGACGTTCGGCCTCGCTGCAAGCGAAACGGATCGCTTTCCAATAAGCCTCACTGCGGTAGGTCTGTTCAGGCCAGGGGTTATTTGCTGTAGGAGAAATACTTTCCTCCACTGCAGAACACAAATTAAAGATAGTCGCTCCACCTATACCGGCATCTCTCATCGCCTCAAGATCTTTAGTGATTCCCGGCAAAGAAAAATTAGGTCCCATCCAATGCCACCACACATAAGGTCTGTACTGCATCGGTGGATTTTTAAAATCCTTTTCTAAACGCTGAGCACTTAAGCCATTCCCACTTGCGATGAATATAAGCAAGATCAAACATCCTATTATCCTTTTCATTCCTATTATCCTTTTATGCTTTCGTTATTAATGAACCAAATCGAAATCTTCCATTAACCCATAGTCTTTCAGCAAATACTGAGAAGCAGGAATAGGCTTATCGATGCGTTTCCAAAGATCCGGTGAGGCCAATCCCGGCGACGGATCACGATAGTGGGGACCTATCAGATTGCGCAGGCTTCCAATGATGCGCACCTCTACCTGATTAAATCCTGATTTCAGTAAAGATGAAATATCCAAGCGATACGGATTGGAATATATAATGCCAGCCTTTGCTCCATTGACATATACCTCAGCTACAGTTCCATTCCATTTATTGAGTTGGACGGCATAAGCCCCTTCTTTCTTAGTGATAGTATAAGACTTACTATAACTCATGTCCCATGAATAAAACGGTTGCTTCTGATCTTTCCAACTGCCTAAAGCAAAAGACATGACAGGTGCACTGATACTCCATCCCACAGGTTCAGGAACGACAGAGAAGTTTCCGGTGATATAAATCGGTTCTATCTCAGCGTAGACGCTCATCGGGCTCGCACTCACTTCAACGGTATTCTCTCCTTCTTTCACCAACCGTTCAACATTATAAACACCAAAAGAACGATCCAACCACCATTCACCAGGGATCGGTTTAACAACCGTCCCATTTATCTTGACAGTAAATAATTCTGGACGTTCGGAGACCATCCGCATTCCCGAATAATTAAAAGCTTCATTGACCTTAAAATGATAGGTTGCCGTAAAACCACCTTCTCTGAAAGTATCCCTATCAACTATATTTCGTTTGTATTGCACAGACGTATTCCAAGGGTTACCATTTGGAAACCCGTAAGCTTTATAAGCTATATTCGCCGCATTCGAGAAATAGACATTTTCGTGTGTTTCTCCCTTCACGGTTACATCGCAGAAATCAATGGTTAGAGCATTATTTTTCAAGCGCTTCACAACCGTTTTATTAGATGCTGTCAACTTTTTATCTCCAGCCTGTGGAGGCAATTTGGGACAAGCCATTTCCGGGTTTGTTTTCAAGGCATAAAGAATAAGACTTCCAGCTGGTTCAACTTTAAACGAAGCGGTTAGTTTTCCTGCTTTCACAGTCGAAGGATAAACATATATCTTCCCCGTTTGTGCATCAAGTTTCATTAGAATCTTGCCATTGACAAATACAGAACCTTCTACCGTCTCTTCCATTGATGAATTGACCAGAGTAATCATTTCACCGTCGCCCATCTGACGACGCTGATGATAAAGATCACCATGATTAAAATCAATTACAAAATCATCATCGTGGAAATACTTGTCAATAACTTCAGCAGAAAGTTCGCTCAACTTGACAACCGAAGATTGAGCAAACAACTGTGAAAGATTATTACTTTTTTTGCCATCTATCATTGTTGGCTCCGAGAAAGCGACTATTTTGCCTCCTTGCGCAACAAATCGTTGTAATAAATCGAATGTAGGTTTGTTGAGTGTTTCCATTAACGGAGGAATAATAACCATATCATAAGAGACTTTACTGACATTAAATCCGTTTTTAGACACACGTCCATGATCCTTAATTATATTTTCCGAGCCCAAATCGTATTCCACTTGTGCCTTCTCAAGTGTAGTGATAAAATCCTGAAACTTATTTCCTATCTCCATCAGTTTAGGAGAACTGCCAGTGTGCGAATAATAGCTCCAAAGCGTAGCGTTTGGTTCGAGAATCAGAATATGATTCTTTTGCACACCCATACTCATAAGCATTGAAAGACGTCCGAAATAATCATTTATCTCCTTATAATCTTTCCACCAGGGAGAAACATAAGTAAATACAGGAGGATAGTCATACTTTCGTGCACCCGTAAGTGTCATGTGAGCCAGATGCTGATTCATAAAGTTAACGCCAAGCACATATTCCCAGTCGCCAAGCCGCTTGAAATCCTTAAAAGACTCATCCCAGCCTCCGCCACCATAAGTCTCGCTAAGCGTCCTGACATAGCCCAGCTGATTTGCCACACTTCGCAACTCCTTTACCGAGCGGATGTTGCCGAACTGCGCATTCGGACTTTTCTCATCAAACTGATTGAAAAGCATATCTATAGCGGGCATCTGATGCCAGGCATACATCGCCATATTGTCGGGCCCGTCATTCATCTGCGGCCAACCATGTTCCCAGTAATGACCTGTCCATTTCAAATTATTCGAAACGCAATACTCACTCCATGGTTTTGACCAGCGATCGATAAACATCTGCAACAGAGTCTCCATATAATTGTGGCGTACTTCTTTCCAATTAGCTGTTTCTTCACCAAGTAGAGGAAGCAAAGGCTTCAAGTCGTAACCCCACTGCTGCTTGAATACAGAGAATAGGTCCGGCGACCAACGCAAACCTCCCGGACTGCTGATATTAGGTTCGTCGGTAAAGATACCTAACACCGATGTTCCAAACTCGCTTTTCAATGTCTGTTCGTAGCCTTTCATTGTTGTCTTAATAAACTGTTGCGTCACTCCCGGGGCCAACAAATCCACATACGAATAACCTCCATACCAATCGGATTTGCCCAAGTATGTTTTTTTATACAGATAGTATTCGCCTTTTGCATCCTTATACGTAGAAGCATTCGAAGTAATATCAATCCATTTATTGCCGCCTTTCTTCAGACAGATAAAATATTCATTTATGTTCTCAGGCAACTTGTCCACTTTGGTCAGTTCCAATCCCTGACCTTGATTATATGACTCCGGCATATCATGAGGCACATGTCCTCCCGCAAAACCACTAGGATACGAATTTTCGTCATATATCCATATTGTCAGACCGGCTTCCTTCCCTTTCTGTACAGCATACTGATAAAGTGAATACCAGTCGTCCGACATATATTCGGTAATCATTCCCGGACGCGGATGAATAAATGCAGCTCCGCAACCAGCATCTTTAAAGTCTTTAATCATCCGGTCTATTTCCGCCTTTGTCACCTTTCCATTCCAAACCATAAATGGTGCCGTGCGATATTCTGCCGGCGGATTAGCAAAAGCGGTCTGTATGGAACTGAAAGTTCCTTTAACGGCAGTTTGACCTGATAATACAGTCGACGCAGCGAACATCAAAAGTCCACTTGCAAGAATACAACTGAGATGTCTAATCATCTTATATGTTTCCATGATGCAATAACTATTTCTTTTTAAAACTCAAGTTTATGTGTTCCTCCTTTGAGATCGACCACCTTATCGCCCACTTTTACTGTAGCTTCTGTACCAATGGGAATCGTAACTGTAAGAGCGATCTTTGTTCCTTCGCGTTTCCATTCACTGCAAATGTAACCATTTACAGAATGATATTCACCTTTTGCCCAATTTAAATCGTTCACGAAATGAGGTATGATAAGAATACGGCGAAAACCAGGGTTGTTCGTATCGTAATTAATACCGGCCAGCCAATTCATCATCCAAGCAGATACATCTCCCAGGAACACATGATTAAGAGAACTTGCACAACCCCAGTCTTCCGGTAATGTTTTATAATTCATTTTTTCAATCCAATAACCCCATGAAGGCTTATCAATCTTTGTAATCATTTTCATGGCATCTTCAATATAACCATATTTGGCAAGCATGGCCGGAACGGTTTTACTCCCCAACATGCCAAAGTCAAGAAAATAGTCATTAGTTCGAACCAACTCATGCAGTTTATCAGCGACAGCTTTTTCTTTCTCTTTTGAAACCAGACCTAAATACAAAGCAACAGCTTGTCCAGCCTGAGTTCCTTCGGCATAAATATTCTTCGTTGCGTCAAAATATTTGTTGTTAACAAGCTTCTTTATTTCTTCAGCTTTTTGTTGGTATGGCATTGTATCCTTACCAAGTAAAGAAGCAAAACGAGCCATCAATACGTTGTCCCAATAATAATAAGCCGATGATGTATAATTCGTATTTGTAGTCGCTTTCCACGGAACCCAATCACCAATACCATAATTCATCAACCCGTCTTTCTCCCTTGAATTCAAATATTTCAAATAGCGTTCCATCGTTGGATACAAATTTTGAATACAGCGTAAATTACCATAATAATTGTACATCGCATTAGGAATAATAAACAAGGCTGCGTCCCAAACCGGACCGATCCAATCGTCATACCCCCACGTATCAGAAGGAATAATACCTGAAATATTTCCTTGTTTACGCTGATTATCAATAAAATCATTCATCCACTTTTCATATAGTGTAATGCCATCGAATCCCCAAGTACCTAAATCAACAGACACATGCGCATCTGCCGTCCACCCATTTTTTTCCCGTTGCGGACAATCCGTAGGAATGCTATATAAATTACTTACATAGGCATTCATTGACGCATCCCAAATCTTATTCAATAATGCATTTGAACATGAAAAATGTCCTACAGGCTGAACATCCGTATGCATAAACAATCCGGCCAGACTCTCTTTAGTTAATTGAACAGGTTTGGAGGATTCTACTTCCACATACTGAAATCCATGATAAGTAAATGACGGCGTAAATGTTTCTTCGCCATTCCCTTTCAAAATATAGACATCGGTCTGAAATTTTTCAGTCGTATCCACAGGATGAAAATATTCATTAATAGGAATAATTGAAAGATGTCCTTTATCATCAATTCGTTCACCATGTCTGAGCTCAATCCGGGTTCCTGCTTCACCCTTAACTCTCAAACGACAAACTCCTGCGAAGTTTTTCTCAAAAGTAAAGAGATAATTATGGTCATTAAACGCCGTCATGGCGATCGGTTTCAATTCTTCTGATACACGAATAGCGGGCATCTGCTGTGCAATAAGCATTTGTGTCGGACATTTTGTTTCTATTGCAGGTTGCCACTTACTGTCGTCAAAATGAATATTGTTCCAGCCTGATTGTTCCAGATTTGCATCATACCAGTCGCCACTATATATATTGTTTAGGACATATGGTCCCGTGGATGTCTTCCATGAAGCATCCGTTGTTACGATCTCTTTAGATCCATCCGTATAAATGATATGTAACTCACAAAGCAACGAAGGTCGTCCGCGCCAGCGAGCCGTTTCAAAATTCCATACAGCTTTCGACTGCTCATTGTACCATCCGTTGCCCAGAACTCCAGCAATCACATTCTCCCCTTGCTCCAACAACGATGAAACGTCATGTGTCACGTATAATAGGCGCTTGTCAAAATGGGTATATCCGGGATCCATATAATTTGTCCCCACTCGCTTACCATTGATATACATTTCATAATAACCGGCAGCGGTAACATATAACCGAGCCTTTTGTATTTTCTTATTTGCATCAAAAGCTTTTCTCAACAAAGGAGCCGGTCTGAAATCCTTATCACGATTATCCGTAATCCATTTTCCGGACCAGTCCGACAAAGAATACATACCTGTTTCAAACGTTGCTGTTTTTGATGTCTCCGACCGTTTACCTTTAGCATCCCAAGCCGTTACATTCCAATAATATTTCGTTCGCGGCTTAAGCACCATCTCCGACGAATAAGGCATAAGTTGTTTGGGGTTTGTTCCAATCAAAACCTCATTCTTTGAAGGAACAAAATCCGGACAATTCCCCTCATATTCCCAGCTAAAGTTAGGACTCTTCGCATCAATGCCTATCGGTTCATGCAAATACTCCGTCCGTAAGTTAACAGGTATGACTGCAACTTCATTGCTTTTGCAACCCAAAAGCGATAGAAAGAATAAAAAGAAAAATAGATTATGTTTCATCGCATTCTTCATTTAACTGTAAAATTGTACGATCCTTGTTTAGCATTTACCACATAATAATCACCGTCATATCCAATAGCTTTTATTGAAGACGCTTTTACTATTTTCGTTCCGCTTTCCTTTATGATCGCATTCATTTTCTTTGTCGGTATATATATCGTTGCGTGACTTCCTACAGGTACCGTAACATTCATTTCAATTGAATTCTGATGATTTCTAATCTCAGAGACGACTTTCCCATATGGTGTCATATTGGAGTAATATACATCTTCTACATCGGAAAGGACAGGCTTGATAATGAGATGTTTGTATCCCGGTTCATTATCATCGGCATTGACCCCTGCCAATATACGGTAGAACCAAGTTAATCCGCCGCCAAGCATCGGATGATTACGTGAATCCGTTCCGTTCCATTGTTCCCATGTTGTTGTAGCTCCTTGTTTGATCCAATTGCCATAACTCGGAAAATCCCGCTTGTTCATAGCTTCAACAGCCAAATCATTCATATCATTGGCAGCCAGTGTCTCAAAGAAAAACTGCGTTCCAAGCATGCCCGTATTCAAGTGCCCTTTATATTGTTGTACTATCTCCGTACGCAAAGTACTTTTAACATCATCCAGACGTTCTTGAGGAACACCGATCTTTAAGGCATAAATATTACTTCCATAATCTCCGTACGTTTTATTTTCAGCATCATAAAATTTACTATTGAATGCCTGTTTTACTTTGTCCGAAATATTACTGTAATATTGATAATCTTCCATTTTACCTAATGCCTTTGCCGCCTTTGCCGTATAATCCGCACAACGCCAAAGGTAGAATGTATGAACCAGCTCGTCCGACGGGTTTTTATATGATGGAGCCCAGTCTCCCAAGTTCAGCCAGTACAAAGGTTTCGTTTCGTTCAAATTTGTTTTCTGCTGATACATCGTTCCTTCTTTTGTTTGCCAGGTCAACATATGGCGAAGCTGTTCTTTCATTGCGACATAGTTTTCTTCAAGCATTTTCTTATCGCCATAATGCAGATAGAACTCCCATGGCATAATGTTCATTGCAGCTCCCCAAGCCACACCACCTCCGCAACCAGGTTGCCATGGGGCGCCATTAGGAACGTAACCTGTTTCCATATTTTGGGCATCACGCATATCACGAATCCATTTTGTATAGAAGGCTGCTGCATCGAAGTTGTGCATCACGGTGACGCAAGCTACTTGCCCGTCACCCGTATAAGGCGAACGCTCGCGATGAGGACAGTCGCTGGCTATACATCCGTGCATATTATCCAATTGCGAACGTTCCCAAATCTCGTTGATCTTGTTGAATAGATCATTGGATGTCTTAAACACAGATGATATTCTGACATCGGTATTGACGGCTTCAGCAGTCAACATGTCGTCTGTCAGATTACTAATTCCACTGATGACAGCCTTACTGAAAACATACCAAGTAAACCGAGGCGCATAACTTTCAGCTGATCCTCCTTTGAATATATATTTTTGTATACCAAGGGGCGATTCGCAAACATATTTAACGTTCAGCGTATCTCCTTTTGTTCCCCGTATGTTCTTAAAGTGAATCCATCCTGAAATTTCTTTTCCGAAATCGACTGCGTATGTACCGTCATTCTGCTTTACCACAGAAAGAGGATGAAGTACTTCGGTCACTTTATCAGTCGGAGATGTATTTGCCTTTAGCTCTCCGCTCGGTGCCTGGCGTAATACCACCGTTCCCCATCGCGAATCATCGCAAAGCGTTGTTGCCCAATTGTCAGTTTCTCTATTGGCATCATATATCTCACCATCATAAACGCCGTTCATGATGATTGGAGATGCTTTGACTTTCCATGTATTATCGCTATATACATACTGCTTCTTGCCATCTTTATAGGTGATTTCTATCTGACACAAGAAACGGGGAGAGCCAAAAGACGATACCCAGTGTGAAGTGCAGTCATAGAATCCATCACCAACGATTGCTCCTGCCACGTTTTTCTTTTGCAACAGGCTTGTAATATCATACGACAGATACAGAACGCGATATCCGCGGAAATTGTTGTCGATAGCAATGCCGGCATTCTTAAGATCGTTGCGGACGGTATAATTTGTAAAGTTTGGGACCAGGCAATCATTCCCTACTTTCTTTCCATTGATATAAAATTCAAAATAACCAAGTCCGGTTACGAATGCTTTTGCCGATTTTATTTCTTTATTGACTGTAAATGTTTTTCTAAAAAGAGGAGCCGGATAAGACGGGTAAGTCTGTGACTTAATCTGTTCCTTTTCTATAATTTTCCTAGATTCCTCTCCTTGCCAGGGTGCTCCAATCCACTGAGCCTTCCATTCTCCGGGAGAAAGTAATCCCATTCCCCAATAAGAAGTTTCGCTCCATGATGATGCGTTGTCTTTACTGTCCCAGACCATAACTTTCCACCAGTAGTCTTTTGAAGAGAGTAGCTTGCACCCCTTATAAGAAACAAGATAAGAATCTGAAGAATATATTTTCCCACTATCCCAAGCATCGAATTTGCTTTTCTGCAGATTCTCTTCGGATGATGCAACAACGATCCTATAGGCCTTCTGGCTTTCACCTCTTACTGTCGCTTTAGTCGCTTCGTTAATCCACGATAGACGCGGGGATTGAACATCCACTACTCTCGGATTCTGCATATATTCACACGTTAGTGTTGTAGGCCTGATATTACTATTACCTATACAAGGAATAGAGATAAACATCATCATACATATAAAACTGATAATAGTCACTAAGGAAAATCTCTTGTTTCTCATGCGATTCTATTTTTAAATTTTTAGTTCACAATCTCTTTTGTCCTTTTTTAAGAATCTACAAAAATCCCTTATGGCCAAGAGCTCAATACTCTTCTGCCATAAGGGATTTAAAAAAATTAATATCCAGGATTCTGCGTCAACTTATTATTAATATCCAATTCCCTAGTAGGAATAGCATATATCATACGAAAATCCTCAATTTTATAACATCCATCATTGTTTGTTGATTTAACCCATGGATACAAATTCTTAATATATTCCCCATGAGCAGTCATTACCGATTTAACCAATCCTGTACGCTTAAGATCATCCCAACGACGATTTTCAAATGCCAATTCATGACGCATTTCATCAGAAACATTCTTCAATGTACAATTACTTAATGGTGTCAATCCGGCACGTACACGTACTTGATTAATATAAGGAAGTGCGTCAGACGCTTTTCCTTCCTGCACTAAACATTCAGACAAGAGCAATAAAGCTCCCGCATATCGATAAACAGGAAAATTTTCTTTCGCCTTAAGACTATATGTATAAGGTGGATGATAGTATTTACGGCACATATAACGAAAAGCCTTACCTGCTGGGCAAACATAATTTCTTGGATCACTTATTATCTTTTCAAAAATAAAAGCATCACCATTCAAAGCTCCTTCTACTACACAAATAGATGGAAGTAAGCGCTTATCACCAGGTTCATATGAAGTGATCATTTCTTCAGTAGGAACAACCCAACCTCCACTAACATCAGTACCAGCATAATTTGAACCACCTACACCCATCATATCAATGGTGTTATCACATTTAGGAATAAATTTCCATGGAAAACGACAATATTGAGAACCTGTTCCATCTTCTGTATATTGAACATCAAGAATTGTTTCTTCCATATTTTTATTATTAGGATTAAAATTATCCTCATAATTGTTCAATAGAGCATAATGCATTTTCGTAATCTCTTTTAAATCAGACTCAGCTGTAGCATAATCTGGTTTTGATTTGCTCATATTAACATAAGCTCGAAGCATACGAGCCGCCCCCATCGTCGCTCTACCCGTATTTTCATCTGGAAATTTAGACGGAATAGGTAACCCTAATGATATCGCCGTATTCAAATCACCAAGTATCTGAGCATAACAGTCTTCTTCTGTAGATTTTGCAAGAAATGCATCACTTTCATTTAGTACTTCGTGAATATTTAATGGAACACCACCAAAGCTTCTAACTAGAATAAAATAATAAGAAGCTCTCAAAAAAAGCGCTTCTGCCTTTATTTTACTTTTATCTACATCTGAAATTTCTGAAACATCTACTCTATCCAAAATTGTATTCAATTTGGCTATATTTGAATACATATATATCCACCTATTGCGAATAGGTCCTCCTCCATAATTTGCAGAAACAGCATCATCAATAAATAATGCTGGTTTTTCAAATGCATTATAAGGGCCTCTATCTCCAGCATATATAGTGTAAAATGCATTATCGGAACGCTGTTCGTCCATGAATAGGCCAGTTGTTACCCAGTATCTAAATCCCTCATATGTTGCCATAAGAGCCTGATTAAAGTTTTCCGTCGTTTTATAAAAAGACTCAGAAGTAATAGTCGTTTCCGGATATAGATCTAGAAACGATCCATCGCAAGAATTGAATAACAAAGATGCTCCTAATAAAGGTATAAGCAAAAATTTATATCTTTTCATAACTCTAATTTTTAAAATTGAATATTAACACCAAGAGTATAGACTCGCGATATTGGATATGATGTATAATCAACACCGTAATTAGACAAGCCGCTTGCACCACTTAAACTAACCTCAGGATTCATCCCCGGATATTTTGTTAGCGTTATAAGATTCTGTCCTGTCACATATAAACGTAAAGAACTAAAATATGGATTTTTCTTAACAGGTAACGTATACCCAATAGTCAAATTCTTAACCATCAAATAAGATCCATCATAAACCCAACGAGAGTTTGTATATCTAAACAATTCTGTTGTGCCTGACATCGTGCGAGGGACTTCTCCCTTTCCTGGGTTTTCTTCTGAACGCCAACGATCAGCTACGCATTTACGAACATTAAATACGCCATCAATATTTTCTGTAGACTCATATGTTTCATCCATGATATCGTTTCCAACAGATCCAGATATAACTAAACTTGCATCAAAGTTATTCCAACTAAAATTATTGGTTATACCATAGATAAAATCCGGATTAGGATTACCAATGTAAGTTTTATCTTTTGAATCGATAACGCCATCATTGTTAACATCTTTCATACGAACGGTACCAATGGTAGATGTTTTATGATGAGGCTGATTTTTATATTCATCCCATGTCATATAAACACCATCGTATACATATCCATAGAACATTCCTAATGGATGCCCTACTGCTGTACGATTATAATCATTTTGTTCGTTATTTCCTCCAATAGGTGTATTATTAGTCCCTAATCTAATCGCTTTATTTCGGTCAAATGAAATATTAAAATCAGTTGACCATTTAAATTTACCTGTCATATTCTTTGTTGACAACGTAAATTCATGTCCCCAAAAATGGAATTCGCCTATATTAGATTGAATATTAGAAAAACCTGAGGAGTATGGAATATCGATTTGATATAGTAACCCGTTTGTTTTTTTATGATAATAATCATATACAAAATAGATTCTATTATTAAACAACCCCAAATCTAAACCAACATCCCAAGATTTAGTCGTTTCCCAAGTCAAATTAGCATTACCTAAATTTGATAACTGCCGGCCAGGTGTGGTTACTCCTCCTAAAACATAATTGTTTGAAGAAATAGACGAAATAGAAGTATAATTACCAATATTATTATTCCCGACCTTTCCCCAGCTACCACGTATTTTCATAAAACTAACCTTATCAATTCCTTTCATGAAATTTTCATCGCTCATAACCCAACCTGCTGAAACAGATGGGAAATTAGCCCATCGCGCATTTGAACCAAAACGAGAGCATCCATCACGACGGAACGACACTGAAAGTATGTATTTGTCTTTATAATCGTAATTTAAACGAGCTAAATAGGATATCATACTCCAGGCCGATTTACTACCACTTCCAACTCTTGTCGTTGCAGCATTAAAAAATCCAACTTCATCATCAGGATAATCAGATGCATCTATAGAAGAATTTATTGTTTGAGTCTTCTGAGAAGTGTATCCTAATAATGCATCTAAATGGTGATTTTCAAACAATGTTTTCTTATATGTTAATGTATTTTCCAACATCCATGTTTGGTAATTTCCGGTATAATACCCACCATAAGCTGGATTGGGTGGAGCAGAAAACATCCCACCACTTACAGATGAAGGAACCCACACTTCCTGCCGCCAATTACCTAAATCAGTATTAGCACTTAAGCGATATTTTAAATCTTTTAGGAGTTCAACCTGTCCGTATGCATTAGCAGTACCACGTATTGTTCTTACTGGATTTTTACGATCACGACATACCAAATAATAATTTGCGTTTCCAAACATTCCCGGAGGAGAAAAAGAAATCGGATAAGTTCCATCATCATTTTTATACTTCAACGCTGGATCCATCAAGAAAGAAGAATGAATGATATTTCGACCTTCTCCTAAACCTGATTGAACTTGTCGACGAATATATGAACCAGAAATATCCAAACCGAAAGTGATTCTATCTGACGCTTTAAATTCATTATTAGAACGAGCAGCGAATCTTTCTGCATAAGAATTGATAATGGTTCCTTCTGTCTTGTTATAATTCAAATTGACAGCCGATTTTACTTTTTCCGAACCAGATTGTAATGACAAATTATAGTTTTGCGTATGAGCTGTTCGTAACAACACATCGTACCAATCTGTTCCATCCTTCACAGAAGATGGATTTGCATATTGAGCTGGAACTGGAGTGGTTGAACCTTCATATTTCTGTGCATCTTCATAATACTCTTTCTTAAACTGAGCAAATTCCTGAGCATCCATTACATCTGGTCTGCCTCTTTTGGCTACATTCTCAAATCCCAAACTTGAACTAAAGGCTATTTGAGTTTTCCCAACTTTTCCTTGTTTGGTCGTTACCAAAATAACGCCATTAGCTGCTCTTGATCCATATAATGCAGTAGACGCCGCATCTTTTAATACTGAAATTGTCTCAATCTCATCTGGAGAGATTGATTCCAAACCCGATTCTGTAGGGAAGCCATCAACAACTATCAAAGGGCTATTTCCCGCATTAATAGAAGCCTGGCCTCGAATTCGAATAGACAAGTTTCCATTTGGTTCTCCGGAATTATTCAAAATCTGAACACCGGAAAACTTACCTTGCAGTTTCTGTGTAATATTTGAAACCGGCATATCAGCTAATTCATCTGAATTAATTTTACTTACAGCTCCTGTTACCGAGCGAGCCTTCTGAGTACCATAAGCAACAACGACAACCTCATTTAATGCCGTCGCATTATCTTTCAAAATTACGTTTATGCTTGTTTGATTTCCGACTTTAATTGCCTGAGTCGTTAAACCAATAAAAGAATACTCCAATGTTGAATTGCCGGAAGATACATTTATGCTATATTTTCCTGCGGCATCCGTTATTGTACCATTTGTAGTTCCCTTTTCAACCACATTAGCACCGGCAACAGGTTCTCCCTGAGCATCTGTAATAACGCCTACGATTCTTTTAACCTGTTGCAAAGCTTCAACAACCTCACGAGATTTTGTATCTTCCTTATACAATACAATATGCTTATCACTAATAACATAATGAATGTCGCTATTAGAAAACAGATTATTCAAAATTTCTATAACTGTCTTGCTATTCACATTCACAGAAACTCTACGTGTTGCATTGATTTCTTTCACATTATACGTAAAATAAAAATCACTTTTCTGTTCAATCGTCGAAAGGACATTCTGAACGGTTGTATTTTCCATGTTTAATGAAAATTTTGCCGTTTGAGAATATGTTAACTCAGCAAAAGATTGCAAAGTTCCAATCAACAAAAATAGAAGCATACATCTCATGATAAATAGGCTCTTTTTTAACCATAGTAAATTATTAACTTTCCATGGTATTCCTTTAGAAATAAAATTCATACTTTTGTAATTGATTAGTTTGTAATAAATTTAATTAGTTTCAATGTAATTACTTATTAATCCGAACCGGAGATGTTTGCGGCATCTTCGGTTCTTTTTCTTCGTTTATACTTTCCCCATAGGCATATTATTTTTAAATTTGTATACAATTATTTGTCCGTTCTTAAAAGAATAATCTAGTTTCCGTGTTTCTTTCAACAAAGTCATAACCTGCTCAATGGTAGCAGACCCGCTAAAATGGCAAGTAAATATGTCTTCTGCAAGTTGTTGATCTGTAATAGTAATCTTCACATTATATTTCCGTTCAAGATCTTTACAAATAACAGATAAGGGTTTATCCATAAAAGCCAATTCGCCTTTCGTCCATGATTTTGAGATCCCCACATCCACTCCCTTAGAAAGAGTCATTCCTGACGATTCCGAATATGTTACTTCTTCATTTGGATGAAGCGTCATTCTGTTTTCCTTGTTAGCACTTTCTATTTCTACTTTTCCTTCTGACAAAGTAACAACAGAATTTTCATTGGGATAAGTACGCATATTGAATTTCGTTCCTAATACCCGAACCTGTATTAGCTTCGAGTTAACCACAAACGGTTTATTAACATCATGGGAAACATCAAAAAAGCCTTCTCCTATTAATTGTACGCTTCTGAATTTTTCCGAGAAATGACTGGGATATATAAATTTTGTATCTGAATTCAATGATACTTTTGTACCATCCGACAAAATAACCTCTACATGCTCTCCTTTAGGCACTTTTATTACATTCATAAGTCTAGAAATACTCTTATCTTCACTAACGTTTCTTGAAATCTTATACAAGTTAATTGACAAAAGAGAAACTATCACAATAATAGCTGCGTACTTGAATATTTGATAAAATGCGACGTGTTTGTGTTTTTTCTTATCGATCTTTCCTATGAACTGCCTGAAAGCTTTTTCGATCTCCTGCTTGTCGGAAAAGCGAAGTTCGTCTTTTAGACTCCAGATACGTTCCATTTCGAACAACCAATCGGCATTGGTTTTGTCGGAAACAATCCATTTATCCACTTGCTTCAGTTCTTCGATAGAACAAGTATGAGTAAGAAATCGTATGAGTAGTTCTTCGTTCATGTTTTTCATGTTATACATTATAGAAGACAACTGAACGTGGAAAAACTACGTGGTCAAAAACAAAGATTTTTTCAAAATATGTTGTAAAACATGGCAAACAACAGCAATAGATCTTTCAAGTCTTCACGAAGGAAATTTAAAGCTTGCTGAATATGTCCGTCAACTGTTCGAGGAGAAATGCCCATCAGTTCGGCCACTTCTTTGCGATCGACATCATGAAAATAGCACAAACGAAAAGCCTGAGCACATTTAGGAGGAAGCTTTTCAACTGATTTCTCTATGATTTCACGCAAATCACGATTCATTACTTGCTCAAGAACATGGTTATTGTCTGTCGTCTCAGCAAGATACGCAATTCGAGCTTCAGCAATACGAACACGCGATTCATACTCTTCTTCAACCATCTGATGTTTAAGAAAATTCAAACATTTATTTTGAAGACATTTAAATAAGAAAGACTGAATATTATCGGCATGAATACTCTTTTTTTGTTCCCAATAAGAGGTAAAAACATCTTGCACTAAATCGTCGGCTGCTTGTTCATCAACAAAACGACAAGCTAATGCTTTCAGTTTAGGATAAAAGGCCTCAAAGAAGCTTTGAAATACCTCTTTATCGCCCTCTCCGATTTTATCAATATCAAAACTTAACTGCAAAATTTCTCAAATTCAATAAATGTCCAAGCCATTTCTTATCAGAAAAGAACAAAGATAGCACAAACTGAAAGCACGATTCTCAAGCTCTCTTGAGAATTACGCCGAAGTTCAGCCTATCTTCGCGTATTCAGAGCAAAGATAATCAAAAAGAGTTTCAAAGTATATATCAATCATAATTATCCTTTTTGATTTTCGGATTATGGCAACCTGAACATCCAGTCCAAAACGAGAACAAAGCAAACTCACATACTCACTGATCCTGCAGATTATTCCACATCTGATATATACGTGAAGGCAAAAAAAAGTGCGGATTATATAGATGTTGCAAAGCCTGCACATGCAGAACTTCGCCTTTCTGTATAATTCGCACTTTTTATATTAATATTATTACGATTGCGCTGCCTGTTCGTCAACCGAGACCACTTCCAGCTCAAAGATCAATGTAGAATAGGCCGGTATTGTTTTCGCATCAGTTGTTCCTGACTGTTTTGCAGAGCCATAACCCAGCTGTTGCGGAATCCAGATTTCATACTTGTCGCCTTCAACCATATTCTGCAAAGCTACACCCCAGCCTTCTATGACTGACATATAACCACTAGGATTGTATGAACTGCTATAATTAGCATAATAAGAACTTACTGCACATTTGAGCGGCGTTCCATCATCAAAAAGACGAGAATCAAATACCGTACCATCGATCTTCCAACCTTTATAATATACAGTGACACGGCTGTTATAATAAATTTTCTTTCCCGTCCCTTTGGTAATCAGTTTGGCAAAAACATAACCGTCATTTGCCTGCGACATCCATTTCACGTATGAAGAATCACTAGCTTTCGCCTCAAAAGCGGCATCGTTCTTCTGCTTGTAAGCTTCTTGTTCAATCTCTTCGGTATTATCCTTATCGCCCTTGCAGGAGGGAAGAACAAACAACAGACACAAAAATATTCCAACAACAGACAAATATTTATTCATAAATCACTCCATTACTTTTTTCAACAAATTTTTCATATCCACCTTTTCGGCAATAATACCATTCAGCTTGTCGATAGGTACGCGTTCCTGCTGCATGGTGTCACGATAACGAATCGTTACGGTGTTGTCTTTCATCGTATCATAATCAATCGTAATGCAGAACGGTGTACCAATAGCATCCTGGCGACGATAACGCTTGCCGATGGAGTCTTTCTCATCATACTGGCAACGAAAATCAAAACGCAGCATATCTACAATCTCCTCGGCTTTCTCCGACAGACCGTCTTTCTTTACCAACGGCAATACGGCCAGTTTGATCGGGGCAATCTCTGCCGGCAACTTCAACACAACGCGTGTCTCGCCGTTTTCCAATGTCTCTTCACAATATGAACCGGACATAACACTCAGAAACAATCGGTCAACGCCAATAGACGTTTCTATATCATACGGGGTATAACTCTTATTCAGTTCGGCATCGAAATATTGAATTTTCTTGCCTGAGAACTTCTCATGCTGACTCAGATCGAAGTCGGTACGGCTATGAATACCTTCTACTTCCTTGAATCCGAATGGCATTTCATATTCAATATCGGTGGCAGCATTAGCATAATGAGCCAGCTTCTCATGGTCGTGAAAACGATATTTTGCATCGCCAAGACCCAGTGCCTTATGCCATCTCATACGTGTCTCCTTCCACTTTTTGAACCACTCCATCTCTTCGCCCGGACGAACAAAGAACTGCATCTCCATCTGTTCGAACTCACGCATACGGAAGATAAACTGGCGCGCAACGATCTCGTTGCGGAACGCCTTACCGATCTGAGCGATACCAAACGGGATCTTCATACGACCGGTCTTTTGAACATTGAGGAAATTGACAAAAATGCCTTGTGCCGTTTCCGGGCGCAGATACACTTTCATTGTTCCATCAGAGGTTGAACCCATCTCTGTTGAGAACATCAGATTAAACTGACGTACGTCCGTCCAATTACATGTCCCTGAAATGGGACAAACGATCTTGCAATCGAGAATCAGCTGACGCAGATCAGCGAAATCGCTTGCATTCATATCTTTCTTATAGCGTTCATGTATCTGATTCCACTCCTCCTGATGCTGCAGAACGCGCGGGTTTGTTGCACGAAACTTTGCCTCATCAAAAGCATCACCGAACTTCTTGGCAGCCTTCTCGACCTCCTTGTTCATTTTCTCTTCAATCTTTCCCAGATGATCTTCGATCAATACATCTGCACGATAGCGCTTCTTTGAATCTTTATTATCGATCAGCGGATCGTTGAAAGCGTCAACATGACCGGAAGCTTTCCAGATAGTCGGATGCATAAAGATGGCCGAATCCAAGCCCACAATATTCTCGTGAAGCAGCGTCATACTGTCCCACCAGTATTTCTTCAGGTTATTTTTCAGCTCTACACCATACTGTCCGTAATCGTACACTGCACCCAAGCCGTCATAAATCTCTGACGATGGAAATACAAATCCATACTCTTTGCAGTGAGAAACCAATTTCTTAAAAACATCTTCCTGTGCCATAATTATTTATTTGCCAAATTATTACTCCTCGAATGAGATGAATTGCGTCCTCGCATTTTCGAACACCTACTCATTGAAATTGCAAAGTAAATGAATTTTTCGGGAATATGTGTCTTTTTGCTGTGCTTATTAACTTTATTGTATTCAAAATGACTTAAGTAAAGCCACCTGTCAGATTATAAACAAGCACGTTGCTCTCATTTTATAAGATTCATTCACGTCTGCAACCGTTGCTGCAAACGGAACTATTCCACCCTATTATCATTTTGACATTTTGTCAAATGAAGTCGCTTACAATAAGCCATATAGCAGAGATGTACAGGCTGCCGTCTTTTATTCAATTCTCCGGGAGTTGAAGTTTGACACATTTCTTGTTTCTTTACAAAGTGGCAACAGAAAGGCAACAACAACAGAAAATCGAAATCATATTTCTATCAAGAAAGTATTTACACTTTCAAATTAATAAATAAAAAAAGACCTTCTCCCAATAGCATCCAGATATTAAATAGAAGAATATCAGTCTTTTTGTCATACAAGAAGAAAGTTTAATTCGATTTCCCCCAAAAAAGATCCCTTTTTATTCGGATGCAACGACCTCTTCATTCGAATGTAGTGACCTTTTGTTTCGAATGTAAGGACTTTTTGTTCATAAAGTATATACTTCTTGATTCGAAGGTATATACTTTTATCTCCAAATATACCCGTCAACGAGATCAAAAGTATAGAGATAGCGTCTTGGAAGCAGCTACTTAAGGAACATACGTGTCAACAATTTCAGCCAATAACCCACATAATGACAGAAAAAAGGACATTACACATTACATAATATCAAAAGGTAATAGAAACGGATTGGCGTAAGCATGCAAAAAACCATATGACACATTGTGAAAATGCATATCTGGGATCGAACAAGAACCGTCAACAATCAGATTTTGATAGCCACACTAAAACAAAACAGGCAAGCATCATACGATACTTACCTGTCAGTGAGTCGGGATGAGAAGACTTGAACTTCCGACCTCCACGTCCCGAACGTGGCGCGCTAGCCAACTGTGCTACATCCCGCTCTATTAAATTACGGCTGCAAAGGTACAAATAAATTCTAAAAGGCAAATGTTTTCTTATTTTTTCTTGGTTAAAAAATTAATTTATCTTGAATATGTTTGGAGTATAACAAATAATATCTACCTTTGTCGTCGCAAAACAAAAGGTGCCATAGCTCAGCTGGTAGAGCAAAGGACTGAAAATCCTTGTGTCCCTGGTTCAACTCCCGGTGGCACCACTTAAGAAAGAGTGGCAAAATGAATCAAGAGCCTGACTAAACTTGTTAGACAGGCCCATGATTATCAAAGAACTAAAAGTCTTCTTTGCGCTTTTTCACTTCATCCACCATCTTTGAAAAAGACTTGTCTCTTTTCCGTTTCTCGTGTTCCGAAGCAGAAAAATGCCATGCTTCCCGTCTCAGTTTCAGATAACTTTCATAAACTTTACAATCCAGCAAGCCATTGTTTACCGCTTCTAAAACAGCACAGCCAGGCTCATCTATATGTTTGCAGTCTTTGAAACGGCAGGATTTCGCATAATCTGAAATCTCCATTGTTTCTGCAAGCGAATCGGGATGATTGAAAGCCAAACCAAATTCACGAACACCAGGAGTGTCTATAAGAACGCCCGAACCGTTCATCAATACCATTTCACGACGAGTAGAAGTATGCCTTCCTTTTCCGGTTGACGCACTTATATCAGAAGTAAGTAACACTGGCTTTTCGCAAAGTTCATTTACCAAAGAACTTTTCCCAACGCCCGAAGAACCAACAAATACAACCGTTTCGCCTTTTGTTACAAATTCCCGTAATGGGAAAATCGTTTGAGGATGATGAATACTTGTTATAAACACAGGCATTTGATGAAGGAGGTGACTGACTTGTTCTTCTATTTTATGCTTGTCATATCCTAAGTCGGCCTTGTTAAGAATCAAAACAGGCTTGATATTGTCTTCCAATATCTGGACCATGAAACGCTCCGCCCTACGGAGATTAAAGTTATCATCAAGACTTTGTACAATAAATGCCTTATCCACATACGACGCTATGGCCTGCCTGTCTGAAACTGTTCCGCTTTTCTTGCGATACAATGTTCGTTCACGAGGCAACATATCAACAATGATTCCCTTATTTGTATCATAAGACTGGAAAAGAACCCAATCGCCGGTACAGGGATATTCAGAAGCATTCCTCCCATAAAGCATATTACCTGTCAGCTCGCAAGTGAAATATCCATTTTCTGATACTACTTCATAACAAGTTCTGTGAGTAACCATTACTCGACCATGCATAAAGGCTTCTAACTTCAAAAGCTGTTTTTGTCGGAACAATTTTTCATTCCAGCCATATAATTGTAAATCAATCATTGCTTTTCATTTTAAATTTTCTTTCCGATATAGAACACATAACCATAGAATGCCTTATACTTGCTATACAATTCTTCTTCGTGATGTGAATACTCCACAAACTTTTCGGCGATTCTGTTTCCAGCATATTTATCAAGAAACATCTTCCGTGTTTTGACCAATGGCAGATAATAATGATCTGTCCAACAACTTTCGGGTAAAATAAACGTAGCAACAGGAATATATCCGGCTTTCTGCATTTGTGATACTTTAGTAGATATCGTGTCTATCTCCGGATAACACTGCGTCCAAAAATCAGAAATTTCTTTCGGGCGCTCTTGGGTAAACCACGAACTCTCAGAAACAGCAATATACCCACCCGTCTTTAAATAATCATACCATTCGTTTAACCCTCGTTCAAAGCCGATGTTATAAATAGCCCCTTCCGACCAAATCAAGTCCATGGATTCTTTTTCGAAAGGAAGCTTTTCCATTGACCCTACAATACCCTTCACCCTGTCTTGAAGATTCAATTCCTTTGCATTACAATTGAATTTATCTATAAATCCAGGGAAAAAGTCAAGTCCTGTAATACATCCGGATACATTTTGTGCTAATACCATGGTCTGACCACCCGTTCCGCAACCGATATCTGCAATAAGAGATTTATCGGTCAGATTCTCAATAAAGCTAAGCGCCTTAATAGTTGCTTCCGGGCTTCCGGGACCTTGTCGTTCTGTGTTGAGAAAAAAATCACATATTAAATTAACGTCAAATTCGTAAATTGTATTATTATCGTTATTCATTATATTCATGTATTATGCCTACACGTGAAAGCATAAAAATACTTTCTACACTGTACGCAGATTAAAAAATAAAATATAAATACATAGTAACTACTCTCGAAAAGAACTATCCGAGAGCAAACGAAAAGACAATCCGCATCCAAAATGCAGATTGTTTACAATACAATATCCGAATTATAAGTCTTCTTCATGGCTGCAAAGATATACAATATTTGATTTATCTGAAAATTTATAACAAAAAAAGAAGACCAACTATACATTTTTTACAAAAATAATTATCTTTGTATGATTACTGTTTTATGCTGTTAACGAAATTTCTTTACTTAATTAATCGGATTAATAATGAAAACACTTCCCACACTATTATTATTATGCTTGACTACGGCTTTACATTCCCAGGAAATTACGATTCCTAGAGATTCTGCGGAAAAATTTGTTCTGACAGATACTGCCAATGAGGCCATTTACTCGGCCTATATTCAAACGGATCGCCAAACGTATTATCCCGGAGAAATCATTGCTTTCAAGATTTATGCTTTCAATTTTGGAAGTTTAAGTCATAATAGGGATTCTGTTCGTATAGGATTATTTAATTCACATGATTCTTTGACTCAACAGATTTCCCTGCCCAATCTTAGTCAAGTAAACTCCGGATACTTAAGATTGCCAACCGATTTGCCTTACGGATACTATTCACTGAAAAGCGAATATCCTTCATCAACAAAAAGAATTCAAGTAGGAAAAGAGGGTGACGATTTTATGATAACTCCCCGGAGTTTTACCATCTCATTCTATCCCGAAGGTGGACATCTTATTGACCGCTCCATGTGTCGTGTGGCTTTTAAGGCTGAATACCAGAAAAACCTGCCGGCTGAAATAACAGGAAATATCATTGATGACGAAGGGAACACCTGTGGTACGTTTGCAAGCACACATAACGGGATAGGCAGTTTCACCTTTATGCCCGATACCAGCAGAAGCTATTATGCACTCTGCATGGATTCATACAATCAGCAACATAAAATAGAACTTCCGATTATAGAAGAAGAAGCGTATTCTCTGGTGGCCGTCATGAAAAAAGGGAATCTTGTCATCACACGTCATATGCCCGTAGCTCCTATTGATACGACTTCTCAATATATTCTTATTTACACAGGCAAACAGATTATATATTGGAATCAATGGAAGCTCAATGTACCCACTCTTTCATTAAAAAAACAACAGTTACCCACTGGCTTATTAAAAATTGCCCTGTTTGACAATCATTTCAATGTATTAAGTGCCCGCAACATACTTTTTGTAGATAAGGCGGCAGAAGCCCTGGCTAAAATAAGACTTCGTTCTGTGGACAAACGACTATACCGGTATATCTCTGGACAGTTAATCATTACGGATGAATCAGGCAACCCGCTGCAATGTGATCTTTCTCTGTCAGCTGTCGAACCTCCGAACTCTTCGAAAGTAAACGATACGGAATCGCTGTGTTCTTTTGTCAATCTGCCTTATAAAAATGTTACTCCCGATGCTTTCTATTTTAATCCGGAAGAAAAATATTCAGGTGAAGCTCTGGATGAACTGATGCTGACACAACAGGAGAGCCGTCTTTATGCACAACATAGAGACAGTGACATTGCCAAAGAAATTATACTCCCGCAATTGATAGTTAAAGCAAATGCCCCCAATAAAAAACAAAAACTATCATTCTATGCCGCTTTCTCTGATCGTCACATCGATCAGGACGAGATTCAAAAGCGAAAAATCACAAACGTTCTGCAGGCCTTCAGAGGGCTTCCGAGCCTTCAAATTATGCCGGACAACACTATTCGCATCCGTGGGGCACGAAGCACACCATTGATTGTCATTGACGATATTCCACTTAGTTATACAACGTCCATTGAACGTTGGAGAGACTTCCCTCCTCTGGAAGGATTACAAATAGATGATATTGAAAGAATCGATGTCTTAGAAGGATCTAGGGCTGCTATTTTAGGGATGGACGGAGGAAACGGTGCAATCTGCATCACGACAAAAGGAGGTCATTTGGATGATGAAAAAATCACCGGTGTAAAAACCGAACGGACACTTTTCTGGCAATCTGATTTACAAAGTGATACAAATGGAACAGCTGATTTCTCGTTTATTATACCCATGTCTGTCAAAACGATCCACTTCTCGATAGAAGGAGTTTCAAAAAATGGAGAAATTGTCTCTTACAAAAAAGATATTGAAGTGGATGAAATCAAATAAAGAAAAATGGAACGACAGCGAAAACGCTACTAAAATTCTTTATACCTTTGCTATGCAATTTGATAATTAAAAATTATGAGAAATTTGTTATTCGTTGGGGCCTTATTAATAGGGTTAGGGTTCAGTGAAAATATCTTTGCACAAGAAAAAAATAGTGTTCTGTTCAATCATTTATCAATTGGTGCTTCCGCTGGAACAAGTGGCATCGGTTTGGATTTAGCTATGCCTATGAGCAATTATTTGCAAATGCGTGTCGGTGTTGATGCGATGCCAAATATCAAATACAATACTTCGTTGAAAATAAACGCACCAGACAAAGTCAACGTATACGGACAAGAAATAGCCGTTCCCAATAAAGTAGATATCCAAGCTAAAAGTAATCTGTTCAATGGTAAACTTTTGCTCGATTTTTATCCAAGCAAAGGCATATTTCATATAACTGTCGGCGCCTATTTTGGCAGTAATAAAGTGATGAAAGTATACAATAAAGAAAATGGCTCACTAATGGATGTCACCACAGCCAATAAAATGATTGATGTTTATAACCAAACACATCCTTCAGACCAGATTCAAAAAGTCGGACTTGAATTAGGGGATTATTTGCTGACACCTGATGCAAATGGGAACGTTGAAGCAAACATCCAGGTGAAAAGCTTCAAGCCTTACGCAGGTCTGGGTGTCGGAAGAGCCGTTCCAAAAAAAAACATAGGATTTATGCTCGAACTTGGTTGCCAGTTTTGGGGGACGCCGAAAATATTCACTCAAGGCCATGAACTAACGTCCGAAAATATAGGTGGAAATGACGGGGGTGTTGTTAAAAACATCAGTAAGATATCTATATACCCTATGCTAAACTTCCGTCTTTGCGGAAAATTATTTTAGCTTTATTTTATAAGAAAACACCATACTAATAGACTCTGTGTAATTCGCTCCTTTTGAAAAGTAGTATAAATAAAATACAAAACATTTGTAGATAAGAAAAATTTCCTACATTTGTGTGATTAATAAAACAAGCAGGTGTCTGCGCAAACATTTAATAAATAACATATAACCATGAATTCAGATGATATCTCTCGCCGTTCTTTTCTGAAACGGGCATTAGCAATTTCGGCTGCTACAGCCATTCCTTCATTTTGGATACCTACAAAGGCTCATGCAGGAACATCTCCGCATTTTGTCAGTCCAAACGACAAAGTAAGAATTGCATTTATTGGAATCGGAAACCGAGGAGAAGAAGATGCACTGGAATTTATCAAGACCGGTTTATGCGACGTTGTCGCTCTTTGTGATGTAGATATGGGTGCAAAACACACACAGAAAATCATGTCAATGTTTCCAAAAGTACCTCACTTTCAAGATTTCCGCAAAATGTTCGATCAAATGGCCGACAAAATCGATGCCGTATCTATTGCTGTTCCTGATCATGCGCATTTTGCTATAGCTATTGAAGCTATGGCTCATGGTAAACATGTATATTGCGAAAAACCTATGGGACGCACTTTCCAGGAAATAGAGCTGATGATGAAGGCTGCAAAAAAATATGGAGTCATCACACAGATGGGTAATCAAGGTCATTCCGAAGCCAACTACTTCCAATTCAAAGCATGGAAAGAAGCCGGTCTTATCAAAGATGTCACAGCTATCACTGCCCATATGAATTCACCCCGCCGTTGGCATGGATGGAATCCGAATATCAAACACATGCCTTCTGGAGAACCAATTCCGTCAACATTAGACTGGGATACATGGCTGGGTGTCCGCCCGTTCCATGAATACAATCATGATTATCATTTGGGACAATGGCGTTGCTGGTATGATTTCGGTATGGGAGCATTAGGCGACTGGGGTGCACATATCCTTGATACTGCACATCAATTTCTTGATATGGGATTGCCTACAGAAGTAAACCCGATATATCTGAAAGATCATAATCCATTCTTCTTCCCAATGTCGTCAACAATTTTATTCCGCTTCCCAAAACGCGGAGATATGCCGGCTATAGACGTTACATGGTATGATGGATTAGACAATATTCCACCTGTTCCAGCCGAATACGGTTCATCGGATATTGACCCAAATATTCCTACAGTTGCCGGTGGCAAGCTTCAACTGACAAAATTGAATCCCGGTAAGGAAATCTATACAAAAACACTCACTTTTAAGGGTGGATCTCACGGAAGCACTCTCTCTGTTATTCCTAACAAGACCGCCAAAGAGATGAACCCTACACTTCCAACATACGAAAAGAGCCCGTCGAATCATTACGTAAACTTCCTCCACGCCATCCAAGGCAAGGAAGAAACACGTTCGCCATTCTCAATAGCCGGCCCGTTGAGCCAAATTTTCTGTCTCGGTGTTATGGCACAGCACATGAACCGTAAAATTGTATTCGACCGTGATTTGAAACAAATCACCAACGATCCCGTATTGAACCAGATGCTTGTAGGTGACATGCCACGTAAAGGGTGGGAAGACTATTACGACATTTAATGGTTAACAACGCTATTTAATTATTTGGAGTTATTTTGGCAAGGGCAGGTTCTCAGTTAACCTGCCTTTTTATTTTATTGAAAATATTGACTCCTATTAAATTATTGCATACTTTTGATGTATCATCACTATTACATATTAACACATAAAAAAACAAGTATGCAAAGAAGAAAATTTGTCCACTCTATCGCATTGGGAGGCATTGGCATCGCATTAGCCCCGATAGTAAAAGCGGCAGCACCTGAAAAATCAATAGCGGTAAAGCCAACATCTAACATCCAAGATGCATTGAATATTCCTCGTACAAACCTCTCAATGCCTGGAAAATTTCCTGGTAAAGTAGTTAAAATAAACCATCCTGACTGCTTTATCAATGGAAAGCCTTCAAATGATATTGCTTACGAGATGGTTAAAACCTCCATGCAGAAACTCACAGAAAAAGAAAACCTGAATGAAGCCTGGTTACAATTTGTAGACCCCAAAGATATAATCGGGCTAAAAGTTAATCCTATAGGAGGGAAACTTCTTTCAACTTCGCATGCAGTAACTAAAGCTGTAATTAAACAACTCACAGAGGCAGGAATACCTAAAGCAAACATTATTATCTGGGACCGTAGAGGCGAAGATCTGGATAACGCAGAATTTACAGCCGAAAACTACCCGGGAATAAAGATAATGAGCACTGAATATAAAGATGCAAAAGGGAATCTGGCTGATGAAAATGGAAAATTCTATAGCGAAAATGAAGTAGACAAAAATCAATATTTCTATGTTGATGTTGATGGAGTCTATGATAAAGAAACAATGCCTTATATGACAAACGGAGGTAAGAACTCGTACTTTACAAAAATTTGCACTGAAAAAGTAACAAAAATCATCAACATCCCGATAATCAAAAATGCAGGAGCATCAATTACTGTTTGCATGAAAAATCTGGCTTTTGGTTCAATCACCAATACAGGACGACTGCATCAAGCCATGTGGCACGAAACGTGTGCTTATGCTTGTGCCTTTCCACCGATACGCGACAAAGTCGTCCTCAATATTGCAGACGGTTTAGTCAGTAATTTTGATGGAGGTCCCGGTGCTGATCCTCAATTTATCTATCATGCAAACACACTGGTTGTAGGAACAGATGCTGTTGCAGTGGATCGCATCTGTTATGATATAGTACTTAATAAACGCATTAAAGAAGGCGTTCAACAAAAAGAGAAAGAAGGTGCACGTATATTCATGGACATTGCTCAAAAGCTAAATTTGGGAATTGCAGACAAGGCTAACATCAAACTAGAAGAGATAAATCTGAACGTATGAAGAGAAATTGGACGACACCCTTATTCCTTTCGCTGTTCCTGGTCATCGTACCCACTCTTCTTCTCGGACAGAATCCAGAAGTGAAACGCGAGAGGTCTTTTACGGGCAATGGGCTTTATGGCTTTATGGATGGTGGAGCTGAACAATATCTGGAATATGGCGTTAGCAAACTTGTTACACGCGATATAGTATTCAAAGGGGAAGAATATACAATAGATATCTATGATCTGCCGACGGCAGAAGATGCTTTTGGAATCTATTCACTCCACATATTCAAGTGTATAGATAAAGACATGCAGGGCTGCATTGACTGCCTATCAACCTATCAAATGCAGGCAGTTAAGGGGAATCAATATGTTTCCATTGTATTTCCTTCAGGCACAGAAACGGCCAGAAAGAATGCAAACGAACTGATCCGATATTATGTAAAAACAGACCAGAAACATACTCTTACTCTCCCAGCAGAGCTCAAGTTAACAATGCCTTATTCACTGAAAGTAAAATATCTCCGTGGTCCCATAGCTCTTTCAGAGGCAAGCCTCACCTTATCCAAACAGTTGATTGGCGTTAAATACAGCAAAATATGGTTTATTCCTGAAAAAGAAACCAAAAGCTTTAAAGCTCTCATCTATTTGGTAGACAAGAAAGAGCTAACAAAGCTGAAGGCGGAAACAAAAGAATCGAACATAATAAATGAAGGTAACAATTTCCTTTATATAAAAGGCATTGAAGCAGAAGACGACAGCCAGGAGGGAAATCATGATGGTTTTGGATTCTAAAAAGCTAAATAGCCCCAAAACATATAGCACATATATACAAAAAAGAAGCGGCCTAATTAGAAGTCGCTTCTTTTTTGTATATTTATTATATGAATATCTACTTCACCATTTTCAGTTCATTGATCAGACGAGGACATTTACCCCATTTATCTATCATAAACAAAACATAGCGAATATCTACACCAATCGTACGCTGTAGTTCTGGCTCGAAAGCTATATCTCCACTCATAGCTTCCCAGTTTCCATCAAAAGCAAGGCCAATCAAGCGTGCATTCTTATCGAACATCGGACTCCCGGAGTTGCCACCCGTAATATCATTATTTGAAAGGAAACAAAGTTGAAGATCACCCTTTTTATTGGCATAAGGTCCAAAATCCTTATCACGAACCAACTTCAAAATATCCGGTTGAACATAAAATTCATCGTTACCAGGGTCTTCTTTTTGAAGAATTCCTCGTTGCGTTGTAAAATAATCATACCATGCTGCGTCATAAGGATGATAGCCGCCAATAGAGCCATAACTAAGCCGCATCGTAAAATTAGCATCTGAAGAGAGTGCCTTTTCAGGATGCATTTCTTTCAAAGCAGCAAAATACAAACGTTCCCCTTTCTCGATTTCATATTGGAAATCGCTAATATTTTGTTGTAAATCAAAAAGCGAGATAAGAACAGACAGACTTAATTCTGCTGCCGGATCCTTCTTAAGTTTTGCATACTCCTTCGGGTCACGAAGCATCTTTTCGACCTTATCTAAAGATAAAATAGACGTTTTCTTAAATAAATCGGCTGCATATTTGTCATAATCACCTTTGTACTTTTTATCAATTTTCTGATAAACTTCCGGCAAAAACTCAGGCGAAATATGTTGTTTTGCCACTTTCATCATGGCTGCCAAAACAGACTGGTCTAAAGTTGCATCATAATCTTTAAAGAACGGTTTCAAATTATCTTCAATGAATTCATCAATTTCTTTGGGAGTGGAACCTTTTACATCCACACCCTGTATCATACGAGCCAAATGGATGATCTCTGCTCCATTAGCAAATGTTTCAGCCAAATAGGTAATGTTCTTGCGGTATTCATTTGAAGATGTATACCCCTTCTTTAACAAGTCCAATACTTCTCCATACTTTGCCTTCCGCTCAGGCGTCTGTTCAACCCACTTCGCAAAAGCAGCTTCTTCCGCTTCTTTACGAGCTACGACATCCAAATTAATCAACCCTTTATTCATTCCAATAGAGTTTTTCCAATAGTTTGAACTTCCCTGATATTTAGATGCATATTTTATACGTGTAGCTTCATCAGCATCCATAGCCTTTTTCCAGATGGCCTGCTTTATTCCCCTAACTTCAATCCGAGGTTTGTTGCTGTCTTCCATCCGCTGTTTAACTCCCCAAGAACTTAAATAGCGTTCTGTACTTCCCGGAAAGCCCAAAGTCATCACAAAGTCTCCAGATTCATAACCTTGCATAGAAATCTCAACGACATACTTTGGCTTATAAGGCTTATTATCTTTACTGTAACTTGCCGGTTTATTATCGGCATTGGCATACACACGAAAAACCGAAAAATCACCGGTTTGACGTGGCCACATCCAGTTATCTGTATCTCCTCCGAATTTTCCTATAGAACTTGGTGGAGCAAAAACCATTCGAACATCTCTATAGACGTCATATACAACCAAAAAATATTTATTATTATTATAGAACGGAATAACATCAGCTGCCTGAAATTCATTATTACCTATCGAATCGGCTATAACCTGACCTAAAGAATCTGCCATAACTAAACGCGTGCGTTCGTCTTTTATGGTGTCAATAACAGCATTAATCCGGGCACTGACATCAACTGTCTCGCGAAGATAACGAACACTCAGCCCCGGGACCGGCAATTCTTCCTCTTTATTCTGAGTGATAAAACCATCTTTCAGATAATCATGTTTAACACTACTTAACTGCTGAATAGAACCATACCCGCAGTGATGATTAGTAAAAATAAGACCTTCATTGGAAACTGTAACCCCTGTACACCCTCCACCGAAAATGACTACTGCATTAGCAATACAAGGATTAGTCTCACTATATAATTTATCATAGGACGGGACAAATCCCAGTTCCTTCATTCTTGCCAAATTTTGCTGATTCAATTCTTTCAGCACCCACATGCCTTCATCAGCAAAGACTTGGCCAGAAGCGATTAAAAGCAGTAAGACTGCCCACAATTTTCTCATTACACTCATTCTATTTTTATTCTATTATTAGTTTTATATTCTTTGCATTCATCCGTGCCGCAAGCCAATTTTGCATTTTTTGCTGCTCGGCTGCACGTATCTTAGTTACACTCTTTATATACACTAAAAGTACAGAGTCCGTTTGCGTTGTAGCCGTATTTATCAGATAAGTACGCGAACAGGAAACCTGATCTACACCAGGAAACAATACCTTTAATTCAGGAACCAATTTCGATGTCATCTGATCATTGCTGTGATACCAGTTCAAATTGTGCTTCAAAGAATCAATCAGCAACGACTGCTGCCTAAGAATCTCTTCACTGTTATGATACAAATCCTGAATCAATAAACTCTTCAGCTGATTAATGTCCGTCGCTTGATTAAAGCCTTGCTGAACTAATAAAGAGACCTCCTTTAATCCATAACTGGGAAGTTTGGATTTTGCGCGAGCAATCATTTGATCAGGTACTACATCTCCAATTAAAATCACTTTCAACTCCTTCAAATTATGAGTAGTTGTTACCTTCTTACTTAATACTTGTGTGTTAGGAAAATTCAATTCTTCAGCAACAAATGTACGCACACGCTCATTAAAATAACTTGTCCTAATCAAATTATAACTTAAGAAAAGACTAGGCACTATGGTAAAAAAAACAATCACTCCCACATAACGCGTTACTTTCTTTTCTGCTTTTTTATCTAGAAAAACCTTTTTCGGATATTTCAATACTCTAACCACCAAATAAGTAGACAAACTGATAAAAACAGTATTTATAAAGAAAAGATAAAAAGCTCCGAAGAAATAATACAAATTTCCGGTTGCCAAACCAAATCCGGCAGTACATAGAGGTGGCATCAATGCTGTCGCTATAGCAACCCCTGGAATAACATTCCCTTTGCTTTTGGTTGAACTGGCCACAATACCCGCCAAACCTCCAAAAAAAGCAATAAGTACATCATATAATGTAGGCTGAGTACGAGCAAGAAGTTCACTTTGAGCTTCGCTGATAGGAGTGATTAAAAAAAAGACAGTCGATGTAATCACACTTAAAAGAACTGCCATAATAAAATTACGAAATGCCCGCTTTATTAATTCAAAATCAGAGATTCCCAATCCTAAACCGAAACCCATTATCGGTCCCATCAATGGTGAAATCAACATTGCACCGATGATAACAGCTGTTGAATTAATGTTTAATCCTAAAGAAGCGACAAATGTGGCAAAGATAAGTACCCATAGATTAGTACCCTTAAACTCAACCCCCTTCTTGATAAATTCGATTGTTTCAAGTTCATCCTCTTTATCTTGGCGCACATCAAAATTGCGAATAAAAAAGTCTTTGATGGCTCTTTGCAATATTACTTTCTCCATAACTTCTTCGTTTGAAAACTGCCGTTTATACCTGGATACATTGATTTTTACCTTTACAAGTGCAAACGAACGCAAAGATATGAAGAAAAACAGAATGAGTAATATTTGCAAGGCTATAGGTTAAAATAAATAACTATTTTTGATTATATTAATCATAAAAAATATACCTTTGTATGACATACGTTATGACATAATAGAAAAGAAAGAATGCAAAAATGTAAGAATGGGGGAATTGAAGTATGTGGAATTATACTAATAATGTTACCATTGTTAGTGAATCATATTACAGCCTCTACCATTGTTGCATCTTCAGAAAAAAAATCACTTCAAAACACTTTATTATTCGCTATAACACCAAAGCAAAAACTTGAAGCCCTTACAAATCTGATGGATTTTACCCATCAACAAGAACAAAGGACCTACGCAGAACATCTATATCAGGAAGCGCTTAAAGAGAATAATAATTATTATAAAGAGGCGGCTTTAACTGAATTACTTCGCTACTATGTCAACAACGACATTAAAGATACAGCTGCTATTTATTTAAAAGAAGCCAAAAAGGTATTACCAAAAAAAGCGGCTGACTTTCTTTGTACATACATGAAAACAATCATGGATGTCAGAGTCGTTTTTTATACACATGGTAAAAAAAGAGAAAAACTCATCAAATATTATAAGCTAAAAGAAGAAACCGAGCCTAATTTAACAGTATTAGACAAAATGTCAATCAATTATGTGCTGGCTATGAGTTTCACACAACGAATTGATCCTGGTAATGAAACCGCCTGGAATAGCCAAATCTGCTATCACTTTAAAAAAATAATTAAGTTATCAGATAATATTCCTCTCCGTTATTCCTATCAATTCCGTTTGAACCCTCTCAATATGCTTGCCTTGTATTCTTTGACAAGGAAAGAACAAGTAAATTATGCTTTCATCTATTTAGATATGCAAAAAAAGTATTTGTCGACAAACGAAATGAAAAAGAGACCATATGTATCAAAAAGACATTTACTTAATGCATACTCACTCCTATCGATTGCAGTTGAAGAACTCGGTAAAAATACAGCAAGCCAATACTTCCGAGAATATAAAAAACTAATGAAAAAATATCCGCAAGATGACCCAGTAGGTGAATATAATCTCTACTTCACCTCTTGCAATTATTATATGAAGATTAAAGATTTCAGGAAAGCGACCAATTACTGTGATTCCATTATTCATTATCTTAAATATGGCCCTCTAAACTCTACACTATCCGATAATGTAATACAGATTCTCAAAGATAAGACAAACTGTTTGGACAGTCTTCAGGACTATAGAGGAGCTTATGAAACCTATAAACAATATGTTTCTCTGCTTGACTCTGCCAGAGTAAAAGACATGCAAAGCAAAGTCAATGACTTGGAAATAAAGAAACAAGTAGATCAGATTGTAATTGAAAAGAAAGCATTGGAACTAGACTTGCAAAAGAGTCACACCACGCTTTATCTGCTTATGACACTATTTATATTATCTGTTGCAGTCGCTATCTACGTTTTTTTTAAATTAGGAAAAATCCAATTACTATACAAAAATCTACATAAGACAAATAATCTGCTCAAGATAACTCAAAAAAAAGCAGAAGAAAGCGAACAGATGAAAAACTCATTTATCAAAAACATGTGCCATGAAGTAAGAACACCTCTCAATGCAATCAACGGCTTTGCAGAACTAATTTCAGACGAAAGGACAAGTCCTGAAGAAAAAAAAGAATTCAGTAAAATCATCTTTGCAAACTGCAATGATATCATATCGATGATGAACAATATACTAGTTATTTCCGAAATTGATAACAACCAAAGTATGTTTGACATGGCTCCTATTCATTTGGATGTAATCTGTCAATATGAGATGATGAACTTAAAAAAACTCAAAGCAAAAGCAAATATATTGTATTCCATAGAAGGAGATAAGAATAATGACCTCGTCTTTTCAGCGCAAAACCAGCTTTCTGTGATTATAGCCAATTTACTGGATAACGCCAATAAATTTACTGAGTCCGGTGAAATAATTCTGGCATATAAACATGATGATACTGGAAAACGAATGAATATCAGTATTTCTGACACTGGCTGTGGAATACCTGCTGACAAAAGTGAATGGATATTCAAACGTTTCACCAAGAATAATGAATTCATCCCCGGATCTGGTCTTGGTTTATATATGTGTAAGCAAATTGCCTTACATTTAAGGGGAAGTCTTATTTTAGACACAGTCTACGAGGATGGTGCACGCTTTATCCTTTCATTACCCTTACCAGAATAATAATAAAAGACATCACCTCACTTTCTAAAAAAACGCCCAACATAAGGCATTTCTTTTAATGGCATATCTTTCTTAACAATAATACTCAAGAAAAGAACAAGCAATACTGTACGATAAGTCAGTCTCAAAGCCATGGAACTAATATGAGGAATTGTTCCTGCCGCATAAAATACAACCGCAAGAATACCATAAAATACAGCCGATTTGATATCATACTGTATCGGATAATATTTCTGCCCGATAACATACGAGAGGATCATCATCAACAAGTTACTGGTGAAAGAGGCCCAAGCACAAGCCATATATCCGTAAATCGGGGCAAAAACCACGATGATTAGGACGGTGACTACACATCCAATAGTTGAAAAATAAGCTCCCCATTTGGTCTGGTCAATGAGTTTATACCAAAAAGAAAGATTAAAATATATACCAAAAAAGAACTCTCCCAGCATCACAATAGGCACGACACGAAGCCCTGGATAATACTCGCTAGCCACAAAATGCTTCAGAATATCCAAATAGTAAATAACGCTAATAAAGATGACTAGTGAGAAGATAATGAAATATTTCATCGCCTCAGAATAAGCTCTAGTATTGTCGCCCTCACTCTTGTTTTTGGCAAATATAAACGGTTCATAAGCATAACGAAAAGCTTGTATAAACATCACCATAACAACAGCCACTTTAAAACAAGCTCCATAAATACCTAATTGTGTATTTGCTTCCAGTTTATCTTCAAACAGAAATGGAAAGAGAATCTTATCGGCTGTTTGATTGAAAATTCCAGCAATGCCTAATATTAATATAGGGAATGAATACTTTAGCATCTGCTTCAATAACGAAAAACAAGCCTTTTGGCGAAAACCAGGAAGCATGTCTGGCACTAACAAAAGAAGGGTCACCAAGGAAGTAATAACATTAGCAATAAAAATATAGCCCACTTGATAATGCGGTTTATAAAACCAACTAATAGTATTAGGCATTTTTTCAGCAATAATCGGACAAATAATCAAAAAGAAAATGACCAATATGATATTGAGAAAAATATTCAACAGCTTCAAGCCTGCAAAACGCAATGCCTTCCTTTGAAAGCGAAGAAATGCAAACGGAATGCAACAAAACGCATCTACGGCAACAATTCCTGCCATCATTCCAACAAACTCTGGATGAGCCTCATACCCTAAAGAATGACTTACAGGTATCAGTGAACTGAATATAATCAGCATGAAGAAAATAGAAGTAGCACCAATACTCAGCATTGTTGTTGAATAAACCCTCATCGGCTCATGAATCTCCTTCTTATTCATGAAACGAAAAAAGCCTGTCTCCATACCATAAGTAAGAATCACCATCAACAAAGCGGTCCATGCATACAAATTAGTAACAATACCAAAATCACTTTCCGACTCCAACACTCTAGTATACATCGGGACAAGCATCCAGTTCAAAAATTTTCCTATGATGCTACTCAACCCGTATATTGCCGTCTCACCAGCGAGACGCTTCATTCCTCCTGCCATACTTTTTTCAATCAAATAAATTTGCCTGTTTGCCTCCTACCGGAGTACGACCTAAATGAGTATATGCTAATTCTGTCACTTCTCTACCTCGGGGTGTCCGCTTCAAAAATCCTTCCTTGATAAGGAACGGCTCATAAACTTCCTCTACAGTTCCTGGATCTTCGCTTATAGCCGTTGCAATCGTTGTCAACCCTACAGGACCTCCATTAAATTTATCTATCACGGTTGTAAGCAGTTTGTTATCCATCTGATCCAAACCGTACCGATCTATATTAAGCGATTCAAGAGCGAAGCAGGTAATGGCCTTATCTATAGTTCCCGAACCTTTCACCTGTGCAAAGTCGCGCACACGACGAAGCAAGGCATTTGCCACGCGAGGTGTTCCACGACTACGAGAAGCGATCTCACGGGCAGCATTCAATTCACATTTTACCTTCAAAATATCAGAACTACGAAGCACGATCTTGGTAAGCGTATCAGTGTCATAATATTCCAGATGCAGATTAATGCCGAAACGAGCACGAAGCGGGCTAGTCAACAAACCGCTACGTGTTGTTGCCCCTACTAATGTAAATGGAGACAAATCAATCTGTATGCTTCGGGCGCTTGGCCCTTTATCAATCACAATATCAATGCGATAATCCTCCATAGCTGAATATAGATATTCCTCAACGATAGGGCTCAACCGGTGTATCTCATCTATAAAAAGCACATCATTCTTCTCCAAAGAAGTAAGTACGCCGGCTAAATCACCTGGTTTGTCGAGGACAGGTCCTGATGTAACTTTGAATCCCACACCTAACTCATTTGCAATAATATTGGAAAGTGTTGTTTTCCCTAAGCCTGGAGGTCCATGAAGCAGGACATGGTCAAGTGGTTCCTTACGCATACGAGCTGCCATAACAAACACCTTCAAGTTTTCGACGACTTTTTCCTGTCCACTAAAATCATGGAAAGAAAGCGGACGTAAAGCATTTTCATATTCTTTTTCGTTTTCCGGAATCCGGGCTTCTCGTATGTCAAATTCGTCTTCCATATCTCTACTATTATGCGACAAAGGTAAGCATTATTTGAGAAGAATAAACATGAGGGTTAACGTAATATAAACTTTTGATTATCTTTGTCTCATATTTATCAATAACATGGAAGGACTTAATATTCTCAACAAAGCAACTACTCGACGGAATTTATTCATTGCGACACTTCTATTTGCATGTCTCATGAGCTGGAGCAGCAACCACCTAACAACAACACCAACAAAGAGTGATCTGCATTTTACTAAGCCAGCTGCGATTTGGGATGAAGGCATTCCCCTCGGTAATGCAACCATAGGGGCGTTAGTATGGCAAAAAGGCGAAGCATTGCGTTTTTCGCTAGACCGTACCGACTTGTGGGACTTGCGTCTCTCCGATAGTCTCAAAGGACCAAATTTTCGCTTTGCCTGGATACGGGAGCAAGTGGCAAAAGGAAACTATCAGGCTATCCAAAAGAAGTTCGACCTCCCCTACGAAGATCAAGCAGCACCCTCAAAAATTCCTGGAGCCGCCATCGAATTCACGTTAACTAATGCCGGCAAGGTCAACTCTGTGCATCTGTTTCTCCAAAATGCTTTGTGCGAAGTACACTGGTCCAACGGAACGATTCTGAAAACTTTCGTACATGCCACAAATCCTATCGGATGGTTTGAGTTCGACAACCTGAAAGGAGATATCAAGCTGATGCTTAAAACACCTTCCTATCAAGGAAACAGTTCTACGGAGAATCATAACTCGGTGGATGGACAAAGTCTGAGTCGCTTGGGATATGAGCAAGGCACCGTGGAAGAAAAACCTGGACAGATATTCTACCATCAAAAAGGTTGGAACGGATTCTATTATGATGTCAGCGTAAAGTGGATGCAAAAAGGACAACGCCTCTATGGCGTCTGGAGCATCACCTCATCGCTCAGCAACGATAAGGCAAGCCGCGAGACTTCCGAAGCGATAAAACGTGGCATAGAAAAAGATTATCATACTCATTTTGACTTCTGGAACCATTTCTGGGCTACTTCATCTGTCACTATACCCGATCCTATATTACAAAAACAATACGACAATGAAATGTATAAGTTTGGTTCTGCCACTCGCGAACACTCCTATCCTATTTCACTGCAAGCAGTATGGACCGCCGACAATGGCAACCTGCCTCCGTGGAAAGGCGACTATCATCACGATTTGAATACTCAGCTTAGTTATTGGCCTTCATACACAGGAAATCATCTGCAGGAGGAATTAGGCTATCTGAATACACTATGGAGCCAACGTAGTGTGTATAAAAAATATACTCGCAATTTCTTTGAGACAGACGGAATGAATATACCCGGTGTATGCACACTGACAGGTGAACCTATGGGCGGATGGGTGCAATACTCAATGTCGCAAACGGTCGCAGCTTGGTTATCACAACACTTCTATCTTCATTGGAAATACTCGATGGATCGCACCTTTCTAAAGGAACGTGCCTATCCATTCATCAAAGACGTGGCTACCTTTCTGGAGCAGATGACGAAAGTGGATAAAAACGGAACACGGACACTCACACTAAGCTCCAGCCCAGAAATATTTGATAATTCAAACAAAGCTTGGTTCAAGACCATCACCAACTACGACCTGTCCCTGATACGCTTCGTATTTGGTGCTGCATCGGAACTAGCCAGCGAACTAAAGTTGCCCAACGAAGCGTCTCACTGGAAGAATCTGAAAGCCCAACTGCCGGAGTTTGATCTGGATGCCGATGGAGCTCTGACATTCACCAAGGGCTTCCCCTACAGCCGGTCGCATCGCCACTTCTCTCATGCCATGTCGATTTATCCCTTGAGCCTGATTGACTGGAGTCAAGGTCAAAAGTCACAAGGCATCATCCGCGCCACGTTAAAAAAATTAGACGACATTGGTCCAGATTACTGGACGGGATATAGCTACAGCTGGTTCGGCATCATGAAAGCCCGTGCTTTCGACGGCGAAGGTGCATCGCAAGCACTCCACACGTTTGCCGAATGCTTCTGCCTGCCAAACACATTCCATGCCAATGGCGACCAAACCAAGAGCGGCAAATCCAAGTTTACCTATCGTCCCTTTACGCTGGAAGGCAACTTTGCCTTCGCTGCCGGCATACAAGAGATGTTACTACAGAGCCATACAGGTATCATCCGCCTATTTCCGTCTGTTCCTAAAGAGTGGAAAGATATTTCGTTTCATAAACTTCGCGCCATGGGAGCCTTCATTGTTTCGGCTGAAATGAAAGCAGGCCAGATTCGGCATGTGACAATTAAACCCGAACAGGGTGGTCTCTTCAAAATAGCGATACCTAAAGATTCAAAAGTAACATCTATTAAAGGCATTGAGGGTAAAGAACTGTTCAATGACAGCATCCTCTCCTTTAATACCATCAAAGGGCAAACGGTAACGATTGAGATGTAACCTTCTATCTATTGTATGTTCAATTTTTTACGCATTTCATTCGATAGGGCCGCTTTATGAATCATTACATAGATCGTTTTAGCACGAACAAAGCTTTCCGACATGTTCAGATATCCACCAAAATTATTACGATCAGTACCCCAGGAGTTTTTCGTAATATAGTACTCCGTGCCATTCTGATCCTTCACAATCCCTATAACGTGCATCAGATGATCATCGGTAGTCACAAAAGCTTCGTAACCCTGCTGACGAATCTCAGGTGTCACCTTTACTTCTGGATAAGGATGTTCAAACTTAAAGACTTCATTCATACGTGACTGTTCGTCCATCTTTTCGAAACGAGCACGGTCGGTTTCGGAGAAATTTTCAACCTTTTCTACTTCCGGATTAATTGCGACGCCATTCTTGAATGAAAAACCCCGTTCGCTCACATCGCCGTCCCAACAAACGGTATAACCATGATTCAGCGCATAATCGACGGCCGATATCATTTCATCAAGAGGAATATTGTACATCAGCGAGTGCTCCCAGTTATCGGGCACTTCAACATCAAACTTTTGATAATATGGATGATGTGTAAAACTGGTCAGTTCTATATAATTATCCATGTTCAGTCCCAATGAAGCGGCAAAGCTTTTAGATGTATACTCTTTACCATGATATTTAAACTTATCTGGGATCTTTCCCAAATAGGTATCAAACAAATTGTTAACTAATTCGTAATATTGCGGAGTACGCTGTTTTTCCTTAACAGCTACATCGGCTATTGCCTGCATGAATCGTACCATCTCGGAATGGTTATGTATTAGTGAAGCATAGTTGATCCCATGATATGCCTCCTCAGGTACGATTCCCACCTGACGGAATGCGTTCATCCAGGTATGAGAAAGACTTCCTTGACCTATATTTCCATGGCCACCACGCAAATAGTTATCTTGCAACTGATTGATGTATTTCTGGCGGACAATAAACATTTCTGACAAATCATACGTCCCTTTACCCATACGCAGCAGTTCGGATTCCATAAACGAGGTTGTGGCAAAGCACCAGCATGTACCGGTTGCAGCCTGATTCTTCACCGGTGTGGCCTCCAGGCGCACAATATCTGTAAACTGATAGCCTTGAGCCAATACAGATAGCGACAACGTCAAGGCACAAGAAATAATCAATGCTTTCATCTTCATATCACTTATTTATTCTTAAAAATTCAATTCTAAACTCATCTGTGTCGCTCCTTCTCGAACTGCGTTCTCCATGGAGTCTCAAGTCAGTCCCAGAAAGATCAAAAACCACGTGCAAACATCTTCCAAAACTCGTCAGCCATTTCCTGCCAGCGGTGCATTTCGGCTCCGACAAAATCGGCCGTATATCCCGTTAAAAAAAACCGCGCCTCAGCCTCTCCTTTGCTATTCGACAACGTTTTATAACGATTTTCAACATAAGGGAGCTCGCTCTGTCCCTTCTCTTGAAAATGGTGAATAGCAGCATTCATCGCATCTTTTGTCAGTCCCCAGCGGACCGTTGCCAGTTTGTTGGCGTCTCGGAACGCCCAGATAGCTGCATCTTCACGGTGACTCTTCTGTCCACAGATAGCGAAACTGGCCGGGAGCGAGGTTGTTCCCGAAAATATCGGGAAACGCGGGCTCTGAGCCGGATTATCAAATGACATCCATGCAACACCTCCTACAGCGTCAGGCAACCAGCTACGCAACTGTATCACATGCGAATATGAACACTGTGGCACCGCCACAAGTCGGTTGCGTGACGTAGTACCCGGTTTTAATGCATTCAACATTGTTGCCATATCTGTTGTCAGCCATGGGTTAGCTACCGGACTAACGATACTGTCCATCACATTCGTTGCTTCATTTTTCTTAGTCACTTTCAAGTTTTTAATATTACTCCACGTTGTACCGTCGTAATATTCACCTAATAATGCCATTACATCAGTCACACTTAACTGTTTATCGGGCTTCACGCTAAATGGCATTTCTTCTACATCATACGACAAATGCAACGACGGTGCTACCTTGTCAAGCAAAAAATATTCGCGCACACTATAGTTCTTCTTTTCACCGAAATAGTTGCCACCAGTGTAGGCCTTCCAAAACTTAAATGGCTCCTTACCGTCCCAAAATCCCATCTTCTTGGCAACCGTATAAACATTATTGGAAGCCATATAATAATCGCTGTCCTTTAAATCAAGCTTTGAAATACGCGACACATTACCGCAGACGGCCACCTCATCGTCCGGCACGCGCACAGCTGCCCAAACAGCGCCTATCTTGTCAGGTCCTTCACCATATATTTCCAGCTGCCACACCTCATTCGGGTCAGCAAAAGAGAGGCATTCGCCTGAATCACCATATCCATACTTTGCCACAAGTGTACCGATCAGGCGAATAGCTTCGCGAGCTGTCGTACAACGCTGCAGTACAATCTTCTCAAGTTCCTCAATCATGAACATTCCTTTCTCATTTTCCAACTCCTTACGACCTCCGATAGTACTCTCTCCAATGGCCAACTGTCTTTCGTTAAGACAAGGATAACCTGTGTTGAGATACTGATAGGTTGAACGCACTTCGGGGATAACACCTTTCTGCTCCATCCCTGTTCGATCGTCAACCGATTCGGTATGCAGTTTTCCGGAATACACGGCAAGCGTTGTATCACGCTCATAATGGGCCCCAGGCACAATCGTCATCCACGTACGATAATTGCCGTCGCATGTGTGGCTGGTCATTACAGAACCATCTGTCGAGGCCTTCTTGCCCACCATAATACTGGTGCAACTTTCGGGCGTGTTTTCTGCCCGAGCATATTCAATTTTCTGAGCGATCAAGGCCTGACAATACACGCTCATTGCCAAAGAGAAAATAAAAAGTCTATTCATGGACTACAAATTAGTTATTAAAGCGGCTAAAGATACAAACTTCTTGCCAAATAAGACTTTCGTAAGAATATAAAAAGAGCAGGCACATATCTTATTGTGTCTGCTCCCGATTGAGTGCGGCTGAAGGGACTCGAACCCCCACGCCGTGAGGCATCAGATCCTAAGTCTGACGTGGCTACCAATTACACCACAACCGCATTTTCATAATGACACTGCAAAGTAACAAAACTTTTTGTCAATCTGCAACGTTTCGCCTAAGAATTTGTTTTCATTGCACTCCAACCGTATCTTGCGGATTCATTATCCGTGCCATAGCGGCATCAATAATCGTATCTTTTCCCTTTGCAATATCTTCATTTGTAAGCGATACTTTAACATCCGGGTCAATGCCGAACTCTGTGTGCTGCATGTTCACATCAAGCATCGGACAAGCCGAAAAACGGACGCTCCAACCGATAGGTAGCTCCGAACTGAACGGAAGTCCGCTGCCTCCACCTGTCCGGTCACCCATAATTGTTACCTGAGGTAGAAGCCGCATTATATTTACAAAGTCGTTCGTTGCACTATAAGAATGACGATTCGTCAACACAATCACCGGTTTCAGCCAACGAATACGATCCGAAGGCGAAAGATACAAAGGATTAGGTTCCGTAAAATCATTATGCCCGTTTCCTTTTTTATACTGTGAATAGCCCGTTAATATTTTCTCGGTCAAAAATCGAGAAGCGATACGGTCGGAATAGCTCATAACGCCGCCGCCATTATCGCGCACATCAAAAATCAATCCTTTACAATTCTTGAAGTATGTGAACATGTAATCGAGATTATTATCACCCACTCCATTACTAAAACTGCCATAATAAACATAACCCACACTGTCATTGGCTAGTCGTGTATATTTCATTCCACCGGCAATTTTATAAGTCGTCCCAATATAATTGTCCTGAAGCTCCGTGTAGAAGTTACGGGGATAATTTTCGTACCAAGCCCAGTAGCGCGACTTATCGAACGAAGAAATCAGGTTAGTATGACCGTCCTTAAGCTCGGCAAGCATTTCAGCCAGTTTATCGAACAATGAATATTGGCTCATCGTATCCGAAATCTGTACGCTGTAACGTTCGTGCACTTCATTCCAATCCACGTTCTTATATGCAAAAAAACAGTAGTTTTCATCCAGAATCTTCCACAATGCCTCAAAGTTTTCACGAGGTGAAGAACTGAATTCGGCCCCTTTCTCACAGCTAGAGAAAAGGATACTCAGTAAAATAATACTATATAAGATATATTTATTCATAGTCTTCCATTAATAGTAAGCACTTCTATATTTGCTCTTATCCTTCAGATTTTTTCCGCCAAAGGCGATAAACTCTTTAGCTATACCAATCATAAAAGCATTAGAAATCACGTGTGTCTTTATATCGTTCACATTCGTACGATACATACTATTAAGATAACCCATCCGCACCGTAAAGCTACCGACAGGAATATCTAAAGTAAAATAGTTACGCATTACTTGTTTATTATGAAATGAACTAACACGGATAAGCCCTTCTGTATCGCCTTCGCTGATGAAATAATAAGGTTGTCCTTTATTCAGCGAAAACAGGACTCCGGCAAAAGGGACTTCCATCTGATAACGGAATGTCAGAGGCAACTGGGCAACACAAAAATTGTAAATTGCCATACCTGACAAATTCAAGTCGAAATCAGCTTTTCCTGAAACCGGATTATTGCTATTACGTGTATTATAAAGAAATCCCCCTGATATTCGTGTCGAAAGTCCTGTGAGTAACTTCAATCCATCTATAGGCAACTCAGTAAAACGGTAATGATAACCTAAGTCATAATCCACAAATCCAGCATATATATTAGCCGTCTCGGCTCCGTTATGCGTGGAACCGAACTCCACATTGACCAATTGCTGCCGCGAAATGTGTTCGTCGGCAAGGCAGGTTACTCTCATTCGTTCATTCAGGACACGCATCATCAAGCCTGTATAATTGATATTGATACCCGGCGACAAATAAGTGTCTTGTAAATTATATCCTCCAATACCAATCATTGTACTTTCATTGGTAGATAAAGGGGCCTCCCTCTGTGCCGCAAGCGACAATGAGACACCAATTAATCCTCCTATCAGCCAAACTGTTCTCTTCATAAATTACTTATCAAACAGATTCATCTGTCCCGTAATCTCATCCATAATATCGGAATCAGTTTTTTCTTCCTCTTCTTCCATTTCGGAATCCCCTCCGCTAGAAGAGCTTTCATTGGGCTGTCGTAAAGTAAACTTACGTATCGGCTCCAGCTCATTAATTGTCTCGATATCAAAAGTAGAAATACGTTTGCCTTTGGCCTTAAAGCCCTTTACAGAAATAAATTCCTCTGCGTCGAGGACCAACGATTCGCGAAATGAATCGTGACCTCCAAATACCGCCTCAATTCGTGCATACATCTCGTCTGTCAAAAGGATCAAACGACTATTCGGATTCTCATTAAGAAAGTTTTGCTTCTTGCTGCCTGCTTCAAATACAAAGCGTTTTAAATAATAATAATTCTGCTCACCATCGAAATAAGCAGCCGTCCAAATCTTATTGGCATCAAACTTTTCAATCACCAGAATATCCTGTTCATAATGATTACTCAAGTCGAAATTTGTCGTATAAAAATCACCACTCTGCAAAACAACTAATATTAGATCGTTACTCTGAAACTCTCCCAAATCTTCACCCCGCCCATCGTAATTCAAACGTAGAATATCACGATCGAACCATACCATACGTCCGCCCAATGTTGAAGAACCTTTTTGCTTCAGCGTAATCTTATGAACCTCTGCTTTCGTCAGAATATTACCCATAGAAGCCCGGCCTTTAATATTTATCTCACTAAAATCCTTCTCAAACACTAAGAGCTTCTGGCGAGGTTTAGGTTTCAGTATCACCTTTACTGTTTCGGCTTCACCATTTGGGTTCGCACTGAAATAGAGCACTCTCGACCCTTCCGTTCCCTTGGTTACAGTATATTCTTTATCGCGAGTGACACCTGTTACTGCAAAGCGCTTGATAAAATTATAGCCCAGTTTACCATCGCGATATATCACATTATAAATCGTCCGACTATCGTTTCGATTAAATATATTGACATAAATTACATCCTTACCAATAAACATTTTATCACTTACCTTCACGATCTTGTACGTACCCTCACGATAAAAGATAATAATATCGTCAATATCTGAACAGCTACAGATACATTCATCTTTCTTTAAGCCTGTCCCAATAAATCCTTCAGCTCTGTTAATATAAAGCTTTTCATTTGCTTCCACCACCTTTGTCGCTTCAATTGTATCGAAGCTGCGTACCAGAGTCATCCGCTCATGTTTGCTTCCGTATTTTTCCTTAAGCATCGTAAACCAGTCAATGGTATATTCCACAATATGTGCCAGGTGGTTGTTAGTTTTTTCTATTTGAATTTTATACTGAGCAATCTGTTCATCACACTTGTTGGAATTAAACTTGAGGATACGTCCCATCTTAATCTCCATCAACTTCAAAATGTCATCCCGTGTCACTTCACGAATCAGATTCGGCTTGAATGGAGTAAGACGCATGTCTACATGAATTACTGCTTCACCCATATTGTCCGCATTTTCAAATTCCTTGTCTTTGTATATCCTTTCCTCAATAAAGATTCGTTCAAGTGAGGCAAAGAAAAGCGATTCCTCAATCTCATCTTTTTCAATCTCCAGTTCTTTTCGTAGCAAATTCAGCGTATCATCAGTAGAATGCTTCAGTACATCACTAACTGTCAGGAAGCATGGCTTATCATCCATGATGACACAGCAGTTTGGCGAAATACTGATCTCACAATCAGTGAAGGCATAGAGTGCATCTATAGTTTTATCAGATGAAACGCCAGGTGCCAAGTGTATCAGTATCTCTACATTTCGTGCTGTGTTATCATCAATCTTCTTAATCTTAATCTTACCTTTATCATTAGCTTTCAAGATGGAATCAATAACGATTGATGTAGTTTTTCCATAAGGAATCTCATTGATAACAAGCGTCTTATTATCAAACTTCGTAATTTTTGCACGAACTTTCACTACGCCGCCCCGCTCACCATCATTATATTTACTAACATCAACAAAGCCTCCAGTCTGGAAGTCAGGATACAATGTAAAAGGTTCACCCTTCAGGTAAGCAATAGAAGCATCCAACAGCTCATTAAAATTATGAGGCAATATTTTCGAAGAAAGCCCTACAGCAATACCTTCAACCCCTTGTGCCAGTAACAGCGGAAATTTAACCGGCAGAGTTACCGGTTCTCTGTTGCGGCCATCATACGAAAGTTGCCACAAAGTTGTCTTGGGATTAAAAACCGTCTCCAAAGCGAACTTCGATAGTCGAGCTTCAATATAACGGGAAGCAGCAGCACTATCGCCTGTAAGAATATTTCCCCAGTTCCCCTGACAGTCAATCAGCAAATCTTTTTGACCGAGTTGCACGAGAGCATCACCAATAGAAGCATCGCCATGAGGATGGTATTGCATGGTATGACCTACAATGTTAGCCACTTTGTTATACCGACCGTCATCAAGTTGTTTCATTGAATGAAGAATTCGACGTTGTACCGGCTTCAAACCATCATTAATATGCGGAACGGCACGTTCCAGAATTACATATGAAGCATAATCGAGAAACCAACTCTCATACATGCCCGAAAGATGATATGAGATTCGGCTGTCAGTCTTACTTGGAATCTTATAATCGGAATGCGTTTCTTTATCGGATTCTGCTGATTTCTCCTCCATATTCTCATCTCTATTTATATCGGAAACAGGCTGATCTTCAAGATCGTCTGATAGTTTATCCTTATCTTGCTCTGAAATATCTTTTGGTATCATATATTCACTTGTAAAAGGCTGTAAATATAGAAAATATTGTTGAATTGATAAAATTGTTCATATCAAGAACCATTTTTATTGACTGAATAATAAGGATTTTGAATAATATCAGAGGAAGTTTCGTACATTTGCATAAATAAACTAACTAATGTCATAAACATATGAATGCAAAGTTTTTAATTACTTCGGATAACAGCAGTCGCAGCGAGCTGCTTAAAAAGAAAATCATCCACTATTACATTGCAAACGGTGATGCAACGATAGCCGATATTGGAAACGAATTAAATCTGAGCATCCCCACAGTGACCAAGTTAGTAACCGAGCTTCAGGAAGATGGCTATATCCTCGAATTCGGTAAACAAGATACCAATGGAGGTCGTAAGCCAAGCATTTATGGACTAAACCCAACTTCCGGATACTTCATCGGTGTTGATATGTTAAAAGATAAACTTAGCATCTGTTCGATCGACTTTAAAGGTGAAAAGGTTCATTTAGAAGAAAATATTCCTTATCAAACAGTGAATACACCAGCTGCTTTAGACGAATTATGTATTATTATTAACAACTTCATTAATGCGTTGCCGATAGAAAGAGAAAAAGTATTAGCAGTACAAGTTAATATATCGGGAAGAGTAAACCCAATCTCCGGCTACAGTTATAGCCTATTCTATTTCGAAGAAAAACCGTTGACACAAATTATTGAAGACAAGCTCCACATTAAAACCTTCATAGAAAATGATACTCGTGCAATGGCCTATGGCGAATATATGCAAGGTGTTATCAAAGGAGAAAAAGATGTTTTGTTTGTGAACATGGGGTGGGGATTAGGTATCGGCATCATCATCGATGGCAATCCGTATTACGGAAAATCAGGATTTTCCGGTGAATTTGGGCATTTCCGATTCTTCGACAATGAAGTATTGTGTCATTGCGGTAAAAAAGGGTGCCTCGAAACCGGTGCTTCAGGCTCAGCTTTACACCGAATATTATTGGATCGACATAAAGAAGGGAGTAACACTATTCTTGCTGGTAAAATTGACAAAAATGACCCTATCACGATGGACGATATCATGGAAGCAATTCAAAAAGAAGATACACTCTGTATCGACATTCTTGAAGAAATGGCTACAAATCTGGGGAAAGGAATTGCTGGACTTATCAATGTATTTAATCCTGAGCTAGTTGTTTTAGGTGGAATTTTATCGCTTACAGGCGAATACATCAGCCTTCCTGTAAAAAGTGCAATCCGTAAATACTCGCTCAACCTAGTTAATCAGGACACAGAGATAAAAATCTCACGCTTAGGCGAAAGAGCTGGAGTATTGGGTGCATGCCTGCTTTCTCGAAGCAAATTATTAGGAATGATCCACTATTAACCTATAGTGTATACAACAAGGCTGTTCCATTTTTTGTGCTTTTCCATGGCTTTATCAATGTTGGCTATTGATCTTTGTTTTTTGCGCCATATGTAAAGTGAAATTTCAAAAAGCAGGGTTCAGTTCTTGCCCTCAAGGTCCGTTTCGAAAATGAAGTAGCTAAACCCAAGAAACACCAAATCAAATGGCAGCGAACTTACTCAGACTCCTATCCCAAACAGGTTGTGTATAGACCATTTCTATAGCTTCAGTGGGCGTTGTTGCTACACTCCATAGTTCCAGATGCTGTTCGCGCATGAACATCTCATCGGCAGCTTTGCGAAACATTTCCAACAGTGGATTGTAATAATGATTAATATTTAATATTACGATAGGATTCAGATACAGCCCAAGTTGTTTCCAAGTAATCAATTCTAGCAATTCTTCCAATGTACCACATCCCCCAGGAAGAGCAATCACAGCATCAGACTTATCAGCCATCATCTGTTTACGCTCGTGCATTGAGTCGACTTCTATCAGTTCCGTCAATCCTTTATGATACCAGCCACGACTGACCATAAAATGGGGAATGATCCCAGTCACCATTCCTCCCGCTGCTAAAGTCGCATCAGAAAGAGTTCCCATCAGGCCCATCTTACCCGCACCGTTGATCACACGAATCTTTTGTTTTCCTAACAAATTGCCCAACTCTTCGGCTGCGCGAAAATAAAGAGGACTAATCTGTGTGCTTGAAGCACAATATACACAAACGTTTTGTATCTTATTTCTTTCCATCTCTCACTATTTACCCTACTAATTTATTACAACAGTCAATATTACAAATAAAATTCATAACACCCTCTTATTCTTTTTTAATGAAATATCATTACCAAAAAGAGCAAAATCGCCCAAACAGGGATCCTCAGGAAATATTTTTTTGAGATGTTCGGTAATTTCCTTTGCGGCATTCATGTTGGCCGTTTTCCGTGTTGTCAGGTTCAACTCTTGAGATACCTGATAAACATGTGTATCTAGAGGGATAACCAGTTCATTAGATTTAATAGAATGAGACCAAAGACCTAAATCAACAATTCCATCGCAACGTACCATCCAGCGCAAGAACAATGCCAACCGTTTACATGCACTGTTGCTCGTTACTTCCGGAATGCCTCGGATACCAGCAAACATTTCTTGCAACTTCTGTAATGGATCAGTTTCACTAGGTACGGCTAAAAAGGCCTCTTCCATCGAATCGTAACCCAAATAGATTTTTCGCAGACGTGCACACAGTCCTTTCAGATCATCAAATGTATAAAACCGATAAAATGTATCTCGCTTGCCTGCATGCTGCTTTCCCAACGATAAATACTGTTCCTTCATGATCCAACCATATGGACTCTCTCCCATCTGCTCATGGAGCCATTCTCCCTTTTTCACTATTATCTCGCGACGCCCGTAACATATCCATGCGGTCAGAAAGGCTGAAATCTCTATATCCTGCTTCTTAACGAAACGATGCGGGAACTGGATCGGATCGTCTTTAATAAAAGATGTCTCATTATATTTTTTCGCCAATTTCCTTAACTTCTCCTTGGTTTTCTCGTCCATATGTAAATCATTTCTTATGTAAAAATTCGAGCCGTTCGTTTTCTGGATAATGCTCAATAGCATAGCGAAGGGTTGTGCGTGGCATACGGCTGATGTTCTCTTCCAAAAAATCCGTCAACGTTGCCCGGTCCTGTTTTTCCACCTCGCGAAGCATCCATCCCACCGCCTTATGAATAAGGTCTTGCTTGCTGCCGAACAACAATGTGGCAATAGCCAACATATCCTTGAAATCTGAACGATGAATGAAAGCCCATGTCGAAACAATAGCGATCCGCTGTTCCCAAATATTCTCACTATCCGCCCATTCATAAAGGACAGACCTATCTTTGTCCACTAGATATTCGCCGACAATATCGCGACATGACAAATCCACCAAGTCCCAGTTATTACAACGCCGCGCATTCTTCATATAAAAATGATAGATCAACTCACGTTCGCTTACTGAAGTTTTACGACTCTTATAGCGTAAAACCAAAATCAGCAAAGCACATAATCTAGCTTCATGCCAAGGCATATCAATCAATTTCTGCAATTCCTCATACGATGTTTCCTTATTGGCCTTAGCTACAAGACGCGTATGAGGCACCATAACACCAAGGAACTGATCGCCTTCGCCGTAATCACCGGGGGAGGTTTTAAAGAAACGACTCAAATGCCGGGCTTTCTCAGGAGAGCCCAATGAACGCAACGATTCGATGATCACTTCGGCTGTCATGGATGCAGTACTCTGGTAATAGAGCGATCACCTTCAAGGAATCCCATCACATTGTCACAAACCGTACGAGCCATAAGAATTCGAACTTCCAGCGTTTGTGTGCCAATATGCGGAGTCATTACAACATTATCCAACGTCAATAGTTCCGGAAGCGGATAATCACCAAATTCAAAGACATCCAACCCGGCAGCATGAATAGTCCCCTCTTGTAAAGCTCTTACTAAAGCATATTCATCAACTAGTGCACCACGAGAAGTATTGATTAATATGGCTGTTTTTTTCATCTGTTTCAGTTCTGCTTCACCGATGAAATGGTAAGTTTCAGGGGTATACGGGGCATTGACAGAAACAAAATCCGATTGTGCCAGCAATTCTTCTTTAAGAGCATAATGAACATCAAACGCGGCTTCCTGCTCAACAGGCAATTGATGTCGATTATGATACAATACCTTCATATCACAAGCGACAGCTCGCCTGGCTAATGCGGTTCCTATACGTCCCATACCAATAATTCCCAAGGTTTTACCGCTGATATTTACGCCTAAATTTTCCAAAACGCCTACTTTCATATCATGCCCCAATGTCCGCAATTTGCGATCACACTCAGTCAAACGGCGCGCAGCATCTATCATCAACCCTAAAGCCACGTTTGCTGTTGGAGCCGTAACCGGACCGGGCGTATTGGTGACCGTCACTCCTTTAGAAAGACAATATGCCACATCGATATTATTATAACCGACTGCATAATTTGCAACTAACCTCAACTTTGGCGCATGATCGATAAGTTCTTTATTCACCTTAAAATCGAACATCGAACAAAGCACATCATATTCCGGAATCATCTCATACACTTCCTCATAAGTGAAGTCGCGATGATTAGGAAATGTCACATCATATTTACTCTCCAATTCCGTAAAACCTTCACGGAACATGTCATATGTAACTAATACCTTTGTCATACTATTTTGATTAATCGACGCAAAAATACAAATCAATTACCAATAAATCTCTATATTTGTAACCGAAGTAAAACAATTCCATTCATTATGATTCTAAATTATATCTGGATCGCCTTTTTTTTCATTGCATTCGTTGTGGCATTGGCAAGATTATGTATCGGCGGAGATACAGCCGTTTTCACTGATATCATCAACGCTTCATTCGCCTCAGCAAAAACAGGATTTGAAGTTTCATTGGGTTTGACCGGCATATTATCATTATGGCTCGGTATCATGAAAATAGGCGAAAAAGGGGGAATCATACAAACTTTTGCACGATGGGCGACGCCTGTTTTCAGCAAACTCTTTCCTGGACTTCCACCAAACCATCCTGTAACCGGGTCAATGTTTATGAACTTTTCTGCAAATCTTTTAGGACTAGATAATGCGGCAACGCCGATGGGATTGAAAGCAATGCAACAATTACAAGAGCTTAATAATGTTGACAAAAACAGCGCTTCAGACGCCATGATTATGTTCCTTTGCATCAACGCCTCGGGACTCACTCTTATTCCTATTTCGATCATGGTCTACCGCGCACAAATGGGTGCAGCCAATCCTTCGGACGTCTTTCTTCCAATCATGCTGGCCACGTTCACTTCTACATTAGTAGCTATACTGGCTGTCTGTATCAAACAGCGAATCAATATTTTTCAAAAGAGCTTGCTCCTCTTTTTTCTCGGAATGTTTGCATTCATAGGTGGTGTTATATGGCTCTTCAATTCCATGGACCAGAAAAATGTCTCCCTCTATTCTACTCTGTTTGCCAACACATTATTATTTACGATTATTTGCGGATTCATCTATAGTGGTATCCGAAAAAAAATCAATGTTTACAATACGTTCATCGAAGGAGCGAAAGAAGGATTCAAGACTGCTGTCACGATCATTCCATACCTAATTGCGATCCTCGTTGCAATCGGTGTGTTCCGCGCCTCAGGAGCCATGGATTTTATTATTGACGGAATCCGTATGGGGTTCAATGCCTTAGGCTTTGATACACGGTTCGTTGAAGGTCTTCCAACCATCCTCATGAAACCACTCAGTGGAAGTGGCGCGCGTGGAATGATGCTTGACGCGATGAATACTTACGGTGCAGACTCTTTCGTAGGACATTTGGCGTCTATTGCACAAGGATCGAGCGACACTACTTTTTATGTAGTCGCACTCTATTATGGAAGTGTAGGCATTCGCAACACACGTTACACCGTAACTTGTTCATTGCTTGCTGATCTGGCAGGAGCAATCGCTGCAATCATCATGGCGTATGTATTTTTTAGCTAAAATAGTAACACAATATTTAGAAAAAGAAGATCATTACAATGGCAATCACATTTTATGCAGAAGATATAGAACTTCCAAAAATCGATCAACAAAAGATAACTGAATGGATAAAAACCGTTGCACAATCGTATGGCAAAAGAACAGGCGAAATCAGTTATATCTTCTGTTCCGATGAAAAGATTATAGATGTCAACCGTCAATATTTAAAACATGACTATTATACTGACATAATCACGTTTGATTATACAAACGGAAGCAAAATATCAGGCGATATTTTCATCAGTCTGGACACCGTAAAAAGCAATTCAGAAATATTTCAAACCCCTTACGAACAAGAAATGCTTCGCACGATTATCCATGGCATTCTTCATCTATGCGGAATCAACGACAAAGGCCCCGGAGAACGAGAGATTATGGAAAAGAACGAGGACAAAGCTTTAGCAATAGTAAATAAATAAATTCACAACAACTATCATTAAATATCCATATGAATTGCTACAAGAATTAATAATAATAAACATCCAGACAGTAATAAATCAAAATAACATACGAAGAAGTGTCCGTTTTTGAACAAAGTGTTCGAAAATGAACACCACATAAATCTGAAATACATTGTTTATCAGTATAATACCTTAACGGCACACTTTTTGCTCAGTATTTCTTAACTGATTATAACAAAGAAAGTTTATGAAAACATCTACAAGAATTCTTCTGGCATTTGCATTTGTTTTTCAAATGTTATTTTTTCAAGAAAGTCAAGCCCAAGAAACAGAACAGGAAAAGTATCTCAAAGAAAACGCACAAAATTGGACAAAAGAGCAGCGACTCTATGCCTTGTCTTCATTTTGGATGTATGTAAAATACAACTACGTCTATATGTACAAAATCGGACACGAACGTTTGGATTCGCTCTACCAGTCATACATAACACCTACTTTGGAAGCAAAAAACGATTATGAGTTTTGTAATATTTTGGATCATTTCTGTGCCGACTTAAAAGATGAACATACATACATAGACAGACCTATATGGAATTATACTACCACATACTTCACCGACAATTGGTCAATAAAGACAGAATACATCGATCATAAAGTGATCGTAACAGGCATATCAGAAGTGAAAGAGAAAGAAGTGCCGTTAGGAAGTGAAATAATTGAAGTGAACGGTCTTCCTGTGGAAGACGCTTTAGTTAAGAGAGCAGCCAAAATACCCGCTTCTACCGATCATGTCCGTATGGCTTTAGCAGGGAAACTGTTATTAGGGAACCTTATCTATTCAAAAGAAACAATTAAATTCCGCCGTCCTGATGGAGAAATACGAACATTTACTTTTTACAATAAGTACGAAAAGGACTACAATCAGTTAAAGATCAAAAGTCTTCCAAAAACCTCATCCTTTACAAAATTTGATTTCCAATGGTATCCGGGTGACATCGCTTATATAAAAATTGGTACTTTCATGCCGGATAGTTCTATCGAGAACGGACTGAATAGGGCTTTACCCCAACTTCAGAAACGGGCAAAAAAACTGATCATTGACATCAGAAATAATGGTGGAGGAAACAGTGGCTTCGCAGCCAAAATCATGTCGCACTTCATTACAAATAAAAAAGCTGTTGACGGCCGCTGGTATACATCCTACCATAATGCTGCTTATGCATCGTGGGGTGCCCAAATAGAACCAAAAGATACAGTCAACAATGAAGAAAAAAAGGAATATTTTCTGAATTATCATATGCTCGCGATGAAAGAGGGAGGTTTGAGCGAATACGAAATTCCAAAGAATACCATCCGAGTAATCGTGCCTACACTTATACTGACCAACTACGCCACATGTTCATCTTCAGAGAATTTTCTTGTGATTGCAAGTGGAGAAAAACATATCAAACTTATGGGTGAAACAACGTCCGGAAGCACTGGGAATCCAGTCATGTATCAGCTTCTTCCTAAACTTTCCTGTGGTATCTGTACGAAAAAAGATGTCTATCCTGACGGCCGAGAATTTGTTGGTTCGGGCATAAAACCGGATTACGAAGTAATCCCAACCCTTAGTGACTACCTTAAGGGGAGAGATGTAGTGCTTGAGACAGCATTAAAACAACTCGAGAAAGAGCGCTTATAGAAAAAGTACATAAGCCTTTTGCACCACAGTTCTTAAGAATCCTTTCTTAAGAACTGACCAAAACAATATTCTATGTATCTTTGCACCTGATATAAAGAGACAAACACAATGATTTTTAATTACGATGTAATTGTTGTCGGCGCCGGACATGCAGGATGCGAAGCTGCATCTGCAGCAGCCAACATGGGATCAAAGACGCTTCTTATCACAATGGATATGAACAAGATTGCCCAAATGAGCTGTAATCCGGCTGTTGGAGGCATTGCTAAAGGGCAAATTGTCCGTGAGATTGATGCATTAGGTGGAAATATGGGCATTGTGACCGATAGCACAGCCATACAATTCAGAATGCTCAACCGAAGTAAAGGTCCGGCAATGTGGAGCCCACGTGCTCAAAGCGACAGAGCAAAGTTCATTCAGTGCTGGCGGCATCTTCTCGAAAATATTCCAAACTTATTCATGTGGCAGGATAACGTAAAAGAACTGCTTATGAATGGCGATACCGTGTGTGGTGTTAGGACCATGATGGATGTAGAATTTCATGCCAAAAGTGTAGTCCTCACTAATGGGACCTTTTTAAATGGACTAATACACATTGGACGCACACAGATACGTGGTGGAAGAATTGCTGAGCCAGCAACAACAGGATTAACCGAGCAGCTTGTCGCTTTGGGAATCAAATCATCGCGAATGAAAACCGGAACGCCTGTCAGAATTGATGCACGCAGCGTACATTTCGACCTAATGGGCGAACAATCCGGCGAGGACGATTTTCATAAGTTTTCCTATCTAGACAGCTCACACCGAGAACTGAAACAGATGAGCTGTTGGACCACCTACACCAATGAAGCCTGTCATGATATTCTCCGCAAAGGCCTCCCCGACTCTCCTCTGTACAACGGACAGATTAAAAGTATTGGTCCACGTTATTGTCCAAGCATAGAGACAAAAATCGTCACCTTTGCCGACAAAAAACAGCATCAACTTTTTTTAGAGCCCGAAGGTGAAACGACGCAGGAATATTACTTGAACGGTTTTTCTTCCTCGTTGCCTATCAATATACAGCTACGAGCTTTACAAGCCATCCCGGCATTCAAAGATGTACAAATTTACCGTCCGGGATACGCTATCGAATATGATTTCTTCGATCCGACGCAGCTACGCCACAACCTCGAGACAAAAAAGATTCACAACCTCTTCTTTGCGGGGCAAATTAATGGGACAACCGGTTATGAAGAAGCTGGTGGTCAAGGAATCATTGCAGGTATTAATGCGCACATCAATTGCCACGGCGGTGAATCTTTCGTTTTGGGACGTGATGAATCATACATTGGCGTCCTGATTGACGATTTGGTAACCAAAGGTGTTGACGAACCTTACAGGATGTTTACATCCCGGGCAGAATACCGAATCCTTTTAAGACAGGATGATGCCGACATGCGACTTACAGAAAAAGGCTTCAATATTGGACTGGCAACACAACATCGTTACGAGCTATTGAATAAAAAGAAAGCCTATCGAGACGCTATAATCGAATTTGCAAAAAGCTATTCCATCCATCCCCTACATATCAACAGCGGATTAGAATCCCTTGGAACTACTCCACTCACACGCGGGTGTAAACTTGTAGAACTGATTGTAAGGCCGCAAGTCTCACTTATGGCTATTGCCGAATTGGTACCTCCGTTCAAAGCCGAGCTTGATAAGATAAGCGACAATCGGAAAGAAGAGATAATCGAAGCAGCAGAAATACTTATCAAATATAACGGATATATTAAACGAGAACAAATCATCGCAGACAAAATCCGCAGATTAGAAAACATCCGCATCCGTGGTAAATTTGATTACAACAACCTGCAGGCGTTGTCGACTGAGGCAAGGCAAAAATTGGCCCGAATAGATCCCGAAACGATTGCCCAAGCGAGTCGTATTCCGGGCGTATCTCCAAGTGATATTAATATTCTACTTGTCCTTTCAGGAAGATAAGGGGAATGTTCCACGTGAAACATTTGCTTCAGAAAACAGCACATAATACACTGGTTATTGGACAATAAAGTAAATAAAAACAAATGTGGATAGATAAAGGAGATCATATAAAAGCAATATTGGAAATGCTTCCGGAGAAACCTGGAAGCTACCAATACTATGATACAAACGGAACTATTATATACGTAGGCAAAGCAAAGAACTTAAAGAAAAGAGTCTCCTCCTATTTCAATAAAGAACCAGAAAGTATTAAGACAAGAGTATTGGTAAAACAGATTAAAGACATCAAATATATAGTTGTCGGAACAGAAGAAGATGCACTTTTACTTGAAAACAATCTGATCAAACAATATCGTCCACGATACAATGTGATGCTGAAAGATGATAAAACATATCCATCTATTGTTGTAAAGAACGAATACTTTTCAAGAGTGTTTACAACAAGGAACATTATTCGTGACGGTTCACAATATTACGGTCCGTATCCATCTGCGTATACGGCAAAATTAATGCTACAAATGATTAAAGGATTATATCCGATCAGAAGCTGTCACCTTCCTCTTACGCCAGAATCAATAATAGAAGGAAAATATAAAAAATGCCTGGAATATCACATAAAAAGATGCAAGGCTCCATGTGAAGGAATGCAAAGTCTGGAAGAATATCAAAACAATATTAGCTTTGTAAAAGAAATATTGAAAGGGAATGTTTCGCAAGTAAGTACAATTTTGTATGACACTATGCAGAAACTTGCATCCGAACTTCGCTTCGAAGAGGCACAGGTAATCAAAGAAAAATATGAAATCATCGAAAACTATCGTTCGAAATCGACAGTAGTTACACCGGCTCTACATAATATAGATGTATTTTCAATAATAGAAAATGAACATTCAGCTTACATAAACTATCTACATATTGGAAATGGAGCGGTTGTACAGGCCTATACATTCGAATATAAAATGCGCCTGGAAGAAACAGAGGGAGAATTACTAAGTCTGGGTATTATTGAGATGCGGAACAGGTTCAACAGTACAGCTAAAGAGATTATCCTTCCTTGTCCAATAGATATAGAGCTCGAAAATGTAACTATCACCATTCCACAACGCGGAGATAAAAAGAAACTATTGGAACTGTCGGAAATGAACGTCAAACAATATAAGGTAGACAAGCTGAAACAAGCAGAAAAATTAAATCCGGAACAACGAAGTACAAAACTCCTAAAAGAAATCCAAGACACACTAAAATTACCGAAACTACCGATACAGATTGAATGTTTCGATAACTCAAATATACAAGGGAGCGATGCTGTTGCTGCTTGTATAGTGTACAAAATGGCAAAACCATCAAAAAAAGATTATCGCAAATATATTATTAAAACTGTTGTAGGCCCTGATGACTACGCGTCAATGAAAGAAGTTGTACAAAGACGATACAAACGTGCGATCGAAGAAAACACCTCTCTCCCCGATCTAATCATCACAGACGGTGGAAAGGGGCAAATGGAGGTTGTCAGACAGGTTGTTGAAGACGAATTGCATCTTTCCATTCCAATCGTTGGTCTGGCTAAGAACGATAAACACCGTACATCAGAACTACTTTTCGGATTCCCGCCTGAAATAGTAGGGATGTCGCTACAAAGCTATATGTTCAAATTCTTCACGCAAATACAAGATGAAGTACACCGCTTTGCTATTACCTTTCATAAGAATAAACGTAGCAAAGGACAAACAAAATCAGAATTGGATAACATAAAAGGCATTGGCGAAAAAACAAAAACATTACTTTTGCGCCATTACAAAAGTGTAAAAAGGATTAAGGACGCTGATGAAGACGAACTCAAAGGAATCATTGGCGAAGCAAAAACAAAAATACTAGTAAATGAGTTAAATAAGATATGAGAACAGTAACACAACGAGTACAACACGCCTCCGTAACAATAGAAGGCAAAATAAAATCGGAAATCGGAAAGGGGCTGTTGGTATTGGTAGGAATTGAAGATCGTGATACGCAGGAAGACATAGAATGGCTTTGTAAAAAGATTGTCAATCTACGTATCTTTGACGATGAAAACGGAATAATGAACCGTTCAGTGATTGACACTAAAGGCGAAATACTCGTCGTCAGCCAATTCACATTGCAGGCATCTACAAAGAAAGGCAACAGACCCTCATACATCAAGGCTTCAAAAGCCGATTTTGCTATTCCAATGTATGAAGCATTCTGTTCAGAAATGAGTATACAGCTGCAAAAAAGAGTCAAAACCGGCGAGTTCGGAGCAGACATGAAAGTAGAATTACTAAATGATGGACCTGTCACAATATGGATCGATTCTCAAAATAAAGAATGATATCATGGAAGAAATAAGCATCAGGCAAGCTCAGGAAATGGTAGACAAATGGATAAAAACCTATGGTGTCCGCTATTTCAATGAACTGACAAACATGACTATCCTAACAGAAGAAGTGGGCGAAGTAGCCAGAATCATAGCCAGAAAGTATGGTGAACAGTCATTTAAGGAGAGCGATAAGCAGAAAGATCTGGGCGATGAAATGGCAGACGTTCTATGGGTCTTGCTTTGTCTGGCAAATCAGACAGGGATAAACATGACTGAAGCCTTTCAAAAGAATCTGGAGAAAAAAACGAGCAGAGATAAAGAACGACATATAAACAATAAAAAACTATAAAGAATGATACACGAACATCATCACGATTGTGACTGTGAACATGAGCACGGACACGATGAAAGCAAAGAATATCCCCGCATGGATAAATACCACGAAGCATTCAACCGATTCGAGAAAGCAGGAAGTATGGATCAGGTAGAAAAATCTGTAAAAGCGCTTTTGGAGGTCAGTGAAAAAGAGAATTTTAATGCAAATGTTTTAAAACAAATTCACAGTTTCATCGACTTAACATCTCTCACAAGTATGGATACCCAAGAGAGCATCTATAACATGGTGAATAAGGTTAACGACTATGAAGGGGCACGCCCCGATGTTGAGAATGTGGCAGCAATTTGCGTATATCCTATCTTTGTCGAAACCGTAAAGCAATCATTACAAGCTGACGGTGTTAAAATAGCCTCCGTAGTTGGCGGATTCCCCTCCTCGCAAACCTTCACAGAAGTAAAAATTGCTGAAACAGCTATGGCCGTAATGCAAGGCGCTGATGAAGTAGATACTGTCATGAATCTCGGAAACTTTTTGGAAGAGAACTATGAAGCTATAAGCGATGAATTGGATGAAATAAAAGAAAGCGCACACGATGCAAAATTGAAAGTCATATTAGAAACCGGGGCACTTGCAACGCCCGAAAACATTTGCAAAGCGGCTATACTGGCAGCTTATTGCGGAGCCGATTTCATCAAAACATCGACAGGTAAAGGATATCCCGGCGCATCTATAGAAGCAGCATACCTCATTTGTCAGGTGATCAAACAATATTATACACTTACACACAGAAAAGTAGGCATTAAAGTTTCAGGAGGAATCCGTACTGCAGAAGAAGCTGTTAAATACTATACCATAGTGAAAGAAGTATTAGGTAACGAATGGCTCAATAAAGATTTGTTCCGTATTGGAGCCAGCAGTTTGGTCGGTGATATTGAACATCGCTTGGGAGAATAATCATAAGATAATCTTCTTTATGACACGGAATATACAAATAACCATCCCCCTCTCAACACAAATTGTATAGTCCGTGTTCATTTACAGAAAACGGGAAAGCTCAGGAACTATTTTGAACGCTGAATAATATAATCTGCAAGAAGAGACAATGCATCACGCGCCTCAGATCGTGGAAATGTACGCAGAATATCTATCGCTTTATCATGATATTCAATCATTCTTTGCTCCGCATATTCAATGCCACCATTTGCTTTAGCAAAAGTAATAAGAATATCAATGTTAGCATCTGTAAAATCTTTTTCGCGAATGATACGGATACAACGATCGGACTCTTCCCTCCCACTCGTCCGCAAAGCATAAAGCAATGGAAGGGAAATTTTTCCTTCGCGAATATCGTTTCCTGTCGGTTTACCAATATTATACTCCTTAAAGTAATCGAAAATATCATCCTTTATCTGAAATGCAAAACCCAGATATTCACCGAACTGTCGACACTTATCCACCATTTCATCGGAAGCATTAGTAGAGATTGCCCCAATCTCAGCACAAGCCGAAAGAAGCATAGCCGTTTTTTTCCGAATAACCTGAATATAACAGGTTTCATCAAGGACACTCTCTTCAGCCGTTTCGAGCTGTTTGATCTCACCTTCCGAGAGATAACGTCCTAAATTCGAAATGATAGCAACAATCTTCATATTACCAGTCTGAATAGATCGAATCAGAGCTGACGATAAAACATAATCACCTACCAGAACCGCTACACGATTATCAAAAATAGCGTTAAGCGAAGGGATACCCCGGCGCTGCTTAGTTTCATCCACCACATCATCATGTATAAGTGTGGCTGTATGAAGAAGTTCCAGCAAAATAGAAGCATTAATAGAATTAGCAGTTACATCGCCACAAACTTTGGCAGAAAGCAAAGTAAGCAAAGGGCGTACATGCTTGCCCGTTGCAGTCATAATAGTTTTAATAGCAGACTGTAACCACTTGGAATCGCCTCTTAATGACTCAAGAAATTCATCATTAAAACGTTTAAATTCCGATGCAACGGGTTTTTCTATTTGGGTTCTATCAATCATAATTTGCTTTACGGACGCAAAAGTAACAAAAACTATTGATTGTGCGAGTTTTTTCGTACATTTACCGAAAATTATCATTCAAAAACCTGTTTCAAATGATGCCGAAGTTATTCCTTATAGATGCATACGCGCTGATATATCGCTCCTATTACGCATTCATCAAAAATCCGCGAATCAATTCCAAAGGACTGAACACATCAGCCATCTTCGGGTTCATAAACAGTCTTGAAGACGTATTGAGACGAGAGAATCCGACGCATATAGCCGTAGCTTTTGATCCGCAGGGCCCCACATTTCGTCATGAAGCCTTCGAACAATATAAGGCACAGCGCGAAGAAACGCCCGAAGCAATCCGGGCTTCCGTTCCTTACATAAAAGACATCATTAAAGCTTACAATATTCCCATACTTGAAGTACCTCGCTTTGAAGCCGATGATGTGATCGGTACCATTTCAAAACTCGCCGAGAAAAAAGACTTTGACGTCTTTATGATGACTCCCGACAAGGATTATGGCCAGTTGGTGTCAGAGCACATATTTATGTATCGCCCTAAGTTTGGAGGCGATTATGAAGTGCTAGGCATTCCTGAAGTTCTTAACAAATATGGACTGACCAACGTTTGCCAGGTTATAGACCTCCTTGGACTGATGGGGGATGCATCCGACAATATCCCCGGCTGTCCAGGTGTTGGCGAGAAGACGGCACAAAAACTCCTTCAAGACTTTGGCTCTATAGAAAATCTATTGGCGAATACCGACAAGCTGAAAGGTTCACTTCAAAAAAAAGTAATCGAGAATGCCCAACAAATCCGCTTCTCAAAATTCCTGGCAACGATCAAGACAGATGTGCCAATTGAGTTCGATCCGCAAAAATGTCTGCGTGAAAAAATAAATAAAGAAGAACTGACAAAAATTTACACAGAATTAGAATTCAAGACATTTATTAATAAATTAAATGAAAGTTACAGTTCGTCAACAAATATAAAAGAAGAAACTGTTAAAAAAGGTCCTGTTCAAGGCTCACTCTTTGAAATATTTCCGACCAAGGGGCAAGAAGTTCCCAAATATTCAAATCTCACGGACTTAAAGTCAACGCCACACACCTATCATATCGTTGATACAGAGGAACAAATAAACGATTTAGGAGCCTTTTTGAGCAAACAAAAATATTTTGCTTTTGACACAGAAACAGACAGTGTTGACACATCGAAAGCCAGTCTGGTCGGAATGTCATTCGCTATAAAAGAAAATGAAGCATGGTATGTCCCTGTCCCTGCAGAAAGAGAAAAAGCAGAGAAAATAATCGCGCGCTTCTCCCCTGCCCTGACAAATCCTGAAATTGAAAAAATCGGACAAAACATTAAATTCGATATTCTAGTTCTTCGCAACTACAATATCAAGATAAAAGGAAAACTGTTCGACACAATGATTGCTCACTATCTTCTAAACCCGGAGTTGCGACACGGAATGGATTATCTTGCTGAGACCTATTTAAAATATCAAACCGTACATATCGAAGAGCTGATTGGCGAAAAAGGAAAAAATCAACTCAACATGCGCAACGTCGCTATTGAGCAGATTGCCGAATACGCAGCTGAAGACGCCGACGTGACACTGAAACTAAAAAACTTCTTCGAACCGGAACTAAAAAAGGAAAATCTGGAACCTCTGTTCTACGATATTGAAATGCCACTGATTTACGTTCTGGCCGAATTGGAACGAACAGGCATCATGCTGGATACGACAGCACTCAAACAGTCGTCTGAAACACTGACGGCAACCCTTAGGGAAATAGAGAAAGAGATCTATGAACTTGCAGGAACAGAGTTCAACATCAACTCCACCCGACAAGTAGGTGAAATACTCTTCGATCGTATGAAGATCGAAGAAAAAGGGAAAAAAACAAAGACAGGCAACTACAGCACCAGCGAAGATATATTGGAAAAACTTCGTTCCAAGCATCCTATAATAGGAAAACTATTGGATTATCGCGGAATAAAAAAGCTGCTGAGTACATACATTGACGCCTTGCCACTACTGATAGACCCCGCCACCGGAAAAATTCACACATCGCTCAATCAGACGGTCACAGCAACCGGACGGTTAAGCTCTACGAATCCAAACTTGCAAAACATCCCGATTCGCGACGAACTGGGACGGGAAATTCGCAAAGCATTCACTGCCGACAATGACGACTGCGTGTTCTTCTCCGCTGACTATTCACAAATTGAGCTCCGCGTAATGGCGCATCTGAGCGGAGATAAACACATGATTGAAGCCTTCCGCAATGGGGAGGACATCCATGCCTCTACAGCTGCAAAAATATATAACGTAGCAATCGACAAGATCACTTCAGATATGCGACGTAAAGCCAAGACAGCCAATTTTGGAATCATCTATGGAATTTCCGTTTTTGGATTAGCCGAACGGTTGAATATCACACGCACAGAGGCTAAAGAACTTATTGACGGTTACTTCAAGACCTATCCCGACATCCATAACTATATGGAAGAAAGCATCCGGATAGCAAAAGAAAAAGGATATGTTGAAACAATATTCAAACGTAAACGATATCTGCCCGACATCAATTCACACAATGCAATCGTGCGTGGATATGCAGAACGAAACGCCATCAACGCACCAATCCAGGGTAGCGCCGCCGATATTATAAAAATTGCGATGGTCAGAATATTCGACCGTTTCGAAGCAGAGAATCTAAAAAGCAAAATGATCCTGCAAGTACACGATGAACTCAACTTCAATGTCTATAAAGACGAATTGGAAGAAGTACAACGTATCGTTCTTGAAGAAATGGAAGGCGCCGTAAAACTCCAGGTTCCTCTCATCGCTGACTGTGGCATAGGTAAAAATTGGCTTGAAGCACACTAAATTTAAACATCAAGAACAAGGATAGAACCAAGGAATTAGAAAAGCTATTGTCAAGGAATCGATTGACAGTGCATCCGGCTTGAGACGGAAAAAAGTTTTATTATTTCATGATCTATGATACTGATAATTCATTCGGAACAGCTACCCTTACAATGCCAAATGCAACAGAACAAGGCTCTGCTGAGAAGCAACTCAGCGAGGGATAGGTAAAAATGACCGAATGTATTTCCTCTTTTATCCGAATGTAAAAACCCATACATTCGAATGAAGCAAGTGTTTCTTTCGAATAAAAAATAATTCCTTTCGAATAAAATGGTTCGCGCCTTCGAATGAATTTTATGCACATAGCAGTTCACAAATTCTTAATCTACGGTGACGCCGTTTATTCCAGAAGATTTGAGCGGACTAAAATGCCTCATCGCGAAGACGCTTTTCTATTCAAAAAAAGTATATACTTTTACGATACGAAAGTATATACTTTAAGAGTATGATAGTATATACTTTTGGATTCAATAGTATATACTTTTAAATCAGGAAATGAAGTATACTGAATTTAGTGACCGTAGTGATCTCATTTTTGAATCATTTTTTCTTTAGGTTCTGCAAACTCATAAGAATTTTGTTCGTATTTTTACACACTGAAAAATAAAATCAGTAATTGACTAGGTAAAAAATTGTATTATGATATTAATTGACGGAATTAGAATTCGGAAAGTAGCTGTACACGACGCAAGTGAAATTTGTAATATTTATAACTATTATGTATTAAATACTGCTATAACCTTTGAAATGGAAATTGTTCCCGTCAGTGAAATGCAAAATCGCATACAGAATATTATAGATTGCGGATTGCCGTATTATGTAGCAGTTGAAAATGATCATGTAATTGGATATTGCTATTTACATCAATGGAATAACCGATGCGCTTATTCTTCAACCAAAGAAGTCTCAATTTATTTGGATAAAGATGTTAGACACCAAGGATTGGGGACGAAACTTTTTGAGCATATATTGAAAAATATAGATTACAAAAGAATACATGTATTAATTTCAGGTATATGTTTGCCGAATGAAAGCAGTGTTCATCTACATGAAAAATTTGGATTTAAACAGATTTCTTTAATGAAAGAAATTGGTAGGAAGTTTGACGAATGGCGTGATGTGGGACATTGGCAATTGATATTTGACAAATAAAGTAATTTTTTAAGAAAAACTAGTATCAGAATAAAAAACTCAATTATTGATTAGAGTTCATAAAATAAATTATTTATAGTTGTTTAAAAATTAGAAACAGGACAGAAATTATGATATAATGAATCCCGATTTCGATTATATTGAATAATGCAAAAATATATCATTGTATAATTCTAAGATGTTCGCGATTTATTAAAATGCGTCTTTTTGAAACTTTCTCAGTCATATATATACATCAATGATTAAATAGTATGGCAACAGAAATACAAGACATTTGGAACGAATTTCATAATGAACTGAAATCGTATGTCACAAGAATCATCCATAACGAAATGGATACAGATGACATCATGCAGGAAGTTTTTGTAAAAGTTATCCACAATATCGATAAGATAAAGAAATCTACAAATTTGCAACAGTATCTTTATGCTATCGTAAGGAATACGCTCTTTGACTATCAAAGAAAATATTCGCAAAGCAGTGACTGTTATATTCCAGAAACACTTGAAAATGAAGAATATCAGTCGTTAAATCCTATTATTTCAGACAGACTAAAAACTTTTATTGATATGCTTCCCGAAAAATACAGGGAGGCTTTAATATATTCCGAAATACGAGGACTTTCACAAAAAGCATTGGCGGCAAAGTTAAACATATCTTATTCAGGAGCAAAATCAAGGGTACAACGAGGTAGAGAAAAGCTAAAAGAACAATTGCTTGCCTGTTGTGCGTTTGAACATGACAAGTATGGCAATATTATGGACGTGGAAAAGAAATGAAAATGTTTCTGATTTTTCTTGCATCTTTTTTCATGGTTGGAAGTGTTACTGTTGAATGGTAATGTTGCCGTTCAATAAACAACATTGTAACATGGATAAAAAAGATGTGATTAAAAAAGAAATCAAGAGTACTTACGGGTACATCGCAACACAAAAATTAACGGGAAGATGTTGCTGCAACGGAAATGCTGCCGATTATACAGGAGTTGCAGGTCATCAAAAAGAGGCAGATTATTCTTTAGGTTGCGGACTGCCGACCGAAATAGCCAATATAAAGGAAGGCGATACAGTATTGGACCTTGGCTGCGGTGCAGGTAATGATGTTTTTGTCGCACGGGAAATTGTTGGCGAAACGGGAAAAGTAATCGGTCTTGATATGACCCCCGAGATGATTAACCGGGCGATGGAAAACAACCATAGATTAGGTTATAAGAACATTAATTTTGTATTGGGCGAAATAGAAAACATGCAAAATGTTTCAGACCAAACGATTGACGTGGTAATCAGCAATTGCGTGATGAATCTTGTACCCGACAAAGAAAAAGCATTTAAGGACATTTTCAGAATTCTTAAACCCAAAGGACATTTTAGCATTTCCGATATTGTATATACCGGTTCATTGCCGACAGGCGTATTGGAATCGGCAGAAGTTTATGCAAGTTGCATAGCCGGAGCAAGTGAGAAAAATCAATACCTTAATATTATTGAAAACGCAGGATTTGAGAACGTTCAAATCAAAAAAGAACGCCTAATCAATGTGCCGGAAGAATTGCTTCTCAAATATATCGACACGAAAGAATTGAATAAATACAAACAATCGGAATCCGCTCTCTACAGTATTACGGTATATGCCGAAAAACCAAGTGCTGTAAAAGAAATTGAATATCTGAAACCCGACACACCGCAAGCATCTGTTTTCCCTGCAACGGGTCATAAATACGAAGTCGATTATGGAGACGATTTTGTTGTTCAATTCATCTTTAATTCAGTGAATTCCTTGTCTATTTTCGGGATGAAAGGAAAATACAAAAATTTTACCGAAACGGTTGAAATTAGCGTCACCCCAATTCGTCTCAATGTTTTTATAGTTGCCTGGAAAGAAGAAAATCAGACGGTAGTCGTGCACGTCGAAGATTTTGAGAAAAATATTATCTACGCAAACATCACGCTGCCAGGAAATTCACAACTCCGCTTACGTGGAAATTTAAAACAGCTCGACTAAAAACGGAGGTTTATTATGATGAACAAGAAAAAATACTGCCAATTCTCGGATTGGCAGCCTTTATCGTTATGGCGGATAACTGGGTGGTCGCTCCTCTTCTCCGTTCTATTGCAAAAGATCTTGAGAGAAATGTCTCGAGTGCCGCGTTGATTATTTCAACTTATATGCTGCCTTTCGGGCTTTTTCAACTTGTATTCGGGTATCTCGGCGATAAGTTCGGGCGGATAAAGGTTATCAGCACCGAATGATATTCTTCACTATTGCAACGACATTGTGCGCTATTGCAGCTCAACTTACCGACCTCACTGTTTATCGTGCATTAACTGGCATTTTCGCGGGTTCTGTAATCCCTATATCGTTTGCATTAATCGGAGATATTTTCCCGGTCGAAAAAAGACAATCTTCCATAGGAACATTTTTTGGAATAGCGTTTCTGGGACAAGGATTAAGCATGGTTCTGGGTGGTTCAATCTCCTATTTTCTAAATTGGCGGGGCGTTTTTGCCATCTTTGTCGCTATTACTACTGTAGCTACGATTTTATTGATTAATTCCGGCAGGAAAATTTCAACCATTTTCAAATATACGGGAGGATTAATTATGCTGATACAACTGAGAAATCTTACAAAAACCTATCAACATCATGATAGGGTGATTAATACCGTTGAGAACCTTTCACTCGACATCCCGAAAGGGTTGTTTGTAACCATCACGGGCGTATCAGACTCGGGCAAAACAACTTTGTTGCTGATTCTTGGCGATTTATTACGCCCAACTTCAAGAAAAATGAGCTATAATGACAAGGAGATAAATTTGCAAAATAACGAAGAATCACCTGATTTCAGGAGCGAACATGTAGGCTTTGTGATGCAGAGCTTTGCTCTTGTGCCATATCTTACAGCTATTGAAAACATAATGATTGCGTTGAATGTAAAAAACAGTAACACGGCTGAAAATAGAAAAAGGGCTTTGGAATTATTGGAGTGGGTCGGGTTGGCAGACCGCTCCACTCATTACCCGAAAGAACTTTCGGCTGGACAACAACAGCGTGTGGCTATTGCACGTGCATTAGCGAACACACCTGATTTGCTGCTTGCCGATGAACCCACTGGTAACCTTGATCCAGGTTTGTCAGAAGAAATATTAGATATTCTGAAAGAAATCAACGTGAAACAAAAAACGACAGTGGTCATGGTTACCCATAGCCTGATGGCAGCTGAATATAGAGATACCAAAATTCAGCTTAAAGATGAAAATACAGATTCAAAAAGCAGTAAAATATAGAATGCGTATAATATCATTAAAATCAACTATTTAAATAACTCTCTGTCCATTAGATTTATTTCAATCCTCTATACTGAAGTTATAACAATATCTATATCAGCCATATAGTAAAGAAGGTAAGAAACACTTTGTCCTACAGAAAAAAATACTTTTTACAACATAGATTCATAGATTAGGTATGTTTACATCATATATGAAGTATAACATAATGTCAGCTTCCCTTTTTTAGGACGTCTTACATTAGACAGCGAAGTTAATAATTTTATTATCTGTTTCATACTTTCTTCTGTATTCATTAGGGGACATGTCCCCTAATGAATGGTGCGGTCGCTTTTCATTATAATCCTCCATCCATAATTCTGTCAGTTTACGTACATCTGCCAGATTCCGAAAGATATACGCATCAAGAATTGCTCTTCTGTAACTTCCGTTAAACCTTTCCACATAGCTATTTTGAGTCGGACATCCCGGTTGGGTGTATTTTATAATTATATCATTAGCCTTGCACCAGTCTTGAAATTTATTTGATATGAACTCCGGTCCGTTATCACATCTTATATTATCCGGCTTGCCTTTTATCCAGATTGTCTTCTCAAGCAGATTTATAACCTTTTCACTTGGCATAGACATAGAAATCTCCTGAGCAACCGCTGAGCGGTCAAAATCATCCAATACATTAAGAACACGGAACTTGCGTCCACATTCAAGAGTATCACTTACAAAGTCTATAGACCATGTATGATTAGGGATATCGGGAGTGACAAGAGGTTGCTTGACCCTTGCGGGAAGTCGCTTCTTAAGCTTCACCCTTTTATTATAGCGCATCGATTTGTAGACACGATAAACCCTTTTATGATTCCATGTTTCTCCATTACGCCGCAGCCTGGAAAAGATCTTCCAGAAACCCTCACCAAAAGCTGAAGCGTTCCTAATAGCAGTCTCAATCTCACTGTCATCTTTCCTATGGACATAATAAAAATAAGAGCGGTGGATACTCATCAGCCTGCACGCCCGAGTGATGCTGACCGCATATTCCCCTATAATAGCTGACATAATTTCTTTTTTTACCTCGGGCTCTAAAGTTTTTTTTCGATGACATCCTTTAATATCTTATTGTCAAGAGCAAGGTCTGCATACATCTGTTTCAAACGACGATTCTCCTCCTCCAGTTCCTTCAGGCGAGTAATCTGACTCACTTCCATACCGCTATATCTGGATTTCCAATTATAAAGGGTGGCTCGCGATACGCCATATTCTCTGGCTACAATATCGGCAACTATTCCACTTTCTAATTTCTGAATAGCTTTTACCATATCACTTTCTGTGTGTTTGGTCTTTTTCATTGATTTTATCCTCCAATTGCAAATTTATTTATTTTTGTCTAATTATAAACTGTCTGAATTAGAGGGAAGCTGACACAGCCACTTCGGTGACTTATATCAACATACTTTACAGGCAAACGAAGAGATCAGGATCCGGAAGAAAGCAACAGAATGTTTTCTGAAAGCCGGAAACAAAAGAAGTTATGCCCTCTCCTTTCGAGATTTAGCCAAACCTTGGGCTCTGAAAGATTCCATTAATGTAGCCATCAGCTTATTGAAAAAAGCAAATCAATTAACTACAGCACTAAATGATAGCAAAGGTATGTTGTCTGTAGCAAGCTGTTTAGGAAATACATATTGCCAAGCTAATGAACTAGACAGTGCTAAATATTATCTATTCCTTGCAATGCAACTGGACACAACCGATATTGCCGCAAATAGTATAGCGGTCGGACAGCTTTATCTGAAATTGGGAAATCTAGACTCAGCCCGCTTTTATGCAGCTAATGCCGAAAGACAATATACCCATGTCCTTTTGGTTAACGATAATGAAAGATTGAAAGTGAGGAATCTTTTCTTCATCGTTTGTTTCTCAATAAGCATCATCCTTGCACTGGCGGTATGGCTCTATTTTCAACATAAAGACAAAAAACGCATACAAAAGATTAATGAGCAGCAATGTCTTCTTGAAGATAAAGAAAAGAAATTGAATCAACTTCTCAGAAAATTGAAAGAAAACCGGTTGAAGGAAGAAGAGTCTTCACCCGATCAGACTCTAGCATCATTTCTTCTGGAAGAAATTGAAAAAGCAAGACAAGACGTTGAAGATATCAAAATCGAAAAAATACAAGATTCCACTATCTCTAAAAAAATAAAAAAGCTTATCTCCAGATTTCCAAACGGCGAACATGCCTTGTCTGCGAAAGATTGGGACGAAATTCAAAGCCTTATTGATAATACATTCCATCATTTTCCACTTTTATTGGAAGATGAATCATTTAAATTTACCAAAACAGAAATAGAAACATGCTACCTTGCTTTTTTCGACCTCAAACCGGATGAAGAAGCAATCTTACTAGAGATCAATACGGACTCGGCAAACAAACGTCGTTTCCGTCTACGACAGAAATTAGGCATCGACAATAGTCATACCACACTCTTTGAATTCCTAAAAAAGGATCACCAGGCCTTAAATACAGATTCAAAAGGCAGTAAAATATAGAATACGTACAATACCATTAAAATCAACTATTTAGATAACGTTCTGTCCATTAGATTTATTTCAATCCTCTAGACTAAAATCATAACGAAATATATATCAGCGATATAGTAAAGATGATAAGAAACACTTTGTCCTACAGAAAAAATGTCATTTTAATAAATTTACTAGTAAGCAAGACTACTTTTGAACAAAATCTAAAATAATCAGTATGAAAAAGAGAGTTTTACTATGTTTCTGCTGCATGTTTATACTTGCATGTAACAATGAGAATGACTTTAATAATAACAAAGCCATTACAAAAGCTAATGATAGTGCAATTACCGAATCAGAAGGCAAAGATGAGAATTTCGCTTTAAAGGAAACTTTCGCAAAAGCATTTGCAAAAGTAATCTATGAGAGTAAAGAAGCAAGAGATATGATCAAAGAAGAATCTCTCAAACAAATTGATTATGATTTTGATGTTTTATACAACATAATAAAAGACAAACCTTTATCTGATGGAAATACGATAGAAAAACTACTTTCCAAATATATTAGTAAAAACGAACAAGATGTTATAAACAAACAAATACCTACATTAACAATCTTCGTTCCTACACTTCCGGAAAATAGTTTTTCTACAGCGTCGTGGAACACAAATACAGAAATTCCTGTCGTTGCTGTTAGAACTAGTAAAACCAATGATGTTCCTGTTTTTAATGAAAAGGGCGAAGAAACAATCATTGAATCAGACTTGATTCCCGGATATCCAATTGTTGTAATCAAAGAGAATGAACGAATAGGGGCTAGCAAAACAATGACTAAGGCTCAAACCGATGATAACTTCTCATCAAAAGATGGAATAAATTATTTCTTTTTGAGTGAAGTATTTGATAATATAAAGAATAAACATAAAATGACAAAGGCTGTCATAATAGCGCCTGAAGAGAATATACAAAAACTTTTTGATGCCTATGATATCTATCCTAATGCAACAGGTTGGCAAAGAGATTATATATATTACAATATAACACCATCATCACCTAAAGGTCCCTTCCAAAACAACTTTAAAGAACATATAGTATCCTTTGAACTGTTAGGAGATGCACAGACAGCATTAGATAAAATTTCAGATCAAACAGGAGATCCAGCTACAGATGGAAATCAACATCAACATCAATACAATGGATATAGCACAATAACTGGTTGGACAGATGGCGAATTCGAGTTCGAAGTAAAAGTATACTGTGGAAGCAAAAGCGCTGTTGGCAATGAATTTACTACTAATTTTAGAGCAAAACCTGAAGACTTATTTATAGCAACTTTTAAGATAATAAAAAAAGACGGAAAGAATTACTATAGCACAGATAAATTATATACAAAAAAAATGCATTTATCGTTGCCCTTGTTTGAATGGGATTTAGAAGATTATAGCTCAAGTATGAAGATTTCCATTTCAGAATATGATGCTTCTCAAACTAATCAACAGACAGTAACAACCAGTAATGAATTTGCTAATAATTTTAGTTTTGATGTTGGTTGGGGCTCTATTGTTAAGATTGGAGCTAAGTTTGGAACAAGTTCAAAAAGTACATTAACTCAATCTTACGTTGAAACTACGACACTTGGTAGCGATCAATTAGGTGATGTCGTAATCAATTTTTTTGATCCTGTACTACTAAGCAAGAATAATACACACATTCCAACAAGTGGAGGAAGATCAGACCAATACTTTGATCCTGACTATAATAATACATACAAAACCGGTTTTTATAGAATACAAATAGCACCTAAGAAGATATACTAAGCTAAACAGCTGATACTTATTAGAACAAGAATCTTTTAAATGTCTATTGTTCTAATAAGTATTAGTTCTTATCTTCGCCCTTATACAAAGAATAAACATAAAATCAACAAAATATGCAGAGAGTTATTTTACTATCTATTTTAGCAGCTTGTTTATTTGCGCCAACTACAATGCTGGCACAAAGTTCTTTTAAAGAACTAACCCCAAGTTCTCCTGTGAAAGAGTATCGTTTCAGTATAGGATTTGGTTATAAATTCAAAAATGGAAACAATGAAATAAAACCTTTCGAAATGGACTTACAGTATAATTTGTCAAACAGACATCTATTATACGTGGATATTCCATTATACATAAACAATATCAACGAAAAAAACATAGCTGAATTAAGTAAGACCAATCCTGTATATAATGAGAAATATAAAAGACTTTGGGGGTTAGAAGCAGGATATAACTACATCTTCGTTCATGATCGATTGATTAATCTGTTTTTGGGAATGGGATTAAGCTATTTACAAGATCAAGAAAAGGAGAGACTTAATTATTTGTATAAAGAAAAGTTGGCTTATGAAGACATAACTGATAGATGCCGTTATTATTCTATTACTCCACAAGCCGGCATTAATATAAGATTCGGACATATAAAAGCAGAACTGAAATATAAATATTATGTAGAGAAATGCTACTTCAAATTCATGGTAGATCCTACAGAAAAGGATTATCAGTGGAATAAATCCATGAAGAATCATTGGAACTCACATTATCACAGTTTATCAGCCAGCTTATACTACATGTTCTAATAAATACCTATCTTTGCGGTCGAAATGAGAGTGATGTTATAATCCTTTTGGATTATATATAAGAGAGTATGCGCATCGGAGAGAATACCTACAAACGGTACCAAAAAAACGTATCATAAAATTGAGCAGTGAATGAATAATATTTTTGTGTCGCTTTTCCGACGTGCGCCTTTTAATAAAGGACGAACATTATTTTATGTGTGGATGACTTCCGGTCTGGTGTACGCCATTGTCAAACTGTTAATGGGGAAATATAACAATTACAAGATATTCGAATATGTTTTTCCGCACGTTGTCAACGGTCAGCACCTATATATTGAGTACCCGGCAGAATATTATGATCTCAATCATTACGGACCTCTTTTTGCTTTCGTTATTGCACCGTTCTCGCTGATGCCTGAATGGCTCGGAATGATTGCCTGGGTTTTGGCAAACACGTTGTTTCTGTTTTATGCCATCAAACAGTTGCCTCTATCTTCACAACGAAAGATTATTATTGGCTGGTTCTCTCTTTGTGAACTGATGACGGCTCAAGGTGTACAACAGTTCAATATTTCAGTTGCTGCCTTCATCATTCTATCATTTGTCATGATTGAAAAAGAGAAAGATTTCTGGGCTGCTTTCTTCATACTCTTGGGAACGCTGATCAAGATATATCCGATTGTAGGACTGGCATTCTTTTTCTTTTCAAAACATAAAAGGAAACTGATTCTTTCGTGCATATTCTGGTTTGTCCTGCTTTTGGGACTGCCGTCACTCATTGCTCCCGGAGGCGATTACATTTTAAGCCAATATACAGAATGGTTCGAACGACTGCCAATAAAAAACCAACTGAACATGTTCGCCGAATCACAAAACATCTCGCTTCTGGGCATTGTGAGAAAAATAAGCGGCAATGGACATTACAGCGATCTATGGCTGATTCTGCCGGGAATATTGCTATTCTCAATTCCTTACAGCCGACGTTCCCAGTACAAATATCTCTGCTTCCGTCTCTCTTTACTTGCCAATGTACTTTTGTTCGTCGTTCTTTTCAGCACGGGCTCGGAAGCCAGCGGATATATTTCAGCCATGATAGGGACGGCTATATGGTACGTATGCAGTCCGTCACCTAACCGTAATTATAACTTTTTCCTACTAATAGCTACTCTGATTGTTGTAGGACTGTCCACAACCGAACTGGTTCCGCCGCCTATCCGCAAGGGGTTTATCACACCTTTTGTGCTCAAAGCCTGGCCTTGCGTTGTGATCTGGATAACGATTTGCCTGGAAATGATGCATCTGGATTATTCAAAAGCGAACAAAATAAAATCATCAAATTTCCAAAAACTGATTTCATCAAATAGGCAATAAAGAAATAGAAGCATTAGTTGCCAAAGAACAAAGTAAAAAGAACCGTCAATGTCAGATCCGGAAAATACGGCCGGAGTTTAGCAATAATTTTTTCAATTGCTACTTTCATCTGCACCCGAACGGTACTTTCGCTTATTGACAGAACGTCGCTTATTTCTTTTGTTTTCAGTCCTTTTTGTCGGGCAAGAAGAAAGATCATTCTACATCGTTCAGGCAGCTCGTCAATCACTTTGGCAAGTAGTGATTCTATCTCCTGATTAGTCAGTTTGTCAACAGGTGAAGCACTTTCGCTATCTTCTATCTGAACCGGAATCTCATCCAATGAAATAGTGGCACGATGTGAATTCTTACTCAGATAATGCGAAGCTGCATTCTTTGTGACAATATAAAGGTACGCTTCCATATTTGTAATATCACGCAGTTTTTTGCGTGATTGCCAGATAGAAAAGAAAACATCCATAACAACATCGCGACAGGCTTCTTTATCTTTCAAAAAATAATAGGCAAAACGAAACACCTCATCGTAATATACTTCAAAAAGCATATTAAAAGCTTTGCGATTATCTTCAGAGACTAATCGCCCTAAATGATTTATTTCTGCATCTGCCACGGGTTCCTATTCTTGTGATTTTTATGAAATTATTGCAAATATATGAATTCCTCTCGTATATTCGTTTCCAAATAATATGAAACATTACAACTAATACACATTGACATGGAATAAACATTCTGGGGCAGCTTCACTCCTATTCGCTGTTTCGCCAACAGTTACCGCACAGTATAGAATCAACATTCAACATGATACTTATTCTTCGCCGGTGATTATTCCAAAAATAGTGACACACTGCTTTTTAGAAGCAATTTCGCCAGATAAGCGAGTAATTATGAAAGAATTCACTAACTTTGCGGCTTGATTATAAAAAGATAAAACAAACAATATATAGCGATGGAATACAATTTCAGAGAAATTGAAAAAAAATGGCATGAGAACTGGATTGCCAATCAGGTGTATAAGGTTGAGATGGACGCTGACAAACCGAAGTATTACGTATTGGATATGTTCCCATATCCTTCGGGAGCAGGACTGCATGTAGGTCATCCTCTTGGATACATCGCTTCTGATATTTATTCCCGATTCAAACGCTTGCAGGGTTTCAATGTTCTGCATCCGATGGGTTATGATTCCTATGGCTTGCCTGCCGAACAATATGCTATTCAGACAGGTCAACATCCGGAAGTAACAACAAAAAAGAATATCGCCCGTTATCGCGAGCAGATGGATAAAATCGGATTCTCCTATGACTGGAGTCGTGAGGTTCGTACTTGCGATCCGCAATATTATAAATGGACACAATGGGCATTCATCCAGATGTTCAACAGTTATTATTGCAACAATAAAAAACAAGCTCGTCCGATCAGTGAACTGATGGATATGTTTGCTGCTCAAGGGACAAAAGGCTTGAACATTGCTTGCAGCGAAGAGTTAAGCTTTACAGCTGAAGAATGGAACACCATGAGTCATGTCGAACAACAAAAAACATTGATGAATTATCGAATTGCCTATCGTGGCGAAACGATGGTTAATTGGTGTGCAAAGCTGGGCACAGTTCTTGCTAACGATGAAGTAATCAACGGCGTATCGGCTCGCGGAGGTTATCCGGTAGAACAGAAAGTGATGCGGCAGTGGTGCCTTCGCGTTTCTGCATATGCTCAACGATTACTGGATGGTTTGGATGTCATCGATTGGAGCGAATCGTTGAAAGAGACACAACGCAACTGGATCGGTCGCAGCGAAGGTGCAGAAATACGCTTCAAGGTAAAAGACAATGATTTAGAATTTACTATATTTACAACACGTGCCGACACAATGTTCGGTGTCACGTTTATGGTGTTGGCGCCGGAAAGCGAACTTGTAGAGAAGGTAACTACCGATGCGCAAAAACAAACTGTTGAGGCGTATTTGGATCGTACAAAGAAACGAACGGAACGTGAACGTATTGCTGATCGCCAAGTAACGGGTGTATTTAGCGGTGCATATGCTATTAATCCATTTACAGGAGAAGCAGTTCCCATCTGGATCAGCGATTATGTTCTGGCCGGTTATGGAACAGGAGCTATCATGGCTGTACCGGCACACGACAGCCGAGATTATGCTTTCGCCAAACATTTCAATTTACCCATTATCCCGCTTATAGAAGGATGCGATGTGAGTGAAGAAAGCTTTGATGCCAAAGAAGGGATCGTTTGCAATTCGCCACGCAAAGATACAATACCATACTGCGATCTTTCACTCAACGGACTAACAATAAAAGAAGCTATTGCTGCAACAAAAGAGTTTGTTAAGTCACATCATCTGGGGCGTGTAAAAGTAAACTACCGTCTACGTGATGCCATTTTCAGTCGCCAACGCTATTGGGGCGAACCATTCCCAATCTATTATGATGCCGATGGAATGCCTCAACCCCTGCCAGAAGACAAGCTCCCGCTGAAATTGCCCGAAGTAGATAAGTTTCTGCCTACCGAAACAGGAGAACCTCCCCTCGGACATGCTGCAAAATGGGCTTGGGACACACAAAAGAAAGAAGTCGTAGAAGTATCAAAAATTGACAATAAAACTGTTTTTGCACTCGAACTTTGTACAATGCCCGGTTTCGCCGGTTCATCAGCATACTATCTCCGTTATATGGATCCACATAACAACAAAGCGTTGGTTGATAAACAAGTTGACGAGTATTGGCGTAATGTAGACTTGTATATAGGTGGCATTGAACATGCTACAGGTCATTTGATTTATAGTCGCTTCTGGAACAAATTCCTTTACGACAGAGGCTTCGTCTGTGAAAATGAACCATTTAAGAAACTGATTAATCAAGGGATGATACAGGGACGTTCGAACTTTGTATATCGTATCAATGGTACGAATACTTTCGTTTCTCTGAATCTGAAAGATAAATATGAAGTAACGCCATTGCATGTGGATGTAAATATTGTCAGCAACGATGTGTTGGATGTTGAGGCCTTTCGCAATTGGAATCCGGAATATAAGACAGCAGAATTCGTTCTAGAGAATGGCAAATACATCTGTGGTTGGGCTATTGAAAAAATGTCGAAGTCGATGTTTAATGTAGTCAATCCGGATATGATTGTTGAGAAATATGGTGCTGATACGCTTCGTCTGTATGAAATGTTCCTCGGCCCGCTCGACCAGTCTAAACCGTGGGATACAAACGGTATCGATGGCGTTCATCGTTTTCTGAAGAAACTGTGGAGTATCTGCTTCACCAACACAGGCGAGCTGCAACTGATTGAAGGAGAACCTTCCGGAACCGAACTCAAGTCTCTTCACAAACTGATTAAAAAAGTAACATTCGATATCGAACATTTCTCATACAACACATCTGTCAGTGCATTTATGATTTGCTTGAATGAACTGAGTGCTTTGAAATGTAACAAGAAGGCTATCATTGAGCCTCTGATCATCACGCTGACTCCCTTTGCTCCCCATATTGCTGAAGAATTGTGGCACAAACTAGGACACGATACAACTGTTTGCGATGCACAATGGCCTGTATACAACGAAGAGTACCTTAAGGAGAATATGGTAACATATGCCATAGCCTTCAATGGCAAAACTCGTTTTGATATGGAAGTACCGGCAGATATGTCGCGCGACGAAGTCGGCCAGAAAGCGCTTGCTCATGAGTTTTCCGCAAAATGGATCGAAGATAAAACGCCGCGTAAAATTATTGTCGTCCCGGGAAAAATTGTAAATATTGTAATCTGACAACGATATGATTTTAACAAAGAAGAATAAACTGTACTTCACGATTCAGGATTACGTGATGATTATAGTGGGTACAATACTGTACGGCTTCAGTTTCAATGCATTCATCCTATCAAACGGCATCGTCACAGGTGGTGTGAGTGGTATCTGTGCTTTGATCTACTTTGCCACAAACCATCTTATTCCTGTTTCGGCATCGTATTTCGTGATCAATATTATACTATTACTGGTCGCTCTCAAAATATTGGGGCTTAAATTTCTAATAAGGACGATCTTTGGAGTATGCTCACTATCAGCGTCATTATCTTTCTTTGAATGGTTACTTCACGGCACTCCGCTCCTGCACGATCAACCGTTCATGTCAATCATCATTGGTGCATTCCTTTGTGGTGCCGGTTTGGGACTGGTCTTTTCTGCCAATGGAAGTACAGGTGGAACAGATATTGTGGCTGCAGTTATCAACAAATATAAGAATATCTCTATAGGACGTGCATTGTTGTTTTGTGATTTCTTCATCATCGGTTCTTCCTTCTTCTTGTTCCATGATGTCGAAAAAATAGTATTCGGTTTTGTTGAGATGTTTGTGGGTAACTACGTTCTGGACATGGTTCTTAATGGCAACCGTCAGTCAGTACAATTTCTCATATTTTCGCAAAAATATGATGAGATTGCCGACAGAATTATCCATGAACTTCATCGTGGATGTACAATCTTGGATGGCGTTGGCGGTTACTCGCGCAAACCAGTGAAAGTAGTTGTCTTATTAGCAAAAAAATCAGAATCGGTAACCATCTTCAGATTAGTCAAACAGATCGATCATCAAGCATTCATATCGCAAAGTATTGTACGCGGCGTTTATGGCGAAGGGTTTGAGCAAATCAGGACTTAAAAAGTTTCTCAGAATACAAGAGAACTTTGCTAATTACAATTATCACTTCATAAATGATCAATGTGTATTTTGATTCCGATAATCGAAAAACTTTATCAACTTACGACTCATTGATGGCATTTGCTTTTGAGCAATTAGCTCGATTGGCTCATAAACGATTTCAGGAGCGACACGAATCTTCGAACGGAATATGTCCTTGATCTGTTTTGTCGTCTGATCTGAAGGTACTGTTGTCCCGACTAGAATGCGTATACCATCCGTTCCGATTGTGTTTGTATAAACTTCGACAATATAGTTTTTAACTTCAGATATATTATCTAGCACATCATATAAAGAAGAGGGGTAGAGGGTCGTACCCTTATACTTAATCATTTGTCCCAAACGTCCTATAATCGGTCCTAAGCGAAGAGAAGTTCTCCCGCAGCCACACTTTTCAGTAAAGTGATAACATATATCACCCGTTTTAAAACGAACCATCGGCATACCTTCCACTCCCAAAGTAGTGATTGTTATTTCGCCCTGTTCATTTTCTTTGACCCGACGATTATTTTCATCCAAGAACTCAACAATAGTCAAATTCGGCTTATGATGCGCACCACACATACACTCACATTCCATAAACGACGATTGCATTTCTGTTGAGGCGTAATTACAATATAATTGCAGTTCAGGCCATATAGCCTGAAGTTTCTTTCCCAAAATATTCATTGTCAGATTGTTGTTACGGATGCTTTCGCCTACACAAAATGCTTTCTTTAATGAGCAGCAGTGATAATCTATTCCGTGAGCCCGGGCAAATTCTGCCAGCTTTATCATAAATGAAGGAACGCAAACACAGACAGTTGGTTTCATTCGCAGGATTGTATCCCATTGCAATTCCGGAATACCGTTACCAACGCGAATCATTCCAACGCCTAGCTTAAATCCGCCTAATGTACAAGCCAACCCGGCCATAAACCGACGATCGTTTGTTGCCATTTGTTGAACCACCTCGCCCTGTTTACAACCGAAAAAAGTATATGACAAAGCTTCACTCGTTGCCAAACGGTCCAAATCTCTATTAGTAAGTGCAAAAGTGACAGGATCACCCAACGTTCCGGATGTTGTCACATAATCAATAATATCATTGACAGGGACACAAAGAAAATCCATATTGTACTTCTGCAAATCCTGCTTCGTTGTTACAGGAATATTCTGCAAATCTTCAAGAGTATTGATAAAAGCAACGTCAACTCTGCTCTCCTTAAATGCTTTCTTGTAATAAGGCGAATGCTCATTCACGTATCTGAGAGTCTTCTGCATCTCCTTCTCCTGATATGTATTCACTTGTTGAGGTTCAGCAAATTGTAAATCTATAGCGTCTTGTAGCATGATATATAACTAATTTAGCCTGCAAAACTCGCGAATATTTCTGAAACATGCAATGATTTTTTCCGTTTAATAAACTTATGTCTTACTTTTACTTCCGTAATTGGACAATCTTGTATAATTTTGCACCATTATTCGTTTATTACGCCAGATGCATTCATGTGACTGACGTATATTTTTGTATATATAAAAATGAGATACGCATTGATTACCGGAGGATCAAGAGGCATTGGCCGTGCTATATGTCTTAAACTAGCATCCATGGATTATGCCGTTCTGATAAACTATTCAACGAATGTAGAGTCTGCCATCGAAACGCAGAAGCTGATTACTGATACAGGCGGGATGGCAGAACTTTTACCATTCGACGTCTCAGATCCGAAAAGTGTAGATGCTGCCTTGGAGCAATGGTGTTCGAATCATCCCGAAGAATATATCTCGGTTCTGGTGAACAACGCCGGAATCCGTCGCGATGCGCTAATGATCTTCATGCAGAATGAACAGTGGACTGACGTAATCAATACAAACTTGAATAGTTTCTTTTATGTGACGCGCCGCTTATTAAAAGACATGCTAATTCATCGTTACGGGCGTATCATTAATATAGGTTCACTATCGGGGCTGAGAGGCTTAGGAGGGCAAACAAACTATTCGGCAGCTAAAGCAGCTATGATCGGAGCCACAAAAGCACTGGCACAAGAAGTTGCGTCACGAAAAGTAACAGTAAACGTCGTTGCTCCAGGGTTTATTTCTACCAATATGACAAAAGATCTAGACGAAAAAAATCTGCAAGAAACCGTTCCCATGAAACGTTTTGGGAAGCCCGAAGAGGTAGCCGCATTGGTTGGATTTCTGGCTTCTGATGACGCAGCATATATTACGGGAGAAGTGATTTCTATAAACGGAGGGCTCTCTTAATTGACAATTAATCATTTAAAAATTTGAAAAAACGGGTAGTAATAACAGGTATAGGTATTTATTCTTCCATAGGGAAAAATATTGAAGAAGTGACAAAATCTCTTTATGAAGGAAGATCCGGCATCGGAATCGACCCTGAACGTACAGCTTATGGCTATCGTTCATCGTTGACCGGAATATTGGAACGTCCGAAACTAAAAGGACTGCTTGAGCGTCGTTTACGCATTTCACTGGCAGAACAAGGCGAATATGCCTACATGGCTACACGTGAAGCCATGCAAACAGCCGGATTGGACAACGAATATATGCTACATAATGAAGTAGGGATACTGTATGGTAACGATTCCACAGCCAAAGCAGTCATAGAATCAAACGATATCATTCGCAAGGAAAAAGACACAATGATGGCTGGTTCAGGAGCTATCTTCCAATCCATGACATCAACTGTGTCAATGAATCTGGCGACAATTTTCAAACTGCGGGGAATCAATATGACTATCAGTGCAGCTTGCGCCAGTGGTTCTCACTCTATAGGATTAGGATATCTGCTTATTAGCCAGGGAATGCAAGAAATGATTCTGTGTGGAGGTGCACAAGAAGTAAATGTCTATTCGATGGGGAGTTTTGATGGACTGGGGGTATTCTCCGTCCGGATGGAGAATCCGACAACAGCATCTCGCCCTTTTGATGCGAGCCGTGACGGATTGGTTCCCAGTGGTGGTGCTGCAAGTCTTATTTTAGAAGAATACGAACATGCTCTTAAACGCGGAGCTACAATATATGGAGAAGTGTTAGGCTATGGTTTCTCATCAAACGGAGAACAGATATCGCAGGCAAGCGAAGTAGGTTCGGCTATTTCTATGCAACGAGCATTGAATGCATCAGGATTGAAACCTTCAGATATTGATTACATCAACGCGCATGCAACTTCCACTCCACAAGGTGATCGTTGCGAAGCTATTGCACTAAACAGAATGTTTGCTGCTTTTCGTACGCCTATCAGTTCCACCAAATCAATGACAGGGCACGAATGTTGGATGTCAGGTGCAAGTGAAATCGTCTATTCACTTTTAATGATGAAGAATAGCTTCATTGCTCCAAACATCAATTTTGAAACTCCGGATGAAACGGCTGTAAACTTAAATATCATAACACGCACCAAAGAACAACCGATACACACATTCCTTTCCAATTCTTTCGGTTTTGGAGGAACAAACAGTGCCCTTATAGTGAGTAAAGCAGATAAATGGAAAAACAATATATGAACAGAAAAGAAATAGAATCGAAAGTCAATCAATTCCTGATTAATGATTTTGAAATTGATGAAAACGCCATCAGGGAAGAGGCATTGTTGAAGGATGATCTAGGAATTGATAGTTTGGATTATGTAGATATTGTTGTGATTGTTGAGCGTACTTTCGGATTCAAAATAAAGCCTGAGGAGATGGCTATCGTGCACACTCTGAAAGAATTTTACGACTATATAGACGGGAAAGCCCATTCCTAACATGGCAGAATACACACAGCCAGAATGGTCCGGCAAAACCGGAGGGTATGCGATTGGGCAAAAATCTCTTATCTGGTTGCTTAAGGTAGCCGATGTGCGCATTGCTTATGCAATGATGGCACTAGTAATTCCTTTTTATATGCTTTTTGCCCATAAAAGCTATGTGGCTATCTATCATTATTTCAGAAAAAGACATTACTATCCGATGCTGAAAGCATTTGCCTGGACTTACAAGAACTATTACCGTTTTGGACAAGTAATACTAGACCGATTCACGGTTTATGCAGGACAAAAACGACATTTCAAAGTAGAGATTGAAGGAGACGAGTTGTTCCGCGAATTGCTTCATGGCAAGAAGGGCTTTATTATTGCCAGTTCACACGTGGGCAATTTTGAACTGAACGGTTATCTGATGCGCCAGAATGAAAAACCCATCAATGGATTAATCTTTGGAGGTGAAACTAAAGTGGTCCAAAAATATCGTAACTCAATACTAAACAGTAATAATGTACACCTAATTCCTGTAAAGGAAGATATGTCGCACGTCTTTCTCATCAATAAAGCGCTTACCAATGGTGAAATTATAAGCATGCCTTCGGATCGCACTTTCGGAAGCAACAAGTGCATAGAATGTAACTTCTTAGGAGGGAAGGCTTGTTTTCCGATAGGTGCATTTGTCTTGGCAGAACAATTTGATATTCCAATTGTCACGATGTTTGTGATGAAGGAATCGACATTCTCATACCATATATACACTTCACTCATTAAGATAGAAGACAAAGGACTAAGCAAAAAAACCAAGATTGAGCAGATGATGCAACTCTTTGTAAAGAATTTGGAAGACATCATCAGAAAATATCCCGAACAATGGTTTAACTACTATGAGTATTGGAAATCATGAAGCAGCACAATTTTACCTCGGCATCAAAAAACGATTTCCAGGAAAAAGCGCTAGAGTATATTGATGTACTAAATTTGCTGCCGCAGCGTCCGCCGTTTATAATGATTGATCATCTTATCCATTTTGATCCAATAATTACGCAGACGCGCTTTACCATCCGAAAAGAAAATATGTTCCTCCAACCGGACGGTCATTATGAAGAGGCTGGATTGATAGAAACAATTGCACAGAGCTGTGCCGCCCGCATGGGATACATCGAAATGCTTAAACACAGTAATTCCATCAAGCTGGGTTTCGTAGGAATGATCAAAGAGATGAGTATTTTACGGGCACCTCACTTAGGCGAAGTGCTCAATACTACAATAAGTGTGATTGCTGAAATATTTCATACCACATTAGTAAAAGCAAAAATTGAAGTCGGAAGTGAAATTATTGCCACTTGCGAGATGAAAATATATTTATCAGATATTGAACATCAAAATGACAAAACTAGTGGAGAAAGAGAGGGAAAGTAAGGTAGTCTTAAAATCATCGAAAATAATCAACATCCGTTTCAGTGAAGTCGATTCGATGAATATCGTATGGCACGGCTCATATGCACTCTATTTTGAAGATGCACGCGAACAGTTTGGCCGCGATTATGGACTAGGTTATCTGGACTTCTTTAAGAACGGCTGTTATGCTCCTTTAGTAGAACTATCATTTCAATACAAGAAACCCTTGATATATGGACAGCAGGCATACGTCGATATCTTGTTTCGCAATGTTGCGGCAGCGAAAGTTATCTTCGATTACGAGATTCATGCACTTGACGATGACAGTCTTGTTGCTACAGGTTCCTCTGTACAAGTCTTTTTGGACAAGCAGTATCACTTATTATGGACTAACCCGCCATTCTATGACGCATGGAAAAAAAAATACAAACTATTATGATTGTAGTAACAGGGAATAATATTGTATCAGCTTTGGGATTTACAAGCGAAGAAAACTACCTGAACTTCAAAAGAGGTAAAAGTGGACTTCGTTTTCATAAAAGCCTTTTTCACTTGGAAGAACCTGTGGTTGCTTCAGCAGTAAACAGTAGATTACTAAACTTACATTTTACAAAAATAGCTGAAGCCTACAACAATCACAAAAATTATACTCATCTGGAAAAGATGGCCATTGTGTCCATTGCCGATGCATTAAAGCAAAATAAGGTAGACATGAAGAGCAATAAGGTACAACTATTCTTGTCTACAACAAAAGGAAACATTTTCTTGCTTGGTTCCAAGTATAGTCGATATCCATCGAGCGCATCCACGCTGGCTGGGACAGCCAAAAGAATTGCCAGATTCTTTGGAAATGGGACAGAGCCGATCGTCATCTCCAATGCTTGTACATCCGGCATTTGTGCACTGGTTGCTGCACGCCGAGCAGTAATGTCAAAACGAATAGATACGGCTGTTGTTGTAGGGGCAGACATGCTTTCACGCTTCGTCACCTCTGGATTCCAATCATTCAAAGCGCTCAGTAGTGAACCTTGCAAACCCTTTGATAAAGAACGCAAGGGACTGAACTTGGGCGAAGCGGCTGCAACCATGATACTGCAAAATAAAAGAGAGAATAAAACAGTCAAAAATAGTGTTTGCCTCGAAGCAGGTGCCGTTAGCAATGACGCCAACCATATCTCCGGACCTTCGCGTACAGGCGAGGGTTTATTTCTCGCACTAAAAAGCTGTTTGCAAGGATTTAAGTCAGAACAGATAGCGGTAGTCAATGCGCACGGAACAGCTACTGTCTATAACGATGAGATGGAATCGATTGCGTTAACAAGAGCAGGTCTGACAAAAGTGCCAGTCAATGCGCTGAAAGGTTATCTGGGGCACACGCTGGGTGCAGCAGGCATACTCGAAAGCATCATTACAATGCGTTCACTGTGCGAAGGGTTGCTTTTACCCACGAAGGGCTATAATGTATCCGGCGTTACCTATCCGATAGATATTGTGAAAGAGCCGCGCCACACCGACAAATCGTATGCTGTAAAAATGCTTTCAGGATTTGGTGGATGTAATGCGGTCATGTTGTTTTCCATTCATCATGATACAAAATGAATGTCCATATCGTAAACAGCTGCCAGATCTTTGATCGAAAGTTTCAATATGGCGAAAAAATACTGATTGACCGTTCAAATGAACAGGAAAGCCTCACCGAGTTCTTATCCGCAATATATCGTGAAATGAATCTCGATTATCCAAAGTTCTTCAAGATGGACCTGCTTTGCAAAGCCGGTTTTTTAGCATCAGAAGCATTGACAAACAGGAACTTTGATAAAACGACACAAAAAGCAGATATGGGACTTATCCTTTTCAACAGTGTCTCGTCAATTGATACTGATGAAAAATATCAGCAAACGATCCGTAAAGAAGAATGTTTTCCCAGCCCTGCACTATTTGTCTACACATTGCCCAACATCGTAACGGGCGAACTTGCCATCCGGAACAAAATTCTAGGAGAATCGATGTTCTACGTATTAGAAAAATACGACCTCGACAGAATCATGGAAATCATAACAGATACCTTCAATGACTCGACACTATGTTCGGCACTCTGTGGTTGGCTGGACGTTGCCTATGAAAAGGCCAATGTGCATATGTTTCTAGTGGAAAGGAATCGTTTGTTCCGATAATTATCCATCACCGGATAAGAAGGACAACCTTTTCTAAAATAACTCTAAATTAATAACTCAGTCCGCAAGGATTACATATATAAGAAGTGAATCATGGAAGAATTAATGCTTGAATTAAAGAATGAAATTATCAAAGTATTAAACCTTGAAGGCATAAAGCCTGAAGATATAAATGACGACGACGAAATGTTCAGCAAAGGGTTGGGTTTAGATTCAATTGATGCGCTGGAATTGATTGTGATGCTTGAAAAAAATTATGGAATCAAACTAACCGATCCGGCAAAAGGCAAAGAAATATTCAAATCCATCCGCATAATGGCGGAATATGTAACCGCAAACCGCAAAAAATAAACATTGACGATGAATAGCGGCAATGAAATTCTGGTGACTGGATCGGGTATTATCACGGCACTTGGCATAGGCAAAGATGCTACATGGGATGCTTTGGTTAACAAACGCTCCGGCATCGCACCTGTCAAATATCTACAGTCGTCGCATGGGGAATTTCCTGTGGGTGAAGTGAAGCTTTCGAACGAGGAGATGCGTGCCTTATTGCATATCAGACCGTCGACCACTACCGTACGCTCTTCGTTACTAGGCATCATTGCGCTGGAAGAAGCGCTGGAAGAAGCCGGCATCAAGCCATCCTATGCTAAAGAACGCGTTGCTCTGATATCAGGCATCACTGTCGGAGGAATGGATCAGACGGAGCTCGTCTACCAGAAACTTTTCGAAACAGAAACCTACAATGACTATATCGACCTGAACGACTGCGGTGGATGCACCGAGCAGATAGCCGACTATTTCAACGGATTTTCCAGTGTTTCAACTATTGTTACCGCCTGTTCATCAGCAGCAAATGCCCTGATTATGGCATCAAACATGCTCAAAACAGGCGAAGCGGATATTGTTGTCGCCGGTGGATGCGAATGCCTTTCTATCTATCACTTTAACGGTTTCCATACCCTAATGATTCTCGATAATGAACTATGCAAGCCATTCGACCAGCACCGCAAAGGCATCAATTTGGGCGAAGGAGCTGCTTATCTGGTACTGGAGACGACCGAACATGCCGTCAAACGCGGTGCAACCAGCAGAGGCAAATTAGCCGGTGCTTGCAATGCTTGCGATGCCTTCCACCTAACAGCCTCATCCCCGAACGGAATTGGCCCTTATCTAGCCATGAAAGGTGCTATAGAAAATGCAGGATTGAAGCCTTCAGCTATTGATTATATCAATGCACACGGCACTGGAACTCCAAACAACGATCTGACAGAAGGAATTGCCTGTATGCGATTGTTTGATAAAGTACCGCCCATCGCTTCGATCAAAGCTTTTACCGGACATACGACCAGCGCTGCCGGAGCCGTTGAAGGCGTTATATCGCTCCTAGCTTTGGAAAATAACTATATGCCTGTCAACCTAAACTTCAGTCAGCAAATGGAAGAACTCAACTTCTCACCTGTCAGCAATCCTCTGCCCAAAAAACCACTCAAATACATTCTTTCGAACTCCTTTGGCTTTGGAGGCAATGACTCGTCGATCATCTTCGCAAGTAACAAATGACTATTATCCTGAACAATCGCAGGTATGAGTAATAGACTCGCTTTTATACAAGGAGCCGCTCATATTTCCATACAAAATCCTCTATCGGACGAATGGTTTGATGCGCCTCTGCGCTATCACCAGCTACTGGTACCAACAATCGATCCGAAGTTCAGCGATTATCTGCCGCCGCTGGTATCACGTCGTATGTGCAACCTTATCAGACGAGCCGTCATAACCTCGCGCGTCGCTCTAAATGAAGCACACATTGAGGTGCCTGACGCTATCATTAGCGGAACAGGACTAGGCTGCATCGGAAACACCGAGAAGTTTTTGAATGCCATCAACGAGAACGGCGAGGAGATGTTGCCTCCTTCATATTTCATGCAATCCACACACAATGTCCTCAGCTCATCCATCGCTATCGATCTGAAGTGTCATTGCTATAACAACACCTTCGTTCATCGAGGCACATCGTTCGAACAAGCTCTTTACGACACAACTTTAATACTCAATCAAGAATCCATCCATAATGTGCTTGTGGGCGGTTTTGATGAAATGACGTCGAAGTATTTTGAATTAATGGCCAAAGCGGGTTATTGGAAAAGGGTAGAAGAGGGGTTCGATGAAGAGCAACCCTGTTTTGCCGGCGAAGTAGCTGCCAGTTTTGTCGTGTCTGACAAAAAAACACCACAAACAACTTGTTGCATCGAAGGAATAAAATTGTTATACAAACCTTCCGTCGCCACCTTCAATAAGACCATCAATCAACTTCTTGCCAAAAGTGAACATACGCCTGCCGACGTAGAATTACTACTTACCGGAATCAATGGTAATGTTAAAAACGACACTGTCTATCGACAACTAGGACTCTCTCTGTTTGATGCAAACATATGTAACACGTATAAAGATCTTTTCGGAGAATCATTTACGGCTCCTGCAATGGGACTATATGCACTGTCACGCTGTTACGCAAAAAAAACAGTTCCTCCCTATTGGCACTCAAAGAATTCTTCTTTTGGTGAAAAAGGAAAAGTATCACTAATACTGAATCATTGGAACGGGAAATCCTGTTCTATCATTTTACTGTCGGGATGCTGAAGTTATTGTCTTTATCTATCACACAGTCACTTTTCCTGGTAGCATCGCAGATCCTTCTGAAGATAGCTATTAGCCGCATGGAATCCTTCAGTTTCACGTGGAAATTCTTTAAGTCGGCGATAATGAACTGGTCGTTGGCCTGTTCAGGAATAAGTATTGTTGTGGCTTCTCTGATATGGTTTTACATACTAAAACATTTCGAATTTTCTGTAGCGTATCCTCTAATCAGCATCAGTTACATCTTTGGAATGCTGGCGTCAATATATATATTTCACGAAATTGTACCTGTCACACGCTGGATAGGTGTGTTTCTGATTATGAGCGGCGTATTCTTCATCACACGATAATACTACATCATTATGTTTAGAACATATATCATTACTATCTTTCTGTCGTTATTGACTTGTATGACATCGGCACAAATTTATCGCAACGCTTCCATAGCAGAGGAAAAACAGATCAATGAAAAAGTTTCTGCCAATGCGATTTCAATGAAAACAATGACATGCAACTTCGAACAGATAAAAGAACTTTCTTTCCTTAATGATAAAAGCATTTCCAAAGGTTTGCTATTCTATAAAAAACCAAACAAGATCAGGTGGGAATACAAACATCCCTATTCGTATATCTTTATCATGAATGGAGAAAAGGTGATTCTTCAATCCGAGAACAACAAAAACGAGATTAATCTGAACTCCAGCAAACAATTTCAACAAATTAGCAAGATCATTCTCGGAGGTGTTAGTGGAAACGGATTGACGAATTCAAGCGATTTTCATATCTTCTTCTATACTTCCAATGAAGATTATAAACTCCAGCTACAACCACTGAAGAAAGAGATTAAAAGCCTTTTCAGTCAGATAAACCTGTTTGTAAACAAAGGTGACGGCAGTATAAACAAAGTGGAGATGATAGAAAAAACCGGCGACAAAACGATCATACGTTTCCTGTCAATGAAGCGCAATATGCTTTTGAATGATGAAGTCTTTTCTCATTAATTTTTTTCTATTGATTCTCCTTGCAGCCTGTTCTACAGACAAAACGTTAATTTCCGGAGAACCGTTAAGTCTACCATTGTGGACCACCACACTGGTACAAGATTCTGTCATGAATACCTACCAGATAACACTGCAGATTGGAGAAAAAAACATGACAGGAATATGTCTGTTGAAAAAAACTGGAGACAAGTGGAATGGATCCTTAATCAATGAATTCGGTATTAAAGCTTTCGATTTCACATCCGATGAGGGGATGACACATCTACACCATACCGTATCTTTCCTCGACAAGTGGTATATTCGTAGAACTATCGAACAAGATTTGCATTATCTGTTTAATATAGATGCAACGAAAACCGGCAATGAAAAGAAACGATATATACGTCGTAAAAGTCCGACATCATTCATCCTAGTAAATCGGATTCATCATATTCAATACTCGTTTAATAGAATACCAGAAACAAAATAATGCTCAATAATCATCTATATACAGTAGTCTGTTCAGAAAAACAGGAAACGTTATACTATGTTGAAGTGGCGTTGAATCCAGAGAACATAATCTATAAATCGCATTTTCCGGGCAAACCCATAACACCCGGTGTCTGTATTATACAAATGCTAAAAGAACTTGTCGAGATGATAAAAAAGCAATCGTACATGATCTTTGAGGTCAAAAATGTGAAGTTTCTGAAAATTATCGACCCTATTGAAAACAGTCCGATAGACTTTTTCATCGCTCTCATTGATGAAAAAGGTATTCTACACGTATCTGCCGAAATAAAACGTGAAGAAGAGACTTTCGCCAGACTAATTCTTTTTTTGTCAGAATCACATGCATAATGCGTTACTGCGTAGTAATCCCGACATATAACAACGCTACAACTATCGCTCAGATAGTCAGTAGAACACTCCGGTACACCCCAGATATCATCGTTGTCAACGATGGTTCCACCGATCAAACAATCAACAACCTTTCAATATTTAAAGAGCAAATTCATCTTATTTCCTATCCTATAAATCGCGGCAAAGGTTACGCCATATCAAAAGGCTTTGATAAAGCCGAAGCACTCGGTTATACCCATGCCATAACACTTGATTCCGATGGGCAACACTACCCCGAAGACATCCATCTCTTTATAACAGCGGCCGAGAAGCATCCTGATGCAATGCTCGTCGGATACCGTTGTCCGGTTGAGAATGTTCCTCCAAAGAATACTTTTGCCAACAAGTTCGGCAACTTTTGGTTTACCGTCCAAACAGCAAGACAAAACGTCGATACACAATGCGGTTATCGCCTTTACCCCTTGCAAAAGATGCACGGTTTGCGTCCCACCACATCTCGTTATGAAGCAGAACTTGAGCTTCTGGTCCGTATTGCGTGGCGCGACTATCCAATCTACTCTGTACCTATACGAGTATACTATCCGCCAATCGAACAGCGTATTTCTCACTTCCGACCTGGTATAGATTTTCTTCGAATCAGCATTCTGAATACCCTATTGACACTGTCAGCCATCGTTTACGGCTATCCATCCATGTTTTTCTACCATTATCGTCTATCTAGGCAATCATGACACGATTCTTTCTATCCTTATATGATTTCTTCATACATAACAGAGGAAAATTGTTCAGTTTCCTCATTATTCTAATCGCATTACTGGGTTATGCCGCTTCACGTATCCATTTCAAAGAAGATATTTCGAGTTTTTTGCCAATAAGCAAAGAAAACAACCGAATTAATGATGCTTATAAATACGTAGCCACAACCAATAACATCATCGTCTACGTTGCGGCAAAAGATTCTTCAGAGGAATCAGAAAATCTGCAGATTGACGCTATCGATCAATTAGCGGAGCGATTGCAAAATGTTGATACGGCTAAGGTAGTCAAAAGCCTTTTCTATAAAGCAGATCAACAAGATCTTCTAGGAATCAGTTCATTCATCACCGAAAACCTTCCTTACTTTCTGACCGACAGCGATTATCAACGCATGGATTCGCTGATTACGCCTAAAGCCATTGGAAAGAAACTTGCGGCCGACAAACAGATGTTAACTTCTCCCATTGGTCTGTTCATGCGCCAAAGTCTACTGCAAGATCCCTTGCAATTGTCACTTCCTGTCATCGCACGACTCCAAAACTTCCATTTTGGCAATCAGTTCAGACTTTATCAGGACCATCTTTTTATGAAAAATGGAGAAGCTTTACTGATAATAGAGTGCAAGACATCTATCAGCGAAACATCCGAAAACAGCCGATTTCTCTCTTTGCTAGACAGACAGATGAAAGAGATCGAACAAGGAATGCAAGGAAAAGTAAAAATACATAGTTTCAGTGCCTCGGCTATAGCAGTTGGAAACGCCAATCAAATCAAGAAAGATACACTGATATCAAGTGTTTTGGCTGTATTGATAGTGCTGGGTTTGCTCATCTATTCATTCCGTAATGCCAAGCACATACTCCTTCTATTCTCATCGGTCCTGTTTGGCGGGTTATTTGCGATTGCAGTACTCTCACTTATCCGGAGTGAAGTATCTATCATTGCTATAGGAATAAGCTCTATCATCTTTGGCATTGCCGTCAACTATCCGCTGCATTTCATCGACCATTATCACCATACGCCCAACACCCGTATGGTCATCAAAGACATCGTTGAACCACTGACTATCGGTAACATTACAACGGTGGGCGCATTCTTAAGTCTGATATTCATCTCTTCGCAAGCCATGGCCGATCTCGGTTGGTTCGCCTCTCTTCTACTAATCGGCACCATTCTATTTGTTCTTCTTTTTCTTCCTCACTTACTTGACATATGTGGTGAAAAAATCAATCCAGCACATCCGTCGATTATCACAAAAATGGCATCGCTGACATTAGAAAAGAACAGATACGTTGTATGGACAGTACTCATTCTGACCGTTGTATTGGCCTGTTTCAGCTTTGGAACCTCATTTGAGACAGAAATGCAAAAAATAAACTACATGACCAAGGAGCAACAGTACGAATACGATCGTATGACGGCACTACTGAATGCTAATCAGCAAACTATCTACTGCGTTACCGAAGGAAAAACATTTGACGACGCACTTACTCATAATGAATCATTACAATCAACACTTCAAAATTTAAAAAATGATGGAATAATAACACGCATAACCGGAATCAACGGTATGATTCCTTCGCAAAAACTCCAATACTACCGTATCAAACAGTGGAACACTTTCTGGGCAAAGCATCGCGCAGAGGTAATAGAAACTATCCGTAAAGAAGGCAGTATCCTCGGTTTCAGACCCGAAAGTTTCGTCGCTTTTGACAACCTTATTAACCGCGAATGGAATATTCAGAATGATTCCTCTTTCTTTTCTCCTATAAAAAATAAGATTACCCATTCGTATTGTATAGAGACACATAATAAGACGCTTCTTATCAATATTCTGTACACGCAAAAAGCAAACATCAACCATCTAGAGTCCCATCTCAACAAACTCAACAATCATATCGTGGCATTTGATGCGGGTTCTATCACACGACGGATGATTTTCTCTCTTTCCGACGACTTCAATTATGTATTGTATGTCTGCGCCTTTATCGTCTTTGCATTCCTGATCCTCTCAATGGGGCGCCTAGAATTGGCGCTAATATCCTTTATTCCTTTAACTGTAAGCTGGTTTTGGATTCTCGGTCTAATGAATATCTTCGATATAAAATTTAATATAGTCAATATTATTCTCGCCACATTCATTTTTGGTCAGGGTGATGATTATACAATCTTCATGACCGAAGGGCTCATGTACGAATATGCATACCGCAAAAAGATGCTCGCCTCTTATAAGAACAGCATCATGCTTTCATCGTTGATTATGTTCATTGGCATCGGAATGCTCATATTTGCCAAGCATCCTGCAATACGTTCATTAGCAGAAGTAACCATTATCGGAATGATCTCGGTAGTTGCAATGGCTTACATATTTCCACCGTTATGTTTTGCACTCCTGACAAAGCAAGGAGGAAAGATACGGCAAATACCTGTTACTTGCAAGAATCTGTTCGCGACAATCCTGTCGTTCGTTGTATTCCTTGTATGCAGCGCTTTGATTACAGGTTATGGGTATATCCTCTTTTATGGAAAAAAGACAGCTGCAAAAAGAGTCAAATATCACCAATTGCTATGTAAGGTAGCGTCATGGATTGTCTTCCACATACCTCAGGTACGCACTATCTACGAAAACAATGTCGGCGAAACATTTAAAAAACCCGGCGTCATCATTTGTAACCATCAGTCGTATTTTGATTTAATATGCATCATGATGCTCACCCCCAAACTGGTCATATTAACAAACGATTGGGTTTGGCATTCGCCATTCTATGGACGTCTTATCCGATTTGCCGATTTTCTCCCCATTGCTGAAGGATTAGACAAGACCATCGAAAAACTGAAGCCGCTATTTTCCGAAGGCTATTCTGTAATGATTTTTCCTGAAGGCACACGATCGGAAGATTGCAACATCCTTCGTTTCCACCGAGGAGCCTTTTATCTGGCAGAAAAATTAAAACTAGATATTATTCCTGTACTTATACATGGTGTAGGACATGTTTTGCCTAAAAAAGAATGGATTATGCGAAAAGGAGTCTTTCATATTCACATTCTTAATCGAATTACTCCAAATGACAGTCGTTTCAGTAACGATTATATTGTCCGCTCCAAAGAAATCCGCCATTTCTACATCAAGCAATACGAAACTTTAGCCGCTAGAATAGAGAATGCCGATTATTACGCAGACCTTGTACTCCACAATTACATTTATAAAGGTCCAGCCATAGAGCACACTGTAAGAAAAAACCTCAAACAAAATAAAAATTATGCAGTGCTCATCAATTCAATTCCTAACGAGGGCAACTATACAATAAATGACACCAAAGGGTATGGTGAAGCAGCATTGCTGCTGGCTTTAGTAAGAAGAAATCTTGAGGTGACGTGTATTCTTCCCGATTCTGATCATTTTGAGTTGGCATCAAACTGTTCGTCCATTCCTTCTAATCTACATTTCAGTATTGCTAAAGATTGTAAACCAAACCAATAGTATATTCCTAAAGAGGATGGAAATATAAGACAAATTTTCCTAACTTTGCCGTTATTACTTTTTACATTATATTGAACATGAACAAACTCATTGTCCTTCTTTCTTCAATCCTGCTCTTTTGCAGTTTCACAATAAGCGCGCAAACAAGCAAGAACCCTATTTTAAAAGGGTGGTACGCCGATCCTGAAGCCATCATTTATGATCATACCTATTGGATTTATCCAACATATAGCGCACCTTATGAAAAGCAGACCTTTTTTGACTGTTTTTCCTCCAAGGATCTCATAAATTGGACAAAACATCCAAACATCATTGATACCACTGCCGTTAAATGGGCAAAAAAAGCCATGTGGGCTCCCTCTGTTATACACAAAGATGGAAAGTACTACTTCTTCTTTGGAGCAAATGATGTCCATCAGGGGGAAACAGGAGGAATTGGTGTTGCTGTAAGCAACCAGCCGGAAGGCCCATACAAGGATCTGATTGGCAAACCATTGATCAATGAGATTGTTAACGGTGCACAACCTATCGATCAGTTTGTATTCCATGACGACGATAATACTTATTACCTTATCTATGGCGGTTGGCGGCATTGTAATGTAGCTCTCCTGAGCAATAATTTTAAGCAATTGAAAAGTTTTCCAAACGGAGAAAAATTCAAAGAGATAACACCTGAAAACTATGTTGAAGGTCCATTCATGTTTAAACGCAATGGCAAATACTACTTTATGTGGAGCGAAGGAGGATGGACAGGGCCTAATTACTGTGTAGCTTATGCGATAGGAGCTTCGCCTCTCGGCCCGTTCAAACGTATCGGTAAAATATTGCAGCAAGATCCTAAAGTTGCAACAGGAGCCGGACATCATTCAGTAATCCATATTCCGAACACCGACAAATACTACATCGTTTATCATCGCCGTCCGCTAGGTGAAACAGATGGCAATCATCGTGTCACCTGTATTGACAAAATGGAGTTTGATGCCAACGGCTTTATCAAGCCTGTACAGATCACTTTTGAAGGTGTAAAGGCCCGTAGACTAAAATGAAATATATTCGGTTGCATTTGTATTTACAAATAGAATGCGTAAATTTGTAATCGAACTAAAGAAAATAAACAAAATATATGTCGACACGAATATTTCACGAAATTGTTTATGGACCGGTACATAGTCGCCGCTTAGGTGTATCTCTGGGTGTGAATCTTCTTCCGTCTGATGGAAAACTTTGTACTTTTGATTGCGTCTATTGCGAATGTGGTAGAAACGCCGAACGCCATACCCACACAAAACTGCCTTCACGCGAAGAAGTGAAAACAGCTTTAGTGCAAAAACTTATAGAAATGAAAGGCAATGGCATTGTACCCAATGTTATCACTTTCGCCGGTAACGGAGAACCGACTATGCATCCAGCATTCGAAAGTATTATCGATGACACGATTGCAACACGTAACGAGTTCTTTCCCGATGCGAAGATTGCCGTCCTTTCTAACTCTACAACACTAGATAAAGAAAGTGTCTTTCGCGCATTAAACAAAATTGAAGACAATATCATGAAGCTAGACTCCGTGCTAGACAGTCGTATTCAACAAATGAATGCACCAAATATACCAAAGTTCAATTTCGCCCGCCTTTTAGAACAGCTTTGCAGGTTTAATGGAAATGTAATCATACAGACTATGTTTCTGAAAGGTGAAATAGAAGGTGTAAAAGTGGATAATACGACCGAAGAAGAAATATCCGGATGGTTGGAAGCATTAAAACAAATCAAACCCAAACAAATAATGATTTACACAATTGACCGCGAAACGCCCGTGAAAACACTATATAAAGTGTCGCGCGAAGAAATGGAAAAAATAGCAAATCGCGCAAGAACATTAGGTTTTGAAGTATCAATCTCGGCTTAAAAAGAAAAGGAAAACAAAGAGAATAGGTACAACCAAAGAAGTTAATCGCTAACTTTGGCCGTCTAAATAGTGTGAATATGGTACAGCATTTTGATTTCTTAGTGATTGGTTCGGGCATAGCAGGAATGAGCTTTGCCTTAAAAGTAGCTGAAAGAGGGAAAGTGGCTATTATCTGTAAAACAGATCTAGAAGAAGCGAATACCTATTTTGCTCAGGGAGGTATTGCATCGGTAACAAATCTGAAAGTAGATAATTTTGATAAACATATCGAAGATACAATGATTGCCGGTGACTGGCTTAATAACCGTGAAGCTGTCGAAATGGTTGTACGAAAGGCTCCAAGCCAGATACAAGAACTTATAAAATGGGGTGTAAACTTTGATAAAAAAGAAAATGGAGAATTTGATCTTCACCGCGAAGGAGGTCATTCTGAATTTCGTATTCTTCATCATCAGGACAATACTGGGTCCGAAATCCAGCTCAGTCTGATCAAGGCAATCCAACAACATCCTAACATTACCATATTCAATCATCATTATGCAGTCGAAATTATCACACAGCACCATCTGGGGATTATCGTCACACGATATACGCCGGGCATTAAGTGCTATGGAGCCTATGTCCTTGACGAAGCTACTGGGAAAGTAGACACATTCCTCTCCAAAGTCACTGTGATGGCAACAGGTGGATGTGAAGCTGTATACCGCAATACAACAAATCCATTGATTGCAACCGGAGACGGTATCGCTATGGTTTATCGCGCTAAAGGTGCTGTAAAAGATATGGAGTTTATCCAGTTTCATCCGACAGCACTCTTCCACCCTGGTGACCGCCCATGTTTCCTCATTACTGAAGCGATGCGTGGCTATGGAGGTGTTTTGCGTACAATGGACGGAAAAGAGTTCATGCATAAATATGATAAACGATTGTCGTTGGCACCACGAGATATAGTTGCCCGCGCTATTGATCACGAAATGAAACAACGAGGCGATGATCATGTATATCTGGATGTAACATATAAAAATCCGGAGGAGACAAAAAAACATTTCCCGAATATCTATAAAAAGTGCTTGAGCATTGGCATCGACATTACGAAAGATTTCATTCCTGTAGCACCCGCTGCTCATTATCTGTGCGGAGGGATCTGTGTTGATCTGGACGGGCAGTCAAACATTCGTCGCCTTTATGCAATTGGCGAATGTTCATGTACAGGCCTCCACGGGGGTAATCGTTTAGCATCAAATTCACTCATTGAAGCTGTTGTTTATGCTGACGCAGCTTCCAAGCATGCGCTCAGTGTACTTGATCGATACGACTTCAATACTGACATCCCTGAATGGAATGATGAGGGGATGATTACCAACGAAGAGCGCGTATTAATTACCCAAAGCATGAAAGAAGTCAATCAGATCATGGAAGCTTATGTAGGCATTGTTCGTAGTAACGTTCGTCTGACCCGTGCATGGAATCGTCTGGATATCTTATATGAGGAGACCGAAAGTCTTTTCAAGCGCGTCAAAACATCACGAGAACTATGCGAATTACGTAACATGATTAATGTAGGCTATCTGATAACACGTCAAGCAATGGAGCGTAAAGAGAGTCGAGGGTTACATTATACAATTGATTATCCACCAACAACAAAACCCAATTTGTAACAAGATATGACTTCCGGATTTCTATTGACATTAACACTCCTGCCACTGTTAAAAAAGGCAGGAGATCCGCCTAACAGACACAATTTATATTAGACCTTTCTGAATCTCTGGAACGTAGGTCAAGATCCTTTTGCACCATATAGATTCAATATTTTTCTTTCAAAACTATAGACTAAAATAAGTCTGTACCATGATGAAATATAATTTTTTAATTGTGAAAAGTATATTGAACATTAATGGAAATTGAAGGCCTTTCAGGGTAATATTGAAAACAGAAGATCAATATATATTGCTAAGTTTGAACTCGCTAACAAGGAAATATCATGAAGCAAAACAAATACAAGATAATAAATGGGCAATTGTTAACCCCATCTGGAATTATGAAGGATGGAATAGTTTGCGTTGACGGAAACCGTATTGTTGAAATAGGACAAATGAATATTGACTTTCCTGATTCCATAATTATCAATGCTCACGGCAATTACATTTCTCCGGGGTTCATCGATCTTCATACCCATGGTGCAGGAGGTGCAGATTTCATGGATGAGACACCGGAGGCCTTTCTGACTATCGCCGAGATGCATGCTAAACATGGAACAACAGGGCTCTATCCTACAACGCTCTCTTCTACACGTGAACACATTCTGAACACCATCACAACTTACGAAAAAGCAAAGGCAATAAACGATAAAGGAAGCGCCTTTATGGGACTTCATCTGGAAGGTCCCTATTTCTCGATGAACCAGCGTGGCGCTCAAGATCCCCGTTTCATTCGCAATCCTCAGCCTGAAGAGTATTTACCCATAATCGATGCCGGACCATGCATCAAACGTTGGAGTTCCGCGCCAGAACTAGATGGTGATGAAGCGTTTGTCAAGGTTTTACTTAAAAAAGATATTCTACCGGCCATTGCGCATTCGGATGCCATATATGAAGAAGTTCTTGCCGCTTGGAAACGGGGTTACAGACATATTACTCATCTGTATTCGGGAATGTCAGGGGTAACACGCCGTAAGGGTTTCCGTTTTGCCGGTGTGATTGAATCGGCTTTTCTTATTGATGAAATGACGGTAGAGATTATTGCAGACGGATGTCATCTTCCTGCCAGTTTACTTCAGTTGATATATAAATTTAAAGGGCCTGATAAAATTGCATTGATAACAGATTCCATGAGAGGGGCCGGAATGCCCGAAGGAAAAAGTATTTTAGGAGGATTGGCTGCCGGACAAGAGGTGATCGTTGAAGATGGTGTTGCAAAAATGCCAGACCGACTAGCTTTTGCCGGAAGCGTAGCCACAACAGATCGTTTGGTTAGAACCATGTGTTCCATTGCCGAAATACCTCTGACCGAAGCCGTGAAAATGGCAACAGAAACACCGGCGCATATCATGCATATCAATGACAAAAAAGGTTCCTTGCAGAAAAACAAAGATGCGGATATCATAATATTTGATAATCAGATCCATGTCATGATGACGATGGTGAATGGAAAAATAGTATATAAAGAATCATAAAATACAAATTATATGATAACAAGACGCGATTTTATCAAAAAGACAGCTGTAGGAACCGCAGCTCTTTCGTTAGGAGGAATATTACCAGGTTTTTCAGCAAAAAGTTATGCAAATATTATAGGTGCAAACGATAGAATCCATGTAGGAATGGTTGGTGTAAACTCCAGAGGACTGGCGTTATCAAAGAATTTTGCTTTACAGCCAAACTGTCGGATCACCGAGGTATGCGATGTTGATTCGAGAGCTTTGGAGCGTTGCATTGCAGAAGTAAGCAAAATATCGGATGCCAGGCCTAATCCGAACAAAGATATGCGCCTTATGTTCGAAAAAAAGGATATTGATGCTGTCGTGATTGCAACGCCTGATCATTGGCATGCACCTGCAGCCCTCTTAGCGATGAAAGCAGGCAAACATGTTTATCTGGAAAAACCTTGCTGCCATACGCCAGAAGAAGGAGAGATCCTGCTACAGGCTGCAAAAAAATATGGTTGTGTAGTACAAATGGGCAACCAACGCCGCTCATGGCCGAATGTGATCGAAGCTATCAATGAAATAAAATCCGGCACAATCGGAAAAGTATATTTTGGCAAATCCTGGTATACAAATCAACGCGCACCTATTGGAGTTGGTAAGGAGACTAACGTCCCTGAATGGTTGGATTGGAACTTGTGGCAAGGACCGGCGCCGAGAACTGTTTACAAGGACAATATTGTCCATTATAACTGGCATTGGTTCTGGCGTTGGGGTACTGGAGAAGCACTAAACAATGGTACGCACATGATTGATTTACTACGTTGGGGTATGGATATTGATTTTCCTACTTCCGTACAATCAACTGGTGGAAGATATTTTTATAAAGATGACTGGGAAACACCGGACACACAAGTAATCACGCTTGATTTTGGTGGAAAGAAATCAATAATGTGGGAAGGACAAAGTTGTAGTGCATATCACATCGAAGGCAGTTCGGTAGGCGTTATATTTTATGGCGAAAAAGCGGCACTTTGGATGGGAGGCGGAAACTCTTACAAAATAATTGATCAAAAGAATCATGTTATACGCAATGTGGAAAGCAATGTGAAAGTCGATTCGCAAAACAAAATGGATCCTGCCCAACAACTTGATGCACTTCATATACAAAACTTCTTTAGTGCCATAACAAAAGGGGAAAAACTTAACTCAGACATCCATTCAGGATTCATCAGTACCCTGCTCGTCCAATTGGGAAATATAGCCCAACGTTCAGGAGTAAAGCTCCATACCGACGCAACAAACGGTCACATCATTGATAAGCAACTCGCAGCCAAATATTGGAAGCGCGAGTATGAAAAAGGGTGGGAAATGAAATTATAAAGAAAGGAATATAATGATGTCAAAGTTACGTTCTCTAAAAAAAGGGCTATTACAAGTTTACGAATTCGCTACACGAAAAGAAATGGGTGAAGCCGCCGCTATAGATATAGCAAATGCTATACGCTCATTACTTACAGAAAAGGATGAGGTGAATATGGTCTTTGCCGCTGCTCCTTCTCAGAACGAAGTTCTTACCGCTTTATGCGAACAAAAAGAAATAGAGTGGGAGAGGGTTAACGCATTTCATATGGATGAATATGTAAATCTTGCTCCCGCCTCACCAGCAAGCTTCGGCTATTTCTTAAAAGAACACCTATTTAGTAAGTTGCCGTTCCATTCCGTTAATTATATCAATGGTAATGCCAAAAATATGGCAACCGAATGTAAACGCTATTCCGATTTACTACGTCAGCACCCGATTGATATTGTTTGTTTGGGTATCGGAGAAAACGGGCACATCGCTTTTAACGACCCCCATGTTGCCAACTTCCATGATCCGGAAGACATAAAAATTGTCGATTTGGATGACATATGCCGGAAACAACAAGTCCATGACGGTTGTTTTGCAACACTTGAGGAAGTTCCTAAGAATGCGCTTACACTTACTATTCCAATGTTAACTAGCGGGCAAAACCTATTCTGTATTGTCCCGGCACAAACAAAAGCATGGGCAGTCTTCCATACGCTCAACGATGATATATCCGAACGTATACCGGCCACTTGCCTGCGTCAACATAAACATGCAATTCTATATGGAGACAAAGATAGTATGCAATTAATTAAATAATAATATATATTAATATCATGAAAATAAGATTTATAACCATATGCATTCTCATTTGTGCTACCGCCATTGGTATAACAAATGCGCAGCAAACTTACAAGATAGGGATCATCGGGCTGGACACTTCTCATTCGCCTGCATTTATCAAATATCTAAATGGAGGAGAAGCCGAAAAATCAGAATATAAAGATTTTAAAATCATTGCAGCATACCCTTATGGTTCGCGCACAATAAAAAGCAGCTATAGCCGTATTCCGGGTTATATAGATGAAGCAAAAAAATATGGAGTAGAGATAGTAGGTTCAATCTCCGAATTACTTCAAAAAGTAGATTTTGTAATGCTTGAAACAAATGATGGTAATATGCATTTAGAACAAGCTGCCGAGGTTTTTAAAAGCGGCAAACCGATATTCATCGACAAGCCTGTGGCAGCTAATTTGTCAGACGCAATAGCTATTTTTATGCTTGCAGATAAATATAACATTCCCATGTTCTCATCTTCTTCTCTTCGCTATGTTACTCGTAATCAGGAATTACGTAATGGAAAATATGGAAAAGTATATGGAGCAGACTGCTATTCCCCTTCACATAGCGAACCTTCACATCCTGATTTTTCATGGTACGGCATTCATGGTGTTGAAACATTATACACAATTATGGGAACGGGCTGTCAAAAAGTAAGCCGTACGCATGCAGAAGGAATGGATGTCGTAGTCGGGTTATGGAAAGATGGCAGAATTGGTACATTTAGAGGTATAAGAGAAGGGAAAGAAGGTTATGGTGGCACTGTAATATGTGAAAAACAAATCGTTCAGGCAGGCGATTATGCAGGTTATGGAGTCCTTTTGGATCAAATCCTGAAGTTCTTCAAAACAAAGCAATCACCCATAGACAAGAAGGAAACGCTTGAGATATTTTCTTTCATGGAAGCTTCTAATGTCAGTATGAAACATAACGGAGCACAAATATCATTACAATCTGTATTCGAAAAAGGACAAAAAGAAGCACTAAAAAAATTGAAGAAATATAAGTAATCAAAAAGTATATACTTTTAGTTACGAAAGTATATACTATTGATATATGAAAGTATATACTTATGGTTATCAAAAGTATATACTTTTTTTGTGAAAATAGTGATGCTTATTTTCACTGTATTCTCCATTTCAATACAGAAAAAAGATTAACGAAACAAGATATCACTTGTCCCAAAAAGAATGTGTATCTTGCGCAAAAATTCAAACAATGGATAGAGTTTTCAAATCAAAGGTAAGCTGGTGGTATCATCTCCTCATTTTATTAATTGCTGCAGGATGTGTAGCATCTATTCTGAGGAGTAGGATTGATGCAATGATTATTTGTTTATTGATAGCCATGTTGGTTATCCATATTCTTTTAAATACCTGGTATAAAATCACTGAAGATGGAATGTTGGTTGCTCACTGTAGCATTTTCCCGGAAAAGAAAATAGCCATCTCTGAAATAACAGCTCTCGGGTCAACAGTTATGCCAATCTCAAGCTATGCATTGTCACTAAACCGACTTATCATCTACAAAAACGACAAATATTGGCTATTGATCTCACCTGTCGACAAAAAAGATTTCATAAATCAACTCATGAAAATAAATCCGGAGATCAAACTAAGACATTCCGATATCTAGAACAAATTCCAATATAAATCAACTAAATCTGAAAGAAAACATGAAATATGATGTTGCAATCATTGGTGGAGGGCCTGCAGGATATATTGCTGCCGAACGAGCAGCTGAAAGCGGTCTATCGACTGTGCTATTTGAAAAGAATGCATTAGGCGGCGTTTGCTTGAACGAAGGCTGTGTGCCTACAAAGACACTTCTCTATTCCGCTAAGGTGTTCGACACAATCAAACATGCTCCAAAATATGCCGTAAAAGCAGAGAATCCTTCTTTCGACTATCCAAAAATAATTGCCCGAAAGAATAAAGTAGTTAAAAAACTGACAGCCGGTATCCGGATGAAGTTAAATAATCTCGGCGTAGAAATGATCAATGGAACGGCTGAAATAAAAGGAAGAAAAACAGACAATTGCATTCTAATTAAATGTGGCGAAGAATTGTATGAAGCATCTAATCTGCTTATCTGCACAGGTTCTGAAACTGTGATCCCTCCTATTCCCGGATTATCGGAAAGTCATTATTGGACAAGCCGCGAAGCGTTACTCGCAACCGAACTACCTGAATCTTTAGTAATCATTGGTGGGGGAGTTATCGGTATGGAGTTTGCGTCATTCTTCAACAGTATGGGTACAGAGGTGCATGTAGTCGAAATGATGGACAAGATTTTAGGACCTATGGATCGCGAATTGTCTGATATGCTGCAAGCTGAATATGCCAAACGAGGTGTAAAATTCTATTTGAGCCATAAAGTGACAGCCGTTCATGACGGAGAAGTCACAGTTGAAAAAGATGGACAATCATTCACAATCAGTGGAGAAAAAGTATTATTAAGCGTTGGACGCCGCCCGGTAACAAAAGGCTTTGGACTTGAAACCCTTTCGTTGGAATCTTTCAAAAATGGCATCAAAGTAAATCAATTCATGCAAACGTCATTACTAAATGTTTATGCATGTGGTGATATCACAGCCTTCTCCCTACTGGCACATACAGCTGTCAGCGAAGCTGAAACAGCCATAAAACATATCTTAGGTAAATCCGGTGAAGGAATGAATTATGATGCTATCCCTGGTGTTGTATATACAAATCCTGAGATTGCAGGCATTGGCAAAACAGAAGAGGAATTGCAAACTGCAAATATCCCATACATATTAAAGAAAATTCCTATGGCATTTTCAGGACGGTTTGTTGCAGAAAATGAAATGGGAAACGGTGTTTGCAAATTGATTCTATCAGAAAATCAAACTGTTATCGGTGCTCATATTCTAGGAAATCCCGCTTCAGAATTAATTGTTATAGCAGGAATAGCTATCGAACGGAAGATGAAAGCTGAAGAGCTAGAAGCTATTGTATTCCCTCATCCAACCGTAGGTGAAATCATAAAAGAAGCTTTACATTAACATTCGGTTCATCGAAAATAAAATTAAAACAACAAGAATAATTATCTTTGCATCTGTAAAATAAATGCAGATGCATGGATTCTTTTGAAGGATATGTGGGTATTCGCCTATGGGACGGACAAATAGCAAATGATTTGTTATTTGCCTTCTTACTTTTTTTGCTTATACTATTCGCCATCGTTTTCAGAAACAATTTTCAACAGTTTGTCAAAATGCTTAAAGATGCTGTTTTTGTAAGAGAACGTTCGAGTTTTTTTGACGAAGGGAGAAACGAAAGTAGTATTATCTTCCATCTATTCATGCTTTTTCAGGCAATTTTCCTGTGTAGTGTTGCTCTTTTCTCTATTGGAAAGATTTATGGATATTATGGATCCATAAACAACGAAGGCCTTTTTGGATTGCTAATACTCTTTGTAGTCTTTCTGTTTTATCAATTCCGACAACTAACAAACTACCTGCTTGGCTGCGTTTTTATAGAGCCTAGAAAGTACAAATTGTGGAAAAACAACTATAATGCCATTATGGAGATATGGGGTATACTGTTATATATTCCGGTCTTATTGCTTGTATTTATTGATATAAATGTTACAATTCCTGTCATTTTGTTTATTATCTTTTATATCTTGTATCGCTTTGCAATAATTTATAAGACAATACGGATATTTCACAAGAAAAATAGTGGTTTTTTATATATAAGTTTGTACCTTTGTGGCCAAGAAATTTTACCTCTGGTATTTTTGTACGAAGGTATGGTCTATTTGTATAACTTTATCGAGACAAGTACTCTATGGCATTGACAATTAAAAAGTTGCTGGTATCACAACCGAAGCCTGCATCTGAAAAGTCTCCATATTTCGAGATAGCTCAAAAATATGGTGTAGAAATTAATTTCCGTCCATTTATTAAAGTTGAACCTCTTTCATCCAAAGAGTTCAGGCAGCAAAGAATATCTATTTTGGACCATTCAGCTGTAATTTTTACAGCTCGTACGGCAATAGATCATTTCTTTCATTTGTGTGAAGAATTGCGTGTAACTATTCCTGAAACGATGAAATATTTTTGTATGACAGAAGCAATTGCTGTCTATCTACAAAAATACATCATCTACCGAAAGCGGAAAATTTTCTTTAGTGCAACAGGGAAAATGGAAGAACTAACTACCCTCATCGGGAAACATGTAAAAGAAAAATATCTCGTACCTGTTTCAGATGTCCACAAAGATGATTTGTTCAGCATGTTGGAAGCAAAGAAAATAAACTTTACCCCAGCTATCATGTATCGAACCGTAAGCAATGATTTCAAGGAAAACGAGAAGTTTGATTATGACATGCTGGTGTTTTTTAGTCCTTCAGGAATTTCTTCCTTATTGAAAAATTTCCCAAACTTCAAACAGGATGATATACGCATTGGTTGTTTTGGACCTACGACGGCAAAAGCAGTGAAGGATGCAGGCCTACGCCTTGACGTAGAAGCTCCTACGTCTGAAGCACCATCCATGACTGCCGCTTTAGATTTATATCTAAAGAAAGAACTAGGAAGTGCAAAGAAAAATGGAAAATAAGCGATTCACTCTTTCCAAAGAAGAACGTCTTTCTTGGAAACGCCACATAGACGTCCTATTTGAAAAGGGTGAGTCATTTATTTCATTCCCATTAAGGATAGTGTATTTGCCGGTAACAAAGCAAATGCCTACTTGTGTTTCAATATTAGTAAGCATTCCCAAAAAGCGCTTTAAAAAAGCTGTTAAACGGAATTTACTCAAACGACAAGTGCGAGAAGCATTTCGACTGAATAAATATAATTTAACAGAACCATTGGCTGCTGAAAATAAACAGATGATGATTGCTTTTCTTTATATTGACAAAGAGGTCCATTCCTTTAATTCAATAGAAAAAGCAATGTCTAAAGCTCTGAATGTGCTTTGCAATAAAATATGATTAAACGTTTCTTTACGGCAATCTTGCTTGTGCCTATTTACTTCTACAAGTATTGCATTTCTCCAATGACACCAGCCTCTTGCAGGTTCGTTCCAACCTGCTCAGAATATGCTGTGCAAGCACTCAAAAAATATGGTCCCATCAAAGGTCTCTATCTGACAATAAAACGCATATCGCGTTGTCATCCATGGGGTGGAAGCGGATATGATCCAGTACCGTAATTATGTGATGTGCTTCTATAATATACATACACATTTTACTGTTTCTGAACCAAACATTCATGAAATCGTGAACTGTATCATTGAGAAACAAAAATATCCCTCTTTAGATGCTCTGCTCTTCTATTCTGTCGGAATTCATCCTTGGTACATCTATAATATAGAAGAGCAAATTCATACATTAAAATCTATAGTAGCACGTCCCAATGTCCTGGCTATAGGAGAAATAGGATTGGACAAACTTTCAAACGTGCCATTCGACATACAACAGGCCGTATTTAAAGAATCAGCCCAAGTCGCCGAAAAAGAAAGAAAGCCACTAATTATTCATTGCGTCAAAGCCTGGGCGGAAATAATAGGATTCAAGAAACAAATCAAGCCCGCCGTCCCATGGATTATCCATGGTTTTCGCGGAAATAGTGAATTAGCAAAGCAATTGCTTGACCAAGGATTATATCTTTCTTTTGGAGAACAGTTTCAGACAAAAGCTTTACAAAAGACCTGGGACAATTCCCATCTGTTTGCTGAAACTGACGATAAAAAAACAGATATTCGTGCTGTTTATCACCATATAGCAACTACATTGGCAATTCCTTTAGAAGAATTAACGATACAAATAGAAAAGAATACAAAGGCTCTTTTCCCTTCTCTCTTGGCCAGACACTAAACATTTAAAAGCAAAGCAATAATTATCAATAAAAAATCTTACCTTTGCCTCATTCAATACAACTACAATTAAAACGATGAATTTTGTTGAAGAATTACAATGGAGGGGCATGATCCAAGATATGATGCCCGGAACAGAAGAACTGTTACAAAAAGGAATGACTTCCGGATATGTAGGCATTGATCCGACTGCCGACTCATTACATATCGGGCATCTGGTTAGTATTATGATATTAAAGCATTTCCAGCGTGCAGGACATCGTCCTATAGCTCTTGTTGGAGGTGCAACAGGTATGATTGGAGACCCTTCAATGAAATCTGCAGAAAGAAATCTGCTTGATGAAGAAACACTTCGTCACAATCAAGATTGCATAAAGGCACAACTGGCTAAATTTCTCGACTTTGATTCAGACAAACCTAATGCAGCTAAGTTGGTAAACAACTATGACTGGATGAAAAATTATACTTTTTTGAATTTCATCCGTGATATTGGCAAGCATATTACCGTGAACTATATGATGGCAAAAGACTCTGTTAAAAAGCGCTTAAGCCGCGAATCTGAAATAGGTATGTCTTTTACAGAATTTTCATATCAGTTGTTACAAGGCTATGATTTCTTGTATTTGTATGAACATGAAGGTTGTCGTATACAAATGGGTGGCGCTGATCAATGGGGAAATATCACAACAGGTTCCGAACTGATTCGCCGTATGGCTAACGGAGAAGCTTTTGCTTTAACTTGCCCACTGATAACAAAAGCTGATGGAGGTAAGTTTGGAAAAACAGAATCAGGGAATATATGGTTGGATCGCCGTTATACTTCTCCTTACAAATTTTATCAGTTCTGGCTTAATGTTAGCGATGCGGATGCTGCAAAATACATCAAAATATTCACCGATTTGGCAAAAGAAGAGATTGAAGCATTAATTAAAGAACAAGAAACAGCTCCTCACCTCCGTCCGTTACAAAAACGATTGGCAAAAGAATTAACCATAATGGTGCATTCGCAAGAAGATTATAACGCCGCTGTAGAAGCCTCGAACATTCTTTTTGGGAATTCTACCTCTGATACCTTAAAAAAGCTCGACGAAGAAACATTGCTAGATGTATTTAAAGGTGTCCCACAATTTGAAGTAAGCCGTGATGAACTAAGTTCCGGCATTAAAGCAGTAGATCTGTTTACAGATAATGCTGCAGCATTTGCATCAAAAGGGGAAATGCGTAAACTTGTTCAAAACGGAGGCGTCAGCGTAAATAAAGAAAAACTGACAGCTTTTGATGCTATTATTAATAGTGAGTCTTTACTCGACGGTAAATATTTACTGCTTCAAAAAGGGAAGAAAAACTATTACTTACTCATTGCAAAATAGAAAAATCAATAAAAACATTTGCAGAATAAGAATTTATCCTTACTTTTGCATCGCTTTTGTAAAGCAATCTGATTGTCTCATGGTGTAATGGTAGCACTACAGTTTTTGGTACTGTCTGTCGTGGTTCGAATCCGCGTGAGACAACATAAAAAAGTTCTGATTCTTAATAGGATCAGAACTTTTTTATGTTTACAGCTTCTCATTCAAAAGAAATATACGCGCTTAATTTTAAGCGATCTAAATCTGTAAATTCTTCCAGCAACAAAAGATTCTCCCAGCCGGTAAGTTTACTCTTTTGACGACGTAATCGCTCAAGAATATGAGCCTGACGATAATTGATATATGGATGACGGCGCAAGGAGTCTGCAGATAACTGATTCACAAATAAAGTATGAATATATTTAACATCAACTCTAAACCAAGGATGCAGCGACTGATATCGTTCTTCTTCCATTCCATATACCTCACGCAATTGTTCCACAGAATAATAACCTCCTAAGAGTTCACGATATTTCACTATTCGATGAGCAAAAGTACTTCCTATGCCTGGAATTTTCTTCAAAGATATTGTGTCAACCGTATTCAGTTCAAGAACTGTTCCTATTGGATATTTTTCCACTTTCGGATACGATTGGTACGAATGTTTTTTATTGTTGAATGAAGTGAAATCCCTTTTGGACGTATTCTTTAATATGCTCGGAAAAGATTTTTTTTTCATTTGAATGGAATTCAGCGTCCTTTCACATGAATCTCTTTCACTTGAATATACTTCCTGCCCGTTATAAGCTAATCCAGGGTCTATAGAAGATATTTTTCCTATATCTTCGTATACATAAGATTCTTCATCATCTGTGAAAAGCAAGGCTATCCAAGAGGTGCAAATAAGGCACAACAAAATAATGAGCGCACGCCTTTCGCCTTTAGAAAAATAAAAAAAATCTCGCCAATTCATAATTATAGGTTTTAAGTTTATAGAAAAGAAAAACAATCGCTATTGAAAAAAATTCACAATTTTATTAATCAATCCGAGTTCGTTCAAAAATATCATGGCTATAGCTATAGGTGCAATATATTTCATGAAAAACGCATAGGTATTAAAAAAATAGAAAGGCAATGTTCCTTCATTTGTCAGTTCTGCTTTTAAAATCTTGCGGTCAACACGATAACCGACATAAATACAAATGAACATTCCTCCCAATGGAAGCATAATTTTAGCAGTCACATAGTCCAAAAGGCTGAAGAATGTCAACCCCCCTATAGTAAAGTCTTTCAAAACTCCGAATGAAAGGGAACTAACAATACCCAAAACCATTACGCCTGCTGAAACAAGCCAGGCTGCTTTTGTCCGCGATATTTTAAACTCTTCGTGTGTATAGGCTGTAGCAACTTCATGCAGCGAGATTGTTGATGTCAAAGCAGCCAAAGCCAGCAGTACAAAAAATACAGCAGACCAAAGCCATCCCAAAGGCAATTGTTCAAATACATTCGGAAGAGTTATAAATACAAGTTCTGGACCTGCAGTAGGCGTTATTCCAAAGCAAAATACAGCCGGAAAGATCATTACTCCGGCCAAGACAGAAACCAACGTATCTAAAGCGGTCACCTGTAACGCAGTATTTTGGATATTTGTTGTCTTATTAAAATAAGAAGCATAAGTAATAAGACAACCCATTCCAATACTAAGAGAAAAAAAAGTTTGCCCCATCGCACTTAATACAACAGAAGAAGTAATCTTGCTAAAGTCCGGATTAAAGAAAAATTCCAGGCCCTTCTCAGCTCCAGGAAGCGTAACTGAACGAATGCAAAGAGCAATCAGTATAAAAAACAATGCCGGCATCATTACTTTTGAAGCACGTTCGATACCGTCTTTCACACCAGATATAATAATTACATGTGTCAATAAAATAAAAGCAATTGTCCAAATAATAGGACGGACAGTACTTGAAGAGAACATTTCAAAATCAGCCTGAAAACTTGCTGCATCTTTTCCATGCAAGGTTCCGCTGAAAGCCTGAATAATATACTCAATTGTCCACCCTGAAACAACTGCATAAAAACCTAATATCAAGAAGGCTGCTATTACGCCATTATATCCTATCAAACTCCATTTCGTTCCAGGAGCCATTTCCTTGAATGCGCCAACAGCATTGCGATGCGTGTGCTTTCCAATATAGAACTCCGAAATCATGACCGGCAACCCCAACAAGACAACGCAAATCAAATAAATAAGTAGAAAAGCGGCACCTCCATTTGCGCCCAGCATATACGGAAATCGCCAAATATTACCTAAACCTACAGCACTTCCGGCTGTAGCTAATATAGCTCCAAACTTGCTTCCAAAGGTTGCTCTTTCAGATGTTATCATATTGTTTCATTAATAAGGGGTTGTATATTATTTGTCATTTGTTCGTTATCAATAATACCATCTTTGATATGAATAACGCGATCGGTATTGGAGGCAAGTTGTTCGTCATGAGTGACAATAACAAAAGTTTGATGCAATTTATCTCGTAGTTCAAAAAATAAAGCATGTAGTTCTTCCTTGTTTTTTGTATCCAAACTTCCTGAAGGTTCATCAGCAAGTACAACTGTCGGATTATTGATAAGTGCGCGAGCTACAGCTACTCGCTGTTTTTCACCCCCCGAAAGTTCATTAGGCTTATGCGCCATACGATCACTCAAACACATAAAATCAAGTAATTCCTTGGCCCGCTTTTCAGCAGCAGATACTTTCTCACGAGCAATTAATGCAGGAATCATAACATTCTCCAACGCTGTAAACTCAGGCAATAATTGATGGAATTGAAAAACAAAACCTATATTCCGATTACGAAATGCTGCCAATTTTTCTTCTGACAAACGTGCTGTTTCAATTCCATTAATAATAAGTTTGCCACTGTTGGGTTTATCCAACGTGCCCATGATTTGAAGCAAAGTAGTTTTACCAGCACCACTGGGACCGACGATAGCCACAATCTCTCCTTCGCCAATTGTAAGTGAAATCCCTTTGAGCACTTCCAATGAACCGAAACTCTTTGTTATGCTTTCTGTCTGTATCATATCAAGTGAGTAATTACATATGAAGCTAAATAGCATCCAAAAATAGCAGGCATATATGACACCGTTCCTGCGGTGGTACGTTTACACTGCTCATTTTCCGTCTCAATCACCGCATCAGGGTTAGCCATCTGTGTTGAAAAAACGACAGGAATACCTTCTTCCACTCCTAACTTATGCAATCGCTTACGTACAGAGCGGGCTAAAGAACAATTAAAAGTCTTGGAAATATCGGTTATCTTCACCTGAGAAGGGTCAGTTTTAGCTCCTGCACCCATAGAGGAAACGATTGGCAATCCTTTTTGATGTGCATGATAAAGGAGGAACACTTTAGGACTAAGCGAATCAATAGCATCGACCACGAAATCATATTTCGCTGCTGTCAGTATCTGTTCCGTCCGCTCATCACGAATAAATTCATTGATGACTGTAACCTTCAGTTCAGGATTAATATCCATCAGTCTTGCGGCAACCAGGGCTGCCTTAGGCTTGTCAACAGTAGAGTGCAATGCAGGCAATTGACGATTGATATTACTCAAACTAACTGTATCACCATCAACAATCGTCATTTGCCCAATCCCGGCACGGCAAATTTGTTCAGCCGCATAAGCACCAACACCTCCTAATCCCACCACAAGAACATGACATCGCGCAAGTCGCTCCATCCGTTCAACTCCAAACAACAATTCTGTTCGTGTATTCCAATCGTAAACCATTTCTTTCTTTTATGCTGCAAAAATACATAGAATTATTGAAAAAAGTTACTATTTGTATGGTTAGAATTCATTTAAGAGCAATACACTTTTATAATATAACTATGGCACATAATCAACCCAAACCTTCATTTTTCCTGCTTCACGATTATCCCATGCATAATAAGGGATAAAATTGATTGTCTCATTACCGTTCACTGCCTGTACTTTTTCCACTCCATTCAAAAGAGAAGCATCAAAGATTGTCTTGAATGTCGTTTTCTTTGATACCATCAGTTTATCAAAGTCCGCCTTGTTATCCGCTTCTTCCATACAGTAAACCAACGGACCACGCTGGACAGCACGTTTGCCTACATCCTGCTTCACTCTCGGATCGGCCGACACCATCTCTACAGGCATTTCCATATTCAACGTTACAACATCCCCTGCTTTCCAGCTTCGTTGCAAAACAGCATAGCCTTTCTCTGTCCCGGCTTTCATCCTCTTCCCGTTTACAAGGAGTGTATAAGTCTTACACCATCCCGGAATACGCATTCTTATCTCTTTCGTCATAGGAGAAGAAATCGTCAGTTTTACCCTCCCGTTCCATGGATATTCTGTTTCCTGTTTTATTTTGACAGTCCTTGTCCCCATCGGTACCTCCGTTGTATTGCCTATATACAAGTTCACCCACAACGCTTTCTCTGATGTTCCATAAATATAACTCCCTATAGAAGGCAGAAATCGCGATATCTGACTCGGACAACAAGCGCATCCGTACCATGCCTGACGATGATGATCCCCATCCGACTCCAATGGATTTACATAAAAGAAACGATCCCCGGAAAGAGATATTCCCGCCAATGCTCCATTGTACATTGAACGCTCCAAAACATCAACATACTTGCTGTCTCCCGTAAATTCATGCATCCGCTGGTTCCAGAAGACCATCCCCACAGATGCACAGGTTTCACAATATGCTTCCTTATTCGGTAAATCATAATCTTCAGTAAATCCTTCATTATGAACGGATGAACCTATACCTCCCGTTATATACATGTTCCGCAAAACCACATCATCCCAAAGCCTGTTTAATGCGCCGATATATCCAGTATCATTCTTCAGAGCAGCCACATCCGACATTCCACAGAACAAGTACATTGCCCTAACTGCATGTCCTGAAATACTTGACAATTGACGAACCGGTACTTCATCCTGATAATATGCCGGATTCCATTTCCCTTCTGTCCCCATACTTCCATATCCATGGCCGCGTTCTTCCAAAAGCCAGTTTGCAAAGTTGAGATATTTCTCTTGTTGTGTAACACCGTATAGTTTTACCAATGCCAGCTCTATCTCTTCATGTCCGGGAACCCAGTTGCGTTTGCCCGGGCCAAAAACCGTCATCATATAATCTGCCATCCGAATACAAACATCCAACAACTTACGCTTCCCCGTTGCCTTATAATAGGCCACACCCGCTTCCATCATATGACCTGCACAATACATTTCATGCTTATCCATATTTGTCCAACGCTTGTCCAATCCCGTAAGCGTATAATAGGTATTTATATACCCGTCCGGACGCTGCGCTGAAGCAAACTTATCTATCCATTCATCCGCTTTGGCCTCCAGTCTAGCATCCGGATGATTGATAAGACTGTAGGATATCCCCTCCAAGGCTTTATACACATCCGAATCATCAAAGAAGATGCCGGAATGTTTCCCTTCGCCTTTGGCTGCATTCTCGAAATTCTTTATTCGACCTGTCTTGTTCTCTATCTGATCGATACATACCGGCAATGTCGCCGTTATATGCTTCTCCAGTCTTGGCGACCAAAATGCGTCTTGTATCTTGACATGAGAAAAATCCACCTGCTCTATCATCCGCAGTGAACCACTCTTTTGCCCTTCCACTCCCTGAAAGGCACTAACCGTCAGGCATAACACCGATAACGATATCTTTAATATCTGCTTCATATTATAAGCTCTATACCTTATCCAAACAAATTATTTTACTACATAAATAAATTCTGACTCCGAAAAACTAAAGCTGCCGCCCCCAGACATCCTGCCTTATTACCCAAAGACGCAACATCAATAGTCGTAAACAAAGAGGTCTCTTTCATAACTGCTTTTTCAACGCGTTCGCGTATATTCCGAATATAAAAATCACCAGACTCAGAAATTCCTCCACCAATAATCAACTTTTGCGGAGCAAACACATTGATAAGACTTGCAACACCCAACGCCAAGTTATCAAAATGATCATTCATAGCAAGAATTGCCTCTTCCTCTTGTGCTCCATATCGTTCAGTGATATATTTTCCATTGATAAAATGGGGTATAGGTTTTCCTCTTTTCTCCATTAACTTTCTATAAAAATGAATAAGTGCATTTGTTGAAGCATGAGCTTCAAGACATCCACTTGCACCACAAGTACAAGGATTGCCATTTGTACCATGAATGATAATATGCCCTAATTCAGTTCCACGATTATGATATCCGCCATATAATTTTCCATTAAGGAATAAAGCTCCGCCAATGCCAGTTCCAATAGTCAGAAAAACAACATCTGATAATCCTTCAGACGAACCGTAAGCGACCTCGCCCAAACCCATCATATTAGCATCATTCTCAACAAAAACTGGGATATTGAATTCAGAAAGCAATACACACAGATTCTGGTCATTCAATTCGAGAAGATTGTTTGCAAAAAGCACAATGCCATCATCAACAACAGAAGGTACGCCAATTCCAATTCCAGATATCTCCAAATTATGGTTCTTTGCATAATCAATTACTTCCTGGATAATACTTTTCAATCTTACAAGTAACGAACATTTAGAACCGTCCCCATTTGTGTCCCTTAATGATTCGTACATGATACAACCTCTTTGATCAATCAGAGCATATTTTATATTCGTCCCTCCGATATCTAGAGTGATAGCATATTTCATATTACATCAACTTAATATTAATACCATTTACAATACCGGAATAAAAAAATTCCAAATTTCTTCAAGCTCTTTGGGCATATCACTTCGATTAGCCGTAGCAACAATAACAGCATCCTTATCAGGAATCACAATAATATATTGCCCGTTAGCACCATCAGCGCGAAATGCGTTATGCCGACAACGCCACATCTGATAACCATAACCTTCTCCCCAGTCAATATCCGACTGATCAATGATTCTTGTCCAACTGGGAAATGACTCCACCTGCTTTTTCGAAGCCTCCTCAATCCATTTGGCTGGAATTAATTGCTTTCCATTCCATTTTCCCTTTTGTAATAAGAATTGTCCCATCTTGGCCATATCTTCAGTTTTGAGATGTAATCCCCAACCTCCACAATTAATGCCGACAGGACTTTCATCCCAGTATATTCCTGTGATTCCAAGGGGTTTGAAAAGTCGAGGTGTCAAATAGTCAAAAACCTTCTGTCCTGTTACTCTTTGAACAATAGCACTCAAAATATAAGTCCCCAAAGAGTTGTAAACAAAATATGTGCCCGGTTGATGTTTTAAAGGTGTAGCAAAAAAAGATTTTATCCAATCATTATCCCCAGATTCGCGAATAGTAGTAGTTGGATCTGTATCATGACCGGAATTCATTGTTAATAAATGTCTTACTTCAAGAGCTTTCAAATTATCACTCACTTCAGCAGGAAGTTTATCTGGAAAGAAAGAAATAACCTTATCTGTAAGCTTTAGTTTTCCTTCAGAGACAGCAAAACCCACAGCTGTAGATGTAAAAGTTTTGCTTACCGACCACATGACATGTTCTTTTTCCGGAGCACCTTCATTCATCCAAGAAGAAACAAGGACTTTTCCATGCTGAACAACCATAATACTATGTTGATTCGTCCCAGCGCTTTTAATTGCATTCAAATAATTATTGAATGCGGTATTCATCGCTGCTGACGGCTTCCCTTTAGGGAGATGTCCATCTCCATTACTTGCAAAAACCAAAGTAACGGTTGACAATAAAGACAAAACAAGGAATAATCTAAAGATTCCTAATGACTTTAATTCTCTTACTACTTTTTTCATGATATTCTTATATTTATTATTTAGCAAATTTAGGTAATAATTGCCATTCAACCAACAACAATAAATTCATAAATACATTTATTCTTTCAATATTTCAATACAACTGGTCCAAGTAAACCATTGTCTCTTAATGGTGAATCCGGTTTGGGTCCATTGATTGTCCAAGTTTTACGTTGTGCCTCCGGTCGACTGGCGTCATAAACCAAGCGATTGAACCAAGAGCTCGTTACTTCCACTTTTAGTATATTCTTTCCACTTTTTATAAAACCTCCTAAATCCAAACTATAAGGTGTTGTCCATAATGTACGAAGTTTTTCCCCATTGAGCATAACCGTTGCTATCATTTCAACCCTCCCAAGATCGAGTATATAATGTAGTTTCGGATTCATTTTCTCCACATTAAATATAGTTGTATAAACCACTGTACCAGCAAAAGCTTTTCCTTCTTCTTGTATATTCAAATCTTTCCAAGCTTTCAAAGAGTCTATCTTCAAAGACTTAGGTGCACCCCAACCTGCAGGAAATGAAATTGTCCATGAAGAATTTAATTCTATAGATTTATTCATTGAAACTTTTTTATCAGCAATATTACTATTTATCGTCCCTGGCGTGAAAACAATAAAGCAACAGCCTGCATGTGGCAAATCTAAATCCACAGAAGTATATTCACCTCTGCTGGTAGCTAATGGAATTGCGACATCACCTGTTAATGGATCCCATAACTCTACTTTTCCTAAACAATGAAAGTCTACAGTCCCTTTAAAGCCACTTCCTTTTGGCGAACAAACATAATACCAATCAGCTCCACTAATTTTACGATGCAACCACATTATATTACCTCCAACAACGTCTCTTTTCAATTTCAATTTTTGTATCGCCGAATCCAAGGTCATTCCACAAAGAATTGAGCCTTTGCCAATTCTTTTCATACCACTGGTATTTCCATCTCCCCAAATATGATCAACAGTCTCTGCAAACCTTCTTTGTGCATTATCTCCTCCTTTCAAAGTAGCAAGGTTCTTGGGAGCATTTCCAATTACAGTTGCCCCATTCTTTATTAAAGCATATATTTTTTCTAAAGTCTCAGGCAACATCCTTTCATTATCAGCCAACCATAATACTTTATATGTAATTCCTTCGGGTGTTGTCAACAACCCTCCTTTAACAGCTAAGCGACTCAATAGTGCATCCGGATTGCAATAATCATATTTAAACCCTATAGGAAAAGCTGCTTCCTGATCAGGCTTATGATTAATCTCGTCACCAATATACCAAAGCACATCAGAAACAGGTTTCCCTCTTTCCAGCATATAACTGCAACGAGCTAAATAGTCTGTAAATTCGGGCATCTCTTTCCACCAAGTTTCTCCTCTAAGGAAAGGAGTTCCGATGTTTGAGCCAAAAGATGTTCCCGGAAGAAGAAAATTAGTTTGTGGATTATGCGTATAAGTATGAAATATTGAATGCGTGACTCCTTCAATATAATTCACATTTGCAACTTCTTTCAACATTTCCCAATGCTCATCCCACGTTAGATTAAATGAAGTAAACGATTCAGCAGCAACACGCGGTTTGCCATACATTCGTGCAGCTGAAACAGTTGGTTTAATAGGCTTAAAATTTAGAGATCCGACAAATCCGTCCATTAAAGGTTGCCAGAATTCGCACATTGGAATATCTGCATATTTATAATATTCAAGTATATCTGCCGGAAAAACATCTCCAGCAGCTGTTTCATACTGTACGGTCAATCCATTATCCTTAGCTAATTTTGCCATTCGTCCAAAAAACTTATTCACGAATAAATTCCCAATTGTTGAGCGCCAGTCAAGCAAAAATTTTGCAGTCGTTTCCTGATCATTGATAACATATCCCATAACAGCCGGCAACCATGAACGAAGAGCATAGCCCGTCTTTTTCTGAAATTCCTTTTCCATATCAGCTGTCCATGTTTGTGTACGACATTCCCAACTATCCATCAACATCCCATTTAGCAACCCGCCATGTAACGGTCCGTTACTAATCCGCCCAATATAATTAGCAAACTGCGTATCGGCTCCTATTTCTGACAACTTATTACATTCCCATCCGGTACCTTCTGCCGGAGCAGGACCGTTTTTTTGCCCGGAATTTACATTTCCGATGCGCAATATTGTCCATTTACAAGTCATTGGAGCCTTCCATGCCAGATTGCCTGTTGTATCCATAGCCTCTGAAATATCATAAATTTGGTCTTTTTTCAAATAAGCCTCTTTAGATTGATCTGGATGCTCTCCCGTTCGCTCAATACTTCTAAGTGTCCATCCCGCTTCAGATTCCCAGCTATTTTTACGAGCACCAGAAAAAAGCCTGATATAACTTAATGACATATCATGCTTATTACAAATAGAAATCCTATATTTCTTTACGCCCTTTACTTCTGAACAAGCTATAGAGAATGTAGATTGATCCTGCCAATTACTTTGTGGAACATTCATTCGCAAGATGGTTTTTACATTACCATCAGGCATGAATGCTTCCAATTGTAAAGAAATACCCGGTTCATAACACCAGTTATGATTCATGCTATTTATGCTAGGCAATTCAATCGTACGAATAATTGTCTTTTCGGGGAAAACAATTTCTACCCAATAAGAATTTACTTCAGTTGTCGGAGAAAGGGCCTGTCTAACAAGTTTAGTCAGGCTCTTATTTTTGCATAAAAAATAAGGCTTTCATACTGAAAATCAGCAGGAAAGCCTTTGTTATATCGATAGAATTTTATAAATTTGTTTTGCACAACAAGTTATAAATCAATCATATAACCATGGCAAAGTTATCAATAAAATCTGAAAACCAACAACAAATGATGCTTCTTCCTCCAAGTTATGAGGAATTAGTTCCGAAGTGTCATCCTGTAAGAGTAATAAACAGTGTCATCAACAGCATAGATATCGGGCAGATAACCAAGAGCTACAGAGGGGGTGGAAACAGCTGTTTCAATCCACGTACCATGCTTAAGATCCTTATATTTTCTTACCTTAACAATATTCACTCCTCAAGAAAGATAGAACAGCAACTCAAGGAGAATGTGCTCTATATGTGGCTTGGCGGATGCATAAAGCCTGACTTCAGAACCATAAACTATTTCCGGGGCAAGAGATTGAAAGACAGTTTTCAGGATATTTTCACGCAGGTGGTGGAGCTGCTCCACAAACATGGATTTGTAAGTCTTGATACTCAATATATAGACGGAACCAAGATTGAGTCCATGGCAAACAAATACACCTTCGTATGGCGTGGTTCCGTCGAGAAGAATGATACCAGACTCAAAGAGAAGACAAGGATTGTCCTGCAACAGATTCAGCAGCAGATAGCTTTGGAGGAGAGTGACATTGATATGACACCACCCGTTGATATCGATGATTTTGAGAACAGGATCAAAGAGATAAAGAAACAGATTGAGAACCGGGATGTACCGAAAAGGTTGCATAATAAGATAGAGAAGGTCTCTTCAGTCAATATCGGTAAGATGAGGACATATAGGGAGCAGTTGGACAAGATGGATGACAGGAACTCGTTCTCAAAGACCGACGAGGATGCTACTTTCATGCGCATGAAAGAGGATGCAATGCTTAACGGACAGCTTAAGCCGGGATATAACATTCAGATAGCCACAGAGAACCAGTTCATAACCAACTATGCTATATTCCAACGTCCTACAGACACCAGGACTCTGTTGCCATTCCTTGAGATGTTCAAAAGACGCTATGGAAAGCAAAGCGGTACGGTTGTAGCAGATTCAGGTTATGGAAGCGAGGAGAACTATGAGTACATGTTCTCACATGGAATAACTCCATTCGTCAAATACAACTATTTCCATAAGGAACAGAAAAGGGGTTACAGGAATAATCCATTCATTTCTGCCAACTTCTTCTACAATAGGGAGAAAAATTATTACGTATGTCCGATGGGGCAACATATGGACTTTGTAAGGGACGAAAAGAGAAAGAGTGATACGGGATATATCGGGATTGTAAGTATATACAAGGCAGTAAGATGTGACGGGTGCCCTTTAAGAAACATGTGCCATAAATCAAAGAATAATAGAAGGATAGAGGTCAATCACCATCTAAACAGATACAAAGAAGAAATAAGGAATCTCCTGAATTCAGAAATTGGAATATATCATAGAAGAAAAAGATGTATAGAACCTGAGGCTGTATTCGGACATATCAAGGATTGCGGGATGTTCAGACGTCTCAGGTTAAGAGGACTTGTAGGTGCAGAAATAGAATTTGGACTTAAGGCAATGGCGCATAATATGAAAAAGTTAGCCATGTTATGCTCAAAAATGGGTGAATTTACACTTTTCTTTGGCTTAAATCTAATATTAAGCTATTTCCCTAGATTAAAACTAAATAGAATTTATATTTATTCAGTCTTAAAAGCTTTTTAGATATTTATCAGAAGATAAAATATAAAAAGAGTCTGAATAACATTTTTACTGTTAGACAGGCTCCTTTTTTATTTTCAATTATTAGTAGTTCTCGTTTTGTGTCAGAGAACCGCCTACATAGTCAATTTCATTCTGAGGAATAGGATAAGGCCAGGTTTTGTCGGTTACTATTGAACCTGCACCCGAATGCTTACCTTCTTCTGTTTTACTGAATGCCTGCATTGTAGGTACAAAGGTCTTCCAGCGGATCAAGTCGAAGTAACGAAGTCCTTCGCAAGCTAATTCAACACGTCTCTCATGTCTTACGGCTGCACGCAAATCGTCTGTTACTTTTACCTTATATTTGGCATTGAATACATCTTCCGTTACGCGTTTGTCTTCCGGTACATTAAACTTCCTGTACTTGGCATAACTATCGGTTGGAGTCGTTGTGACAAAAGCACGATGTCTAACCTTGTTGATCAAATCTACTGCCAACTGTTTGTCGCCGTTAGTTTCAATCAGACATTCTGCATACATGAGCAGTACGTCTGCATAACGGATGTAGTAATATGACCAGTCGGTTTGCATCAAATCTCCGGTTACTCTTCTTGAATAATCGATCCAGTGCTTGCGGCTGTGCAACAGCGTGAAGTTATCATAACCGGTGTAATTGTGCGTTTCAGTAAGATCTTTCGTTTGTTTGTAAGTGACATCACCCGATGCAAGAATGGTGTGAACCAATCGTGGATCTCCGGCTTCATATTCGGATACCAGATTATTGGTAGGACATTCACCGCCCCAGCCGCCGGTAATATTTCGTCCCATATCCATCTGCGGACAAACAGTGGTGTAACTGTTGTATGGAGGATTATAGGAGTAGAGCGTAATGAAGACAGCTTCTTTTGACATGTAACCGTTGGCTGCACTGTTGAATAGTGTTTCGTAATTGTCAACCAAAGCGTAGCAATTTGATTCTACAACGGTTTTTAAGTCCGATTTTGCGCTTTCATAATCACCGAAAAACATTTCAACTCTGGCACGGAATGATAAGGCGGCTTCTTTTGTTATACGTCCTATTTCCGTAGAAGGTAATGTTTTTGCACTTGGCAAATTAGTTTCAGCTATTGCTTCGTCCAGATCCTTCATGATAAATTTACGCACTTCTTCTTTATCAGATTTTTTGATCGTATTTTTATCAACAACATTCAGAGGCTTGTCAATAATAGGTACATTGCCGAATACGGCTGCCAAATCAAAATAGTAGAAAGCACGCATGAATTTTGCCTCGGCAATCCAGCGTTGTTTTTCTTCCTTTGAAACGAATGCTCCGCCTGATTTGATAAGTTGTGTCTCAGGCTTAATCAGATTCAGAAACACGTTACATGATGAAATACCGATATTGTATCGGTGATTCCAGAGATTCGTCAGCATTTCATTTGTTGCCGGAGGATTACCACGCGTTAGTTCTGCGATTGTGATTCGGTCTGTAGCATCTGATCCGCCTTTAGAACAATCGTCGGTGATCTGATCACCCAAATCAAACCGCATCTGCTGATAGTTCCACAAGTCAAGTAATGGTTGGTAACAATTGACCAGCAACTTGTAACCTGCATCTTCCGTATCTAAATAGGTTTGCTCATCTAAAGTTCCCAATGGATTTCTATCCAGGAAACTGTCGCTACAATTGAATGTAAGTAAAGATACTGCCAAAATAGGCAAATATATTTTACATTTGTTTATAATAGATTTCATAATTACTTCTTTTTATGATTATAATTTCATACTGATACCGAACATGAAAGTTCTTGCTTGTGGATAATAACCCATATCAATGCCTCGGTACTGAGGGTTGTTCTGATATTCACCAATTTCAGGATCCAAACCGGAATAGCCTGTTATTGTAAACAAATTTTGTACTGCAAAATATACGCGAAGATTATTGATAGTAAGCTTCTTTGTCAAAGCTGCAGGAATCGTATAGCCTAACTGTAAGTTTTTCAGACGTAAGTAAGAGCCGTCTTCAACATACCAGTCTGACATATCTCGGTTCATACGACTATTGGTATCAATACCAAAGTTTTTATTTGTACTTCCGGCGCCATTCCAGAATTTAGTCAAGATATCCTTAGGAGCATTATACCATCCCACACCACCATAAATATCATATTTCAGAATGTTCAAGATGTCGTTACCAACAGATCCCTGGAAGAAAGCAGTAAGATCGAAGTTTTTATATTCGCCACCCAACGTAAAACCAAAGGTGAAGTCCGGATGCGGATTTCCAATCATTGTACGGTCTTTATCATCAATCTGACCATCCTTATTTAAGTCCTGGAATTTTAAATCGCCCGGTTTTGCATTTGGCATAACTACCTTACCGTTATTCTTATAGTTGTCGATCTCTTCCTGTGTTTGGAAAACTCCGTCCATTTTGTAACCATAATAGTAGCCAATCGGTTTCCCTGGTTCAGTCATTGTATAGGTATAATAACCCAGGTGAACACCTTTACCTGGAATATTGCTTCCGCTACCTAAACTCAAGACTTTGTTTCTGTAGGTTGAAATGTTACCGTTGATATGATATGCAAAGTCGCGATTGATTTTGCCGTCATATCCCAAAGTAACCTCAAAACCTTGGTTTCTTACACTACCGGCATTCATCCACGGTGTGTTAGGCAATCCTAAACTATTTGGCATTGGCACTTTAACCAACATATTGTCAGTCTTACGGTTAAAGTAATCGAAGGTTGCCTTTAAGGATCCTTTGAAGAACGCCATATCCAAACCGAAGTCCATCTGGCGTGTTGTTTCCCATTTTAAATCAGGATTACCTACTTGAGTACGGCTTCCAAACAAAGATGGTGTTAATCCGTTACCAAACATATAATATTTCGTGAACCAAAGATTGTTATTTCCATTACCATAGGTATTCAAATAGGCTCCGACTGAGTTCGACAGGTTCTGATTACCTATTTCTCCCCATGCAGCTCTTAGTTTACCTTGCGATAACCAATCTAATCCTTTCATGAATTTTTCTTCTGAGAAATTCCAACCTGCTGATACAGATGGGAAACAGCCCCATTTATTACCTTTAGCAAATGCTGATGAACCATCCCAACGTATGTTCGCCGTAACCATATACCGATTGTCGTAAGAATAAAATACACGACCAAAGTATGAATTGAGTGAAGTGGTGGAAATTGAGCCTCCTGCTGAAGGATTGATTGTTCCCGCATCAATAATTTGTTGACTCGGATCGTTGTTGACCATTCCTTGTTTCTGTGCTGAAATAGATTCGTAACGGTTTTTTTCTGCAGATGTACCAGCCATCGCTGTGACACTGTGTTTGTCAAATTTCTGAGTGTAGGTCAGATAATTATCAAAAACCCAATAATCGGTATTATATATAGAACGACCCACAGTCGTATAACTGCTATATTCATCACCGTCCAAATAGTATTTCGGAGTAAAGGAATCGCTTTGATCACGTGTCAGATCTATGGCCATCCTTGATTTGAATGTCAAAAATGGGAAAAGCTTGAAATCACCTGAGATATTACTCTTAGTTGCAATTCCATGCCATCTATTCTGTGCTGCACGATCAACTTGCGCAACCGGATTTTGCTTATTGGAATACAATACGCCGGTATATTGAGACCATGGATTGGTCGGTTCGTAACCGTTCATGATTCGATCAGTCATGAAATTTGGTATGTCTTTCAGATTGTTTCTATAAACAGGTGTGATAGGATCGGCTGCTGCCGAAACAAATACGGCTGCCTGATATGAATCGTTCTCCTGAACATTCCTTCTCGTTTCATAGATAACATTTACGTTTGCAGATAAGGTCAGCCAGTTTGTGACATCGGAATCCAAGTTTAATCTTCCAGACAGGCGTTGGTAATCAGAACCTTTTAATACACCCAGTTGCTTCATGTAGTTGAAACTGCTGCGATATCTCAGTTTGTTCATACCGCCGGTGAACGCTAAGTTGTAGTTCTGCTCTAGTGCGTCTTTAGTTTTTCTCGTGATTTCCGACCACCAATCCGTACCTCCTCTATTGCCGTTTGCGTCAAGGAAATTCAGAATAGCTTGTCTTTTTTCAGCTGTAGAGAAGTCATCCAGCAATGTTTGTCCACCAGCTGTATAAGCACGATTCTTATATTCCATAAAACCTTCGGCATCCAGCATGTCGTATCTTTTTGGTACATTCTGAAAACCAATATTCATATCGAATTCAATATTGCTTCGATAATTTTCTCCTTTTTCGCCGCGTTTTGTTGTAACCAAAATAACACCATTGGCGGCACGAGCACCATAAATAGCCTGAGCTGAAGCGTCTTTTAATACTTCAATGCTTTCAATATCACGGGCATTCAGCCAACCGATGTTGTCTTGAGGCATTCCATCAACTACATACAACGGGTTATTATTATTGATGGTACCTACACCACGTATACGGACATCACCCAAAGAACCCGGACTACCGGAATTTGCGGTGATTGTAACACCGGCAGCTTTGCCTTGTAAAGCATCGGCTGCACTACGAAGCGGAAGATTTGCGATCTCGTCGCCTTTAACCTGAGTAACAGCGCCCGTCAAATCTCTTTTCTTGAAAGAACCGTAACCAACAACTACAACTTCATCCAACTTTTGTGTATCTTCTTGTAAAGTAAGATTGATTGTTGTTTTATTTCCCGCCTGCATTTCTACAGATGTGTATCCTATATACGAGAACACCAAGGTTGCATTATTGGAAACTCCCTCAATAGAATAATTACCGTTAACGTCGGTAATAGAACCTGTTGTTGTCCCTTTTACCATAACATTAACACCTACCAGAGGATCGCCGTTTTTGTCGATTACTCGACCTTTTAGCATCTTATGTGCTTGAGCTACCGATGGCATAGAATTATTTTCTATGCCATGCGAAATAGGGAATGCCGCTTGAGTCGAAAATGCTAAAGAACATAAGCATAACAATACGATTTTTTTTGATACAGGAAACTGAGTCCTCCCAGGACTGTCAGAACCTTTTTCATGGAAATGATTTATCATATTCGAATAATTAAGATGATTAATAAATTTGATAAGTTGCATTGATTTAGAGTATGCTTCTCTTTTTCAAAAGAAAGAAATCATAGGCTTTTGTAATTTATTTGTTAGTAAATATAGTTAGTAAATAATGTATTTTGATTAAAATTAGACACAAGAGAAACTAACAGGCACACTTTTGCGTATGCCTGTCGTTAAAAAAAATTATTTAAATTAATGATTTACAAGATCTCGTTCGTCACTTTATCGAAATACTCTATACATTTCTTGATGTCGGGAACGGAGTTTTCCCAATTGTATTCATATTCAATGGAGAAATAACCTTTGAAATTTTGTCTTTTCAATTCTTGCAGCATTCCTTTAACATCCAGAATACCTGTTCCCCAGATTACATCGTGTTGCCATTCCACACCTTCTTGTTTAGGCATGATGTCTTTGAAATGTAGGGTGCTAATACGGCCTTGGAGTTTTTTCAGGCAATCAATTTGATTTAATCCTTCACGACGCCAATGACCAACGTCGGCACACGAGCCAAGCAGTTTGCTTCTTGTTGAGATAGCGCTCAGCAAGGCATCTGGATTCCAATATGTTGATGGCTTCGGATGATTGTGAACGGCAATCTTGATATTATATTTTTTTGCCAGTTGTTCAACCAAATCCCAATCTTTCAGCGCCGGTTCGCAGGAAATGAATTTCATTCCCATTGAATTGGCAAAAGCGAACATCTTATTCCAGTCTTCTGATTTTTCGGCTACGTAGACACCTGTGCCCACAATCTTTATTCCTTTTGAAGCGGCCAGAGCCAGAATCTCTTTCTGGGTCTGCTTGTCAAGATTGAAATCGAACACTTTATCTCCCCATTTGCCTCCCAGTTTGTGCCCGGGAAAAACTTCGATATACTTGATCCCCAGTTGTTGTGTTTTGTTAAGTGCTTCTGTCAGCGGAAAAGTATGGAAGGTATACGATTGCATGGTGAGATGCCAACCGTGTTTCTCAGCCTTTGTCTGTGCATTTGTCGGTAATGCCAACAAGCCGCAAAGGCAAGCGATAATTATTGTCGATAACTGTTTCATCTTTTCTTTATTTAGTTATTTAGGCATATCCGGTAAAGAGAATCCATTCTGATATGTATGCTTGATCCATTCTTCAGCCATTTCTGCTGCATTGAATTCTGCAAAACGACGATCAAAGCGAGGATCGCCATCAATAACTTTGAAGTCGTCTTGTGTAACGATTTTGATCTTGTCGTTCGGAGAAATGTTGGTGAAGCGCATGTTTTCGCCATCCCATTGCAATTCACGGTGAAGTCCCTGCATTCCAGCCAGACGTACAGCCAGTACACCCATGACAACCATTTCGCTGAACGGTCCGGAGAACTGGAAGTTTGAAGAAGCTTCAGTTCTGTTCTCAGGTGATTCTTTGCAGGCACGAATCCATTCTTGTTCGTGGGCGTTAGTACTCCAAATATCGCCATTGCCACCTTTGATACGTGGAATTGTCGGTTTGGGCTGGTTGAAATGTTCCATATCGGATACCGGAAGTAATGTTGGATTCATTCCGTAGCAACCAGTCATGATTTTGCCTTTAGAGCCGATGAACAGTAAACCACCGTTTTCATCTCCCATCATTTGGCCGTCTTTTAATTCTTCAGGCCGCGGAGGCATCAGTCCACCGTCGTACCAGTATACTTTAACTTCGGGCATTTTTACACTGCCTTTTGGGGGACGAGCCGGGAAGGTATATGTAACAATCTGAGCCGATGGAGGCGAGTAGAGGTTGCATAATGTGGAGCTGCCAATGACACTTGTAGGGTACTTCAGATCCAATGCCCAATATACTGGGTCCATGATGTGACAAGCCATGTCACCTAGTGCACCTGTTCCGAAATCCCACCATCCACGCCAATTCCAAGGATGATATACAGAGTTGTAAGGACGTTTTTTGGCCGGACCGATAAACAAATCCCAGTCTAATGTCTTTGGTACTTTTTCAGCGATTTTAGGCTCAAACAAACCCTGCGGCCAGATAGGACGGTCGGTCCAGCAATGTACTTCTCTTACTTCACCTATAACACCCGATTCAATCCACTCGGCGATCTGACGACACCAGTCGAAAGAGTTACCTTGGTTTCCCATCTGCGTGGCTACTCTGTATTTTTTTGCCAGTTTAGTTAGCAGACGCGATTCGTAAACAGAATGTGTAAGCGGTTTTTGTGTGTAACAATGCTTTCCTAACGTAATAGCATGAGCGGTGATGACAGCATGCGAATGATCAGGTGTAGCTACTAATACACCATCAATTGATTTACCCATCTGGTCAAACATTACGCGCCAGTCTTTAAAGCGTTTGGCATTGGGATAGTCTTTAAATGTTTTGTCAGCATATGTCCAATCAATATCGCACAGAGCTACAATATTCTCCGTACTCATATTTTTCAGGTTACGACGACCAACACCACCAATACCTATTCCTGCAATGTTTAATTTGTCGCTTGGAGCAGTATATCCAAACGGTTTGCCAAGTACAGAGCCCGGTACGATTGTAAGCCCGGCAGCTGTAACTGCACTGACTTTTAAAAAGTCTCTTCTTGAAATGTTCTTCATGCCCATATAATTAATAAATTTAATATTATGTCTTGACTAAACTGGATGCAAACCCATATATGCCGTTTTTTAAGTTTTTTGGCACAATATATACGATGACCTTCGTCACACGCCACAAATATAGGAATAAAATATTAATAATTTAATTATGTAGTCATTTTTTTTGAATAAAGTGAAAAAATATAGTTAGGGTTTTGAATATACTGAAGTTTTTAAGTTTATATGGCCTTTGTTATTCAATGTTTTTTCTAATCTTGCTCAGATATTCTTTCATTGCTGCGCTGTCTTTGTCTTTGATGATTCCCTGAAGGATATTTAGTTCTTCCTGAATCCGGGCGATTTGTTGCGGTGTACGTGGATTAAAAAGAATCTCCGTCAGCAGATAGTCATCTTCCGAAAGGAGGCCACGTGCGATTTTCATGTGTCGTTTGAAAGTCGTTCCCGGTGCATCCTGATGTTTCATGGTGGCAGCAAAAACCATGGTCGACGCAAACGGAATTCCCAGAGAGTAAGCTACAACCTTATCGTGCTCCTCGAATGTATACTCGGAAATATGCAGATGCAGGTTTGAGTAGATGTCTTTGAAGAAGATCCGCCCCAAATGGTCGCCTTCGGAAATAATGATAGTGTTCTCGTTTTCCAGCTGTCCTAAATTAGCGAAAGTAGGACCGAACATCGGGTGTGTTGAGACATAAGGGAAGCCGCAAGTGTCGTAAAAATCTTTTAAGTTTGTTTTCACCGAGGCAATATCCGAAATGATGCAGTAAGGCTGCAGAAAAGGAATGATGTTGTTGAATGCATCGATCGTGTGGCTCAGCGTCACACAGTTGATCACGAGTTCAGGTTTGAAGTCGGCCACTTCCTCGGGTTTCTGCAAACGAAGAGCGTTGTAGATAAAACGCATTCGTTTCGGATCAGTTTCCAATACAGCTACTTCATGTTCAAAGCTCAACAGGTCGGAAAAGAATGATCCCATTTTTCCGGCACCTAATATAAGTATCTTCATTGTTTTATTTTTCGTTAGTTATAGTTAGTTTGTTTATTTTTCTTCATTCATAATGATCATTTGTTGACGGATTGATTCCTCATGAATTTCCTTGAGCATCTCTTTGACGAAGTCGGTATTCAGATCCATTTGTGCACCCATGTTTGACCGGTTTTCCAATATTTGGCTGTAACGCGGTGATTGAAGAATAGGCATATTGTGTTCTTTTTTGTAAACACCGATCTCGCGTGAAATGCGCATACGTTTAGCCAGAAGTTCGAGCATTTGTTCATCAATATAATCAATCTGTCGACGTAGCTCTGTCAGGTTTTCGGTTGTCTGATTCGAATCACGGATGATAAGCAGATTGAGAATATAATCCAGAACATCAGGAGTGATTTGTTGTGAAGCGTCGCTCAGTGCGCAGTCCGGATTACAGTGCGATTCGATAATCAATCCGTCGAAACTCAGGTCCATAGCCTGTTGACTGAGAGGTGCAATGAGTTCACGCTTGCCTCCGATATGGCTTGGATCACAGAAAATAGGTAGATTCGGGAATCGGCGACGCAGTTCGATAGGGATATGCCAGAGCGGCAGGTTACGATAGATTTTCTTGTCATAGGTGCTGAATCCGCGATGAATGGCGCCAAGGCGATGAATGCCTGCAGCGTAAAGTCTTTGTAAAGCGCCGATCCATAACTCTAGATCAGGATTCACTGGATTTTTCACCAAAACAGGAATATCTATACCATGGAGTGCATCGGCAATATCTTGTACAGCGAACGGATTAACAGATGTACGTGCTCCAATCCACAAAATATCTATTCCGGCTTTCAAGGCTTCAAACACATGATCTTTGTTCGCTACTTCAACAGCTGTGTACATGCCCGTTTCCTTTTTGACACGCTTAAGCCATGGCAGTCCTTTGGCGCCTACTCCTTCAAATCCTCCCGGCTTGGTGCGCGGTTTCCATATTCCAGCTCTGAATATCTTTATGCCTTTGGAAGCGATTCCTTTGGCTGTTTCCATCACCTGTTCTTCGGTCTCCGCGCTACACGGACCTGCTATTACAATCGGTCGCTGTGCATCAATATCCGGAGGTAATATTGATTCAAATTTCATTTCCATATTTTTTTATTTAATTATTTTCTTGATTCTGTTTAAAGCCTCTTGTAAAACTTCGTTTTTGCAGCAAAGTGATATTCGGATATAGCGTTCGCCGCAGCTACCGAAGATAAAGCCCGGTGTGATAAATATATTCGCATCATATAATACCTTATTTGCTAATGCTTCGCTACTTTCGATGTCGGCAGGAATTTTACCCCAAAGGAACATTCCTACTTGTTCTTTGCTGAACTCACAGCCCAGAGCATTCATGATTTGTCCGGCCAGATCGCGACGGCTTCTATAGACGCGATTCATATTGTCGTACCATTCTTTTGGCGCGGTAAGAGCGGCAACGGCAGCGTATTGCATCGGTTTAAATTGTCCGGAGTCGATGTTGCTCTTCACTTTCAGTACCCATTGTACGAATTGTGCGTTCGAAGCCAGCATTGCCATACGCCAGCCGGGCATATTGTGTGCTTTGCTCATTGAGTTGAGTTCGATACAAATATCTTTGGCTCCTGGCACACTCAGCATACTTATCGGGTGCTCATTAAGAATGAAACTGTATGGATTGTCATTACATATTATAATATGGTGGCGCCGTCCGAAAGCAATTAGTTTCTCATAAAGTTTCATGCAGGCGTTTGCGCCGGTAGGCATGTTCGGATAGTTTGTCCACATTAGCTTGACGCCCGAAAGATCCATTTTTTCCAACTCTTCAAAATCGGGTTGCCAGCCGAGTTCTTCCTTTAGTTCATAAGAAATGAGGCGTGCTTCCACCAGATTGCTTACAGAGCTGTAAGTCGGATAACCCGGATTTGGAATCAGAACACCATCACCCGGATTTAGAAATGCCAGCGAAATATGCAGGATTCCTTCTTTCGAGCCGATGAGCGGTTGAATTTCTGTTTTGGGGTCCAAATCAACATGATACCATTTTTTATACCAGTCGGCAAAACCTTCGCGCAGTTCGGGAATCCCGACATAAGGCTGATAACCATGTTCGTCGGCATGATGGGCATGCTCGCATAATGTATTGACAGTCTGCTCCGAAGGAGGAAGATCAGGACTACCAATACCCAAATTGATTACATTTTTTCCAGCCGCATTCATCTCGGCCACTTCCTTCAACTTTTTCGAAAAATAGTATTCCTGTACATGGCTGACGCGACGTGCAGGCTGAATGTCAAACACTTTGTTTTCCTTCTGCATATTCACCTAATATTTTTAAATCTTTTGTCAATGGTCTGATTGCATCCAGAGCCTGCCTGTAGCGCAGGTAGTCGTGGAATGTAAGATTGATATAAAAAAGATATTCCCATTCGCGTCCAATGATCGGCAGCGATTGTATTTTTGTAAGATTCATATCGTAAAATGAAAGTACCGAAAGGACTTTCGAAAGGCTTCCTGCCGTGTGAGGGAGAGCAAATACAAGCGAAGATTTGTTTTTTACCTGTTCACGCATCATTTCGTCGGCTATCCAGGGATCGGCAATAGTGAGAAATCGGGTGAAATTGCGTTTGTTTGTTTCAATACCTTCAGCTAATATTTTCATATTGTAAATCTGTGCAGCCATTTTTCCGCAGATAGCCGCATGTCCGATCAGGTGGTTTTCGGAAATCCATTTGGCACTGAGCGCTGTGTCTTCTTTCTCAACCAGTTTAGCGTTCGGCAGTGTGTCGAGAAAGTCTGCACATTGCATCAGAGCAATCGGATGTGAATTGATCTCTTTGATATTGTCGAGGCTTGTTTCGGGCAAAGCCACAAGCGAGTGGGAGATACGCAGTTTATATTCGCCGATGATGGTGACGCCGCTGTCTTTTATCAGAACATGATTCTGAAGCAGGCTTCCGGCTATTGTATTTTCTACGGCCATTATTCCCAAAATGGATGGATCTTTCTTAATGGCAGCAATCACTTCTTTAAAGGTGTTGCATCCAATAATTTCTATTTCATCACCTTCAAAATAGTTGTGCGCAGCTATGTCGTGATACGAACCGGCTATGCCTTGAATGGCTACTTTTCTCTTCATCTTTGTATTTTATTTTTTTGTTGTCCGATTGGTTATTCCTTATGGATATAAAAAAAGTCCCACCGTTTTACGGCAGGACTTTATATATTTTATTATTGATACAAATGTTCAATTTTTCATTCTTTACATACAAACTCCCGCCTTCACCTTGCTAAAGTAAAAGTAATAAAAGTAATATGTAAAGTAAAATCGATTCATTTCTCTATTTTTTACGCTGCAAAGTTAGCGCATTTTTTATAACTGCAAACAAAAAGTCTCTTTTTTTTCATTTGAGATTACAAATTATCATGCAATCGGATGAATAAAATACAATCGTTTATTTATTGTTCTGTTTGTCTATTTGTTCCTGAACTATAGCATCAACCACAGCTACAGTCGTCAAATTAAGAATGTCGCGTGTAGAGCTTTCAACATCTGTAAAATGTATCGGTTTGTTCAAGCCCATCTGGATCGGACCTATCGATTCAGTAATCCCCAGTTTATCAAGCAACTGATAGGCACTATTGGCTGAACTCAGATTCGGAAACAGCAGCGTGTTGACATCTTTTCCCTTTAATGTGTTGAAAGGATACATCTCATCACGTAGTTTCTGGTCTAATGCAAAATGAACTTGCATTTCACCGTCTATCATTATCTGCGGATAGTTTTTGTGCACATAATCAATAGCATCGTGTACTTTCTGCGGACTTCCCTGTTGGTCGGCGCCGAAGTTCGAATACGATAGCATGGCTATGACAGGATCAGTTGCGAAAAACTTCACAGCATCGTTTGTCAGTCTTGCCAGATCAATCAGTACTTCCGTTGAAGGATGTCGATTGATCAGTGTATCGGCAATAAAGAATGTCCCTTTTTTGCATGTGACAATATTTATTGCTCCGAAATGGTTATATGACGGACGGATGCCGATGATTTGTTCTGCCAGTTTTGTTACTTCCGAATAGCGGCTGTAAACACCTGTGATGAATGCATCAGCATCGCCTGTAGCGACCATCATCATTCCGAAAGCATTACGGTTAACCATTTTTTCGCAAGCTTCGGCATAAGTTACACCTTCGCGAGCCTTACGATCTGAAAGGATACGTCCGTATCTGTATCGGCGATCCGATTCACGGTCGTGACGCATATTGACGATTTCAATGCCTTCGAGACTGATATTCTCTTCGGCAGCCAGTTTTTGCAAACGCTCTTCATTACCAAGCAGGATCGGTATGCAGATCCCTTCAGTTTTGGCTTCAACAGCCGCCTTAAGCATATTGATATGATTGGCTTCAGCAAATACAACACGTTTCGGATTGGCTTTTGCCATATCTGTAAAACGGCGGAGTAACTTATTATCATAACCCATCATTTCACGCAAATGTTTTGCGTAGCTTTCCCAGTCGGTAATTGTTTTGCGTGACACACCCGATTTGATAGCCGCTTTGGCAACAGCACACGATACGCGCGTCAGAAGACGGGGGTCAAGAGCCTTTGGCAATATATAATCACGCCCAAAGACAGTGCGTTTTAATTTGTAGGCTGCATTAACTACATCGGGAACAGGCTCTTTAGCCAGTTCGGCGATAGCAAATACAGCTGCACGTTTCATCTCTTCGTTGATGGCTTTGGCATGTGTATCCAAAGCGCCGCGGAAGATATACGGGAATCCCAATACATTATTAATTTGGTTTGGATAGTCCGAACGCCCTGTAGCAAAAATAATGTCTTTGCGCGAAGCCATTGCGTCGGCATAAGAAATTTCCGGATTCGGATTGGCCAGTGCGAACACAATCGGGTTCTCGCTCATCGAACGTACCATGTCTTGTGTTAATACATCAGCAACCGAAAGTCCAAGGAACATATCTGCTCCGACCATAGCTTCCTCCAGTGTTTTAATATCTCTCTCGGTAGCAAATTCTTTCTTTTGCTCGTTCAGGTCTGAACGGTGTATGGACAAGACGCCTTTACTGTCGCACATGATGATGTTCTCTTTGCGCACACCTAATGAAACATAGAGTCGCGTACAAGAGATCGATGCAGCTCCCGCACCGTTGACAACAAGTTTTATCTCATCTATCTTTTTGCCCGATATTTCCAATGCATTCAGCAGTCCGGCAGCCGAAATGATAGCTGTTCCATGCTGGTCGTCGTGCATAACCGGAATATTCAGTTCTGCTTTCAGTCGTTTTTCAATTTCAAAGCATTCAGGCGCTTTGATATCCTCCAGATTGATACCTCCAAAAGTAGGAGATATGGCTTTTACTGTTTGTATAAACTTTTCAGGATCTTTTTCATCAACTTCGATATCGAATACATCTATTCCGGCAAATATTTTGAACAACAGCCCTTTGCCTTCCATCACCGGTTTTCCGGCCAGCGCTCCGATATTCCCCAAGCCTAACACAGCTGTCCCGTTAGAAATGACGGCTACAAGATTTCCTTTAGATGTATATTTATATGAATCCAAGGGATTTTTTTCTATCTCCAGACAAGGTTCTGCCACACCCGGTGAATAAGCCAGCGACAAATCATTTTGTGTACTGTACGGTTTTGTGGGAACTACTTCTATCTTTCCCGGCTTTCCTTCGGAATGATACCGAAGCGCCTCTTCTTTCGTAATTTTAGCCATTGATTTTCTTTTCTAATTATTCTCTGAAATCAGCTACAAAGATAGTAAAAATCTTTCCTATTCGTCGCTTTATAAGCTTTTGTTTATTTCGTCGATATAATTCAGTACTTCTTCGCGACCGTCTTTTTTTTCAGCGGAGGTAATAAATACGGGAGGCAGTTCTTCCCATGTCTCCAGCAGTTTACTCTTATAATTATTAATATTCTCCGCTAGTTTACTCTTGCTAAGCTTGTCGGCTTTTGTAAATATGATTGAGAATGGAATACCATCTTCACCTAGTTTTTCCATAAATTGCAGATCAATTTTTTGTGGTTCGAGGCGGCTGTCGAGGAGTACGAACAGATTAGTGAGCTGTTCGCGGTTGTGAATATAATTATTAATGACCGACCATATTTTCTCACGTTCGCTTTTTGCTCTTTGTGCAAATCCATAGCCGGGAAGATCCACCAGATACCATTCATCGTTAATAAGAAAATGGTTTATAAGTGTTGTCTTTCCAGGCTTTTGTGATGTAAGTGCAAGTGCTTTTCTTCCCGTTATCATATTAATAAGAGAAGATTTGCCTACATTGCTTCGTCCGACAAATGCATATTCGGGTTTGTTTCCCGGAGGGCATTTTGTGACGTCTGTATTGCTTATTTCAAATGTTGCGCTTTTAATTTCCATGTTGATGTTGTTTTTAATACCTCTTTTCTATTTCCGTTCCGGGAAAATAATGTTCAAGGATTTGTTTATAATCGAAACCTTGCGTACTCATCACGGCAGCACCGATCTGGCAGAGTCCGACGCCATGACCCCAACCGGCACCTGTCAGAACGAATGCCTGAGGAACGTTATTCTGGATGTTGCGTTTGTCGACAACGAAGGCCGAACTATAAAGATGCGTTTCCGATAATGTTCGTCTTATTTCCAATTCTTTTCCGATGATAAAGGAGTTATGAGTTCCTATAATTTTGAGTCTGACAATCCGGCCGGAAGTGCCTCTTTCGAGCGGGACTAAATCGAGAATCTCGCCAAAATAAATGCCGCTCTTGCGATAAACGAGTTCGGAAAGTTGTGTTTGTGTATATACGACTTTCCAACGGTAGAAATCGGTTGTTTCATTATCATAGTCGTTCAATACCTGCTCCAGGATAGCATGATTACTGCTGTTGCAATAAGCTGGAGGCGACGTTCGTATCCACGAATCAGCCTCTTTTTCGATAGTGAGATCCGGAAGCTCTTCTGATTGACCGTCGTATAAAGTCGTCAGATAAGGGTGGTGAACCGGCTCCCAACAGTTTTCGAATAGTTCGGTTACTCCACCGCAGCATTTTGAGAAGCGTGTGTCGCAGATTTTATTGTCTTCAACCAGAACTTCGCCGCGTGTCTCGTTGATAATATTCATCACGTTTGGCGAGATGATACGTGTCATTCCCTGATATCTCTGGCAATGGTCGTCGGCACAGACATCGAACAGTTCATGATCTTCATGATCATACCAGCGGATCAGTTGCTCGTTGTCACGTGTAATATTCTTATATTTTCTTTTTTCCTGTTTGTGTTCCCGCTTCTGTTCTACTTGCGAAAACAACCAACTTCTGGATATAACTACATGTGCTTTGAGGAATTCTTTCGGCGCTGTCGGTTTCATCTCCGAAGAGATGACACTTGCCAGATACTCTTCTGCATCGACCTGATTGATAGCTAAAATTCCTTTTTTTGTAGCAATCAGGTTAAGCGCACCTTTGAAACTTTGATCTTCCTGTCGCTCCCAATGAAATTGAATGCCGATAGTGACGGCTTTCAGTTCGAAGAATGAATCAGGTGTTACCGGTTCAAAAAATATTTCATTGTATCGTTTTCCGTTGAACATCAGCTGTCCGTTGATGCATATCACGCGTTGTTCGTCTTTCAGAAATGAACCGGTTTCGGTGTGGACATATTCTCCGTGAAAAACGAAAGAGATGGCTTTCTCCGTTATGATACCTACATTAACTACAGGTGCTTCCATTATTTTTCCTCCTTTTTTGTTTTTAATGAGCTGATCGCTAAATACGCTATCAGTGCGATGTATACGAGTAAGGCAATGATTTGTGCCGGATTGCTCTCAAACCATTCTTCATTTATTATGTTCAGTCCCGCAAAACGTAAGCCTGCACTTACGACTCCCATCAAGGCGCCTCCGGCAATGAATCCCGATGCAAGTAGCGTGCCTTTTTCAATACGGGCATTGTTTAATGCTTTGTCTTTGCTGCGGCTCCCCACATACCAGCTGATGGCTCCGCCTATAAGCAACGGGGTGTTGAGCTGTATAGGTATGAACATTCCCAATGCAAAAGCCAACGCGGGCACTTTGCAGAAGTTTAGGATTATGGCTATTGCTGCACCTATAGCGTATAATACCCAAGGTGCGCCCGATCCGCTCATCAGCGGCTCGATAACCGCTGCCATGGCATTTGCCTGCGGAGCAGCCAGCTGCCCGGTTGTGAAGCCGTAGGTCTGATTCAATATCAGGATAACAAAGCCTACTGTGGCTGCCGATACCAGGGTGCCCAGAAATTTCCAGCTTTCCTGCTTTTTCGGCGTGCTTCCTAGCCAATATCCGATTTTCAGGTCGGTGATAAAACCACCGGCCATGGACAAAGCCGTACAAACGACACCTCCGATGATCAGAGCCGAAACCATTCCTGCTGTTCCTTTCAGACCAACGGCCACCAGAATAATAGATGAAAGAATAAGTGTCATCAATGTCATACCGGATACAGGGTTTGTTCCAACGATAGCAATGGCATTTGCCGCAACTGTCGTAAACAGGAATGCGATGATGCCGACCAGCAGTAGACCAATGGCAGCGTAATACCAGTTATCCAACACGCCTAGCCAGAAGAACAGAAACATGACTATCAGCGCGGCGAATAATCCGAATGCTATTACTTTCATGGAAAGATCTTTTTGCGTCCGGATCATATTTTGATCTGTACCGGCTTTACTGCCTTTAAGCTCTTTGGAAGCCAGTCCGACAGCGCTTTTTATGATGCCCCATGATTTGATAATGCCTATAACGCCGGCGGTAGCGATGCCTCCGATGCCGATGTGACGCGCATAAGTGGTAAATATTTCTTCAGCGCTCATGCTACCCACCGTAGCGGTGATGGCTGCGTTACCGAAAGTCAGAACATCGTTGCCGAAAACAGCCGACATAAGCGGGACGATGATAAACCAAACAAGAAACGAACCTGCACAAATGATTGCTGAATATTTCAACCCGATAATATAGCCCAGACCTAAAACAGCGGCTCCGGTATTGACTTTGAATACGAGTTTTACTTTCTCAGCCAGCATTTCTCCCAAACCAACGACGCGTGTACTTACAGTCTCGCTCCACCAACCGAAGGTGGCAACGATGAAGTCATATATTCCGCCAATCAGTCCGGCATAAATTAATGGTTTTGCCTGGTTACCTCCTTTTTCGCCGGACACCAGTACCTGTGTAGTCGCTGTGGCTTCAGGAAAAGGATATTTGCCATGCATGGTCGATACGAAGTATTTACGGAACGGGATCAGAAGGAGTATTCCCAGAATGCCGCCTATCAGCGAACTCATGAATACTTCGAAAAAGTTGACTGATATCTCAGGGTATTTGTCCTGCAGAATATATAACGCCGGAAGTGTAAATATAGCGCCTGCCACAATCACGCCACTGTTGGCGCCGATAGATTGTATGATGACATTTTCGCCTAAAGCGTTTTTTCGTTTAAATCCGTTGGAGAGGCCTACGGCTATGATGGCTATAGGAATGGCAGCTTCGAATACCTGTCCTACCTTCAATCCGAGAAATGCGGCAGCAGCACTAAACAGGACAGCCATCAGCAGTCCCCATAATACTGACCACCAGGTCACTTCCTTATATTCTTTGTTTGGAGACATAATAGGCTTATATGTCTCTCCTTCTTTTAATTCGCGATAGGCATTTTCAGGTAATCCGGTAATTTTCTCCTCCTCTTTTTCCACGGCGTATATTTTTATTGGTTTATATTAAGTTTGTTATTATATGCTTCGCAAAGCTACATAATAAATTATTATAATCAAAGCTTTCGTTCTTTGGAATTGAAATATTGTGTGCTGTCTCTGTTATCCTCTGGCGCAAATTTTGCTCTTCCGAACCCGTTCAGTTTCGCTCATTTCTTTTTGTTAGTGTATTCCGGAGCTTTTTTGTATATTTGTCCCTCAAAGGAAAAAAGTTGAGTATGGAACAAAGATTTCCGTCATTATTATTAGAGAATGCGGTCAATGAGCTTTCTACACTTCCGGGAGTAGGACGTAAAACGGCATTGCGACTGGCTTTGTATATGCTTCGGCAGGATGTTGGCTCGGTTGAGCGTTTTGCTTCATCGCTGGTCGATCTGCGTAAGGATGTGAAATACTGTAAAGTCTGTCATAATATTTGCGACGATGAAGTGTGCAGTATATGCGGCGATTCGAATCGCGACCATTCCATCGTGTGTGTTGTGGAGAATATTAGAGAAGTGATGGCTATCGAAAATACCGGACAGTTCAGAGGTATATATCATGTGCTGGGAGGAATCATTTCGCCTATTGATGGCATCGGACCGGCAGATCTGCAGATCGATAGTCTGGTGAACCGGGTGGCCGAAGGCAGCATCAAAGAGGTTGTTTTGGCATTGAGTACAACGATGGAAGGGGATACGACCAATTTCTTTATTCACCGTAAACTTATGCCTTACGAAATAAAAGTGTCGGTCATTGCCCGCGGCGTTTCTATTGGTGATGAGATTGAGTATGCCGATGAAGTAACGCTGGGACGTTCCATTCTGAACCGCACCAGTTTCAATGATTCGATAAAAATTTAAGTATGAAAATTTCAATAGTCATAGTCAATTATAACGTCAAATACTATCTTGAGCAGTGTTTGTGTTCTGTAAAGAATGCGATTTCCGGACTCGAAGCTGAAGTGTTTGTTGTCGACAATCATTCCACCGACGGCTCGATGGAATATCTGAAGCCGCGTTTCCCGGAAGTCACTTTCATTGAGAACTGCGACAATCCTGGTTTTGCGCGTGCAAATAATCAAGCTATTGCTCGGAGTTCAGGCGAGTATATCTTACTACTCAATCCCGATACGGTTGTAGGCGAGGAGAGTCTTCGTACGCTTGTTTTTTTCATGGACGAACATCCTGAAGCCGGAGCCGCAGGGGTGAAGATGCTGGATGGCCATGGCGTTTTTTTGCCTGAGAGCAAACGTAGCTTTCCGACACCCTGGGTGTCGTTTTGCAAAATATTCGGACTCACAAAAATACGACCAGGCTCAAGACTTTTTTCACGTTACAATTTACCTTATCTGGATGAAAACGAGCAACATGAGGTCGATGTGCTGGCAGGTGCATTCATGATGCTACGCCGTGAAGCGCTCGATAAAGCAGGTCTTCTTGATGAGTCGTTCTTTATGTACGGTGAAGATATTGATTTGTCGTACAGGATTCAAGCTGCCGGATATAAGAATTACTATATTCCGGAAAGACTCTTGCATTATAAGGGCGAAAGCACCCGATATGCTGATCTGAGCTATGTGAAGTCTTTTTATGGCGCAATGCTTATTTTCTATCGCAAATATTATCCCCATTCGGGCTGGTGGATGCGTTTACTGATTGCCGTCGCTGTTTTCTTCAGGGCAATCATTGCTTTTCTTTTCCCGCGCAGGACGAAGAAGCCGCATCGGATAAAGCATCGCCGTCTGCTGGTATTCTGTTATGAAGAACATCTGCCTGAAGTTAAATCCATCTGTTTGAAACGTATGCCTGAACTGGAGTTCGTAAATTTGTGGAACTTGAACGAAGAGCATGTCATGAATGCTTTTTGCCGTCGCAATCAGATGAAGTGTTTTACTGATTATGTTTTCTGTGTTCCTGATGTCCGTTTTGAACAAGTTCTTTTGATGATGGACAAATCGCCGAACAAAAAGATTACTTATCATATATATAATAGAGATACTCAACAAATCATCGGATAAGTCGGATGGAATTTTTAGAAGGTAAAAATATACGCTTGCGTGCTGTCGAACCGGAGGATCTGGAGTTGTTTTATTGTTGGGAAAATAACTCCGAATGGTGGGGTTTTGGCTCAACACTGGCTCCATATTCGCGCTATCAGCTGAAAAAATATATTGAAAAATCTCATTGTGACATTTATGAATTGAAACAGTTGCGATTGATGATTGAATGGCTCACCGACAGGAAAACGGTAGGTTCTGTTGATTTGTACGATTTTGATCCTTACCATCTTCGTGCCGGTGTGGGAATCCTTGTTGATTCGGATTATCAGCAGCGAGGCATTGCTTCCGAAGCTTTGTCGTTGTTGGAACATTATGCATTTTCATTTTTCCGGTTGCATATGCTTTATGCGTATGCCAATATTAATAATGAAGCGAGTAAAAAGCTTTTTTTGAGCCGTGGTTATTCAATTTCGGGAACGCTACATGACTGGTTGGCATTCGAAAATGGATTTTCGGATGTTGTTATTCTGCAAAAAATTAATGCAAATAAGGTGAATGATTAATTCAGATACGGATCTTTCGGATAATTGGCCCATGTTTCATACCCGTTACCTAGGGATTCCAGACTGCTTTTCCAAAATTCATCTCCTTCGGCAGCGAGTAATGTTGTATGATCAGCCCGGCTTACGAGCCATGAGTTTTCTATGATTTCGTTTACAAGTTGTCCTTTGGTCCAACCGGAATAACCCAGAAAGAATTTAACTTTTCCTTCAATGGTTTGTCCGTCGAGAATATATTGTTTGATAGCTTTGAAATCGCCGTCAAAATAGAGGCTATTGTCAATTTGTATAGATTCAGGAATAATCTTTTGCCCTAAGGAATGAATAAAAAATAAACGGTTGGGGAAAACAGGACCTCCCAAGAATATAGAAATTTCTTTGTATGTTTTTAGTTCGGGAAAGAAATCGCTTACAATCAGTTTCGTTTTCTTATTCAAAACCAATCCCATTGAACCTTCATCATTGTGATCGATCAACAATACGACAGAACGTTGAAAATAAGTATCTTGCAGGAATGGTTCAGAAATGAGTATACTCCCTTGTTTGGGAAGGATGTTGTTATGTTTGATCTTGAATATGTTGTCGTATGTCGTCATGATTATTGGTATTCTTTTCTATATATGGCGACAATATATTGCTTTTATCCTTATTATACAAATATTTAGCTTGGTTTTTAGTGTTAACAATACTAAAAACCAAGCTGATTTCTGGATTATACTTTTTGATTTTCTTCGAAAAGCGTCAGTCGTTCCTCAAGGAGATTATACTGGTGATCCTTGATAAATGAGGTACATATACGCAAACCTTGCTGATGACTTCCTGTGGTACTTAGTGAGATCGCACTTACGCCATAATATATCAGTTCTTCCATCAGTTCGCTTCCCGTCATTCCCTTATATCCGATGGTAAAATAAAATCCGTCGGCTACAGGCTGGTCAAGATCATGATCATACACAATATTGAAACCGTGGCTGGTGAAGATTTTTTTTAGCTTGTTTGCGCGACGACCGTATTCCTTTATTTCGGAAACGAAGTCGAATGTGCCGTCGGAAGCCGCTTTAAACATAGCTGCCAGAGCGCATTGCGCCGAGTGGCTAGTCCCGGAAGAGAGCGCATAAAGTACACGATGGATATATACCGTACCGAATGTTCCGCCGCCATAACGGGCAGTCAGACCCGGATAAACTCTATGATACAGCTTATTAGACATTGCCGTTACGCCGATTCGTTGTCCGGCATAACTGAAGGCTTTCGAACCGGAAATCTGAAGGATATAATTGTCCGTATAATGTGCAACCGTTGCCTGATAAGGTGGTTTGAAGGGCGTTCCCAGATCTTTGCGGAAATCCATAGCGAAGTAGGCGAGGTCTTCGATAACAATCGTGTCATATTTGTTTGCCATCTCACCAATAATTTTCAGTTCTTCTTCAGTCAGGCAAAACCATGCCGGATTGTTCGGATTCGAATAAATCATGGCGGCAATATTTCCTTTTGAAAGATATTCTTCCAATGCGGAACGGAGCTTTTCGCCACGGTATTCATATACGTCGAACGACGCATATTTGTAACCCATCACGACGATCTGTTGCTTCTGAACCGGAAATCCGGGATCTATAAATAAGATCGTATCTTTGCCGGGCGTACACTGTCCGCTGGTCAGAAATGAAGCATAAGTACCTTGCATTGAACCGGTAACAGGAACGCAACATTCAGGATCGATATCAATATTGATGAATGCTTTGATGAAACGCGATGCTTCATTTTTCACTTCCGGAGTCCCGTTGATGTTTGGATATATGGAGGCAACACCGTCGCGTAAGGCTTTTATTTCAGCATCAATGCCTACTTGAGCCGGCTTTAATCCGGGGACACCCATTTCCATGTGGATAAACTCGGTCTTTGTCTCTTGTTCCAACTGTGTTGATATGGCTACGACTTCACGTATGGTTGCCTTTCCAAAATCAGGCAGGTGATAGCTTTCGATGATTTGTTTGGCTATCTGATAGTTTACTGGAGTATTCTTCATTATTATAGTTCGTTTTACCAGGCAAAAGTATGAAAATATTTGTTCGGAGGTAATCTTTTTCAATAAAAGTGTTGTATTATTTGGAATAATGCCTATCTTTGCACCGCATTTGAAAAACGAACATATTTGGTGCGTTAGTTCAGCTGGTTAGAATACATGCCTGTCACGCATGGGGTCATGGGTCCGAGTCCCATACGCACCGCAAAACATGATAAAAAGCTCTGAAGTTAATTTTTCAGAGCTTTTTTATTTCCTTCCTCTCAGCAAAAAAATGTAACGCGTTCAGCATATCTGTAGTAGTCCAATTTTTTTATCTGCTCTCAATGTTTGTTTTCTATAATTATTTTTCCTTTTTTTGGGAAGTGGCAATTTGATGATTATCAGAGATTGTCGTTATATATCATTTTCTTAGTTATGACAATTTATTATAAACTTTGCAAATTGAACATCAATAAATTTAAAGTCAATTATATTTGTGAAAATATTTTTGTATGTTTGGATTTATATAAATACATATGCAATAATAAAAATAGATTGGGAATTTAAAGCAGGGTTCTTTTTCCTTATCTACTTTTAATTAATAGAACCCTCCTTTGATATTATGGAAAAGAACAATTATTTGAAGATTGTGTGGACAGTGGCTTATTTTGCGTTTGCTGCTGTGAGTTGTTGGGCAACAGCTGAATCTTTACACTTGCTTTTGTCCTCATGGCCGGTAATAATGTGTTGGATAATAGCAGTAGGTTTTTTTCTTATTGCATCGTTAGGAACCAAAATGATTGTTGATAGTCTTAATCAAAATATATATTTGGAAAAACGTGGATTGCATTTAATTGGTGGCATTATATTTGTGATTGCTTTTTGGCTTATATTTAGTGTGCCTACTAATACACATACATTTTTTTATCGTACAGTTATTAATGATAAGGTGACTACAGATATATCAACAACTCGTGGTTATCTGGGACAAATTAAAAATAATACAAATAATACAAATCAGGCCGCTATTAAAGTGAATAAATTAAAGAATAGCGTAGATGTCCTTCTTGGAGAATTTAAATCTGAAATTGAAAACGAAGCAAATCCCGGTTTTGGCCCTAAGTCAAAAGAAATATTAAGAAAATTTGCTGTGCTGCTCGGAGTTGATAAGATTGAGCCTTTAACATATAGAGGAACTTCCAGGCAAGACAGGGAAAAATTAGTTGATGCATATCGTACTAAAATTTACATTTTGGCAGACTCTAAAGCTTCAAATATAACGAAAAGTATTATTACTCCAAACCCGGACAATCTCAAAGATGTACAGCGTGACGATGAGAATCTCGCTCTTGTTAAGAAATATATTGATAATGGAACTATAGATCTTAATAAAGCCAGTGACATAAAAGGTATATGTGATAAACTTAATACAGGGTATAATACAATAAAGAAAAATCGGGAGTTTGTGAATTTCGGATCCAAAACAGATGAAGCAAACTATACTGCTGATAATCCTGTTACAAAGGTTAAGCGAATGATTAGTGTTTTTGATGTTTGGGAAGATTTTATTAAAGGAGATTTTGCCGGTCATGGATTTGCTTTTTGGATTATAATCTCTATACTTGTAGATATAGCCGCATTTATATTTTTTGATTTAGCTTTTAGGAAGATATAATATTGATAAGACAAACAATAAAATTTTACTGATATGGCAGATATTGATTTTGGTTCTTCAAATCATGAAGATAAACCAAAAGAAGAAGATAATTCTATCGTTCTATCTTCATCCGATGTGTCTTCAAGCATACAAGATGAAAGAAGTGGGTTAAGTATAGAGGAAATCAAAGATCCCAATAAAATTAGAGTGGAAGTAGTAGATAAAGAAACGCCTGTAATTGTTTTATTTGGCCCTCCTTCTTGTGGAAAAACGATGACTCTGGTCCGCTTGACAAGATATTTGCAAGGAAAAAACTATACAGTCCAGCCAATAACATCATTTCGTCCTTCATACGACAGCCATTATAGCCAAATGTGTAATGATTTTAATTCGATGATTAATAGTGATAATGCTGCTGAATCAACGAGTAAAATTAATTTCATGCTTGTTAAAGTGTTGAAAGGCGGTAAACCAATATGTCAAATACTGGAAGGCCCTGGTGAAGAATATATTGATCCTAAGGATCCGACAAGGCTTTTCCCTAAATTTGTTTATAGCATCATAAATAGTGAGAATCGAAAAATATGGGCTATTATGGTTGTTCCCGATGATAGAAATATGAGAATGGATAATGATTTTCGTATGAATTATGTTACTAAAATCCATGATTTAAAAAAACGATTGAAGCCAACAGACAAGGTCGTGTTTATTTTCAATAAGATTGATAAAACGGAACTTGTCCTTAGTCCCGGAGTAATCAATTATCGCTATGCCCTTAAAGAGGTTAGTGACTTGTATAGAAATGTATTTGTGCCGTTTAAGAATAATAATCCAATCACTAAATTATGGAAAGAAAATAACTTTGATTTTGTGGGATTTCAAACAGGAGATTTTCCTAAAGCGGCTGATGGTACGGTTACTTTTGAACAGGGCCCTGATGAATATCCTTATAAGTTATGGGAAATCTTTCTTAAATGCATAAGGGGTTAATGTTATGAATGTTGAATTATTTATACATGGGGTCCCTCATGGTCAAGATTTTTGGGGGATTAAAACAGAGCAGCCTTATTTTGATCTTTTCTATGATCATAGTGCTGATGAAGTAAAATTCCTTATTCAAAAACGGTCTTTGGAAAATAAGTCTTTTTGCTATTATAACTATTTAGTATATAAGGATGTCATTGATAGTGAAGGTCGCCCGGGCTCATATTTTGGCATTTCTCTGAGATTGGACGCCTATTGTATAGACATTGTAAATATGTTTCGAATTCTCGATACAATATACAATGTTTTCGTAATGGGAACCTTAGTTAAGAAGGAGGGGAACAAAATAAAATATATCATTTCTAATTTTGCAAGTGCCTCAAAAGATATTGAAGGGATTCGATCTGAAACAATTCAGATGTTGCGTAAAGCTTTTACTAATAAAGATTTCGTTAATTTAGATAATTCGTTTCAAATTGGGGATAAAGGTTTTGCTTGTAATTTGTATGACTATACCCAAGAGCGTTTTTATGCTCTTTTTAAACAGTATGGAAAAATTGCAATTTCCCCATACTACTCGACCGAAAAAGAAAAAGTATTGATTAAACAATCTGAAGCTCAAGTTAATGAACTACATCGACAATTTGATCAACAAATGAAGTCTTATTTGGAGTCTAGCGAAAAAGACAGGAGGAAAAGTAATGATGCGTTAATGATCGTTCAAGATCAGGTTCAGAAACTTCAAGTAGATTTAGCCGAAAGAGATAGGTCAATTGATCAACTTAATGTTGAAATAAAGAAATTGAAGGAAGAATTAAAAAGTGTAGGACAAAGTAAGGATATATCTGAAATCGTTTCTACCATAAAAGAACCTATTTTTCAATTATCAGATTCTTTACGTCGGATTATGCCTGACACATCTGGACAGAAAATACCTAAAAAAAAAGTTTTTAATATTGAGCTGGTAAGAAAACATCTTTTTTTGTTTATTGCTTTATTTGTAGTGATAAGCTTGACAGTACTTCTCTATTCTTTCCGAAATAAATTACCATTCGGTGATACGGAAAAACAGGGGTCACCTAATGAGGCATTGTATTCAATACCTCAAGACACTCAAAAGGTCCATAGTGATATTCAGATGAGTAATACTAATATTGAAAAAGATATAAACATTAATATCGTAGGGAATGATGGGGATGATTTAAAAAAACAAAATATATATGAAGTGAAGGCCGAAAATGGTGTCTCAAATGGTTCATGGAGGATTGAAGGATGCCTGATAACATATTCGGATGACAACAATGTAATTAAGATCAAACCTATTGAAAGCAAAGTTAATATTTCGTATTATATTGGAAAAGAGAAAAAAAAAGAGAAAAGCCTGAATGCTAACTAGGTGTTATGAATAAAGCTGCACTATTGTTTGTTTGCAATGATTCAAATCATATTGCTATTGATAATGATAAAGAAACGCTCAATCCTAAATTGAAGTTAGTATGAATAATTCTGTATATGTGTTTGGTTCCTTACGGCATGGTTATACACAATATCCTAATGATTATGCATATGATATTTTTGAGAATAGCCATTCAAAATCAAGATCTAAAACACAAATTGTCGTTCACAGAGATGGAAATATAATGTATTACACTTATTTGTATAAATTAGATACGTTTTCTCAATATATAGGATTCAGTGTTTTGTTGAACGATGTCATGTTTATTCAATTTGAAAAACTATTTCTAATATTTGAAAACGCGATAGCTGATATGGTTGCACGCGGTGAGATACTTCAGTTTAATGATAATGGAGATATTATTGCAGCAGTCGACATACTTAACGATAAATGTCAAGAGGTTGAACGTGTAGCTATTGCCATTAAAAATGAAGTAACTGTATTGGACGACATCGTTGCAAAACTACCTCCAGTTAGTTACGAAATTGCTAAAAACGACTATGAAAGTTTTTCTGTTACTGATAATAATGATATTATTGTCCGTGCTTCATGCAAGTATTCCTATGTTTGTATCTATAAAGAAAAGGATTATGAGACATTATCTTTTTCCAGTTATAGGAATAATATCAAAAGGCTCAATAAAGACAAAACAGACCTTTTAAATAAATATGAAGATCTATTGAAAAGGTATAACGCGTTGAAGATAAAAAAGAAACAATACTTGAAAGTTATTTTTCTTTGTTTGGTTATTGTGGTTAGCTTTATATGCCTATTTTTTATGAAAGGTATTTTAAATATCACAAGTAGTAATCTTAAATTAGCAAATAATAAAATAACGCAAAAAGAGATTGATTTGAAGTCTCTAAATAAAGAAAACGCGAATCTGAAATCTTCTCTTCGATCCGAAAAATATTATAAGTTTAGGGCTGAAAAAGAATTAATGGAATTAAGAGATTCTATAAGAGGTGAATATGATTCCGATTCCATTACAGCAGATGAAGAAGTTCCTATCGAAATTACAAAGATAGATGTTGCAAATGTTACTGAAAAAGGTTCTATTGAAACAAATTATGGAGAAAATATTTTTAGTGATTTTACAATGTATATTCAGCCAAGGATTACATATTCGTCAAATGTTCTGGATGATAATACGAAGATTACGCTAAATATCAGATTTTTTGCCCCATCTGGATTAGTTAGAAATCAAGCTTCTCCTTCCGGCTTTACCAGCTCTGAATCATTTTATGCGCGACGAGGTATTCACACTCATTCTTTTCAAAGTTGGGGCGGTTCTTCTAAAGGCTTTTGGCCAAGCGGAAATTACACGATTGAGTTTTGGTATAAAGATTTATTTTTACTATCTAAAACATTTAAAGTACTTTGATCTAATATCTTTGGCTTTAGAAATTTCTTATGGATTTTCATGTGTTGTATTTTTATTACTTGTTTTCTACAAATACAGAAAGCCAATGAATGCTGAATGAACCTTGTAATATATGTAGTATGTACCGCAGGATTGTGGATGTTTCCATATTATGGGTGTGGTGAAGTTGGGTACAGTGGCTTTGACGTTAAATTTTCAATGCTTTTTTGTTATAACTTGTTTTTCTTTGGTTATAAGTGGGTATATTTCTAATTTTGTACGTTCTATACAGCCTGAGAAACGGGCTTTAATATGTAAAAAGTATAACGATGAAAATATTGAAATGTATGATAGGCGCCGTAAGTCTGCTTATAGCTGCAAGTAGTGTTAACGATGTTGCTGCTCAAACTGTCAGTCAGAATGACATGAAAAAAACTTATGAAGAGTTGAAAACTGTTTTCGATGTGTTGAGCCCGCGTACTATTCATCCTGCGGAAGGTTATCTGAAATATCCGTATTTGATTCCTGCCGGGTTTTATACACAGATGTGGGATTGGGACGGATTTTTTATTGGAAATTACTTCTGTTCGAAAGGCAAGCCCGAATATCTGAAGTATTGGGCGTTGAACCTGATCGAAGGTGTTGATTCCAAAGGTTATGTGTCGGGCTGCGCTACAACCAAAGGACCGCGTCCTATTTTTGGAGACTTTTCAATGAAGCCGTTTCTGGCACAAGGGGTGCTTTTTGCTTCAAAAGGACTGAACGATTATCAGTGGATCCGGCCTTATTATGATAAACTGAAACTGACGCTCAGATACAGAGAAGAGACTCAATGCGATGAAAAGACCGGTTTGTATTTCTGGCAGATAGCTATGCAGAGCGGAGCGGATAATAATGTGGCATTGAATTGTTTCACAGAAGATAAAAGGTCTTTTCTGGCTTGCGATGCCAGTACGTTGCAAGTTCGCGAATATGAGGCGATGGCCGTGATCGCCCGCCAGCTGGGCAACACGGACGAATCGGCGCAGTTTGAGCTGAAAGCCCAAAAACTGAAGGAAGCTATCAATAAATATCTTTGGTGCGATGAGGACAAAACCTATTATAATGTAGATAGAGAAACGGGCACGTTTTATAAACGCGTCAGCTATTCTAATTTCTGGCCGCTGTTCGACCGGATCGCTACAAAAGCCAACGGACAGGCAATGATCAGACGTTATCTGATTAATACAAAACAACTGAAGTCGCCTTATGGCTTCCGTTCGTTGTCTGTTCAGGATCCGGATTACAATAACCGAAATATCATCAAACCTTTCTCGAACTGGCAAGGTCCGATCTGGATGGTTGCCAACTATGTTGATGCCATTATTTTGAAGCATTACGGTTTCGATAAAGAAGTGGAGTGGGTGGCATATACTCTTGGCAAGATGCTGATCAGCGATTATAAGAAATATGGCAGCCTCCATGAGAGCTATAATGCGGAGAACGGTGCACCTTTGGCTCCGGCTGATACATATGTGGACGAGAATGGTAAATTTATCGGATTTGTAAGCTGGAATCTTTGTGTTGAGAATATTTTTCAAGGTCTTATTGATGGACGTTGGATGACGCTGGAGATAAAATGAAGGATTGAATCAGATCACTAAAGAGTGAACAGATGAACATTAAAAGTCCGCTTTTCTGTCATATTGAAGCTGTCCTTACCTCCGTCGTGTGGGGAACAACATTTGTTTCTTCAAAAGTATTGATTTCTCACGGGCTGACTCCCGAACAGATTATGTTACTCCGGTTTATTCTGGCATATATCTGTATCTGGTTGATTTCACCAAAGCGATTGCTGGCAAAAAGCTGGCAGGATGAACTGTTGTTTGTTGTGCTTGGCTTATCCGGGGGGTCGCTTTATTTTCTGGCTGAAAACTCGGCATTGAAGTTTACGCAAGCTTCGAATGTATCCATCCTTATTAGTGTAACGCCATTGCTTACGGCAATAGCTACTTCGCTGGTATACAAGAGCGAGCGCATTGGCAAAGCGCTTGTTGTTGGCGCTTTTGTGGCTCTGGTGGGGATCGCACTCGTAGTGTTTAACGGACAGTATGTATTAAAGTTGAATCCTGTCGGCGACATGCTTACGATATCAGCTTCGCTTATGTGGGTTGTTTACGGACTGATATTGAAGAAAGTACAACAGCATAACTATACGTCTGTGTTTGTCACACGAAAAGTGTTCTTTTATGGGATCCTGACTATTCTGCCGGTATTTCCGATAACGGGAGAAGGTATTCCCTGGACAAGTCTTTGCGATTTCACAGTCCTCGCCAACTTGTGTTTTCTTGGAATCGTTGCTTCTTTCTTAGGTTATCTGGCCTGGAATTATGTGGTGAATCAGCTGGGAGTCGTTACAGCCACCAATTATTTGTATCTTAATCCTCTGTCAACATTCATCACTTCTTCCATCGTTTTACAGGAGCGAATCACTTTGATCTCTCTGGTAGGAAGTTTGATGATTCTTTCCGGAGTGTATCTATCGCAAAAGAAAACAAATATATTCGGCAACAAATTTGTCTAAAAATAAACATAGTTTATTATTCATCTCAGTGTAATCGTAATTTTGAATCTCGTGAGGCTTCTGTATAAAGCGGTATTGATCTTTGTTAAGCAAAGTATCTTCATCGTTTGCAATTAACAATTTGACCACTTCTTGTGTCAATTCCAAATGACATTGAAAGCCATAAACCCAATCACTATAAGCTACAATTTGACGAGGACAACCTTGACTTGTGGCCAGCACTTTACTTTCTGCGGTTAAGCCCGGCATGTCACTGTGCCAATGTCCTGCGTCACAACAAGAATTGAAGTGTTGAAGTTTCACATCCTTTAATCCTTCTTCCGTTAATTGTATCGGAAACACACCAATTTCTTTTTCAGGGCTATGCTCAAATTTGGCTCCCAAAGCATTACCAATAAGTTGGGCTCCCAGACAAACCCCTATAACCGCCTTTTTCTCCAATATGCATTTTTGAATGAACGCAATTTCAGCTTTGGCATTGAAGTGCGGGCATTCTTCGAGCGTTGTATCCGGGCTTTGCGGACCTCCTAATATTATGAGTATATCTATATCATCAACAGAACGGGGTAGAGGCTGGTCTTCATATACTCTTGAAAAAGTAATTTTATAAGCTTTCTTTTTAGCCCAGTCAAAAAAAGCACCCGGAGCTTCAAATGCTTCGTGTTGCAAAAAGTGAATATTCATAACAAAGGTATTATCTGTTTCTATTATTATATATGTGACGATTCATTCTAATAATTCTTACAAACGCAGTTATTAGTATGTTAGGTGTATATAAAAAAGTGCCGGCTAATATTCCGATAATTCTTTTAATTTGTTATTCATTAATATAAACCCGTCTTTCGTATTATCCAAATTAAGCATGGACGAAAAAATACCAGTGAAATTTTCACTTTGAATAAATGTGACAGTCCCGTTAGAATTATCAATTAATTCAAATATATGTTCGCCGTCAAATATACCACGAAAAAGAACGCTGCCTAGCCAGCTCAGTTTTTTATATTTGACGTATTCGATAATTGTGGGTTTAAATATCATTCCTTTTCCTTTCGGCGGATGTATTGTTACAGTGATCTTGTTACCTTGTTCAACTACCCCCTCTAAGGAGATGATAAAAGGATTCCAGGTTGGATAATTTTCAAATTTGGTAAGAATACCCCAAACTTTCTCAGGTGAAGCCGAGATAATAATTTCTGTTCGAATGCTTTTAGCCATAATTGTAAAATTTATATGCAGGTTTATAATATGCGAGCCATAAACAATAATGCAAAAGCCACCATTCCGAATCAATGTCCATTTATTCTGTCACCATTCACACCTCTATTTTCGGAAATTGGCACGTAATTTTTCGTATGCTTTTCCATATCTTTCCTCGTTCAGTCCCTTTAAAGGATAATCTTTAGCAGGCAGAATCGGAATCACTTTAGCCGGGTAATTATTGGCATCGTATATATTTCCACAAATATTTGCAAAGGATTTCCCCTCAACCGGTTGATAATAGGGCTGAATGCACTCTATTCCTACGCGACGTGGCTGAGCTCCATGCAGGAATGCCTCATCACCACCATAAAAACCAACTTTCTGAAGCCAGTAATTGGTTTGCAGAGACATCGGAAGTATCCATTCGATAGTAGGGTATTGTTCCAGAATCCATTTAATATGTTCCACACCCTTCAGGGCCTTTTCCTCTTTAATCAGCACCCGTTTCCCTTTGGGCGCAGGTTCCACATAATCGTTGCAAAGATTTGTAATATACATATCCTCAGGTTTAACCGAATTGAGTGTCACATACATGATGTGATTAAATAAATTTCGCGCCTCCACATTCCGGCTTCGTTCGCCGTCATCTTCGGGAAAACGACGAAAATAGTAGTCGGCAAACATCGCATACTCGGTAACCGTTTCAGACCATTGCAGATTTGAATCTTCACCAATAACTAATAATCTGGCCGTACCGGCCGCTTTCAAATCTTTAGATCTCATTTATTGTTTGTTTGATGGGTGTAAATGTAGGCATTTCTTTTCAAACAATCATCAAAAGGACAAGTCAACAGATTGTTGTTTTTGTTTTACCCAAATAAACTTGGATGTATCATACCCTCTTTTCGCGGCCTTTTCCAGCAACATATTCACTGTCTCCTTTGGTAATTGCGGCGTACGGCTTAATATCCAGAGGTATTTATCCGAGCTGCTGCCTACCAGTACATAGTTGTAATTTTGCTCGTCCAGTTCCAGGATGTTATATTCGCCATAAAACCAAAGGAAAAAAGACACCTCCAGTTTACCCGGCTCATTCGGATCGGGCCGTCTGGCCTTTCCCTCCGCCGTTTTGAACTTTCCGTTAAAATCAGGTTTGTAACCACTGTTCAGCACCTTGATTTTCCCATCCGGTCGCAAGGAATATTCGGCAGTCACCCCTACCATATTCCGTTCAAAAGGATGATCGAAACGGGCAATTTCGTACCACTTACCCAGGTACCGGTCCAGATCGAGCGATCGGACAGTCTGCGTATTGATTGTATTTTTTTTCTCAGCTTGAGAGCAAGCCGTAAAAAAAGGCAAAGCCAAAAGTAAACTAGTAAGCATGAATGTTTTCATAGCGCAATCGATTATTTAATATAACCCATTTGCGGGCATCATGGTTCATGGCCAAAAATAAATTATTTGATAATATGGCAAGATAGCGAATACTTCAGAACCCGGGTGCATGATTTGATCGTCTTGCACCCGGAGTGATTTAATCATAAAGCCGTTTTTATTTCATTTTGAATATAATAGGACAAGTGTATTTTACTCTGACACTTTTCCCTCTTTGTTTGCCGGGAATCCATTTGGGCATGGATTTTACTACACGGATTGCTTCGGCATCTAATCTTGGAGTGATGCTCTTCAACACGTGAATGTTTGATAAACTGCCGTCTTTCTCTACAATGAAATCAACAATGACTCTTCCTTGCTCTTTCTTTTCAATAGATTTTACCGGATACTTGATGTTTTCTGTAAGATATGACAACAATTTAGTTTCCCCGCCCGGATATTTAGGCATTTCCGAACATACGGTAAACACAGTTGTATCTGCACTTAATGAGATTCCCGTCTCAGTTATTACTACGGTCTGCAATTGAAGGCGGATTTTTGCCGCCTGACTATTGCCTGTTGATAACAGACAGGCCATCATTGATAATAAGGTAAGACATGTAATCTTACTCATGCTGCTTTTTTTCTCTTGACTGTACATACTCGCTTTCTTTTAATTGATTGAACTTAGAAATGACAACAAATGCTATAGCTATTGATACGTATTCATGATTACAAATCTACGTAGTTACAGTATATGCGTACTAATATTTCGTATAAATATTGTTAAGCGGAATATAAATTATGTATTTGTCGTAATAAACTGTATTATTATTGTTTGATAGGCTAATCTTAAAGTATAATTAAATACTTTTAATCAGGGGAATGTGAGTGTGAATGTGGTTCGTTTTGATGAAGCAGAGCTTTTAAGCGTGATGCTTCCTCCCGATAATCTCATGATTTGTCGTGATACGGAAAGTCCGATACCGCTTCCGCCTTCTTTCGTGGTAAAAAACGGAATAAATATATGTTCAGCTTCTTCAGAAGGAATAGCCGGACCGTTATTACTTATTTCAATAATGACCGCTTCTTCCTTGTTTGAGAAGGCTTTGATCTCGATGTAGCCGTTAGTTTGTTCTGTCCCTATCGCCTGAATAGCATTCTTCAGCAGATTGAGCATCACTTGTGAAATGAGATTTTCATCGGCAAAGACAATCAGATCGGATGGTTGTACATCGACGGCAAAACGGATATTGGGCGTTTTATTATGATGGCAGGCGAGATTCACCATTCTTTCTGCGAATTTTTGTACGTAGAATAAGGAGGGTTCAGGTGTCGGGATATGGGTGAATTTCCGATAGGATTCTACGAAAGCGATCAGGCTTTTTCCGGTGGTACTGATCACTTCCAATCCGTTCCGCATATCTTGATTTACATTGTTGTCCATAGATAGCAGTGTGTCACTGATGGAAGTAATAGGCGTGACGGAGTTCATGATCTCATGTGTCAGCACTCGGGTCAGGCGTATCCATGAATCGATCTCATTCTCATCCAGTTCGCTGTTGATGTTGTTGATCGCCAGTATCCGTACATGCTTGTTCTGCAATATCATATCAGACGAACGGATAGAGAGATGAACCGTACCGCGTTCGTTGGTAAAAGAAATCTGTTGCTTGGCTCCGGGCTGGATGCCGGATATCGTCTCCATCAGACTTTTGTCGAGACGCAACAGTTGACGGACATGCGTAAAAACATTCAGACCCAAGAGGCGCATGGCTTCGTTATTGCATTGGAAAATATTGCCGTTGTCGTCGATCACGATGATCCCCGTGTTCACTGAGTTTAGAATCAGTTCATAATACTTTTCTTTCTGTATCGTATCGGCTTTAGCCTTGAACAGCATCTTTGTGATGCGGTTCATGGAGTCGTTGATCAGCTGGTCTTTCCACGAACGGAGATCTGTCGGGTAACGAAAGGTGAAGTCGTTGTTGTCGATGGCATCAAACATAATAGCTACGCGCTTGGCAAAACGATTGTCGGCCATCAGCAGATTCCTCAGGCAGAAGAACCAACATAATAAGAGGGGGAAAAACCACACCCATTCGCCGAAAACGACAAGCAGTGTACCGGTTATTGTCAGAATAATCAGCGTGAACAGCAGAAATGTTTCATTATGTACGAGGTGGTTCATCGTCTGCGATTTTTAGAGATCATATCGCTTGATCTTGTTGTATAACGTCTGGCGGGAGATACCCAACTGGTTGGCTACAAGCGAAAGATTTCCCTCATACTTGTCCATGGCGCTTTTTATCATATTATATTCCATCTCTTCCAGAGTCGTTACTTCTTTTTCTTTGGCAGGCGAAACGTTCTTTTTAGGAAAATCAAAGTCGTCATAATCCAGTACCGCACCTTCGGCGATGATCACCGCTTTCTCGATCGTGTGCTCCAGTTCACGGATATTACCATACCAGAACTGTTCGCTCAGTTTCTCCTTCGCTTCAGCGGTGAGACAAAGAGCCGGCTTGCCATACAGATTTGCAAACTTCGACAAGAATATTTCCGATAGCGGAATAATATCCTTGCTTCGCTCGCGCAAGGCCGGGATTTTAATATGTATGGTGTTGATTCTATAAAGCAGATCTTCGCGGAACAACTCTTTCTGTACCATCTCCTGCAGATTGCGATTTGTTGCACATATCAGACGGATATTCACGGGAATAGGAGTGTTGCTGCCCACACGAACAATGCTGCGGCTTTGGATTACCGTGAGTAGTTTCGCCTGCAGATAGTAAGGCAGATTTCCTATCTCATCGAGGAACAGGGTGCCACTTTCGGCTGCTTCAAATTTGCCTGTACGATCGCTGTGTGCATCGGTGAAAGCGCCTTTCACGTGCCCGAAAAGTTCGCTCTCGAAAAGCGTTTCCGTGATGGCGCCCATATCGACGGGAACCATCGGTCCTTTGTTGCGCATCGAAAGAAGATGGATTTCGCGGGCCAGCATCTCTTTGCCTGTACCATTCTCACCGGTGATCAGAATATTGGCATCGGTCTTGGCTACTTTCAATATCAGGGTGTGAAGCTGCTGCATGATGTCGCTGTCGCCCCAGTACATGCCGCTTTCCTTGGAAATGACTGCCTTATATTGATCGCCGATGAATCCCTTGCGGTTCTCCTCATGTTTTTTGTAGGCAGCCAGCAAGGTTTCAAGTAGTTTGTTGTTATCGAAAGGTTTCACCACAAAATCGGTGGCGCCTTCCTTGATTCCTTTTACGGCAAGATCAATATCAGCATAAGCCGTGAAAAGCACCACCTGTACGGATGCATTTTCCTTCTTGATTTCCGAAAGCCAGTATAGTCCTTCATTACCCGTATTTATACCGGCACTGAAGTTCATATCCAGCAGAACGACATCAGGTTGCTCCTTATGAAGTGTAGCGATGAGAAGGTTCGGATTCGAAAGTGTGATCACTCTTTCAAAACGGGTCTCCAGCAGCATCTTTACCGCTGCAAGAATCCCTTTGTTATCATCTACGATTAGTATAGTGCCTTGTTTCACCATTGCCATTATTTCTTCTGTTTTATCTTATCCGTTAGCAAATGTATGTGATAATTTTCAGATTCCCACGATGCGGTTACTACAAAATGCACAATAAAAGTGCAGAAATAGGGATAGAACCATTGAATATGGCCTGATTACGCTCAACCATGTTTATGTTTCAGCAGTATGCCGGATTAAGTAAAACATGAAATTTTGATAAGTCGGTTATTTTGATAAATCAGCTCCTTTTTATGGACGGAGAAGGTATATAACACGTAATAATCTGTATATTAATAGATTACTACTTTAAATTCATTCGAATGAATTTTCTATTTTATTCGGATGTAGCAATCATTTCATTCGAATGGATTGGAGGTTTTATTCGAATAAAAAGGTTCGTACATCCGAAAGAATTTTCAGCTCTTAACGGATGTCTTTTTAAACGCTAAAACATGAATTTTTGATTATGAAAACCAGCCTGTCTGTAATTATATGAAAAGCTTTCCGACCTATTTTCTTCTCTCCTGAGATGCAGATAAAAAAGTATATACTTTCGGTATATCAAAGTATATACTTTCGTACCCACAAAGTATATACTCTTGAACACAAAAGTATATACCTTTTGAAACCAAATATATAGGCTTCTGTTTTTACATAAATCACGTGTCGATTTCATCGAGCTGATCCATACGACAGTGTCTGCATGCTTGTCAACGGATTTTTTGTTCGGGCTTTTATGTAAACGAAGGTATAAATTCGCAGTTCTTTAAAATATTTTCCGCTTTCATTTGTCTTAACCTATAGAAAGCGATTTATAATATTAAAAAAACAATAGAACAAATGATCCAATCTTATTTTGCTTTAGGTACTTTGTTCGTTATTTATTTGGTAACGAGTCTATTAATAAAAAGAAGAAATAACAATAGGATAATATCTATCAACGATAAAAAATGTGTCCGATGCAACAACTGTGTCATACGTTGTTCGCACGGTGTTCTCGAAATGGTACATGGTGAAGAAGGACGTATGTATGTGGTGGTGAAAAATCCCGATCGATGTACTGCTTGCGAACATTGCATAGATATTTGTAACTTTGGCGCCATCAGATTGGTTGATAAGATACGGGAATCTTCACTATAAAAAATAATACAATTTGACAATAAATATTAATATATAAACACACATTATGAAATCTTATTTTAGACATTCACTTTGGCATATGTTAGGTTTCTTGGTTTTTGTCACCGTATTTTCTGCTATCGTTATGTTGCTTTGGAATTGGCTGATGCCAAATATTTTCGGCCTTTCATGCATTAACCTTTGGCAGGCATTAGGTTTCTTAGTCCTTTCACGTCTTTTGTTCGGAACATTTCCGAGCGGTTGGATGGCAAGAAAAGAAATGGACAGATATCACAGACATCCCTTGTATGAGAAATGGGCCGAGATGAACGGGAAACAACGTGAAGAATTCATTAAAAATAAACATCGCAGTTTCCACGGTTATCCTTTTGGGCAAGAACATTTCCATAACGAAAATAACAGTGAGCAATAAGTCGAATCAAAAAAATCTGAAAGAGTGGATTGCAAAATACACTCCGAAATTAAAATCATTTATCAGAGCGCAGGTATCGAGTGGTGATGATGTGGATGATATTTTGCAGGATGTGTTTTATCAATTGGCAAAAACCGTGGATAATGCCATGAACCCGATTGAAAATATCTCTGCATGGCTGTATCGTGTCACGCAAAATATGATCATCAATGCCGAAACAAAAAAGAAGGAAGTCAGGATACCTGTGTCTCAGGACGACGACGAAAATGTGCTAGAAGAAATATCGGGTCTACTGTTTCACGAAGATGAAAACGAAGACACACCGGAAACGGAATATCTGCGTTCATTGGTCTGGACAGAACTTGAAAACGCACTGGCAGAATTATCCGCCGAACAGCGTGAGATTTTTGAGTTGACGGAGCTGGACGGTGTTCCTGTGAAAGATATTTCGGAAACCACCGGCGTGCCGGTCAACACCTTGCTTTCGCGTAAACATTATGCAATCGTTTATCTGCGAAAGCGTTTGAGAACCCTCTACAATGATTTGATTTTAACATGAAAACAAAAGGTAAAATAGTTAGAATAATAGAATTAAGACAATAAAAATGAATAGTATCGAAGTTAAAAACTTTACAAAGAAATTCGGTGATTTCACGGCGGTCGACAACATCTCGTTCGTAGTGGAAGAAGGAAGTATCTTCGGTTTTCTTGGTCCCAACGGAGCGGGCAAGAGTACCACCATCAACACATTATGCACCATTCAGGAAAAAACATCGGGCGATATGAGAATAAACGGGTTCGACGTAAGCACGCAAATGGCTCAGGTAAGAAACAACATAGGTATTGTCTTTCAGGAGCCTACGCTTGATGATAAGCTTACTATTGAAGAAAATTTGAAACTACACTGTGATTTTTACAATGTACCAAAGAAAGAGGTAAAATCCCGTATCGATTTTGTGCTCGATCTGATCGACCTTGAACAAAGGCGTCATTCGCTGGTCAAGAATCTTTCGGGTGGTATGAAACGTCGTGCTGAAATTGCCCGCGGACTGGTGCATTTCCCTAAAGTCTTATTTTTGGACGAACCCACTACCGGCCTCGATCCGCAAACACGTTCCAATGTGTGGGAATATATTTACAAACTGCAAAAAGAAAAAAACATTACCATTTTTCTTACCACGCACTATATGGAAGAGGCAGAGATTTGTAACAAAGTCGCTATTATAGACAAAGGAAAAATCATTGCTTTCGACACCCCGTTCAATCTGAAAAAACAATACACTTCAACCGTCATGAGACTGGAATCGGATCAACCCGAAGTGATTGCAAGTTTTTTCGATAATCATCACATGAGATATAAAATGGATAGCAATTTAGTTACGGTCTACATCAATGACTACGATGATTTTTTGCAAATCTTGTCCGCCAACAAACAATATATCAAAGACCTTGAAATTAAGAAAGGATCACTCAATGACGTATTTTTAAACATCACAGGAAAGGAGATCAGAGAATCATGAGAGCCATTTTAGCCATCTTAAATAGAAATTTGTTTAAACTTGTGCGCGATAGGATGCGCCTGTTTATGAATCTGTTCATGTCTGTTATCATGCTTTTTGTTTTTTCATTTGTAATGAAGAGCACTGCTGCGGGCATTGCTAACCCCATGAATTATTTGATTGCGGGTATCATCATCATGACCGTTTTCCAAATTGCGTTGAATAATTCCATGAATATCCTTGATGATATCTCAAGTGGTTTTATGAAAGAAATTCTAGTAGCGCCAATCTCTCGCTGGCAGATAGCCATCGGACATATGCTGTCGTCCACCGTTATATCCGTCATTCAGGGTTTTATCATCGTCATAATCGGTCTTTTTATGGGACTCGACCTTGATGTGGTTCATGGACTTGGTATGGTTCTCATTATGATTTTTGCCGGACTTACATTCAGTGCATTGGGATTATATCTGGCAACCGTCACACGTGAATCGAGCAATTTTCAGCTATTAGTCACTATCATATCATTTCCTCTCACGTTCTTGTCAGGAGCCTATATCCCGACATTTGCATTACCCAAATTTATGCTCCCTATCATTTTGCTAAACCCTTTGACCTATACCACCGCTCTGTTTAGAGAAGTCACATTGGAGATGGACCATTTATCTGTGGCGGAACTGGTAAAAAGCGGAATAGCGTTTCAGGTAGGCAGTTTCACAATCATGCCATGGATGAGCTTTGTTATGATACTGATCATTTGCATCATCTTTCTGACATTAAGCGTACAGCAATTTTCCAAAGCCGATTTTTCAAGAATCAAAATATTTAAGCACGGGCATTAATCATGAGAAAGATTATGAAAAATCCCCTGAGAAGTTTATGGACTTTCAGGGGATTCTTTTTATATTTGTTTTAGTACGCTTACGTTTTGTAAGATTTTACCTTTCTAATAATCAGATTTTTAATTCCTTATAAACTACCTATTTTGAAACCTACATATAAGGTACGGGGCAAAGCCGGTCCGTATATGTAAGCCGGGTCTCTGTCTATTCCTTTATCGAAATCATCCTGAAAGGAATTGAATATGTTTTTTATTCCTGCAAACCATTGCATGTTTACTCCTTTACATAATTTCATGTCATAATAGATCTTTAGTCCGGCATCGAAGAATGAATTTGAACGGTGGAGTACTTCAGAATTATCATCGTAACCCTGGTGATAAGGGATATACATTTTTCCTGTATAGTTGCCAGTGGCGGACATCCCGATGCGGGGTAAGATTTTCCAGTCTATCGTAAAGAAGCCATAGGAGCCCGGAGTACGATAAAAATCTTTCTTGTTGAAGTGGTCGGCTTGTACTTCGTCGTACTTGCTGGACTGAATCGTAAATCCGGAATTGAAGGATAGATCTTTTATTGGAAATAACTTCAGTTCGATGTTCACTCCTGTTACTTTAGCTCCTTTTTTTGCATTAGTTCGGGTGTATGTTACAACACCGTTGTTGTCCATATCGCCTACCATATTTTGAAAAGGATTTTCTAATTTGGTGTAAAAGCCTTCTACCAGAAGACTGGTATACACACCTCCGAGATTTCTATTAAAATCTAGTGAGAGTGTCATACTGTTGCTGTTCTCCTGTTTCAAGTTCGGATCATTTTTATGAATCACCTGTATAGCGCCCGAAGTATTTACGTGCAGGTCTTCATCAAACACTTGCGGAGCACGATAACCTCTTGAATATCCTCCGCGTATTTGTAGATAGTCTGTAATGTTATACATCAGATTGGTTCTGGGAATGAATACATGGCCCGATTTGTCCAACCTGGAGTCTTGTGCATCTGATATGGAATAGCGCTCCAGACGGGCTCCGGCGAGGAGTTTGAATTTGCCTAATTTTATTTCATATTGGGCAAAGCCTCCAATGGTTTGCAAAGACTGGTCAGTAATGATACGATTTTCTACATGATCCGTTTCGATGATTTGATCTTCTTCCCCCGGTTGTCCAGCTTTCGGATTGTCAACAATAGTATAGGTAGGATAACCCAGTTTTTTGTCTACCAGATAATCACCTCTGTTTTCTATACCGATCATCAATGAAGAAGTTGTAAGATCCAGTTTATACTGTGCACCAAGAGCGTATGTCTTGTCTTTGGTGTTTCCATAATCCTTCAGCGACTGATTGGCGCCATAATAAGAATCTCGAACCAGGTATTGCCCGGAGGCATAGACTGATAACAAATCGCTCTTGCGGAAATATTGGTCAAAGTTTAATGCCAGATTTTTCATATCATGTTTCACCGCTTCTGCGACATCTCTTTCATGCAAAGGATAATCCTGTTTGTCTCCACCGTTTCTTTCCTCCCTTATGTTGAAGAAGTCTACTGCGAGTTTGCTTTTGTAGGCCGGGCGATAAAATAGTCGTGTTCCTACTACGGTATTTTTCATAGGAGCTATTTCTGAGTAGCCGTCGCTATTTGCATCGAACATCTTTCGCGTTCGTGAATTACCATAAATGGCAATGCCAGTGGTGTGATCGTCATTTACCAATGACGTATTGAAATTGATATTGTGATCGGTCACCGGACCGTTTGACCCACTTGCTCCTGTTCCTATTAGCGAAGCATTGTAGCCTGCTTCGAAAGAATTACTTTTTGGATCTTTCAATATGAGATTTACTGTTCCCGCAATGGCGTTTGATCCGTAAAGCGCAGAACCTCCGCCACGAATGACTTCCAATTTTTCTATCATGCTGGATGGAATCAATTCCAAACCATACACTCCCGCAAGGCCGCTGAATATAGGCCGGCTATTGATTAGTATCTGAGAATAGGGACCTTCCATGCCGTTCATGCGAATTTGTGAGAAACCACAATTCTGGCAGTCATTTTCAAATCGTAATCCCGTACAGTAGTTTAACCCTTCACCTAATACGCTGGATTGCGTTGTTTCAAGTTGCTTTGTACTGATTGTGCTCACTATAACCGGCGTTTCCAGACGCAACTGGCTTGAACGATTGGAAGTCACTACAACTTCACCCAGGTTCAATACATCTTCTTTGATGGAGAAGTTTATTTCCTGGGTTTTACTTTTTGTTACCATCACTGTTTTTTCTTCCGGTTTGTAGCCTACGCCACTTACAACAAGTATATATTTGCCTTCTTTCAAGTTCCTGAACGAATAATGTCCGGTTGCATCGGTCACTGTTCCCATCGTTGTGTTTTTTATACTGACGTTGATATAGGCAATATGCTCATTATTGGAATCAATTACATGACCGAAAATATTAGCATCTGTTGGCACAGGAGTGTTTGCTGACAGTTGGATAATAGACAACAAACAGCAAAAAAAGAAAAGTACTTTTTTCATTTATATCAATATGTTTATATGTTAATAACTGAGGATATTTATAATAAATAAGGAGAATACCGTATTTGTCTTCCTTTATGAATGCAATGATTTCTCGATATCGTTAAAAATGATTTTTTAGGCACAGCCATATTTATTTTTGTAATAACAAAAATTTGTTTTCTATTTATATCACTTTTTTTAGTGTTTATGAATGATGTTGTTTATTGATTTGCAAAAGTATTGCGGATACTTAGTCTCTGCAATACCTAAAAATGATGATTTATTATCCAAATATTGTAATAAGTGTGTATAATTATAGTGTGTCGATACATACACAATCTCTCATCGTTGGGATGCCGGCAACTGTCCAATATTTTTACACCAGTGTCTAATTTTTTGACACTTCGGAAAATGAATTATGGCGTTAATATGCTGATAAATATTTAGATAACTACTTTGGCATGGTCTTTGCTCATGTTTGGACAGAAAATATTTTATGTAATGAAAAAGATATTAGTAACAACAGTTCTTTCGTTAGCGGTGATGGCTCCTGCAATCACACCGGCATTTGCTCAAGAGAAACTTTGGACTTTAGACGAATGTATGCGTTATGCCGTCACTTATAGCCCGAAAGTCAGACAGCAAATCTATACAAACAATTCCTATCATGCCGATCAACTGGCAGCCGTGGCTTCTTTTCTGCCCAGCATCACGGCCCAGTCGTATGCGCAATATCGTTTTGGACGTGCTATCGACCCGGGAACGAATACTTACGTCAACACAACTACATTCAATAACGGTTACGGAGCTTATATGGTTATTCCGGTATTCAACGGCGGACAGTTGATTAATCAGTGGCGTTTGGCGAATATGAATCGCCATATGGGACGCAATGATCTGAAAAAGCAACAGGATGATATGGCTGTCAGTGTGATGGATGCCTTTGTTAATGCCGTCTATTATCACGGTACGAAACAGATGGCTACTGAGAAACTGACAGAGAGCCGTAATACATTATATAGGACGCAACGTCAGGAAGAATTGGGATTGAAGGGGAAAGCCGATGTGGCACAGATTGAAGCGACAGTGGCTGCCGATGATTATAATCTGACACACCAGGAAAACCTTTACAATGCCGCGATGATGAATCTTAAGAAGTTTATGAACTTCCCGACCGATTCGGTTTTGATGGTTGATACCTTGGTGACCAACCTTAACAGTTATCCGATGACTCAGGAGTCGGCTGCAGATATTTATAACTATGCTCTTGATAATAATCCCACGGCTTTGCAGGCAAACTTCCAGTGGAAGGCAAGTCGTATGAATTATCTGATTTCTAAAGGGAAGCTGTTCCCGAGTTTATCTATCGAGAGCGGTATCACTACGCAGTACTATGAAAACTTGAAGAACAATGATGGTATCGAATCCTTTAAGAATCAGTTTAAGAATAACCGAGGCGAATATGTTTACTTAGTTGTCTCTTTCCCACTGTTCGATAAGCTGAGTCGTATTACCGAGATTCGTAAGGCGCGCAACAATATGCGTATTGCATTTGAGAAGCAGACTGATACTTATCGTCAGCTGCAGGCGGATATCGAACAGGCTATACTCGATCGCGAAGGTTTTGCCAAGGAGGCTGTACAAATGGAAAAGAAGGTCGAAGCAGATGCTTTCGCTTACAAAGTTACGCTTCGCAAGTTCGAGGAAGGGCTGATGAGTCCTATTGACGTGCAGACCAGTGCGAACACTCTGCTTACGTCTAAAGCTGATCTGCTGCAGAAGAAACTTTTATATATTATGAAATCAAGGCTTGTCGATTATTACAAAGGCCAGCCGTTAATCAACGAATAAAATCATTATAATCATGGATATACAGATAGAAAAAAAGAAAGGTATTCAAAAGAAGCATATCCCGTATATTGGCGGAGGTATCATATTCTTAGCATTGGTTGGATGGATCATTTTTGGAGACCACAGTTCAACACTCAAGGTTGATGCCCGCGGCATTATTATAGGTGAGGTGAAGAAAGATCAGTTTAATGATTTCGTTCGTGTTGACGGACAGGTTCAGCCCATATCCGTTGTGCAACTGAGTCCTGAAGAGGGCGGAATCGTGCAGGAGAAAGTGGTCGATGAAGGTGCTCAGGTGAAAAAGGGTGATATTATCGTTCGTCTCTCGAATTCGAACCTTGATCTTCAAATTCTTAATGCCGAGGCTGAGCTTGCCGAAAAGCAGAATTTCCTCCGCAACACCGAAGTGACGATGGAACAGGATCGTTTGAAGAATATGACCGACCGGTTGCAGCTTGATGCCGACATGACACGCTACCGTCGTTCGTATAACCAGCAACTGCGTCTTTATAAGGAGAATCTTATTGCCAAAGAAGATTTTCTGAAGGCCAAGGAAGACTATGAACTGGCAAGCAAGAAATATGGTCTTGTCATTGAGCGTCTGCGTCAGGATTCGCTTTCGCGCAAGATTCAGATGGAGGAGATGGAGACAAGCCTTTCGAATATGCGCCGGAACATTCAGCTGGTTCACGAGCGCCGCGATCATTTGAATATTCGTTCGCAGATCGATGGCGAACTTGGGCTTCTGGATGTTGTGCTCGGACAGAACGTATCGCCGGGCCAGAAGATAGGGCAGATCAATGACCTGTCTGATTATAAGATCGAAGCCCTGATTGACGAGCATTATATTGATCGCGTAAAGCAGGGACTAGGTGCTACCTTTGAACGCCAGGGCGAGAATTTCGCTCTGACGGTACGCAAAGTTTATCCCGAAGTACGTGACGGGAAGTTTCGTACCGACTTTATCTTTACCGGTCAGCGGCCGGATAACATCCGCAGCGGCCAGACCTATTATATTAATCTGGAACTCGGTCAGCCTTCACAAAGTATCCTTATTCCTCGCGGAACATTCTTCCAAAGTACGGGCGGCAGCTGGATTTTTGTGGTCGACAAAGAGGGTAAGAAAGCTTATCGCCGCAATATCAAGATAGGACGTCAGAATCCACAGTACTACGAAGTGCTTGAAGGACTTGATCCGGGAGAGAAAGTCATTGTCTCAAGCTATGAGAGCTATAAGGACAACAAAATACTGATATTACAATGATAATATAAAATGCAAGAAGTATGAAGAATATAGAAATAGCTTTTCGTTCTCTTTTCAAAAAGGGCAGAAGCAATGGAATTAAGATTCTGTCATTGGGGGTCGGGCTGGCCATGGGCTGTGTGCTGATATCAAAAGTATGCTTCGAATACTCATTCAATAAGTCGTATCCCGACTACAAACGGATCTATTCTTTGCAGGAAAATCTGGACAAACTGGATACAAACTTGAAGCGCTACGGTCAGGTGAGCGGTAGTGTTGCTGTCGGGGCGCAGGCCGAGATTCCGGCAGTCGAGGAAGCTACGCGCTTTACTGTAGTAAATGAGAAGAACACTATTTTGTATCTGTCCGACAAGAGCAGTATTGCTGTCGACAACATAATCATGGCCGACACGAACTTGTTCGATCTTTTGCCGCAGCGTGTTCTTGCTGGTAATTGGAAAGAGACTATGGCACGTGCCAATTATGCGATGGTTTCACGCCGTGTGGCTGAGATGTTAGGAGGTATCGACAAGGCGATAGGAAAAACGTTCACCAGAGAAGACGATCCTGCGACAGTCATCACGGTAGGCGGCATCTATGAGAATATACCGGAAAATACCGATTACCGATATGATGTGGCATTATCCATCGAAGGCTACTCCGAATGGAGTCGCAATAACTGGATGGGTAACGACCGTTATACGGGTCTTGTAAGACTTCGCCCCGGTGTGACGGCGGAAGATATGCTTAAACCGCTGCGTGCCATGCAGGAACGGCACTGGGATATGGATGGCGCCAGAAAGGCCGGAGTTGATAGCGCATTTTATAGTTTGTTGCCTCTAACCGACGTACATACTGATCAGGACGATGGCGCAAAGAACATGACCCTTCTGATAGGAATGCTGGCATTCGTGCTTATTTTCAATGCAGTGATGAACTATATTCTTATCGTCCTTTCCACGCTGGTGAACCGTACAAAGGAGATCGCTGTCCATAAATGCTATGGTGCTTCAGGCCGGAATTTATTCGGGATGGTGATGTCGGAAGCACTTGTGCATATCCTGATATCATTGGTATTGGCCGCATTTCTTATCCTGTTGTTGCGTACGAAGGTGGAAGGCTTGCTGAGTGCTTCGCTCGGAGCATTGTTTGCCCCCCAGACATTGCTTATATTGGCTTTGGTTTGCATCGCGGTGTTCTTCATTACAGGGTTGGTTCCGGCGTACATCTTTCAGCATGTGCCGGTGGCATCGGCGTTCCGAAACTTCAGAGAGTCGCGCCATTCATGGAAACTGGCTTTGCTGTTCGTACAGTTTATGGCTACGGCATTCCTTGTATCTTTTTTATTTGTTATTGATAGACAATATAATCATTTGATAAATATAAATATGGGCTATGCTTACAAGAATCTGGTCTATTGTACTACAGATGGAGTGAAGCCGGAGACGCGCCGGGTAGCGATGAATGAGTTGTCGAAATTGTCGGAAGTGGATAAGGTCTCGTGTTCCAGGACTTTGCCTTACGGAGGAGCATCTGGTAACAATGTATCTCTTCCCGGAGAAGACAAGGAGTTGTTTAATATTGCCGATCTGTATTATGTGAGCGATAATTTCTTCCCGTTGATGGAGATTCCCATCGTCGAAGGTGAAGCATTTACGCCGGACAGCTCGTCGACTCACAAGGTAATGGTCAGCGAGCAGTTTGTGAAGAAGATGGAATTGACGGCAGGATGGAAGGGGAGTCCGCTCGGCAAGCAGGTCCGGATAACCGAACATGTTCATAATAAAAACGAAGCGCTGACTATCAGCGGGGTGTACAAAGATATTGTGATAGGAAGCGCCGCCATGCCCGATAATCGTCCGTCGGTTATATTTTATGGCAATAACGATTATACAAGCATCATCCTTGTGAAGCTGCATAAGATGACACCGGAAAATTATGAAAAGGTGAAGAAAACCATCGAAACTGTTATTCCTGACCGCAACCTGACGGTCAAATTGTATCGTGATGATATGTTTGATCTTTACAAAGATACGCGTAACTTTTGCGATGCGATACTTTATGGAGGTCTTGTAACATTAATTATTGCTCTTATCGGCTTGTTGGGTTATACCAGCGACGAAACCAATCGTCGCGGACGCGAGATTGCTATCCGGAAAGTGAACGGAGCAACAGCCGGAGATATTTTAAAGATGATCTCCAGAGATGTCACATTTATTGCCGCACCGGCTATTCTGATTGGCGTGGGAGCTGCTTATTATTTGTCGCATAATTGGATGAGTTATTTTGCTGATAAAGCTTCAATTAGTATTCTGCTATTTGTTGCCGGAGCGCTAGTTGTTTATCTGCTGGTTGTACTCTGTGTCATATGGCGTGCCTGGGTTGCTGCTAATGCAAACCCTGTAGTGAGCCTGAAAGCCGATTGATCATTTTATAATGAATCTTTATTACGGAGAAGCGCCACTCCTCAGACTCCTTGTAGAAAGAGAGTCCGGGAAGTGGCTTTTTTTGTAACTTGTTTTTATATGGCATAGAATAATAGAAGTAAAATTATTTTCATATTTGTGTAACATTATTCTGACGTGCGTGTCTTTAAAATAGAATGGATCAAGAACGGTTTATAATAGAAGTGGTATCGCTTCGGGGAAAACTGGAGAATGTAGCCCGTCGCCTGCTGGACAATTCACAACAAGATGTGGAAGATGTCGTACAGGAAACTTTCCTCAAGCTCTGGTATATCCATGAAGATCTGGAACGATACAACAGCGTGGAAGCCCTTGCCGTGCAGATCGCCAAACATTTGTGTTTGAATAAGCTTCGTGCCGACAATACACATGGTGAGGAACCGATCACTGAGCAGACCACTTTGATATTGAACGGTGATGATCCATACCGGACTTTGGAAAGAAAAGACACGCTCAACTGCGTGAAACAGATCATGGAACAGTTGCCCACATTGCAGCAAGCCATTCTCCGCATGAAGCATATCGAAGGCTTTGAGGTGGAAGAAATTGCAGAGCTGACAGGCAGTACGCCGGGCGCCGTACGTGTGAATCTTTCGAGAGCCAGAAAAAGAGTAAAAGAACTATTTTTAAAGATGTAAGATATGCAGTTGAATAATGATCAACATATTGACGAATTGATGGAACGTTTCTTTAATGGAGAGACTTCCAACGCGGAAGAACAGGAATTATATCGTTTTTTTGCCCGCAAAGATATTCCTGATCGTCTGAAGAAATACCAGTCGATGTTCGGTTTTTTCGAGACAGGTATTGCCAACGAATCAAATTCTTCTGTCAACGAAGTAACTGCTGCAATGAAACCGGCAACAAAGCACCTTACGCTGCGCCGGACATGGTTGTGGTCCGGCATCGCCGCTGTGGCAGCTTCACTGTTGTTGTTTTTGTTCTTGAACAAAGGCAGTTTTAAGCAGGGTGACTTCAATCCTTATGAAGGCAGCTATATCATACGTAATGGAGTAAAAACGGCTATTCCTGAAGATATAGCCCGACGGATGGATCAGATTATTATGGAAGCTGATCGTCGTGAACGTGAAAAGGAACAGCTGGCTATGCGGTCTGTCGAACAGAAGGAGGCTAAAATAGACCGGATAGAGAATGTAGCCAATATATATGAAAAGAAATAAAATGACTAATAAATATTTGCAATATGAAAACAAAAAGTATGATTTTGGCAGTGGCTCTGATAGTGGGCGGCGCCGTAGGAGGTAGTGTACAAGCACAAAAACATCTTGATGCATTGGTAAAGAAATGTGAATCGATGGATAAAGTGAATGTAGAAGTAATATTAAGTAAGGATAAAAAAACAAGGCAGTTGGAACGGTCAATTAAAACCATCTCATTCTCATCAAAGGATAATCCTCAATTATTAAAAGATTTTATTGAAGCGTTCAAAGCTGATCAGGATGAAGCTTATAAAGTAAGCGACAGGTCCGTAAAAGGGAAAATATATCCTTCTTTCTATCGCTTTGATGATGGGAAAACGAATGTACTCTATACGGCAGGTTTTACGGCAAATAATTTTTATGGTTCTAATGATGTAGTGATTACCCGTATTGAACGATCATCTTCAAATAACGATACAAGCTTCAATCTGAATGGCAAAGATTTTGATGTAGAAGATATGAGAGGCATGGCAGAACATATAGCATCAAATGTAAAGATAGATTCATCGCGTTGGGCAAATTTTAACACGCAATGGGCAGATTCTGTGGCGCGGATTTCTTCAGAAAAAGCATTGAACAAGCTTCGTGCACGCTGATATATATTATCTAAAGTGTCAAATAATTAGACACCACTGTCCAAAAATTTGACACTTTTATTTTTATATAAAATGGCAATCGTTTGTAAAATAGCTATTTAAATGCTTTGGCACGAGGCTAATAATCAGATACATTCGTGCCTCTAAAAATAGTAATCATGAAAAAGTTCTTTATATTCATTTGTATGATGAGCATAATAAGCGGAGTTTATGCTCAAGTTGCTGTAAAATTGAAAATTGTGGATGAGAAGGATGCACCTGTTGTAGGAGCTATTGCCTGTGTTATAAGCCGGGATAAGAATGTTATGTTCAATTCGGCTGTATCGGATACAGCGGGGGTTGTTAAATTTGAAGAGGTGGATTTTGTGAAATCATTTGTTAAGGTGATGGCAATCGGGTATAAGGATTATGATATTCAGAAAGGAGGTCCTGCCATTATAAAAGTGGTGCTGCCGGAACTGAATGTGCAGTTGGACAACGTTGTTGTAAAGGCCGCTTCTCTTGTAAGTCAGAAGAGCGATCGACTGATTTTCAGGATCAACGACGAGAATATTACCAAAGGAAACACTTCGTTGGAACTTTTGAAATTCACACCGATGATAGAGATGAACGCCAATGATAAACTGACCATGTTGGGTAAAAACGGTGTGGTGCTTTATATCAACAATCGGAAAGCCAACGTATCCGATAATGCCCTTGAATCGTTTTTGAAATCTTTCCCTGCCGATAATATCTCAAACATTGAGATAATAACGAACCCGGGTGTCCAGTTCCGCACAGAGAGCAATGTAGGAATAATTAATATAATCACCAAAAAGAGAGATACGGATGGCGTTAATGGTGAATTAAATCTGGGTGATCAGCAAAGGAAAAGTGTGAACTCGCCGAGTGGCGGTCTTGATCTTAATTTTCAAAAGAATAAATTACAAATGGCTTTGAATCTTTATGTGGATGATAATAAGGGAAGTAAAGATAAGGACATATACAATTATTTATATCTGAATTCAAACCAACATCAGAGGCAAGAGAGTGAAGGTAGGTTCAATGATAAAATGGCGGGAGGAAGAATGGCACTCGACTATCATGTTTCAAAGGGACATACCATAGGGATGGTATTGAACAACACATATGAAAGGATAAACCAGCCAAAGATAAATCTGATTTCATACAATGCTATCAACTCAGCGATTACAGATTCCACTATTCAGACTAATAATGAAGAGACACAAACGGATAAAAACTATTCGGTTAACCTGAATTACAGAGGTTCTTTGAGCGATAAGAGTTCTTTGTCTATAGATCTGGACTATATCATAGACGTAAGGAAACAAAAAGTCAATACAGACAATTTCCATATAGAAAACGGTACTGCCCAACCTTCGTATCTAATCGATAGGCAGAACTCAAAAGATGTTTTGAACAATTATGTGTCCAAGATAGAGTATCGGTACACAATCGATAAGAATAGTAATTTTTCTTTAGGGACGGAAGAGTATTATAACCATTCTAATGCCAATTATTATTATGGTGTGTTTAAAAACAATGATTATGTAAGCGATGCTACCAGATCCAATCAATACGTCTATAAGGAATCCTATTTGAGCGGATATGCCTCTTGGTACAAGAGATGGCATCCAAAATTTATATCTACTGCCGGTTTCCGCATAGAATACGACCATAGCGAAGGCCTTCAAAAGACAACTTCAGAAAAGACGAAACAGGATTTCTTTAATGTTATACCGAATGTTTCATTACAATATGAGATCAACAATGACAATTCAATATCTTACAATTTGAGTTCGCATGTATCGCGCCCTGGATTCTATAATATGAATCCGTTTCGTTATTATCTGACTCCAAATACCTATAAGGCTTATAATTCGGATTTGAAACCTTCAGAAATATATACCAACGAAATCAACTATAGTTTGAAAAGACATTACATCTTTAGTTTATCAAATACATATATTAAAGATTGTACAAACAATTTCTTGATTCCCGTTGATGACCAATATACAAAGTATATGAAGATAAATTATGGCAATTTGAAATCCTGGGGCTTGAGTTTTTCATACAATAATACGCTTTTTGAAAAACGGGTACATGTCAATGCTTCTCTGTCAGGGAAATATAGACAAAATAGGGGAAATGCAGAGTCTATAATTGTAGATGTGACCGGCTGGGATTATTCTGTTTACGGGAATCTGAATATTCAGCTTTCGAAACGTTATAATTGGAATTTCCAAACAGATATTTCTTACTGGAGCAAAACGCATTTGGCACAAGAAAATGCAAGTGATTATTATAGACTGAGTTTGCAGCTCAGGAAGAGTTTTGGTAATGAAATTTCAGCAAATATGGGAGTAAGGAATTTATTATATAAGAATTCCAACAGTTACAAGCTAAGTAATAATTATGAGTACTATCTTACGCAAGATCATAATTTGAGATACTTTTACATAGGGCTATCAATTCCATTTGGAAATGTTAAGGTTAAAGGAGCATCAAGAAGGAGCTCATCAAGTGTAAAAGGACGATTGAAAGAATAATTTAAAGGATATGATACGACGTTCAATAATCAGATGCATATTTTCATTTATATAAAAGCAACGGCTTGTCGGAAAGTGAAACAAGTCTTTTTTAGATGCCGAAAAGTGTCAAATAATTAGACACCACTGTCCAAAAATTTGACACTTTTATTTTTATATAAAATGGCAATCGTTTGTAAAATAGCTATTTAAATGCTTTGGCACGACGTTTGTATATACAAGGCCAAAAGTAATAAAACAATATAAATTATAATGACATGATTAAGATTGAGAATTTAAGTAAGTATTTTCGGACAGAGGAAGTAGAGACGATTGCATTAAACAATGTTTCATTGGAAGTAAAAGACGGTGAGTTTGTAGCTATCATGGGTCCGTCAGGTTGTGGTAAATCAACGTTGCTGAATATTCTCGGTCTCCTGGATAACCCGACATCGGGCCAGTATTATCTGGCCGAAAAGGAAGTTGGCCATCTGAAAGAGAAAGAGCGTACACAAGTGCGGAAAGGCAACATCGGTTTTGTATTCCAGAGTTTTAACTTGATTGATGAATTAAACGTATTCGAAAATGTGGAACTTCCGCTTACTTATCTAAAAGTAAAGCAGGCTGAACGTAAGAAACTGGTTACCGATATACTGAAGCGAATGAATATCAGTCATCGGGCAAGCCACTTTCCACAGCAACTCTCCGGCGGTCAGCAACAGCGTGTCGCTATTGCCCGTGCGGTAGTATCCAATCCGAAGATTATTCTTGCTGATGAGCCGACCGGTAACTTGGATTCCAAGAACGGTACCGAGGTGATGCAGATGCTTACCGAGCTCAATAAGGAAGGTACAACTATTGTAATGGTAACACACTCCAAGCATGATGCAGGGTTTGCCCATCGTGTGGTTAACTTGTTCGATGGTAGTATTGTATCGTCTGTAAACGAATTTATTTAAGATTAGTAATACACACATTCTATTTACGTTGTAGATGTATCCTGCTTGTGAAAGTAGGATATGTTTTTAACCTAATAAAAAATGAAGAAATGAATAATCTATTTAATTTAAAATCTTTTTTCAAGTTCCTCAGCCGGAACAAAATCTATACAATCATTGATGTATTCGGACTGTCTGTTTCATTGATGTTCGTCATTCTCATCGCGGTCTACACGTCGCAAGAATTGTCGACAGATAGTTTTCAGGCTAACGCGGATCGCCTATGTGTTGTTGCTAGTGAAGGCTCGGACGCTACAGCTGTTCCGGTGGCTTATCGTTTACAGGAGCGTTATCCTGAAATTGAAAAAGTATGTCCGGTTATACCTAATTTGCAAAATGGAGTGTCGGTATATTATGGCGAGAAAAAATTCTCAGCCTCATTGCTGTTTGCCGATTCAACCTTTTTTGATGTATTCTCATTTAAATTGATTGAAGGTAATAGAGCGACGGCCCTGAATGACAGTTACAGCGCTGTTATATCCGAGAAGTTTGCAAAGACAATGTTCGGTTCTGAAGAGCCGGTGGGGAAAAGTATTCGTCTCAGCGACTCTACTTCGGTTGTCGTTTCGGCTGTGATGAAAGATATTGATCATTCTGTTATCCCGTATCATGATATATTGCTTTCCATTGACAGGGTGACGGAATTTAACGCTTCCCTGAGCAAAAGCAATTATGGAAATGCAGGTGCAACGATTGCTTTCCTGTTGATGCGTCCTGGCACTGATCTACAGCCGAAAACGACGGATATATTGTCGTTCTTGAAGACTTTTCTCTGGACTTATCAGTTAAACTTCAATAAAGAAGCACATGTGATTCCGCTCAGACAGCTCTATTTTATGAAATATGATTTTTCACAGTTGAATCATGGGGATAAGAATTTTGTATGGGTTTTGATGTCTGTAGGTATTTTAATCTTGATATTCTCCATCCTGAACTATATCAACCTGACGGTGGCACAGGCCGGACAGCGGGCAAAAGAGATGGCCACGCGCCGTTTGTTAGGCTCTTCGCGCAAAGATCTGTTTATACGGCTGATGATGGAAGCAACGTTGCTCACATTCATCTCATTCCTTATCGGATTGTTTTTGGCAAAGGCAGTGCTTCCGACGGCAAACAATCTGTTGCAAACGAAAATCAACCTGATGGATGTTTGTTCGCCGGCATGGATTGGAGGCTCTATCGTATTGATATTACTTATTGGCGCTTTAGCCGGTATGCTTCCTTCCATATTGATTTCAGCAGCTAAACCGATAGAAGTGGTCCGCGGAACATTTCGTCGCCGGACGAAAATGGTGTTCAGCAAATTCTTTATCACCTTCCAGAATGCCATCACGATGATCATGTTGGTTGCATCCATTACGATGATCATGCAGATCAATCATATGATCAAGGCTCCGTTGGGATATAATACGAAAAATATCATCGTTACCTATAACGTATTCAATTCGGCAAGCGAGTGGACGAAGGCTGAGGAAGAACTCAGGCAACAGCCTTTTGTTAAGAATATCGGCTTTACGAATGGGACACCGTTTGAAGGAACGAATAATTTGTCCGGAACGTATGAAGGCAAGACTCTTAGTTTTCAGCAGATGATGCTTGACAGTACGGCTTTCAATATGCTAAACCTGAAGATAAAACAAGACAATCATGTTGCTAATGCCGGTGACAGTATCGGATGGTTTCTCACTGAAAAAGCTTTTCGAGATATGGATATAGCCGAGAATGCGCCATCATTTAAAATCGGCGATGAAAAGTCATTACCTATATTAGGCGTTATCAAAGATTTTCACTTAAGGAATATTGCTATGGAGACATCACCTGTCATGCTGCGTATTAAAAAACATGATATGAGCGGTTGGAATATGGGGCCATGGAATATTCTGATTGAGGTTCATGGTGATCCGGCAATAGCTTATAAGAAAGTGAGTGATATCTACGAGAAGATTACCGGCGTTGAGTTTAACGGCAAATTTCTGGATCAGAGTATTCAAGAGTCGTTTGAACAGCAGATGCGTCTTTCAAAGATTGTGGGAATCTTTACCGCCATTGCTATCCTCATATCATTATTAGGTTTGCTTGCCATGTCGACCTACTTTATCCATCAACGCTCTCAGGAGGTGGCCGTCCGCAAGGTGTTCGGTTCCGACAGCCGTATGATTCTGAAACAATTGATACTCACCTTTATGAATTATGTGCTGATTGCTTTCGTCATTGCTACCCCTGTAGCCTGGATTGTGATGAACCACTGGTTGTCCAACTATTCATATCGCATTAGTTTAAGTCCGCTTATCTTTGTGACAGCCGGAGCATTCTGTCTGTTGATCTCTTTTGCGGCCGTGTTCTTTCAGAGTTGGAATGCCGCGAACCGCAATCCGGTAGAGAGTATAAAAGACAATAATTAAAATCGTAGGATATGAATACAGTAACAAGAAATTTCCTTAGCGTACTGAAGCGTTTTCGCATGGCTAGCGCATTGAACATTATCGGATTATCCATTGCATTTGCGACGTTTATTGTTATCATGATTCAGGTGACGCACGAACAACAATTCGACAATTGCTATCCGACTTCGAAACGAATTTTTTTGGTAAAGCTGAATAATAGTACCACCTCGAAACAGATGGATATATTCCCCGGTGCTTTTCCTGACGTTGTGACACAGCCTGCACCACATATTGTAGCCGGTGCTTTGCGTACGCCGGCATATAATGATAAGAACTATATTTCTGTTGAGGCAGGTGGAGTGAAGCGCGGTTTCCGCGAACGGATCACCACCTGTGGGGTTAATCTGCCGCAAGTGTTCGGATTTACTTTTGTCGATGGTGATGCAAAATGTCTTAAAGATCCTGAGAAAGCGATTATTCCTCAAAGCATGGCGAAACGCCTTTTCGGCGACACTCCGGCTGTCGGACAGCGTATTCATTCGGAAGGACCGATATGGACAAAACCAAAAGGAATGAAAGATCTGACCGTTGGTGCCGTATATCGTGATTTTCCGTCGAATACGCAGTTGGATAACAGTATTTATACTCAGATTGATATGAAGGATCCGAACATCAATTCATGGGGTGCATATAACTATGAATGCTATTTGCTGCTCGATGATGCCGCTTCGGCTGATGCCGTTACCGATAATCTCAACCGGCACTTCAATTTTGATCTTCTGAAATGGGACAAGAGCGACAAGCTTTCGATCGAACTTGTTCCTCTGACGAAAATCCATTATCTGGATACGAAAGATATTTGGGGCGCCGGGTCACTGAAGACCGGCAGTCGGGATACCACTAATTTATTGTTTTTCATCGGCATGCTTATTCTGGTTATTGCAGCTATCAACTACATGAATCTGAGTACGGCGTTGGTACCGATGCGTATTCGCAGTATCAACACGCAGAAAGTGTTGGGCAGTTCAACAGCGGTTTTGCGTTTCTCAATGATCGTGGAGGCTGTAGGTATCTGTCTGATTTCATATCTTTTCTCCTTGTTCATTGTATATGCAGTGAACCGGAGTAACATGCTTTCGTTTATGGAAGCCGATCTCTCATTGCATGCTCATATCCCGCTGTTACTCGGCGTGGCGGCTATAGCTGTGGCTGTCGGATTGCTGGCCGGATTGTATCCTTCCTATTATATTACGTCGTTTTCACCGGCATTAGTACTAAAAGGAAGTTTTGGACTTTCTCAATCGGGACGACGCTTGCGTACGGCACTTATAGGTTGTCAGTATATTATATCCGTGGCTTTGATTGTTGGTGCTTGTATTGTACAGTTGCAGAATCGTTATATGCGGCATTATAAGCTGGGGTTCGATCAGGACCAGATTGCTATTGTCCCTTTGAACGACAGCATCTATAAGACTCACCATGATGCTTATGCGTCACAACTGTTAAAATACCCGGAGGTAGACAATGTAGCTTTTGCTGCATCTCTTGTGGGTGGTACGGATGAATACCCCTATTATGAATTCACTCACAATGAGGAAAAGTTCCATTCAACCATCATTGCTGTGTCTCCATCGTTTATGAAGGTGATGGGAATTAAAGTACAGGAAGGTACTGATTTCATGCCCAGTTCCGACAAGGATACGACGATCTCTATGATTTTCAATGAAACAGCCCGTAAGGCTCAGTCGCTTCAAGTAGGCGATAAGGTGAATATCGGCAATGAATGTAATGTTATCGGATTTACCGGCGATGTGAAGCTTACTTCTCTGCGTAACGAAGTGACGAATATGGCTTTTGTTGTATCGGGCAATAGATCCTTTGGTAGTTTGTCGTATTCGTATATCCGCTTGAAAGCCGGCTATGACGCTGAGACGGCGGTGAAGCATATCCGCGAAGTCGTAGCTGAGATCGATCCGTCGTTTCCGGTGGATGTAAAGTTTTACGACTCTGTGTTCAATGACCTTTATCAGAATGAGCAGTTTATCAAAAAAATGGTAACTATCGCTAGTTTTCTGGCGATCCTGATTTCAATTGTGGGAGTGTTCGGGCTGGTAATTTTCGAAACGGAATATCGTCGAAAGGAGATAGGTATCCGTAAGGTTCACGGAGCAACGGTAGGCAATATTCTTCTGATGTTTAACAGAAAGTATTTCTATATCGTGTTGTGTAGCTTTGTTTTCGCAGCACCGGTGGCCTACTGGGGTGCGCAGAAGTGGCTTCAGAACTTTGCTTACAAGGTGCCGCTTCACTGGTGGGTTTTTGGCATTGCGTTCCTGATTATATTATTGGTGACATTGTTCACAGTCTCATTTCAGAACTGGCGTACTGCTAATGAGAATCCGGTGAAAAGTTTGCATTGCGAATAAACTACATCATTGATAAACAGTCGCTGTCATTGATAAATGGGACAAAGCGCGGACAGAAAAACATAGTCCGCGCTTCGTTTATCATTTTACGGATATGTATAACCAACAATGTGCTTTTCCGTCTTTGGTGTATTCAGCAGGAACACAGTCCTCGAAATCTTTGTCGAAGGCTCGTTGGATAAGACCGCTTTGCTGGTCTTTGCATACCTGTTGCCACGCCAATTCAGCGCATTCGTGCAAGTCAGACTCGCTCAAGGTTTCATATTTTAAATATTGTCCTGCATTCACCTTCACTTCCATGTCAATAAAGAAATCGGCTCTTATAGCTATTATGCTTAAATCGTAGATCAACATGTCATCAACCGTGTCGTAATTACTGTAACATGCTATCGGAGATATTCCTGATAAAAAGTTATGTTCACTGTCGTATATGAGTGGTAATTTGCCGCTTACGACATCGCCCCATAATGCACTCATTTTCATAAAACCCTCAGTAGAATTGCTGAGACGGATTGTTATTGAATTTAAACTGTATGCCATATTCATTAAATTTGATATAAACATTTTTCTGATATGTCGTGGAAAAAGACATTGTGCTACAAAAATAATCAAAAACTGAGATAATCGCTTATTTGATAATAAAATATTTTATTTATTGTGTAAAGATAATTTACAGACTCAGCGACAATCCTATGGATGCTTCGAAGGTTCGATATTGCACATCAGGATGATAAACATAATGGGTGTTTCTGATGTAATATCCCGTTTCGATATTCAGTCGCAAATGCCGACTCAAATTGAGTTCGAGCACCGGATTAATAACGGTGAGGGCAACGTTGCCCTTGTCGCCTTGTGCATTCAGGTAAAGAAGATCGATGTCCGCGAGATTTTTACGTTCATATCCTTTCCACGTAAAAATCTGATAATAGTGTACATTTAAGGTAAAGGCGGCATGATTGAGGAAGTTGATGGTGGTGGTGTTTTTGATACTGTACCCGCTGCCCATATTGTATTTCCGGTCGATAAAGTTGTAATAATCGGTATAGCTTCCTCCCAATAATATGCCACTGACAAAAAGTTGTTGTTCCAGGCCAATCCAATTGTTACATGTTGGAAAATTATAAATGAATCCGGGACCGGCACTGGCCGCTTCGGCTATTTTGTAGGGAACTCTGCCGGATCCGTCGATCACTTCTTCGGAGTTGAAGAAGTTGTAATGTTGAAAAAATCCGAAAGCCATATTTACGCCATGAACCGTAGAAAGAGGTATGCTCCATAATCGTCCGATCAGATTGACCCGGCTCAGCAAAGGCTGATTGCCCGTTAAACCTACTCGCGCCGAAAAAGTAAAGTAATCGTAAGGTTGTATCTCTTCGGTATTGAATATATCTCCATAAACCAGTTTTATATTTATATATGGCGCATTTTCTCCCTTAAACAGATGGTTATCGTCGGCCAGGTAGCGGTTTCCCATGCCTATATTGAATTTTACCGGTATACGGTTGTAATCATGATACAGATAATGGCTTTGTTTCACTCTCCACATATCTCCACTGAGCATGCGGTTGAGTCCCTGAGCAGGGCATAATATCAGTCCGCCTGCCTCGCGCAAAAATCGTGAAAATCCCCGTTTGGAATCATCAAGCACCAGTGCCGACAGTCGGTGGGTGACTTCTCCCAGTGCAATTCCTCCCATCGTAGTAGCCATTAAGTCATTGATGGCCGGGGGTTCACTTTCGCCGAAAAGTTCCCAGGTAAGACTTCCTGCAAACGCATAAGGCGCCGATTGCCAGAAAGATAATCCACTGCTTCTGGCCGAGTTAAAGTATAAGCTTCCATGATAGGGATGCGCAAACAGGTTGGTAGGGAAAGGGTCGTTATCCCACACAAATCCTTTTTGGAAGTTCCGTTTCAGCGTATGAATGTTGACTTGTGAGAAATCTTCATTCATAATAAAGCGGTCGAACGAAAAGACGCCGAGATTGATGGCTAGTACTTCTGCTGCAGCTCTTCCGGGGTGTTTTCTAAAGAAGTGAGCCGAATCATTATATACAAACAGCGAGTCTGGCTTACGGCTATTTTTTATTTTAAGAGAATCGTTTACAATAGATAAATCATGAGCTGATATATGTTGCAAATCCTCCCATACAAATTGGGTTAATAATATAATGATTATAGTAGTAGTATATTTTCTCATTTCGTACTCCTTTATTAAAATAGTATTAGTCCTATTTCTACCAACGGTTTGGACTTGTATTGCCTATTGTGATTATAGGAACGTGTCCACCCATATCCTCCTGATGCAAAAACTGAAATGCGATACGTAATTTCATATTCTATATTTCCGTGTAATTGCAGGGAATACATTCGTTCGGGGATAGATGCATCAGCATTGTCAAAACTTTCAATGTGATAGAAACCGCCATCAGTGCTAAGCATAAGTCGAGACAAGGACCGATAATATGTTCCCAGTCGGTAAAACAAGCAACCCGAGAAGTTTTTATTCAGTCCGGAATAGTGTGTACCCAATCCCAGTATACTGTAGGAGAATTTTCCCAGGAAGCGGGCAGCCACATTGGCTCTGCTTGTATTTCCTCCATATGTAAGCATTTGTATTCGTGTACGTGGGGTAATATTCACCAATCCAATGGCATGCGGTAGACTGTCGTGAGTGATATTGATTAATCCTATCTGTGTGCTTTTCTGCAAAGAGTCGCACACATTGAATAGTCCTATCTGCAATCCTTGTACTTTATGCGCATAGTTCCATATGCCTATTTGCAGTCCTTGCATATAATCCATACACACGTTGCCCATCGCCAACTGTGTGGAGTGTTTAGTTTTGGAAGCGATGTTTGCAATGGGACAATATTGCAGTCCTCTCAGTTCATCGGTTACGATATTACTAAATGCGCCTATCTGTACTCCGTTCATGAGTGGAGCAATATTACTAAGTGATAATTGCAGGCCTCTGGCTGATTCGCCGGCCACATTACAAAAGGTAGACAGTTGCACGCCATTTAGTTGTTTGGCGGCAATATTGGTAAATCCTGCCAGAGCCAATCCGTTTTGATAGTAGCCGGCAGTATTACAGAGTCCGGCCAGCTGAAAACCGGTAGTCGAATGTTCGGTAGCATTTACCAGTCCGCTGATAGTAACTCCGTTGCTGTTATTCTCAGTGCCGTTAAATAAGGAACTGAACTGTATACCGTCGACATCACGGTCGGTAAAGTTGGCCAGACCAGATAATTGTACCCCGCGTACGTTTCCACGTACCACAGCCGCGAGCACATTCAGACTTGAGCCACGTATATCGGCAATATGCGTCATTAGTCCTACGTTTACATATGATTGATGTAAACTTTCTTTGCATTTTCCCCACGACAGAGAATAGTTGGGCGCTTTATTTATTTCTCTTATTTTTTTATCAGTTCCGGGATTAATGGATTCATGAAGCAAGGTATCGGAGTTTGTTTGTGCAGAGACTTTGATTATAATCACTCCCCAAAAACTAATCAATATAAAATATATCAGGCGTATTCTCATATCCAAGTGCAAAATTGTTAGGAGGCAAATATATTACATTTTGCCAAGCAAGTAAGCAATAAAATACGCTAAATCTATAAAAAATACGGACACGGATGCGCTATCATAATTGATGCTTTCATCCGTGTCAAATTTTTATAGCAACCCTTTTGTGCTGGGTAATTCAAATTTGTAGATATCTCGTTTTACGGCCATCTTGATTGAACGGGCCAGCGCTTTGAAGATACCTTCGATTTTATGATGTTCGTTGGTGCCTTCAGCTTTAATATTCAGATTCATGTGAGCGGCGTCACTCAGGCTTTTAAAGAAATGGAGAAACATTTCTGTCGGCATGTCGCCTACTTTTTCGCGTTTAAATTCAGCATCCCAAACAAGCCACGAACGACCTCCGAAATCGAGAGCCACACTACACAGACAATCGTCCATCGGCAATGTGTAGCCATAACGCTCGATGCCCCGCTTGTTGCCAAGCGCTTTGTATAAAGCTTCGCCAAGCGCGATAGCTGTATCCTCAATGGTATGATGCTCATCCACATTGAGATCGCCTTTGACACGGATCGTCAGGTCGATACCGCCATGTTTGCCTATCTGTTCGAGCATGTGGTCAAAAAATCCCAGACCGGTGGATATCTTTGTTTCGCCATGACCATCCAGATTCATTTCAACATAGATATCCGTTTCCTTTGTTGTTCTCTGGACAACGGCACGACGTTCACCGGCGAACAGGAACTCAGTCACTCTATCCCAGTCGTCAGAAATGAGGGCTGGAGAGAGGTTCCTGTTTTCAGCAAGGATATTCTTTGCCTCTTCGTCGTAAGGATGTAACCAGATAGCTTTAGCTCCGAGGTTAGCAGCTAGTTGCATATCTGTTGTCCGGTCGCCGATTACATAGCATTCCGATAGGTTATAATCGCCCGCCAAATACTTTCCGAACATGCCTGTACGCGGTTTACGGTTCGGCGATTCCTCTTCGGGCAACGACGGGTCGATCAGGATGTCATTAAAACAGACTCCTTCGCCTTCGAGTGTCTTTAGTATTTTGTTTTGCGCCGGGCGGAAAGTCTCTTCCGGAAATGATGCTGTGCCGAGACCGTCCTGATTACTCACCATCACAAACTCAAAATCCAGATGCTTGCGGATAAAGTAAAGGTTGCGCATCACCTTTGGATAGAACTCCAGTTTTTCCAGACTGTCTACCTGAAAGTCTACGGGCGGCTCAAGAACGAGTGTTCCGTCGCGATCGATAAATAAGGCTCTTTTCATGCTTTAATCTCTTTTAGAACAGATAATAAGGTATCGTTTTCTTCAGATGTGCCGACGGTGATGCGCAGGCAGCCTTCACAGAGTGTAACGTTAGTACGGTTACGTACGATGACGCCCTTTTTCATCAGCGTACTGTAAACGGCGTTGGCATCGCCTACATCCGTGAGGATAAAGTTGGCATCAGTCGGGTAGACCTTACGAACGCATGCCAGCTTTGGTAGTGCGTTTTGCAGACGTGTGCGTTCGTCGAGAATACGGCGAAGATGCTTCTTCATGTCCGCTTCGCTATTCAGCACCTCCAAAGCATGGCGTTGCGTCAGCACATTGACATTGTATGGATATTTGACATTGCTCATGATGACAATGATTTCGGGTGAAGCGAACGCTATTCCGAGTCGCAATCCTGCTGCACCCCAGGCTTTCGAAAGCGTTTGAAGAACGATCAGGTTCGGGTATTTCTTTAACTCTTTCAGGTAGGTAGGTTGTGATGAGAAATCAATATAAGCCTCGTCGATTACCGTGATCCCTTCGAAGTTATCAAGAACCTGATGAATTTTGTCGTGACTCAGACTATTCCCACTCGGATTGTTGGGGGAACAGAGAAAAATGGCTTTTGTATGATTGTCAGTAGCGTTTATCAAAGCCTCGACATCCAGATCAAATTCTTTCGTAAGAGGCACTTTACGAAATTCGATATCGTTAACTTCAGCTGCTACTTCGTACATGCCATACGATGGAGTTATACTGACAACATTGTCTTTACCCGGTTCGCAGAAGACGCGCGGTATCAGATCTATCGGCTCGTCACTACCGTTGCCGAGGAAGATGGATTCGATGGGTACGTTTTTAATTACGGAGATACGTTTTTTCAATTCCCATTGCATCGGATCCGGGTAACGGTTATAATCCGTGTTGTAAGGATTCTCATTGGCATCCAAAAATACGGAAGCTGCACCATGGAACTCGTTGCGGGCCGAGGAGTAGGGCTTCATGCGCCAGATATTCGGGCGGACTAATTCTTTTAATGTTTTCATAGGGCGTTTATTCTGATGGTTACTGCATTACGGTGAGCATCCAGTTGCTCGTTGGCAGCCATAGTCTGGATGACCGGTCCGAGCCGGCGGATACCGTCGGGAGTTATTTCTTGGAAAGTCATCTTTTTTGTGAAGCTGTCGAGGTTCACACCGCTGTAAGCTTTGGCATAGCCGTTGGTTGGCAGTGTATGATTCGTACCTGATGCATAATCGCCGGCGCTTTCGGGTGTATAAGCACCCATAAAAATGCTTCCGGCATTCTCTATACCAGCTGCAATAGAGGTATAATTAAGAGTCTGGATAATCAGATGTTCCGGTGCGTAAAGGTTTGTGAAATCAATCACTTCCTGACTGTCTCGGAGTACGATGATGCGACTGTGAGAAAGGGCTTTCTCGGTGATGGCACGACGCGAAAGTTGTTGTAATTGAGTTTCGATAGCGTTTACTACAGGTCCTACAATAGCTTCGGAAGTGGTGAGTAGCATCGCCTGACTGTCAGCACCGTGCTCGGCTTGCGAGAGGAAGTCGGCAGCAATAAATTCAGGGTTTGATTGTGCATCGGCAACAACTTCTACTTCAGACGGACCGGCAGGCATATCGATTGCTACATCTTTGAGACTGACCAACTGTTTGGCTGCCGTGACGTACTGGTTACCCGGACCGAATATTTTAAATACTTTAGGAACGCTCTCTGTTCCGTAAGCCATCGCCGCTATAGCCTGAATGCCGCCTATCTTGTAAATGCGACTTACACCGGCTGTTTCGGCAGCGAATAGTATTGCCGGATGAACTTTTCCTTCACGGTTTGGAGGTGTACAAAGCACTATTTCCTTGCAACCGGCAATGCGTGCAGGAACAGCAAGCATCAAAACAGTTGAGAACAGCGGTGCCGTTCCACCGGGAATATATAAGCCCACTTTTTCGATAGGTACGGCCTTCTGCCAGCAAGTTACACCGGGAGCTGTCACCACCTTGATGCCTTCAAAGCGCTGTGCGGCATGAAACATTTCAATGTTTTGCTTCGCCGCGCGGATAGCTTGTTTCAGTTCTTCGGTAATTAGATTATGGGCTTCACAAATTTCTTCTTTAGATACTTGCAACACAGGAAAGCTTGCAGGATTGATCTTATCGAATTTCTCCTCGTAGCGTTTTACGGCAACATCACCTTCGGTACGAACATCGTTGAGAACGGTACGAACAGTATCGAATAACATCGTAATGTCCAGTGCAGGCCGCTTTGTCAAAGCTGCCCATTCGTTTCTTGACGGATATTTGATAATTTCCATATTACAGAATCATTTTTTCGATCGGTAAAACAAGGATTCCTTCAGCACCCAGCGACTTAAGCTTCCCGATGATTTCCCAGAATTGTTTCTCGGCAATCACCGATTGTACGGATACCCAGTTTTCGTCGGCCAGTGGCGTGATCGTCGGGCTTTTCATACCGGGCAACACTTCGATGATTTCTTTCATCTTCTCTTTCGGTGCATTCAGCAGAACGTACTTTTTACCTTCGGCTTCCTGCACAGCCTGGAAACGGAACAGCAGTTCGTCCAACACGGCTTGCTTTTCTTCTGACAACCCTTTATTGGCAATCAGTAATGCTTCGCTCTTCATGACAACTTCCACTTCTTTCAGGCGATTGCTTACGAGAGTGCTACCGGAACTGACAATATCGAATATGGCATCGGCCAATCCGATACCGGGAGCAATTTCCACCGATCCACTGATGACATGAGGTTCTGCTTTGATTCCGTTCTTATCCAAGAAGGCATTGAGTATTTTCGGATAAGAAGTGGCAATTGTTTTTCCTTCGAACCAAGTGAGATTTTCATATTTCTCATCCTTGGGAATCGCAAGCGACAAACGGCATTTACTGAAACCCAAACGTTTCACCAAGCGGGCTTCTTCGCCTTTTTCAACATATTCGTTTTCGCCAACAATCCCTATATCGGCAACACCGTCGGCAACCGACTGTGGAATATCATCATCACGCAGAAAGAGCACTTCTACCGGAAACTCCTTTGCCGAAAGCAGCAAGATGCGTTTTCCTTTTTCCAATTTAATACCAGCTTCTTCAAGCAGAAGCATTGTCTCGTCGTATAAACGACCTTTTGATTGTACTGCAATTCGTAACATTTCTTGTTATTTTATTTTATTTTATTAATATAATCGACTGTAAAGACATCGGAAAGATGATTTCCCCGTTAAGCTAAGGACCTTTATTGCTTAAAAAATAAGGCTTACCGTATAACGGCAAGCCTTACTCTATATCTTTTGCATCTACATACTCATCAGCCCACCGAACTATTGCCCGTTGTAATGATGATGAAGATGTAATACTATTCTGTCCATTTGTTTTATAATTACGCTGCAAAGTTACAATATTATTTGAACCGGCAAATATTTGTGAGAAATATTATTGTTTTATTTAATAATACAAGTGAAACAATTTATTTTTACAAGTAATATGAAATTGGATGAATATCTGAAGCCTACAATCTGTTAATCTCATTTTGCATGATGTTCTTGCCACGATATTTCGTGTTCAACCGGTTGAAGCGGTAAGTAATGCTTAATGAGTAGTTCCATATTCGATATTCTTCAGACTGCTTCATATAAACGTTGTTACTCCATTCCTGCTCCCTGAATTTATATGAACGTAACAAATCGTTAGCAGAGAATTTCATCGTTAGTTTGTCATTGAAGAAGTTTTTCTGCATGCTCAGATTCAAGGTCTGATAAGGTTGGAAACGTATGTTTCCTATACTGCCGCCGCTGTTATACATATAATATAAGGTACATATGATGGATTTCGGCAGTTGAAAGAACTGACTGGTTATTATTGAGACGGCAGGTTTTTCGTTGAACATGGATGTTCCCCGGTAATTGATTTGGAACAGTTGTTTATTGTATCCGATGTTGAGCATAGGTGTCCATAATCCGATACTTTTCTTGGCAGTCACACCGACACGTAAGTGACGAATATAATCATTGTTACAAAAACTGCTGATGATGACAGAAGGATTCTTTGTTGATACTTCTTGGCTGAAAGAAATGTAATTCCTTTCATATGTATAACTAATGTTATAGCTTATCCAGCGATAACTGCCTGCGTATTTAATCTCATAAGAGATTGACGGTTTTAGTTTCGGATTACCTTGCTGATACATATATTCGTTAGCGTAATAGACCGAATTGCTCAGTTGCCGAAACGACGGACGTGTGGTATGCGATGCAAAAGATAATGCGTGTGACCAATTGTTTTTGGCGTGAAATTCAATGGTAGCTGAAGGAAACAGATTATTGAAATTACGTTTTAATGAAGAACTTTCGTCCAAAAAGTCAATATATTCAGAATACAGATGTTCGTAACGTAGTCCTGTATGCATATTCCATTGTTTGTTGTTCCATCCGTATTCTATATATGTGGCAAAACGTTGTTCTTTTTCTTTATAATCTGATGACGAAACACTTACAGACGAACTGTAAAGGTTCCCTGATCCATCAACGTGGTTGTAGTCTGCACCCCACGACAATCTACCGGCTTTCTTATTCAATTGCCAGTCGAAGTTAAGAACGCCTTCCAACAGACTGAAATCACCTTTGCTCAAGCTTATTACCTTTTGATCATTCTCCATTGTTAACTGGTTAGTATGATTGAGGTTGTTTACGTAATCTATATTCAGTTGGCTGTTCAGGCACTTATTCCAGGGTCTGATATAAAAGAGATTCAGGTGATTTCGGTTGGTATGCCTTTTGTCATTGTTGGTGATGTCTATTCTAGAAGTGACAATATCGTTTTTGCTGTGTATTAGTGTTCCATAGCGTGATTCGTTATTTTCCAGAGACGAACCGTTCCATTGTATTCCGGCTATATGTCCGGGAGTAAATTCATAATCTATATTTGCCTGTCCTTGATGTAAATTGTTTTTGTCATTGGCTTTCATTCTCTCGTCGTATATATGTATATCTTCCGGTAAGTATAATTTTTTGTATGCGGGCTGATTGACACGATAACCGCTATGGTCATAACTGTAGGTTGCCGCTATATTGAGTTTATTGCTTTGCATTCCGAATTTTATTCTTTCATTGTGATTAAGAAATTCACCTGTTGAGATTTCTGATAACCATTCAACAGTGCGGTCATTGGGGTGTGAAAGCGTTGTTATAAGCAATACAGCTTTACCTTTTTCTGCATCGTAACGCGCTCCCGGGTTTGTAATCAACTCTATACTTTTGATGTCTTTCGGGCTGAGCTGTTTTACTTCGCTGATGTTCTGCACTTTCCTCTGGTTGATATAAACAATGGGTGAACCTATGCCAAACACTTCCATGTCTCCTAGAGGGGTCACAATCATACCGGGAATGTTGGCCAGGAGTTGGTTCATATTTGTAGTCTTGCTGAGTATCGTTCCGACGACGTTCGTTATCAGTGCACCGTCTTTCTGTTTATAGAGCGGTTTCTGGGCTGTTACGACGATACCTTTAAGTATCTGATTTACTTCGTGCATGACGATCGTTTCCATATTCTCTTTTACGGGTGTAACGACAACTGTAGTATAACCGATGGAGGAAATTTTGAGCAGTAATTTGTTCTTTTGTTCCGAGACGGATGACAATTTGAACGTTCCGTCGTTGTCACTTACTGCTCCTGCAATAAATGAAGAATCCGGCAAGACAGCAAGAACAATGTTTGCATAAGGAAGTGCATTTCCGTCGGAGGTTATTATTTTTCCGGCTATTATTTGAGCTTTCATGTTTATTGTAAAACAGAAGGCAAGCCAAACTAGTATAATCCTTTTCATCTTTTTTCTGCTTTTTTATTTACTGCTGCAAAGTAACAGCGCTATTTACGACGTGGAGAAAAAAAATATTATTCGAATATTATCTCAATATTACTGAAATATTACTCTGTTGTTTTTTCTTTTCAAAGGTGGCCGTATCTTAATTATTTGCATTATTTTCGCTGAAGCAAATCAAAAAGAACATGGAACAGCGGTTAAAGCTTATTAATATATTGACCATTATTGCTGCTATCTCGATAATTTTTATGCAGATCTATTGGTTAAAAACGCAGTATGATTTTGTTGTACAGGAATCGGTTAAGGCTAAACTAACTGATCTTAATGATTCAGCCAATTTAATTTTTTCCACGGATAGATCTAGAGATGTAAATTTCGACATGATTGTCCGTGTCATCCGCAAAGGCGATAAAAAGGTGTGGTTAACAACGATTTCGGCCAATGAAAGCAATGTGAGAAACAGTACCGTTTATATTAGTAAAACCAACAGATTGCAGATTGATACATTTTATCTTGAGAAACCTGTTCAGGAATATCTATGTCAGAATGCAATCACTAAATATATTGCAAATGTCAAACATTTTGTCTCCGTAGCTTCACTGGAGAAGGCGTTGCAGAAAAGTATGAACGATGCATCCATTACAGTGAAAGTTTGTCATGATTCTTCACTGGTCTGGGAACCAAAGGTTCTCCGTAGGCCTACATTCCTGCATCCGTCGTATTCATTGCTTTATGGTTTCAATCCATTGGTCCGCAGCAATGTGATCATCACTGGGAAACTGGCCATACAGCCTATTTTAAAAGAGATGCTCTGGCAACTTGTTGTATCTATTCTTTGGTCGGCTTTACTTATAGGCTGTTTGATTTATCAGTTTCGCACGATCACTCTTCAGAACCGTATCGAGCGGTTGCGAAGCGATTTCCTGCATACAATGATTCATGAACTGAAACGTCCCGTACAAGCTTTGAAGATGCTGATCTCTTTTTTGAAAGATAAAGAAATGCGTTCAGACAAGCAGCTGTTCGATGAGGCTCTCGATGATTCGCAGACGGAGTTAGATAATCTGTCGGCTTACTTTTCCAAGTTGCGCGATATGACTTATGATGAACTAGAGGAGATTCCACTAAATGTAACATGCTTTGATCTGAAGAGTGTTGCACAAAATTCCATTCATCAGTTACGTTTGCCTTCAGAAAGAAAGTTGGAGATAAAACTTGAAACCGACGAGACGCCAATGTTGGTCAAGGCTGACAAAATGCATATTGGCAATATTATCAGTAATTTATTAGAGAATGCAGTGAAATATTCAGGGGGAAATTCACGCATTGTGCTACGAATACATTGTTTCACTGGTCGCTTTCTGATAGAAGTGGAAGACAATGGTTTCGGAATATCTACCGACGATCAGGTACATATTTTTGAGAAGTTTTATCGTTGTCGTTCAGTGCAGCAACGGGATATTCCGGGCATTGGATTGGGACTAAGCTATGTAAAAATGCTTGTTGATGCGCATAAAGGAAGTATTTTTGTAAGTAGTCACATCAATGAAGGGGCAAAGTTTACAATTAATATTCCACAGGAGAAAAGCGTATGTTGAAAATTCTGTTTGCCGATGATGATTTGAAATATTCTCTTTTTCTGAAAAAATTTCTAGAAAAGGAAGGTTATGAGGTGGTTCATGTAACCAACGGGAAAAGTGCTTTGGAACAATACCTTGTATTCCATCCTGATCTGATTTTGCTGGATATAAATATGCCTGAAATAGATGGTTTTGAAGTTGCTAGACATATTCGTGAGCAAGACAAGAAAGTATTACTATTCTTTCTTTCCGACCGAACAGAAAAGACGGACCGTCTGAAAGGTTTCAGTCTAAAAGGAAATGATTACATTTCAAAGCCATTTTATCCGGAAGAGCTGATTGCAAAGATTAAGGAACGCTTTACAGAGGCGGAGAAATCAATTCCACTTTTATTAGGGAGAACGGTTTTTTCACCTGATATCAATGAGGTGAATGTTTGCGGAACAATTCATACTATCACATCCAGGCAATCAGAAATACTTGTTCTGCTGGTATCTCATCTGAATAATCTTGTTGATCGTGATATGTTACTCAACAGAATCTGGGGCAACGATTCGTATTCGAATTCTTTAGCATTGAATGTGCAGATTACCTATCTGAGAAAGATTTTAAGCGACGATACGACGATAAGCATTGATTCAATTAAGAAAAAGGGATATATACTTCGTAAAACAAGTGAAAATTAATGCGGATAACTTTACAAAAGTAGACACTGAATCCCATTTAAACATTAAAATAGTTGCAATTGCTAGAAGAATAGCCTTATGGTCCAAGATATTTATTTGTTTATTCTATACAGATGATCCGCTTGCTGCCTGATTTTGTTACCAAGCATTTCAGGATAATCCGGATGAGCGGCAAAGAATGCCTCCACTTCGTGTTGCGCTTCGATGGAAAAATGTTCACCAAGCAATGCTCTTACCCAGTTTGTTGGGAAGAAGATATCACCTGTTCGTTGTATCTCCTGTAATTTTTCTAATGCCGGACGTATATAATCAAGAGCTTCTTTTTGACGCAGGCGACTGTTGAGATTTGCCAATGCAGCAGAAGCCCAGGGTTCAATGCGGCGGTTTTCGGTTTCCATGAGTGAGATGAAAACGCTGTCGCATACGTTTTTGTCGGCTGAAACAGATGGTGCAATAAAGGCATATTCACGTTTTCTGTCAGGATTGCTGATGCGTGCCTGCTGTGTGTCGGTTATTTCTTTTGCCTTTTCCGGTTGATGCAAAGCCAGTATGTACGAAAGGCTGATATAATCGTTCTCGCTTAAATTACATTTAGGCATTGACAATTGCCGGTACCAGATTGTTTGCAGTTTGTTGATGGCTTCCGGCGAATCTGCGATGGAACGGTAAACTCGGAAAGCCTGCAGGCGGAATGATTTATTAGGAGAGGTAGTTATAATTTTCCATAACGCTTTTTCCAGAATCTTCGAATCTGTTGGGAACAGTCTTTGACAGCTGCTGATGTAGTTCAAAGCAGACGAGAAGAGGAGAGGATTTTTCTCTTCCGGCAGGTAAGACAGCATGTACTTGAGATATTTATTTGCTTGAAGGGTGTGATTTAATAGGTTTTCATACAAGGTGATTAATAATGAGCCTCGTAAAATTTCGTCTGTACTGCTTTTAAGTGTAGCAAACAGACTGTCGGTTTCATTTTTCCCGATACGAAAGAATCCGTATCCTTGCCCGTCGCTGTTTGGAATTATACATGAAAATTCATTCGGATGGAAGGAGAGTTTTTTTTGTATGGAGTTGATATTTTTCTCGAATGAGACAGGTATTTCTTCCGAATGATTTGCGTTTTTTATCTGAATGAAGAAAGTTTGCGGCCATGACAATCCACGATTCCAGTTGTCTTTTTGCGAAACGATTAAAGTATCGTTGGTCATTTTACAAATGACTTCAGGCATTCCTTTTTCGTTGATCCATACATGACTCCATGTTTTCAAATCTTTATGGGTATGCTTAGATAGAATGGCAATCAGATCATCCCATGTTGCATTACTGTAGGCATACTTTTTTAAATATTCTTGCAGTCCCGACCGAAAGTTTTCTTCGCCTATCATCCGAACTAACATATTCATGACAATGGGTGATTTGTCGTATATAATATTTCCATACACTAAACCGGCATTGTTCAGGTTGTCAAGCCTCTGCTTCACGGGAGTAGTGCCGACTGTGCGATCTTCTGCATAAGCTGAGGGATAATAGTTGAGCAGAAAATTGAGTCTATGGTTGATTTTTTTATATTGTGGTTCAACAATACGTAAAGCAAAATAGTTGGCAAACACCTCTTTTGTCCATACGTCGTTAAACCATGCCATTGTTACATCATCGCCGAACCACATGTGGGCGGTCTCATGCGCAATTAGCGTGCTGCGTCGCAGGCGTTCGTCCAACGTCGGATTCTCATTGAGGAAGATACTGTTGTCATTGTATAAGGTTGCACCGGTATGTTCCATTCCTCCAAATTGGAATCCGGGCAAAATAATAAAATCGTATTTGGCAAATGGATATGGAGTGTTTGTATAGTGTTCCATCCATTCCAAAGCATCAAACACTTCGTTTGCAATATCCGGACATTGAGTAATCTTTTTGGAATCTGTTTCACGATGAAACATAGAGATTTGTTTGCCATTCCGGCTAAATGTCAACTGTTGTAGATTGCCGCCAACGAAAGAGAAGAGATAGGTGCTGAGCGGTTTGGTTTCATGAAAATAGAAACATTTACGGCCTGGGACAGATATCGAATCTATTCGTTCAACGGCTCCGTTGGCGACGGCCTTCCATGTTGCCGGAATCTCTAAAGCAAGTGTGAATAATGCTTTCATATCTGGCTGATCAAAACAGGGGAACAGTGTCCGCGCGCGATCAGGAACCAATAGAGTATAAAACAAATCGTCACGACGATTGAGTGACTGGTCGCCGGCGATGAATGCAATCTTTACATGATTTTCGCCTTTGGATACATCCTGAGCATTTATCACGATGTGTTCATTTTTAAAAACGTATGATACGGCTTTCGAATTTAAGGTTACAGACGATATTTGTTCCTTGTTTCCACGAAAATCAATGATGATATCACGTGCTTTCTTCATAGAGAGAATCAGTTCGGTTGTACCAGTGACGGAATCCTGTTTTTTCTCCGGGACAGAGAAAAACAGATGATAACGTATTTGTCCGAAGTTTCCTTTTCTGTATTGGGCAAGTTCTTGACTGATTCCTTTATCGAGCAATACCGCCTTAGTGAAGTTACAGTCTCCAAATGCCATTAAGAGCAGGAGTGCTACTGCCAGAAGATTCTTATAGTATGAATGCATGTCCGAGACTTGTTAATTATAGATATCCTTCTTTTTTACATTGATGATTGTTCCGAACGAAGCTAGTTTTTCCATATCTATTTTCTTTTTGTTGCCGGCAATGATGTAGATGACCGGATGTTCGCTGACATTTTCCTCATAAAAACGATTGATGTCGTTCATATCCATCTCACGGATGTTCTCAAGTAAAAATTGCCGGGGATCGCTTGTAAATCCTTCTCTTCTGAACTCATCAATTTTTGATGACAGGGTTCTAAATGAGGGATACTCATTGTTTACCTGATTGATGATATTTTGTTTGACAGAGGCGACCTTTTCCGGTTTAAGCGGCATCTTTTTTATCAGCGAATCCAACAGAGTCATGGCATCGATTGTTTTGTCAGACTGGGTTGAAAGCATTGTAACAAAATGACCGGGCTGATTCCTGAACAGATAAGGAGATAATATAAAACTTCCATTAGTATGATAAGCGAACGACCGAAATTCGCGAATCTCCTGAAACATCAGCGACGACATTCCTCCACCAAAATAGACAGAAAACATCTGCGATGCATTACGCTCCCTGATATCGGTTTGCGGTTTACTCATTACATAACTGTATATGATGCTTTGCGATACCTCAGGCATGTTGACAAAGAACACCAATGGTTTTTCATAAGCCAATACTTCCGGCGAGTACAGTTGTGATTCATTCTTTACGTCATCAATAGCAAAATGATTTTTGATGAGGAGTGTAATCTCATCATCAGGGAGCGTACCACAATAGTGTATGCTGCATTGAATCTTTTGAACTGTCTGAAAAACCTCCAATAACTGTTTGCCTTTCAGTTTCTTTATCTGCGAATGCGTCAGTTTTGTCAGATATTTGGAATTTTTACCATACCTGACTTTTTCCAAAAGAGCGCCGGCTATATTATCGCTCGATTTATAAAAAGCTTTGCGTGTGACTTTGTCTTCGTCAGATAACTGGTCGATTTTTTTATCATCAGCTTTGGCATGATGCATAAAATCATTCACAAGAGCCATTGTTTCTTTTATATGATTGTCAAAGCCTGAGATTTTCACAACAAAAAAATTGTTTGCGACATCAAACATCAAAGTACTACCTATGGATTGTAGTTTGCTTCTGAACTGTTCATATGCCAGCGTATCGGTTCCCAGAAACTGCAGATACATTGCCAGTTGTGTAAGGACAGGCATTTTGTAAAATCCTACATTATAGATGATATCGATAGTGAAGATATCATTCATCTTATTGGGTGTGGTATACAATCTTACCAAGGGTGCCAACTGGAACGTTTTCACATCTTTATCAAAATCAATCAGCCGTGGTTTGTTCGGCTGTACCGGAATAGTGGTCAAATATTTGGCATATTCAGAGGACGCTTCCATATTTTTCGGTACAACAGGCGCAAAGTTGGGTTTAGGCAGATCATCCTTAGGATACTTTCCTGTACTTTTTGTGATACAAAGATAATTTTTGGTAAAGTATTTATTAGCAATCCTAATCACATCTTCTTTTGTTATTGCGTCGATTTTTGATACTTCCTGCAGGTAGTCATTCCAGCTTTTTCCCTGAGAAAACAGATTCATCATAATTGTAGTTCTCGAGTCGATATTCTCCAATGCAGATGCAAACTGACGTTTCTGTTCAAGTTTCATACTATTAAATACTTCATCACTGAAATCGCCTTGCTTTATCCGATTAATTTGCTTCCAGATCATTTTTTCAGCATTACCGTAAGTCTGTATAATTGGTTTTGTGATTGCTGCCACAGCCAGTATGCCTGCTTCATTCAGATTCTCATTCATCGCTACCGCACTTAGCAGTTTATGATCGACCATCAGTTTGTCCAGAAAACCTGTCCCGTTTGTATTGTTCAATAAGCCAACTGCAATTTTTAGTGCGACCAGATCCTCATGATTGGCAGAAACACCTCTGAACCCCAGTCCTATAGCTTTAATAAATGGAATCGGCAACTTTATTTTCATCTTCTCTTTCCCTTTGAATGGAGGTAAATCTACAGATTTCCTTACAGGTGCCACTCCGCAGCGAACACGAGAGAATGTTTTTTTGATTATAGGCATTATCGTTTCCGTATCAAAGTCTCCGCTTAAGATAAGCGCCATATTTGAAGCAACATAGTAATCGTTGAAGAACTTGCGCATTTCCGAAAGACGGGGATTCTTCAGATTCTTTGTGCTTCCGATAATAGGGTAGGCGTAAGGATGTGGTTTGAAATAACGCGACAGTAGTGTATCCATCACTTGTCCGCCAATCATGTCGCCATGCATGTTTTTTTCTTCATATACGGTTTCCAATTCATTTTGAAAAAGACGAAAAACCGGATCGATCAGGCGCTCACTGTTCAGTTCGGCCCATTGTTCGATATACTGAGGCGAGAAAGTGTTGAAATAGATGGTTGCATCATATGAAGTTGCCGCGTTAAGTCCGGAACCGCCATAGCGTGTGATCAAGCGATTGAACTCATTGGGTATTACATATTTTGATGAACTTACAGTCAATTCATTGATCGATTTCAATAATTGTGCACGTTGTTTGGGATCTGTGGTCGAGGCCAGTTCATCGTATTTTTGAGATATGACATCAAGAATCTCCTTTTCTGCTGCATAGTTTGTTGTTCCGATCTTATCGGTGCCTTTAAACATCATATGTTCGAAGTAATGGGCGATTCCCGTATCAGGACAGTCTTTTGAACCCGCCTTAACAATTACAGCACCAAAAATCTTAGGCTGACTATGATCTTCGTTTAACCAGACTGTTAAGCCATTCTCCAATTTATATTCATTGACCTTCAAAACGTTTGAGTTTTCGGCCAGTATCTTATTCGTACAACACGCAGCTATTATCATTATCGAAGCTAATAATTTCATTGAAATGAACAATATCTTATTAAATACTGTAACCCAAAAGCAAAATCTTCAGATTTGCCTGAAAGTTACGCCAAGGTGTAATTCTCATTTTCTTTTTGTAGCAAATGTAAGAAATATTATGCATTTATAGCCTTTCATGAGCCTATTATCTTTTAAGATTTAGATATAAATCTGACTACCAATAGTCCTAAATCCAACAAAGATTATTTTTTATGAATAATTCTACATCGTGAATTGTCAGGTTCAGAATAATTATTACATTTGTTGGCGTACACATATCCCTTTGCAATATAAATGTTTAATAAATAAATATCTGAAAGACAAATGAAAACTTATTTGAAATGGGCAGTAATGCCTTTACTTTTATTTGGTGCATTCGCAATGGAGGCACAAACAACAGATCATCTTGCTGTAAAAAAATCCGGAATAGAATCTGCACATGCTTTGAACCGACTTACTAAAGCAGAAAAATCAGCCGGTTGGAAGCTTTTGTTTGATGGAAAGACAACTAATGGTTGGAGGGGAGCAGGAATGACCGCTTTCCCCGATCACGGCTGGAAGGTAGAAAATGGCGAACTGATTGTGATGAAAACAAATGGGACGAATAATAAACGTGGTGGCGATATAGTGACCGACGATGAATATTCAGCTTTTGAATTGATTTTTGAATTTAAGTTGACAACGGGAGCAAATAGTGGTGTTAAATATTTGATTCTGGAAAGTCAGAAAAATAAGGGATTTGTTATTGGGCCTGAATATCAAGTTCTTGATGACGCCGTTCATCCGGATGCAAAGCTATATACTACCTATCCGGGAAGTCGTACGCTCTCGAGTTTGTATGATATTATTGCTGCTAAAAATAAGCATTTTAATGGTGTGGGAGTATGGAATAAGGGATTAATCAAAGTCTCTCCCAAAATGCATGTTGAGCATTGGTTGAATGGTACTAAAGTATTGGAATATGATTGGGGCACAAAAGAATTTCTTGATTTAGTAAAAGGCAGTAAATTTGCTGGCGAACAATATAGGGAATTCGGCGGTTTTGGCCTGGCAAAGAAAGGTCATATTTTGTTACAAGATCATGGCGATGAAGTCGCTTATCGCAATATAAAGATTAGAGTATTGAAGTAATTCTTAAAATATATTAGATCATGACTACACGTAGAGATTTTCTTAAGCAAAGTGCATTTGGCGCTGCAGGCCTGACTATTGGTGGTATGGGTTTTAGTGCGAAAAGTTATGCAAATATTGTGGGTGCAAATGAAAAGATTCATGTTGGAATCGTTGGCTTTTCCGATCGTGCCCGTAATTCTTTGATCCCTTCTTTTGAAGCTTATGCAGCTGACTTGGGTTTTGATATTGTCGGTGTGTCTGATATTTGGAAACGTCGCCGTGAAGAAGGCGTAGCTTTTTTTCAGCAGAAATACGGTCAGACTGTTAAGCCATTCCGTAACAACGAGGAGCTTTATGATTCAAGGATTTGCGATGCCGTGATTGTTGCAACTGCTGATTTCCAACATGCAACACATTGTATACAAGCGATTAAGGCCGATTGTGATGCTTATGTTGAAAAGCCATTTGCTGAAACGATGGAAGATGCCCGTGCAGCACGCAAAGCGGTTCTGGAAAGCAGGAAGATTGTACAGATCGGTTCGCAGCGCCGTTCAGCACCGAATTATCAGGCAGCAAACGATTTCATCCGCTCCGGTAAGTTTGGAAAGATTACAATGGTTGAAATGTGCTGGAATGTAAACCAGCCTGGTCGTTGGCGTCGTCCGAAACTTGTTGCACAGTGTTTTGAGAAAGATACCGACTGGAAACGTTTTCTTATCAACCGTCCTTATGAGGAATGGGATCCTCGCAAATATTTGGAATATCGCTTGTTCTGGCCGTTCTCATCAGGAATTCCCGGACAATGGATGTCTCATCAGATCGATACCGTTCATTGGTTCACAGGTTGTTCGCACCCAAAGAGTGTGGCTGCAAATGGAGGCATTTATCAATGGAAAGACGGTCGGCGTAACTATGATACGATGACAGCTGTTTTCGATTATGGAACAGAAGATGGTTCACAGAGCTTCCAGGTTGTTTATTCGTCGCGAATGCATAATTCGGCAGGTGGAACAAAGGAACTTTATTTTTCAAATGGGGGAACTTTGAATCTCGATACAAACAAGATCACACCTGATGGAGGCCTTACTCAAACAGCAGCCGCCGAGATGGATATGCATGCGAACTTGTTGACTCCATATGATTTGCCATCAATTAAAGTCGAAACAGGTTCGAATACGGGATCAGATCCGATGACGAACCTTCACGTCCGCAACTGGATGGAATGTGTTAAGAGTCGCAAGCAACCGAATGCATCTGTAGAAGCGGGTTATAATCATTCTATTGCGAATATTATGTGTAACGCATCTCTTCGTACAGGCGAAAAAGCTTCATTTAATGAATCAACACAAGAGGTTATGGTTGGCGGAAAGGCTTTCAAATATTGAATAACTGTTTATTGTGCAGTTTTTAATGTGAAACTGCACAATAAAATTTTTTGACGAACGTCTGCAATGGTATAATTTGTGGAGGTAAGCTTACTAAAAAGATACTTATCTCCATAATTTTTTTGTATCTTCTCCATGTCTTCTTCTGCAACAAACATATATCCTTTGGAAGGTTTTTGTGTTTCAAAATTATGAAACTTATTACCCATGTAAAAATTCAATCCATAAAGATTTGTGTATTGTTTTAGATTGTTCATGACAAACATATTACTGTCATTCAATGGAAAATCTTTTACCACTTGTTGGGCGAATGGCCGGGAAGAAGCTCCTTCGCGTATTCCCCTCATGACAACTCCATCAATCAATAAGTTTATGGCAAACATAAGTGCAATCGTTGAATAGAGTATTTTGAGATTGATTTTCTTAAACATCTGATATCCTACAGTAAAGAGAATAATGAGCATAAACAGAAGAATACTAATGGTCAATCCGCTAGACGAAGCGAACATGTTTGAAACGAGTGTAACTGTTTGTATAGTCGATTCGTGATGAGTATATTGCTGTACTATAAGTTCAGGATGAATAATGCCCGACATGGTTAGTCCGATAGCGACAATTACTACCGTTACTATTGAAACCATAAATGCAGCAAAAACACGAGTTACCCTCATTCTATATTCTGTAATATATATTGCATATTGAGCGAGGAAGATGGCAATAAAAGGATAGGCAGGCATCAGGTATACACTGCGTTTACTAGAAGGAATAGAATAAAATAAAAGAATGCAAACCAGGGCAACAAGGCTGAATAGTTGTACCTTTTCCATAGATAAAATTTTATGCCAAATATCTTTCAATATTTCTTTCAGGCTTTTTTGAGGTTTGCAGTACTTAATTCCAAATAAAGAAAATACAAAAAACAAAGTCCACGGCGCAAATCCGGCAGCAAGCGTTACAAAATTATACCATACGCCATTTTCATGCCCCAACTCATAATTGATACCCGGTGTATTCAGATGAAAGAATCGACCGAAGTTTTCGGCTAAAACGACATTTAGAAAATTATCGCCTCCTTCTTTGTAAGCGGCAATATACCAGAGAGCTGGTAAAAATAATGATGCTACACACGAATAGAGCAAAGCTTTAAATATAGTCAGCAGCGAATATTTTCTGAGCATCAGCAGATAGACTCCAAAAACAAATAGGGGAAGAATGATTCCTACAGGACCTTTAGTTAGAACTGCACAACCGAGTAATATCGGAATCATCACCGGCAAACCTTTCAGTTCGAGCAAGTCTTCCCATCGATACAACTGAAAAAGTCCAAGCACTATAAACATGGTCAGCAACATATCCACCCGGGTCGTCATTGCCGCTCGATGGATCTCAATGCAGGTAATCAGCAGCAGAGTCGCAATAAACGCTTGTTGGAATCGGAATCGTTTTCCGAAGAACATCAATACGAATCCGATAAGCGTAATAAACGCCAATGCCGAAGGCAAACGCGATGTAAATTCAGATACGTATCCTTGTGGATACGAAAACAATGCCATCAGCCAATGTGCCATTGGTGGTTTGTAGGCAAACTCATCCGCGTAAGTTTGTGGAAGGACCCAGTTCCCGGTATTCAGCATTGATACGGCTACAGCAGCTTCGCGAGGTTCGCCTTTGGTAGAGAAGTCTCCCAGTCCAATCCACGGAAAGACTGAAATAATGCAGATAATAATAACCATCGTTACCGGTTTCTGCAAGTAAAGATATTGTAAAGTTGGTGTACGCATTTTTTCTTAATTAAGCTCCTAATGATTCTTTTATTGTATCTCTGATAATTTTAGCATCCTCTTCGTTTTCCTTCAATATTGAAAGAACAAGATTCAGATAGCTTTCTTTATTATTCAAGCCACATAAACTGCATAGACGGCATTGCGGGAGTACACCTTTCTGGTTGTATACGCGCAGGATATTTTTGTAATCACCTTCTTCTGCATATTGTGTAAAATCCTTTTTGATCTTATCGTATATCTCATTTACATGCACATTGTTTTGTATATTTTCAATATGTTCTGCCAGCTCATCCACTGTGTTTATCTTTTTATCTACCGTGATCTCCAGTTTCTTTTTGACAAGATGTTTAGCATGCAGGATCACTTGACTATCTATTTCCTTGACAAACATCCGGATCACATTTTCTTTCACTTGCTTGAATACGACCTCGGGGTCTTTTAGCATTCTGCATGCTACTGTCTTGATAACCGGTTCCAGTAATAACAAATTCTCTACTTCGGCCACATTGGGAACATATATGTGTTGTTCGCGTAAATAATCAATTTCTCCTTGTGTGCGACGGTCCCGATCAACAATTCCCCTGGTATCGAGTGTCAGAAAATCTTTCAGTTGTACGGAAGCTTTTGTCGTTTCAATAACTTTCTGGCACCCCCCCATTGATTTGACTGTATAATCCGGAAAGATCAGCGGATAAAGCTGGCTGTCGATGCTGTTTGTATCTGTGCCTTCGATAAACAGAATCGGTTTACGGCTTCCCAATATCTCCATATACAGCTCTTCCGGAAAATTATCGTTGCTTTCGATCTGCTCATAATCCCAGATTACGGCATCGGCATTGTAAGAGCGTATCCATATCCGTTTACTGTTGCGTCTGGATGATGCAAAGTTGATATCATGGGTAAGGTATACAAATGTACAATCCGGCCGTAAGGCTTCAATCTCGTTCCATAGTTGATTCTTGATAGAATCGTGGAGTAGAATCTCCGGTTCTTCAATGATCAATAGTGCATCTTTTGGTGCATACAGAGCAGTACCAATGAGATAAAAAACAATTTTTTCACCATCACTCATACGACCGGCTTTATACGAATCACTGTTGCGATTAGTTGATATAATCTCTATAAATCCGGATTTATGAACGAGACGGTTATGTGTAAACATTTTCTCCCATATTCCTTGAATGACATCGATTTTAGTGATGGGAGGAGTGAGATTTTTTGTCTGTTTGCAATCTTCTTTAAACTTAACGGCTGTTTCGAATTCTTCTTCCTGCAAACGCAAGATCAACTTCTCATATTCCGATATTTTCGGCATAAAGATACGTTTGGTAACGATCGATTGCAAATGTAACAATTCATAACCTTCAGCCGAGACATCTTTTTCATCGCTATCGATAAAAAGAGCATGCATTCCGGAAACAAATATACTTTTTTCTTTATATTGCTTTTGCAAAGCACGTCCAAAGGAGCTTTTGCCTGCTCCGTTTGCACCGATTACAACCAACACTTTAGTATTGATCGTGATCGGTTCGGTTGTGTCCTGTTTTGCCGGGAGAATAAGTTCCATAGTAATTCAATTAATATGCACGTGCAAAAAGCACTCGTTGTGCTGAAGGCTTGCCGGTAACCATGCATTTGCCCGGAGTTTTATCTCCTTCAAATGGTATACAGCGGATGGTTGCCTTTGTTTCTTCCTGAACGCGTGCCTCTGTTTCCGCAGTCCCGTCCCAATGGGCCATGATAAAATAGCCTTCTTCAATTTTCTGCTTAAAATCATCATAAGTATCCACATTAATTATTTTCGATGCACGAAGATCGTAAGCTTTCTTATAAATATTTTTCTGAATCTCTTCCAACAGATTCTGAACGTAGGTTTCAATACCGTCGCAAGTGATGGTTTCCTTTTCAAGAGTATCACGACGCATAACCTCAATGGTATTGTTTTCCAAATCACGACCTCCGATAGCCAGACGTACCGGGACGCCGCGCAATTCATAATTGGCAAACTTCCAGCCGGGTTTGCGATTGTCAGAATCGTCATACTTGACAGATATTCCTAATTTCTTCAAGTTCTCAACAATATCTGCGACTTTTTCACTGATTACTGCGAGTTGCTCTTCATTGCGATATATCGGAACGATAACAACTTGTATAGGAGCCAAACGTGGCGGCAAAACAAGACCATTATCGTCTGAATGAGCCATAATCAGCGCACCGATCAAACGTGTTGAAACACCCCATGAGGTTGCCCAAGCATAATCAATTTTACCTTCTTTATCCAGAAATGTAACATCGAAGGCTTTACCGAAGTTCTGTCCCAGAAAATGCGATGTTCCTGCTTGAAGCGCTTTACCGTCCTGCATCATGGCTTCAATCGTATACGTGTCTAAAGCACCTGCAAAACGTTCGCTTTCGGTTTTACACCCTTTGATAACCGGCATGGCCATATAGTTTTCGGCAAAATCGGCATATACACCTTGCATTTTTTTTGCTTCAGCCTCAGCTTCTTCTCTTGTTGCATGAGCCGTATGGCCTTCTTGCCACAAGAATTCTGCCGTACGAAGGAAAAGACGCGTACGCATTTCCCAACGCATAACATTTGCCCACTGATTACACAATATGGGGAGGTCACGATAGGAGTGGACCCAGTTCCGGTAAGTATTCCATATAATCGTTTCCGAGGTCGGTCGGATAATTAGCTCCTCTTCCAGTTTGGCTTCGGGATCAACAACCACAGCTGTACCGTCTTCATTTGTTTTCAAACGATAATGAGTGACAACTGCACATTCTTTAGCGAACCCTTTTACATGTTCGGCTTCTTTACTGAAGAATGATTTTGGGATTAACAGTGGAAAATAGGCATTAACATGACCCGTTGCCTTGAACATATCGTCAAGTATTCTCTGTATTTTCTCCCAAATCGCATATCCGTAGGGTTTAATTACCATACAGCCGCGTACAGCAGAGTTTTCTGCCAAATCTGCCTTGATTACCAAATCCTGATACCATTGCGCATAATTAACACTTCTCGGTGTCAGTTCTTTCAGCTCTTTTGCCATTTTTGTAATTCTTAATTGTTTCCTTTATGATTTGAATACGAAGTACAAAGATACAAAAATATCTTTATTGGGAAATAAACTTTTCGGGATAGCATTGTTATTTTTTCTCCTTGGCAAGTCTTTTGGTTTTCTATAAAATGAGATATGACTATATTAAAATATATTTGCAATTACATTTTAAATAGATTATTGTAGAACATTTATTTGATTAAGTTTTATACCGGATACCGGTTGAGGATAAATATGAAAAAAGGCGGCTTTTTTAAGGCCACCTTTTCCTATTTATATAATCATTATATGTATGCTATATTATTTGTAAGGTTTACCTTCAACAGCTGCGATGCCCGGAAGAACTTTTCCTTCAATAGCTTCCAGCATTGCGCCACCACCTGTTGATACATAAGATACTTTGTCAGCCAAACCAAATTTGTTGATTGCAGCTACGGAATCACCGCCACCTACAAGCGTATATGCACCTTTTTCTGTAGCTTCGGCAACATATTGAGCAATTGTCTCGGTACCGTGAGCAAAGTTCGGAAATTCGAATACGCCTACAGGTCCATTCCAAAGAATAGTCTTCGACTTCATAATGATTTCTTTCCAGTTTTCAAGTGAAGCAGGAGAAGCATCCATACCTTCCCAACCATCAGGAATATTATGTGTGTCACACAGTTTTTGTTCTGCATCGTTGCTAAAAGAATTACCGGCAACTGTAGCAACAGAAAGCGAAATATTTACCCCTTTTTGTTTTGCTTTCTCAAGAATCTCGAGAGCGAGAGGCATATATTCGTCTTCGTGGAGTGAATCGCCGATCTTTCCACCTTGAGCTTTGAAGAATGTAAAGCCCATACCACCACCGATAATCAGATTGTCGACCTTGTCAAGAAGATTCTCAATGATTGTAATTTTTGAAGAGACCTTAGAACCACCCAATATTGCGGTAAACGGACGTTCCGGAGCTTCCAATACTTTGTTGAGCGCTTTGATTTCCTTTTCCATCAAATAGCCGAACATCTTGTGATCTGTATCGAAATAATCAGCGATAAGTGCCGTAGAGGCATGAGCGCGGTGAGCTGTGCCGAAGGCATCATTAACATATGCATCAGCATAAGATGCAAGATGTTTTGTGAACTCTTTCTGACTCTCTTTAACTGCTTTCTTTGCAGCTTTCTTTACGTCGTCGGAAGCATCATCAGCCAATCCTCTTGGTTTGCCTTCTTCTTCAGCATAGAAACGAAGATTCTCTAATAATAATGCCTCGCCAGGTTGCAATGCAGCAGCTTTAACGCCGGCATCTTCACCTATACAATCATTTGCGAACTGTACGTCAACATTTAATAATTCAGACACATGTTTGATGATGTGCTTCAATGAAAATTTAGCATCTACGCCTTTCGGACGTCCTAAGTGGGAACCAATGATTACACTACCGCCGTCGCTCAAGATTTTCTTTAATGTTGGGAGTGCAGCGCGAATACGCGTGTCATCCGTGATGTTGAAATTCTCGTCCAATGGAACATTGAAATCAACTCTTACAAATGCTTTTTTGCCTGCAAAGTTAAATTTGTCAATTGATTGCATAAATTCTTATATTTAGTATAAATAATATCTCTTAATCATTGCGACAAAAGTACATAAAATATTTGTTTCATGCTATTTTGGCTGCCTAAATTTTGAGAGGCTTTGATTATAGCGTTTTTTCTATATTTTTAATATTCGGTAATTATGGCACTTTATATATTTGCGCTTAAATTTTTAAGCAAATACCATAAAGGCAATGAATACGAAAAAAGTTTATCTGATGATTATTTTTCTGCTTGCTTTATGTAGCATGCAAGTTTTTGGAGTTGAAAAAAGCGTATTGTTGTATACGCCATACACTCAAATATCTGTACCGCCCGGACAATCTATTGATTATAGCGTAGATATGGTCAATAATACCGACCAGATGAGAAAAGCCCCCATCACTATCATTGGGATGCCTCGTGGCTGGAAATATGAACTGAAAGCCGGCGGATGGACCGTTAAGCAGCTGGCTGTATTGCCAAAAGACAAAAAAACACTGACACTGACCGTTAATGTTCCGATGCAGGTGAACAAGGGAACCTATCATTTTACTGTTCTTGCTGCCGGTTTGGCTCAACTGCCTCTTTCTGTAACAGTTTCCGAACAAGGCACGTATCAAACTGAATTTACGACCAAACAGCCCAATATGCAAGGAAATTCTAAAGCTGCATTCAATTTTAATGCCATTTTAAAAAACGAGACCGGTGAGCAACAACTATATGCACTGATGGCCAATGCGCCTCGTGGATGGAACATTGTATTTCGTGTAGACGGCAAACAAGCTACTTCCGCCCAGGTCGATACGAACGCAACCGAGAGTATCGGTATTGATATCACTCCTCCTTCAAGCATAGCGGCAGGCGATTATAAAATTCCTGTTCATGCGTCAACTAGCACTACTTCGGCTGATTTGATACTGGATGTGGTTGTTACCGGTTCATATGAAATCGAGCTGACAACGCCTGACGGACGTGTGAGCGCGGATATCACGGCGGGAGATACAAAGCATATTGATTTATTGGTTAGAAACACAGGTACAGCCGAGTTGAAAGATGTTAAACTGACATCCAATAAACCGGCAGATTGGGAAATTACTTTCGAACCCTCCACGATCAGTAAACTTACGGCGGGAAGTGCCACGAATGTCGTTGCAACTGTGAAAGCATCAAAGAAAGCTTTGCCGGGGGATTATGTAACTAAGATGACAGCAAGTACACCAGAAGTAACAAATACAGCCGAATTCCGGATGTCTGTACATACTTCTTTGATATACGGATGGTTAGGTTTTGTTATTATCATTGGTGTATTAGGAGGCGTCTATTATTTGTTCCGCAAATATGGTAGGAGATAAACCTATGGGAGAGGAACATATGATCGAACTTTCCGGATTGACAAAGAACTATGGTAGTTTTGTCGCTGTGGACAATCTGAATCTGAATATCCGCAAAGGGGAGATATTCGGTTTGCTGGGTCCTAACGGTGCGGGAAAATCAACTACCATATTAATGATGTTGGGTCTTACTGAACCGACATCCGGAACGGTTCTGGTTTGTGGCATCAATTCTACGACACATCCTATAGATGTGAAGCGAAAGGTGGGGTATTTGCCTGAAGATGTAGGCTTTTATGACGATATGACAGCCATGGAAAACTTGCTCTATACTGCAGCTTTGAATGGCATTACGCGTAAAGAAGCACGTGAAGATGCACTTCGTCTTTTGGAACGCGTGGGATTATCGCATGTAGTTGATAAGAAAGCAGGAAAATTCTCACGCGGAATGCGTCAACGTTTAGGTTTGGCCGATGTCTTGATAAAAAAGCCCGAAGTTATTATTTTGGATGAACCAACGTCAGGTATTGATCCTGCCGGTGTTCAGGACTTTATTCGTCTGGTATTGGAATTGAGTCACAAGGATGGTCTGACAGTCATTTTTTCATCGCATATTCTGGCTCAGGTACAACAAGTTTGCGATCGGGTAGGGCTATTTAACAATGGCAGGTTGCTTGCCGAAATAGAACTTTCGGATTTACACAAAGTGCCGCATGGACTGGATGATATTTACAATCAGTATTATGGAGGAAAAGAAGTATGATAAATATAGCAAACACTCATCATCCATTCTGGGTAATTGTCAAAAAGGAGATTTCCGATAATGTACACAGTTGGCGTTTTATTATATTGATAGCTATTATTGCATTGACTTGTATGGGCTCTCTTTATGAAGCGCTTACAAATATCAGAACGGCAATTAAGCCGGGCGATCCGGATGGTTCTTTCTTATTTTTGAAGCTTTTTACTGTCTCCGACGGGACGATGCCCTCTTTTGCGATGTTCATTAGTTTTTTAGGGCCATTATTGGGTATTGCATTAGGTTTTGATGCCATAAATTCAGAGCAAAACAAGGGGACGTTGAGTCGTATCCTATCGCAACCGATACATCGTGATTATCTGATCAATGCCAAGTTTGTCGCAGCATTGATTGTCATTGGTATTTTGTTGTATGCTCTGGGTTTTCTGGTTATGGGTTTTGGTTTGATTGCTATTGGTATTCCGCCTACTTTCAGTGAATTTATGCGTGTTGTTGCATTCTTGTTTGTGGGCGTTGTTTACGTAGCGTTTTGGTTGAATCTGGCTATATTTTTTTCTATTCAGTTTAAGCAGGCGGCTACATCGGCATTGGCATGTATTGCGGTCTGGCTTTTTTTTAGTGTGTTCTATACTATGATTATTAATCTGATAGGGAAAGCATTAAGTCCTAATGAGATGGCTTCCGAATATCAGGTGATCAGCTATCAGCGGTTCATGCTCAATTTATTGCGATTTGCACCAAGCGAATTGTTTAATGAAGCAACGATGACGCTGCTCATGCCTTCTGTCCGTAGTCTGGGTCCGCTTACGATGGAGCAGGTTGAAGGTGCTATTCCCAGTCCGCTTCCTTTAGGGCAGAGCTTGATGGTCGTTTGGCCACAGTTGACGGGAATGATTGCTTCAACAGTAATATGTTTTGGCCTTTCCTATCTTTCCTTTATGCGGAAAGAGGTACGCTCCCGCTAAAAGCTTATACAAGCTTAAAGCGGAGGCGCAGTCGGCCTTCGGTATAATCGTAGTTCAATAGTTTCACGTGACCTATTTCCGATGTGTTGCTCACATGCGTACCGATGCAGGCACAAGCATCATAATCGCCGACACGCACGATACGCAGTGTTTCACTTGCTTCGTCGGGCAGTTTACTCAAATCAACAATCGACGCGGCATCATCTTTATTCATAAACTCAATGGTTACAGGTAGATGCTGATCGATAACTTCATTCACATGCCGTTCTACTTCCGCCATCATTTCAGGTATCGGCTCTTCGGATAACTCATAATCGAGTTTACTCTTTTTTCGCTCGATATGAGAATTTTTAGAACGCGGACAGCCAAACATTCTAACCATAGTCTGATTCAAAATATGCTCGGCTGTATGCATCGGAGGGTATTCTTCCTTATTGTGTTCGTTCAATGCAGGTGTCTGTTCCATTGTTATTCAACTATTTATTATGCGTATTATTTGATTATTGTCTTTTCAAAAGCACGACGTACTTTGTTCTCTCTGTAGATTACTTCGCCGCTGTATGCAAATCCTAAAGAATCGATCAGACGAAGCATGTAGTGATTGTCATAGTTGGTGTCGATACGAAAATTATCGATCCCTTTTGCGAGACTCACTTTTTCGGCTTCCTGCATGAATCGTCTGGCAATACCCTGATGTTTGACTTCTTCGGCTACGGCTAAACGGTGCACAATTACATAAGGTTGTTCATTTTGCCATTTGCCCCTGATTTGCGCATATGCAGGTTCAGCTTCAAAAGAGATAACACCATAGGCTACAATGCTTTCGTTATCACGAAGCACGTAGCCTCTTTCTGTCTGTATATCTTCTTGTATTAATTCTCCCGTTGGATAATTATCATCCCACTGATGACTTCCGAGGCGTTTCATCTGCACTTTAGCCTGAAGGATTATTTCCCAGATGCGATTGCTGTCGGGTCCTTTTGCCTTGGCAAGCCATAGCTCATTTGATGTTAACGTTTCATCTTCCATTTGCCTGTTATTTTTGAAGCAAAGATAATGTTTAGTTAGGACAAAAGCGCAACAATGTGTACTTTTGCATCCGAAAACAAATTAAGATCTATAATTATGTCAGTAGCTAAAAGAGATTTGGAAGATAATAGAAAGGTCACAACACGTCGTTTGATAGAGATGAAACAACGGGGTGAAAAAATTTCCATGCTTACAGCTTACGATTATTCAATGGCAACATTGATTGATCAGGCGGGAATGGATGCAATACTGGTAGGCGATTCGGCTTCGAATGTGATGGCCGGGAATGCGACGACTCTTCCTATTACTCTGGATCAAATGATTTATCATGGTAAATCAGTCGCAAAAGGTGTCAAACGAGCTTTGGTAGTTATCGATTTGCCTTTTGGCAGTTATCAGGGAAATCCGATAGAAGCTCTATCTTCATCGATTCGTGTGATGAAGGAAACGAATGCCGATTGTATTAAGCTGGAAGGTGGTTCCGAAGTTCGCGAATCAATAGAACGTATATTAAGTGCAGGTATTCCGGTGATGGGACATCTAGGACTTACCCCGCAGTCAATCAATAAATTTGGAACTTATACCGTTCGTGCTCGTGAAGAAGAGGAAGCACGGAAGTTGATATCAGACGCACATCTTTTGGAAGACATCGGTTGTTTTTCTCTTGTTCTGGAAAAGATTCCGGCTGCCTTAGCCACTCAAGTCGCATCAGAACTGAAGATTCCGGTTATAGGCATCGGTGCAGGAGGAGGAGTGGACGGCCAGGTACTTGTGATGCATGATATGCTGGGTATCAATCAGGGTTTTTCGCCAAGATTCTTGCGTCGTTATGCAAATCTGGCCGAAAATATCACACATGCTGTCCAATCCTATATTGAAGATGTAAAATCGGGTGATTTCCCGAATGAAAAAGAACAATATTAAACGGAAGAAAAGAGACTATCTCAGGATAGTGGTATGATAACCCGCATAATTATTGTAATACAAAATGAAAGATAACCCACGGAACTACGCCGCCGGGTTATCTTTGTATAGGTATATCTTCCCAAAGACCGTTAACAAGTTCCCGTGTTGTCTCAAATCCCGTTTGTAATAGCAATTTGAACGCTTCTTCACGTCCATCGTTCACCAAATCAGGATAATGACAATCGGAATTAACCATTACGGGAATATGTAGCTTTTGCAGTTTGCTGATATAAGCCATGTTTGGAAATAATTGCCTTTTGGTACGCAGGTTCTTCGTATTGATTTCAACCATAAGACCTTTCTCTGCAATCAGATGCAGGCAGTCGTCGAACGGCTTCTGATACCAGTCGGCATCAATAGAGAAACCAGAACATTTTTCTCCGTGCATATAAACCTTATCAATATGGCCCACAATATCTATTCCTCCGGCTTCGATCATTTTCAGGGTTGTATCAAAGTAGTGTTCCACAAGTTTCCGAATGTCGCCATGGTAGACCTGATCAAGCGAAAGGCGATAATTCTCGAAAGCGCCGTCAATGCAAACCATATTCTTTTCCAGAAGCGGCAAGCTGGCAGGCAAAAAGTGAATCGAACCAATTCTATAATCGAGAGGAAGTTCACGGAAATAAGGGAGAGAAGCGTTGTAGATTTCATCCAGATAATCAATTTCAAGCGCCACATAAATTTCGATCTGATCCTTATATTTATGTTTCAAGCGTTCAATTTCCTGTAAGTATTCAGGCATATCTTCTTTCGACATATTCCAAAATGTTTCGAAAGGAAGTGGAGCATGCGAAGAAAAACCATAGGCTCGGAAGCCTTTGGATATGGCGAACCTGACAAAGTCTTCCGGGGTACTTCGTCCGTCGCAAAACGTACAATGGCTATGATAATTACTTAATGGAATCATTTTAATGAATCATTGCTTTCAAAAGTAAGGCGAAGAGGAATATTGTTCAACTTCGCCTTGGTATTTTTCAAAAGAAATATTTTTATTTAATGACATTTAGCTCTTTGCCGATCTTGATAAACGCTGCAATAGCTTTATCCAGATGAGTCTTCTCGTGACCTGCTGAGAGTTGTACGCGGATACGAGCCTGTCCTTTCGGAACAACAGGATAATAGAATCCTGTAACATAGATGCCTTCGTCCTGCATGCGGGTTGCAAAATCCTGAGAAAGTTTGGCGTCATACAACATCACTGCACAAATAGCCGATTGTGTCGGTTTGATATCGAATCCGGCAGCCATCATTTTTTCACGGAAATAGTTTACGTTTTCCATCAGCTTGGTATGCAAAGTATTACTTTCCTTCAGCATCTTGAACATCTCAAGGCTTGCGCCAACGATGGACGGAGCAACAGAGTTTGAGAATAAATATGGACGAGAACGCTGACGAAGCATATCGATAATCTCTTTGCGTCCGGTTGTGAAACCACCCATAGCACCACCGAATGACTTTCCTAATGTGCCGGTGAAGATATCAATGCGTCCGTAGCAATTGAATTTTTCGGCAATCCCATGTCCTGTCGGACCTACAACACCTGCAGAGTGAGATTCGTCAACCATAACCAACGCATCGTATTTCTCAGCCAGATCACAGATCTTATCCATTGGGGCAACATTGCCATCCATGGAGAACACACCGTCGGTAGCGATGATACGATAACGTTGTGCCTGAGCTTCTTTCAGACAGCGTTCCAGATCAGCCATATCCGCATTGGCATAACGATAACGTTTAGCTTTACAAAGACGAACACCGTCGATGATTGAAGCATGGTTCAATGCATCAGAAATGATAGCGTCTTCTTCGCCGAACAAAGGTTCAAAAAGACCACCGTTGGCATCAAAGCAAGAACCATATAGGATGGTATCATCTGTTTTAAAATAGTCGGCTATAGCTTCTTCTAATTGTTTATGAGTATCTTGAGTGCCACAGATAAAACGAACTGATGACATACCGAAACCCCGATTATCCATTGCTGCCTTAGCGGCTTTGATTAGTCTGGGATCGTTAGAAAGACCTAAATAATTGTTGGCGCAGAAGTTAAGGACGTCAATACCTTCATTTACTTTGATATCTGCTTTTTGAGGGGTTGTAATGATTCGTTCATTTTTGTACAATCCTGCTGTTTTGATATCAGCTAATTCCTGATTGAGGAAATCTTTAAGTTTACCGTACATAATTTTGTTTTTTGTTAGCATTAATGATTAATCAATGAGACTGGCATTTGCAGAAGACTAAACGGCATATTTTAAATAAGTCGGTTAGCATTTGTAAATTATCCAAGTCATCTGACTCGCAAAGTTCATATTTTTTTTGAATATAATGTCTAAAAAAATAAGAAAATTATGTCAGAACTCTATTATTCTATCTACCTTTGCCGCACAAAAACTTAAAAGAACAAAAACGCAATGAAGAATGTATTAATAATTGGTTCAACAGGGCAGATCGGTTCTGAGTTAACCATGAAATTAAGAGGTATTTACAAAGAAGGAAATATTATTGCCGGATATATACCCGGCGCTGAACCCAAAGGTGAATTGCTGGAATCAGGTCCTGCCGCTGTAGTCGATATTACAAACGAACAGCAGATAGCAGAAACAGTATCAAAGTACAAAATCGATACCATCTACAATCTGGCCGCTTTATTATCAGCTGTTGCAGAAGCAAAGCCTCAGCTGGCATGGAAAATCGGTATCGGAGGTTTATTTAATGTATTGGAAGTCGCACGCGAACTGCATTGTGCTGTGTTTACACCAAGTTCTATCGGCGCTTTTGGTACAGATACTCCTAAAGATAAAACTCCACAAGATACTGTCAGAAATCCCCGTACGATGTATGGTGTAACGAAGGTTACAGGTGAGCTGTTGAGTAACTACTATTATATCCGTTTTGGCGTTGATACGCGCTCGGTACGTTTCCCGGGTCTGATTTCGTATGTTACTTTGCCTGGTGGTGGTACGACCGATTATGCTGTTGACATTTTTTATTCGGCTGCTAAAGGTCAGAAATTTGTTTGTCCGATCAAAGCCGGAACATTTATGGATATGATGTATATGCCGGATGCTTTGCGGGGTGCTATTGAAATTATGGAAGCAGATGCTACAAAATTTGTACATCGCAATTCGTTTAATATAGCATCCATGAGTTTTGATCCGGAAATCATTTATAATAATATCAAGAAATATGTTCCCGGTTTTCAGATGGAATATCAGGTAGATCCCTTGCGTCAGGCCATTGCCGAGTCATGGCCAAATTCATTGGATGATACTTGTGCCCGTCAGGAATGGGGTTGGAAGCCGGAGTATGATTTGGATACCATGACCAAAGATATGTTGGCGAAGTTGGAAGCAAGATATAAGAAATAATATTCTATTTAAATTTGCTTTTTCTTACTTTGTTTAGTTTTATAAAGCGAATATACCTATTTTAGGGGACAATATTTTAAAAGCGCCGAGCGTGATTCACATCATGCCCGGCGCTAATTCTCTTTATACTATAAATATATTGCAAATATAGTCCCTAAAGTGATACAGAGCAAACATAAGCTGTATTTTATGATCAATTAACATAAATTCTACGAACTTTCTGTTATAAACAATCCCGTTGTAACAGTTTTCATTAAAACAGGTTCTAATAATCTTTTTGTCGGTCTTTATTGCAGCGTCAAGCAAAATACGTATCTTTGCACGCATAATATGGGTTTCAAAGCATTATTTAAGTGGCAAAAGAAAAAATAAAAGGCTGGACTCAGTTTCAACCTGCAATAGATAAAGCTATTTCTTGGCTGCATATAGTTAAAGAGTGGAGCTTTTTGCATGCTAAAAAGGCAAATGCATACTATCATGCTTCGCCGTGGTATAGAAAGACCTTTTTAGTTGTCGCGTCGCTGATTGTCTGTTTTTGTTTCTATCTGCTTATGGTCGACTTCAATTTTCTCTGGTTGTTTGGTAAAACGCCGGGATTATCTGCTGTTCGTAACCCGAATCAGCCCGTTGCTTCTGTTCTGTATAGCGCCGACGGAAAAGTGTTGAGTAAATATTTTCGTGAGAATCGCACACCGGTTAAATATAATGAGATTTCTCCGATACTGATTAAGGCACTTATTTGTACGGAGGATGAACGTTTCTATTCGCACTTCGGAATTGATCTTAAAGGGTTGTTTGCAGCAGCCAAAGATATGGCTCACGGTGATGCACGCGGTGCAAGTACGATCACTCAGCAGCTTGTAAAGAATCTTTTCAAGGTCCGTTCTCAATATTCTACAGGTTTATTGGGAAAAATACCGGGTCTGCGAATGATTATTATGAAATCAAAAGAATGGATTCTCGCCGTGAAGATCGAGATGTTTTATTCGAAGAGTGAAATCCTTACGATGTATTTTAATACGGTCGATTTTGGGAATAATACTTATGGCATAAAAACGGCATGTAAAACTTATTTTGGAACAACGCCGGCATTAATCCGTCCGGAACAGGCGGCAACGCTTGTCGGATTATTAAAGGCAACAACGACATACAATCCAAGAACGAATCCCCGCAACAGTATGAAACGCCGTAATGTGGTGCTTGAAAATATGTATACACACCACATCATAACAAAAGCGGAATTCAATTCATTGAAACAAATTCCTATACAGTTGCGTTATGAGGTGGAAACGAATTACGGGGGAGAAGCTTTGTACTTCCGGGATGCCGTGGCTGCATATCTGGAACCATGGTTAAAAGAAAACGGTCTGGATATATATGCTGACGGATTGAAGATATACACAACACTTGATACACGTTTGCAGCAGTATGCAGAAGAAGCGGTCAATAAACAGATGCGCGTCGTTCAGCGCAACTTTAATAATCACTGGGGGACGAATGCTCCCTGGCGTGATAAAACCGGTACCGAAATTCCTAACTTTATTGAAGATCTGGCTAAACGTACAGATACATACAAAAAACTTGTCAGACAATTTCCTAATCGCCCCGATTCGGTGGATTATTATATGAATAAGCCTCATCGGTTGAAGGTGTTTGATTACGATGCAGGTACACGCGACACAACGATTAGTTCTATGGATTCGATCCGTTATATGGAGCGCTTTATGCATAGTAGTTTTGTGGCTATGGAACCTCAGAGCGGCGAAGTAAAAGCTTGGGTCGGCGATATCAGTTTTAACTCCTGGAAATATGATAAGGTAACTTCCAAACGTCAGCCCGGTTCGACTTTTAAATTGTTTGTCTACACTGAAGCCATGAATCAAGGTTTGTCGCCTTGCGATGAGCGTGAAGACAAATATATTGCTCTGGATGTGATGGATCACGGAGAGATGGTAAAGTGGATTCCGCGTAATGCCAACGGTAATTTTACCGGACACATGTATTCACTGAAAGCTGCTTTTGCTCAATCAATTAATACTATAGCCGTTCAGGTGGCTCAGGAAGTAGGTATTCATAATATTGCCGTTACTGCAAAGAAAATGGGGATCAAAACGCCTCTGGAAGAAACGCCGGCATTGTCTTTAGGTGCTTCGGATGTATCTTTACTTGAACTGGTTAATGCCTATTCTACAGTGATCAATGAAGGGATGGCTCATAGTCCGGTGCTAGTAACGCGAATAGAAGATAAGGACGGACATGTTATTTACCAGCACAAACCGGATCAGGTTCAGGCTATCCCTTATGAATCTGCATTTTTAATGACGGAAATGTTGAAAGGCGGGCTTACTGAACGAGGAGGAACAACTCAAGCACTCTGGTCTTTTGATCTGTTCAATTACAATACAGAGTTCGGAGGCAAAACCGGAACATCATCAAATCACTCTGATGCATGGTTTGTGGGAGTAACGCCTAAACTTATAGCCGGCGCGTGGGTAGGCGGCGAACATCGAAGCATTCATTTCCGTACGGGTGCATTAGGTCAGGGAAGTCGAACAGCTCTGCCTATATATGGCTATTTTATGGAAAAAGTGGTGAAAGATCCGGCCTTTAAGAAATATCAGGCGAAGTTCCCGACAAAACCGAAACACGAGATAACACGTACTTACAACTGTAAGCAATATGTAAATGTAAACGATACAACCTATTATGTGCCTGATGATAGTCTTTCGATTGATGATGACATCATGCAGCCTGGATCTATCTCGGATGATCCTGTCGTGGAATAGATGAATAATCTTATTTATAAGGAAACAAAGTTCATCAGCTTATAATATATTTATCATATAGTATCGTGAAATACTTGTTTATTGTCACGAAATAAGTAAATAATGTCAGTAAATAGCTATTTACTGACATTATTTAATAAAGATATAATGATATCTTTATGTTTAGATTCCAATCATTTTAAGTTTTCTTCATGCACATTTTGCTTTAGTGTCCGAAACGCGAAGTATCCACATTTTTATGATTCTTTTCCTTATATCCGCCAAAGCGATAAGATAAAGCAACAGTAAATGAGCGCATGTAGAAAACATTGTTCATATCCATGTTTTGTCCTGCATATCGTATGCGGGCTTTAGGCATACCGGAATTAAAGATATCGTTTATGCGTGCAGAAATTGACAACCGTTTCTGCATAAGAGTCCACTTGGCAGAAGCATTAGCTTTGTAGTAATGGGTAAGATCGTATGTGCCCTGAATCGACGGTGACGTATATGAGGCATTCAGATTGAACGACAATTGATTCGTTGCGGTGAAGGTGTTGTCGAGTTTGATATGTGCGACCCATTTCGCACGATTGAACTGTAGATCAAAAAAGTCGTCACACCGTTGATGTTGTCTGAATGCTACGACTTCGAGACGTGTATCGAACCATTTGTTCACTTTATACGGCATATCTGCTACCGCCCCAAGTTGCCGCGAGTAGTTCCAGTTAATCATCTGATAGATCAGGGCCAGGCGATTCGGCGACTGGTAAGCGGTCTGTGTGAATCCATCTTTGATATCTACATAAAAGAAGTTGAAAGAATACCTGTGATTCAAAAGGTATGTGCCATTAAACTGATAAATGCTGCTCGGTCTTAATCCGGGTGTTCCATGAATCTCAGCATATCCGTCGAGGTAGGATACCGATGCTTGTCGGGCCCAGTAGCTCGGGTATTTCTTGTTTGAAGAGAGCGACAGGATAAACATGTGTGTCGGATTGCTGAAGAACGTCCACGAAGCCTGCGGATAAACAGCCCACTTATGATAGTTTCCAATGGTATAATATTCGCCACTGAGTGATAGTGAAAAGTTTTGCCCTTGAGCATAATTCTTTTCGGTACGGAAATAAAAGTTTGTGGTTTGTTCGATTAATTCCGAGTCGGTGTTCTGTGCCTCATAGCTCCCCTTCATCTCCGAATAATATTGAAAATCTTTATCCTTGGCGTGTGAGTAAGAGAAGCCGTAACCCAGTGTCCAACTGTTTTGCAGGCTATGCTTCTGGTCTATACTAAAATAAATTTTTTCCACACGTTGCCCACCGTTCAACAGGAAGAAATTAGTTGTATCCTGCGTATTATTTTGAAACTGCTGACAGTTTGCGGTATGATAATTGGTGTAGTCTGCATTCACGCTCAATCCGAAAGACGACTGATATTGCGCCGTAATATTGTGCATGTAACTGTTGCCTTGGCTCGCGATATCGCTCTGCTGGAAATTGCCTTCAGAGTGAGTTTTCCCCTTGTCATCAGGTGAGGATGAACCATTATAGGTGATGCTGGCATTACTTTTTTCCGAAAAATCATATTCGTAAGCTGCACGCCATGTATGATCCCATCCCTTATAAGAAGAATGTTGATGCTGATTGATGTTGTACGTCTTGTTTTGAAAAAGGTGGCGCGAATCGAGTTGCATTTGCGATCTGTTTCTGATGTCACTGGCCTCATACATCATGTCGAAAGCCATTTTGGGTGTAGAGACGCGAAAGTTTGCCCCACCGCTGCCACTGTTGGCATACCGGCTGGTGTAACTGCTCTTAACTTCACCCGAGAGATCATCGGCAATAGCTCGTTTCAGTACAATATTGATAACCGCTCCTCTCACATGATATTGTGGCGGAGCACTGTAGAGCACTTCGGCCTTTTGTACACGTTCCACAGGCATACTGCGAAGCATACTGGCCAGTTCGCTTTCATTCATAGTAGTTGGTTTACCGTTGATAATGACTGACAGTTGCGAAGCTCCCGACAGGCTCAGCGAACCGTCTTTTTCATCTATGCCGGGTAGTTCTTTCAGGGCTTCATACACATTCGTTACGGCTTTCCCTTTTGAAAGATATCCGAGGTCATAGCTTAATGTGCCGCTTTCGACTTTCACAAACGGACGTTCAGCCGTGACCACCCATTCTTTTAATGTATCTGTACGCTCATCGAGAATAATCGTGCCGATTTGTTCCTTTTCACAATCAATTGTTTTCGTAAGAAAGGAGAGGTGCTGAATGATCAGGCGGCATGGAAAAGCAGCGTTTTTACTGAAGTGAAAACTACCATCAGCTTCCGATAGTACAGCTTCGGTAAATGTAGAGTCATGTTGCTGTAACACGACAGATGCGGCATCGACAGGATGGTTCTGATGATCTGTGATCCGTCCCGTAATGGTCTGGGCACTCAATTTTAGACACAATACAAGTGCTGTCAGAAGAATAATCCACTGTTTCATAACATTAATATTTAGTTGTTTGATGCTCTACTTTGTCCCGACCTTTTTAAAGGATATTGGAAGTATATACTCAATATTTATAGCTGATCCATCAGCTGCTCGTGCCGGTTCCCAACGCGGACAGTGTTTGAGCATATCGAGAACGGCCTTTTCGAATACTTTTTCTTTCGGGGCTGAAAGAATTTTGAACTGTCCGAGAGTTCCGTCTTTCTGTATCACAAAACGTACCAAAACGCGGGCGTCCATGGTTTCGTAACCCTTTGGATATTTTAAATTTTTAGCAATCCATTTGGGAAACGATTCATTGATCTCATATTTGCCTTCAAAGAGAGGTGCGCGACAACCTTGAGGCAATATCTTCACAACATCTAGCGTCTCGCCATTCGCCGGCTGATCAACTTCGGAAACGGTGAAGAGTTTTTGATATCCTACTATCAGGACGACAATTGTACAAACAGCTGCTATAATAATCCAAAGCACTCTTTTATGAGAAAGTTTAGACTTCCGTTGATTCTGATTTCCCAAGAAATATACTTCATTTTCCTGTAAATTCTCCTTCATATTCCGATCCTCCTGCTTTTAATGCTTTCTTCCAAAACGGTCTTCAATGATTTCAGTGCATCTCTGGATGCAGAGAGCACAAAGTCTTCAGTAAATCCGACGCCTGAAAGAATAAGCTCCTGTTTGGAGATATTGATACTATAGATGTAGTCGCTATTGATGATAAGCCCTTTTCCTAAACGGATAAATACTTGCGATTCGGTACCGAACTGCTGTTCAAGTTGTTTTTCGAAGGCTGACAAGTTGAATGAGAAGATATGTCGCTTTCCTCCAACGAGAACCATCGTTGAATAACTGCCGTCGGACGAAATGTAAGCTATCCTTTCAGCCGTTACACGGATCAACAGCATGCTGTTGGAAAGAATCAGGTGCTTAGCCATTGTTTATTTTTTATTCTTCAGCAAAAATAAACATAAATAGCAATAGCTGGAAATGAAATTCTTACAGTTTTATGAAATATATGTTTGACTTCACCAAATATCTTCAAGAAAAATTATATATCAATGCAGCGTTTCAGAGTATAGATGCATCATATTAATATGAACCTATACAAATTTGCAAAAGAAATGATGTGGAGTTTAATTTTATAACCATTTATATTATCTGAGTAATGAATAGGTTGTAATATAAACGGTTTATATCAGAGTAGAGAGTTGAATGCAAAAACAGCCGGTGTGTCGCCGGCTGTTTTTTATTATCAGATATATTATTATTACAGTTGTTTCATCCTGTCGAGTCCTTTGTGGAAGTCGGATACAAGTTCGTCTATCACTTCTGCCGCAGTCTGTTTATTGCGTAGGAGTGAAGCTCCCTGTCCGATTTCAATCTGTCCGTCCTGCATATTTCCTTCAAAAATACCCTTTTTTGAACGTCCTTTACCCAAAAGTTCCTTCAATTCATCGGCTGATGCACCACGAGCTTCGGCTTCTTCTACGATAGAGGTGAAGTCACTTTTTGCCATACGGGTGGGAGAGAGTTTTTTCAGAAGCAGCTTCGTATCACCTTCGTTAAGGTTCAGGCAAAGTTCCTTAAACGGTTCCGACGCCGAACTTTCTTTTGTAAGTGCAAAGCGCGTCCCCATTTGTACACCTTCGGCACCCAAAGCAAAGGCAGCCAAAATACTATCGCCGGTGATTATTCCACCGGCAGCTATCAAAGGCAAAGATATGGCGCGACGTACGGCCGGAATAAGACACATGGTTGTCGTCTCTTCTTTTCCATTATGCCCTCCGGCTTCAAAACCTTCAGCCACAACAGCATCTACACCCGCCTGCTCGCTTTTTTCGGCGAACTTGGAACTGCTGACAACATGTGCTACAATCATTCCGTGATCTTTCAGGAAACTTGTCCACGCTTTTGGATTACCGGCCGAAGTAAATACAATTTTTACTTTTTCTTCTACCAAAATTTGCATCAATGTATCTATCTCCGGATAAAATAACGGAACATTAACTCCAAAAGGCTTATCGGTTGCTTCCTGACATTTGCGGATATGTTCGCGCAAAGTATCAGGATGCATCGAACCGGATCCAACCAATCCCAATCCACCGGCATTACTTACGGCCGAAGCCAATCGCCAGCCACTGCACCAGACCATTCCACCGGCAATAATCGGATGACTTATATTGAATAACTTACAAATTCTATTCTCCATTTGTTGAATCATTTAAATTTTGTGTGCAAATATGGGAAAAATGTTGGAGAATCTCACTTTGAGATGTATATTTGTATGCTATTATTAACATTTTACATACAAACAAAAATGAAGAAGACACTCATGATGGCTGCCGGGCTGGCAGTTGTTTTAGGCGCATGCAACTCTTCGAAGAAAAATGATACGGCAGGCAAAAATACCCCCAATCCATTTTTCACAGAGTATACGACACCGTTTGGTGTTCCGCCTTTTGATCAAATCAAGTTCGAACATTACAAACCGGCTTTCCTGAAAGGCATGCAGGAACAAGCGGCTGAAGTGGATTCGATAGCCAATAATCCACAAGAAGCTTCTTTTGAAAATACCATTGTGACTTTAGATCAGAGTGGTAAACTACTCAATAAAGTTTCTTATGCTTTTAGTGGCGAAGCGAGCATTAACACGAATGATTCCATTCAGGCGCTAGAGCAGGAATTGTCGCCGCTGCTATCACGCCATTCTGATGATATTCTTCTGAATGCTAAACTTTTTGCCCGGATAAAGTCAGTATACGACAACCAGGAAAAATTAAACTTGAATAAGGAACAAAAAAAACTGCTTGAGAAGACATATAAGCATTTTGTTCGCGGCGGAGCGAATCTGGATGCCGAAAAACAGGCAAAGTTGCGGGCAGTAAACGAGACGATTTCACAACTGCAAATTACTTTTGAACAAAACTTACTTAAGGAAACCAATGCCTTCCAACTGGTTATTGATAAGAAGGAAGATCTTTCCGGATTGCCCGAAACGCTGATTGCATCGGCAGCATCGGCCGCTAAAGAAGCTGGTAAGGATGGTAAATGGCTGTTTACTTTACATAATCCAAGTGTGATGCCATTCCTGCAATATGCCAATAATAGAAGTTTGCGTGAAAAGATTTTTAAAGCATACATTATGCGTGGCAATAATGGTAATGCCAACGACAATAAAGAGGTTGTAAAAAAACTGGTGGCTGCCCGTTTTGAAAAAGCTCAATTGCTTGGATTCAAAGACTTTGCTGCATATGCACTTGATGAGAATATGGCGAAGGATGAAGCGAATGTATATAAGCTGTTGAACCAAATATGGAAACCTGCATTGGTGAAGGCGAAGGAAGAATTAGCTGATATCAACGCTGAAATTAAGAAAGAAGGAGGAAATTTCCAGGCAGAAGGTTGGGATTGGCGTTACTATTTCGAAAAGGCAAAAAAATCACGCTTCAATTTGGATGAGAACGAAGTTCGTCCTTATCTGGAACTGAATAATGTACGAGAGGGTGCATTTTATGTTGCGAACAAGCTTTATGGCATTACTTTTACTCCATTGAAAAATATTCCGCTTCCTGATCCCGATGCACAAGCTTTTGAATGTAAAGATAAAGACGGCAAAACAACTTTAGGTGTTTTGTATATGGATTTTTACACTCGTCCGGGTAAGAGTGGCGGCGCATGGTGCGGAGGATATCGGGATCAGACATACAAAGACGGAAAACGAGAGATTCCAATTGTTACAACGGTGTTTAATTTCAGTAAGCCGGCTGCCGGACAACAAGCTTTGCTGAGTGCCGATGAAGCTTCGACAGTGTTCCATGAATTTGGACATGCACTAAATGCTCTTTTTGGAGATGTTCATTATTACGGTGTTGCCAGTGTACCTCGTGATTTTGTGGAGTTGCCTTCACAGGTAATGGAACATTGGACTTTCGAACCGGAAGTATTGAAGATTTATGCAAAACAACATAAGACTGGAGAGGTTATACCACAAGCGTTGGTAGACAAAATTGTAAAGAGTGGAAAATACGGACAAGGTTTTGCTACGACTGAATATCTTGCTGCATCGTTGCTGGATATGGATTACCATGTATTGAAACAGATTCCGGCTAATTTTGATATCGAACGGTTTGAAGAAAAAGCAATGAACGGCCGGGGTTTGATTAGTCAAATACCTCCGCGCTACAGAACGACTTATTTTTCTCATACGATGGGAGGTGGTTATACAGCAGGCTATTATAGTTATATCTGGGCCGAAGTTTTGGATTGTGATGCTTTTGAAGCATTCAAGGAGACAGGCGATATATTCAATCAAAATGTAGCTTCCAAGTTCCGTAGTTGTATTCTGACTCCGGGTTGCATTGAGGATGCGGATGTGATGTATAAGAATTTCCGAGGCAAAACGGCCAATATTGATCCTTTATTACGTAACAGAGGTTTGAAATAAACATTTGTGATCGATTCGCCGGATTGAAGAACTAAATATCCGATAAGTAATAAGTTGTACATACGATGATTGTCTGTTAGAAAGATCAACATATATATGTACAACTTATTTTTTAAACGTGTTACTAAGTAGTTTCACTAAATTGATAGAATACTACTGTTTTGCTATTTTAATTTTTAAAGGCTGCTTCAGATGTTTGGCGAATGTGCGGACGTAACGATTCCATTCTGTAGAATCTTTAAATCCGTATTTGCTCCAGCCGGCACCCGCATAATAGATGTATTTAGTACCTGGAGTATAAAGACTTATTGCTGCAACATGGCCTTCGGCATCGCGCTCGGCTTTTTCTTTGGCAGAAAACAAAATCGGTTTTGCCGATTCAAGTTTGTTGGTAAATACTGCACCAACGAATATTTGTCCGTTTACAGGATCTATAGGGTCGGCATAAGAAATATATCCCGCTTCGGCATCTGCTTGCAAATCGAGGCTTGGAGCGTGAATGACAATGCCTGTCAGAATAGGAGTGGGCTTGGTCAGATTTGCATAACTGACAGTCACTTTATTCAATTGTGAACCATAGTCTAATGTGATGATACGCGTTTCAATGATATTAGAATTATTACCAACAATCAAAGGATTATACGTCAACTTCACAGTAAAACGCAATGGACCATTGTCAAGAATCTTATACGTATTATAACAATATGGATAAACAATGGAATCGCCTTTCATCAAAGCCGTTGTACCTGCGCCAAGCGTTGGTCCGACTTTGTAATAATCTAGTCCGTTACCGTGATCATTATGATAAGAGACAGATTCGGCGAATTGCCTGGCTGCTTTCTTGTCGGTCTTATTCAATTCGGCTAGTTTTGCTTTGCTCTGCGCTCCAAGTTCCAATTTATAGCGAAAATCGACTATCGGTTCTGCAATACATTTGACCCATATATCACAACCATAAGCTTTTTCACCGCTTTTTTGTAATGCAGGGCCATATGTGCGAAAAGCAATTCTATTATTCTCCCATGCAATATCATCTACACGCTCAGGGTAATGCTTTCCACAAACAACTTTTTTGAATATATCCGGTTTCCCGACAGAGACTGTGTATAATGCACTACTTTTGGGATTTACCGTAGCTGGAAAAATCAGTTTATGCTCAAAAGTTATCTGATAAGGTACTTGCATACCCTTACTATCGGTTATAATAAATCCTTTTTGCTTAAACTTCTTCACGACGTCGGTAGACAGTTCAACAATTTCATCTTTTCTGATTTCACTAGAAGTATTTGTAATTGCAATTCTGATAGCTTTTTCTTGAGCACATGCTGCAAAAGACATGGTTAAGAGTAAGAGTACAATTTTCTTCATGACTTTATTAACAATTAAAATTACCGTAAAAACACTAAAGACTATTCGAACTCGGCAATTGTAATCCCGGTTCCTCCAAACTGGATATGCTCATCATGATAGCGAATGACTTCCGGAACAGTACTCAGGTACTCCCGTATTAGTTGCCTAAGGATACCACTTCCTGTACCATGTAAAATCCTAACGCGTGCGACGCCGACTTGGATAGCATCATCGATAAAGTAAGTCACAGTTTGTAAAGCCTCATCGCCACGCATACCCCGCACATCAATCTCTTGCTTGAAGTTTAAACGCTTTTCGTGCATGCTATCGGCTGTTTGAGCACTAATAAATGTGTTCTTTTGTATCTCTTTTTTGAGTTGACCTTTACTTACTTTTTCTAACTGATCCAATTTGATAGAACTTTTTATCATACCAAAAGCAACAACGGCTTGTTTGCCGAGAATATCCAAGACAGTTCCTGCTGAAGTTTGTCCTTTAAGACGAACACTGTCGCCAACCAAGATTTCGTCCTTATTGAAAGGTTGTGGCTTGGAATTCTGATGGTTACTTTTCTTTTTGCGTTCATTGCGTTCCTGTAGCTTTGCCATCTTGCGAGCAATCTTTTCATCATTTTCTTCAGTAGCAATTACCGACGCTTTAAATTCTTCCAATGCCTGCCTTGCAAGCTTCGTTTGTTCTTTTTCAGCCTGAGCTTCCTTTATCTCACGAATAGTGTTTTCTATTTTTGCGTTGGCTTCTGAAAGGATGCGTTGAGCTTCTTCTTTTGCCGAACGCATGATTTCCTTTCGTTGTTTATGCACATCTTCCAGATCTGTCTCATAACGGGCCGTTATTTCTTCCAGCTTTTTTTCTTGCTGACGAATATTCTGACGTTTATTCTCCCAGTATCGTTTGTCGCGAACGATATCCTGAAGATACTTGTCCATATTGATATAATCGGCTCCAACTTTTGCGGAAGCATCCGTTATCACTTCTTCAGGGAGACCAATTTTTCGTGCAATCTCAACAGCAAAAGAACTACCCGGATTACCAATAGAAAGTTTAAAAAGAGGCTGCATCAGATGCCGGTCGTACAACATGGCTCCATTAATAATGCCGGATGTATCTTCGGCAAAATGTTTTAGGTTTTGGTAATGTGTCGTGATAACGCCAAAGCTCTGATTCTTATTGAATCTGTCAAGAAGTGCTTCAGCAATGGCGCCACCAATCTGGGGCTCGGTTCCGCTACCGAATTCATCAATCAGAATAATTGTTTTGTTATTACAATTCTTGACGAAGTATTTCATATTCAGGAGATGAGAACTATATGTACTCAAATCATTTTCAATGCTTTGTTCGTCGCCTATATCAATGAAAATATTATCAAATATGCCAGTACACGAACTGGCATAAACAGGAATTAGTAATCCGCACTGAAGCATGTACTGAAGTAATCCGACCGTTTTGAGGCAAACAGATTTTCCTCCGGCATTGGGACCTGAAATAATCAATATTCGTTTATCTTCTTCCAATGTTATATCTAAAGGTACTACTTCTTTATTCTGCTTCTTCAATGAAAGATAAAGTAGGGGATGAACGGCTCCGGCCCAATCCATATGAGGTTTGTTCTCTATTTTTGGTTTGAGTCCATTTATTTGTTCAGCAAAGAGTGCTTTGGCACGTATGAAATCAATTTCTGCCAAGAAGGTGTACGACTGCAGAATATCAGGAGTCAGAGGACGAACATAGTCAGTAAATTCTGTCAGAATCTTTATTATTTCGCGTTTTTCATCGCTTTCTAATTCACGGATACGATTGTTGGCTTCAACAACTATTTCCGGTTCGATGAAAACCGTTTTTCCACTAGCTGACTCATCATGAACAATTCCTTTGATCTTTCTTTTTAATGCCGGAGCTACGGGTATCATAAGACGTCCGTCGCGCATCGTTGGCGTAACATCTTTATCAACAACACCATCTGTTTGAGCCGCTCTTAATATAGATTGCAAACTACGTGAAATACTACTCATCGTAGAGGCCATCTCACGCCTTATTTGAATTAATACAGGAGAAGCATTATCTTTTACGCGTCCGAACTTATCTAGGATTGTATCAATTTTATCTATAATCTTCGGAAAAGTCTGGATATCTCCCGCCAAAGCAGTCAAAGATGGATATTTTATTTCAGTATCATTCTCCTGTCTGAAGAAATGAAGAATGGCGTTGATTGTTTGAAGAGAACGCTTTAAATCAAACATTTCTTTTTCATCCAACCAAGTGCCTTCAGGACGAATGCGTTTCAATGAATAACGAACGTCAAAGAAAAAATCGGCTGGAAATTCATCTTCGCCCTGAAGAATTCGGACAAACTCGTCTGTTTGTTGAAGTTGTTCAGTAATAAATTGAAAACTGGAGGAGAATTCCATCTCACCAACTTTCTCTATGCCAAGCGGACTAAGACATTTATCAGATATTAATATTCTGATTTTGTCAAATCCTATTTTCTGTTCAAAATTTTGCGGATAAATCACAGGCTAAAAATCATTTTATTTCAACAGTAGTACTTTGTCGGACGGCAGGATGAATATTGAGATCAATATTTTCTTTGCCATTCTTAAGAGTAAATATACAAATATTATTTCCAGAAGAATTAATGTATGGAGCATAATAATATAAGTAGGAGAAAGCCGTCAAATTTCGAGGGTTTTGAAATGCTTCTACAATTTTTGGGTAATTAAATGTATCCCAGAACATACAGCGGCTAAATCCATTTGCGTCAGTGAAAATGGTTTTAGCGTCACGCAATGGCATAGTTCCACTAATGAAATTTTTGTATGCAACTGTAAATGCCTCCGCAGAGTACTTTACTTTTTGTCCATTAATTTTTTCTATTATACTACCTACCCGCAAACCGGCTTCGTAAGCCGGACTGCTTATATCAATATTTGCAATTACATTCATATGGTCGATATCAAATCCCAATCCGGTATAATTATACTTCTTCTGGGTAACTAAATATTTTACGTTACGCGTATACTTGACATATGGATATTGCATGCACATCAGTGGGACATGAATTCGGGCATACTCATCTACGCGATACGGAGCACCTAATAATTCATTTGCTTCACATTCCCAAAGAATACGTCCCTGAATATCTCGCTGATCAATCAATCTGAATCCAAACTGGAGTAGATATTCAGCATTTGATTCGGCCGTACCGGCATTCCAAAAAGGAAGCAGAACCATAGCCTCTTTTTCTGAATCATATCTGTATGCCGTATCTTTAAGGGCATTTTTGGATATTCCCTTATAATTTGGATTTTTATCAAAATAGTAGAAAGTCTGAACCATCAGATCCGGTTTGTTTACATCAACAGTAAGACCTTTTTGAGTAAGGGCTTTTTCTATATAGGAATTAATGGCTGTTTCCATTTTACTGTTTTTTTCATCGATTGGGAAAAAAGCAAATGTTTTGAAACGACTGAAATCAATAGCGTGAGTTATTACGGTTGTCTTAAACGGACAGACAAAATCCCGTTCACTATTTGTTTCAAGGCTATACATAGCAAATGCCGTAGCCAATTGATCTTCTGTAATAGCATTACTGGCTTTACATTCTTTTTTCAACATTATGTCTCTGGACGGTGATGATATGTTTTTAACAGTAAGAATAACACCCTCTTTATTCGAAGGATTAAGTAAATCCATTATTTCGTTGGGTTTCAGGTTTTCGGTGTCTACGCCATCTATAGCTATAATGATGTCATGTAGTTTAAGTCCGGAACTTTCAGCATTTGTAAAAGGAATAATACCTGTTATCACAGGTCTTCCTTTCCCCCAATTGTTGCTCAAGCTGAATTCGTATTTGATTCCTAAGCGACAAATCTCCTGACTTTGGATATGCGTAGACATGAGTGCAGACAACAACAAGATCAGCAAAATTACTTTCTTCATAATCTATATACGTTATTATTAAACATAACATCAGTTAACAAGAAGTCAACTGATAAAATTTAGACAAAGATAAAGATATTTTTGAAGCGGTTGATTCAGTTGGCAGCATATTTGTTATAGTAATGATGTACAATGATGAATTCATTATGTTTCATGTAAAGCATATGAAATAGATGTTATTCTTCTATTTATCTGAAACACAGCGTTGAATTTAAAAAAACAATGAAATATGAGTGAGATAGAATTTAACAAGAAAGAGAAAGAGACAAACGAACAGAAGAGTCAGCCAGAAACTAAAACGACAAATTTGCAGCAAGAACAGACAAATGCGGCAGAAGAAGAGTTGGATAATGACAAAATGACTGAAAAAACTGTTGACGACACAGCAGAACATTCTGAGGATTACAAAAAGAAATTTGATGAATTAAATGATTCTCACCTTCGCCTGATGGCTGAATTTGATAACTACAGAAAACGGACTTTACGTGAAAAGTCTGAATTGATTAAAAACGGAGGTGAAGCGGCATTAATACACCTTCTTCCAATCGTTGATGATTTCGAAAGGGCTCTAGAGACCATAAGAAAAGCTGAAGATATGAAAGCTGTAATAGAAGGAGTTGAACTTATATATAATAAATTTACAGCTTACCTTTCTCAGCAAGGAATTGAAGCTATTGAGGCTGTTGGAAAACCCTTTACAACAGATATGTTTGATGCGGTTGCAATGATTCCGGCTCCTGATCCGGAGATGAAAGGAAAAGTATTAGACTGTGTTCAACTAGGTTATAAACTGCATGATAAGGTAATTCGCCACGCAAAGGTCGTTGTAGGAGAATAATAATATAAAATAAACAGAACAAGTACAAAATGGCTAAGAGAGATTATTATGAGGTGTTAGGCGTCGATAAGAATGCGACGGCAGATGAGATAAAAAAAGCCTATCGGAAAAAGGCCATTCAGTTTCATCCAGATAAGAATCCAGGCAATAAAGAAGCCGAAGAAAATTTTAAAGAAGCAGCCGAAGCATACGACGTGTTGAGTAATCCTCAAAAACGCCAACGTTATGATCAGTTTGGTTTTGGAGGTTTTAATGGATCATCATCTTCTTCTGGAGGCGATTTTGGTGGAATGTCAATGGATGATATTTTCTCACAGTTCGGAGATATCTTTGGTGGCCATTTTGGTGGCTTTGGCGGATTTAGTGGCTTTGGCGGTCCTTCGAATGAATCTCGTTATGTCAATAGAGGTTCTGATTTGAGAGTAAAAGTAAAGCTCACATTGAAAGAAATTTTGACTGGAGTCGATAAAAAAATCAAGGTAAAAAAATATGTAACATGCAGCAAATGTCATGGTAGCGGTGCAGAAGATGACAGCAGTAAGAAAACCTGTGACACATGTCATGGTTCAGGATATGTCACACGTATTACTAATACTATTTTAGGAAGACTTCAAACACAGCAAACGTGTCCGACCTGTGGAGGTGAAGGTAAGATAATAACAAAGAAATGTCCAGAATGTAATGGTGAAGGCGTTGTTCATGATGACGAAGTAATCACTATCCATATTCCTATGGGTGTTGCCGAAGGAATGCAACTTACAATGAGAGGCAAAGGTAATGCTGCCCGGCGGGGAGGTGTTAATGGTGATTTATTGATCTTGATAGAAGAAGAACCCGATCCGGAGTTGATTCGTGATGAAAATGATATTTTGTACAATTTGCTTCTGAGTGTTCCACAAGCTGTACTTGGCGCTACGATAGAAGTTCCGACTATTGACGGCAAAGCTAAGGTGAAGATTGACCCCGGTACGCAACCTGGTAAAGTTCTTCGATTACGCAATAAGGGACTGCCATCTGTGAATAGCTATGGAACTGGAGATTTATTAGTTAATGTAAGTGTATACATTCCTGAGACATTATCTCCTTCTGAAAAAGAAATGATGAATAAGTTATCAGAATCTCCTAATTTTGAACCTAAAAAGGCGGTCAAGGATAAGATATTTGATAAGTTTAAACATATGTTTGACTGATAATTTAATTTGGAATCAATATACGTTTGTAACATATCCGATGCATTTCAAATGACTGCTTGAAATGCGTCGGATATTTAAATTAATATCATGTCCATGTACATTATTCTGATTATTGTTGGTTTCATTGCAGGATTCTTTTCCGGTTCAGTGGGCTTCGGCGGTGGTATGATACTATTGCCTGTTATCACTTATTTTTATGGAGTTACTATTGCAGTTCCCGTTTCAACTATAGCTCAGCTCTTAAGTAATCTGTCGCGTGCAGGTTTCGGATTCAAAGATATACATTGGAAAGAAGTCGGTCTGTTTCTAATCCTTGCAGCACCATTGACAGCTTTAGGTGCATATGGATTTGTTATTGTACCAAAACAACTGATGACCAGAATTCTATGTTTTTTTCTGATTTTCTTTTCTATCATGAAACTAGTAGGTAGAATGGAGCTGCCAAGGAGTAAATCGACAGTATTAATTGGCGGTGGAATAACCGGTTTGACCAATGGGCTATTAGGTATTTCAGGACCTATTAGCAGTGCGGTTTTCATGACCTTTGGTCTCTCACCGGTAGCTTATATAGCTAGTGAAGCTACTGCTGCCTCAGTAATGCATATCATCAAAACGTTTATGTATGGAAAAATGAACCTAATGGATGAACATATTTTTCTCAATGGTGTATTTATAGGTATTGCCATGATGGCAGGCAATTTCTTCGCTCTGAAATTTATTCGTCATGTCAATAAAAAGCGGTATCAGAAAGTCGTGGCCGGAGTCATGATTCTTGTTTCTTTGTGGCTGATGGTTACCATATGAAATTATATGAAGTTCAAATAATGACGATTTACAAAAAATCAAAACTGTTAGAACTAGTATCATTTTTTATATTCACGTTAGGAAGATAATTTCTAAATTTCAGCCGTTTTAAAAATAAAAATAGAATTGATATTACCATGAGAGAATTAAAAATGTTTATCGACGGTAGGTTCGTCGAAAATACCTCGGGCAAATGGATCAAGGTATTAAATCCGTCAACAGAAGAAGTCACTTCAATGATGCCAGACGGTACTGTAGATGATGTAAAAAAAGCCATTAATGCAGCTGAAAAGGCGCAACCAGCATGGGAAGCAACACCGGCAATAGAACGTGCAGGATACTTGAGAAAGATAGCCGATGGCATCCGTAAACGTGCTGATGAAATTGCAAACATCATTGTTCGTGAAGGAGGCAAAACACAAGGTTTAGCGATGGTTGAAACTATTTTCACAGCCGATTATATCGATTATATGGCTGGCTGGGCTCGTCACTACGAAGGCGAAATCGTCCAGAGCGATCGTAGAGGTGAGAATATTTTCATTTTTAAACGTCCTATTGGTGTTACAACAGGTATCCTCCCTTGGAACTTTCCGTTCTTCTTGATTGCACGCAAAGCCGCTCCTGCATTGGTTACAGGCAATACGATTGTACTTAAACCAAGTCAACTCACTCCGGAGAACGCATTCGTTTTTGCACAGATTGTAGAAGAAGTAGGTCTGCCGGCAGGGGTACTCAATATTGTCAATGGTCGTGGTTCTGTTGTTGGTCACGAACTGGCAGCTAATCCAAAAGTGGGTATGGTTAGCCTTACAGGTAGCGTTGAAGCAGGACAATCAACAATGGAAGCGGCATCAAAGAATATCACTAAGGTTTCATTAGAACTGGGCGGAAAAGCTCCAGCTATCGTTATGGCTGATGCAGACCTTGATTTGGCAGTAAAGTCAATCATCGATTCTCGAGTAGACAATACCGGGCAAGTTTGTAACAATGCTGAACGCGTATATGTTGACAAGAAAGTTAAAGATGAATTCACCAAGAAACTTGTTGCCGGCATGAAGGCTGTCAAAGTGGGCGATCCGAATAAGATCAAAGATTTGGATATGGGTCCGCTGATTGAAGCCAGAGCTTTGGAATCCGTACAATGGAAGGTTGACAATGCAATAAAGCAAGGCGCTCGTTTGCTTCTTGGCGGTCATCGTATCGGTACAAGCGGTTACTTCTTTGAAGCAACTGTTCTTGATAATGTCACACAAGATATGGATATCATCAGACAAGAAACATTCGGCCCGGTTATTCCTATTGTTGAATATGATACAATTGATCAGGCTATCGAATGGGCTAACGATAGTGAATATGGTCTGACATCCTCTGTTTATACTACGAATCTGGACAATGCAATCAAGGTTAACCGGAAGTTGAAATTCGGCGAGACTTATATCAATCGTGAAAACTTCGAAGCTATGCAGGGATTCCATGCCGGATGGCGTAAATCAGGCATTGGAGGTGCAGATGGTAAGCACGGCCTGGAAGAATATTTACAGACTCATGTCGTTTATCTAGATACAAAAGAATAACAGTTTTTGTATGATTTTAATTCCGGGCACGGATTATATTCATTTGTAATCCGTGCCTTTTATATAAAAAGATGAAGCAACAACTTAAACCCATTATGTTTGTCGGAACTTGTTCTGACGCAGGCAAAAGTATTATTAATTCTGCATTTTGCCGTATATTCAAACAGGACGGCTACCATCCGGCACCCTTCAAAGCCCAAAACATGTCGCTCAACTCATATTCCACACCTGAAGGAGGAGAAATGGGTAGAGCCCAAGTAGTGCAGGCTGAAGCTTGTGGCATTGCACCTCATACTGACATGAATCCTGTTTTGCTAAAGCCTACCAACGACCTGTGTTCACAGGTTGTTCTTAACGGGTGTCCCGTAGGTAATCTATCCGCCAAGGATTATTTTGGATCTCAATATGACAAGGAAGATTTATTTGAAGCGGCCGTTAAGTCTTTTCGACGACTAGAAACGCAATACAACCCCATCGTATTGGAAGGTGCAGGAAGCATTTCTGAAATTAATCTGAGAGATCGCGATATCACAAACATGAGAATGGCGATCAAAGCCGGTGCTGCAACTTATTTGGTAGCCGACATCGACAGAGGCGGCGTATTTGGATCCGTATATGGAACCATTGAACTTCTTACTCCTGAAGAACGAGCCTGTATGAAAGGAATTGTCATTAATAAATTCAGAGGTGATGCGAATTTGTTCAATGACGGACGAAAGATTCTGGAAGAGCTCACGGGAATACCAGTTGTAGGCGTTATTCCTTGGTTTCACGATATTAAAATAGAAGAGGAAGATTCGGTTGTTCTCGATACGAAGAATAATACCTATCGCGATGGTAAAATTAATGTGGCTATTGTTTTGCTCAAGCAAATGTCAAACTTTACTGATTTTGATGCAATTGACAATGATCACCGCTTCAATGTCTATTATACAAATCATGTTTCAGAGTTGGAAAAGGCCGATATTCTCATCCTGCCCGGTACAAAAAGCACGCTTTCGGATTTGCAGAGCATACGTGCAAATGGTGTAGCCGATGCAATCATTCGGGCTTATAAAAAAGGGAAAAAAGTAATCGGTATCTGTGGGGGATATCAAATGATGGGTATCAGACTGGAAGATCCCGAAGGATTGGAAAGTTACTTGCCTGTAGCTGCAGGACTCGGTTTGCTTCCTCAGTACACCGTAATTGAAGAAGAAAAGATTACGCGCCAGAGCTATTTCCAATTTTTACGCAATAAATCTAATCGATTGAACGAAACAACAAATAGTAAATGCCGGGGATATGAAATCCACATGGGAAGAACTTCATCTGTCGATGATACTTCCGAAAGCCCTGTGAACAGACTTGAAGACGGACGGATGGATGGTTATTGGCTAAATGATCGTTGCTGGGGAACCTATATGCATGGGATTCTTGATAATTCATGTGTATTAGATGCATTAGCCGATGGATTTAATAGGAAAGCGACCAGCGAACATTTTAATTATGCAGCTTTCAAAGAGGAACAATATGACAAGCTGGCTGCTCTGGTCAGAGCAAATATTGATATGGAAAAAATATATAGCGACCTATATATTATTTGATACGATTCACTTGAACTACAGCATTTAGGTCTACGCATACTGTTGCACCAATCTGCTCTAAATAAAGTATCAAATGATGTTTTCTTATTTTTTCTATTCTTCCGGATACATGTTTCATGGCTCCGCAGAGAATCTCAACCTCTTCGCCGGGACAGAGCGGATGATTGGAAGCCTTGATAAGAAATTCTTTGATAGCATCAATCTCAGACTGCCGTACTATAGCTGGCTTTCCGTCATAATAAACAATACGGATAACTCCATAAACACGAAGAAGAGAGCGAAGAATGGTATCATTTGTATAAACAAAAATATAAGAAGTAAATAAGGGGACATCAACTAATTTAACGCGATCAGACCACACACGGGGACAACGATGGAGCGGAAGCCAGCATTTAACATTCATTGAATTGATGCGAACTTCAACTTGCTTTTCTGCACGGGGTGCTGTATATAAAACATACCAATTTGTTTCGTTAGATTTAATCATAAACAATTAATTGAATTGTTGCGTTGTGCAAAGATACAAATAAATATATTCGGAACAGTTAAATGGGATTGTAATTTTACTCATTGCAAATAGGTATGTAGATAGATTCCTTATAGTAAAATTACGGGTACATAATAATCTTTTTATTTATAACGAAATCTTTAATTATTAAAAGGAATTTCATTGTTTTATTGCATCAGCTAATAGATTTGATTACTTTTGCCGAAATATAATCTTCAATATTGCATGGAAAACGGGAGGGCTTTGAATCCGGTCCAAAAGACTATTGTCGGAGTTCAATTTTTATTTGTCGCATTTGGTGCAACTGTGCTTGTTCCATTGTTAGTTGGTTTAGATCCTTCAACCGCTTTATTTACAGCGGGGATAGGTACGTTAATCTTTCATTTGGTTACTAAGGGGAAAGTTCCTATCTTCTTGGGTAGTAGTTTCGCTTTTGTTGCACCAATCATTAAATCAACGGAATTGTATGGACTTCCGGGTACAATGTCCGGCATCGCAGCCGTAGGGGCGGTATATGGACTAATGAGTCTGTTAATCAAATGGCGTGGCGTAAGTATTATCAAAAAACTTTTTCCTCCCATTGTGATTGGCCCTGTGATTATCCTTATTGGTTTGTCTCTTGCCGGATCAGGGGTAAATATGGCAAAGGAGAATTGGCTTATAGCTCTTATTTCGCTAATAACTGCCATTTTTGTTACATTAATGGGACGGGGCCTACTAAAACTAATTCCAATTTTTTGTGGCATAATAGTCGGCTATATTGTATGTTGTTGCTATGGTTTGGTTGATTTTACACCTATTATGGCAGCGCCGTGGTTTGCCTTACCTCAGTTTGTTCATGCTTCGTTTTCATGGGAAGCTATTATTTATATGGCCCCTGTTGCTATTGCACCGGTTATCGAACATATTGGAGATATTTATGCAATTAATGAAGTAACAGGTAAAGATTTTGTGAAAGATCCGGGATTACATCGTACGATGTTAGGCGATGGCATTGCATGTTTGTTTGCCGGTTTAATAGGCGGACCTCCTGTAACTACTTATTCGGAAGTTACAGGGGCTATTTCGTTGACAAAAATTATGGACCCAGCGGTAATCCGTATTGCTGCAATATCAGGTATAGCATTTTCGGTTATTGGTAAAATGAGTGCATTCCTTAAATCAATACCATCTCCCGTTTTAGGAGGAATTATGATGCTTCTATTTGGAACTATCGCCTCTGTCGGAATTAATAATTTGATTGTTAACCGGGTGGATTTAAGTAATACGCGAAATATGATCGTTATCTCACTGATTCTCACTTTTGGCGTTGGTGGTGCTGTTTTGCAATTCGGTGGATTCACCTTGTCTGGTATAGGACTTTCAGCTATATTAGGCGTTGTATTGAATTTGGTTTTGCCTAATAAGCAAAAAGCAGATGCATGAATATATAAAAACTTAAGCAAATGAACGATACGACAAAGGCTCAAATTATTAGACTCATTCATCAAGAAGTTGTTCCTGCCATTGGTTGTACAGAACCGATGGCTGTGGCTCTGGCTGCAGCAAAAGCAGCAGAAGTTTTGGAAAGTAAACCTGATCGTATTGATGTATACCTAAGTGCTAACATTCTGAAAAATGCGATGGGAGTAGGTATTCCAGGCACAGGAATGATAGGACTACCCATTTCTATTGCTCTAGGTGTGCTTATCGGCAAATCGGATTATGGACTGGAAGTACTGCGCGATGTAACCCAAAGTGCCATTGAGAAAGGTAAGCAAATGATAAAAAACAAATGCATCCATATTAATCTGAAAGAAAATGTTGATAAACTCTATATTGAAATAGTCTGTCATGCCGGTGAAAACCACTCAGAAGTTATTATTTGCCATGAACATACTCATTTTGTTTATATTGAAAAAAATGGACAATCGCTGTTTGACATAAGAGATATCAATAGCCTGAATCAGGAATTATGCGATGATGAATTGAATTTGTCTTTTTCTATTGTCTATGAATTTGCGATGGAAATGCCAATAGAAGATATACGATTTATTCTAAAAACAGCTGAATTAAATAAAAAGGCTGCAATGGAAGCGATGAAAGGAAACTATGGCCATTCTATTAGTGGAACTATTTCCGGCGTCTATGGTCGTAAATTTATGGGAGATTCTGCATATACTCATATGTTGACGATGACTGCTGCAGCATGCGATGCACGAATGGATGGAGCTTTGATTCCTGTGATGAGCAATTCGGGGAGCGGAAATCAGGGTATTGCAGCCACATTGCCTGTTTTTTCTTTTGCTGAAGATATTAAATGTAATGATGAACAATTAATCCGGGCTCTCACATTAAGTCACTTGATGGTTATATATGTCAAGCAAAGTCTTGGAAGATTGTCAGCGCTTTGTGGTTGTGTCGTCGCAGCAACAGGAGCTAGTTGTGGTATAACGTATTTGATGGGAGGAAATAAAACACAAATATCATATGCGATTAAAAATATGATTGGCAACATCACAGGCATGATATGCGATGGCGCTAAACCTAGTTGTGCATTAAAAGTATCCAGTGGTGTTTCTACTGCCATGCTATCTGCCTTAATGGCTATAGAAAATAAGGTCGTTACTTCCGCTGAAGGAATTATAGATGAAGACGTAGATAAGTCTATTGCCAACCTAACCACAATAGGTTCAAAAGGAATGGAGGTCACAGATCGTATTGTGCTAGATATTATGACTCATAAACAATAATTACATTTCGAACCACTAGCTTAAGAAAATATGCAAAGTGTAAATATTTTTTCGATAAATATATGGTTTTGCAGAAGAACAATACTATATTTGTGCGTGATTATTGAATTAAATTAATCAGAATGTCATGATCAACCAAGAGTTAATCAATCCGCAAAGTATTGTTGTAGTGGGAGGCTCCAATAATATTCATAAACCGGGAGGCCGTATAGTACGTAACTTATTAGACGGTAAATATAAGGGAGAGTTATGTGTCGTAAACGCTAAAGAGGATGACGTACAAGGTCTTAAATCTTATCGTTCAGTAAACGATGCTCCTGAGACAGAAATGGCTATCATTTCTGTTCCCCGAAATTCGTGTCCTGAAATCGTTGAAGTTTTGGCAAGACATAAACATGTTCGTGCATTTATTATCGTATCTGCCGGTTTCGGAGAAGAATCTCACGAAGGCGAGCTTTTAGAAAAAAAGATTGTTGATACAATAAATGAAGTAGGAGCATCCTTGATAGGTCCGAATTGTATTGGCTTGATGAATATGAATTTCCATGGAGTTTTTACACAACCTATACCGGAATTTAGTCTTGGAGGAGTAGATTTTATTTCAAGTTCGGGTGCTACTGCATTGTTTATTATTGAATCAGCTTTAACCAAAGGGTTACGTTTTTCTTCTGTATGGTCTGTTGGTAATTCAGCGCAAATTGGCGTAGAAGATGCTTTAGAATATATGGATAGAACATTTGATCCCGTACTTGATTCGAAAATAAAGATGCTATATATAGAACAGATAAAAGAGCCGGATAAGCTTTTATTTCATGCTTCTTCTTTAATTCGTAAAGGTTGTCGTATCGCTGCCATTAAATCCGGTAGTACCGATGCAGGAAAACGTGCAGCATTTTCGCATACAGGGGCTATTGCAAGTTCAGATGCAGCTGTCGAAGCGCTATTTCGTAAAGCCGGTATTGTTCGTTGTTTCAGCCGTGAAGAGTTGACTACTGTTGCTTGTATATTTACATTAAAAGAGGTTAAGGGAAAGAATTGTGCAGTGATTACTCAAGCCGGTGGTCCAGCCGTTATGCTTGCTGACGCATTATCGAAAGGGCGTTTGAATGTTCCGAAATTGGAAGGGCCTGTAGCTGCAGAACTGAAATCAAAGCTCTATTCAGGTGCCGCTGTGGGAAATCCTATTGATATTATTGGTACAGGAACACCTGAGCATCTTGCAACTGCTATCGATTTTTGTGAAAATCGCTTTGATAATATCGATTTAATGATGGTTATATTTGGAAGTCCTGGTTTAGTAAAATTGTATGACACTTATGAAGTTCTTCATAAGAAGATGGAAGAATGCAAAAAACCTATTTTTCCTGTATTACCTTCAATTGTTACAGCAGGGCCCGAAGTGAAAAGTTTCATTAAGAAAGGGCATGTTAATTTTTCAGATGAAGTTACATTGGGAACCGCTTTATCACGAGTGCTGAATACACCTAAACCCATGAGTACCGATATTCAGCTTTATGGCGTTGATGTTCCTGCTGTTCGTCGCATTGTAGATCATTTACCGCAAAGCGGTTTCTTAAGTGCGAAAGAGGTTCGTGTTCTTTTACAAGCAGCCAATATACCTGTGGTGGATGAATTAGTATCAAATGATAAGGATGAACTATTAGCTTTCGCGAAAAAAGTTAAATTTCCTGTTGTGGCCAAAGTGGTAGGTCCTGTTCATAAGAGCGATATTGGAGGTGTAGCCTTAAACATTCGCAGTGAAGAACATTTATTGTTCGAGATAGAACGAATGATGCGTATACCTGATGTTACGGGAATAATGGTTCAACCCATGTTGAAAGGGACGGAATTATTTTTGGGCGCAAAGTATGAAAATCGCTTTGGACATGTTGTTCTTTGTGGTTTAGGGGGTATTTTTGTAGAAGTTCTTCAAGATGTCTCTTATGGTTTAGCGCCATTGTCGTATGAAGAGACATTTTCCATGATTCATTCCTTAAAGGGTTATCCGATAATTAAAGGGACACGCGGACAAAATGGCGTTGATGAACAACAATATGCTGATATTATTGTCCGTTTATCTACATTACTCCGTTTTGCCAGTGAGATTAAGGAAATGGATATCAATCCACTCATCGCCACAGATCGAGGCCTTTATGCTGTGGATTCACGAATACGAATAGAAAAGTAAACTGATACAAAAAAGAGTCCGGTCAAGAAGGCAGACCGAACTCTTTTATATTTATATTGAAATTATAAACCACTAAAATCTACTTCATCGAACAATAGAGAAGGAATACGCCAACTTGAGAATGATCTGGGATCATTGCCGACTTTTATCAGGTTATTCCAAAGTGTAATCATGTTTCCTGTTACATTCATTTCAGAAACAGGTTGAGTCTGTTTCCCATTTTCTATTAGGAATCCTTCAATCCCATATGAGAAATCGCCTGTTGAACTATTGCAGTTTCCTCCATTGAACCCCGTAACCAGAATTCCTTTATCCACTGATGCAATTAAAGCATCCATATTATTGTCGCTCATATCCATCGTTAAGACAGAAGGAGAGGAAATTGTTTGTTTAATTTCCATCTTATTAGCGATATAAGTATTTATATAATAATTTTTCAGAATACCTTTTTCAATTACAGGCATAAGTTTTGTGGCAACCCCTTCATTATCAAAATAACGCGCTCCCGGTGTTTCAACCAAATGAGGTTCATCCATAAGCGTCATTTTTTCACCAAAGACTTTCTGATCTTGCTTGTCCAGCAAGAAAGAATTCTTTTGTTGAATGGAAGAACCATAAAGTGCATCAATTACAGGAGAAAGCAGGCGAGACGAATTCATGTTGTCTACAACCATCATAGACTTCCCTGAATTGGTTTTCTTTTGTCCCAACTTACGTAGTACGCGTTCCAGGGCTTTTTTACCAATACCTTCTTTAATCAGGGTATCATAATATAAAGAAGAATCATACCAATAAGATTCAGGTCTGGCATCACCATCTCCTTTTATACTTATACTTGCACTGATGCTGAATGAAGAACCTGAAGATTCGCCTTCGAAGCCATTACTTGCTATCATGTATGTAGAATCCATTTCATCACTATATGAGGAGTTTGCAGAAATAACTCGGCTGTCTTTTCCCATCATTTCATTACAAACGCTTTTAGCTAATGCGATTTTATCATCCGTTTGAATTGTATCAATCTTTTTATCAAATAATTTTAAATCAGGCTGTCCTCCTTTATAATATAAAGAGGCATCAGGAAGCGTACGTGCTTTATCCTCTGCAAGAAAACGAGTAGATTCTATGCCATTGCGAATAAGCTTTTCCAATTCGTTTTTATCAAGGCGATTTGTAGAAAAAGAACCGAATCTTCCATCAACGAAAAGATGAATAACCAAACTATTTTCTGTGGCCTGTTGTAATCGATCCATCTTCATATCCCTTATCTCGAATGAATTGCTTGCGCTATTATATAATGTGACGCGTGCAGCTTGGCAGCCATTTTTCAAAGCAAAATCCATAGCCCAAAGCGTTAACTTTTTATTTTCGCTACTAATCATAGTATTTATTATTAAAACGTATATTTTCTGTTTATTATTATTGCCGATTCACATCATAAGATGATGTCAGCTTTCACCTCCAACCGTCAGTTTACTAACTAAGGCAGATGGCATACCACAAGTTACAGGACAAGATTGTCCATCTTTACCGCACGTCCATGTTCCATTATCCATCTGATAATTATTCCCAACCATTGTAATGTCGGCCAAAGCTTTAGGTCCATTACCAATAATATTGACATCCTTAATAGGTTGTGTGAGTTTTCCATCCTCAATCAAGTAACCGTCTTTAACAAAGAACGTGAAATCACCAGCACCAATCTGAACTTGTCCATTAGTGAAGTGAGAAGCATAAATGCCTTTTTTTACTGTTGAAATAATATCTTCTTCCGTCACATTTCCCGCCTCCATATATGTCGCACGCATACGAGGAATTGGAACTTGTCTGAAAGATTCACGTCTGCCATTGCCTGTCGGATGAACGCCATAGAACTTTGCACTTATCCGGTCATGCATATAGCTCTCCAAAATTCCATTTTTTACTAAGTAAGTCTTTTGTCCTTCATTTCCTTCATCATCAATATTAACAGAGCCACGATTATAGTGAATAGTCCCATCATCAACCACATTGATATGTTCATTGCAAACCTTTTTGTGCAATTTATCAGAAAAGATAGAGGTCTTCTTTCTGTTAAAATCAGCCTCGAAAGCATGTCCGATAGCTTCATGCAATAAAATACCTGATCCGCCGGCTCCCATAACCACCGGCATTTCACCACCTTTCGGTTTGATTGCTTTAAATAGAAGAGAAGTGTTATCTACTGCCTCTTTAGCTATTGTTTCGATGATTTCATCCGTAAGGAATTCTCCACCCATACGGAAAGAACGGCTTGCAAAAGAATTTTCTATTTTATCCCCCTCCTGCATTATGCAAACAGCAGCAAGAGAAATCATAGGACGATAATCATAATACATTTGACCTTCCGAGTTACAGAAGAAAATATGCGATGTGCTATCATCCATAAATGCCATTACTTTATGGACTCTTTTGTCTAATGCAAAAATCTGATCATTCAATTTTTGTAGATGAGGGCGTTTTTGGTTAACAGCAATATCATCCCATGCGGTTTTAACGCCATAATGGTTATGTGTAATTGTTTCTTCCGTCAGATTCGCTGGATTTTTGTTCCCCATTCCGGAGGCAATTCGTGCCGCCGTATGAGCCGCTTTCAGCATTTCCGAAAGTGTAAGATTCTCAACATAGGCATAACCCGTTTGGTCACCCGAGATAACGCGTACTCCCATACCGTAATCAATATTCGAAGAGGCACGGTTCACTGCACCATCCTGCAATCCCAGATTGTTTTGGTAAGTATGCTCGAAAAAAAGGTCTGCATAATCACCTCCTTTTTCAAGAGCTGTCGCCAATACTTTTTTTAAATCATTTTCGCTTGTCCCGAAATGATTAATAGCAAAAGTGACTCCTACAGCTTTAGTTATTGCTGATTTATCACTCAAAGCCTTTGTTATTTCTGGCGCACCAAAAATTGTTGGAGAAGCTAAAGAACCAATCATAGCCATACCTCCAGCTTTAAGAAAATCACGTCTGTCCATATTTATCATAATTTATCTGTTGTTTTTTTACCCATTCCATCACATTAGCAGGAGGGCGTTGTGCCAATAATTCTTTTTTCATAAAATCCATATAAGGTGCCGCGTGCTCAAAAAACTTTTTGTAACCATTGCAAAGATAATTCAACCCCGGCTCGCCATCAGCTGTATGCAAGAAGCGATTCTTTGGACATTCGCCATTACAAGCAAAAAGAAATTCGCACTCTTTACATTGTCTGGGGAGCTTGTCATGTTTGTCGGCACCAAATTTTAACTGTTTATCACTATACATAATCTCGGTGATTGTCTGCTGATAAATATTTCCCATTTTGTATTCTGGAAATACAAAATGGTCGCACGCATACACATCTCCATTAAATTCCATTACTCCTGCATGACCACATGTACGAGCCAAACAGCAAATGCCGGCTTGTTCGCCTACCCAGTTCGCCAATGTTGCATCAAATATTTGTATAAAATATTTACCAACATCTTCCTTGAGCCATTCATCAAACAGAGTACATAAAAAATAGCCCCATTTATCGGCATTCACGGAGAAAGGGGCAAGTTTAATATCTTTTTCATCTTCTACAGGTGATGTCAGATGAGTCCCATCTGGATGAGACGCCAGCCGTTCAACTATAGGCGTGAACTGTATATAACGACAATTGATGTCTTTGAAGAAATGATAGAACTCTATTGGATGATCAACATTATAATCATTTATAACAGCCATTGCATTATATTCAACCCCAAACTTTTCCATTCGTTTTATATTTTTCACCACTTTATAGAACGAAGGCAACCCTTGCTTGTTACGTCTATAAGTATCATGAAATTCTTGCGGGCCATCAATAGATACACCAACGAGGAAGTTGTTATCTTTTAAAAACTTACACCAATCATCATCGAGTAAAGTCCCGTTTGTCTGGATGCAATTATCAATCTCTCGCCCTTCAGCATATTTATTTTGCAGCTCTATAGCTTTTTTAAAGAAACTTATCGGCCGCATCAAAGGTTCCCCTCCATGCCAAGTAAACAACACCTGTTGCATCGTCTGGCACTCAAGATACTCTTTAATGAATTTCTCAAGTAATGCCTCGCTCATAACGTGATTCTTTACTTCCGGATACAGTTTGCCTTTTTCTAAGTAATAACAATAATCACATGCTAAATTGCATAGCGAACCAACAGGTTTCAACATCACATATACAGGCTTTACAAATGGTGATATAAACTGATTCCTCATCAAATGATTAAAACGATTATTTATTCGATACAAAGATATATATTTATTTGAAAACCTAGTATTTCTAGATAATAATTATATGGAAATTTCTCTTGTGGTATAGTTTTTTACTATCTTATCCTATAATGCATGCATATAAATAACCTTTGTAAAATCGGAACAGTATAAATTTATTTCATTATTTCTTTTTTTTTCTTTTTAAGGTTTTCGTTTTCATTTCTTTGTAGTGTTGATAATCTTTGGTAAAGCCTTCACAAAACCAATTTGCAAGGGCTTGACGATTATAGCTTAGAATGATCCGTTGCTGATCAATATCGTTCTGAATATTACCGACTTCAACAAAAACGGCAGTAGGAGTAATATGCTTCATAACATATAGGTCTCTCGTTTCAATGGTGCCATTGAATCCGCGTCCCGGTTGATGTTTGTCATATTTCTGAGAAAAAGTAGCTTCCATCGTTTTTGCCAAACGATTACTTTTTTCATTACCGTTTGTATAATAGAAAAATACATCAACTTGATCTCCATTGCTTCTGCTATCGACATGAACAAAAATAGCCCGTTTATATTTCTCCTTATCAATTGCATTATAGCTGTTAATTTTATCGCAACGCTGTTGAAGTCTTTCAACCTGATTCAACGGAATCTCGTCGCCCATGCAGGTTTCACTTTTGTTGTTTGAAAGATAAAGATCATTTCGAATTCCATCTTCTTTATCTTGAATGATAATACGAACTTTAGCTCCTTTAGTCAGTAAGTTGCGCGCCAGTCGGAGAATGATATCGTATGCGTATTCATCCTCATGTACTTCATTACTACCTATCCAGCCGATAGCACCAGGGTCAGGCCCGCCATGTCCGCTTACAACATAAAAACACGCTCCCTTCAATTCATTCGAAAGAACTTTATAATTGGCCAGGTCTTTACCAAACAACGGCTCGTAATTCGGTGTAGACCTTGTTCTTTTTGATGTCCCTTTTATTTTGGACGTTTTATTATTATCGAATAATATTTTTGAATTATTGTCATCATTGGAAGATTCATCTTTATCGGTTGCAGGAATTTCAGTTTTTGACGGAAGAGTATATTTTATGCCTAAAAGAAGTTCATTATTTTTACCCAACTTATTCTTGTTCAGTTCAATAAATTTCTTTTCGTTTGCTCTTCCCCCTAAATGATGCCGCTGTAAAAAAGTTGAAATACCCTCACCGTTACGAGGGGTGTCTTTCTCTTGCGCATTTAAAACATTAAAAGATAGTGTAAATATTATACATATTAAAAATGTCTGAATCTTAAAAATCATGAGAACTCTTTTTTTACCGTTGCAAAAGTAGTTATTTATCTGTTATTTTGAATCCAATGAAGTTGTTTTTTAAAACAATATACTTTTGTTTTTAAAAGTATATACATTCATACATCAAAAGTATATACTTTCGTATGATAAAAGTATATACTTTTATCATATCATATATTAGGCTAAAATACAATGCGTTATAACAACTGAATTAACATTGAGAATAGCCCCGAAAGGTAAGATACCGGAAAGTATCAGATTAAATGATTTTCAGCTACGTATTTCCATAAAGGAGCAGCATGAAGAGCTTGTTTGATCTGATCGCATTCGAGCATTTTTATTACTTCATCTAAAGTGAGCAAATGGACAGAAAGATCTTCCGTACTATCTAGATGTTGTGGAGCAAGAAGTTCCACATCTGTAGCCAAATAGCAGAAAGTCAGGTTAGTATGCGTACTTGGATTAACTGAAAGAATCATAAACTCTTTCCAAAAGCCTTTACCGTAGCCGGTTTCTTCCAGAAATTCCCGTTTAGCAGACTCAAGAGGTGAGGCATCCGTATTTTCGCATACTCCAGCACTCAATTCGTAAGCCGTACGCCCTAATCCATGACGGTACTGACTAACAAATACAAATTTATATTCTTTGGTTATCCCAATGACATTGACCCAATTAGGATATTCAAAGAGGTAGTATTCGGGGATAATGTTTCCATTTGGCAGTTCAACCTTTTCGCGTCTGACCGTAAACCAGGGTTTATTTGATATATACTTGCTTTCCAATACGTTCCATTTCTTTTCTCTCAATTCTTCCATATTTCTTATTGATTTATATATTCTAAACGCAAGAAGAAAAAATAAATTGTGAATAATCACTATCTTTGCGCCTCGATTAGCATAATATAAATGAAAAAAGATAATAAATTTGGTAGAGTATTAATATTGTTGCTGACTACAATAGTCATTTGTACAGGACTTTACTTCATGCCAGATACTCTATTTGGTTTCAAACTAAAAAAATTAGACATGTTATCTGATTTGCGAATAAAGACAGGTTTATCAGAAATAGACTCTTTGCGTTTGCAATTGGAACATCCCGAATCCATTGTTGTTGACACGGCTGCCATGCGTGATTCGATAATGAGAACTACAGGAATAGATTCGATAACATTAGCGTTGCGCGATTCTTTATATCAGCAAATGCACTCTAATAATGCGGATTCTATTGGTACGCACATTGAGGATTATTCTGTTGGGCATATAGCCTTGAAACGATTCTTCACAGCATTGTCGAAAAGCCAAAGTCGTCCGGTATATGTGGCCTTTATGGGTGATTCATTCATTGAAGGGGATATACTAGTGTCTGATTTCCGCGACGGTCTGCAAAAGAAGTTTGGAGGTAGAGGCGTAGGCTTTGTTCCTATAACGGCAATAACGGCTCAGTTTCGTCCAACAGTCGAGGCTCGAGCTGAAGGTTGGACAACATACTCTATCCTGACAAATCACACTTATCCATTCACATTATCTGGAATGACGTTTGAAGCAAAAGGAAACAAAGCATTTCTTCATGTCAAAATGACAAAGCGTTTTCCTGAACTGCAATCTGTAAATTCATTGAAACTGTTTTATGAACAAAATATTGAAACGGAATTACTGTTTTCATATAACGGACAAAAAGATACACTCCGTGAAATTTTACCTGCCATTTCAACTGTTAGCGAATATGAGAGAAAAGGAATTTTCCGTGAAGCTTCCCTAGTATTTAATAAAGCAAAAGGCTTTCGAGCTCTTGGCGTAGCATTGGAAGATAATGCGGGCGTTAGCGTCGATAATTTTTCTCTTCGGGGGAATTCGGGTTTAGTAATGGCAAGACTGGACATATCGCATTGCAGAGCATTGAATAAAGTGCGCCCATACGATTTAATAGTTATGCAATATGGTTTGAATGTAGTTAGCGATAGCGTGTATCATTATGGATGGTATGGAAAGAAAATGGTTAATGTTATACGTCAGATTAAAGCGTGCTTTCCTGAAGCCGATATATTAATGCTTGGTGTTTCAGATCGAAGTCATCAAATTGAAGGAAAATTTCAAACAATGCCTGCTGTGTTGGCATTGTTAAATACTCAACGACAGATTGCCCGCGAAACAGGAATAGCTTTCTGGAATGTATTTGATGCTATGGGTGGAGAAAACAGCATGGTCCGTTTTGTTCAGAGTAATTGGGCAAGTAAAGATTATACACACATGAGTTTTAGAGGCGGGCGCGAGATTGCCAACGCTTTATTGAGAGCTCTATTATCAGAAAAAAAGTTTTATGATGAAGCAGACGAAGTGGTCAATTAGTTTATTATTTTGCTTAATATTGATAGCTATTGGAACAGCATGGGCAAGGAGTAGCCATGTTGCCGCACGCAATGTGCTGGGAGGTTCAGTAAGAAATTCTCTAATACCGGCACCTATTCCCTTACCATCAATGAATACTGAAATAGGATCAGAAAACGATTCTGTCATGTATGCATCGACGTTGAACAAATTCTTTGAATCATTGGATTCTCTGCAAGAAGGTAAAGATACTGTCATTTCGATTGTGCATCTAGGTGATTCACACTTACAGAATGGCTCTTATTCGGGCAGAATTATGCAGCTGATGCAGGCACAGTTCGGAAATGCCGGTCGTGGATGGATCGCTCCGTTTCGATTAAGCCATTCTAATGCTCCGGAAGATTTTTTTATTACTTCAGATGCACGTTCTTGGATAGGAGGGCGTTGCATTCAAGCAAATCCAAAATGTCCTATTGGCCTTGGTGGCATTGGCATCCAAACCAACGATCGCTCTTTTAATATGAATGTAGGGCTAAGGGAAAGTTGTAAAACTGATTATGCGTTTAATAAAGTTGTTTTCTATAGAAACAACAAATCAATGGCTATGCTTCCTGATACTTCGGGAGTGTCAATAAAAGTCACCTCAGGAGTAACTTCTTTGGGCATTACCACTGATACATTTTATATATCGAATGAGTCTGAAGCATTGCGTCTCCATACAGTGAAACGTTGTCTTCCTGATGAAAATGTACAGCCGCCATCTTTATTTAGAAACATTTATTATGGATTTAATCTGACAAACGGAAAACCAGGCATTCTTCTGCATTCTATCGGTGTTAATGGGGCTCACTATTGTAACTATACTGACGAAAACTATGTGCGGCAACTAGCCCTTCTTAAGCCGGCTTTACTAATTATCTCATTAGGAACAAATGAAACTTTTGGCAAGCGTTTCGATTGTGCCCAGTTTGCCGAACAGATACATACTTTTTTATCCCTGATAAAAGAACAGATGCCGTCTGCAGCGATTATACTGACAACACCTCCGGAATGTTTTAAACGGACACGTGTTCGTGTTGTAGTACGGTCCAAAAAGAAAAAGAAAAAAAGAACTCGTTACTCTGTTGCTTTTGTTAGAAATACTAATACAGAATTAGCAGCAAAGACCATCATAGCTACGGCACGTAAAGAAGGTGTGGCTTGCTGGGATCTGTTTTCGGCAACGGGAGGCAAGGGATCTTCAAATCGTTGGTATCAATTAAAACTAATGACACGTGATCGGGTGCATTTCACAAATGATGGATATCAGGAACAAGGTACTTTATTGTTTCGTGCTTTAATGCAGTCTTATAATAAATCAATCGCAAAAGGAATATGACATGTTAGGAATAGAATCATTTTTTAATAATTTGTCATTTGAAAAATTCGGGAATCTATTCCTATATCATTCTGATGAACCCATGCTTTTTAGCAGCGGCTTGTTCTTTTTTTTATTTGTAGGTTTCCTGATTGTTTATATGTCGCTTAAGCGCCATCTACTGACAAGGATTATTTATGTGACTCTTTTTTCCCTCTATTTTTATTATAAGAGTAGTGGATTGTTTTTCATTTTGCTAGTATTTGTAGCTACTTCTGATTTTTTAATTGCGCTTGCTATGTCTCAATTGAAATCAAAGACGAAGCAAAAATGGATGATCGTATTGTCATTATGCATAGATCTTGGATTACTGGGATATTTCAAATACTTCAACTTCCTGAGAGATATAGTGGCATCATTAGGACACGAAATAGGCTATCTGACGGGAAATGCATGGTTGCAACATCTGACATATCAGCATTTGGATATATTTTTGCCTGTAGGTATTTCTTTTTTTACATTTCAAACAATCAGTTATGTAATAGATGTCTATAGAGGACAAATTAAACCGATCCGTCGCTGGATAGATTATCTGTTTTATGTCTCATTCTTCCCGCAATTGGTAGCAGGTCCTATTGTACGTGCACGTGATTTTGTTCCTCAGATATATAAAGATCCGGTTGTAACAAAGTCTCAATTTGGAGAAGGGCTATTTTTAATACTCTGTGGATTATTCAAGAAAGCTGTTGTTTCGGACTATATAAGTATGAATTTTGTAGATCGTGTGTTTGATGCACCGCTCCTTTATACAGGGCTTGAGAATCTGATAGGAGTATATGGTTATACGTTACAAATATACTGTGATTTTTCGGGTTATTCGGATATGGCCATAGGGCTAGCCTTATGGCTTGGTTTCCGGTTTAATATTAACTTTGACTCACCTTACCAGTCAGCTACTATTACCGAGTTTTGGCGTCGTTGGCATATCTCTCTTTCTACCTGGCTAAAGGATTATTTGTATATCTCAATGGGAGGTAACAGAAAGGGCAAAATCAGAATGTACATAAATTTGCTTCTCACCATGGTGATTGGAGGGCTATGGCACGGAGCTTCGGTTCGTTTTATTCTTTGGGGAGGATTACATGGTGTATCCTTGGTTGTACATAAGTTTATGATGAGCCATTTCAGCAGTTTTAAACAAGTCGGAACAGAAATGAGTCCATGGAGACGAATTATTGGAGTTATTTTTACATTCCATATTGTATGTTTTGGTTGGATACTGTTCCGTGCGACTTCAATGCATACCGTCGGAGATATACTTTCGCAAATATTTACAAATTTCCATCCTGAAATTTTCATTCAGTTCGTGACAGGTTATAAAACTGTATGCATCTTAATGGTTCTGGGATATTTACTGCATTTTATGCCGAAAACGGCAGTTAACACAATGCAAAATCTGGTTACCCGTTCGCCATTGCTAATTCAAGCGCTCATGCTGGCTCTTTCAATATGGATTGTAGCTCAATTCAAGAGCGCCGGCGTACAACCTTTTATTTATTTTCAATTCTGATAGATATCATTTCTTTCTTATTTCTTGCAATCTAAGGAATAAGTCTTCTTTTTCTCATATTTTGTCATAAAAAACAAGACAAATAACAAAATATAATCTATCTTTGTAACATTGGAAATAATTATCTATTTAATTTAATAAGCTATGATAAACAGGAGAAATTTTTTAAAAGGTGCATCAATATTCACAATAGGTGGATTGATGGCTGGTAAAGTAGGAAATGCAGAAGCTGCAACAACAGAAGCAAACGTTGTTAAGAAAACTGTCGGTGCTAAGAAAGTTATTGGTTTACAAACTTATTCATTGGGAAAGGAACTGTTTGATGATGTCCCTGGCGGCTTAAAAAAGCTGAAAGCAATGGGTTATACGACTTTGGAACTTGCTGGTTATAATAATGGTAAAATTGGCTCTGTGGACATGATGGAATTCAAAAAGATGGCTAATGATGCCGGATTGATTATAACCAGTTCACATGTGAATCCTCCGGTTCGCGAATATACACAGAGTAACTTCGAACAAATTAAGGATTATTGGAAGAAAACGGCTGAAGATCACGCCAAATTAGGTGTAAAGTATCTTGTACAACCTGGTTTACCGAGTACACGCAGCGAAGAAGAAACAAAGTTCGTTTGCGAAGTATTTAATGAAGCAGGTAAAATTGTTAAAGAACACGGATTCCCATTTGGATATCACAATCACAATATGGAATTTGCAAGAGTTACTCCTGGTGGAAAAGAAGCTGTTGCCCCATTTGGATTTGGGAAAAAAGAAGGTACTGCAATTTATGATTTATTTCTCCAAAATACGGATCCTGCATTAGTTATTTTTGAAATGGACGTTTATTGGGCTGTTATGGGACAAGCAGATCCTGTTGAATATTTGAAAAATAATCCAACCCGTATCAAACTGTTACACATTAAAGACCGTGCAGTTTTAGGACAATCAGGAATGATGAATTTCGAAGCAATATTCAAACAATTCTATGCTAATGGATACAAAGATTATTTTGTTGAGTTGGAAGGGATAAAGAGCGGTACGCAATTTGAAGGCGTTAAAGGCTGTTGTGAATATTTACTGAAAGCTCCGTTTGTAAAATAAATAAAATAGTATAATAAAATAAAAAAGCTGCTTTTCAAAGCAGCTTTTTTTATATCGTATATCAAACAAACATCATAAGATATCATAACTTACTAAGATCGCTCTCACATATATATTCCAGATTCTGACGGCGAATCACCTCTCTTGTGATATCTTTGTTATTTGTTTTCAGTATCAAAATTGCTTTTCCATTAATTGAAAAACAATACATATATTCTATACTTAATCCGGCTTTTGTAAAATGAGATAGTGTTTCCGTAAAGCTCCCGGCAGCCGAATGGGTTACTATAGCGTTTACTTCCGTTAGGTTTGCACTCACATTGTTACTCTTCAGTATCTTGTATGCTTTTTGTGGCTCACTGACGATAATACGGAGAATACCGTATTCCGATGTATCGGCAACTGTTGCTGCAATAATACGTATATTTTCCTTAGCAAGGAGTGATAAACTCTCGCACAATTTTCCATATTTATTTTCTAGGAAAATAGAAATCTGATTGACTGTCATAGTTGTACTGCTTTATTTTTATGTAACATTTAAGATCTATGAAAGTTTACGTAAATCTTTTACACGCACAGCTTTCCCTTCTTGAACAGGCAAAGATCCTTTGGCAACTAATTTGAGGTGAGGCGTTAGCAACAATTCATCTTTCAATTGGCGTGTAATATCTTTTGCCAGTCTCTGTAATATTCCGTAATCATCGGTAAAGAGATCACTCAATTCAACTTCAATAAGCATTTCATCATTGTCATTAACCGTTTCCAAGGTTATTAGATAATTGCTACTCAACTCTTTAAATTGCATCAGGATCTTTTCAATCTGTATAGGGAAAAGGTTGACACCTTTCAAAATAATCATATCATCGCAACGACCTTTGAAACGAGCCAAACGTCTGTGCGTACGTCCGCATGGACAAGCCCCTGGTATAAAACAAGTCAAATCATGCGTCCGATATCTAATTAAGGGCATGGCTTCACGATTGATTGTAGTTAAAACTAATTCGCCTACTTCACCTTCTTCAACCGGCTGGAGCGTATCCGGATTAATAATCTCAGGAATAACATAGTCTTCCCAAATATGTAATCCATTTTGCTCTTGACATTCAAAAGCAACGCCTGGACCATTCATTTCCGACATTCCAAAACAGTTGTACGCTTTTATTCCTAATAATTCTTGAATTCTCTGTCGCTGCTCTTCTGAATGAGGTTCAGCTCCAATACATGCAATTCTCAGTTTTGTATCTTTATGTGGATCAATGCCCATATCATACATCACTTCTGCCAAATGAGTAGCATAACTTGGAATAATATGAAGACTTGTTGTTCCAAAATCTCTAATAAACTTAATTTGTCTTTTTGTATTTCCAGCAGCAGCAGGAACTGTGAGTGCACCTAATTTTTCCGCACCGTATTGAAAACCCAGTCCGCCTGTAAACATTCCGTAACCAGAAGTATTTTGAAAAACATCAGTATTACGAATGCCAACCATATACATACAACGAGCAACCTGATTTGCCCACTGGTCTAGGTCTTTTGCTGAATGTAGGACAACAGTTGGGTTTCCTGTTGTTCCACTGGATGAATGGATACGAACGCAATCTTTTAATGGGATAGCTACTAAACCAAACGGATAATTATTGCGCAAATCATCTTTGGTTGTGAATGGAAATTTTTTTAAATCATTAAGTGAATGAATGCTGTCAGCAGACAATCCGCTTTCTTTAAATAACTTACTATAGTATGGAGAATACCCTGCTAATTCTACTGTCTTTTTCAATCGTTCCAATTGTAACTTTTCCAGGCTTTCGCGATTAAGGGTTTCAATGTCTTTCTGCCAATATTCCATTGCTTTTCTTTTAATGTGTTTATCTTTTATCTATTAGTGTGCAAATGTATCTTTTATTTTGAATAGTAAATACATTTCTTAATTAAAATATCATCGTTAGAAAAATATCTTTACCTTTGGCCTTTATTAAAAAAATGACGGTATGGAGACAAACAATAGAAAAAAAGAAATCATGGTTGTAACCATTCTCGGATCAATAGTCAATTTGCTGCTATTGATTTTTAAATTTATAGCAGGCTTTTTAGGCCATAGTGGTGCTATGATTGCTGATGCTGTACACTCTCTTTCTGACTTTGCAACGGATATAATCGTATTACTGTTTATCAATATATCTTCTAAACCGAAAGATGAAGGGCACGATTATGGACATGGTAAATATGAAACGTTGGCTACTTCTATTATCGGTATAGCTTTGTTATTTGTTGGTATAGGATTATTTTGGAGCGGGACAAGTAAAATATATGATTTTTACTTCAAAGGCGTTCAGCTTGAAACTCCGGGAAAGATTGCCTTAATTGCAGCTGTAGTCTCTATTATATTTAAAGAAGCGCTTTATCGCATTACTTATTATGTTGGTAAAAAAGACAATAGTCAGGCGGTAATAGCTAATGCATGGCATCATCGGTCGGATGCTTTTTCATCCATAGGTACAATGCTTGGTATAGGAGGGGCTATTATTTTAGGAGATAATTGGCGGGTGTTGGATCCTATTGCTGCTGTCGTTGTTAGTATTCTAATTGTTAAAGTGGCTTTTCAACTCGTAGTTCCTTCTATCAATGAATTACTCGAAAAATCTCTTCCGAAAGAAATTGAAGACGAGATTCTTGATCTTGTCAATGATACGTTAGGGGTAAAGAATCCTCATAATCTTTACACCCGTCGTATCGGTAATGATATTGCGATAGAAGTACATATTAGAGTCGATGGACAAACAACTGTTTATGATGCTCATAAGATTACTAGAGATATAGAAAACAAACTTCGCCTTAAATTTGGTTCGGCAACTCATATTACACTACATGTTGAACCTTTTAAAGAAAGCGAGTTAACGCCCAAATAATTTTGATATCAAGTCTTTTCGGCCTATTTTTTGCAAAACTTGCGTAATTTGTCGATGGAATTCTGGTTTGTACCAGAAAAAAAACTGGCGTTGTTCTAGCTTTTGTTCTTTGGTTTTAGCTGTATAAACTTTTTCAAGTGTATAAGGATGAAAACCTGTATAATACATTTCAGTTGCCAATGTCATTGGAGTGGGAGTAAAGTCTTGCACTTGCTCCAACTGGAAATGAAGTTTCTTTGTCTGAATAGCCAACTTAGCCATATCGGCTTCTGTACAACCCGGATGACTTGAAATAAAATAAGGGATCAATTGCTGATTCAATCCAGATCTTTTATTTATTGAATCAAATAGTTTTTTGAACTGTTCAAAGAGACTAAATGATGGTTTACGCATCATCTTTAGGACATTATCTTCTGTATGTTCAGGCGCTATCTTCAATCTTCCTGATATATGGTGAGCTATAAGTTCTTCCGCATATATATTTGCAGCCTTATTTAACAGACCGTCATCATAATGATTCATAAGTAAATCATATCGAATTCCACTTCCTATAAATGAACGTTTGATGCCGGGAATACTGTCAACTGATTTATATAATTCTATAAGTGGTTCATGGTCAGCATTCAGATTTTTACAAATCATTGGAAATATGCATGATGATTTTTTACATTGAGCACAAATTTCCTGATTCTTTCCATACATCTTATACATATTTGCAGACGGCCCGCCTAAATCACTTAGATAGCCTTTGAAGTCAGGCATTTTAATAATGTTATTTACTTCTTTCAATATAGATTCTTTACTTCGTGATGCAATAAACTTTCCCTGATGGGCAGAAATTGTACAAAAAGCACATCCGCCAAAACATCCCCGATGAATGTTTACAGAGAATTTTATCATTTCAAAAGCTGGAATAACTTTCCCTTTATACTTGGGATGTGGCAAACGTGTATAAGGTAAGTCAAAAGAGGCATCGATCTCCTGTTCAGTCATAGGTGGAAATGGAGGATTCACCACAATTACTTTTGAATCAACTCTCTGAAGAATCCTTGAAGCATGAATTTTATTTGATTCTTCTTCTATATGACAGAAGTTCTTTGCCTGTTTTAATTTATCAACCAAACACTCTTCATGAGAATAAAGTTCTATATCCTCTTTCCGTGGTTCTATATTCTCAGCTAAATAAGCTGTTTGAGGAATATCTCTTATTTCACTGAATGCAACTCCAGACTGAAGCTGATGTACTAACTCTTTTATGGGTAATTCGCCCATTCCATAGATAAGCAAATCAGCCGAACTGCTGACCAATATACCTGGTAATAATTTATCTTGCCAATAATCATAATGAGTTAATCGGCGTAAAGAAGCTTCTATTCCTCCTAACACAACGGGCGTATCTGGATATAATTCTTTCAATATTTTTGTATACACAATACTTGGGTAATTGGGACGCATCCCTGGACGACGATCCGGCGTGTAAGCATCGTCACTGCGTAAGCGTTTGTTAGCTGTATAGTGATTGATCATGGAATCCATTGCACCGGCAGAAACACCAAAAAAGAGTCGGGGAGTACCTAATTTTTTAAAATCGCGATAATCGCCTCTCCAATCAGGTTGCGGCACAACAGCTACACGTAGTCCCATTGCTTCTAAAGTACGACCAATTACAGCAATACCAAATGAAGGATGATCAACATAAGCATCACCACTAAAAAGTATCACATCTATATAATCCCAGCCCCGCGCTTCAACTTCTTTCTTGGTTGTGGGCAACCAGGCTTCCGGTTTAAATGTTTTCATAATACAAAGATACGAATAATCTTATACCATCCTGAAATTAAAGTGCTAAATGAAAAACATTATAATAGGTGAAGGTGTTAATTGATAAATTATTCTATTCTAAATAAAAACATGATATGAAAACATTAACGAAAGAGAAACTCACCATTATAGGTGCAGCTGGTATGATTGGTTCAAACATGGCACAAACGGCATTAATGATGGGATTGAGCTCAGAAGTTTGTTTGTATGATCCCTATGAACCAGGTTTGAAAGGTGTTGCAGCAGAATTATTTCAATCGGGTTTTGATGCAGCACATATTACTTATACGTCAGATATTAAGGAGGCATTAACTGGAGCCAAATATGTTGTATCTTCAGGTGGAGCTGCTCGCAAAGCAGGAATGACACGAGAAGATTTGCTCAAAGGTAATGCCGGTATTGCAGAAGAATTAGGTAAAAATATTCATTCTTATTGTCCGGATGTCAATTTTGTTGTTGTTATCTTCAATCCAGCAGATATAACTGGGTTAATTACATTACTTTATTCAGGATTAAAACCTTCGCAAGTCTGTACATTGGCTGCTTTGGACAGTACTCGTTTACAAAGTGCATTGGCTCAACATTTTAATATTCGCCAGAATACAGTTCATGATTGTCGTACATATGGTGGTCATGGAGAACAAATGGCTGTATTTGCCTCAACAGCTAAGATCGGAGAACGTCCGTTACTCAACCTTATAAGGACATCTGAATTGACAGATCAACAATGGATCGATATTAAAAAACATGTAATACAAGGTGGCAAAGAAATTATTGAACTTCGGGGTCGCTCTTCGTTCCAAAGTCCGGCTTATCTTTCTATAGAAATGGTTCGGGCTGCTATGGGAGGCGATACATTCCGCTGGCCTGCAGGAACCTATGTTAAAAATGAGCAGTTCGATCATATTATGATGGCAATGGAAACAAAAATTACAAAAGATGGCATTTCATATAAGGTCCCAACAGGAACTCCTGCCGAAATGGAGGAGTTGACGCACAGTTATGAGCATCTATGTGCAATGCGTGATGAAGTAATAGCTATGGGTGTAATGCCTGAAATTGACAAATGGAATACAATCAATCCCAATTTATAATTTGAAATGGTCTATGGTAATTGTCCGCTCCAAACAAAGCAACCATTGAATTTAGTTTTTAAATCAGTGGGGTGTTCAAACAAACCATACACAGAAGAGCCGGAACCAGACATTGAAGCATAAATAGCACCTTCGCGATATAACGATTTTTTTATAGAGCCGATAACGGGGAATTTGGCAAATACGCTTGTCTCAAAATCGTTTTGCATGATTTCTTTCCATTCTGTTATCGGCTTTGTAATGGTCTCCTTTAGCGAAAAAAAAGGATAGTCCGGTTTAACCATTGAATAAGCTTCTGACGTCGAAACAGTAATATTGGGTTTGACAAGACACAAATAAAACCCGGAAAGAGAAAGATCGACAGATTCAAATATATTACCGGTTCCAGAGGCGAAAACAGGTTTGTTTTGAATAAAAAAAGGACAGTCAGCACCAATACCTGAAGCTAGTTCTTCTAATTCTTTATCTGATATATTCAACTGACAATAATCATTGACTAATCGCAACATATTTGCGGCATCCGATGATCCACCACCTAAACCTGCTCCAAAGGGAATATATTTATGAATATATACAGCCATCTGCGGAAGTGCATATTTTCCCATTAACAGATTTAACGCCTTCGTGACTAGATTTTTTTCAGCAGGAGTATCAATATCTATCCCTGTTTGATTGAAAGAAGGGACTTTTGCTGATATAACCTCTAAAGCATCTTTTATAGGAATAGGATAAAAAACGGTTTCAATATTATGGAAACCGTCAGGTCGTTTACTGACAATATTTAATCCCAGATTAATTTTTGCATTAGGAAAACAAATCATACGCAATACACATATATATAAATTTAAGCACGAATTTTTTAGTCTTCACGGGTTAATATCATCCGTATTATTCTATATAATTCGTGCTTATAGAGACGTACTGATTATTCAGCTTGTTTTTTAATATTCGGAAGTTCAAGTCCGTAACCCTTAATACGATCTTCACGTTTCAATAATAAAGCCACCAAAACGGCCAAAATACCAAAACAAGTGAAAATAATCATCGGAAGTGTATAATCATATGTTGGTTTTCCATCAATATTTCCCGTGATACAATAAGTATTCAATACTTTACCTATCATGAATGGAACACCCATCAATCCCCAATTCTGAACCCAAAAGATAAGCGCATATGCCGTACCCAATTTATTTTCCGGAATAATCTTTGGAACTGAGGGCCACATTGCAGATGGAACCAATGAAAACGCAATACCTAACAGAATAATCAAAATAAGAGCAATAATCCAGTTATTAAGAATAGGTATAGAAAACATTATATGGATGAAAACCAACATAATGGCTCCAATCAACATAATTGTAGCTCCTTTCCCTTTGCGATCGTATAAGTTACCAAAAAAAGGCGTAAGAATAATATTCCCAAATGGTAATAGGGCAGGGATGATGCCTGAAAGTTCAGGCGAAATATTAAATTTGTTGATCATTAGGTTCGGAGCAAATTTCAAAAATGGAAATACAGCGGAATAAAAAAGCACACAAAGTAAAGCTATATACCAGAATCCTTTCAATTTAATAATATCGAAAATATCTGCAAAACGGAACGGCTCTTCTTTATCTTCATTTGTTGCATTTTGAGCATCTTCTGCATCACGCCTTTTATCCATTAAAACAAATACAATAAATGAAAGTAAACCAATACATAACAATATTAATCCAATAAAAATAGGTTTGCTTATGGAATCGCCTAAAGCATGACTTAACAATGGTGTAATACCTATAGCTAAACCTGTACCTATACGAGCTGTAGCCATTTCAAGCCCCATAGCCAATGCCATTTCTTTGCCTTTAAACCACTTTACAATAATTTTAGAAACTGTTATTCCAGCAATTTCCACACCAACACCAAAAGTGGCATAACCAAGCGAAGCTACTAACAACGGACATCCCCAATCAGTACCTAGAAAATGAACAGTTGCACCACCAAAATCATGTGAAATACCAAACCACTTAATAAACACACCTATAATCATGATACATACTGCCATCAGACCGGTAAACTTAACACCCATTTTATCGAGAATCATACCTCCGAAGATAAGCATCAGAAAAAATACGTTAAACCAACCATAAGCACTGGTAAATTTACCATAATCATCAGCGGTCCAACCAAGACCACCGTTGGCAACAGGCGTTTGCAATAAGTTTTGTAGCGGAGCCATCATATCCGTGATGAAATATCCGCAAAGCATTGTAAATGCTACGAGCCCTAAAACAGACCAACGCGCTGTTTTAGATTCACTCAATTTTCTTTGAATTTGTTCAACCATGATATTTTCTTTATTAATTATTATTTTTCTGATTAAGTAACGGAAGGGCTTCCGAAACAACATAAGTACTGCCTCCAATAAAAATCATATCCTCTTCTGATGCAGCTTGCTGTGCTAAACTTAATGCTTCACTAACCGTTTGACACGTGTAGCCTTTTAGTCCGTGAGAGACTCCTTTTTCTGCAAAAGTCTGGGCTTTCATTGCACGACCGATTGCAGCTTGTGTGAAAAAATAAACTGCTTTTTTGGGCATAAGTTCTAAAACACCGTCAACGTCTTTGTCTGCCATCATTCCTACAACTAAAAACAAATGTCTATAATGTTTGACCTCTTCTTCCAATTGTTTTCCAAGGTATTGCCAACCTCCAATATTATGTCCCGTATCGCAAATAATCCGAGGTGTATTTTGCAGTAATTGCCAGCGTCCCATCAGGCCGGTTTGTTCAATAACATGCTCAAATCCTGTATGTACAGCATAGTCTGATATTTGAAAACCTAATTGCTTTAATTGTCTAATTGATTCAAACACCGTTGCTGCATTCTTATATTGTACGTTGCCACCTAATTCATCACAAATATCTCCATAATCATATGTCGATAGGAGCCATTTGCCATTATATAATAATGTATGCTTAATAATATGTTGGCAATCTTGAGCAAATGTTATTGGCGCGTTCTGTTGTTGGGCTCTATTTTTAAATACCTGAGCAACACTGTCTTTGTATACTTCACCAATAACAATCGGTGTATTTTTTTTTATGATGCCTGCTTTTTCAAAAGCGATTTTTTCTTCCGTATTACCTAAAAACTGTATGTGATCCAAACTAATATTAGTAATAACACTCAAAACAGGGGTAATAATATTTGTACTGTCTAAGCGGCCACCTAAACCTGTTTCAATAACGGCAACATCAATTTTCATAGATCGAAAATAATCAAAAGCCAAAGTAGATGTAAGTTCAAAAAAAGAGGGTTTAAGAGGTTCAAATAGACTTGAGTAGCGTTTAACAAAATCAATCACATATTCTTTTGAAATCATTTGTCCGTTAACACGAATACGTTCTCTGAAATCAACCAAATGTGGAGAAGTATAAAGTCCAACTTTATATCCAGCTAAATGCAATATAGCAGCAAGTAAATGGCAGACAGAACCTTTTCCATTAGTTCCCGCTACATGAATAGTTTTATAGTCTCTATGCGGATTTCTTAAAAGATTATCTAGTGCAATGCTGGTATCTAATCCAGGCTTGTATGCTGATGGGCCAAGATGCTCATAAGCCGGCATACAAGTATATAGATAATGCACAGTCTCATCGTATGTCATATTTTAAATTATCAACTAATATTGAATCACATCTCTACAAATGGCGTAAAAATGTTTTGGCAAATGTAATCATATTTTTCAATTAAATCATATCAAAGAAAGGAAAATGAATAAGTCAAATATATTAAACATAATAATTATTATAGATAATAACTTTCAATATTCATTAAGCCAATAAAATAAGTTCTCTCACTAAAAAAGTCATTATTTAGAAAAGAATTTTTGAAAATCCTTGCACAATAAAAATAAAAGACATATCTTTGCACCGCTTTTAGAAAGAAGCAAATATTTCGGGGTGTAGCGCAGTCCGGTTAGCGCACCTGCTTTGGGAGCAGGGGGTCCCAAGTTCGAATCTTGGTACCCCGACTCTATTTAAAAACAGCTTATTTATGGGCTGTTTTTTTATTATCTATATAACCATTTTACCTTGAAGAAGTCCATCTGTAGCTTTTTTTATTATTTTTGCAGGTGGAATGTTATAACAATAATGATATATGTATTCAGATAAAAAGAATATTCTCCAGTTAGCTGCTTTGCTAAAAGAATTTGATATCAAAAAAATTGTATTGTGTCCTGGTTCTAGAAATGCACCAATCATTCAGACATTGGCAAATTATCCGTTTTTTAATTGTTATCCAATGACGGATGAACGGAGTGCTGCTTATTTTGCGATTGGACTTGCTTTACAAAGTGGACAACCAGCAGCTGTTTGCTGTACGTCTGGAAGTGCTTTATTGAACATATATCCGGCAGTTTCTGAGGCTTTCTATCAGAAAGTACCTTTAGTGGTGATTTCAGCTGATCGTCCTGTGGCTTGGATTGGTCAAATGGATGGGCAGGCAATGCCTCAACCAGGTATTTTTGGCAATTTGATAAAAAAATCGGTCAATTTGCCAGAAATTCAAAATGAAGAAGATGAATGGTATTGCAACAGATTAATTAATGAAGCTTTATTGGAATTGAATCATCATGGAAAAGGTCCTGTACATATTAATATACCTGTTTCTGAACCACTATTTCAATTTCCAACGCAAGAATTACCTAAAGTACGCATGATTAACAGATATCAGGGGTTGAATGTATACGACCGAGAATATACTGAATTGATTGATCGATTGAACGGATACAGTAAACGAATGATTATAGCCGGACAAATGAGTTTGATTTATCTTTTCGAAAAAAAATATTCAAAATTATTGTATAAGCATTTTGCCTGGTTAACGGAACATATTGGAAATAAAATTGTACCGGGGATTCCTATAAAAAACTTCGATGCTGCACTTTACGCTCTTTCTGAAGAAACATTGGAAAAAATGGCTCCAGAATTGGTAATTACTTATGGTGGACATGTTGTTTCAAAACGCCTAAAAATATTCTTACATAAGCATCCACCTAAAGAACTTTGGCATGTTTCGTTGGATGGTAACATTGTAGATTTATATGGTTCACTAACTACTGTCATAGAAATGGATCCTTTTGAATTTTTAGAAAAAATTGCATTTCTATTGGACAATAAACCAACGGAGTTTCCAAAGCTATGGGAAAATATGACAAAGAATGTTCCAGAGCCAAACTATACATATTCTGAAATGGGTGCAATAGGGTTACTTATTAGATCGTTACCTTTACCTTGTGCTTTGCATTTAGCAAACAGTTCTACTATCCGTTATGCACAATTATTCAAATTTCCAGAAGATATCGAAGTATGTTGCAACCGAGGAATAAACGGTATAGATGGTTCGCTGTCGACTGCAATTGGTTATTCGGCATGTTCGGATAAATTGAATTTTGTTATCATCGGCGATCTTAGTTTCTTTTATGATATGAATGCACTTTGGAATAGTAATTACGGTTGTAATTTACGTATCATGTTGATAAATAATGGCGGAGGTGAGTTGTTTAAAGCATTACCCGGACTAAAAATGAATGAAAAAACATACCATTTTGTAATGGCTGAACATAAAGTTTCAGCAAAAGGCTGGGCCATTGAACGTGGTTTTAATTACATGGGTGTACATAATCTTGACGAATTGACTGCTGCAATAACAACTTTTACGCAACAGGATCCTGCTGCACAGCCCATACTGATGGAAGTATTCACAGACAAAAATGAAGACGTGCGTTTGCTAAAAGATTATTATCGCCATCTAAAAGACAGCTATAAAAACTAAATTGATATGAACATTACTAATTATAGAGTTATATGAAAATTTTACCCATCACAGTTTTATCTTTCTTGACGACTGTCGTATCTTTTGGACAGAAGGTGGAAAGTAGTCGTTTTGCTTCCGATCCGACATTACTAAAACCGGAACTATATGTCGGTTTTGACTGCGTAAATCTTTTGGATAGTACGTCTGTAACTGTCCAACCCACCGGATCAGGCTCTTTTGCCGTATGTAAGACAGTGAAAATAATGAGCATAAAAGGAGCTTTAGAAAATAGGGTTCTCAAGTATGATTACGATCCACTGACAGCTCATGCTGTTTTTCACCGAGTAACTATTTATAAAGCTAATGGCGATATTATTAATCTTGATATCACAAAAACTTGCGATTATGTTGCTCCTGCTCGTGCCATCTATTGGGGTGCGCGACAAATTATGATAGAAGTGGGACATCTAGATCCTGGTGATATTATTGATTATCAGATTGATAAAAAGGGATTTACTTATGCCTTACTAGTTGATAATAACGACGATGAATCACGATTTGTTCCACCTATGCAAGGACAATTCTATGATATTATTCCTTTCTGGGAAGACCAGCCTACCATACGCAAAGTCTATAAAGTATCTATTCCGATGGAAAAAGAGATGCAATTTCAGTTTTATCAAGGAAGTTGTACATCATCAATGCGTTATGAAAACGGACGGAAAGCTTATACGTTTGTAAGCACAGACGTAATGCCATTCAAGAAAGAATCAAACATGGTAGACTTGTATGACGCAGCACCTAAATTGATGATGTCATCTACACCGCGTTGGCAAGATAAATCTCTTTGGTTTAACAAAGTAAATGAGGATTATAAGAGCTTCACTAAACTACCTGAAGCTCAAAAGAAAGTAAATGAACTTATAAAAGGAAAAACGGATGAGATGGAGAAAATAGCTGTATTGACACATTGGGTTGCCGATAATATCCGTTATGCAGGCATCACTATGGGCAAAGGCGAAGGATTTACACTGCATACAACAACAATGGATTATACTGATCGTTGCGGCGTATGTAAAGACATTGCTGGAACACTGATTTCATTTCTCCGTATGGCTGGTTTCCAAGCATATCCGGCAATGACAATGGCAGGAAGCCGTATAGAAAGTATTCCAGCCGATCATTTCAATCATTGCGTTGTTGTTGTTAAACTATCGAATGGTACTTATATGCCACTTGATCCGACATGGGTTCCATTCTGTCGTGAATTGTGGAGCAGCGCCGAACAACAGCAAAACTACTTACCTGGTATTCCTGAAGGTTCAGATTTGTGTATTACTCCTATCTCTTCACCTGAGAATCATTATGTTCGCATCAATGCAAATAATAAGATTGATACAAAGGGAACATTGACCGGACAGTTTACTATAACAGCCGAAGGTCAATCTGATAGCAATGTTCGTCGGATATTTACTCGTGGATGGCAGTCGCAATGGCATAACGATTTGGAATTGCAACTGCTGACTGTATCTCCAAAGGCTCATTTGATAAGTGTTAATTATGGAAAAGACCCGAAGAATTATCAGGCTGCTCCTATCAAGATAACATTTCATTATGAAATTCCAGAATATGCTGTTGCAGCTGATAATGCTATTCTTTTTAAACCTTTTGTAATGAACAATTTATATAATTCAGTGAAAAGTTTCTTGCGGATCGACACCGACCTGAATACACGTCTATATGGATTTAAAGATGCGTGTTCACGACTAGTTGAGTTAAATGAGAACATTCAATTTCCTGCTGGATATAAGTTGCTAAATAGTGACAGACATGATAGCAAACAAAGTCACGCAGCCGACTTTGAAGGTTCCCTTCGCGGAGAAGCTAACAACGTTATTTTGCACGAAAAATTAGCACTCAAAAAACGTGTATATGAAACTAATGATTGGGACGGATTCCGCACTGCTGTGAATACATATAAAAGCTATGGTGATTACCTGGTTATCAAGAAATAACAAATTAATACTAAAACAATGAATAAGATATATAAATACACTCTACTGTTTTGTTTGCTGTTTGTTGCAATACAAACCTTTGCTGCATCGGAAGCCGAATATAAGAAGATTGAAAAGACTTACACGCTGAATGCCGACGGTAGTCAGGAATTTCGTTGCAACATGGAGCTTACGTTGTATACACATATGGCTATGAATAGTGTTTATGGCGAAACATTTATTGTTTATAATCCTGAATATCAAAAGTTGCAGATACATTCATCCTACACCAAACAGAAAGATGGCAAAATTATTAAGACACCAAATAATGCTTTTGTTGAAGTTCTTCCTCACAATGCAATTAATGCTCCGGCATATAATGATCTGAAGGAAATGGTGGTCGTTCATACAGGACTTGAGATTGGTGCTACCATTTATCTGGATTATTCTATTACAAGTAAACCCGGATTCTCGCCTGAACTAGACATTTATGAAGAGCTTCTGCAAAGTTCACCAGTCAAGTCATATACGTTAACTGTTATTACTCCACAAGCAAAAAAGTTGAATTACACATTAAAAAACAACAATACGAAAGTTATTAAAAAGGTTACGGGAGGTAACCTTACAAGCATTTGGCAGTTCACGAATTTACCAGCTGTTTCGCATGATCCGTTGGTATCGGCTGTCAATGGAGATCAACCATTCTTCGCTGCTACAACTTTTGCATCTGTTGGTGATGCCCTGGCTACCCTCTATAAACAGTTCGATCAGAAGAGCAATATTCAACTATCAACGATTGCAGAAGGATTGATTGACGGTAAATCAAGTGATAAAGATAAGCTAGCCGCAGTCATGGATTTTGTCACGACACATATAGACAGTAATCCTTTAAAGATTGAAGAAACCAGCTATCGCTTCCGTCCAGCAGAAGATGTTTTAAGCACAGCTTATGGGACAGATATTGAAAAAACAAACGTACTTGCAGGTCTTCTTGTTAGTGCAGGATTCGATGCAGAACCGGCTGTCCTCTACAAAATAAATGCCGATAACGGACTAGCATTAAATGCTATCGACCAAATTTTTGTCGTTTGTAAAGCCGATGGGAAGCAATATCTGTTTACAACAAGCTCAAACAGAATTAGCAAGGCTGCATTTTTGAACGGAATCGCACCTGTATATAGTTTGAGTACAGGCAAAAAAATAAATATCTCATCTTTAACAGATTACCAGATAAAGAGCCAGGTTCTAATTTCTTTTAATAACAATAAGTTGATTACTAAAGTGCAGACAGTAACAGGTAGCGACATTAGACCTTACTTCTCTGAGTCTAAAAAAGAAAGCACTGTTTCTGAAACGTTAAACATGAATAATGGTTATGCAACAATCGAACTTACTGAACCTATAAACAGTTTTGCTAATTTCCATTTTGGTCGCTTAAATAGTATTCGCAAAGAAAACCTTTTGTTGCCACGTCTTGTAGACGAAGAATATAGTTATGAGGTTCAACTTTCTGACGGTTTGGCATTGCAGACACCAATAACTAACAGAATTATTTCAAATGCTGCTGGCAAAATGGTCTATGTAGTGAAAAAAGAGGGAAACAAAGTTCTGATTACACGTAGTTTACAATTAAACAAACAGCTCTATACTCTTGCTGAATATTCAACATTGCGAGCATTAATGACTGAATGGGAAAACATAAGCAACCGTACATTAGTGTTTAAAAAACAATAATCAAATCACGAAACATTTTTTAATATGTATTATATCGTGTAGAAGGCTGCGGCATAAGCCACAGCCTTTTCTGTTTTTGTTTCAGTATTTTCTGGCACAATGTGTAACCTTCATTATATAAGTCCATAATCTTTTTTACATTCGTTTCCGTTCGATGCACTTCTATAGGGCGTACTGGACGAATCACAATAACGTCACCTTTAGCTTCGAGCTCATCAATGTAATCCAATACTTGGTTGTAATGACGATAGCGTATTTTTAATTGTTCTCGGATAGCTGGATATTTACGGTATACAAACGAAGGGAGCCAGAAATTTTTTTCAGCTTTCCGATAGCCTTTATTGCGCGTCAGTACAATCACATTACGATGGAAGCCATCATCAATAGCATGTTGAATAGGAATAGCATCACAAACTCCGCCGTCAACCATTGGAATACCATCAACATGCGCTACAGGACAAAGAACCGGCAATGTACATGATGCGCAACAAATGTCTATCAGCCGTTGTGGGTCTTTCTTTTCTTCATAATACTCGGCTTTGCCAGTCAGACAGTTACTTGTCACCATGACAAAGCGAGTCGACGACTTAAAATAAGCGTCGTAATCAAAAGGATAATACTTTTTAGGATAGGTATAAAACAAGAAATGCATATCAATGTAACCACGGCCACACAGAAAATGTTTCCAACCTATATAATTGTACTCTTTAAATAGTTTGGTATCGCTGTAGAGTGTTCGCCCGCGTTGTCGTGACACGTACGATATACCGGAACTGGCTCCAGCTGATACACCAATCGTATAAGGAAACCACAAGTTGTTATCCATGAAGCAATCAAGGACGCCAACAGTGAAAACAGCACGCAATCCACCACCTTCAAGAACCAAGCCTGTATAATTGTCTATTTTCATGTTCATTTATATATTGACACTCAAAAGTACATAAAACGCCACATATTAACATGCTAATCCCGAATAAAGTGTGTAATTTTGCAATTGCAAGGAAACAAAAATAATGATGCTCTCATCCAAAAAGAAAATTATATGTATAGCCATCTCGGCGCTTATTGTTCTGATTGTCGGATTAGCTTTGGGGCGTAATGCCATTGTTCGTTTTTACGTAGACCGAAAATTGAGAGCCATGGAACAGCGCTATAATCTAACCATCCGATATAGAGAACTCACTATACAGGGTTTAAGCACTTTGCATCTTGAAGGTTTATCAGTGGTTCCGCTTCATTCGGACACATTACTTTCAATGCAACATATTGAGGTAAAGTTATCGTTTCCAAGGATAATGATGCTGAAGCCTGTTGTCAAATATATTAATGGCGACGATCTTGCGATACATTTCATGAAAGACAGTATTCATTCCAACTACGCATTTTTGTTTCATGTGGATTCTATAATAAATACGCCTTCACAGGATAAATGCGATTACGAAGTTCAAACCCGTCGGATACTCGATTTACTATTTGGACTTCTCCCTTCTGATGCTTCATTCAGAAACATACAAGTGACTTACCTTAATCAGAGCGACGACTTGGCCCTTTTGATTCCAGTATTCAATGTCAAAAAAAACCGCTTCATCACTCATATACGCAGTACAGAAAACGGCCAACAGAGTATTTGGGTATGTGAAGGCTTATTGCAGGATGATGAGCGTCGCATTGAAGCACGACTCTATGCAAAAGGAAACAGCAAAATTACGTTACCTTTCATTAACTATAGGTGGCATGCGCTAATGCAGTTTGACACGCTGTTATTTAATATGGCGGAGTTGAAAGAGCACGATCACGTGCAATCACTCAAGGGATTGGCACGCGTCAGTGGACTGACATTACATCATGAGCGAATCTCGCCGGATACTGTTCTACTCGATAGCGGTTCTTTTGCATGGAAGCTCAACGTCGGCAAGAACTATTTGGAGTTAGACAGTTCTACTGAGGTCCTTTTTAATCGCATGATATTGCATCCATATTTGAAATTGCAACGCGGTAAGGACTGGCACATAACGATGCGTGTCGACAAACGTGATTTTCCGGCCAATGATCTTTTTGCATCGTTTCCACCTGGGTTGTTTAGTAACCTGGATGGACTGGAAGCAGATGGTACACTTACGTGGCATTTCCTGCTGGATGTTGACTTTACCCAGATTGACAGTCTACTATTTGAATCAACATTGAAGTCGCGTAACTTCCGTATCGTCAAACAGGGTAAAACTGACTTACACAAAATGAACGGACCCTTTATGTATACAGCATACGAAAATGGCAATCCTGTGCGCACGTTCGAGGTCGGGCCAGACAATCCGTCGTTCCGCCCTATAGGCTATATTTCACGCTTTCTACCCATAGCCATTATGCAGAGCGAAGATGCAGGATTCTTTCAGCATTCAGGTTTCATTCCGAGTGCCATCCGCGAGTCTTTGGTGAAAGATTTGAAAGAACGCCGTTTTGCCCGCGGTGGCAGTACGTTAAGTATGCAACTGGTTAAAAACGTGTTTTTGAGCAAGAACAAAACGATTGCACGTAAAATAGAAGAAATCTTAATTACATGGCTCATTGAGACCAATCACCTTACTTCTAAGGAGCGTATGTTTGAAGTATATATGAATATAGCCGAGTGGGGTCCGCTCATTTACGGAGCGTGCGAGGCATCGCACTATTACTTTGCCAAAGAGCCATCGGAACTGACTTTGAGCGAATGTATCTTTTTGGCTTCCATCATTCCGAAGCCAAAACATGTGCACTGGTGTTTCAATGGATTGACTCTTAAGCCTTATTATGCTGACTTTTTCCGTGTGGTGTTGAGTCGGATGCTTTTGCGTGAGCGTATTTTACCAGAGGATGCGGTCGGTGCATCGCCTGAGGCGGTGAAGATAACAGGTCCTGCTAAAGATTATATTTTCGGAAGGTCTGCTGACACGATGGTTGTCAAGGAAAATCAATCGTTACCGTCGTTCCTTGTTCCAGCACCGAATCGAGGTGTACTTCTGCACCATAAATATTAAGAATACGTATTGACAGACTAAGTCCCAAACCTTTACCAGAAAAGTCGCGTGTGTTCGATGCACGGTAGAACGGCTGATATATACGGTTGAGTTCTTCTGGTGGAATGCCTATTCCCTTATCCTTTATTTCGAGTGTCGCGGCGCGGAGGCGCATCTCCACGATCTCTTCACCGGAGTATTTGCAGGCGTTGTTGATAATATTACCTATGGCTATTTTCAACAAATTGGGATTAGCTTCGAAGCAGTAGGCGAAGTTGTCGGCGCTAAAGCTTATCCGCTTATCTGTGAACTGCATCAGAAAATCGGCCAGGAATACCATTTCGTGATTGCCCTCCTGTATCTCGCTGTCACTTTTTGAGAGGAACAACAGGCTCTTCATTAGCTGGTTGATGCGCTTGGCTTCGGTGATAATACGTACGAGCGCCGCTTGGTATTGTTGTGGTGTACGTTCTTTCATGAGACTTATTTCGCATTCGCCCTGAATGGCTGCAAGCGGATTATTAAGTTCGTGCGACGCGTGATGAATAAAGCTTTCCTCGCTCTGATGAGCTGCATGAATTCGGTCTGCCGTAAAAGACGCATAGCGTTTGCCTATCATGCGGGTAGTTATTGCGGCTACAACGATGAGGACGAATGCCAGTATAACTAAGCTCCACCCTTTTAGACCGGACAAGGCTACAAGGACAATGAGAATACAAGTGGATGCAAGAATCCCAATAAAGGCATGGAGGTAGCGATGTTCGATTGATTTCTCAGGCAGGCTATTCATATGGTTCATCAATCATATATCCCACACCGGTAACAGTATGTATCAGCTTGTTATTAAACCCTTTATCAACTTTGGCACGAAGGTAATTCACATAGACGTCGACTACATTCGTACGATCCATCTCCTTATCCCATACCTCTTTGAGCAGGTCCAAGCGGTTCTGCGCAACTCCTTTGTTGCGCATAAGGTATTCAAGAAGTCTAAATTCACGAACGGTCAATTCTATCGTTTTCTTACCGCGCAATGCTCGACGAGCAGAAATGTCAAGAATAAGGTCACCACAGGTAATCTGTTCGGGTTGTGTGTCGCTGCTCGCACGGCGAAGTAAGGCCTTAATGCGTGCTTCGAGTACACTAAAGCTGAATGGCTTAGTAATGTAATCGTCTGCCCCTGCATCGAGTCCGCTAACAATATCTTCGGTTGTACCCAGTGCTGTAAGCATGATTACTGGTGTCGAATATCCATACTTCGAACGATAACGACGACAAAGCTCCAGCCCACTCATACGAGGCATAACAATATCAAGTAGCAGAAGCTGGAACTCCTCCTTGTCGACTATATTCCAACCAGCCTGTCCATCGAATGCTGTACGTACTTCGTGTCCAAATTCCTGCAACCCTCGTTCAATAAAGGAGGCGATATTCTGCTCATCTTCTACCAGTAATATTTTTGCCATATAGTAATATCTTTTATCTCCATTATAAATGGGAGTGTGTCAAAACAACAAGTCTATATCTTCAGCAAGACCTTTTTTATTCTTCATTATCGTAAATCAGTGGTAAAGAATTATTGATCTCCAAATATGGAATCTTAGGATACATCAGCTCATAAATAATCCTCTCTTTCTCGTCGGGAACTTCTTCGACTCTGACCCGCGTTATTCCTTGTCGCTTAAACCCCAATGCTTCAGCTGCCGATGCCGACACATCAATGATACGTTTTCTTTGGCGTGGACCTCTATCTGTGACGCAGACGATAACCGATTTATTGTTGGCTAAATTAGTAACTTTTAGAAAAGTCCCGAAAGGATATGTTCTGTGGGCCGCCACCATATCGTTCTGGTCATGAACACGTCCACTGGCCGATCTTTTGCCGTGGAAACGTGTATGATAAAATGAAGCTAGTCCTTCTTCTTGACTCCACATTGCCGCTGCCCCTTGTAGAAAAAGAGTAGTAATTAACGTAATATGTAACAGATGAGAGGACATTTATCTATTCCTTAGTATTGTTTATTTGCAAATGTAATAACAATATTCCTTACTGCAAAGGTTTGCTGTTATATTCTCTTTTTCATTGCTTTTAACAAGGCTACATTCTACGATATTATTTTGCTTTCAGCTTCATAATGGTAATTGAATTCGGTGGAAAATAATAAACCATAGGCGAACCGATTGAAAAAGAAATATGTTTTGCCACCGGCATTATTTCTTTCGGATGCACAAAAGTATTGCTTGCTTCAGGCAAACCAATCAATTGTGTAATATCAGCTGTATTACGGGTGCTCATACCTGTAATATTGAGACGAGTTTTTTCTTCGTGCATCGTCGTATTGACAACTTTGAGAATAATTATCTTTTTTGTCTTATCGTAAGTAGCCACGGATACTAATGATGGCTCAGGTGCCATCTTGATTTTATGTACCAATGAATCATTTACATAGCAAGAAATACATTCATCACGGCAAACCATTTTGATCTTATACCAGCGGTTGTTTTGATAAGGGAAATAGATCGTTGAGGAAATAGCGTCTTTCACCTTTCCTGATTGACGGAACAGTTCAATTGTTCCTGCCCCAATATTCATTCCTATGAAATCACTCCTTTCGCCTCCCAATCCATTATCACGCACACGAAACTGTATTGAACCACTTCCTTTTATTCGCATGACATCGGCAGAAAATATGTAATTATAGGAATCCGACTTTCCGGCAAGGAGATAATTCCATCGGTTTGCAGCCGGATTAAGTATGCCATTATCTACGTCCCATCCGCCTGTCATTATTGTCGCCGCCGAAATATTCCTTCCGTCAATACGGGCATTCTTGATGCTGTAGGTATTATCGAAGAGTTCAATTCCAGGACGTCCAAAGGTCACTTGCGGACGCTGATAAGTTTGAGTAACAGTTTTCAATACATCATCACCGCGATTATTGGCAAAAAGCTGATACATATAATAAGTAGGCGTTGGCACTGCTCTGTTTCCGTCAAACAGTATGGCTGGTTGACGTTGAAGCGGATATTTAACATTACCAATGATAGGTGATAAAGCTACACGCTTCACTATATCCTGTCCATTTTCAATACCAATGAGGAAACAAGCTTCAGCAATAGCTTTGCGCATGTTACCCCAATTGTTATCACTTGTCTGGCTAAATTCGCCAATAAACATTGACGATGACAAGCGCGTATATCTCATTGGAGCGTAACGATCATAATTACTAATCAAAAATGGCTCAGTCGCATAAAAATGGTGATCAGACCAGTCACTTCTTATTTTACCAGGTGTAATAGAACTGCCTATAACCGTTATTTGTGGATAACGGTCGTTGATCGCTTTCTTGAATAAATCAAAACGTTTTGCATATTCCTGGCCGTAATTTTCGCTTCCTATTTCAATATATTTAAGTCCGAAGGGCTTGGGGTGTCCTGCAGCTGCACGCATAGCACCAAAAATTGAATCAGTCGGTTGATTAGCATAAGCAATAGCATCCAATGCATCCTGCACCAGTTTGTCCATTTCTGTAATATCTTCGTATCTTGGACGACGACTCTGACTCGTAACTCCGCTATTAATAACATATACAGGCTCTGCATTTAGATCCTCACACATCTGCAGGAATTCATGATAACCAACTCCGCTTGAAGAACCATAAGCATAAATATTCCAAAAATATTTACGTGAATCGATATTCCCTACAGTCTCACGCCATATAGGAAAAGTCCCTGCTGTATATCCTTCAACAAAACTTCCCCCCGGAAAACGTATAAATGCAGGATGAATCGCATTTATCAATTCCATCAATCCTGGCCGCAATCCATTACTTCTTCCTTTCCAAGTATTCTGAGGCATTAGCGATGCAGCATCAATCCAGAACATAACGGTTGTGTCAGCTGTAATCGTCAACATCGCTTTCTCCATGCTCTTTGTTGCAGTAAATGTATGATGATACTTCCGCCAATCGTAAGGCGTTGTAATAATATGATATTCATCACTTATATTCTCTGTACCAGTTGAATCTGATAATGCAAGATTAATTTTTTTCGGCATAACAGACTTCCCCTTAACATATATAGCCAAATTATATTTCTCTCCTTCACGAATTGGTATACCCCGATAACCCTCGCCAACAATGCCACTTCTTCCCGTAACTGTTGAGCCATTGATTGATATAAATAAAGAACGATTATTCTGGTCATTAATAGGCTGCTTATTGTCAATAAACATTTGTGTGTTGGAATTAAGCACATGCCAACCTATCACCGTATCCGTACGAACAAAAGGAATTGTCCATCCGTTTGGCGTTATCAACATGCGCTGTGCAGGATCAAAAGGGCAGTTCAAAGGTGGAACTCCATCTTCAAAACTTCTGTTCTGTAGCAATTCGGCATAAATTCCACCATCAATGCCATGATTTATTTCTTCTATAGTCAGTCCGTATAACGCCTTGTTAACAGGAAATGACAACCCGTCTGCCTCGACTGTTATAACGGAAGTTACAGGTAGATCAGACTGACATCCCAGTAAAGATGCTAGCAAAAAAGAAAAAACAGCAACTAGTGTGCGTTCGAAATTCATCTTATATAATTTCAATAATGGAAATATTTCCCGTTTCGAACTGCAAACTTATAGAATTATTTTCAAATAGCGATATAATTGATGATCACTTCGCAAAGTAAAAAAAAGTTCCCGCAAAATAAGATAGCATTTAAAATAAAATCTTACATTTGTGCATCCTGAGCATGCATGAATATGTAGTGAAAACGATTTTTGGGTTGACATGTATTTTGCTTATTATTAAAATTGGGGACTTTTGTAGGACAAAAAGATATAAGAATTAGAATTTAGAACATAACATAATGGATGACTTAAAATCGAAGTATACTATTCTTATAGTTGATGATGTGCCAACTAACATTATTTTAGTGATGGCCATTTTGAAAAAAGAAGGATACAATCTGTTAACAACAGATAGCGGACCAAAGGCATTGCGTATTGCAGATGAAAAAGTGCCCAATTTGATTCTGCTGGATATTATGATGCCAGGAATGGATGGTTATGAGGTCCTTCAAAGACTTAAGAATAATCCCAAAACTAACGGAATTCCTGTTATCATTATGTCTGCGTTAAGTGATATGCAGAGTATTGTAAAAGGATACCAATTAGGTGCTGTTGAATATGTTACCAAACCATTTCAACGAGAAGAACTGATCAAACGTGTGGGTCATCGTTATGAATTATTCAGCATTACTCATATAAAAAAAGAATTAGAAGATACAATTGTATCACGTGATACGCTCTATTCCGTCATCGCTCATGATTTGCGTTCTCCATTAGGGTCTCTTAAAATGATGAATAATGCAGTTTTGATGATGGTAGACCAGACAAAAATAAGCCCTGAAGTATTTGAAATGCTTCAAATGATGAATAAAACATCAGAAGAACTTTTCCAACTATTGGATAACCTTCTCAAATGGGTAAGAAACAGGCTTAACAAACAAAAAATATTCAAACAAGAAGGTGATATAAATGCAATCATTCGAAGCACAGTTGATTTATTTGAACCTGTTGCCGCTCAAAAACATATAACAATTAAAACAGAAGGTCTTGAAAGTCCCTTAACAGCATTTTTTGATGTTGATATGGTTCAAACAATTGTGCGTAATATTGTATCTAATGCAGTAAAATTTTCTTTTGAAAAAGAAACAGTATTTGTATCAGCCAAATCAGAAGGTGACTATTTGACTGTAAGTATTATGGATGCAGGTAAAAGCATAAAGCAAGAGGATCAAGACAAAATATTGAATCCGAAAGTTCAATTTACAACTTATGGCACTAATAATGAAAAAGGCTCAGGCCTGGGATTGATGTTATGCCGAGATTTTATTGAGATGCATAACGGAAAACTATGGTTTGAAAGTGAAGAAGGGAAAGGAACTACATTCAATTTTTCACTAAACGTTTTGAACCAAACTTCGTCATCACAATCTAAACAGATCTGACAACCAATAGAACAGGATACAGGCGAAGAATATACAAGTAATAAAGTTCTTGAGTTAAATCAGAAGTGTAGTTCATTATTGAAATTTCTCTTTGAAATCAATGGATTTCTACATAACTTATGTACCTTTGCCTGCAAATAAAATCAGTAATGGAAGGCAAAGGCGAAATTATTCTAATAACCATAAATGGCTATGATCGGCCAGGTGTAACAGCTGCATTAACTGAGATTTTGGCAAGAAACAATGCCGTCATTTTGGATATTGGTCAAGCTGATATCCATAGTAATTTATCTCTGGGAATCTTGTTTCAAAGTAAAGAAAAAGACTCGGGTAACATACTAAAAGAATTACTTTTCAAAAGCTATGAACTTAGTGTAAACATTCGTTTTACGCCTATAACCGAAGAAGCTTATAGTCAGTGGGTCTCTCTTCAAGGTAAAAACCGATATATCATCACTATTGTAGCTCGGAAACTAACGGCCAAACAAATATCAGGCATATCACATATTATTGCCCAGCAAGATATGAATATTGATGATATTAAGCGCCTTACTGGACGTATACCACTAGATGAAAATGCAAGGACGCCTAAAGCAAGTGTTGAGTTTTCTGTACGAGGCACACCTAAAGATAAAGAACAAATGAAAGCGGACTTTATGACGTTATCTTCTGAACAAGAAGTGGATATTTCTTTTCAAGAGGAAAGCATGTATCGCAGAATGCGTCGTCTGATTTGTTTCGATATGGATTCAACGCTAATTGAAACAGAAGTTATTGATGAATTGGCTATGCGAGCGGGAGTTGGCGATCAAGTAAAAGTAATTACCGACTCAGCCATGCGTGGCGAACTTGATTTCAGTGAAAGTTTCAGTAAAAGATGTGCTTTATTGAAAGGACTAGACGTCTCAGTTATGCAGGATATTGCGGAACATCTTCCCATTACAGAAGGCGTTGATAGGCTGATGCGTATTCTTAAAAAAGTTGGATTCAAGATAGCAATCCTTTCCGGTGGTTTTACCTACTTTGGCAATTATCTGAAACAAAAATACAATATCGATTACGTCTATGCCAATGAGTTGGAGGTAGAAAATGGTAAACTTACAGGTCATTATATTGGCGATATTGTTGATGGAAAGCGAAAGGCAGAATTACTCAAGCTTATTGCTCAAGTTGAAAATGTTGATTTACGACAAACAGTTGCCGTTGGTGACGGAGCAAACGATTTACCTATGATAAGCATAGCCGGTCTTGGAATAGCCTTTCATGCTAAACCGAAAGTGAAAGCTACAGCTAAACAATCTATTTCCACAATTGGTTTAGATGGTATTTTGTATTTTTTGGGATATAAAGATTCATTTTTAGATGAACAAATGTAAAATATAATAATTAGTATGGTTAGACACATTGTAATGTTCAAACTCAAAGAGTTTCCAATGGAAGAAGAAAAACAGTCCAAGATGCAAGAAATAAAAACACGTCTGGAAAGTTTGAAAGACAAAATTGATGTTTTACGTTTTATACACGTAGATTTTAATATTAATCCTGCTGAAAAATGGGATATCATTCTAACAACAGAAATGAATACATTGGAAGATGTCAACACATATTCAAATCATCCAGAGCATGTCGCTGTAGCAAAAGACATTATCGGTCCAGCAAAAATTGATAGAGCGTGTGTTGATTATCAATTTTAATTTTTGTAAAATGAAAGATTTTAATATAGAAGAACGCGTTCAGCGTGCGGTTGATAATTTTTATGATGGATTCAATTGTGCACAATCTGTATTTTTGGCTTATTCTGACATATTCGAATTAGATCTGGACACCGCTAAAAAAATGTCTGTTTCTTTTGGTGGCGGCATGGGAAAAATGCGGGAAGTTTGCGGAACAGTCAGTGCCATGTCAATGTTGGCTGGATTCAGATATCCTGTGATGGATGCAAAAGATCAGGATGCACGAACAAAAAATTATGCAATAATACAAAAGATGGCTGCACTGTTTAAAGAACAAAATAATACAATTATCTGCCGAGAATTACTTGGTCGATTGGCTGAATCAGATACTCCAGCTCCTGAATTACGAACAAATGCATATTATGAAAAACGTCCTTGTGCACAATTTGTTGAAGAATCGGCTCGAATAGCCGGTAAAATGATGAAGGGAGAATTAGAATGAAATTAAGCCAGTAACCTAATTTGAGATACATAGCCCAATGTTCTTATATCCTGAAATAAACTAGTGTAAGAAGATTGGGCTTTCACGTTTACTTTATAGGTAATAATAGAAGTATTTTGCTCGTATAATGATTCAAAAGAGACACTTACAATGTAAATATTCTGCTTTTCCAATATACTTCTCATAACCTTCAAATCAGGAGTCGAAGTTTTGCAGGTAATAGTCAATATCTTGTTTACTCCGTTTAAAAACATTCTCTTTTCCAATTGCTCAAGACTCACTAGAACTACGAGAGTTAGAAAAGTAGCGACAATTGCAGGGATAAACATTCCTGCACCGATAGCTAATCCTATTACAGCAACAACCCAAATACATGCAGCAGTTGTCAAACCGTGAATACTTCCTTTACTTTGAATAATAGCTCCGGCTCCTATAAAACCGATTCCTGCAAGAACCTGTGCCGCTATACGTCCCGGGTCGCCATTTAAGAAGTTGGGATAAGATTGAGGAATCCATATGGAAATAAGCATTGCAGCTGTAGAACCCAGGCATATTAATGTGAAAGTACGCATTCCGGCTTCCCGCCTTCTAAACTGACGTTCAACGCCAATAATAGCTCCTAATAGAAAACTGATTAATAAACGTATAACAGCTGTATAAGGAGTAATAACAGTACTTTGTAATATATCTGAAATTTGGCTATACATAGGCTATTTAGCTTTTGTTCTTTAGATTATACTTCTAGAGTACCAATGATTTCTTTAACCGATTTAAATCCATGGCGATTACAATAATCATCAATTCCTGCTATGACTTTAACACTTACAGTCGGATCTATGAAATTATATGTTCCTATTTGTATGGCTGTTGCACCGGCAAGCATAAATTCAACGGCATCTTTCCAATTACATATACCGCCAAGTCCAATTACAGGTATTTTTACAGAATGAAATACCTGCCATACCATCCGTAAAGCAACTGGTTTCACGCAAGGTCCTGATAAACCACCTGTTATAGTAGATAATTCAGGTTTTCGTTTTTCGACATTAATGGCCATCCCCAACAAGGTGTTTATTAGCGAAACAGAATCAGCTCCTTCGCCTTCAACAGCTTTTGCTATTTCAGTAATGTCAGTAACATTTGGTGACAGTTTTACGATCATAGTCTTCGGGTATACCTTGCGAACAGCTTTAACAACCGAGGCGGCGCCACAGGATGTAACGCCAAAGGTCATACCTCCCTGTTTCACGTTTGGACAAGAAATATTAACTTCAATTGCTGATATATGATCTAAAGATGCAATGACTTCGGCACATTCAGCATATGTTTCGATGCTAGAGCCGCTGACATTAACAATCACATTTGTATCTATATCCTTAATAGCTGGATATATATGTTCGGAAAAATAACGGGCACCCTTGTTTTGAAGTCCAACTGCATTAAGCATTCCTGAAGATGTCTCCACCATTCTTGGATAATCATTTCCCTCTCTCGGTTGAATGGTTGTTCCCTTAACAATGATTCCACCCAAACAAGAAATATCCATAAAATCAGCATATTCAACACCGTATCCAAATGTACCCGAAGCCGTCATAACTGGGTTTTTGCATTCCAAATTTCCTATGTTTACATTCAATTCTGCCATTTCAGTTTCTTTATATTAAATACAGGTCCTTCCGAACATACACAAACATTGCCTTCTGTTGTCTTTTCTATGCAACATAAACAAGCACCAATGCCGCATGCCATTTTATTTTCCAATGATACCTCACAAACTATATTTCTTTGAAAGGCAGACTTTGCAACGGCCATCATCATAGGTTTAGGACCACAAGCATAAATGAAATCAAAAGAATTTTGAAAAATAGTATGATCAGTTACAAATCCTTTTTCTCCTAACGAACCATTTTCTGTAGTGATATAAACTTCACCATATTGATGAAATAAGTCTGACTGTAATACATCCTCTTGCGAACGTGCTCCAAGCAAAAATGTTGGATTAAAACCTTGTTTTCTTAGGAAGGCCCCTAAATATAACATTGGAGCTACACCGACACCTCCACCAATCAACAATAATGAATCATTCCTATTTCCTGGTATACTAAAGCTATTACCTAAAGGTAGTTCTACATTTATTATATCACCAGGCTTATATTCTGCCATTTGTTTTGTTCCGTCACCAACAATTTGTATAAGTAACCAAAGTTCATTTGTGTCTCTATCTACAAAATTAATAGAAATAGGACGACGTAAAAAAGTAGAAGGCGAATGATCTACTTTTACTTCAACAAATTGACCCGGCAACATCTCAGGTAAAACATCAATTGTTCCTAATTTCAATAAGCAATAATTCTTATGAATGCGGCAATTGCTGTTCACCATCATGTCCAATATATACTTCTTCATATAAAACATTCCTATTTTTATGCAAATATAAGAAACTGTTTTGAATTTTCTCCGAATTATTTCAGGAGTTGTTTTTAAGGATTTTTTTTGTTTTCACGAAATACAATCAAAAACTTAATCCTAATCTTTCTTCCCTTTTTCTGGTATAAAGGCTTCAAACGTGTTATCTGTATAAAATATCATTATTTTAGATATTGATTTTATTGTCTTGTCATTATACATAATGTTCTCTGATACAGAATGTTTTATATCATCTAGATGTGTCTCAACCCTATTTTCTTTGCGATATTCAGAGGCAGTCTGTGGCTCAGGTGGAGATATCGTTGCATTTTTGAACAAATCTGGTTCTACAGACACTTTTTGATTCGTCATGCTGCTTTTGCCAAACATCAACCAATCAGAATTAACATATGTAAACCGTTCCAATATTTTCATAATGACATCTAAACTGGGTTTGTTTCTCCCTGATGTAATATGGGACATAGCTGAACGCTGAATTCCTATTTCTTCAGCGAATCGAGAAGGGGCAAAACCTTCTCGTTCCATAATCTGCAATATCCGATCTCGTATAGGATCTATCTCCATATTTTTTTCAATTATAACAATGACATTATGTCAGATTAATTAATACAAAAAGATATTTAAGTAAACGGTACAAAGTTAAACTATAAATTTCAATTATACAATATATTGTTATAAATTTATCATGATATAAAAGTAAATTGCAATATACAATATCATACAAAACATTTGTATACAAAGGGAATAAGACTTTCTTCCTATATTAAGTATTACTTTATAATTATTCAATATTAACCTGTTATACATACATTTATAATAATAATATATCATACTTGAATGCTTGTTTACAATTATTGTAGACAAATGTGATGAGTTATTTTTATCTATACATTAACAATTTAATATAAATTACTGATTATAATATTATTATGCACAAATATAGAGACTGAACAATTATACATAAATTTAATGACATATATTAAGCATGTAAACTTATTTAATGGATATAATTGATTACATTTGTCATTACAATAAATATAAAAGATACAATTCGTGTAATAATATATACACTTGTGCTCGTTTACTTTTGTATATGTTTAGTCATGTAACTAAAATGCATTATCAAGGCCTATCTATTTCTTTGACTCATGACAAAAAGACATTTGTATACAAATTCTTTATCTATAACTATTGAACACGGGGTTAAGATCGGTTAATAAAATTGCTATATCGAACTCGCGTTGAATAAACGTAAGCATTTTCCCTATTTGTTTGGGGAACGATTAAGTAAAAAAAAAAATCGGTATACTCTATTTTAGTGGAGAATTTTATAGAGAAGTTCTTTGAGAAGATCAGAATTTGATGCAGAAGAATTGGTTACCCCTTTTGATCGGGCATCAATTGAACGAATTTCACCTATGAGAAGAAATGTTTTCATTGCTGAGAAGTAGTGCAGACCAGATACATAATCTTTGGCTTGAAATGAAGCATGTAGACCCAATGCTTCCATGATCCCCGCTTCTGAACGGTTTGGAGAGTAGTAACAGATTAATAGATTTGAAAAATAATTGAATAAAACAGAAAGTGTAACTTGTATTGGATTATTCTTAGGATTTCTTTCAAAGTATTGCACTATTCGATAGCATTTTAATGAATCTTTTATAACTATGGCTTTCAATAATTCGAAATTATTGTATTCTCTACTAATGCCAACACTGTTTTCCACCAATTTAGGTGTAATTCGTTTTGTATGGTTTATCGATAAAGAAATAGATAGTTTATCAAGTTCTTTATTAAGCTTACTTAAATCGTTTCCCAAGAAGTCTGATAGCATTTGTGCAGCCTTTGTATCAATTTCGATAGACCGTTGCTGAAGAAATGTGACAATAAAACCAGGCATCTTATAATCAGGTATTTTTTTTGAATCAAATAATATCCCAACTTTCTCAACAAGCGATGCCAGAGATTTACGCTTATCCAAACTTTTATATTTGTAATTGATAACTAAAATTGTCGATTGAAGGGGATTCTTTACATAGGATGAAAGCAGATCAATATTATCAATCAATTGAGCCTCCTTCACTACCACTAACTGATATTTCGATATCATAGGATATCGACGAGCTGCATTTATTATCGATACCGTATTAACATCAGCTCCATACATGATAATTTGATTGAAGTCGCGTTCATTCTCATTCAATACACTATCAATCAATTTATTAGTAATTTGATCAACAAAAAAAGGTTCTTCACCCATTAAAAAATAAACAGGTGCATATCTTTGTGCAGCTATATCTGCGCAAATTTCATCAAATGTATACTCCTTTTTTGCCATCTGCATTTACAAATCTACCAGCTAAAACGTATATGACGGATCGTTTTCTTTCCATCAATAATCTGGCGCAGTGCTTCAATTCCTAAATCGACATGCTCCTCGGCATAATTCTTAGTTACAATTTTATCCCCTTCGGCTGTTTTTATACCTTGCTCTTCCATCGGTTTATCCGAAATCATTAACAGAGCTCCTGTCGGAATTTCATTAGCAAAGCCGGCTGTGAATAACGTGGCAGTTTCCATATCGATGCCTGTGGCGTGAGTGCGACGGAGGTAATCTTTAAAATCATTATCGTATTCCCATACTCTTCTATTTGTCGTATATATAGTACCTGTCCAATAATCCTTTCCATGGTCACGAATAGCCGACGAGATGGCACGCATCATTGAGAAGGCAGGCAATGAGGGTACTTCTGGCGGAAGATAATCATTAGAGGTGCTCTCTCCACGAATAGCTGCAATAGGCATGACATAGTCGCCAATATTATTTGAGGTCTTCAGCCCCCCACATTTTCCTAAAAATAATACTGCTTTAGGTTTTACGGCGGACAGCAAATCCATTATTGTTGCTGCATTAGCACTACCCATACCAAAGTTGATAATAGTAATGCCCTCAGCTGCCGCATTAGGCATTGTATTCTTCAATCCTAAAATAGGTACCTTGAATTTGTCTGAAAACAATTCTACATACTTGGTGAAATTAGTCAAAAGTATATATTTATCAAAGTCTTCCAACTTTCTATCAGTATATCTAGGTAACCAATTTTCTACTATTTCTTGTTTTGTTTTCATAATTCATTATCTTTGATGTCAAAAAAGACAGGACAAATATACAAAAATGCAATCATTAAATTTGCCTACTTTCCCTGTGAAAGTAATCGAAAAAGAAAAAAAGCGTCTGATTTTTGATTTCATACGCCAAAGATATGTGGCTCTCACTCCCGAAGAATGGGTCAGGCAACATTTTGTAAACTATCTTGTCACAGATCTTAATTATCCCAAGAATCTTATAGCTAACGAAATATGGATAAAACTCAATAATACTTCCAAACGATGCGACTCTATTGTATATAATCAATTTTTAGAACCTCTTCTAATTATCGAATATAAAGCACCCTACGTTAAAATCACCAATTCCGTTTTCAAACAGATTGTGCATTATAATATGGCATTGCATGTAAAATACTTAATTGTCAGCAACGGAATAACACACTATTGTTGTCGCATCAACTATGAGGACTTAACCTACTTTTTTTTAAAAGAAATACCTGCTTATTCTACTCTTAATAGTTCAGAAGAAGATTGAATCGGTAATATATATTTAGATACCTGATTGTAACCATAATGATTATTCATTGCGATCGAGACATCAAGTTTTCTGATTGCATTAATAAAAAAACATTCTGAAGCAGAAAATACTTCACTCTTATTTATATAATAATTATTAGAATCAAGCAATGCCTTTTCTGTATTTTCTTCATATACCATGTCTGTATTCTGGAGAGACATATGTGCACTTGTCTTCTTCTCATTTTGATTAGAAATAAGAGAATAGCTTAATAAGACTACAAAAAAAGATAAAACCAACGCTTTCATAACTTTCCTTTTTAATTATCTCTATTAGCCTAGATGCATAAATAACGCAAAACGCTGCATGAATATTATTTGAAGAACCTTTTTTTCTTGAGAAAAGGAAAAACAATATTAACCAACCATAGATTATTAATAAAAGAATTCAAAAGCAGACATTAAATTTAGAATACATAGCAATAAAAAAGGGAGGCTGTTTTGCCTCCCTTTAAAGATATTATATTTAGGATCACCCCCCAAAATTATCAAAATGCAACATTTCAGGTGCAACACCTAAATTATCTAGCATTCCTTCAACAGCTTTCGACATAGGACCAGGACCGCACATGTAATATTCTATATCCTCCGGAGCTTCATGATCTTTCAGATAATTGTTATATATTACTTGGTGTACGAAACCGGCTGTGTATTTAACGCCCGCTGCATCGGCTGCAGGATCCGGACGGTCAAGAGCCAAATGGAAAGTAAAATTAGGAAATTCCTTTTCCAGTTCAAGAAAATCTTTTAGGTAGAAGACTTCGTTTAGTGCACGAGCACCATAAAAATACGACAGCTTACGATCTCTTGTGTTCAGGGTCTTTGTCATATGCATAATCTGTGCACGCAAAGGAGCCATACCTGCACCTCCACCGATCCACATCATCTCTCTCTTCGAGTCGAAAATCGGATGAAAATCACCATAAGGACCACTCATCATAACCTTGTCGCCCGGCTTTAATGTGAAAATGTAAGATGAAGCTATACCTGGCATTACATCTTGGAAACCAACCTGTGGTTTCGGTTTAAATGGTGGCGTAGCTATACGAACTGTCAACATGATACGATCACCTTCTGCCGGATAATTTGCCATCGAATAAGCACGAATAGTAGGCTCTGTATTTTTACACTTCAAAGTAAAAAGACCAAACTTATCCCATGCCGGTAAATAACCATCACCGATCAGTGCCTTATCAATATCTTTATCATAATCCATAGAGAAAGCCGGAATCTTAATTTGGGCATATGACCCAGGAACAAAATCCATATGTTCACCTTTCGGCAATGCAACAATAAATTCTTTGATAAAGGTTGCAACATTCTTATTAGAGATGACTTCACATTCCCATTCTTTTACACCAAATACAGAATCAGGAACTTGAATCGTCATGTTTTCTTTCACTTTTGTTTGACAAGCCAAGCGCCAGTGATCTTTTATCTGTTTACGGTTGAAAAAACCTTTTTCTGTAGGCAATATTTCGCCACCACCATCGAGAACCTGTGTGCGGCATTGTCCGCATTTGCCACCACCACCACAAGCTGACGACAAGAAAATACCACCACCCTGCAATGCGTTCAACAGAGTTCCACCCATTGGTGTCTCAATTTCTTTTTTGCCATTAACTATCAGTTTAACATTTCCTGATGGTACTAATTTAGCTTTAGCGAGCAATATCGCGATAACCAATATAAGTGTCATTAATAAAAAGACTACTGCACCAGCTATCATCGTTAGTTCGCCAGACATTAATAAAACCATTTTTTTTGATATTTAAATCGTTAATACTCAAATTTTAATACCCGAAAAACACATGAACGCCATACCCATTAATGCGGTAATGATAAAAGAAATACCAAGACCTCTCAATGGTTTGGGAACATCTGAGTAGGCTAATTTCTCGCGAACAGCAGCCATACCAACGATAGCTAACATCCAGCCAAGACCGGAACCCAGTCCGTAAATTGTTGCTACACCTACATTAGGGAAAGCCTTCTGTTGCATAAACAGAGAACCTCCTAATATTGCACAGTTTACAGCAATTAAGGGAAGGAAAATACCTAATGATGCATATAATGCCGGAGCAAATTTTTCAACAGCCATTTCTACAAGCTGTGTGAATGAAGCGATAACAGCTATAAAAATGATAAACGACAAGAAACTCAAATTAACATCTGCGAATTGAGGACCGAGCCAACTCAAAGCTCCATCCTTTAATACATGAGTCTCAAGCATATAGTTGATTGGTAACGTGCATGTTTGGATGAACGTTACAGCCATTCCTAATCCAATGGCAGTCTTTACATTTTTTGAAACAGCTAAGAAAGAACACATACCTAAATAGTATGCGAAAATCATGTTGTCTACAAAAATTGAGCGGACAAATGTGCTTAATAATTCTTCCATTCTATTTATCCTTTACTTGTTTGATTCATTAATTTTCCTGTAGTTCTTTGTCCTTTGAACGATGAACCCAAACAATCAATGCAATGATGATCAAAGCCATAGGCGGCAAAATCATCAAACCGTTGTTTGCATAACCCATATCGTAGAATGATTGTGGAATAACATGTAATCCCAAGATAGTTCCTGAACCTAATATTTCACGGAAAAATCCTACAATTATCAATATGGCAGCGTATCCCAATCCATTACCAATACCATCCAAGAAAGATTCCCATGGCCCATTACCTAAAGCAAATGCCTCCAAACGCCCCATCAAAATACAGTTGGTAATAATTAAACCAACATAAACGGACAATTCCTTATTGACATCATAAGCAAATGCTTTCAGCACTTCACTGATAATCGTAACTAAAGCTGCACAAACTACCAACTGTACTATAATACGAATACGGTTAGGAATAGAATGGCGAATCAATGAAATAATCACATTTGAAAAAGCTACAACTACTGTTACAGAAACACCCATAACAATTGCCGGCTCCAATTTGGATGTTACAGCCAGTGATGAACAAATACCCAACATCTGAACAAGAATTGGGTTGTTCATGCTCAACGGCCCTAACAACACTTCCTTATTTTTTTCTGATAATAATCCCATTTCTAGTTATTTTAGAGAAGTTAAAAATTTAACGTAGCCACTTAAACTATCGAACAGCATTTTGTTTACACCGTTGCTTGTCAGAGTACCACCTGATATACCATCAACATAGTCTTGACCCTCTACACTTTTTCCATGCTTTACTACAGCAACTGATTTGAAAGCGCCTTTTACAAACAATTTTTTTCCAACAAATTCTTTGCCAAATTCGGGCCTTGCTATTTCGGCACCTAAGCCCGGAGTTTCACCTTGATGGCTAAAATCTGCACCATAAATTGTATTTCCATCTTTCTCTACAGAGATATATCCCCAAAGAGGTCCCCAAAGGCCAGTACCATGCAAAGCCATAACGTACTTTTTCTGACCTCCAATATTCGCGACAAAAACCGGGTATTTATGTCCGGCAGCCGCTTTAACTACATCTGCCGCAAAAGCGTCGCCATCTATTTTTTCTCCATTATCGTTTACCAAAAAAGCCTCCTTAATTAATTCCGCATATTTTGCTTCAGCTTCATCCGGAGTAACGGTAACATTAATGGAACGAAGGATTTGTTGTCTTTTATCATTATCTGCATTCTTCTGTTGATAACTATGCAGAGATTGTGATGTGAATGCTAATAACACTGCAACTAAAATGACCATCACAGAAGAATATATAATAGTATATGTGTTACTATTTGTATTCAACTTTGCCTTTTCAGGCTTTATCTCCTCAAATTCAGAAGCTTGAGCGCCACATACAGGACACACAGCTGGAGCTTTGTCTCCCTCGTAGACATAGCCACATACTTTACATTTGAATTTCTTTGTAGCCATATTTCCCTTACTTATTTAATTTTACACGATTAAGACGACGTGATATATTTGCCTCGACAACATAATAGTCGATCAGTGGAGCAAATACATTCATTAATAAGATAGCCAACATCATACCTTCCGGATAACCAGGATTCAGAACACGGATAAGAATAGCCATCAAACCAACAAGAAAACCATAGATATATTTACCTGTCTCCGTACGAGAAGAAGTGACAGGATCTGTAGCCATAAACACAGCACCAAAAGCAAATCCACCTAGACAGATCTGATCAAGCATAGATGTTTGCATTGACACAGTAGTGCCTATAGCATTAAATATCAATGACATGAATGCACCACCGACAAATACAGAAATCATTGTTTTCCAACTTGCAATCTGAGTAACAAGCAAGATAACTGCACCAATCAATATAGCTATAACCGAAGTTTCACCTATTGAACCGGGAATGAAGCCTGTAAATGCATCCCATGTAGAAAGAGGTTGCCCTACTACATTAACTACGCCACTAAATGCATCTTTTGAAGCTACTGCGATCTGTCCCAAAGGTGTTGCACCGGAAAAGCCATCTACTATATGTCCACCACCTATTCCGAAAGTATCAGCTGTACGAACAAACACTTTATCACCGGACATTGCTGCCGGATACGCGAAAAACAAAAAGGCACGGGTAACTAACGCTACGTTAAATATATTATATCCCGTTCCACCAAAGACTTCTTTGGCGAAGATAACTGCAAAAGCCGTAGCTACTGCAATCATCCACAATGGTGTATCTATTGGAACAATCATCGGAATCAATATACCTGATACTAAAAATCCTTCTTGTATTTCTTCCTTTTTCCATTGAGCAACTGCAAATTCAATTCCCAAACCTACTACATATGATACAATGATCTTAGGTAATACAGCTAAGAACCCGAAAATAAAAGTCATCAAAAATCCAGGATCAGCACCAATTGCAAGGTTATGCTGATAACCCACATTATACATACCAAATAATAAAGCCGGCAGCAAAGCGATTATAACTACAGTCATAGTACGCTTCGAGTCAATGCTGTCATGGATATGCACGCCTGATTTTGAAGTTGTATCTGGTACAAACAAAAAAGATTCGAATCCTTCAAAAACAGAACGAAACATTGCCAGCTTCCCACCCTCTTCAAAGTTTGGCTTAATCTTGTTGAGGTAATTCCTTAACGCTTTCAATGTATTCTAAATTTTAATGTTATTAATTCATTTCCTTATAAAGCAAATCCAATCCATTACGTACAATCTTTTGGATCTCAAGCTTTGAAGTGTCAACAAATTCACAAAGAGCAAAATCTTCAGGAGCTACTTCATAAATCCCCAGATTTTCCATCTTATCAATATCAAAAGCAATAATTGCCTTTAACAAATATTCCGGAAGAATGTCCATTGGAAATACACGATCATATTCATTTGACATAATGATTGCACGTTTTCCTCCTTTGATACGAGCATCAATAACATACTCTTTGCCTTTTCCTAACAACCATGTCGGGTATGAGTGATTAACACTGTATTTATTAAAGCCCAAAGATGCCCATCCAAGAAAATCCGCAGCATCATCGCCTTCTGGAATTACGGTAATCTGACTATCATAAGCCCCCAAATAATCTTCTTTACTAACTTTCGTTCCAGTTAAGACATTACCGCTAATGATACGTATGTGCTCTTGACCTTCCAAAATTTTACCTGTGACCAAACTACCAATTGAGCAACCGGATATAGCTTTAATATATCCTCTCTCTGTCGTTTCCGAACCGGTCAATGCTATTAGGCGGCTAAAATCAGCTATACCTTTATTAAACAAACGACCAATAACAATAACATCAGCGGGGTTAACAACCCAAACTATTTCACCCTTATTGACAGGCTTAATATGATTTATCTGAACGCCGACATTAGCTGCCGGGTGTGGTCCTTCTACTTCAACCATTTCCACGCCGTTAAATTTTAACGGAGAGCCCTTTCGTATGCCAACATAGACTTTCCCAGTAGTAAGTTTTAAAAGGGCATCTAAACCGGTCTGAAAATCATTAGTCTGTCCTTTAACAACAAAATCAAAATTAGGAGCTAAAGGAGCCGAATAAAAGGCAGACACAAAAATATCGCGAGGGGTATCTGACGGTGAAGCAATAATATCATACGGACGTTGTTTAATAAATGGCCAAAGGCCTGCATCCAAAATGACATTCTTAACTTCGTCAGTGTTCAATGATGTCACACTCTTTTTGCCAAAATCTTCATACTCAATTTGCGAATCAGGCTTAACAGTAATACTAAGCACTTTACGCTTCTCTCCTCGATTAACGGCAATCACTTCACCACTGACAGGTGAAACGAATTTAATTGCGGGACGGTTCTTATCAATCATTAATACAGAACCTGCTTTGACCTTGTCCCCTGATTTAACAAGAACTTTGGGTATAACGCCATGATAGTGGTCTGGAACAATAGCGTAGCTATCACTCTGCCTACCACTCAGCATCACCTCCGAAGCCTTACCTTTCAGATCAATGTCCAAGCCCTTTTTAATTTTAATCACATTTGCCATGATAGAACTAAAATTGTTTGTTTGTAATTTTCCGGCAAAAGTAAACATTTTTTATGCTGGAAAAAAAGATATAAGAAAGAATTAGAGAAAAAATTCCATAATTTTGCACCGTCAATACAAATGAATACAAATATGAAAGTTTACAATTTGTTATTTTTAATGTTGTTTGCATTTATTTACTCGGTAGATGGTCAAGTGAAGTATTTTACCAGTGTCAATAGCAAGCTGATTAAAAATTTGCAGGTTAAAGTATCTGGCCAAAAAATTTCCAATTCTTATATTACTCTTGGAAGCAGTGATAAGATTGAAATAAATTTTGATGGACTCGGGTATGGATATACGGGTTATACATACTCTATCATTCATTGCAATGGAGATTGGACTAAGTCGTCATTAACAACAATTGAGTATCTGGATGGCTTCCAGGGGTTAAATATTGAAGATTTTGCAAATTCTATCGGAACTACGGCTCTTTATTCTAACTATAGATTATTCCTGCCCAATAAAGACGTCCAGTTTAAAGTATCAGGTAATTATGCCGTACAAGTTTATAAAGAAACAGATCCATCAAATATTATTTTTACAGCATGCTTTTCTGTTGTAGAGCCAAAAGTTGGTATCGTTGCATCAATTGATGGTAACACAGATATTGATACTCATCAGAATCACCAGCAAGTAAATTTCAATATCAATACCCGTAATTTCTCCGTTGCCTATCCTCAGACGGATTTAAAAATCTTCGTTTATCAAAACAACAGACATGATAATTTCGTTACGGACTTGCAGCCGTTAAGCATTCAGGGAAATGATATTTCATATTATCATAATCGTAATCTCATATTTCCCGCAGGGAATGAATACAGGAGGATGGAATTCTTAAGTAGTAAATATAATGGCATGCACGTTGAACATATTTCATTTCATCGGCCTTATTATAACGTCGAATTAACAACAGATCAAAAACGTTCGAATGCTACTTATGAATATGATCAGGATCAAAACGGGCGTTTTTTCTCTCGTTGCAGCAGATGCAGCGATCCGGATACCGAAGGCGACTACTATATTGTACACTTCGCTCTCGAGAGCAACGAGCTTCCTGAAGGAGATGTATATTTGAACGGAGAGTTCCTTAATAATGAATTGAATGACATAAGCAGGATGTCATATAACCAACAAACAAAACGATATGAAAAATCCATATTGCTCAAACAGGGGAGTTATAACTATCAATATCTGTTTGTCCCATCGGGTTCCTCTACCGGTGAAACTGCACCGATAGAGGGTAATTACTATCAAACTGAAAATGAATACAACATATACGTTTATTATTGTCCGATGGGGGCTCGTTATGATCGATTGATTGGCGTCACTTCAGTAAAAAATGAAATGCCGCCAATTAACTAATCTTTCACTGCAACAACTTCAACTTCTACCTGTCCGTTTTTAGGCAATGTTTTTACTGCTACAGCAGAACGGGCTGGGAATAAACCGGAAAATTGTTTGGCATAGACTTCGTTCATAGCACTAAAGTCATTCATATCCGTAAGATACACCGTCGTTTTAACGATATCATTCATGTTATAGCCGGCTTCTTCAAGTATAGCTTTTACGTTATGAAAAGCTTGAAGAGCCTGTTCTGTCACTCCGCCTTCAACGAAACGACCTGTTGCAGGATCAATGCCTAGTTGCCCCGATGCAAATAGCATTCCATTAGCGACAATAGCTTGACTATAGGGTCCTATAGCCGCCGGAGCCTTTGTTGTTGAAATAATTTTCTTCATTCTATTTAATTGTTTGTTCAATCATTCTTTGCCTAACCGCTTCATATACAAAGATTGAAGTAGCAACAGATACATTCAGAGATGCAATTGTTCCGAATAACGGAATCTTTACTAATTCATCGCACATGTGAAGATTATCAGCAGAAATCCCTGTATCTTCGGCCCCCATCACAATAGCTACCGGACCATCGTATTTAACTTGAGTATAAATATTTGTCGCCTTTTCAGTTGCAGCAAAAACTTTAACGCCACTTTCCTGCAAAAGCGTAATTGCCTGAGATATGCTTTTTTCTTTACATACAGGCAACGTCAACAGTGCACCCGCAGATGTTTTAATAGCATCTGCATTTACGGTAACGCTTCCTTTAGATGGTATGACGATCGCATCAACCCCTGCACACTCACAAGTTCGAGCTATTGCACCAAAATTGCGGACATCCGTTATGCCATCAAGCAAAATAATGAAAGGATCCTTTGCCTGTTCATAAGCAAAAGGAATTATATCTTCTAATCTTTGATAGGATATGGCTGAAATAAAAGCAATTACACCTTGATGATTTTTACGTGTCAAACGATTCAATCGTTCTTCCGGTACACGTTGAACTTGTATATCAAGTCCTTTCAAGGATTCAAAAAGCTCTTTTGAAAGCTGACCTTGCAGTTCACGTTTTACTAAAATCTTGTCTATCTCTTTTCCGGCTTGAACAGCTTCAATCACTGCACGTATGCCAAAAATCATTTCATTTTCTTTCATTATTCTCCTTTGATTATTGTGTTATTATCTTTTTGACTACGCCTATTATTACGTGTTACATCAAAGCCACTTCTATCCGAATGGGAACCATTGCTTGATTTACGATTCATTGAAGAATTATCGCGCTGTTCATCGCGGTTGTTTACACGCTGATTACTTCTCCCAGTGTTGTCCGGCTGCGATTCACTACCAGCTCTGGATCTGAAAGAATCAATCTTCCTATTCGAGCGTGAATCGTCCGATCGGTCGTTGTTGTTAAGTTGAGACCTTCCAGTAAAACCTTTATTATCAGTAGAATTATCAAAATTATCATTTGCTCTGCTATTATCCCGGTGTTGATCGCGGCCACTATTGGGATTCATATACTGATTAGATGAATGGTCGTCTCTCCTCTTTTCGGGATTCCAACGAATATTGTTATCATATCTAGGCTCTTTATCGTAACGTGAATTAGGCCTATATTCAGGATATTTATACTTACCAATATACCAGTCATTATCATCAAAACGAGGATACCAATGATTACGGACAAACTCCCACGAACTATGCCAATAGTGATCTTCATACTGGTAGCATATACTTGATGGATAAGAATAAACATATCTGCGTGCATTAAACCATCCGTTCCCATCATGTATACGAATAGGTTGCTCACGAGAAAGAGTAATATAAAGGCGGAATTGTGCAGGTGAAAGAATATCTTGTAATCGGGTGTCGCGAGCCATTCTTAGCTTATAAATATTTTTAGCTACCTGATCCCAATACCTGTAATTACGGTTGGTTTCTCTTTCAATCCTCTTTCCATATTGATGAACAATATATTGATAGTCGTAAGCTTGTCTGCCTGACATTCCTATGGTATTTTCCATCCAAAGACAGTATGAACAATCAGGATCGTCCCAATCAAAACCAATATTCCATTGTGCATATCCCGGTAGACAGAGTACCAAAATAAATGCTAATATACTAATCTTCTTCATGTTTTTTTGCGTCTAGTTAATAATTTATATTGCTTTATTACTATTAGAACTATTATGACCCTAAAAGGTTTAATTTTCAATTCCTAAAAGTTCCTTCGCATTTATAATCGAAGCATTAGTTATAGTTGATCCGCTCAACATTCTGGCTATTTCTTTTATTCTCTCATCCGAGTCTAATTCTTTTATTCGTGTCACCGTAGAATCTTTCAAGTCTTCTTTATATACGACAAAATGACAAGTACCCATAGCGGCAATCTGAGGAAGATGCGTAATAGTAATAACCTGCATATTATGTTTCCCTAATTCTTTCATGATAGTTCCCATCTTATCCGCGATATCGCCTGAAACCCCGGTATCTACTTCGTCAAAAATGATAGAAGGCAAGGCCGTATATTTTGCTATCATTGCTTTAAGGCAAAGCATCAAACGGGATATCTCCCCTCCCGAAGCCGTTTGAGCTACGGGTAACAGTTCACTATTCTTATTTGCAGAGAACATAAAGCAAAGATCATCCATTCCATCCTGTTCAGGAATTTTTTTAGTTACAAAATCCACATTGAAACGGATATTTGGCATTCCTAGCGGCATAAGCATTCCCATTAGCTTAGTCGACATCGATATTGCACCTGCTTTTCTTTGATTACTTAAATCTTTAGCCAGCTGGCATAAATGAGTAAAAGATGAATCCAACTTCTTTTGTTTTTGCTTTATTTGGTCATCATAAGCATCTATTTCTTTAAGCCTGAGAGAGTATTCATCTTGTAGTGTCAATAATTCGGAGATTGTTGAAACCCGATGTTTTTGTTCTAGGGAATAAATTGTATTTAACCTATCATTAACCCATTGCAATCTATCCGGATCAAACTCAATATTTTCTTTTTGGTTGTTTAATTCAGAAGACAAATCGTCCAAATCTATGTAATCCGAACGCAAACGCTCGGTTGCTTGCTTCGCTTTAGGATAATAAGAACTGATGCTTTCTGATATAGATAGAGCCTCTTTCATTGCTGAAAGTATCGTATTTTCGTTATCTCCATCCAATAATTGAGTGATCTTAAATAGTGAATATTTTATTTCTTCGGCATGTGAAAGTGTTTCTTGTTCTTGCTCCAATATTTCTTGTTCCTTGTCGGATAAATGAGCCTCTGCCAATTGTTCAAGTTGAAACTTCAAATAATCTTCTTCCTCCTTTGATTGGTTACTTTTTTCCTTTAATTCTTTCAAACACTTTTGCAAGAAGACGTAATTCTTGTATTCATCTTTATAGTCTGATAAAATTGATTCAGTATTTGCCATAATATCAATCACTTTCATTTGAAAATGAGTGTCTCCGAGCAACAAATTCTGATGTTGCGAGTGAATATCTATCAATTTAACTCCTAATTCTTTTAGTATATTCAATGGCACTGGCGAATCATTAACAAACGCACGCGATTTACCGTTTATCGAAAGCTCTCGCCGAAGAATACAGTTTTCTGCATCATAATCCAGACCATTTGTTTGGAAAAACTCTCCTAATTCATACTGAGAAACATTAAAGACGGCTTCAATCACACATTTATCAGCGCCATTCTTAATACTCCGTCCATCAGCTCGCTGACCGAGAACTAATCCTAAAGCTCCAAGAATAATGGATTTCCCTGCACCGGTTTCTCCTGTGATTACCGAGAATCCTTCATTAAAATGAATATTCAAGCTATCTATTAAAGCAAAATTCTGTATAAATAACGAAGCTAGCATCTTTATTATTTTTTAAGAGGTTCCAGGCGGGTCGAAAAAGCCGGAAACAAATTAGACAAATCATTATATCCTTCCTGTTTCTCTTGCGAAGTAGCTTCAGAATAAACATTCACCAGTTCATCTAGTTTTGTATCAGCAAAAACTTGTATCAATGGAGACATCGGACGCGTGCTTTTAATCTGTTTCAAAACAGGAATGGAAGAAAGTATAGTTGCTCTCCCCCGTTCGGCATTTGCCACCATCTCATCTAAGCCTTTTCTGTGATAATTATACCACATATCTCTAAAAACATCGGATGTATTATCTGTCAATGCAGTAATCAGTGCATGGCGATTTCTATCATTTTCAAAAGCTTTCCATCCATTCCAGGATGTTTGTGCTTGTGCCAGATTCACAATCTGTTGAGCCTGCTGAAAGAAAGCAGTTCCTCCTTTAGGCGAAAAACTGTCAAAATCGAGACCGAGAATGGTATAAATATAAAATACAACAGTAGCTACCAGATTACTATTCAACGTATTTTCAGTGTATTCTAAAGGTTCAAACTCTGTATAATCAAAAGAAAGCTCCTTATCACGGAAATTCAACAAGGGGGTTGTATAACTTGCGTTATATACAGGACGTCTGGCTTGCACTTGAATTTCTGATTTAAAACTGTTATCAGAGGGCATCTCACTCACAATAATAGTCATTGAGCAATCAATGCGCTCATTAGGCGAAAAGGTGGCATCAGTCCATTTCCGTGTATTGACAAACTCTCTGAGCGCATTTTGCAAAGTTGTAAAAACTTGTTTGTTTGTAGTCTGAACCTTATCACTATTGATTGTGATATTCGCATTGAGCTCTTGTGCTTTACCGCTAAATGATAAAACACACAATAAACAAACCAACGTTATTCGTCCAACTTTTCTCATTTTAGTAGTGTTGCCAATTTATTTATAATATCTTTAGCTACATCACGTTTCTCCTTTAGAGGATAAGCCTTAACTTCTCCTTTTGTATCAATAAGAGTCACTTTATTTGTATCACAGCGAAAACCTGCACCCTTATCACGTAAAGAATTCAAAACGATAAAATCAAATTTCTTGTGTTTCAGCTTCTCAACTGCATGCACAGTCTCATCATTTGTTTCAAGAGCAAACCCTGCCAATATTTGATGCGGTTGCTTAATTGCTCCTAAGGAAGCCGCAATATCCTTGTTTGGAATAAGCTTAAGTGTCATTGCCCCCTCCTTTTCTCGTTTAATTTTTTCTGCCATTTGTATCTCAGGCCGATAATCTGCAACAGCTGCACACAATATGGCCGCATCTGTGTCAGGGAAAACTTTCATAGCTGCATCAAACATTTCTTCCGCAGATTCCACATTCACACGATGAATCTTAGGATGGCAAATATTCAAACTTACCGGACCGGTTATCAAAGAAACCTCTGCTCCTTGTGCCGCACAAACTTCTGCCAAAGCAAAACCCATTTTACCTGATGAGTAATTACCTATAAAACGTACAGGATCAATCTTTTCGTATGTGGGTCCGGCTGTTATTAATATATGTTTGCCTTCCAAGAGTTTAGGCGTTTCAAAAAAAAGCTCTAGTAATTCTATAATCTTATCCGGCTCTTCCATTCTGCCTTTTCCAACCAGACGGCTTGCCAATTCACCTTCGGCTGGTTCTATAATAATATTTCCGTACCTGCGAAGTAAATCCAAATTATGCCGGGTACTCGGATGAGCAAACATATCCAAATCCATTGCAGGTGCGACAAACACAGGTGCTTTGCATGAAAGATAGGTTGTAACCAACATATTGTCGGCAATTCCACTGGCCATCTTCCCGATCGTTGAAGCTGTAGCAGGTGCAACAAGCATCGCATCGGCCCAAAGACCCAGATCAACATGACTATGCCATGACCCGTCTCTTCCTGAAAAAAAATCACTTATGACCGGATGACTACTCAGTGCAGACAGAGTTACCGGAGTTATAAACTCTTTACCGGCCGGGGTAATCACTACTTGCACCTCGGCTCCATTCTTTACCAAACCACGAATCAAATAAGCCGCTTTATAAGCCGCTATGCTACCTGTTACTCCTAATATAATATGCTTTCCTTTCAACATATACTATATCTCATAAAAAAAGTATATACTTCCACACCTCAAAAGTACATACTTTCATACCTTAAAAGTATATACTTTCATACCTTAAAAGTATATACTTATGAAACCAAAAGTATATACTCGCTTAATAGATTATCTACAAATTTTGATTACTTTGTATAAAGTATTCATTTTTAAATTCTTAACATCATAATTTCTTTTGCCGTACTACTATCGATATTATGATGCTCACCCAATTTCCAACCTAATTTGTCGATAGGTGTAGTCAAAGCATCCAAATCGTCTGATGTAATGCCGTATTCACTCAAACGAGTTTTTAAGCCCATCTGTTTGAAAAAAGCTTCCGTGGCCACAATTGTTTGATGCGCACGTTCTTCTTCTCTTCCCTCCGTAATATGAAATACGACCTCTCCCATTTGTGCTAACTTTATTTGCTTATCTTTAAACATATAAGTCATAACACCAGGTAAAAGAACGGCTAATGTTTGCGCATGATCTAAGCCAAACTGAGCAGTCAGTGGGTAACCCATTCTATGTGAAGACCAGTCTTGAGGAACGCCTTGCCCTATCCATACATTCAATGCATTCGTAGCAGCCCACATCAAATTTGCCCGGATATCATAATCGTGGGGATTAGTCAATACCTTCAGACCTTCGTCATGAATCACTTTCATCAGTCCTTCAGCAAATGCATCTTGAACTTTAGCATTCACCGGATATGTCAGATACTGTTCCACAACATGAATAAACGAATCAACAACGCCGTTAGCTACTTGCCGTAATGGCAACGAATAAGTCACCTCCGGATCGAGAATAGAAAACTTAGGGAAAACGACTGGAGTTGAAAAGTTCAATTTTTGCTTTGTCGATACTCTCGAGATGACAGCTCGTTCATTCATCTCTGAACCCGTTGCCGGAAGTGTAAGGACAACTCCTAAAGGAAGCGCTTTTGAAACAGGACTTCCCTTAGCTAGAATATTCCACGGATCTCCCTCAAAAAAAGAAGATACAGCTATGAATTTTGTTGCATCAATAACTGAACCTCCCCCTACCGCTAATAAAAAATTAATATGTTTCTCTTTTACCAATTCAACAGCCTTCATGCAAGTCTCATAATGAGGATTAGCTTCAATCCCCGAAAATTCTGAAATATGAAAGCCTTTTAAAGCCTCCAAAACCTGATCATAAATGCCATTTTTTTTTATACTTCCACCGCCATAAATAAAAAGTACACTGCTTTTTTCGGGTACCAAAGCGGATAAGCGAGCAATAGATCCTTTACCAAAAGAGATCTTTACCGGATTACTAAATTCAAAATTACTAATCATAAAATGGCATTATTTTGAATTAAAACCTCTTAACTTGATCTCCGTAAGCATTTTTTTTGTATTCAACGGAAAATCTCCATTCATTATCCAAGAGTAATAGCTAGGGTCATTTTTCAGTACATCTGCAACCTTCTGCCCTTTGTACTTACCAAAATTAATTACTTCCTCGCCTTTATCATTATATATCATCCGTCCGGCAAAATCCACATTATTGTTAAAGCTAGAATAATGAGACAAGAAATTAATATCATTCTGCAAATCGGGATAACGATCCAACTGCGACTTAAGAACTTCGTATGTAGCCATTGTATCGCCTTCAGCCGAATGGGCGTTGTCTAGATCTTTATCGCAGTAGAACTTGTATGCTGCTGCCAGGGTGCGTTGCTCTTTTTTATGAAAGATCGTCTGAACATCTACAAACTTACGTTTGTTCAAATCAATATCAACGTCAGCCCTTAGAAATTCTTCTGCCAACAAAGGAATATCAAATCTATTGGAATTGTATCCTGCCAAATCACAACCTTCCAATTGTGCTGCCAATGATTTGGCAATCAGCTTAAACGTAGGACAGTCTTTAACGTCTTCATCCTTTATACCGTGAATGGCTGTAGATTCTTCCGGAATATGCATTTCCGGATTTATACGTCTCGTCTTATGTTCTTCCTTTCCATTGGGACAAACTTTAACAAAAGATATTTCAATAATACGGTCTTTGACTATATTTATACCTGTGGTTTCCAAATCAAAGAAAACCAAAGGATTTTTCAAATTCAATTGCATTTTATATAATTATTCATTTAACATCATGGGCATGAGCAGCATAAGCAAGTCCTCATCTTCTTGATTTTCAGCAGGAACGATCAACCCTGCACGCGAAGGATCAGCCAATTCCAGTATGACATCTTCTGAATTAATGTTATTCAAAATATCTATCAAGTAGGTAGCTTTGAAACCAATAGTTAAACCGGAACCGTCATAACTGCACATTATTCTTTCTTCAGCAGAAGTCGAGAAGTCGATATCTTGAGCAGACACCAGCATTTCATTATGTTCCATCTCCAACTTTACTAAACTACTTGCCTGATTTGAAAAAACGGATACCCGCTTCAGAGCATTCATGAATGTGACGCGATCTATGGTCACTTTAAATGGGTTATCTTTAGGAATGACACTATTATAGTTGGGATATCTACCTTCTACCAATCGGCAAATCATTTCAAAGTTAGAACACTTAATATAAGTATTATTTTCATCAAAACTAATATGTACATTCCCTTCTTCTTTAGCCAACAGATTCTTCAACAATGTAGCTGGTTTCTTTGGCATAATAAACGAGGATGTTGCGCCTGCTTTTATTGAAAGATTGCGTAAACGGACCAACTTATGACCATCAGAGGCGACAAATACGAGTTCTTCGGGTTGAATATCAAAAAAAACTCCATTCATCACGGGTCGCAACTCATCGTCTGCCGTAGCGAACAACGAACGACTGATGCCATTTAATAACACTTGAGGATCTATATCTATAGACACTGCATTATCATTTAGTGACTTCTGTTGGGGATATGTATCACCTTTTTGGCCGATGAAATTATACTTCCCATTTTGAAAATAAATAAAAATTTCCAGATTCTCATCATTGATATCAAAAGTAAGAGGTTGTTCTGGGAGTTCTTTCAAAGGTTCAAGTAAAATCTTTGCAGAAACAGCGAATACTCCACTTCCTTCTGCATTCAATACTTCAAGAGAGGTAACCAGACGTGTCTCTGCATCAGATGCAGTAATAGTAAGATTATTTCCTTCCAACTTAAAAAGAAAACTATCTAAGATTGGCAAAGAGTTCTTTGCGGCTATAACCTTGCCAATCGATTGCAAACGGGATAACAGTGTTATACTTGATACATCAAATCTCATAGCATTCAATTATTTATATTACTTTTCGTTTATTGACCTTCTGTAAAAAGGCATAACTTCCAAGGATTTTTTTTTCATATGCCTTTAATTGTTCCAACAAAATTAAGAAATTAATTTTATACTGAAAGTCTTTATAGATAAAAAAAAGAGACTCCCCTCATAAAGTTGAGAAGAGCCTCTTTTTAAGTTCCAACAGAAATATTTATTTATTAAAATAATCTTTTACTGCTTCGTTTGGAATCATTTCTTCCTGAAAAACATAAGCTCCTGTTTTAGGAGACTTAACCATCTTAATCACTTTTGAATAGGTACGTCCATCACCTTTCTTAAATGCTGCAACTACTTTTTTTGCCATAGCTTAATCTCCTATTACTTAATTTCTTTATGTAACGTCATTTTGTGAAGGAATGGATTATATTTCTTCAATTCCAAACGCTGAGTTGTATTTTTTCTGTTCTTTGTAGTAATGTATCTTGACATACCCGGAACACCACTTGCCTTTTGTTCGGTGCATTCCAATATTACTTGAACTCTGTTACCTTTTGCTTTCTTTGCCATTTTCTATCCTCCTCAAATTAAGCATTTAAATAACCATTTTTTGCTGCCATTTTAATTGCAGCATCCAAACCCAACTTATTAATAAGGCGTAAACCTGCTGCTGAAATATTTAAATCAACCCAGCAATCTTGTTCTACCCAGTAGAACTTCTTTCTAAACAGGTTAACATCAAACTTCCTCTTCGTTCTTCTTTTAGAGTGAGAAACGTTGTTGCCAACCATTGCTTTCTTTCCAGTAATTTGACAAATCTTAGACATCGCTATCTTTTCTTTTTTTTGTTAATTTAGAAATTTAAGACAACTCCTGCTATCTGTCTTCCATTTCTGCGCTAGCATCTTGAACAAAAACGAAGATTCTAATAGAGTTTCTCTCTTTTATCGGGTGCAAAGGTAAGTATTATTTTGATTCAAACTAACCTTTTTATTGAAAAATATTTCCTATCAAATACATATATTCTCACTTTACCCGTATTAATGTATTACAAAATACAAATAAGAGTATAAAAAAAATTATTTAGCTGAATGGATTATACGATGGTCTTCATCCTGATAGATTGTGGTAGTATAGTCTTGACTTCCATCGTTTAAAAAATATCTTTCGTACTGTGCGTAGGATGAGACTCGAACTCACACCCCGAAACCGGGACTACCCCCTCAAAGTAGCGTGTATACCAATTTCACCACCTACGCATAAGAATGTGCCCAGAACAGGACTCGAACCTGCATGCCTTACGACACACGCACCTGAAACGTGCGCGTCTACCAATTCCGCCACCTGGGCAATTCCAATACATTAAAAAAGCGGTCACATACCGCAATTTGCTCTTTTGAGCGGAAGACGGAACTCGAATCCGCGACCCTAACCTTGGCAAGGTTATGCTCTACCAACTGAGCTACTTCCGCATTGCGGGTGCAAAGATAGACGTATTTTTTTATTATCCAAAACTTAGATAAGTTTTTTTTTACTTTTCATCTACTCCCGACTCTATTATATTTTTGAAATCAATTCGGTAAAAAGAATAGTCATAACCGCAGTGGCTCTATCGGCTGCTGCAATCACATCAGCCTCACTGTTAATAAAGTCATCAGCAAAATGATAGCCCTCATTTGTTATTACCGACATTCCAAAGACCCGTATACCTGCATGACGGGCAACTATTACTTCAGGGACAGTACTCATTCCTATAGCATCCCCCCCTACCTTTCCATAAAAAGCATACTCGGAAGGTGTTTCATAAGATGGTCCGGTCAGTCCGACATATACTCCCTTCTTCAATGGAATCTTATGTGAAGCCGCAATTTCTTCCGCAATACGAATATAGCCTCTATCATATGCGCGTGTCATGTCAGGAAAACGAGTACCAAAAAAATCATCGTTTGGACCGATTAATGGATTAGGCATCATATTGATATGGTCGCGTATTATCATCAAGTCACCGACTTTATAAGTATTATTAATGCCGCCTGCAGCATTCGACACCAACAGATTCTTGATGCCAAGCAATTTCATCACACGTATAGGAAATGTCACTTGCTGCATTGTATAGCCTTCATAGTAGTGAAATCGCCCTTGCATCGCTAATACGTATTTATCGCCTAATTTTCCACAGATAAAATTGCCTTTATGCCCTGTTGCTGTAGAACGAACAAAATGAGGTATTATGCTGTAGGGCACAATAGTCGCATCTTTAATATGATCGGCAAGTGAACCTAAACCACTGCCCAAAATAACAGCTGTCTCTGGACTTCCCTTTATACTGTTTGCCAGATAATCAGCAGCCTCTCGATAATACTGATTCAATTCATTCATATATTGCGTATGTTATTAATTTACAGACTTTTTATCGGTTGATTAAATTATAAGCTATCTGAGACGCCTTTTCCATGATCTCATCTTCACCCTCTACTTTCTTGTCCTGCATCAAAATCTTTCCATCACAAATAACAGTATCTATACAACTACCATTTGCCGCATAAACTAAATTCGAAATAAAATTATGATTTGGAGTAAATGCCGGGATATTCAAATCTACGAGACATAAATCGGCTAAACATCCCACTTCTATCTTTCCTGCATTCAAGCCAATTGCTGCTGCTCCAATTTCTGTTGCAGACTGAAATATTTCAGGTGCACTTACGGCTTCAGGGTCTTTACGCCAAGCTTTACCTAACAACGAAGCGAGCTTCATTGCTTCAATCATATCCAAATTATTGGACGAAGAACAGCCATCAGTCCCCAAAGCAACCATAATGCCGGCTTTCTTCATTTCGCAGAACTTAAACTCAATACCTGAGGCCAATTTCATGTTTGATGCCGGATTATGAACCACCTTAACCCCATTATCAGCAAGCATTTTGATTTCTTCATCATCTACGTATATACCGTGAGCAATAATCAATCGAGGAGACAAAACGCCCAATTGCTTAAGATAGCGTACGGGAGTGGTTCCAAAGTTCTTCATACTGTTTTTTACCTCTTCTTCTGTCTCTGACAAATGTAAGTGTATATATATATTATGCTCTTCTGCAAAGGCCTGTATCCATTGCAGCAATTTCCCGGATACTGTATATATAGCATGAGGACCTATAGCATAACGTATTCTTGAACTATAATGGTTCATCTCTGTAATAAGTTTTTCATTATAGCGCTTGCATCTTTCGCTTTGCTCTGTTTGAAAACTATCAAAACACACTCCTGCCAGTAAACCGCGCAATCCCATTTCTTCGACAGCCTCGGCTGTTGCACGAAACTTATGATACATATCAAGAAATGTAGTTGTTCCCGTTTTTATCATTTCCAAACAAGCAAGTTTGGCTCCCCAATATACATCTTCATAAGTAAGTTTGGCTTCATTTGGCCAAATCTTTTCTTCCAGCCAAGGCATCAGTGGCATATCGTCGCCAAATCCGCGAAAGAGAGTCATAGCCGCATGTGTATGCGCATTTACAAAGCCAGGAATAAGAGCTTTGCCTTTTCCATTAATCACCTGAGTTGATTGCGCATGCAGATCGGGACCAATCTGCTTAATTATATTACCTTCAATATAAATATCTTGAATCGTGTCCTGAAACAAAATGTTCTTTATCAATAAACTCATAACTTATATATCGAGATTAGCAACTAACAAAACATACTAATTTAATAAAGACTTCTTTGATCTTGTCCAGATAGCTAAAATACCCACTACAATCAAAGCACCGTAAAAATAAACAAATATCCCATCTACATGTTCATTTTGTCCGTAAGAATGCATGCCGCTGAGAAAATAATTAACCCCCAAAAAGGTCATCAACACAGATGAAAACGCCAATACGGAGGTCACATTGAAAATCCAAAGATTATCAAATCTTTTAATTAAATGAAGATGAGTTACTATCGCATATACAACCATTGTTATCAATGCCCATGTCTCTTTTGGATCCCATTCCCAATAGTGTCCCCAGGATTCATTAGCCCAAACGGCACCAAGGAAAGTACCGATTGTCATTAAAGCCAAGCCTATCCATAAGGACATCTCATTAACAATACTCAACTCGCGTATTCGCTGAATCAGCAACTGCTTATTCTTCTCTTTCACCAGACTTAATATTATCAGATTAGTCAAACCTATCAGACAACTTATGCCTAAAAAACCATATGCAGCAACAATTACCGCGACATGAAACATTAACCAAGGTGATTTCAATACAGGAATTAGAGGATTAATCTCCGGATCCATCCAGTTTAATCCTGAAACAAATAAAATAATACCCCCGAATAAAGCAGCTAAAGCTAAGACTATTCGACTACGTTGCATAAATAATAAGCCGGCCAAGACAGTTGCCCATGACACATATACCATTGTTTCATAAGAATTACTCCAAGGTGCATAACCTGCTATATACCATCTCAGTCCTATCCCATAAATATGCAAACAGAAAACAATCATAATAGCTATACATTGCAATCGCAATAGTCCATTTATCCACCGTCTTGGTTTTATTATAGCTGCAAAAGAGAAGATCAGCAAGATTCCTCCTAATATCAAATAACCGATTTTGCAATAACGAAACAAGTTTATCTTATTATATTTTAACTCGGCCTGTACCTTTGTTGGACTTAAGACTAAATCGCCTCCTTTCATCTGCTGATAGGTAGATATCATACGTATAACTTTATCCGCATTTGACCAATCACGGCTTTTTAGGGCTTCCCGAACCTCCGAAAGATATGTAATCAGAATATTTGAAACAAACAATGAATCACGCCCTTCAAAAGAAGATAAACTATCTCCTCCCGCATACCAAGCATGTGCAGGATCGTTGGCTTTGGGAAAAAGATTGAGCAGTTTGTGTTCCAACAGTTCATGAAAAATATTCACCTGCTCATCCAGCTTCATCAAATCTTTATCAAAACGAGAACGCTGCGATGGCATTTTATTGTATGCTTTCTCAAGCTTCTCTTGCAGCTTGTAATTACCGTCAGAATCAAAAACATCAATATATGCACAAGCCCCGTTTGGCAAGTTATAATAACCGGCCATTTCATAATTCGAAATTGAAATTAGTGGCACTCGCATCCACATTTCAGGGAAAGTTAAGAGACTGATCAAAAACTGATCCGAATTAAGATCCCCTATTTTATCATTCTTGTGTAATTTACGAAGGATTTCGGAGGAAAAAGTATTAACTGGTATCATTCTACCATTACTCGATTGCATGGATAACGCACCGAAATGAGCCGCATGAGTTTTATCTATGGCAAACTTTTCAATAGATTCAAGCATTGGTGAATCCTTTTCTTTGGCAAATGATAAAACAGGCAACAATATTGTAAAAAGCAAAACGATTACTGTTACTTTCCTCATTTCCTTAAGTTGACGACTTAAGAAAGAAAAGCGGGATCCTTTTCCAATAAAACATAATATTAAGCCTATGGTCAAAAATAAATATCCTATATACGTAATATCTTTCCCCACAACATCGTGATTAACTGAAAGAATAGTACCATTTTCATCTTCATCATAAGAAGCCTGAAAAAAGCGATATCCACCAACATCTAATACATTATTCATATATATATAAGCATCCCGGACATTTTCTCCCTCATGTACACGTAAAAAACTTTCATAAGAAGATGGACTTGCAGAACCAGGATAGCGGGACAAATTAAATCTTACTAACTCTATAGAAAAAGGAAGAGATTTGTAAACTTCAGAGCCTCCTTCATTACCAATAACCATTTGACTGCTGATTTCATGATTCCTAATATGCATCATACCATTTTCACTGGTCAGAAATGAAACTAAAGCTCCAGTAAGGATAATAATAAAGGCAAAATGAACCGTAACTAATCCCCATCGGCCTCTTTTTAGATAATGATGCTTAACTGATGCGATAATAAAATTGAGCACCAAAAAAATCTGAAGAAGAATAAATAATGGCGAATAGTATATCATTCCCTTAGCTGCTTCCGAACCATGATACTTCTCAAGGAGAGTAGCTAAAGCCATAACAAGAGCATAAATCAATAGCAGTGCTATTGTTGTTTTGAACGAAGCAAAAAACTTTTCTACAAAAGTCAACATACTTTTTTAATATATCAATTATTACAAACCCGATCTATTCCCCACAGCTATTCCTTCAATCTCAATAAGCAATTCTTCTCTACATACATCTGCTTGCATATAGGAAATAGGAATATGCAATTTGTATTGTTCTATCAACTCATGCGCTTCCTCATAAAAAGATTTTTCTTTTAAGTAAACACGAAGCATACACAATTGTGCACTTCCTATCAACTGGTTTATATTTTCAATAGTCACTTGAAGCTGACGCTTTAATCCTACTCCGACCAACGTCTGTTCTCCTCTGATTGCAGCAGTACCAGAGATATAAATAAAACGATCATCGCCAAATGTAATACTTTTAGCGCGTTCAAACTTAGGAGTAAAATTCTTTTCTCCAACTTTTTTTAAAACATCTATAGAATATGAATGTGCAGCTACCTGCAAATTATTATCTATTGGTGTAACAAAACAATAAGGAGAAGTTAACACAGCCGCATCAAAATCTACTAATATTCCACCTAGACTGGTCCCAATACCTGTTGCTGCCGGAAAACCATTGCTCCAGTTTCCTAATGAATAGAAATTACCTCTTGCATTATTAAAGATCTGATAATGTTGACCTTCTTTATTGCTGTTTTGAGTAATTTGTTCAATGTAATTCCACTGCCTTACAATGCTATTAATAGGGAATCCCTCTTTTCTCAAAAGCTTTTCAATCTTTTTAAAAGATTCGGTAGACTGTTTTTCTATGCTATCTTGAATATTGTCTCCCTGAAATCCTCCGGCATACATAAAACAACCTTCTTCATTAGTGAGCAAAACATATGAGAGGTTATCACTTTTACGATAACATACCATATCGTTTACGTCTATCTCATAACTATGCACTTCAAGAGTAAGACCTGCATTCAATGGCGGCTGGGAAACATAACTTGTTGCAGGCAGCTTATTACGAAAATGGCTTTCAATTTTTTTCCAAAGCAAGGATCGGCGTAATACATATTGTTCATTATCCAGAGGACTTCCAAAAAAAATCAACCTCAAAACAACTTCTCCCTCCGGCAATTGTTGTAATAAGGACTCTACCATATTCTCAAAATCTGCAGCTTGAGCAGTATAGACCCTATAATGTATTTTTTTACAATGATTCATACTTATTTTGTTCATAAAAATATCTGTTCATTCTATTTAAACAGATAACTTATCCATAATATTCATTATTTATCTTCTATAGCACGAGTTTGCAACACTTTTGAATTTGGCGGAACACTATATGTCAACCAAATATTTCCTCCTATTACAGAGCCTTTTCCAATGGTAATTCGCCCCAAGATGGAAGCATTAGAATATATTGTCACATAGTCTTCTATAATCGGATGACGGGGTATATCCATAGGCAACCCTTTTTCATCATAAGTAAAGCTTTTAGCACCTAATGTAACCCCTTGGTAAAGACGAACATGATTACCAATTATTGCTGTTTCTCCAATAACGACTCCCGTTCCATGGTCTATACTGAAGTATTCACCAATCTGAGCACCCGGGTGAATATCAATACCCGTATCGGAATGAGCCATTTCAGTAATAATCCTTGGAATCACAGAAACGCCCAATTTCAATAAAACATGTGCAACACGTTGATAAAGTATAGCTTGAATAGCGGGATAACAGAAAATAACTTCACTTGGACTCTTCGCAGCCGGATCTCCATCTAGAATGGCTTTCACATCTGTTGAAAGTAAATATTTTATATGTGCTATCTGATTCACAAACTCAATAGCAATCTCTGATGATTTTTCTTTTGAATTAGAACAAGTTTGAACATCAAAACATAGTCCATAATATATCTGTTCTTGCAATATGTCATAAATTTGTTCTAAATGGACGCCCGTATAGTATTGCATTGAATCTATCTGAGCTTCTTGCTCGCTTCCAAAAAAACCAGGAAATATAACCATTCTAATCAAATTCATAACCTTACGCATAGCCGTAACCGAAGGTGAAGTTTTTTGATGTAAAGGAATATATTTATATTCTGGCAACTCGGCAGATGAAAGCCGCTCTACATTTTTCTGTATTTGTTCTAATATATTTCTTCTATTCATTTAATTATCCCATTCTGGATCATATATCATCAAGTAATTAGTATTATACATATGTTGCCCCAAGATGTATATATTATCATTTAATACAAACATATGATAATTCTTTTCGCTATATGGAAAAGCACTATGAGAAATCCATTTATCTTTACCTAAATCATATTCCCATATCTTACTGTTATTATCAATCATGAATATACTATTTCGAGCACTATCATACACTCCAGACAGAACAGTACCAATACTACTTGGCACACTTTCAATAGTTGTCCAATTTATCAAATCAGACGAATACCACAATGCTTTTTGCGAAGCTTCACCGAGACCAGCAAAGACAACATTATTTGCAACAACAGCAAAACCATACCGCATAGCAATAGGAAATGGATTAAGTGAAACCTTCCATGTCCCTTCACTCTTGCTATATACTAAGACTTCTTTCGAATTAGATTCTAAATTATTCTGCCCTCCTACGAAATAGATGGAGTCCTTAAAGGCAAAACTAATTCCATTATAACGTGTTGCTGGAATACTTTGAAGAGTATTATTCCATGAATTAGAGTTATAGTCATACTTAGCGAAATCGCCGACAGCATTTTGTTTATCCGTTCCACCAATAACATATACACTGGCATTGCTTACACAAGCTGTTAAATTAGAATAAGCCGCTTTGTATGGAGCTAATGAGACCCATTCGTCACTAGATGGTATATATGACAGCAATTCATTTGTACATTTGTTTCCCATATCACCGCCCACAATATAAGCTTGATTATCAATAGTAAATTCCGCAGAAAACGCACGAGGAGATGTGTAAATTCTTTTTATTGTAAATGTATTAGGCGTTCTAAATGACAAAGTATCACCATATCCTACTAATCCATGCTGGTTCTTTGCATACGCACAAGCATAATAGGTGGTTCCTCCTTTTAAACCAGTAAGCGTACAATTAAAAATAGCTGTTTCGGCTTTTATAACATTCGATAAATCCAATCCGTTCTTGCTTGTGGCCCAACATATGCCCCATTCTGTTGCAGGATATTCACCTCCACTTATTAATTCGCCTCCAATAACAGCCGTGCCATTCTTAATTAAAGATGTATTCATAGACGACGTTGTAATTGTAGGTGAAGTATTTAATGTCGAAAATGACTTTACTTCGCTGGAGTAAGTTGTTCCAAATTTGTTTGTTGCATAAGCAATCACATAGTATTTCCTCGCAGATTCCAAATTTTCCAACGTTGCAACAAACTTGCTTTCACTAATAGCTCCTCCTGTTACTTTTACTGTTCCCGATTGCCCAATTTGAGGTGCATTCGTTTTACTTATACAGAAACCATAATCACTCAAACTTTCATCTCCTTCACTTGCTATAACAGCAGAAGCCTTAGCTGAATAATAATCTACATTATCAATCATTAGATTGTCAACTTTAGGTTTGCCATCAGTTGTAATAAACGAGTCTACACTAAATGAAAATTCACCAAAACTATTTATTGCATAGGCCCTAACATAATATTTGGTCAAAGGTTTCAAAGAAATAATTCGTATACTGAATGTATCAATTGAATTAACACTTAAACCATTAGGGTTATAACGTACAGTTGAATCTTTTCTCGAAGGCTCACTGTTACCCGGTTTAGCAGAAAGATAAAATCCTATTTCTAAAATAGAACCTTCACCCTTATTGCTTATCACTCCTTTTACAAGTGCAGAAGTAGCTTTGATACTATCTGGTTTTAGTGTTTTAACCTCTCCTACACCTACGTTCGTTGTATAAATTCCAGGATTCTCAGAACAAGCCGTATCTGTTTGATTTATAGCATACGCATAAACATAGTACGTTGTGTTATTTGTAAGATTTGGTATTGTTTCTTCAAACGTCTTATCGGTTATGCTCTTTGCTTTGACTTTTCTATTATCGCGAATATTATCTTTCGGATTCGTATTTTTTTGATCACTCCAGCAAAATCCATATTCAACGACAGCAGATCCGTTTTGTTTCAATAGACTCGCTTTCAAAACAAGGGATGAAGCTGTAATAGAAACTTGCGACGTTTCAGATACAACCGGCGCTTTCCCATTTTGTAAAGAGGTATCCATATCGGGATCATCAATACAAGAAAATGCAATAAATATAAAAAAGACAATCGCTGTTACTGTATAAAATAAATGCTTCATAACTTAACTAACTAAAAAAACAAACCAATGCCTGCATTCAAATCTGCATATTTGAAATTAACTGTGCTACAACCACCACTGATAAAAACCGAACCGAACTTAATCATAACATCCAAATCGACCGCCAACCCTTGATATGAAAAGTCTTCATTCTTACACCAATATGATTTTTGTAATGTATAATTATCTGGATCTATTATATTGTATTGACATAATAAATCACGGCTTCCATAACCTAGACCTACTGATGTATACATCCACGGAAGACATCTAATAACAACACCCGCTATAGCTGAAGAAAAATTCACTTTCTTTTCATTCGTAAATCTAAATATGGGATCATCTGGTAATTTTTCTTCTATAATACCCACATCACGGCATTTACCATCAAATTTTTTAAACGATAAGTTTGAACGAAAACGCACAAACCAACCCCAATCTCCTTGTATGATTCCAACAGTAAGTCCATAAGGTGCTTCTTTTGAAAATGCATACCCCCCAAAAAAATGTATTGATTCTTTAGGTTTATCCAACTTCCGAACATGATTTTGCTCCTTTGCAACAGATGAGTCTATTGTCGTTTGGCGAAATGAATCCAATCTTTTTTGCCAATATTGAGTCAAGTCTTCATTTTTCGGAGTACCAATACCTTCTGTATAGTACAAAATTAGTTTTGAAACAGCTATCGTATCGCCTTCTGCTCCTTTTACGTTTAAACAATTAAGGCACTTGTTCATTAAGCTACGCATTGATGGTCGCATTTCTTCATCACTCAACCATATTGTTGTCAATTGATCAATACTGTATAAATCACATTGCACAACACCCTCTTCAAACCACATTCTTGCGTCTCGATAATCAAGACGTTTCATGGCATCATCACCTTTATTATTATATTCAGTTTTTTGTTGCCCAATCATATGCATAGCCATTGGCAACAAAAAAAGTATCATCCAAATTTTCTTCATAAACGCAATCAGTAATACGTTACTCCTTTATTAATCAATGCTCCATCTATATTGTAAATATCGAAAAGCCCATCTTCTCTTTCGAAAGCACGACCATTGTCAGCTATGCCGACATTTAAATACTTACAGGGAATCCGTTCTTCAACATTGCCATCAATTGCTCCGTACTTCCCTGTAGCTTTTTTTCGTACTATTTTATATTTTCCAAAAGTCATTTTTTCTTCATACTGCATTTTTCTATCTGATAACGCCTTATCTGCCTCTTTGGAATCACAAGTAATCATTAGTCTAACAACTTCTTCTGTTAATTTTGCATCTTTTGCCTTAGAAAAATCTTTTCTTGCATTAGCATAATCACCAGCGTTCATTTTTGCTTTTCCCGAAGCAACCATTGAGGAATACACAGCATCTGTATTTGTCAAACTTTCATTTGCCTTTACAGGCTGCGGTTTTAATTGTAGCATATTGTCTTTCGTTACAGGATTAAAAGAAGATATATTTCCATTCTTACCTACGTCACCATTATTGGTCGAAAGGATATTATCAGTTTTCGAAGATTGCTTATCACCTTCTTTTTTAGTAGATATCAATGCTTCTTTGTCCGTTGTATTTTCATTAATAGAATCAACACTTGTACTATCTGCATTTGTCGGCAACACGGTTGACTTATCAACTGGCGATTTACCTAAAGTTGCTGTAATGCCATTTTGTATTGAAACAAATTTATTCCCTTTCATCCAAAATGTAATAACCAATCCAACGCTTGCAAATATAGCAATTACAATTAAAACTATTGTACCTTTTCGCTTTCTCTTTTCCTTCTTTTCTCTGGCATTGTCTAATTTTACCTTTTCATTCCCTTCATTTTGCAGTTTATTTATAGGCTGCAACACAGTGTCGTCATTTGTTATATCGTCATTTCCTGACTGATTTTCTACCTCCTCACTATTCAAATCATTCTCTTCGAATGTTTCGTCTTCAGGAATATTTAAAGCTGTAAGCATATCTAAAACAGATTGATAACGGTCTGCTGGTACAATCTGCATTGCTTTCAAAATAACCTGTTCCGTGTTTTCTGTAATTTCAGAGTTAAGCTCTTTGGGATTAAGTAATGGATGTGTTGCCCGTAAAATTGATTCTATCGGTACTTTTCCCGTCAACAAGTTATACATTGTCGCGCCTAAAGAATATATATCGGGACATGGAGAAAAACTTTGTGTGCCTTCATTATCATATTGTTCAATCGAAGCAAAACCTTTTGATAATGTAAGCATAGTCGTACTGGTTTCCTGCTGTTCTATATCATACCTTTTGCTTACACCAAAATCTATTAAGCGAGCGTTGCCTTTTGAATCAATCAAAATATTACTTGGCTTAATATCCAAATGCAGTATACTTTTTCCATGAACAAACTCTAGAGCCTTCCCTATTTGTTGAATATAGTATAAAACCTTTTTTTCAGATAATACGCCTTCCTTATCTAGCATATATTTGAGAGAGCAACCTGAAATATACTCCATAGCTATATAGGCAGTTTCATTCTCTTCAAAGACTTCCAACACATTAACTATATAGGGATGATGAACCTCTGAAAGGATCTTTGCTTCCTTGATAAGTTTTTCCTTAAACCTATCAAAGAGAACCCTTCCTGTTTCAGAATGAACCTTCACCAAAGGTGAACCGGCAAGACGATAACAATAATCTTTAAAGTAGTATTCTTTGATGCATACTGGCACTTCAGTTTTAACAGTCCCTAAAGATCCCTTTACTTCTGTATACCAAATACCCTTATAAGTTATGCCAAAGCCTCCTTGACCGATAACATGTGAAACCCGATATTTTCCATTCTGAAGAATATGTCCATCTGGCAAATTCATAACATCCATGGTTATCTTTTTAATCTGCCAAAATTACACTATTTATACAAAAGAATAAAATAAAGAGAGAATATTTTGCTTAAATCCTACTGAATCGAGGACATTTTGAATGGATATGATATAAAATGAGTAATTGTCACGTGCTTTACCACTACAAGATTCTAATATAATATTTTTTATTACTTCCGGAGAAGTATTTTTTGAAAATATTCGAATGAGATCATCATCAGCAAGCCGTTCTAATACGCCATCAGTACACATAAAGAAATAATCGCCTGCTTGTATATCACTTATCAAAGTCACATCAGCTTCTGTCGGATGTTCAGAACTTTGTATTGCACGTGTGATAATATTTTTCTGAGGATGATGAATTGCCTCTTCAGGAGTCATTTTCCCCAATTTAACCCACATATTTACAAGAGAATGATCCTCTGTTTTAAAAAGAATTTTATTTTCTCGTATCTGATATATACGACTATCCCCTACATGAGCTACAGTGATTCCATTTGTTCCAATATACAACATTGTCAGTGTTGTTGCCATCCCTTTAGCTTCCGGATGAGCTACTACATAATTATCAAAACAAGCTTCTGTATAATGGATTGTTTTACTAATAAGATTAGCATCTATATTGCCTTCAGAGAAAGTATTGAAATAAGATTGAAACGATTCACATGCCAAAGAACTGGCAACCTCTCCTCTTTCAGAGCCGCCAACTCCATCACATACCAAAAACAAATTCTGATTTGTATTTATCGCTTCAGGCATAGGATAAATAGAGTCTTCATTATTCAATCTTCCTCCTTTTTCACTAACACCCCACGGCTTACCAATCGTTATATTCATAGCATAGACAACTTTTTATTCATAAAAATGAAGAACTGTTCGTCCAATAATGATTTCATCACCATTATTCATCACTACAATTTCTCCATCTTTTAAGTACTTGCTATTATATAACGTATGATTTTTACTTTTATTATCTGAAAGGAAATGTTTATATGCCCCTTTTGCATCTTTTTTTATTTCAATCTGAATATGCTTCCGACTCATTGCCTTATCAGTCGTTTCAATACCAATATCCGCAAGTTGGGATGTTGTTTTTCTTCCTACAGTTAGAGTACCTTCATGCAATGGTATGGTTTGTTCTGGTGTAAACTCGTTAGCGGTGACACTCAGATAACCCATCTTCCCTTTCTGTTGATTACAAAAAAGGACCTGCGTTTCCGAATTGTTATCTCTTTCTCTCTCTTCTTTGGATAATAAAGAGATAGGAATAAGCTGTTTACATTTAGGACACTTAAAAGAGGCAATATCGAGGGGAATTTTCCCCTCGTCTACCTTTAATCCTACGTGACAATGTGGACATTTTATGAAAATCATAAGATAAATGATATATCAGAACTATCCATATCCATCGAATAGGTATCAACCATATCCGCATCGGATAGCATCACTGTATCATCAGCTAACGTAATAAAATCTGAACTATCTCCATTATCATCAATCATTACTATGTCAGCCAGATCATTTCCATCATCCACATTCACCACAACGTCGCCTAACATTGAATCATCACTGTCTAACGTAACGAATGTGTAATCATCTTCCTGCATAAAATACTCTTTTAATTTCTGGTAGCAAATGTATTGAAAGTATTTTAATTAACAAGCAAAGAATATTATCTTATAATCAAACAATTGAGGTTTCTGTACGAAAGTATTACTTTTAATTACAAAACCTATTCTTTTACCCATTTCGCCTTACAGGAAGAAACAGGACATTGCTTCCTCTTTCGTAACGATTCCCATGGAATTTCGCCTAAAAAAGTTCCACATTTGGGACAAACATAATCGATTTTGAATTGATTAGCTAAATCTTGCAGTAGCTGAGGTACTTTAGCCGATTGTTTCGCACCTAAATAGATACCAATTGTAGGTGCACAAATTGCAATAAACAGACTTATAGCAAATAGTTCATGGCTTCCCTTTCCCAAGAAACCAATAATTACACCGACAATACCTGGAAGTGCAAATGGAAGAGATTGAAATATTCTTATTTTAAATTGATTAGATGATTGTATCTTAACCTTTGCTTCAATATATTTATCATACACTTGCTTTAAATCAGCAAACTCTTTACTATAGTCATTTTTACTTTTTAACACTTCTAACAGATCCAAAAGATAGGTATTACCCAAACGAATTTCATCTTTTTGCGTTACATACTTCTTAATAACCTGAGTGCCGTTCACAAACGTCCCATTAGAAGAACCCAAATCTTCTAGTAGCCATTGATCCTCGCCACATTTATTAGTTAAGCAAGCATGGTGTCTGCTTACATACGGATCATCAACTACGAAATCATTATCTTCGGCTTTTCCAATATTAATTACCATCTTTCGTTTCTTTAAGTTCCCCCGTCTTTTCCATTTCTTTCTCGAGAATATCTTTCAAGCCTTTTAGAGGATCTTTTGAAATCACCAGCTCCTTTGGTTTATTGTCTGCCGTCAGTAAAAGCAATCTTTGCTTAGGCAAATTAATCTGTAATATATGATTTTTATTAATAATATGACTTTTGCCCACACGTAACAAAATTGTATTGCTATCGGCCATCTGATTTGCCAGCATCTCTTCAATTTTACCTATATTAATCGCAAAAGTAAATTGTATACTATTTGATAACAGTAATTTAGTATAATTTCTATCCGCCTCAAAATATAGTATCTGATCTATTTTGATTCGAAGTAACTCATCTCTCGTCTTTATAATTAAATACCGATCCATCGTTTTTTCTTTCAATCATATTTATACTGCACGAACAAAAATACAGCTTTTTATTCCAATACTGCCCCTTTTTTGAAAAGATTTTATTCTTTTTTGCTAAAGAAAAGATATCCAGATGTTTTCTTGTGCATTAAAAAACAAGGAGGCTTTATGGCCTCCTTGTTTTTTACTTATCAATATACAAATACACATTATTATATATGTATATAATAACGAAATATAAATATCAATCTTCAATAGCTGCCTGAGCGGCCGCTATTCGCGCAATAGGTACACGGAATGGAGAGCATGATACATAATTTAATCCAACTCTGTGGCAGAACTTAACCGAAGAAGGTTCACCTCCATGCTCACCACAAATACCGCATTTCAAATCCGGACGCACTTTACGCCCTTTTGAAGTGGCCATCTGTATTAGCTGGCCGACCCCATTCTGATCTAATACCTGGAATGGATCGACCTTCAAAATTTTCTTTTCCAGATATACCGGCAAGAATGATGCAATATCGTCGCGTGAATAACCAAATGTCATCTGCGTCAAATCATTCGTACCAAAAGAAAAGAATTCAGCTGCCGAAGCGATCTTATCTGCAGTCAATGCCGCACGCGGTATTTCAATCATTGTTCCCACCTTATAGTCAATACGATCGTTTAACTTTATAAATAACTCTTCTGCTGTAGTACGAATAATCTTTTCCTGCTCCTGAAATTCATACAGAATACCAGTTAACGGCACCATAATTTCCGGTCTGGCATCAACGCCTTCCTGCTTTAATTCTATAGCAGCACCTAAAATAGCACGTGTCTGCATTGCCGTAATTTCAGGATAAGTATTGCCCAAACGACAACCACGATGCCCCAACATAGGATTATGTTCGCAAAGAGCTTCAACGCGTTGCTGAATATACTTTACTGAAACATTCATAGTCTCAGCCATTTCTTCTTGTCCTTTCTGATCATGAGGAACAAATTCGTGTAATGGAGGATCGAGCAGACGAACGGTTACCGGATAACCTTCCATAGCTTTGAAAATACCCTTAAAGTCATTTTTCTGATAAGGTTCAATTTTAGCCAACGCTTTTTCACGTTCTTCAGGTGTCTCAGCCAGAATCATCTCGCGCATAGCTTTAATCTTCTCTCCTTCAAAGAACATATGTTCTGTACGACATAAACCAATGCCCACAGCCCCAAACGTACGTGCTATTGCAGCATCATGCGGTGTATCTGCATTTGTGCGAACCTGCAATTTTGTATATTTGTCAGCCAGATTCATTATTTCCGTGAAATCAGCCGAAAGCTCGGCCGCTCTTGTTTCAACAAGGCCTACATAAGCCTCACCGGTAGTCCCATTTAAAGAAATGAAATCGCCTTCACGAAGAATCACACCGTCAACAATTGCTAATTTATTCTTGTAATCGATTTCCAATGCCCCTGCTCCGGAAACACAGCACTTACCCATACCGCGTGCTACAACTGCTGCATGCGATGTCATCCCCCCACGTGCTGTAAGGATACCTTCAGCCACAGTCATACCAGCCAGATCTTCCGGTGAGGTTTCAATGCGAACCATAACCACCCGCTTTCCGTCGGCATGCCATTTTGCAGCATCTTCAGCCAAAAAAACAATCTGTCCCGTTGCCGCTCCCGGAGAAGCTGGTAAACCTTTTACCCACAGTTTGGCTTTTTTCTGTGCCTTTTTATCAAATACCGGATGAAGCAACTCATCCAGTTTGTTTGGTTCTATACGCATCAATGCCGTCTTCTCATCAATCATACCCTGATGCAGCAAGTCTATAGCGATCTTTACCATAGCCGCTCCCGTTCTTTTGCCGTTACGCGTCTGTAAGAACCAGAGTTTTCCTTCCTGAACAGTAAATTCCATATCCTGCATATCTTGATAATGATTTTCAAGCTTTGTTTGAATCTCATCCAACTGTTTATAAATCTCAGGCATAGCCTCCTCCATTGAAGGATATTTTGTTGCCCGTTCTTCTTCTGTAATGCCAACACGTTCTGCCCAGCGGCGCGAACCTACTTTGGTAATCTGTTGCGGTGTACGGATACCGGCTACAACATCTTCACCCTGAGCATTAATTAAATATTCACCATTGAATAAATCTTCGCCTGTACCAGCATCACGAGAGAAACATACACCCGTTGCAGAAGCATTTCCCATATTACCAAATACCATAGCTTGAACAGAGACTGCTGTTCCCCATTCATCAGGTATACCTTCCATCTTTCTGTATAAAATAGCACGTTCATTCATCCAGCTATCAAACACGGCACAAATCGCACCCCAAAGTTGTTCATAGGCATCTACAGGGAAATCTTTTCCTGTCTGCTCCTTAACGGCAGACTTAAACCGATAAACCAGCGTCTTCAGATCTTCCGTCTCAAGTTCGTTATCCAATTTAACCCCTTTTTGTTTCTTTACATCCTCAATAATTGCCTCAAAAGGATCGATATCAATCTTGCTGGTCGGCTTCATTCCTAACACAACATCACCATACATTTGAATAAATCGACGATATGAATCCCATGCAAAACGAGGATTATTCGTTTTACGACTTAATCCTTCTACGACCTCTTCATTCAGACCAAGATTCAAAATAGTATCCATCATACCAGGCATCGAAGCGCGAGCACCTGAACGAACCGAAACAAGAAGTGGGTTAGCAACATCGCCAAATTTAGAATGCATCAGTGTTTCTACGTTTGCAATAGCTTTCTCAACATCAGCTTTCAAAACTTCTGTCACGTTCTCTTTTCCCAATGAATAATATTCAGAACATACTTCTGTAGTAATAGTAAATCCCGGAGGAACCGGCACACCAATCAAATTCATTTCAGCGAGGTTAGCCCCTTTGCCACCAAGCAGATTTCTCATATCTGCTTTGCCTTCTGCTTCCCCATTTCCGAATGTATAAACTCTTTTTCTTTCCATATTCGACAGTATTTACATTTACATTTTCATTTTGCTATCTCGAGATTACAATTGTGCAAAGATATGCTATTTATTACATAATAGTACAAAACGAATAAGCAATTTTATATGTTTTATAACTTGCTGTTACTTTTTGTTAGCGAAAATGTATAACTTTGCGTGGCGAAACATTTAAAACGAACGACATTGGCACGAAATAAGAAACAGTTACCGATTCTTGAAAAAGTAACAATAACAGATATTGCAGCTGAAGGAAAAGCAATAGCAAAAGTTGATGATTTGGTTATTTTCATACCATTTGTAGCTCCAGGAGATGTGATAGACATCCAGTTAACAAAGAAAAAGCACAATTATGCTGAAGGTAAAGCCATTCATTTTCATGAATATTCTTTACTTAGGGAGACACCTTTTTGCGAACATTTTGGTATTTGTGGAGGTTGTCAATGGCAACATCTCCGCTACGAAGAGCAGATCAAATATAAGCAGAAACAAGTTATTGACAACCTCACACGAATAGGTAAGATTGATTTGGGAGAGATATTACCTATCAAAGGTTCCATCCAGACAGTTGCATATCGTAACAAAATGGAATTTGCTTTCTGCGACAAGAAATGGCTGACCGACGAGCAGATAAAATCTGAACAGACCTTTGACAAGAACAATGCTTTAGGATTCCATATCTCCGGAATGTTCGACAAAGTACTGGATATACATAAGTGCTGGTTGCAGGATGACATATCTAACCGCATCAGATTAAGCATCAAAGATTTCTGTCTGTCGCATGAAGGCTATACCTTCTTTAACGCGCGCACCCAAGATGGTTATATGCGGAATCTGATGATCCGAATATCTTCTGCCGGTGGATTGATGCTTGTTGTGGTGTTCAAATACGAGGACGAGGTGCTTCGCACTGCGTTATTAACGCACATAGCCGAACAGTTTCCAGAAATTACTTCTTTATTATATGTTATCAATGGCAAATGTAATGATACTATAACCGACTTGGATGTCATCACCTTCAAAGGCAATGATTATATCATTGAAGAGATGGAAGGACTGAAGTTCAAAATCGGACCAAAATCTTTTTATCAAACAAACAGCAAGCAAGCTTATGTACTTTATAAGGTTGCCCGTGATTTTGCCATGCTAACTAAAAATGAATTGGTCTACGATTTGTACACCGGTACCGGGACTATTGCCAATTTCATATCTCATCAAGCAAAGCAGGTCATTGGAATCGAATATGTGCCTGAAGCGATTGAAGATGCCAAATATAATTCCTCGCTCAATAATATTACAAACACTCTGTTTTTTGCCGGGGACATGAAAGATATCCTTACTCAGGATTTCATCAATCAATATGGCAGACCGGATGTTATCATCACCGATCCCCCTCGTGTCGGCATGCATAAAGATGTTGTCGATACCATTCTTTCCGCTCAACCTAAGCGAATTGTTTATGTAAGCTGTAATCCGGCGACACAAGCACGCGATATCAATCTGTTGAGTGTAAAATATGAAGTATGCAAAGTTCAACCAGTCGACATGTTTCCACATACGCAGCATGTGGAGAATGTTGTTCTTATGAAGTTTAAAGAAGACTAACACATATAATAATATGGCTATGGGTGTAGTTATTGGTATAGATGTCGGAGGTAGTACAACAAAGATTGTAGGCATCGAAAACAATGTAATCAAATCGCCAATGTTTGTAAAAGCAACCGACCCTGTTACTTCTTTGTTTGGTGCTTTTGGCAAATATATTTATGATAATGGTTTTACACTTCCGGATATTGAGAAAGTCATGATTACAGGCGTTGGAAGCGCCTATATTGACCAATCTTTATATGGACTTTCTACCGCTCGTACAGACGAATTTTTAGCTAATGGACTAGGTGCGCAGTATGCTGCTTCATTAGATCAACTGATTGTTGTCAGTATGGGAACAGGCACTTCATTTGTAAAGGTCGAAGGCGAAACGATCCAACATATTGGCGGACTCGGTCTTGGTGGAGGAACATTAATAGGACTTTCCCGTCTTCTATTGAAAACAGAAGACATCCATTTAGTTGCCGATATTGCACAAAAAGGCTCGCTTAACAATATTGATTTACAAATACAAGACATATGCAACCGCCCGCTACCCGATCTTCCTTTGGATGCTACCGCTTCCAACTTTGGCAAAGCCGACGGAAACGTATCTCCTGAAGATATTGCTTCCGGTCTCATCCACATGGTATTGCAAAATATCGGACAAGCGGCAGTTCTTGCTTCTTTAAACAGCTCCATCAAAGATTTTGTTCTAATTGGAAATCTGACACAATTGCCTCAATGTAAAGAAACATTTCCAAAGCTGGAAGAAATGTATGGCGTTCGCTTTCATATACCTAAATATGCGGAATATCGTACCGCTATCGGCGCTGCGCTCACATTTATCAATCGTTCAACCATTCATCCTATTAATTGAACTGTTGTAAAGTAAAAAAAGCTTTCTAAAGAAACATCTGTTGCAAATAATACTTACCTTTAGTGCACGAAATAAAATTACAGTATTATGTTTGCAAAGAAAACTTATATTGCCCGCAGGGCAAAATTGAAACAAACAGTAGGTTCAGGCTTGCTTTTGTTTATAGGCAATGACGAATCAGGCATGAATTATGCCGATAACACCTATCATTTCCGTCAGGATTCAACCTTTTTATATTTCTTCGGATTGCCCTATGCCGGCCTTTCGGCTATCATTGATATCGACAATGATAAAGAAATTATTTTTGGTGATGAATTAACAATTGATGATATTGTATGGATGGGTATTCAACCGACATTGAAAGAGAAAAGTGAAGCAGCCGGAATCGTCGAAGTACGCCCTTTGAAAGAAATTGAAGCTTATCTCAAGAATGCCGCTCAGAAAAAACAAACTATCCATTATTTGCCTAGCTACCGTGCAGAACATCAAATAAAATTATTCCAGTGGCTGGGTATTATTCCGGGGACAGAAAGACCTTCTCTTCCTTTCATCATGGGTGTTGTCAATCAACGTAATTACAAAAGTACTGAAGAGATAGAAGAGATAGAGAAAGCTTGTACTGTAACAGGCGAGATGCATGTTGCTGCCATGCGTACTGTTCGTCCGGGGTTGCGTGAAAGTGATATTGCGGCTGTTGTTGCTGAAACAGCATTCAAGTATAATTACGAACTCTCCTTCCCGATTATTGCTACAATAAACGGACAGACTCTACATAATCACGACCACAGTCATTTGATCAAGAGTGGCGATATGTTATTACTTGATGCCGGAGCAGAAACAGAGATGGGTTATGCGGGCGATATGTCATCTACAATGCCTGCCGATAAGAAATTCACAACACGGCAGAAGGATGTATATGATATTCAGGTTGCTGCTCATGAAGCAGCCGTTGCTGCGCTTCATCCGGGTGTTCCTTTTGTCGATGTCTATGAGCTTTCACTGAAAGTAATCATGGAAGGAATGAAGAATCTTGGTTTTGCCAAGGGAGATGCTATGGATGCCGTAAAATCCGGAGCTGCAGCAATGTTTATGCCTTGCGGATTAGGACACATGATGGGAATGGATGTTCATGATATGGAAAATCTGGGCGAAGTTTATGTTGGTTGGAATGGCGTACCAAAGAGCACACAGTTTGGTCGTAAATCTCTTCGTCTTGGTCGTAAACTGGAGCCGGGATTTGTTCTTACTATCGAACCGGGTATCTATTTTATCCCTGAACTGATGGATTTATGGAAAAGCCAGAACAAGTTCACCGAATTTTTAAACTATGACAAGCTTTTCACATACAAAGACTTCAGTGGCATTCGTAATGAAGAGAACTATTTAATCACTGAAACAGGTTCACACCTTTTGGGTAAAACTAAAGTGCCTGTTCACACAGAAGACGTCGAAGCTGTTCACTGCTAATTTACGAATCAAATTATAAAAAAACGAGGAAACTTTCTTAAAAAGTATCCTCGTTTTTTCTTTATCACCTATCTGTTTATTTATAAATTCTTGCAGCGAAGCCTCCACCAGGAGCCATGTGAATCATCAACTTACGATTTACAGGAACCGAAATAATCTCTTTTTTGTAATCGCAAGCCGCACGATCGGCATTGATACCGTCCCTAAACACTTCCATCTTATAATCGCCATTACCCAGAAATGAAAGATCGAGCTCCATATCACGTGAAGTCCAATTTGTTATTGCACCAACATACCAGTTATCGCCATGCTCACGAGCGATAGCTACATATTCGGAAACCTTTCCATCCATAGCGACAGTCTTGTTCCACACTGTCGGAACATTAGCAATAAAATTCGTACATTCAGCTTCTTTCATATAGTTGGTCGGATTATCGCATAGCATATTCAACGGTGATTCCAAAATAACATACAATGCCAACTGATGACAACGCGTTCCCTGACTCATAGGTTCAGAATTAATCGGATGATAATTCGAACGGACAGCATTACGCATAGCACCTTGCGTATAGTCCATCGGGCCTGCTAGCTGACGTGCAAAAGGAATTGTACAATCAAAAGCCATCATATCTGTCGTTGCTGGAGTCCACTTCATATTCTCTAAGCCATGAACACCCTCAAAATTAATAACATTAGGATAAGTACGAGTTAGACCGGCAGGCTTGCAGATTCCATGGAAGTCGGCCATCAGTTTATACTTTGCACAGGTAGCAGCTGCACGATACAAGAAATTGATTACTTCCTGATCATCACGATCCATAAAGTCTATTTTGAACCCTTTGACACCAATTTCCGAATAATGTTTGCAGACATTTTCCATATCACGATCGAAAGCATGGAATCCGGCCCAAAGAATAATACCAACGTTCTTTGATTTGCCATAATCAACAAGTTCTTTAATATTGATTTCAGGGATCACCTGCATCAAGTCTGCCTTTTTGTTAACAGACCAGCCTTCATCCAAAATAACATATTCTATACCATGCTTGGATGCGAAATCGATATAATACTTATAGGTCTCATTATTGATACCTGCACGAAAATCAACGCCGTAAATATTCCAATCATTCCACCAGTCCCAAGCAACCTTTCCCGGTTTAACCCAAGAAAAATCCGACAAACGACTAGGTGAAGCCAGGCAATATACCATATCGCAGTTTGCCAACTCTTTATCGTTCGCTGAAACAGCAAAGACGCGCCAAGGAAACGCACGTGTACCTTTCGTTTTAGCAATATAGCTTTCACGCTCTTTCACAAGCATTTGCAACATATTATGCCCTCCCTGTTCTTCAACCTTCGGGTAAGGAGCATGAATACCTTTCAATGAAGGTTTGTCGGTTGTATTATTCAAAAACATTCCAGGAAAATCTTCCAGATCTGATTCTGTGATACACAACTTCTTACCACCATCCAGTTCAACAATCATTGGCAGAATTATCAGCCGCTGACTGTTTAGCTTGGTGATTTCCATATTGACATAAGTTTGTTCAAAAGAATTCTTAAACTGCTCGTCAAACGTTGGAGCCTTGCTATTTGCATAAGGAGTAAATGTCATGTGATCGGATGAAAAATTGTAATCAGCCTTTTCATTCTGAACAATGATATCGTTTTTCATAGTTGTACAGAAGCGATAAGCCAACCCTTCATTGTAGAGACGAAAAATCAGGCTATAATTGCCTTTGAAGGTCAACGTCATCTCATTGTATTTATCCTTTACTTCCGATTTTTTATAAATTGGAGAAGGGATAATCTTGTCGACCGACATTTTCGAAACCTTTGTTACTTTCGGGTTTGCACCCAACACATTACTTCCCTGCAAGGTCATGGCAATTGTTGATGGAGCCAATACTTCAGTGCCTTCATGGTTAAAAGAGAACTGAATATCTTTACCAATTGTTACAGTAGCTTTAAGTTTGCTATCTGGAGATTGAAGCTGATAGTTTTTCTGAGCCATCAGCGGCATGCTTCCCAGCAGAAGAAGCATAATAAGTTTTTCCACTTTCATGATAAATAACTATTAACGTTAATTTGATTGCAAAGATATATAAAAGCATTTAGAATAGGATTCAATAGCTATCTGTTTGTTTTATTCCGCAGCATTTTGTTCTTTTGTAAATGATACATAAACTAAAACAAATCATATCAATGAAAAGATACCTATTTTTTCTAACCTTCTGCCTCCTGTGTGGTTCAATTTCAGCTCAAATAAAATGGTACGATCCTATGGAAGCAGGCTTTCCGGTAATTCAAAATCAAGGATTTATCGATGAAATCGGAAATTGTTACGTACGTCTTCCCAATAGGGCTCACGGTGTTGTCCGAAACGATGTATGGAATTTATCCCGCCACTCGGCTGGATTATCCATCAGTTTCTACTGTAGCTCACCTCAGATTTCTATCAGATATGTTACGACAAATACAAAAGACTTCGGAATGCAGCACATGCCTGCCACAGGTGTTTCAGGCGTTGACTTATACAGTATAGACAGCGATGGCAAATGGAGATTTTGTTACGGCGGATTTTCTTTCGGAGATACTATAAAAACAACGTACTCACATCTAGGCAAGGATAAGTATCACAATGAAGGCTTCGAGTACAGACTTTACTTACCTCTATATAATGGTGTCAAATGGCTGAATATTGGAATTCCGGAAAACGAGAGAATTACTTTTATCCCGGCATCAACCGAAAAACCGATTGTTATATATGGAACCTCTATAGCTCAAGGTGCTTGCGCTTCGCGTCCGGGACAAGCATGGGGAAATATTTTGCAGCGTACCATAGACTATCCGGTTATCAACCTTGGTTTTTCAGGCAACGGCAAACTGGAACCCGAAGTGCTCAACTTCATTAACGAAATTGATTCACGACTGTATATCCTCGACTGTATCCCAAATCTGACAGATAGTAAGGCAGAAAAAGTATACTCACTTGTTTTAGCTGCCATCAAACAGATTCGTGCAAAACACGCCACTCCCATTCTGCTTGTTGAGCACGCTGGTTATAGCAATGCGGAAACAGACAGTACCAGAATGAATTACAAACAATCAAATGAAGCATCACTTAAAGCATATAAACAACTAAAAGCTGAAGGGGTGAAAGATTTGTACTACATCTCACACGACGACCTCAACTTTGATCCGAACATGTGGGTCGACTATGTTCATCCGTCGGATTGGGGCATGGTACAACAGGCAAAGATTATAGAGAAAAAAGTACGTGAAATATTACGTATACCTATTGGAAATTCAATTACAACACAACCGGTTACCCAACGTCGAGAGCCCAACAGCTACGAATGGAGAACACGTCATGGCGACATCATCAAATGTGTAAAAGAACATGCGCCAAAGGCCGTTATTCTGGGTAACTCAATCACTCATTATTGGGGTGGAGCTCCTTACGGACAGCACAAAAACGGTGAACAAACATGGAATAACGTAATGGAGAAAGCCGGATTCCAGAATATGGGCTGCGGCTGGGATCGTATCGAAAATGTATTATGGCGTGTCTATCACGGAGAACTAGATGGATATCAAACGAATAAAGTAGTATTGATGATTGGAACGAACAACAAGGGATTCAATAGCGACAATGAGATTGTTGAAGGGCTTCATTTTCTGTTATCCGCTATTCATGAACGTCAACCAAAGGCTATAATCAAAGTAATCGGGATTCTTCCGCGCCGAAACGATGAAACTTGGATAAAAACAATTAATCAAAAGATTCGCCAGATGACAATAAAAGCAGGATATCTGTTTATAAATGCAGGGACTCCACTTCTGAAAAAAAATGGAAAAATTGACGAAAATCTGTTCATCGGCGACGGTTTGCATCCAAATGAAAAAGGCTATTCATTGATTGCCAAACTCATTTCTGAATGATCTGATGTAAAACAGGCTGCAATTTTTATAAATGCAGCCTGTTTTGTATTATTCTTCTTCCAAAACTTTCAATAACATCAATAATGCAGTGTTCGAAGCTCGTTGTATATTTTGATCGCGTATTGTGCCGAAATGGAAACATTCAGACACCACTTTTTCTTTAAGCTTAGCAGCGATCCAAACGGTTCCGACAGGTTTTGCCTCTGTTCCGCCTCCAGGGCCTGCTATACCGGAAGTAGCCACAGCACAATCACATCCCAACACACGAGTGGCTCCTACCACCATCTGTTCAACAACCTCTTTGCTTACAGCCCCATATGTAGAAAGGCTCTCTTCGGAAACACCAAGTATACGATGCTTTACCTCGTTACTGTAAGAAATGATTCCACCTACAAAATAATCGGAACTTCCTGCTACAGAAGTAATCATTCCGGCGATGTGACCACCTGTACAACTCTCCGCCGTTCCCATATGCAACTGTTTATCTCTCAGAATATCACCTATTTGAACTTCAATGGCCTTATCTTCTTCAACCAAAATATTTCCGGCAAGGATTGCATGTAACTTTTCTCGTTGTTCGGAAATGGAAACGATAGCCTCTTCCTCATTTTCGGTATAAGCAGAAAGGCGCAGACGTATCAACCCGGGTTGCGGCAAATAAGCTAATTTAATAAATGAAGGCAACTGCTTCTCAAAATCTGTCAGCTTTATGGCAAGTGCTGACTCTGTAAATCCGGCAACCCAACAAGTTTGATGGCGAATAAACAGATTCTGATTGAAGCGTGTCTTCAGTCGAGGAGTAATTTCATTAGACATCAGCCATTTCATCTCCGAAGGAACGCCGGGCATAGAAACAAGTATCCGGTTATCACGTTCGAACCAAGTACAAGGCGCTGTGCCAACTCTATTCTGAATGATGGTACAATTATCCGGGACCAGCGCCTGATTGCGTGTCAACTCGTTCATCTTGCGATTAGAACGATTAAATATACGTTGAATATTATCAAACACTTCATCCGAAAAATGCATTCCACACCCGAAATATTTGCAAAGCGTCTTCTTTGTTATGTCATCGTTTGTCGGACCTATACCTCCGGTAATAAGTACGATGTCAGCACGTTGCATAGCACGATTGAAAGCTTCAAGCATATCTTCCTCTACATCGCCGACTGTTGTACGCCAAATGACACGGAACCCTTCCTCACCCAGGTGCTGCCCCATCCACGCGGAATTTGTATCAATTACCTGACCAATCAGCAACTCATCCCCGATTGTGATTATTTCTACATTCATCTTTATAATTACTTCTACTTTTTAATATATATACTTTTCACTCAAAAAAGTATACACTTTCATACCTTAAAAGTATATACTTTCATATATCAAAAGTATATACTTCCGTATTCTAAAGTATATACTTTTTCGAGCCTAGATAACAACCCGTGAAAACGGAACCGCAGCCATCGGACAAAAGTCCTTATCCAGGTACTTATAATAGCCTGTAACGGCAACCATGGCCGCATTATCTGTCGTAAATGAAAACTTCGGAATATAGACCTTCCACCCGTAACGTTTTGCATGATCGAGAAATGCGTCGCGTAAACCGGAATTGGCTGAAACACCTCCCGACAAGGCTACCTGATTAATTCCGAATGCTTTAACTGCTTTGCGTAATTTATCCATCAGAATATCTATAACTGTTGCTTGCAACGAAGCACACAAATCTCTTTTATTATTTTCGATAAAGTTCGGATCTTCCTGAAGTTTATCACGTAATGTGTACAAGAATGAAGTCTTCAGTCCGCTGAAGCTATAATCATAACCCGAAATATGAGGTTTGCTGAATGTAAACGCTTTAGGATTACCCTCATTAGCAAGTCTGTTTACAATCGGACCGCCAGGATAACCTAATCCCATAACTTTAGCGCATTTATCAAAAGCTTCACCGGCAGCATCATCAATAGTCTGACCCACCACCTCCATCTGATTATATGCATTCACTTTAATAATCTGAGAATTGCCGCCCGACACCAACAGACACATGAATGGAAATGTAGGTGCATGATTGTCGTCAGGCGATTCTTTAATAAAATGAGCCAATACATGTGCCTGCAAGTGATTTACTTCAATCATAGGTATACCTAATGAGGTAGCCAAACCTTTAGTGAAAGAAGTTCCAACTAAAAGAGAACCCAATAAACCCGGTCCACGTGTAAATGCTATCGCATCAATCTCGGACTTATCAATACCTGCCCGCTTGATCGCTTCGGAAACAACTGGAACTATATTTTGCTGATGTGCGCGTGAAGCCAGCTCAGGGACCACACCTCCATAAGCTTCATGAACCGCTTGACTGGCAATAACATTCGACAACATAACACCGTCACGTATAACCGACGACGATGTATCATCACAGGATGACTCAATACCTAATATTGTTGTACTCATATACTTTTCAGTTTATATTTTCATGCAAAATAACGGAATCTATCGCAATTATTTGTAAATTTGCCAATAAATTTCGATAAAGATATCAAAGGTCTTAAATACATAGTTGTTTTTCTGCTTACGTTGTTCTGGATATTTTATGCAACGCCTGCCATTATGTTGCAGATACCTTATATTCGAACAAAGGTGGCAAGTATTGCCTCTACCGAACTATCAAATTATCTCGGAGTACCCGTAAAAATAGGGAAAGTAGATATCGGATGGTTTAACCGTATTGTACTAGATAATGTGTATCTGGCTGATCAGGAAAGGAAACCTCTTTTCGTTGCCAACCACGTCGCAGCCGGATTCGAAGCGCTTCCTTTGCTAAAAGGCAAAATGGTATTTACAACCGTACAATTATTCGGTTTTACACTGAACCTAGAAAAGAAAACGCCCGAAAGCAAACTTAATCTGCAATTTGTTATAGATGCTTTTGCAAGTAAGGATACTTTGAAAAAAAAATCGAATATAGACCTGAGGTTTAATACGATACTTATCCGGCGCGGACATTTGCGCTATGATGTGCAAAGTGCCGGATATCAACCTGACAAATTTAATGCACAGCATATTGATATACATAATCTAAGTGCCAACATATCGCTGAAGGCCTTCAATAAAGATAGCCTGAATGCCCATATTAAAAAGATGAGTCTGGAGGAATCATCCGGGTTCAAACTGAATAAACTGACTTTGAATCTGATTGGAAATAAAGACAGTGCTTTCATTGACAATTTGGAAATCAAATTGCCTCAAACCAACCTAAAGATTGATCACGCAAGCATAAACCTGACTAAAGCAAAGCAATTTAAAGATTGGATGAATTCTGCTCTGCTGACACTCAACATTCCTTCATCACAAGTCTGCCTGAAAGATTTTTCTCCGTTTATTCCGGCATTTCATAATTTTACGGACATCATCGAACTTTCAGCCGAAGCTTCCGGATACGTAAACAATATCAATCTTAAGCGCTTACTATTAAAGTACAGCGACAAGATGCTTTTTGTCGGCAAAATGGAAATGCGGGGAATTACAAATCCGAAGAATGCTTATATCCTGGGACAAGTCAATAAGATGTACGTCACGACCGATGGCATTGCAGGACTGGTTAGTAACTTCAACGGACATCCTGTCAGCCTACCTGATCCAATAGTCAAGTTGGGAACTGTCAACTTTTCCGGCGAAATATCCGGCTTTTTTGATAATTTGATCGCCTATGGAAAGTTGTCTTCTGCCATAGGTTCATTACAAGCCGATCTGATTATTGGTAAAGATAAAAACGAACGAATAGGTTCCTACATCAAAGGTCATATCTCAACTTCCACAATCCAGCTCCACGAACTTTTTGCAGCCAACAATCCCTATGGAGCAGCAAAATTGGATGTTGTCCTGGACGCTCACCAGCCCCAAAGCGGATCTTTTAGTGGAAATATAAAGGCTGATATTGATGAATTTGGATACAACGGATACAAGTATGAAAAAATACAACTTTCGGGCAATTTTAACCCAAACAGTTTCGATGGGAAAATAATGATGAACGATCCTAACGGCAAACTCTATGCCGAAGGACTATTCAAACATGAAGGACAAAATTCAATATTTAACTTTACATCAAGAGTGGATCATCTGCGTCCAGACAGTCTTCATCTACTGAAAACATATGAAGCGCCAGATATCTCTTTTGCGATGAATGCAAATTTCAAGGGCAATAACATCGATAATCTGGAAGGAGTAATTCAATTAGACAGTCTTTCTTTTAAAACAAAACCAAGTAGTTTCTTTTTGCGTAAACTATTGATCAATGCGACAGGAACAGAGAAAGACAGGCGATTAACAATTCAATCGGATATTTTAAATGGAGAAGTTGCAGGCGCATATTCATTCACAACGATTCTTCCCAGTCTGATAAACACCATGAAAGCCTATATCCCTGCATTAGCCAATACTAAGGCGTCAAAGAAAAAAATCATGGAGAATAACTTCACACTTTTACTAACGATAGGCAATACAGAAGCTATATCAAAAACATTAAAATTACCTGTTAGTATCGTGAACGAAGGACGCATAACGGCATTATATAATAACCGTTATAACCGTTTTCGTATTGAAGCGTTTCTGCCTAAATTTAATATGGGTAGTTCAATGTTCGAATCCGGTTATCTGACTTGCGACAATTCCGAAGGCAATGCAAATTTGCAACTTAAGACAATAAACTACAACAATAAAGGCAACCGCAACTACCTGGATTTGAAAATGGATGCACGTAATAATGTAGTTAATGCTTTGCTCAGTTGGGCAAACAATAAAACGCGACAATTTAAAGCCGACCTTTCAGCCTCCACACAATTCTCCGAATGGAAAAGTGAAAATGGACAATCAAAATTACATACCGAAATATCATTAAATAAAAGTCCGCTTATTCTGAACGATACTTTATGGAATATTGCTCCTTCTAAAATAACACTCGATAACGGACGGATTGCTATTCAAAACTTTTCAATATCGCACAATAATGAATACCTGCACATGAAAGGATTTATCTCCAAAAATCCTTCGGATACACTTTTACTAGATATGAAACAAGTGGAATTGAGTTATATCTTTGATATTCTCAATATACCTGTTCTCCAGTTTGCCGGCAAAGCTACAGGCAAATTCAATATTGTAGACTTATACGGAAGCCGCATGATAAATACGGATCTTGAAGTTCAGAATTTTTCTTTCAATCAAGTGACTCTGGGGCGACTGAACTTGTTCAGCGAATGGGATGATGCACAAAAGGGTATCATGATGCTGGGCAGTATATATGCCAACGACACAACCTGGACAGACGTAAGTGGTTATGTATATCCCGTAGGGCCGAATGATGGCCTTTCTCTCTATTTCAGTGCTAAAGATATAAACATTGCTTTCATACAACCATTTGTTGGCAGTATAGCTAAAAATATCAAAGGACGCGGATATGGAGACGTTCATTTTTATGGACCATTCAGTGCACTTAATATTGAAGGAGATGCGTTCATTAAAGATGGGGGCTTTGGCATTGATTACACAAACACTTATTATCATTTTTCCGATTCCATCCATATGACAAACAAGGCAATTATGGCACGTAACATAACGGTTCACGACAAATATAATAACTCGGCAAAAGTGAACCTGACAGTGAACCACAATCATTTCAGAGATTTGAATTACAATATAAATATTCAGGCAAAAAATATGCTTGTCTACGATATTCCAAAGAAAACGAATCCGATGATCTATGGTTCTGCCTATGGAACAGGCACGACAACCATTCAGGGATCAGGAAAACTCATCAATTTTGATATTAATCTGAGAAGTGAACCCAAAACGTCCATCACACTGAATTTTATGGACGAATCGGCTACAGAGTACGACTTTATCAACTTTGTTAATAAAAAAGAGATGCAGCAACAGGCAGCTGAGGCAAAGAACGATTCTGTACGAAAAGCCCTGACTGCACATAAAACAGACAACGGGACCGAATATAAAATGAATTTTCTGTTTGATGTTACTCCGGATGCAACAATTGATGTCATCATGGATCCAATATCCGGCGATAAAATAACCGGAAATTGTACCGGCAGTCTGCAAATGCAATATGGGTCAAAAACAGATCTGCGCCTTTATGGAAATCTGGACATAACAAGTGGAAAATATAATTTCAGCTTGCAACAGCTAATTCATAAAGACTTCAAAATACGTGAAGGAAGCAGCATTAGTTTTCGTGGTGATCCTTATGATGCCACAATGAACATTAATGCGATCTACAATCTGACAGCTAACATCCAGGACTTGGATGCCAGCTTTGTTACTGAAACACCTAAACGCAATATACCTGTAAATTGTGTTCTGCTATTAGACGGCATGCTAAGAAGTCCGAATATTTCTTTTGATATAGAACTCCCGGGATCAAATGAAGAATTGGAAAAACAAGTGAGGAGCTTAGTAAATACGGAAGATATGATGACGCGACAAATAGTATACTTATTGGTTCTGAACAAATTTTATACGCCCGATTATACCATCAATCCCTATGCATCGAACGACTTCAGTGCCGTTGCTTCATCCGCCCTATCAACGCAAATATCCAACATCATGAATAGTTTTACTGATAAAGTACAATTGGGTACAAATATTCGTACCAGTCAGGATGGGCTTCAGGATACTGAAGTTGAAATGTTACTCTCGAGCCAGTTATTGGATAACAGGTTGCTATTTAATGGAAACTTTGGATATAAAAACAGTTCAGCAGCACAAAAGAATGCATTCATTGGCGAATTTGACTTGGAATACAAGCTGAATCAAAACGGCGATATCAGATTAAAAGCTTATAATCATGCCAATGAACTGTATAGTATGTATCTACGTCAGGCACTTACTACACAAGGTGTTGGCATCATGTATAAAAAAGATTTTACACGCTTGTCTGATATCTTCCGCAAACAACGAATGCTATTCACGCGAATACGTCCTACAACCAAAGATACTGTTTCCAAACAGTATAAGCGTGAAAAGTTAAAATAAAATTAAAAAGAGATAATGGATTTACTTAGGGATTACAGTCTATACAACCGGAAACATTTCACTGAAAAGTGCATGTAATTGTATTTTCGCCAATTCAAAATTTTGCTTCTCACCTAATTCTTTTTCTAGGGAAGTAACGCCTTTATCCACAAAACCACAAGGGTTTATTAATGTAAAATAGCTAAGATCTGTGTTAATATTCAAGGCAAAACCATGCATAGTTACAAACCGACTACTCTTGACACCAATGGCACAAATCTTTCTCGCCCGTCCTTTTATCAACGGATCCAACCAAACACCTGTAGCGCCATCAAGCCGTTCTCCCTTAATTCCATATAAAGCAAGGAATCGTATAACGGTTTCTTCAAGCTGATGTATATACTGCTTCAAACCTAAATGCCAGTAATCAAGGTCAAAAACAGGATATCCGGTAATCTGACCCGGACCGTGATATGTAATATCTCCACCACGATTGATATGAAAAAACTCTATTCCACGATTCTGCAAAAGTTCTTCAGGAATGAGTAAATTCGATTCATGACCGCTCTTTCCTAAAGTCATTACAGGGTTATGTTCACAAAAGAAAAGACAACTTTTCTCTTGTGTGTTATTCGCTTTTGATGCCAATAAGACATTAAAAGAGTTGGTCTGTTGCTTTAAAGCCTCTGGATAGTCGATGCGTCCGAGGTCGTAATAAGTGAAGCTCTCCATTTTTTTCTTAATTTGGTTTTACCGGAATCGATATCGTCGCCGATGTTTTCGCTTCCATAACCCATTTTTACTTGAATCAGTTTACTCATGATCGACAAAATCTTAGCTTGTCGACGAAGCATGTATGGCGAAGGTTTTCCAGAATCAAAACGACGGGGATTAGGCAATGAAGCTGCTATCAGTGCAGCTTGCCTCCGGTTCAACTTATATGCCGGCCTGCCAAAATGAGCATAAGCAACAGCTTCTGCACCATAAATGCCTTCACCCATCTCTATTGAGTTGAGATAAACTTCCATAATACGCTTCTTTCCCCAAACAAACTCAACAAGGACAGTAAAGTAGGCTTCAATGCCTTTACGTACATAACTTTTCCCCGGCCAAAGAAACACATTCTTCACCGTTTGCTGCGAAATTGTGCTTGCGCCACGTACGCGTTTTCCTCTTTCAGCTTCGGAACGGGCCTTCTCTATCTGGGTCAAATCAAACCCATGGTGCTCCATAAACAGGTTATCTTCAGAAGCAATAACAGCTTGCGCCAAAGGTTGAGCGATCTTTTCCATCGGAACCCATTTATGTTCCAGTTTCAAAGATTTGCCATCATGGAACTGTTCAATCAAACGGATGAACATTAACGGCGTATAATACACCGGTACAAATTTAAATATCAATACAGCTAATATACTGGAAGCAAACAATGCTATCAGAATGTTGCGCCCCCAGATCATTATTTTTCTCCAAACTAACATTGGCTTTTCTATTTTTGCGCTGCAAACTTACAAAAATATTTGTTATATCATCTTCTGTAACCTTTCTTTCCAAATTTCAAATGCAGCACAATATTTATCAGCTTTTAATCCATCAGGCTCTGTGACATTAATTTTCTTTAGCGAAGCAAAGGCTTCCTTAGCTGATGAATAAATGCCCACTCCGATACCAGCTCCTTTGGCTGCACCGTCCGCCCCATTGGTATCAAACAATTCTATTTCCGTCCCGGTAACACACGCCAAGGCTTCTCTGAATACCGGGCTCAAGAACATATTGGCTTTGCCGGCACGAATAACACCGCTATCAATGCCCATATCATGCATAATATCCATTCCGTATTTGAATGAAAAAACTATCCCTTCCTGAGCCGCACGCGCAATATGAGCTTTATTATGAATATTAAAATTTAATCCTTGGATCGAACAGTTGATTTCTTTATTCTCAATCATTCTTTCAGCTCCATTACCAAATGGCAGAATGGAAAGCCCTTCGGAACCGATAGGAACAGTAGCGACCAGATCATCTAGCGCCTGATAACTCATTCCTTCAGGAGCGACATTACGCTTAACCCATGAATTAAGTATGCCAACGCCATTGATACAAAGTAATACGCCTAAACGGGTTTGCTTATCCGAATGATTGACATGAGCAAAAATGTTCACCCTTGAACGTTTATCATAATTGATCTTATCGTTAACGCCGTATACAACACCTGAGGTACCGCCTGTAGCCGCAATTTCACCGGGATTAAGAACATTTAGTGACAAAGCATTATTTGGTTGATCGCCGGCCCGATAAGTAACAGGTGTCCCTTTTTTCAAACCCAACTCAGTCGCAACAGCAGCCGTCAGAGTGCCTTGAACACCAAATGTGGGACAGATATCAGGAATCATGTCCTTACTAAACCCATAATAATCCATCAAATCACTCGAAACACAATTATCCTTGAAATCCCAAAAAATTCCTTCGGACAAACCAGATATGGTTGTCGATATCGTGCCTGTCATTCGCATAGCAATATAATCGCCGGGCAACATGAACTTATATATTTTCTCATAAATACTAGGTTCGAACTCTTTCACCCATTCTAGTTTAGATGCCGTAAAGTTACCCGGAGAATTTAATAAATGTTTCAAACATTGCTCATCTCCAATAGATTTAAAAGCACGCTCGCCAAAAGAAACCGCACGACTATCGCACCAGATAATGGAAGGACGTAGTACCTCCATTTTTTTGTCAACCAACACAAGTCCATGCATTTGATAAGAAATGCCAATTGCCTCAATATCGCTCCCTTTTATATTACCCTTAACCAATGCACCCCGAATGGCATCCTTTAATGAATTCCACCAGTCATCCGGATTTTGCTCCGCCCAACCCGGACGAAGTGCTTTAATAGGAGCTTCGTCTTTAGGATAAAATTCCGAGGCGATTGTTAATCCGCTATCCTTATCAACAATAGAGGCCTTCACTGAAGAACTTCCTATATCACAACCTAATAAATACATACATATATCTTTTCTAATTTATGAATAACTTCAATTTTTATATTAATCAATTTACAAATATACTTTTTATTCTAATACAACATACTAGATTTTCTCTTTTGTTATAGTTTGATGAACAAACTCTTCATGGGTGATCATAAATCTATACACGCATCAGTCGGTCGAATTGGGTTCTGCCTATGGATATTGCTAATATGTACAAACAAAGGTGCAATCGCTTTTTTGCACATATATGAACTATTAATTTGCATTTCAGAAAATAAATGCGTTCCTTTGAACATATTTAAGAGCAAATGTATGACAAAAAGTATTTTAACAATTGTTTCTGTTTTATTATGTTTTGCCTGCAGCAAAGATGACCAATCGAAGTTATCGGGCAAATGGCAAATGCAGCAAATTGAGACGAAAGGAAGTGTTGAGTCAATTGACACCATATACTTTAATTTTGAAAACTCACTATTTCAATACCAATTATATTCCCCTTCAAATAACAGCTATGCAGCATGGGTCGGATTTAACACAATTAGTAATGAGAATCAACTATTATTAGAGTTAAACGATCAAAAAAATATAACTAAATTTATTCATTTAACAGACTGGTCTGAAGGCAAACGTATGTATACAATCGAAAAGCTAACAGGCAAACGGCTTATTTTGAGTAGCGAAAACAAAACCTATACATTCAGAAAATTCTAAAAATGCATATCGTTATATCACGAAATATGCAAATCAAAGATAATTGTGTAAATTTGCACTCCGTAAGTAAAGAAATAACAATATATGGCGACTATTAACAACGATTCGAAAACGAATGAAGAAGACAAAAAAAGTCTGAATTTCATCGAAGCAATGGTAGAGAAAGATCTATCGGAAGGTAAAAATAAGGGACGCGTTCAAACCCGTTTTCCCCCAGAGCCTAACGGATACTTACATATCGGTCATGCGAAAGCTATATGCCTGGATTTTGGTATAGCCGAACGCCATGGCGGCGTTTGCAATTTAAGGTTCGATGATACCAACCCAGTAAAAGAAGATATGGAATACGTTGATGCCATAATGGAAGATATCAAATGGCTGGGCTACCATTGGAATCATGTGTATTATGCATCCGACTATTTTCAACAACTATGGGATTTTGCTATCAGGCTGATTAAGGAAGAAAAAGCATATGTGGATGAACAAACATCCGAACAAATCGCTGCTCAAAAAGGGACCCCTACTCAACCGGGAATAAACAGTCCGTACCGCGACCGCCCTGTTGAAGAAAATCTTGCACTATTTAATAAAATGAATAGTGGGGAATTAGAAGAAGGTTCGATGGTCCTTCGCGCTAAAATAGATATGGCAAATCCAAACATGCATTTTCGCGACCCAATTATATATCGTATACTCAAAACTCCGCATGCACGTACCGGCACGAAATGGAAAGTATACCCGATGTATGACTTCGCTCACGGACAAAGTGATTTTTTTGAAGGTGTTACACATTCATTATGTACGCTCGAATTTGTTGTCCATCGTCCGTTATATGACCTCTTCATCGACTGGTTGAAAGAAAACAAAGACCTGAATGATAACAGACCACGCCAGACAGAGTTCAACAAATTGAATCTCAATTATACATTAATGAGCAAACGAAATTTGCTCATCCTCGTTAAAGAAGGATTAGTGAATGGTTGGGATGATCCGCGAATGCCTACTATCTGTGGATTCAGACGCCGTGGCTACTCGCCTGAGTCTATTCGTAAATTCATAGATAAAATAGGATATACTACTTACGATGCGCTTAATGAGTTTTCCTTACTGGAAAGTGCTGTCAGAGAAGATCTAAACTTACGGGCCACACGTGTTTCGGCTGTTTTACACCCCGTGAAACTGATAGTGACAAACTACCCGGAAGAACAAGTAGAAGAACTGGAAGCTATAAATAATCCTGAAGACGAATCAAAAGGGAGTCATACAATAGAGTTTAGCAAAGAACTTTGGATTGAACAAGAAGATTTTATGGAAGATGCTCCGAAGAAATTCTTTCGTATGACACCCGGACAAGAAGTACGATTAAAAAATGCATATATCGTTAAGTGTACAGGATGTAAGAAAAATGAAAAAGGTGAAGTCGTTGAAATATATTGTGAATATGATCCAAAGACAAAAAGTGGTATGCCTGAAAGCAATAGAAAAGTGAAAGGAACACTTCACTGGGTCAGTTGTTCTCATTGTCTTCCGGCTGAAGTACGTTTGTACGACCGCTTATGGAAAGTAGAAAATCCGCGCGATGAAATAGCTGCAATCTGCGAAGAAAAAAATTGCTCTCCACTAACAGCGATGAAAGAAATAATAAACACTGACTCACTAAATGTTTTGACGAACTGCTATGTAGAAAAATATACAGCTACGCTAAAACCTTTTGATTACTTGCAGTTCCAACGTATAGGTTATTTCAATGTTGATAAAGATTCAACAGCTGATAAATTAATTTTCAACCGAACAGTATCTCTAAAAGATACTTGGAGTAAAATTAATAACAACAAATCTGTGTAAAATGGGAAAAGATGAAATCAAACGATTGTTACAACTTTATTTATCCAATTACCGGAAGGGAAAAGATACCTATTTCGACAGCAATGAGATAGAAGAATTATTAGATAGCTTTGAAAATGATGAAGATTATGCCTACTATAATGACATTCTGGAACTAGGTTTAAAACTTCATCCAGAAGATTCGGGCTTGTTAATCCGAAAATGCAAAATATATATTTTACACGAAGACTATGAAAATGCATTAGCACTTCTCAATTCTATCAGCGACACCAACAATGAAGATGGTGATGCGGTGAGAGTAGAGTGTTATTGCATGTTGGATGGTTATGATAAAGCGGTCAACTATATTGAACTATTGGAGAAAAAAGAGTGCGATTATCTGGAAGGACTATTCGAAGATATTGCTCCTATATTAAACGATTCAGGTATGGAGGATGAAGCTAATGATTTTATCAGAAGAGGATTAAAACGATTTCCGGATAACGTCATTTTAATGGAAGAGCTTTGTTACAACCTCGAAAACAAAGGTAAATTTGAAGAAGCTATCCAAACATGCAATAAGCTGATTGATATGAATCCGTATTCGTACGACTATTGGTTTTTATTGGGAAGATTGTATTCGTCCATTTCTAATTATGATAAAGCAATAGAAGCGCTGGATTTCGCCACTACTTGCGACACCCTTGGAAGTGAAGCCAAATCATTAAAGGCATATTGTTTGTATATGAATGAAAATTATCAAAAAGCGATAGAAGCTTTCAATGAAATTCCAGGTGATGAAAATGAAAAGTTTCACGACATTCCTTGGCAAGCGAACTGTTATATCAAGTTACAAGATTTTGAAAATGCGTATAAGCTTCTACATGAACTTTTCGAAAAAAAAGGAAAATTAGACAAACCTTCAACTTACATCACATATATGCGCAGTTGCATCGAATTAGGAAAAGGAGACGAAGCTCACCAAATGCTATTAAAAGCTGCCGAACATTTTCCTAATGACATCCATATATTGTCATTAATGATATTAGACTATCTAAAAAATAATGATAGTTCTAAAATCATGGAAATTTCCGAACAATTATTCAATATTATGGAATCTATGAAAGATAAAGATCCGGGAGATATCAAGCTCCTACTAATGGCCGCTGAATTTCTCTGCGTCAAAGGGAAAGTAAACAAAGCCATAGAATACTATCACAAGATTCTGGATTTCAAAGAAGAAATGCCGAATGTATTCTTTCAATTGGCAATGGCATATTTGATAAATGGAGATATGGAACACTTTGATGAATATTTTACGAAACTTTCACCGGACGAACTTCTCAATTGTTTGGAAAAACATTTTGGAATAGATGTTACTTCCATCATTAACGACGATATGGATAAACATATTCCACCGGAAGATTTAGTGAAAGAATTTCTGAATAACAAAGACAACAACAATTAATTATGGAGAGAAAATTAAAAGATTACAGCTTAATCACACTCAAAGGAATAGCGATGGGAGCAGCAGATGTTGTTCCTGGTGTATCAGGTGGGACAATAGCGTTCATTGTGGGAATATATGAAGAATTAGTTAATTCGATTAAGAGTATCAATGCAGCAAACCTCAAACTACTTTTCACGGGGAAAATAGCTTCATTTTGGAAAGGAATAAATGCCAATTTTTTATTCTCACTGGTATTTGGTATTGCTATCAGCATCTTTTCTTTAGCCAAGTTAATAACTTGGCTTTTAGTTGCTTATCCAGTATTAGTATGGGCTTTCTTTTTTGGACTCGTTTTAGCTTCTACCTGGTTTGTTTCAAAAGATATACGTCAATGGAATTGGAAGGTAATTGTCAGTTTCATAGCAGGAATCGCTATTGCTTATTACATTACAGTTGCTACACCCGCAGAAACACCTAATAATCTTCTTTTTATTTTCTTATGTGGTGCAATTGCTATTTGTGCAATGATTCTACCGGGAATCTCAGGTAGTTTTATTTTGGTGCTATTGGGCAAATACTTTTATATAATGGATGCCGTCAAAAACTTCAAAATAATTATAATACTTGTCTTCGTATGCGGTGCTTTTATAGGAATTACAAGTTTCTCAAGAGTATTATCGTATGCCCTTTCCAAGTTGCATAATATTACCATTTCAATGCTGACGGGCTTTATGCTCGGTTCTCTCAACAAAGTTTGGCCATGGAAAGAAACGCACCAGATTATCAATAATGGGCAAACAGTTCTTATGGAACACAATGTTATGCCTAACGAAACAATAAGTGCAGCTATAGGATTAATGATTGTTGGTTTTGCTGTTGTTTATATACTCGAAAAAATCTCAATGAGAATTTCAAAATAATATAAATAACTTATGCAACTATTTTTTGAAACTACTTATGAATGATTATAATAACAAAAGATGAGATTTGATAAATTGAACTTAGAAGAGGCTGTATTGGACGGTCTCGATGCAATGAATTTTATAGAAACTACGCCTGTTCAGGAACAGACAATACCATTTATTTTGCAAGGCAAAGATATTATTGCTTGTGCCCAAACTGGTACAGGAAAAACGGCCGCCTATGTGTTACCTGTTATCAATGAATTATATAAAGGTAATCATCCTGAAAATGCGATTAATGCTGTCATTATGGCTCCTACACGTGAATTAGCTCAACAGATTGACCAACAAATAGAAGGATTTGCTTACTTCATTCCGGTATCAGCTGTAGCAGTCTATGGTGGAACAGATGGTACTGCCTGGGATCAACAAAAAAAAGGAATGCAACTAGGTGCTGATATCGTTATCGCAACACCGGGAAGATTATTGTCTCACATCAAAATGGGGACTGTAGACTTGACAAAAGTTTCCTTTTTTATATTAGACGAAGCCGACAGAATGCTTGATATGGGATTCCATGAAGATATTATGCAGATATACCAATTATTACCAAAAACTTGTCAGATAATAATGTTCTCGGCCACTATGCCAGATAAAATACGTACATTAGCTAAAAACATTCTAAAAAATCCGGAAGAAGTAAAAATTGCTATTGCCCGCCCACCTGAAACAATTATCCAGTCAGCCTATATATGTTATGAGAATCAAAAAATACAGATTTTAAAAGACTTATTTTTACAATCACTGCCGAAGCGTGTTTTAATCTTTTCTTCCTCTAAACTAAAAGTAAAAGAACTGACTAATACACTAAAAAGAATGAAATTTAATACCGCTGAAATGCATTCTGATCTTGAACAACTACAACGGGACGAGGTAATGAAAGAATTTAAAAATGGACATATAGATATATTAGTCGCAACCGATGTCGTATCAAGAGGCATTGACATTAATGACATTACTCTTGTAATCAACTATGATATTCCTCATGATCCTGAAGATTATGTACATAGAATAGGTCGAACAGCCAGAGGTACAAATGAGGCGGGTCTTTCTATCACCTTTGTCTCACAGGAGGAGCAACCTCAATTCAAACAAATAGAAGACTTCCTTGAAAAGGATATTTATAAAATTCCTATTGATCCAAAATTTGGAGATGCACCTCTTTATGAACCAAGTAAATGCCGAAAAAGGGGAAATAATTCGCTAAAAAACAGGAGCAAGTCATCTTATAAATCTCAAAGGAGAGATTATAGTAAATCTTCTGAAAATGGAAAAGGCATACAAAAATAGTTTTCTATATTTGTACGCCTTTCATCCAATAATAATTGTGAGATTAACTATTCATTGAGGCCAAGAATTCTGCATTGTCGAATGTTTGTTCCATACGTTTCTTTACAAATTCCATAGCTTCCAAAGAATTCATATCCGACAAATATTTGCGAAGAATCCACATTCTGTTTAAAGTCGTTTCATCTTGCAACAAATCATCACGACGTGTACTTGACGCCGTGATATCAACTGACGGATAAATACGTTTATTTGACAATTTTCTATCCAGTTGCAATTCCATATTTCCTGTACCTTTAAACTCTTCAAAAATCACATCATCCATTTTAGAACCCGTCTCGGTTAATGCTGTCGCCAGAATAGTGAGGCTTCCTCCATTCTCGATATTACGAGCAGCACCAAAAAAACGTTTTGGTTTTTGAAGAGCATTGGCATCAACACCACCAGAAAGGACCTTGCCAGAAGCAGGCTGAACTGTATTATATGCACGGGCTAATCGAGTAATAGAGTCAAGAAGAATAACAACATCATGGCCACACTCAACCATCCTCTTCGCCTTATTCAATACAATTTCGGCAATCTTCACATGGCGCTCTGCCGGTTCATCAAAAGTAGAAGCAATTACTTCAGCATCAACGCTTCTAGCCATGTCTGTAACCTCCTCAGGACGCTCATCAATTAAAAGAACAATCATATAAACTTCCGGATGATTAAAAGCAATTGCATTTGCTATATCTTTCAAGAGCATTGTTTTACCAGTTTTAGGCTGAGCCACGATTAAACCACGTTGCCCTTTTCCTATCGGAGAAAACAAATCTACGACACGAACAGATATATTATCATATACTTTAGGTGCTTTCTTTGCTGTGAGCATAAATTTCTCATCAGGGAAAAGCGGAGTCAGATGATCGAAAGGTATTCTATCGCGAACTTCTTCAGGCAAACGGCCATTTATCTTATCAACTTTTACTAATGGGAAATATTTTTCGCCTTCTTTAGGAGGGCGTATAGAACCCTCAACAACATCGCCCGTTTGTAACCCAAATAATTTGATTTGTGATTGCGATACGTATATATCATCTGGAGAAGTCAAATAATTATAATCTGAAGAACGAAGGAAACCATAACCATCTGACATCATATCCAACACACCCGTTCCATTCAAAATGCCATCAAAATCATACTTTTTTTCTTGAGAAGAAGGTGCATTTTGACTATTTTTTTGATTACTATGGTTGGATGAACGATTGCTGTTTGAATGACTTGTCGGTTGCGGACTTGTATTGTTGGATTCATTTTGTACTTTAGATTCAGCTTTCGTTGAAGATGGTATTATCGGAAAAAGCTGATCAAGAACCGACTTTGTATCTGGATGCCTGAATACGACTCGCTTAGGCTCTTCCCCATCCGCTGCTACCGGAGGAATGACAGGCGGTGAAACTTCTGTTTCATAAGGTTCGATCGGACTATCTGAAAGATCTTCTTCTGGCAAATCATTTAATTCATAATCAGCCACAACCGGTGGAAGTATAGATTTAACAACTTCTTTTGGATAGTTTGTTGGTTTAGATATTCCGACTTCATTTTTGACAGTTTCAGGCTTAGCAGATAATTCCAATTTTTCTGTTGCAGCCGGCACATTTACTTTTTTATTTTCAAGAGGCTGATTTTTGGAACCTACATCAGATGTATTCGACGGAGTAACTTTATTCGCCTGGTTATTATTAGAAGCTACATTTGCCTCTGATTTAGCATTAACTAGGTTTGGTTTAATATCTTGTGAAGCCTTTTCCGAAAGAACTTTATCTTTCTTTTCTATACGATTCCGACGTTTTTTTGTCGACTGCACCGGCTTTTCTGCTTTAGGAGAAGCGTCTACTGGAAAAGGAGCAGCAATAGATCCTTTATTGGTGCCAGCACTTACATTGTTTGGAGTATTCACTTGCGGCCCAGGTCCCTTTTTCTGCTTAACTTGTTTTTCTTTCTTGCTTTCCTTTTCTACTTGCTTACCTGCAATTGAGATAGCTTGCTCATCAAGTATTCTATATACAAGTTCATCTTTTCTTAGAGAACTTATTTTTTTTATACCTAACTCTTCCGCTATACTTTGCAATTCAGGAAGGAGTTTTTCATTTAGTTCAATTATGTTATATTTCTGCATATTGAGAAGTAAATAAATATTGCATGAAAAGATTTATAATACACGTGAAAACATGAATTATATCTTTAATTTGATTATTATTAAATTATATGTTTATTGAAAACATCAGATTATACATCAATACATTTAATTTTTGTGATGCATCCCTGCGGAGTAATACGGTGCAAAGGTAATTTTTTTTTTTGTCTTCCAATATCTTTTATCTCAAAAAATTCATAACTAAAACCTTTTTTGTCATCTTTCCTATAATAAAACGATTATCTATCCTCTCACCCACTATCCAAATGATTTGATTATTGCTGCATAGAAGCCATGTTCTCTCTTTATCAAACAAACTAAACTTGTGGTCTGAAAAATAATCGCTTAGCTTTTTCTTTCCTTTCATGCCAAATGGAATGAACCAGTCTCCATCTTTCCATTTTCTTAATACGAGAGGGAATGATAATTTATCATAATCAAATGTTGCCACTTGTTTATCTCTGCTTATTTGAAAATCTTTGATATAATCTGTAATAGTAAAAGATAAGGAAATAGGACCCTTCCAACAATTATCCTGAATATTTAAACTGTATTCCTGAATTAAATCCTCTTTTATTTCCAAAAGAAAAAGATATTCACGGTCTTTAAGCACCTTATAATTACGCGAATAAAATATTTTTCCTGATTCACCTTTAAGTGAAGACCATATTTTATTACTAATTGCAGCTGAAAAACCATATGGCTTTAATAGTTCATACAAAATAGTATCAGAAGAAGGTAATTGCAACAATTTACCAATTGATATCTTATCTTCTGATTCCATCACTAGTCTTTTTGCATCTTGAATAAAGTATTCATAAATAGAACTCACAGAACTCAAATTATCTGATGTACACAAAATAGCAGTCCTGACAGAAGGGTTTATTTTTTCCAATAAAGGAAGGATTCGAAGACGTATAAAATTACGAGTATATGCATCAGAAAAATTTGTACTATCTGTTATATATGATATATTTTGAGAACTAAGCCACTCAATAATATCACTCTTGCTAACAGCCAATAAAGGACGTACAATATATCCATTCTTTGGACGAATGCCGCATAAGCCACGTATACCGGTTCCACGAATCAAGTTCAGCAAAAACGTTTCCACATTATCATTTTGATGATGTGCAATCGCAATAGCTTGCGCATTCATTTCGATACGTTTCTTTTCAAACCATTCGTATCGCAATTCTCGAGCCGCCATTTCTATCGAGAGATGATGATAATCAGCATACTGTTGGGTTTCAAAATCGACTTTTGAATAAGGGATTTTCAATGAATGAACATATTCTTCAGTAAAATGTTCATCACGCATAGACTCCTCACCCCTGAGATGAAAATTACAATGCAAAGCAAAACAAGAATAGCCCAACTTCACCAAAACAGTAAGCAGGGCTATTGAATCCGCTCCTCCGCTTACACCTACCAGTACAAGTCGGTCTTTTGTAAGTAGATTATTTTTTTCTATATACGCACGGACAACGTCAAGCATTCTTTACTCTTCTACGCCAGCTAATTCAGGATCAATTAAGATTCGACCACAATATTCACAAACGATAATTTTCTTGCGCATTTTAATATCCAATTGTTTCTGAGGTGGAATTTTATTAAAGCAACCACCACATGCACCTCTCTGAACATAAACGACAGCCAAACCATTGCGTGCTCCCTTACGGATACGCTTAAAAGCAGTAAGGAGTCGTGGTTCGATCATCGCTTCCAGTTTTTTTACTTTATCGCGCAATTTTTCTTCGTCTTGTTTGGTTTCGGCAATTATCTGTTCCAATTCACCTTTTTTTTGAGTCAAATCAGCTTTTCGCCCATCAAGTCTCTCTTTCAGTTCTGCAATCTCTTTTTTCTTTTGTTCATTTGCTTCGCCATATTCACGAATTTTTTTTTCAGAAAACTCAATCTCTAAGCCTTGATACTCTACTTCTTTAGTTAAGTTATCAAACTCTCGATTGTTTCGAACATTGTCCAGTTGTGCCTTATACTTATCAATCAGACTGGTTGATTCAGCCATCTTATGTTTCTCATCAACAACTGCTTCGTTATTGTTTTGAATCTCAGACTGATAGTTTTGAAGGCGTGTTTCTAGGCCAGCAATTTCATCTTCAAGATCCTGTACTTCCAATGGAAGTTCGCCCCGAAGTGTTTTAATCTTATCAATTTCAGTCATCATTGTCTGAAGTTGATATAAAGTTGAAAGCTTTTCTTCAACTGTAATTTCTTTCTCTGCTGGTTGTTTATCTGTAGCCATCTTATAAATATTTTACCGGGTTTGTATTAACTTTCGAAAAATGCAAGGCAAAGTTAGGAAATCTTTTCGATATAATATTGCAAAAAATTTCTTTTGTACAAACTTCACTTTCGTAATGACCAATAACTGCTAACAAAATGCGATCTTCGACATCATAGAAATCATTGTATTTGGCTTCGCCTGTAATAAAAATATCTGCACCATAATTAATTGCATCTTTAATCAAAAATGCGCCACTGCCACTGCAAATAGCCACTTCTCGTATTGGTTTGCCTATTATCGTTGAGTATTTTACACATTCAATATTCAACAATTCCTTTATACGCTGCAGGAAGTTTAATTCTTCTTCGCTTTCCGGCAATTCACCCACTATGCCGGAGCCGGCCTGCTCCCACTGATTATTCAATGGATAAAAATCATAAACCGGTTCCTCATAAGGATGAGCTGAGAGTAGCGCTTGCTTCACATCAGACATCTTATAGGCTGGAAGAACTGTCTCGATGCGAACTTCGTTTTCAACATGCAATTCACCTATTTCACCACAGAACGGATGACAATTCTCTCCCGCCCTGAACGTGCCTTCACCTTTCAAATTGTAGCTGCTCGAATCATAATTACCTATACATCCTGCACCTGAATTAAACAATGTAGTTCTAACTAATTCTGCATATTTCTCTGGGACAAAAGTAACTAGTTTCAGTAATGCATTCTTTTGAGGGCTTAAAATGCGTACATTCTGCAAGCCTATCAATTCCGCCAAACGATAATTCACGCCACCTACCACATTATCCAAGTTTGTATGTGCAGCATATACCACTATATTCTCCTTGCAAGCTTTTATCATACAGCGTTCTATATATGTAGAACCTGTTAACGACTTAAATGCTCTGAAAGCTAAAGGATGATGAGAGATAATCAGATTACAGTCCTTTTCAATAGCCTCGTCAATCACAGCCTCCGTTACATCCAGGCAAAGCAACGCGCCACTTGCGAACTGGTTGACATCGCCAACCTGAACGCCTGCGTTATCAAAATTTTCCTGCAAAGGAAGCGGAGCATAACGCTCTATTTCTCTCAATATATCCTTTATCTTGATCATTAATTTTTGATATCTACTTTGATACTCAATTCTTCCAGTTGTCCGGGTTCAAGGTCCGAAGGTGCGTCAAGCATCACATCACGACCGGAGTTGTTCTTCGGAAATGCAATACAATCTCGAATTGAATCCAACCCCGCAAATAATGAAACCCAACGATCCAAGCCATAAGCCAAACCTCCGTGAGGCGGAGCCCCATATTTAAATGCATTCATCAGGAAGCCAAACTGAGACTGAGCACGTTCTTCCGTAAATCCAAGTACGCGAAACATCTTATCCTGCAAATTACTATCGTGAATACGAATCGAACCTCCTCCTACTTCAACACCATTGATTACCATATCGTACGCCCAGGCACGTACAGCTCCCGGATCGGTATCCAGCAATGGAATATCTTCAGGATTAGGCGAAGTAAACGGGTGATGCATTGCATAAAATCGTTGATCTTCCTCATTCCATTCCAATAATGGAAAATCAATAACCCATAAACAACTAAACTTATTCTTATCGCGGAAACCCAGTCTATTCCCCATTTCCAAGCGCAATTCGTTCAATTGTTTCCGAACCTTCATTGCATCGTTACCACAAAGGATTAAAATCAAGTCACCAGGTTTTGCAGCAAAAGCCTCTTTCATCTGCTTCAAAACATCTTGAGAATAAAATTTATCAACACTTGATTTTACAGTTCCATCAGCTTCTATGCGAGCATAAACCAACCCTTGTGCACCAACCTGCGAACGCTTCACAAAATCAGTCAACTGATCAATTTGCTTGCGAGTGTAACTTGCTGCTCCCTCAGCACATATACCGCCAATATAGGAAACATTATCAAATACTGAAAAACCATAACCTTTCATTATATCCTGCACTTCAACAATCTTCATGCCAAAACGTAAATCCGGTTTATCGCTTCCGTAATATTTCATGGCATCTTGCCAAGTCATCCGAGGGAAAGCCTCTTTAATTTCTATGTTGCGTATAGCTTTAAACAGATGTTTAGCCATTCCTTCAAATGTCGTGATAACATCCTCCTGAGTAACAAAACTCATCTCGCAATCAACCTGTGTGAATTCCGGCTGCCTGTCAGCTCTCAGGTCTTCATCGCGGAAACACTTTACTATTTGAAAGTAGCGATCAAAACCCGAAACCATCAAAAGTTGCTTCAACGTCTGCGGCGATTGAGGCAAAGCATAGAATTGCCCCGGATTCATACGGGAAGGTACAACAAAATCGCGTGCACCTTCAGGTGTTGAATTAACCAATACAGGCGTTTCAACTTCCAAAAAACCGAGATCATTTAAATAGTTACGAATTTCGAATGCCATTCTGTGGCGAAGTTCCAAATTTTTGCGTACAACCGTACGGCGCAAATCCAGATAACGATACTTCATCCGCAAATCATCGCCGCCGTCGCTCTCATCTTCTATAGTGAATGGCGGCGTCAATGATGAATTCAATATATTCAGTTCTGATACTAAAATTTCAATATCTCCGGTAGGAAGGTTGGCATTTTTGCTCGAACGTTCACGTACAGTACCTCTAGCCTGTATCACATACTCACGTCCCAGCTTGTTTGCTTTCTCACAGAGAGCTGCATTGTCTTTCTCATCAAAGACCAATTGCGTAATGCCATAGCGGTCACGAATATCAACAAATGTCATTCCACCCAATTTGCGAATACGCTGTACCCAACCTGCCAATGTTACAACTAAGCCTTCATCAGCGTGGCGCAAATCGCCACAAGTTCTTGTTCTGTACATAATAATATAATATCTTAAATCTTATCAAACTCGAATTTATGACTGCAAATATAGCAATAAAACATTGAATTGATTGCCTCTGCTGTCAAAACTCTTTATTATCTGCTATTTATTTTCAAGCTCTCGCAAATAAGATTTTATTAAAAAACGGCTAAATCGAGAAACGAATCCGAGAAATCGGTCAGAAAGAGGTCAAAGGAATTCAAAACAGTTTTTTTATATGTAAAAAGGGAAATCCTTATCAGAATTTCCCTCTTATATTTAAAGAAAGCCGCACCATGATATGAACAAACTCCGTATGACAGGATTTGAGCGCTTCGCCATCTTTGTAATCCGCTGTGCAATGCATACCCCGAAGGGCGCGGCCCGCCATTAATGACAAAAGCTTTGTCTCGGAATTAAAACTAAATTGATGAGTTTCCCAATCTATAAGGTGCGGCTTAACTCATTCAATGTCTTATGATACAAAGATAATAGGATGTTTTGAGAAATCCAAATATTTTCGTAAAAAAAGAGCCCCGCTAAAGGGCTCTTTTATAGCTTCATGAAAATCATTTATTTAACTTTCTCAACAATAGCTTTGAAAGCCTCAGGATGGTTGACAGCCAAATCTGCAAGAACCTTGCGATTGATTTCAACACCGGCTGAATGCAAAGCTCCCATCAAACGGGAATATGAGAAACCTTCCAAGCGTGCAGCAGCATTAATACGCTGAATCCACAATGCACGGAAATTACGCTTCTTATTGCGACGATCGCGGAAAGCATATGTCAAACCTTTTTCCCAAGTGTTCTTTGCAACGGTCCAAACATTTTTGCGTGCTCCATAATAACCACGCGTAAGTTTTAAAATTTCTTTTCTCTTTGCTCTTGAAGCAACATGATTTACTGATCTAGGCATAATTCTAATCTGTTTTGAATGTTAGCGCCATCATAAAGATGAACTTTGCTTGCTAAAAACATTCGGTTAATAAAAATCTTATAAAAAAACTCGCTTAATAAAAGTGATTACTTCATACCTAATAACTGTTTAACACTACTGTTATTAGATTTGTCGACAATCGAGAAATAAGTTAAATTTCTCTTTCTCTTCTTAGTCTTCTTCGTTAGAATGTGACTTTTGTAAGCATGTTTTCTCTTGATTTTACCTGTTCCGGTAAGGGCGAACCTCTTTTTTGAACCGGAATTAGTCTTCATCTTAGGCATTTTCCAATTATTTTAATTATTAAACATTACGCCTCTTTTATGAGGCACCTTTATTTTTTTATTCTTCTGTTTCAGCTTTCTTTTCAGGATCCACAGTTTTCTTTGCCGCTTGTTTGGTAGCTGTCGAAACACCTGCGCCTTTTTTCGGTGTGAGCATGATTGTCATTCTCTTACCTTCCAAAACGGGCATCATTTCAACTTTACCATAATCTTCCAAATCATTGGCGAAACGAAGTAAAAGTACTTCACCCTGTTCTTTAAATAGAATCGAACGACCTTTAAAGAACACATAAGCTTTTACTTTCGAACCTTCTTCCAAGAATCCTTTAGCATGCCGTAACTTGAAGTCATAGTCGTGATCATCAGTTTGTGGTCCGAAACGAATTTCTTTTACCACAACCTTAACTGACTTTGCCTTCTGTTCTTTTTGCTTTTTCTTTTGTTGATAGAGGAACTTCTGATATTCTATTACTCTACAAACGGGGGGCGCAGCATTCGGTGAAATCTCAACCAGGTCGGCACCTTGCTCTTCTGCAATTTTCAACGCCTGAGAGATTGGATATACTCCCTGTTCTACATTATCACCTACTAAACGAACTTCGCGAACGTGTATCCGTTCGTTAATTCTATACTGTTCTTTCAGACTGTCATTCTTCATTCAAAAAGATATATTCTCCTCGTTATTAGTTATTTTTTTATTATTTATTTTTCCAACTATTCATTTGTTCATCTATCTCGCTTTTCAAAAGCGCTGCAAAGGTAGTAATTTTCATCGAACCTTTATCACCTTCGCCCTGTTTTCTTACAGAAACTTCATTATTTTCTAATTCTTTCTCCCCTACAATCAACATGTAAGGAATTCTTTTCAGCTCTGTATCACGGATTTTACGACCAATCTTCTCATTACGATCATCGACAACCACATTCAAGTCTTCTTCGGTAAGCATATCGGCAACCTGATGCGCATAATCGTTGAATTTCTCGCTGATAGGCAAAACAGACACCTGATCAGGAGCGAGCCACAACGGGAACTTTCCTGCGGTCTGTTCGATAAGTAAAGCAACAAAGCGTTCCATTGAACCGAACGGAGCACGATGAATCATAACCGGACGATGCTTTTTATTGTCTTCACCCGTATATTCAAGTTCAAAACGTTCAGGCAAATTATAATCTACCTGAATAGTGCCCAACTGCCAGCGACGACCTATGGCATCCTTAACCATAAAATCAAGTTTAGGACCATAGAATGCAGCTTCACCATATTCAATCTTTGCCTTCAACCCTTTCTCCTGACAAGCTTCAATGATAGCACTTTCAGCCTTTTCCCAATTCTCATCCGATCCAATATATTTATCTCTGTTTACTTTATCACGCAATGAAATCTGTGCTTCAAAATTCTCAAAATTCAATGCTTTAAAGATGATAAATATAATATCCATTACCTTCAAGAACTCGCCTTTCAACTGATCAGGGCGACAAAATAAATGTGCATCATCCTGCGTAAAACCACGTACTCTTGTCAATCCGTGCAATTCGCCGCTCTGTTCATAACGATATACCGTACCGAATTCAGCAAAACGCAAAGGCAGATCTTTATAAGAACGAGGAAAAGCCTTATAAATCTCACAATGGTGAGGGCAGTTCATTGGTTTTAGCAAGAACTCTTCACCTTCCTGAGGTGTATGAATCGGCTGAAATGAGTCTTTGCCATATTTAGCATAATGCCCTGAAGTAACATATAATTGCTTGCTTCCAATATGCGGTGTCATTACTTGCAAATAGCCATAGCGCTTTTGGATACGTTTTAAGAAATCTTCCAATTTTAGGCGCAATTGCGTTCCGCGAGGCAACCACAACGGAAGTCCCGCACCTACAGCCGAAGAAAATGTAAACAATTCCAATTCCTTACCGATCTTACGGTGGTCGCGTTTCTTTGCTTCTTCAAGCATAACTAAGTAGTCGTCAAGCATCTTCTTCTTCGGAAAAGCTATGCCATATAAGCGAACCAACTGCTTACGTTTCTCATCGCCGCGCCAATAAGCACCAGCCACACTGGTTACTTTGACTGCCTTCAGATATGAAGTATCCGGTAAATGAGGACCCCGGCAAAGATCCGTAAATGCCCCTTGTGAATATGTAGTAATTGTTCCTTCAGCTAACTCGCTGATAAGTTCAGTCTTATAAACTTCTCCCCTATCGCCAAACATCTTCAAGGCTTCAGCTTTTGTAATATTCTGACGCTTAATTTCCTCTTTCTTCGCTACAAACTCCAACATTTTGGCTTCAATAGCAGGAAAATCACTTTCCTTGATAACAATATCTCCCGGATCTACATCATAATAAAAACCGTTTTCAATAGCCGGACCGATACCAAACTTGATACCAGGATATAGCTCTTGCAAAGCTTCAGCCATCAGGTGAGCTCCTGAATGCCAAAAAGCGTGCTTCCCTTCATCATCTTCCCATTTGTAGAGTTTCAGAAAAGCATCTTCATTAATCGGACGAGTCAAATCCCATATTTCGCCATTAACTCCTGCTGCCAAAACTTCTTTAGCTAAACGGGGACTAATATTTTCTGCAATTTGCATTGCACTTGTTCCTTCGGCATATTCCTTTACAGAATTGTCTGGAAATGTAATCTTTATCATAATCTATACACTATAAATTCTTATTAATATAAACTGCAAATTTAGCATTCTTTTTTATATCTAATGAGATTTTTCTCAAAAAGATACACATTCTACTTAATTGCTAGTCATACGCTTGATAATACTGTAGGCATTTACAATACCCAGCTCTCCTGCCTTACTCAAATCAGCTATACCTTTATTGGCATCTCCTTGCGACAAATAAGCAAGACCACGGTTAAAATAAGCCTCAGCAAATTCAGGGTCTCGTTCTATGGCTTCATTGTAATCCGATATAGCCGCACGGAAATCACGTTGAACACAACGCAAGTTAGCTCTGTTGAAATAAGCATACACAAAACCCGAATTCAGCTTAATTACCATATCATAGTCATGGGTAATCAATTCATGCTCATAAGCCCTTTTATTATCTTTAAGTTGGGCTGTGATCGGATCTGAAGAAACAGCCTTATTTGAAATAGCTGTTCCCTTATCAAAATTCAGACTCATTCCGGCTGACATGGCATTTTCATCCGCCGCAGCTGTTTGCGACAAGTTATAATCCAATTGTTTATAACGTACTACGGCGCGATTAAAATAGGCCATCGTGAAATTCGGATTTATTTCAATAGCCTTCGAATAATCTTTTATTGCTTCTGTAAAATCCTGTACCAGCATATAATCCAAACCACGGGCGAAATAGAAATCTGCATTATTCGGCTGTTTGTCTATCTTTGCCGAAAGTTCATTTATTGAAGTAAAATGCTGCGATACTTGGTCTTCCGTTAAGGCCGCTTCCTGATTTGTAATACGAAGTTTATGACTTAACAGCATACGGGCATTATAATCTTCGACGGACTTATCATAGTACACAAGTTCCTTGATTGGATCTATCTTTTCATAATAAGTCAAAATAAACTGAGACTCAAGATCTACACGCACATTCCTATCTTGTACGCGTCCGCGAAATTCGTTCTGGTATTTACTCTTGCGTTCTTCGTCCTTGTCGTATACAACCAGACGATTAAATTTTTCAATACTCTTATCCGATTTTTCACGCGTATTACTATCACTTGATGCAACATCCGGTGAATCAACGGTTGTGGTATTCTTTCCTGCAGAAGCTGTAGCATTTGCACTGGATAATGTTTTGCCTTTTCTCAACTTCTGCTCCATCTCGAAAGCCTTCCAATAATCACGATCAGCCCCTACATTATCATGCATCTTTCGCTTAGCCTCTGATCGACTGTAATAACCGGAAATAAAATTAGGGTATTGAGCCAGTACCTTATCAAAATCACCGATTGATCCTTTATAGTTTCCTGTTCCAAAACGCAACAATGCACGATTATAGTAAGCTATATAATTATCAGGTTCTTGCTCGATTACCACATCAAAATCTTCAATAGCTCTGTTATCATCGCCCACTTGCGAACGAAGTAATGCTCTATTAAAACGGGCAATCTGATTATGACTATCTATATTTATTACTTGATCATAATCTTCCATAGCGCCCCGCAAATCATTCATCTGATAACGTACAAGTCCGCGATTTATGAAATAACCGCTCTCACGCGTGTTCAAACGAATAGCTTCATTCAAATCGGCTAAAGCTCCTTTCAAATCATGCTTGTCATATAGCAGAAGTGCTCTGTTCCCATACGTAGGAGCATAATACGGATCCAAGGTGATTGCTTTTGAATAATCAGCAAGAGCTTTGATTGTATCGCCTTCTTCAGCATACATCGCCCCTCGCGTCATATAGTTCTTCGAATCTTTGGAATAGAGCTTCATGATTACATCAAACACCTTTTCGGCGCCTCTATAATCCTTACTTTGTATACAAGCTACAGCCTTATTGCTCAACATCTGTTGATCTTCAGGCCTAAACTCCAAACCCTTATCATAGTCAGCTATGGCTTCTTTATATTTTTCCTGACTCTGCCTCGCAATACCTCGCGCATAATATGCCTGAACTAGAAACGGATTATGTCCAAGACACAAAGAACAATCTTCTTCTGCTCCTTTATAATCATCCAAATTGATTTTCGCTACTGCACGATAAAAATAAGGCTCAGCCAACCAGGGTTTCGACTTGATTACTTGGTTGAAATACTGTATTGATAGAACATAATCTTCAAAATAAAGAGCATTACGTCCTATTGCAAGTACACGATCAGTATTAATCTGTGCAAATAGCGAAAATGAATATATTTGAAATAATATAAAAAGTATTGCCTTTTTCATCTTTTTGACTGAGCCTTATTTGACAGACAAAAATAAAGAATTAATCTTATTCCGGTTTAATTTTAATCATCAAATAGTCCTTAGGAATATTATCTCCCGATTTAACATCAACAGAGGCAACAATTCCTTCTATCGGAGCAACTATGCGATTATACATCTTCATAGCTTGATGAATAAGAAGAAGCTGACCCGCTTTCACATGGTCGCCCTCTTTAACCTTTACTTCTATAATCGTCCCCGGCAAATGAGCCAAAACCTCTCCTTCGACAGGTTTACTCCATTTTGTCCGTTGATTATATTTTTGTGTCAACTTTGTTTTGTAATCGCCATCAGCCATCACAAAATCCACAAATTCATTATCTACATTTTCCATATTTCTGACAATTAAAATGGAGGCAAACCATGTTTCTTGGCAGGTCTATGCTCTTCCTTTAACGCTGATATCTTTAATGCATGCAATAATTCTGCGCGAGTGTCTTTAGGTTCAATAATCGCATCAACAAACCCCTTAGCTGCTGCGACATAAGGATTAGCAAACTTATCAATATATTCTTTAACCTTCTCCTGACGCATAGCCGCAGGATCTTCGGCTTCTTTGATTTCCTTTCCGAAAATAATATTAGCTGCGCCCTCCGGACCCATAACTGCAATTTCAGCTGTTGGCCATGCAAAGACAAAGTCAGCACCAAGATGTCGAGAGTTCATAGCTATATAACCTCCTCCATATGCTTTACGCAAGATAATCGTAATCTTAGGAACGGTAGCTTCCGAGTATGCATACAAAACTTTAGCACCATGACGTATTACACCAGCATGTTCCTGATCAACCCCCGGCAAATAACCCGGCATATCTTCCAAAGTAACAAGAGGTATATTGAAAGCATCGCAGAAACGGATAAACCGAGCCACTTTATCTGCACTATCGCAATCAAGAACGCCAGCCAGAACCATAGGTTGATTAGCGATAAAACCTATTGTTTTACCGTCCATCCGACCAAATCCAATAACAATATTGGCAGCCCACATGCCTTGAACTTCCAAGAAATCGGAATCATCAGCTATACATTTAATAACATCACGGACATCATATGGTTGCTTCGGATCTGAAGGAATAACCTGTTCAATATCCAATTCCGTTGAAGGTTCTTTAGATGAAACTACTTTTGCCGGCTCGGCGTTATTCCATGGAATAAAATCCAGCAAGCGGCGTACCTGAGCGAAACAATCTTGTTCGCTCATCGCAAAGAAATGGGCATTACCTGTAATTTCTGCATGCACGCGAGCGCCACCCAAATCTTCCATCGAGATATCTTCACCTAACACCGTTTTTATCACATTCGGTCCGGTAATAAACATCTTCGAAATTTTATCAACAACGAATACAAAATCAGTCAATGCCGGTGAATAGACCGCTCCACCTGCACAAGGACCTAATATCAAAGAAAGTTGTGGAATAACACCCGATGAAAGAGTATTACGATAAAATATTTCACCATAGCCACCTAAAGCGCCCACACCCTCCTGAATACGGGCACCACCGGAATCGTTAATTCCAATAACCGGGCATTTCATTTTCAAAGCAAGATCCATCACTTTAGTAATCTTACGCGCATGATGTAACCCTAAAGAACCACCAGCAACCGTGAAGTCTTGAGCATAAATACAGATAGGCTTTCCTTGTATGGTTCCTGTCCCAGCAACGACACCGTCACCGGCGAAGTCTTTTTTATCCATTCCAAAATCACGACCGTCATGTTTTACGAATAAATCATATTCTTGAAAAGAATCTTTATCTAACAAAGATAAGATACGTTCTCTGGCAGTCATCTTCCCAATAGATTTTTGTTTTTCAATTGCAGCTTGTCCACCACCTAATTCGACAGTTGCTTTTTTTGTTCTAAGTTCTTTAATTTTCTCACTTAAATCTACCATAACCGTTTATAAATTATTATTTATCAAATTGCTTTTGTTCTATACGAACAACGCATTCTTCCCTTTATAATATTATTAAGTTTGCTTTTATCTAATTGACGGCGTATAGCTGAAATATGATCAATGAAAACATGCCCTTCCAAATGTTCGTATTCATGTTGAACTACCCGAGCGGCAAAACCCTCGGCTTCCTCTTCATGAATTTCCAGATTCTCATCCATATATTTTATTCTAATTTTTTTTGCACGTAGAACCTTTTCATGAATGCCGGGAAGGCTAAGGCATCCTTCTTCTTCAGCCAGCTGTTCTTCACTCATTTCCAACATTTCAGGATTAACCATAGCTCTTTTAAATCCTTTACATTCAGGATAATCGTCACCCATCACGTCTGCATCCAACACTAAAAGTCTCAAAGAAAGTCCTACTTGAGGTGCGGCTAAACCAACACCTTCGGCTTTATACATGGTTTCAAACATGTTTGCTATCAATTCTTTCAATCCCGGATAATCCTTTTGTACCAATTCTGTGTGCTTACGTAGCACAGGTTGTCCATATAAATATATAGGTAAAATCATAACTTTTGATATTTTATATTTTCCAGATACGATTGCAGTATAATTACTGCACTTATTTCATCTACTAATTCTTTATTTTGTCTTTTCTTTTTTTTTAATCCTCCATCCAGCATTGCCTTATGAGCTAAAACAGAAGTAAATCGTTCGTCATAAAATGCAATCTTGATGTTTAAAAAGTTTTTTTTAAGTACAGCCGCAAAAGCATCTATGTATTTCATACTTTCAGAAGGCTGATTATTCATTTGCTTGGGAAGCCCTATTACGATTGTTTCAACGTTTTCCTTTATGATATATGTCGAAAGATATGCTAACAACTCAGTCGTAGGGACGGTTGCCAAACCATTTGCAATCATCTGCAAAGTATCTGTAACAGCTAATCCAGTGCGCTTCAGACCATAATCAATTGCTAATATTCTTCCCATTGGCACAAAGATAGCACAATTTCACCTACCGACTTTCATTATTCACAAAAAATTGCTCGTTTGACTCTTAATAAGCATTCTTTTCACCCTTAAACATATTCATCACTGTGACAACAATAATTTTCAAGTCAAGGAAAAACGACCAGTTTTCGATATACCATACATCTCTTTTTACACGTCCTTCCATCTGTTCTATTGTTCGTGTTTCGCCCCTATAGCCGGTTACTTGCGCCCAACCGGTAATACCCGGTTTAACCAAGTGGCGAATCATATACTTATCGATCAACGCCGAATATTGTTCCGTGTGTTTAAGCATGTGAGGACGCGGCCCGACAACTGACATATCTCCCAAAAAGACATTAATAAACTGAGGAAATTCGTCCAGATTCGTTCTGCGAAGAAAATCACCAATACTTGTTTTACGAGGATCATTCCTTGCTGCCTGAATCAAATCTGCTTCGGCATTCACGCGCATGGTTCTGAACTTATAGCATTTAAAATTTTTACCATATAATCCGGTACGCATTTGTCTGAATAATATAGGACCCGGCGACGTTAGTTTAATCATCAGACCAATGACCGTATACATGATTGGATAAATCGTTACCAAAACGATCGAAGAGAAGAGAATATCAAAAGAGCGTTTCAAAACTCTATTATAAACAGCCTGCAACGGTTCTCGGCGTACGGTTAATACCGGCATGGTTTCTATCATTTCCATCACAAGGCTTTTCTTAATGTTGCGATAGAATTCAGGCACGATGAAGAAGCGGATCATGTGTTTTTCCGAAAAATTCATTAACCGCAAAATCTTTTCATCATTGGTTCCGGGTAATGTACAATATATCTCATCAACATCATTTGCCAGTACATAGTCCTCTACCTGATGAGTCATCCCCAGATAATTAGGAAGAACAGACTTCAGCGTTATGTTATCATCAAAAAAACCCAAAATATTAAAACCATACGATAAATCATTCTTCATCAACCGATAGAGTTCCATCCCGTTCTTTCCGGCGCCAACAATAATTACTCTTTTAAAATTGTATCCTTTTCGACGATACATTTTCAATGTCATCCTGACGATCACGCGCCATAACGAGAATACAACAACGGCAGAAAGATAATAGACAACCAGAAACGTAGCCAAGACATCTCCAACGTTCAAAAAAATCAAACATGTAGCAAACAGGAACATCATGAATGTGACCAGCACAAAAGCTCTTTGCACAATCTTATCGATATACACAATAGCCAGATGAACCTGAAAAGGAACAAAATAGAGAGAAAAGAAATAGCAAAAGTTCAAAAGCAATACTACCTCACGAATATTAGATGCAATAGCAGATGTGTAATAGCTACCCAACTCATGATACACAACAAAGAATAGAAGATTCAACACAACCAAATCTCCTATTCCAATCAACCACTGAATGAAAAACCCTTCTTTTTTATTCAATTCCATAGCCATTCTTTAAACTTCCTGCAAAAATAAACATTATTATTGAAGACAAAAAAAGGCGACAATAAAATGTGTCGCCTTCTTTATGATTTACTTTTGATTACTTATTGCTGTTAGCAGTCATAATTACTACACGATTCCAATTGTTGATTGAATACGGTTGTTCATCACAGCCCTTCCATTCAACTGTAATCTGATCTGAAGGAATACCATACTTTGCCTGCAGTTCTTTTGCCACAGTCTTGGCACGTTTTTCAGACAATTTCAAATTGTAAGCAGCTTTACCTGTTTTCTTGTCAGCATATCCAATAACCTTTACAGGAACGTTATTATGCTTAACAAACTCAGCCGTGTTGTAAACATTAATCTGCTGGTTCTTGTCAATCTTAGAACTATTCAGACGGAAAAATACTACGTTCTCAGCATAGTTGTTAACAATTACAGCCGGAGCTGCCTCTACCTGTTTACATTCCGGACAAGATTCAGGACGTTTGCTCAACTCATTGTTTTGTGCACGCAAAGAATTGATTTGGTTATTCAAATCATTCAACAGATTGTAATCCATTGGTTGAAGAACCTCAAAATTAGTCTTACCCAGTTTGAATGTAAAACCTGCGCTCAACTGTGCTACAGCATCGGTCAGATGATGATAGAAAATACGGTTGAACTGTTCATTCAATAATGATGCCTGATATTCAACATTCAAATCAACACGCTTACTCAAACGGAAAGCGGTTAAAATACCGGCATTCAACGTCGGAGATTCTGTTCTGATTGCAACACTATTAAGAATAGGGCTCGTGTTGCCGTCCGGGTTTTTGAAACGCTGTGCATAACCCATACCTACCCAGGGAATCAAATGAAATACTTTGTTTTCATTATAAGGTGCCCAGAAATTTGTAACATCCCATAACAAATCTGCATGAGCTGCAGCGTAATGGTTGTGCTCCATAAAAGAAGCATCTTTCTCAAATCCATGAAGCGCGCCCCCATTCAATTGCACACGAAATGCCAAATATGGATTAAACCATTTACCAAAAGAAAACTGAGGAGCAAAATTCAAACGATTCGTAAATTTAGCATCACGATTGTAATCTCCATATAAAGTGCTTACGCCACCAGAGATAGAAATAAACCAGTTATCACCAGCTTTGTTTTTTTTAAAATTCGTTTTGTAGCCAGCTTCGTTGCTAAAACCGATTTGCGGTTTAAACTCTTGTGCAAATGCAGTTGAGATAACAAAGCTTGACAACAAACTTAAAACTAATACTTTAGTCTTCATCTTCGTCAACTTTTAAGTTAAACAATCAATTATCTATTTTTTTTCTTGTAAATCATTACAAAATTAATAAAAATTTCCATTACAACAAACAATAAATAGAATAGTTTTCCCATTCATTCAAAATAGTTCAAAATCTTATAGCCTCCTTCCTTCAGATATAGCTCTTTTTTCATTAATTTTATATCACTTTGCATCATATCACTTACTAACGACAGCAAGTCATATTCAGGTTTCCATCCTAATTGATTACAAGCCTTTGTGGCGTCTCCCAATAATAATTCTACCTCAGTTGGGCGGAAATATTGCGGATCCACACCTACCAGCTCTTTTCCTGTCAATTTCTTAAAATTAGGAAGATAAATTTCTCCTATTTTATTACAGAACACAGATTCGTCAATATTGTTTAATATAGCAACTTCTTTAACATTTTTGCCTTTAAAAACAACCTCGGCGCCAATTTCGTGAAAAGCCATCTGAATAAAATCACGAATCGTAGTTGTAATACCTGTAGCAATCACGTAATCGGAAGGTTCTTCTTGTTGAAGAATGAGGTACATGGCTCTTACATAATCTTTTGCATGACCCCAATCACGTTTCGCCGACAAATTACCCATGAACATCTTCTGCTGTATACCCAATGCAATCCGAGCAATGGCTCTTGTCACTTTCCGAGTGACAAAAGTTTCTCCCCTCAATGGCGATTCATGATTAAACAAAATACCATTAGAAGCGTGCATATGATAAGCCTCACGGTAGTTGACCGTAATCCAATATCCGTACAATTTTGCCACAGCATACGGACTCCGCGGATAAAACGGTGTCGATTCATTTTGAGGAACGCTTTGAACCAGTCCATATAACTCTGAAGTGGAGGCCTGATATATACGCGTTTTAGAAACCAGATTCAATAAACGAACCGCTTCAAGAATACGAAGCACACCTAAACCATCCGCATTTGCCGTATATTCAGGTGTATCAAAACTCACCTTCACATGGCTCATTGCTGCCAAATTATAGATTTCATCCGGTTGTATCTCTCCGATAATTCGGGTCAAGTTCAAGCTATCCGTCAAGTCTCCATAATGCAAAATAAAATTACGATTTGCCTCATGAGGATCCTGATACAAATGGTCTATCCTCGCCGTATTAAACATTGACGAACGGCGTTTCAATCCATGAACGGTATATCCTTTTTTTATTAAGAACTCGGCCAAATAGGCCCCATCTTGTCCTGTAATTCCTGTTATTAATGCAACTTTTCCCATAAATTATTCATTTTCGAGATACCACTTATATAGTTTTTCTATTCCTTCTTCAATATCTATTGAATGATGCCAGCCTAAAGAATGCAACTTAGTTACATCCGTAAGTTTGCGCACCGTTCCATCGGGTTTAGAAGAATCAAAAGCGATCCTGCCCTTGAATTCTTCTTTTATGCTAATTAAATCAGCCAGCTCCTTAATTGATAATTCTTTTCCCGTACCTATATTAATATGAGTATTGCGGATCTCCTTGCCGTCAGGGCATAAATCAGGATAATCAACCCGTTCCATAAGATATACGCAAGCATCAGCCATATCTTCACTCCAAAGAAATTCCCGCAATGGCGAACCCGTGCCCCAAAGTTCTACTTTCCCTGCATGAATACCATATTTGTTGAGAACCGACAAAATTATTTTCGGATCGGCCAGGCCTGAAATTCCTTCTATAGGGCGAGAATTCATGTCTTTACGCAAAGCATCCCATGATCCGGTCTGCAAACATTTAGCCAAATGAATTTTTCTAAGCATTGCAGGTAAAACATGCGATGTTTCCAAATTGAAATTGTCATTAGGGCCATACAAATTTGTAGGCATCACAGCAATATAATTTGTACCATACTGAAAATTAAAGCTTTCACACATTTTTATACCTGCGATTTTCGCAATAGCGTAAGGCTCATTTGTGTATTCCAGCGGAGAAGTAAGCAAACAATCTTCACGCATAGGCTGTGGAGCGTTACCCGGATATATGCAGGTGCTCCCCAAAAAGAGAAGTTTGCTTACATTATTAACATATGATGCATGAATCACATTATTCTGAATCATCAGGTTTCTATATATAAAATCAGCACGATACAGACTATTCGCCATAATACCCCCCACATGGGCTGCTGCAAGAAAAACATACTCCGGCTTTTCTGCTTCAAAAAAGTCGTTTACCTTTCCTTGATCAGTCAGATCCAACTCGGAATGCGACCTAAGCACAAAATTCGAGTATCCTTTGCTCTGCAGATTCTTCAAGATGGCTGATCCAACCAATCCCCGGTGTCCTGCTACAAATATTTTACTATCCTTATTCATCATATTATACCTCACTCACTTTTTTATTGAAGAAGCCAATGCCAACAAATAATGACCATATTGATTTTTAGCCATAGGCAATGCCACCGACTTTAACTTCTCAACACTGATCCAACCTTGATGTAAAGCTATTTCCTCCAGGCAAGCGACCTTTAATCCCTGTCTCTTTTCTATTACTTCAACAAAAGTCGAAGCCTCAGCTAAAGAATCATGTGTACCCGTATCCAGCCAGGCAAAACCACGACCGAGCAATTGTGCTTTCAATTCTCCGGCATTCATAAAAACCTGATTCACCGACGTGATTTCCAATTCGCCCCGAGCCGAAGGCTTAACTTGCTTGGCGACGTCTACTACTTTATTCGGATAAAAATACAATCCGACAACGGCATAATTTGATTTTGGATGCTGCGGCTTCTCTTCTATGCTCAACACATTCCCGTTTTCATCAAATTCAGCCACGCCATAACGCTCCGGATCATTCACATAATATCCGAAAACTGTCGCTTTATTCTTTTCAGCATTGGCTACCGCCTTCCGTAACATGGTAGTAAAGCTTTGACCATAGAATATATTATCGCCTAACACCAAGCACACTGAATCATTACCGATGAATCGTTCGCCTATCAAAAATGCCTGCGCCAATCCGTCAGGAGAAGGTTGTTCGGCATACTGCAAACGAATGCCATAATCAGATCCGTCCCCCAGAAGTCTTTCAAAACTTGGCAGATCCTGCGGAGTCGAAATCAATAAAATATCCCTTATGCCTGCCAGCATAAGAACAGAGATGGGATAATAAACCATCGGTTTGTCATATATCGGCAGCAATTGTTTCGATACACCTTTGGTTATGGGATACAAACGAGTGCCGGAACCACCAGCCAGTACAATACCTTTCATCATATATATTCAATTTAGTTCTCTATTCACAATAGTGATATCACAAACAGTATACCAGAATGTAAAAGCATCACATTATGGGACAAAAAGTCAACCAAACATTAACCATATCATCCATCTTTGTCGCATTGTTACATCAGTATATATTGTTTAGAAACGTCAAAATGTCAGTTTTATTTTAAAACTGTTTAGAATTTTCTATCCATTATTTCAAAAGTTGTTTTGGAATTTTTTTCCCTCTCCTATCTGCTTCCACACGAATAACGATAGGCCGTCTCACTCTTTTTTTATTCTGCCGGTAATCGACAAATCCGATTGAAACAGATTCTGATCTGCGTCAAGAAAAGCAAAATCATTTAAATAAATACTATGAAAGATACAAATGAAAAAATGAAAAGATTAATAACCATTTACCAAACAGTGACACAAAATACGTATTTACTGACATTAAATACGTATTCCATGACAGTAAATACTTGTCTCACGATGAAAATTAATAAATTATTCTTGTACAAGGAAACATTACCTTCTTTTAAATGGAGGTATTCTTAAGTTATAATGGAAAAAATTTACCGTACCTTTTATTTATTTCAAAAAAAGCATAGGGTATTCTTATTCTGAAGCATCATAATAGTACAAAAGGTTGAAACAATTAAAACAACAACAGTATGAAAACAACATTTAAAAAATCATTAGGATTATTGCTTACCATCTTGTTAATTGCAAGTTATGCCCCTCTGCAAGCACAAGAAGAAACTCCTAATGAGAATTATGTCACAGTAAGTGGCGTAATTAAAGACAAACAAAGCAAAAAGAAACTTGAGTATGTAAATATCTCAATCCCGGGAACGACTATTGGTACAGTCACCAACGAAGACGGAGAATTTGCTTTAAAAATAAAAGATTCTCTTCATGCTAAGAAAATTGCTATTTCCCACCTTGGTTATGTAAGCAATCAGATTGAATTGACCGGAAGCGACATAAGTGGTCTTACCGTATGGATGACTCCTCACAGCAATCTACTCGAAGAAGTAATTGTCAGGGCACGTGATCCTCGGTATATCGTTGAGAGTGCCATGCAGAAAATCAGTGCTAATTACAATCCCAAACCAAGCTTGCTTACGGGATTCTACCGTGAAACAGCGCAGAAAGGTCGCCGGTATATCAACATTTCAGAGGCAATCATAGATATCTATAAAACACCTTATTCTGAAAGATCTACATATAATGATCGTGTTGAGATATTTAAAGGGCGTAAGCTGCTAAGCCAGAAAACAAACGATACATTAATTGTTAAACTTTTAGGCGGACCGAATCTATCCATATATGTTGACATCGTAAAGAATCCTGAAATTCTTTTGGAAGAAGAATCTCTATCCTATTACAGCTTCAAAATGGAAGAATCGACAACCATTGATAACCGTCCGCAATACGTAATCAGCTTCCTGCCGCAGGCTATACTTCCTTACTCATTGTATTATGGAAAGTTGTATATCGACAAAGAGCATCTTTCATTTACACGGGCTGAATTCAATCTTGATCTGAGTGATCGCAACAAAGCAACTCAGGCCATACTAAAAAAGAAACCTTATAAACTGATTTTCAAGCCTCAGGAAGTTTCTTTCCTGGTAAATTACAAAGAACGTGAAGGACGTACATATTTAAGTTATATACGTAATGAGGTCCATTTCAAATGTGACTGGAAGCGCAAATTATTTTCAACAAGCTATTCCATTATTTCAGAGATGGTTGTAACAGATGCTAAGAAAGAGAATATTAATCCTATATCTTATAAAGCATCTTTCAAACCGACTGAATCATTATCAGATAATGTATCTGCATTTATCGATGAAGACTTCTGGGGAGCATACAACATTATCGCACCAACAGAATCTTTAGAAAGTGCAGTCAATAAACTTAAAAAACAATATAAAAAATAACGACAATCCTTTCAGATAAATTAAAATTCTCTTACCTTTGGGAAAGAAAATAATTTAGAATAGTCTTGATGCTAAACGATTTCTCCATAATAACAGACATCAAAGAGGGGGACGTAAAGGCCTTCGAACAAGTATTCCGCCTTTATTATACTCCTCTTTGTTTATTCTCCGCTAGCATCACCGGTCAAATGGAGGCCGCAGAAGAAATTGTTCAAGAGCTTTTTTATGTTTTTTGGAAAGAAAGGGAAACATTGCAGATTTATTATTCCATCAAAAGCTATCTATATGGGGCTGTACGCAATCAATCATTACAATATTGCGAACACGAAGAGGTCAAACAACGATATAATGAGCTTTTCGCAAATGCCAATAATGAAGATGAGAGTACTCCCGAAGATGAAATGGAATATAAGGAGCTTGAAATTGTCATAGAACATACACTTCACAAACTACCCCGACGCTGCGCACAAATCTTTCGCATGCAACGTTTCGAAGGTAAAAAGTATTCTGAAATAGCAAATATCCTTTCGATCTCTATAAAAACAGTAGAGGCGGAAATGACGAAAGCCTTAAAAGCTTTACGTAAAGACATAGAGAATTATTATAATGAAAACAGATGATGAAAAGAGAGATTTATCAAATAAAGACAGACAAGGCATGGAATAAAGTCTATGCGAGGATTGAAAAAGACGGACTTCCCGAAGGGAAAGGTCTGCCGCACAAACGACTCTATCTACGGCAATGGAGTTTGGCTGCTGCGGCTGTTCTTCTTCTCGGGCTCGTATTATCTATTACTATTCACTTCAAAAACGATAACTCTATAGACCAAAAGTTTTTGCTTGTAAAAAACCAGGAAACATCATTTTCTTTAGTGACCACGCTGGAGGACGGATCTATTGTATATCTTGCAGAAAAAGCATCCCTGCAATATCCACAGCATTTCTCGTCAAACAAAAGAAGTGTCAAGCTAAACGGAAATGCCTATTTCAATGTTGCTCATAATAAGGCCAAACCGTTTCTGATTGAAACCAATAAAGTTCATATCACAGTTATCGGTACAGCTTTCAATATAAAAAGCAGCAATAAATCTCCATTTGAATTGTCTGTCAGCCGCGGTGAAGTGAAAGTTTCTATTCAAGGAGAAGAAAATGCAATACATGTGAAAGCAGGAGAAACAGTAACTCTCCATGCTAAGAGTCTTCAACTGAGTCAGACAAAAGATAACGAACAGTTCGTTCGCTATACCGAACGAATGAGGTTCAAAGACGAAAAACTGGGAGATATTATTCGAGTTATCAATTCACAATCACAAAACCTTCAGATCCAAACGATTCCATCATTAGAGAACAGAACATTAACGGTTTCTTTCTCAAATGATACGCCTGAAACGATGGCGGAATTAATTTGTCTGGCACTCAATTTACAATCTGTAAAAAAAGACAATATTATCACGATCTTTGAATAAATAAAAATTTATGAATAAGATTTTGGCATATTATATCATGTTTCTGCTTTTGTCATTATTGGTTCTATTTCCAACAATGATAACGGCAAATAACATTAACATTATGCCAGACCGCACCATCAAACTACCCAAAACAAAGGGGACCGTATATCATCTTCTATTAAAAGTATCCGATATAACCGGCCTGCTATTTATTTATGACAGCAAAATCATTGACAATGAAAAAGTAACAACAATAAAAAAAGGCAATTATACTATAGAAGAGGCCATCCGATTAATCGTTGGCAATACGGAATTAGAAGTCAGCCAAGTAGGTAACCATATTTTAATTACATTGCCTGCCATTCACAAAAAGGTCCCTGCACCAACAATTATTGAGAAAAAGGAAACTCACTTTATCATTGAAGGGATAATCGTTGACAAACAAACTAAGGAACCAATAGAAGGGGGAACTATCAACGTTCAAAACACATCCATAGGAAGCGTCAGCAATGCAAATGGAGAATTCCGGTTAATCATTCCCGATTCGCTTCAATCCTCCAAAATTATTTTTTCTCATTTGGGATATACCCCCGAAAAACTGGACGCTTCTTTAATAGCCGGACGTAAAAGCAATATCGGACTTGAAGCTAAAGTTATTCCTTTACAAGAGGTTATTGTACGAATTGCAAATCCCATACGCTTACTAAGGGAAATGCAGCAAAACATCAGAATTAATTACCCACATGATCCTGTATACTTAACTTCATTTTATAGAGAAGGCATTGAAAGAAAAAATAAATTTGTCAGTCTCAGTGAAGCTATTTTTAAAATATACAAATCTTCATATCTCATTAATGCCAATTCGGACCAGGTAAAATTGCTTAAAATGCGAAACATAAGCAATCAATTGGAAAAAGATACGGTGATTACAAAAATGAAAGCCGGCATCAATTCCAGTTTAATGTTGGATGTTATTAAAACCATGCCTGATTTTCTGAATCCTGATGATGAAAATAATTTGTATAACTATGTATCAACAGATATCACTGTAATTGACAATCGTATAGTCAATGTTATATCTTTTGAACAGAAAGAAAATGTCGATGCACCTTTATATCGCGGTGAATTATATATAGATTCTGAAAATAACGCTCTTGTCAGAGCCAGTTTCGAAATCAACCCTAAATATGTTGACAAAGCAACTAACCTGTTTGTAGAAAAGAAAAGTAGGGATTTAAATATCACGCTGCAAAAAGTTGAATACACTTTGTCGTACAAACAATGGGACAACATGTATTATATTAATCACGTTAGGGGTGATTTATATTTTAAAGTAAAAAAACGCAAACAATTATTCAGCTCTTATCCTTTACATACGTGGTTCGAAATGGTTACATGCAAAATTGATACGCGTGACATTTCGCGATTCACCCACAATGAGACGTTGCCGACAAGAACCATATTTGCAGAAACACATTTCACATATGATGAAAACTTTTGGGAAAATTTTAATGTCATTCCGCCTGAAAAGAAACTGAATGAAGAGATTAAAGAACTATCTATAAAAATAGAAGAGACAGGGTATTAACTTCAAAACCAATAAAGAAAGTCCTAAGGACCCCCTTTATTGGTTTATGTTGGCATTAGTCTATAAGGCAAAAAGATTGTTTAGGTTATCTGACTGCAAAGATGGAGTTTTTTAAATTACGAAACAAATAAAAAAAGATATTATAAAACATATATTTAAGAATATCGACATTTGTCGAAAACACTTTAACATACTTAACATCTATAATATATCTCCATACCACGAATGCAGTCATTTATATTTCCTTGATCGTATACTATTTGACCATTAACCAATGTTTTTAAAACAACGTGATGAAAAGTATATCCTTCAAAAGGAGACCAACCGCACTTATACAATATATTTTTTTTAGAAACCGTATAGATCCGACTTGGGTTAATCAAAACAAGATCAGCATAATAATCCGGACGAATATAACCTCTCCGGTCTATATGGAACAAATCGGCAGGCATATGCGCCATCTTTTCCACCACCTTCTCATAAGTAAAAACGCCTTGCTTTACAAGTTCGAGCATCATAAGCAATGAGTTTTGAATAAGCGGAAGACCTGAAGCCGCTTTCAGGCAGCTTCCCTGTTTCTCTGATAAAAGATGCGGAGCATGGTCGGTAGCTATAATATCGATTAAGTTATCGTTCACCCCTTTTCGTAAAGCATCTCTATCCGATTCTTTCTTAATTGAAGGATTACATTTTATTTTGTTTCCCTGTTTTGCATAATCACTTTCATCAAACCAAAGATGGTGTACGCATCCTTCTGCCGTTATTCTTTTATCACATAGCGAAATGTCATTACGCAACAACGACAGTTCCTTAGCGGTCGACAAATGTAAAATATGCAAGCGCGTATTAAGCCTTGTCGCCAATTCTACAGCTTCCGAAGAAGAGACATAACATGCTTCTTCGCTACGTATCTTATTATGGAAGGAGATATCCAGGTCTTCTCCATATAATGCCGTGTATTTTGCCGTATTCCTTTTAATCACTTCTTCCTTCTCTGCGTGAACGGCGATCAGCATATTTGCTTCTCCGAAAATACGTTCTAAGCTTTCTTTCTTATCAACAAGCATATTTCCGGTTGAAGATCCGAGAAAAAGTTTCACACCAGGCACACGATGACAGTCTAGCTTATGGATCTCATTCACATTATCATTGGTTCCTCCAAAGAAAAACGAATAATTGACCAAAGATGTTTCTGCCGCCCGTTGCCACTTCCATTGCAGTTCTGTCAAAGAAATAGTTTGAGGCTTAGTGTTAGGCATATCCATAAAAGAAGTCACACCTCCAGCTGCTGCTGCACGACTTTCGCTGGCGATATCTCCTTTCCAAGTGAAACCCGGTTCACGAAAATGAACCTGATCATCAATAGCACCAGGCATCAAAAGCATTCCTTCGGCCGGAATAACCATACAATTATCTTCGACCTGTCTGGGGACTGACACCTCCTCATACACAGAAGCAATCTTATCTCCAATAATCAAAACCGAACCTTTAAAAGACCGGCCTTCATTAATTATAGTAGCATCTTTGATCAATATATTCTTCATAACTTGACAGAGATTATTGTATCCTCTATTTTAATACCAGTACTCCCAATGAAGACGGAATATGAAAATCAGGCTTTTTTGAATCAGGGACAATCCATGGACGCCAAACGACTTGATCCATATTACTGCCATAATAATCTGCCCGGAAAACACCCATATAAATCTTCCCTTCTGCAGAAACTAATCCTAATTCACGCAATTCCTTCAATGGGATAGCCACCTCCATCGTATATGAGTGCTTTCCTATGCTATGGCCAAGAATCAGACCTTTATAATTCCAGGAATAATCGCACTTACGATAAAAATGAGATTCGTAATCCATTACTTTCCCCTGAGGATCGATTTCGGCACCATAATAGGTCGACATTTGATCATCTTTACTTATAAAGAACTCAACCCGGTCTTCATTGCCGACCGAAGCTTCCGTTTTCCCGTCATTATAGGTCAAAGTAGTATCAGTAACTTCATACAATAGATAAAGATACTGATCATTATGACATGCATAAAACTTTGTCTGATCATAGTCATTGCCATTCCAAGGAGCTATGAATCCATTTACAGCGCAAGGAATTTTCCAATCACTCGCTTTCCCGTCAACATTTATTTTATTGACAAAAGGGACATTAATCACTTTGGTTTTCGAATATGCCGATATTGGAATCAAATACAAAAGGCACAACAACAGCCAAAATAATCTATTTCTTGTATGCATCCTCTATATTATATGGTTATTAAACCTACAACATAATAAAGTCCTGCAGCAAGAGCAGCCCCCACAAGAGGTCCAAAACAAGGAATCCATGAATAATTCCACCGACTGATCCCCTTTCCTTTTATTGGTAAGATAAAATGCATAAAACGTGGGGCAATGTCTCGGGCGGGATTAATTGCATAACCCGTAGGTCCGCCTAAAGAAAGACCAATAACCCAAACAGTAAATGCAACAGGAATAGCACCCACAGAACCGAGACCTACAGGCAATGTCGAATGAACTGCAGTAGCTGCTGTTATACCATCACCCAAACTAATTTTTCCGTCAGAAATATAATATACTACAAACATTAAAGCGAATGTACCGATAACTTCAGTCAAAAAGTTGCGAACAGGATTACTGATAGCCGGAATCGTGGAAAATACTCCCAGTTTACTATCCTGATCATCCGTCGCATCAAAGTGGTCCTTATAAACCACCCAAACCAGAAATGCACCAATCGCTGCACCTATAAATTGAGCAACGATATAAGGTATTACATAAGCCCATTCAAATCTTCCTATAAGAGCCAATCCCAGTGTTACAGCCGGATTCAGATGGGCACCACTATAAGGGCCCGCAACTACTACGCCAATAAACACGGCCAAAGCCCATCCTGTAGTTACTACTATCCAACCGGAACCAAAACCTTTTGTTTTATTCAAACAAACATTTGCTACAACGCCACTTCCCATAAGGATCATGACCATTGTCCCTACTAATTCTGCTATAAACGGTGTCATATATTTTTCTCTTTAAGTTAACAATAAAATTAATCAACAGCCCATTTCAATGAACGACCAACAGCCTTATGCCATTCAGTAAGCAGCTTTCCGGAAGTCCTCTCATCCATCTCCGGTTTAAATATATTATCCAAAGTCCACTGTTCCTTCAGTTCATCCATGTTTTTCCAATAACCTACACCTAAACCTGCAAGAAAAGCAGCACCCATAGCTGTCGTTTCAAGAATACGCGGACGAACAACCGGACAACGTGATATATCTGCCTGAAACTGCATCAGGAAATTGTTGGCGACAGCACCGCCATCCACTCTGATCTCTTTCAAATCTGAATGAATATCTTTTTCCATAGCTTTCAGTACATCATAAACTTGATAACAAATACCTTCAAGAGCAGCTCTTGCTATATGAGCAGCACTCGTTCCTCGGGTAATGCCAATAATCGCCCCACGAGCATACTGATCCCAATATGGAGCAGCCAAGCCTGTCAATGCCGGTACAAAATATACACCTCCATTATCCTGTACAGATTTGGCCATTTCTTCTGTAACAGATGCATTCTTGATCAATCCTAACTGATCGCGCAGCCATTGAATTGCAGCACCGCCGACAAATACACTTCCTTCAAGAGCATACGTAACCTTATCGCCCAGTTTCCAGGCAATGGTCGTCAACAAATTGTTTTGCGACTGAACTGGTATTTCTCCTGTATTCATCACCATAAAACAACCTGTTCCATACGTTGTCTTTGTCATGCCCGGTTCAAGACAGAGCTGTCCAAATAAAGCAGACTGCTGATCACCGGCCATTCCCGAAATAGGAATATTTGTCTTAAATATTTCCGTCGATGTATCACAATATACCTCACTGCTACCCTTAACATCCGGCATCATCGATTTAGGAATGTCAAACAGGTTAAGCAATTCATCATCCCATTTATGCGTATGGATATTGTATAGCATCGTTCGCGAGGCATTCGTTATATCCGTAAAGAAATGCTTTCCACGCGTAAGCTTCCAGGTCAACCAACAATCTACCGTGCCAAAACACAATTCGCCCCGTTCTGCACGTTCGCGTACTCCTTTTACATTTTCCAGTATCCAACGGATCTTTGTAGCTGAAAAATAGGCATCAATAATCAAGCCTGTCTTTGCCTGAATCATTGCTGCATATCCTTTTGCTTTCATTTCTTCACAATAATCAGCCGTTCTTCGGTCTTGCCAAACGATTGCATTATATACGGGGAAACCTGTTTCACGATCCCATACGATCGTTGTTTCCCGCTGATTAGCAATACCTATACACGCAATATTTTCAGATGTTGTATCAATCTTAGCCATAGCTTCTGTGATAGCCGACGACTGAGTATACCAAATTTCATTCGGGTCGTGCTCAACCCATCCCGGTTTAGGAAAATATTGTTGGAATGCTTTCTGTGCAAGAGAAATTATGTCTCCATGATTATTAAAAAGGATAACTCTTGATGAAGTCGTTCCCTGGTCTATAGCCAATACGTATTTATTCTTAAACTCCATAATTATATATTTTTATCAACTGTTTTTGCATGAAATTAGATGAAACCATTTTATATTTTCCTTACCCGAAACTACTGAAACATCTTATCGATACCTCCGGACTCTTTCTCCGGCGGTTGTTGAGACTCTTGCGAATCTTCTCCTTCAGCCGTAGTAGCACAAGGATCTGTATATTTTTCTGAGATTGTAAAGTTTTCTGTCTGAAGATAACCCAGCTTAGGATCGTTATATACCTTCTGCATAAACAGGCCGAAGATCGGCAATGCCATACTTGCACCCTGCCCTTCATTCATATTGTCGAAATGTATTGAACGGTCTTCTCCGCCCACCCAACATCCTGAAACCAGACTCGGAGTGAATGCCATAAACCAGCCATCGGAATTATTCTGTGTTGTACCCGTCTTTCCTCCCATAGCTGCTCTGATATTATAACGATAACGTATACGGCTTGCCGTGCCTCCATCAAGTACTTTACGCAACATATAAAGCATCTTTGAAGCTGCTTCTTCCGGAATTACTTCTGTCATCTGCGAATTGAAACGAGCGATGGTATTTCCATATGAATCTTCTATGCGTGTAACATATACAGGTTCCGCCCTAATACCCTTATTTGCAAATACGGTATAGGCGCTGACCATTTCGCTTACTGACACATCCGGCGTACCAAGACAAACCGATACAACTGGATTGATATAGCCTCTCAAACCATATGAATGAAGAAGCTGAACAAACGTATAAGGAGAAAGTTGCCCCATCAACCAAGCTGTAACCCAGTTGTCGGAATTTTGTAATCCCCAGGCAATCGATACCATCTCTCCTATATGCGAAGTATTTGAATTTCTTGGTGTCCATAACTGACCATTCTCATCAGTTAACGTTTGTTGTACATGCATCATCTGGTCACAAGGTGTGAATCCGTCGATCATAGCCAAAGAATACAGGAACGGTTTGATGGTTGAACCCACCTGACGGCGACCTCCAGTAACCATATCATATTGAAAACTATAGAAATCAACACCTCCCACATAAGCCTTCACATATCCGGTTCGCGGATCCATGGCCATAAAACCTGAGCGAAGGATACTCTTATAATAACGTAAAGAATCAACCGGAGACATAATCGTGTCGACCAATCCACTATAACTGAAGACTCGCATTGGTACTCGTTTATTAAAGGCTTTACGGATCTCTGTCTCGCTGACTCCATCATCTTTCATCATACGATAACGATCGGTCAAATGTATCGAACGAGTCATAATCGTATCGATCTCGCCCGAACGCAAAGAAGTTGAAAACGGAGCAGAAGCTCGTCCGCGAATTGATCTGAAAAATGCCGGTTGCACGCTCTTGCTCATATGTTCACGAACAGCCTCTTCGGCATATTGTTGCATCCGTGAATCAATTGTCGTATAAATTTTTAAACCATCCGAATAAATATCATAATGACTGCCATCGGCTTTCTTATTTTTCTCACACCATCCGTAGAGAGGATTGTTCTTCCAGGCCAATGAATCATCGGTATACTTTTGTTTCTGCCAAGAGGCATAATCGCTGCGATTCGGTTTTTTTGCAGTCAACATCAAACGAAGGTATTCGCGGAAATAAGGAGCCAAACCGTCTTTATGGTCCATTCGGGTAAAATGTATTTCCAACGGCTTAGCTTTTAAAGCTTCACACTCTTCCTTTGTCAAATAGTCCGCTTTACGCATCTGCTCCAATACCGTGTTGCGACGATCTTTAGAACGATCCGGATGCAATTTCGGATTATAGTAGGAAGGATTTTTACACATCCCCACCAATGTCGCCGCTTCACAAGTCGTCAAATCTTTCGGCTTTTTACCAAAATAAACATGTGCAGCCGATTGAATACCGACCGCATTATATAAAAAGTCAAATTTGTTCAAATAGAGATTAACTATTTCCTCTTTGGTATAATAACGTTCCAATTGAACAGCTATAACCCATTCGATTGGTTTCTGAAAGAATCGTTCGACTGAATTACGTGCATTAGGCGAAAACAGCTGTTTGGCCAACTGCTGAGTAATAGTACTTCCGCCACCGGCGCTTTTCTGAAACAGCAATCCACGCTTTATAAAAGCACGCATAAGCCCAAAGATATCTATTCCGCTATGTTCAGTAAAACGAGCGTCTTCCGTAGCTATCAAAGCTTTCACCAAATCCGGCGATAAATCTTTATAAGTCACATATAAACGATTATCAGAGCTTAAAGCATAACTGCCCAATGTTTTTCCATCGGATGAAATAATTTGTGAAGCATATTTGTCAATTGGATTTTCAAGTTGTTCAACAGGAGGTATATAGCCTATAAAGCCATAAGCTATAGCGACAAAAAATACGATAACTATTATTACACCAACTAAATATAGCGCCCAGAACCGTTTACTAATTTTCGCTTTAAACTCTTTTACATTCATATATTTCTATCTATTGTAGACAACTGCCTTCCATCGGGCATTATTAGCATACATATCCCAATATGTCAAGCTTAACAGCAAGTCTAATTATTGCCGCAAAGGTAATCATTTCTCAATAATAAATACCCAATGAAGTTTATAATCTCAATTCAGCTATATGCTTAACGATTATCATACATCTTTTCGTAATATTTCATATATTCACCGCCTGTAATATCTTCCACCCACTGCTGATGTTCAAGATACCAACGAATAGTTTTGACAATACCTACTTCGAAGGTCGTTTCCGGAGTCCAACCCAATTCACGTGTTATCTTTGTCGGATCGATAGCATACCGCTGGTCATGACCGAGACGGTCTTTCACGAAAGTAATCAGACTATCGTTGATCCAATCGACAGAGATTTGTCCATCAGTGCCTATTACCTGTTTCTTAAGAACTTTACGATATTCGGGATGCTCAGTCATCAACCGGCGAATCGTCTGAATCGTCAGTTTGACAATTTCGATATTCTGTTTCTCGTTATGACCTCCTACATTATATATCTCTCCTGCACACCCTTTATGCAAAACCAAATCTATGGCTTTGCAATGATCTTCAACATACAGCCAATCGCGCACATTCTTTCCATTGCCGTAAACAGGCAGAGATTTTCCTTCGATGATGTTCTTTATAATCAGCGGAATCAGTTTTTCGGGAAAATGATACGGGCCATAATTGTTAGAACAACGTGTTATACTGACCGGCATCTTATAAGTATCGGCATAAGCCTTGACAAACAAGTCTGCACTAGTCTTAGAAGCGCTGTACGGACTTCGCGGATCCAGAGGTGTCGTTTCGGTAAAATAACCTTCGGAACCGAGGCTTCCATACACTTCATCAGTGGAAACCTGATGAAATCGGATTCCTTCCCGCCATATCGGATAACCAGAATCATCTTTCCCTGTTATCCACGCCTTGCGGGCAGCATCCAACAGGTTTTGCGTACCTAATATATTTGTTACCAAAAACAACTGCGGATTCTCAATACTACGGTCCACATGACTTTCGGCAGCGAAATTAACTACATAGTTGAACGGATATTCATCAAAAAGCCGATCAACCAACACGCGGTCACCGATATTTCCTTTTACAAATACACAACGTTTGCCGTCAATATCTTCAGCTATTGTTCCCAGATTTCCGGCGTAAGTCAACAAATCCAAAACAACTATTTTAATATCTTGGTATTTAGCCAACATATATTTGATAAAGTTGGAGCCGATAAATCCGGCTGCACCAGTGACTAAGTATGTCTCCATATATATTAGGTATTAATATTTAAAATTCAACTCTGCATCAGCCAACAGTGGCGAACGTGTATCTTTAGCCGAAAGATTCACTTCCTCGCCTTTAGTAATATTCCAATCCACATGAATTGTCGCGTCATCATACCGGATACCACGTTCGTAAGCAGGCATATAAGGATTATCAACCTTATAAGTGAACACAGCCTCTTCACTCAATACATGAAAACCATGCGCGAAACCCTGAGGGATAAACAACTGACGCTTATTTTCCTCGGAAAGTTCAACAGATATATATTGACCAAAAGTCGGCGAGCCTTGGCGTAAATCTACAGCCACATCCAACACTGTCCCTGTGATAACGCGTACAAGCTTAGCCTGCGAATAAGGAGCCAACTGATAGTGTAATCCACGAAGGACGCCCTGCGTTGAACGCGATTCATTATCCTGAACAAACTGAACATTGCCTATATGTTCCACAAATTCAGACTGCTTATATGCCTCCATAAAATATCCACGATTGTCGCTAAACACCTTCGGCTCAATAATCCATACCCCTTGAATATTTGTTTCTATATAATTCATTACCTTGTTTATTTCTTACAAGAAGCAAATTAAGCACTTTTTCTTTAGTTATGCAACAAACTGTTTAAACAAAAAGGGAGAAAAACATTTGCATATTCCAAACTTAATCCTTTACTTTGCACTCGCTAAAACAAAAGGCCCGGTTCCTTGGATGAGTGGCTTAGTCAGCGGTCTGCAAAACCGTATACGGCGGTTCGAATCCGCCAGGAACCTCGTAAGATTTAGACATAAAAGAAAGAAAAAGAAAGGTTCGGTTCCTTGGATGAGTGGCTTAGTCAGCGGTCTGCAAAACCGTATACGGCGGTTCGAATCCGCCAGGAACCTCAAATAAACCTCCGAAAATGCTGGTAATAAAGCATTTCGGAGTTTTTATTTTTAGGGGGACGCAAAACTCCAGAGAATCAAAATACGATTACTTTTCCACAAAAGGCTCACTATCTTTATTACCAAACAATAAAGGCGATTATTGCAGTCATAGAGCAATTGAAGCCTATTCCATAGTAAACGAACATAAAGGGTACAAATAACAGCATTATGAAATACAATTTAATAATACAGACAAAAACCTTATTAAAAAGAAAGAAGGTTTGGAGGGGAAAAAGCTCTCCCCCTTCTATATGATGAAACAAGAACAGATACTAGATCTAATTAGTTTAATCATCAATCATTTGTCTATGTTCCCTTTCTATGACTGCTTTAGGAAATGTCAAATAAAAGCAATAAAAAATAAACTTCATCGCATTTACTTTATTTTTCAAGCTTTTATCTCCTTCAAAAAAAATATTTCCAATCAGACTAAAAACAATATTAATCAAATAAAAATCGATTATATTTGCACCCAAAATGTATCATATGAAAAGATGCCTTTTGCTGTTATGTCTGACACTTACAATGGTTGCCTGCTCGAAAGAAGACGTCAAAGACGAGGAGACAATTGTTGTCAATAATCCATTGCCAAAAGAACCTAAAGGACTGAAAATATTGGCAATAGGAAACAGTTTTACTGAAGATGCGACACAATATCTTCCTTCGCTCTTAAGTGCAGCACACATTAAGAATGTAACAATCGCCCGTCTAATGAATGGTAGTCTTTCCTTGGAAAATCATTGGAAATATTACACCGGCAACTCCTCAAACTACTACTACCAAAAAAGTGATCCTGAAACAAATATGTGGAAAAAAGTGGAAAGCAACTACACGATATCGAAAGCCATATCAGACGAAAAATGGGATATCATTGTCCTTCAGCAAGTATCATTCTTAGCCGGAAAATATGATTCCTACCAACCTCATTTGAATAAGATGCTCAATGCCCTACGCCATATCAGTATGAATAATAAGGTCACGTTTGCATGGCAAATGACCTGGGCGTATGCGAAAAATTGTACGGATACAAAATTCACTACTTACAACAACAGTCAACTAATCATGTACAGATCAATCGCTAACGCCACACAATTGATGAAAAAAGGATCAGGAATTGACATCATAATTCCTTCGGGAACCGCCATACAAAACCTGCGTAATACAATCATCAATAATAATCCATACGATCTGACGCGTGACGGATGTCACAGCGATTTAGGTACTGGGAGGTATGTTGAAGCTTGTACATGGTTTCTCGCATTAATCAAACCATGCCTCCGAGCTACAATTGAAGGGAATACATACAGACCGACAGAAGGGAAAGTGCCGGTGACAAATAACAACGTTGAATTAATATGGAAAGCAGCCGAAAAAGCCATTCAAAATCCATATGAGATTTCTGCTTTAAATTAACCCGATCGGCATCATACAATGACGTGATTCAGTCTGATTTGAGTGATCATGTTATGCGTATTATATTGGAAAAGAGATCTTTGTTATACTCAGGCGTAAAATATACAGACAAATTCCTGTCGTCTTTATTGTGTAAACGACGATGTAAATCCATTTATGAAACAAATATAGAGCAAATATAGAGCAAAAAACGCTATCTTTGCACCGCAAATGTAATCCCAAATTGAATAGATACTTTATATATTTAGGTTATAGCGGAAAGAATTACTGCGGTTGGCAAGTGCAACCCAATGGTGATACTGTACAACAACAACTTGAAAACAGCCTGTCGACTGTGTTGCAAAAAAATATTACCACAACCGGAGCCGGACGAACAGACGCCGGAGTCCATGCGCGACTGATGGTAGCGCACTTCGATAACGAAGATCCTCTAGCAGATCTGCCTTTTATGGCTGAAAAACTGAACAGGTTACTGCCAAAAGATATTGCCGTATACCGTATTGTTCCTGTGATAGAGAATGCTCACGCCCGTTTTGATGCCACTTCACGAACATACAAATATTATATTACAACCCGTAAAGATCCTTTCAACAGCGATTATGTCTACAAAATTTGCAACGAACTAAACTTCGACACCATGAATCAGGCTTGCACCACTTTATTCGAATACGTCGATTTTACAAGTTTCAGCAAACTTCACACAGATGTAAAAACCAATAATTGCAAGATTATGCGTGCCGGATGGGAAAAAGAAAACAATGTCTGGGTATTCACTATTCAGGCAGACAGATTTCTGCGTAATATGGTGCGTGCCATCGTGGGGACTCTGCTGGAAGTGGGCCGGGGAAAACTATCAGTAGACGAATTCCGAAGAATCATTGAACAAAAGGATCGCTGTAAAGCCGGAATGTCTGTTCCGGCCCAAGGATTATTTCTTGAAGATATCACTTACCCTGCGGAACTCTTTAATATTCAAAAAGCATGTGGATCATTTTAGCATTTGTCTCTGCCTTTCTGCTGGGTTGCTATGAAGTAAACAAAAAATTCGCCCTTAATAATAATGCAGTCCTTCCCATACTGTTTCTCAACACGCTGATAAGCAGTGCAATATTTGTTCCGTTTATCATACTTTCCATGAGCACACACTGGCTTGACAATACGGTAATGTATGTACCTCATACCTCTTTTGAGACACAGTTCGCCGTATTTATCAAAGCGATCATTGTTCTTTCATCGTGGATTTTCGGGTACTTCGGGATGAAGCATCTGCCATTAACCATTACAGGACCTCTCAAAGCGACACAGCCGGTTCTGACACTAATAGGCGCCTTAATTATATTTGGGGAGCGACTTAATCTGGATCAATGGATAGGAGTCATTCTTTCCATAGCTTCTTTCTATATGCTGGCTTCGTCAGGGAAAAAGGAAGGTATCCGGTTCTCACATAACAAATGGATTTTCTTCACCGTGATGTCAATCATTACCGGCGCATTGAGCGGGCTGTACGACAAACACCTCATGGGACATCTGGATGTCATGACTGTTCAGGTATGGTTTAATGTTTATCAGTGCTTGCTGATGATTCCTATTCTTCTGTTCTTTTGGTTTCCACATCGCAAAAACTCGACCCCTTTTGTATGGAACTGGAATATTGTTCTCATATCTGTATTTCTCTGTTTGGCCGATTGGATATATTTCTACGCATTGACTTATCCTGATTCAATGATTTCAGTGGTTTCGATGGTCCGTCGTAGCAATGTGGTAGTCACCTTTGCTGCCGGAGCCATATTTTTCCATGAAAAAAACTTAAAGAGCAAAGCTGTCGACCTTTTTTTGGTATTATTAGGAATGATATTCTTATATTTGGGGACAAATTAAAAATGCAACAATGAAAAGATTATTATTTATTATATTGATCAGTTTATGCTCGCTCGGAGCCAGTTCGCAGAATATGGACGCGCTTTTTGAACTGATGCCCGACCAGTATATACCTCAACTTGAAAACGCCTGGCGAAAAGACCTGGTCGATTTATTCAACGCGGGCAAAGAAGCCAAACTGAAGAACACCATGAACGGCTTTTCTTCTTTAAAAGCACTGACCAACAATTACTTGTTATTACAAGTGACAGAAAGCAGCACAATCGAAATGAAGCTTCTCCCACTAATCAATAACACAAATGTTATATGTATGGTGACAACCGTTAATGGTCCTGTTCCCGATAGTCAGATCCGCTTCTTCTCTCCTGAATGGAAATTATTAAATCCGACAGACCTGATCACGCTTGTTGATGCCGACTGGTTTCTCAAAGAAAACATAGATAAAAACGATTTATCCTATTTGGAAGCCTCTTCGCATGTTAACATGTATCTACGTAAAATGACACTCAGCCCGGATAACCTGACACTCACTGTAGAATACACAACTCCGCAATATTTGGATAAGGATACACGCAAGAAACTTGAACTGTTCCTAAAATCGGAACCTAAAGTTTATGCCTGGAATAAGTCTCACTTTGAATAATAGCAACTGTGATTCATTTGCTAAGGCTAATCATCTGATGATTCGTCATCGATATCGTCAAAATCAAAATTGAAATTGTCCATATCCAATATATCGACGTCGGTAAACTGCTCCAGATCGCGGCGTTCTTTCTTTGTCGGACGACCTAATCCGTGTGCACGATTAACAAATCCTGAAATCTTATTCATTTCCATTATCTCGTACTGATCAGGAGTCGTCACATTTTTCAAATAATCAGGGACCAACTTCGCTCCCATTCTGTTTTCGGTTAATGCCAATACTTTAAAGGAGAAGGTGATCGGTGGCTTACGTACCTGTATCACTTCGCCGATCTTAATCATGTGTGAAGGTTTGACATTGACGCCATTTATCATCACCCGTCCTTTTTTGCAAGCATTGGCTGCCACTGTCCGAGTTTTAAAGAGGCGCGTAGCCCACATCCATTTGTCTATTCGAACTTCGTTCATTCTTACTTGTTATTATACTGATTCATTGCCGTTTGAACGCCGCTTAAGCAGAAGCATTTAATAATCTCGACAGCTTTCTTGTTTATCTCAGGCATCATATCCAGTTCTTCTTTCGGAAATTGTCCAAGCACATAATCAATCTGTCCACCACGGGGAAACTCACTGCCTATCCCGAAACGCAAACGACTATAATTTGGGGTGCAAATCATTTCCTGTATATTCTTCAGTCCGTTATGACCGCCGTCGCTTCCTTTGGGTTTCAGTCGAAGCGTTCCAAAGGGAAGTGACAAATCGTCAACAATAACCAACAAGTTTTCTACAGGTATATTTTCTTTTTGCAGCCAATAACGTACCGCATTGCCGCTTAGATTCATAAAAGTGTTGGGTTTCAGCACTACCAGTTCGCAATTCTTCACACGCATACGGGCAATCGCACCATACCTTTCTTCAGTATATTGAGCACCAGCGTCTTCAACCAAGGCATTAACCACACGAAACCCTGAATTATGTCGTGATCCCCAATACTCGGAACCAATATTTCCCAAGCCCACTATCAAATATTTCATTACTACGAATTCTGTTTGCTTATAGCTCTTTCTTTTTGTTAATTAGGCACGGATTTCAATGATTTCATTTCGAAAATCGAACCTGTCATCAATGTAATCCGTGCCTAAAGCACTATAATAACTGTATATAATTACTTCTTATCATCAGCAGCAGCGGCAGGAGCAGCGGCAGCAGGTGCAGCAGCACTGGCAGCAGCAGCTGCGGCAGCATCAGCAGCACGTGTAACCTGTACGACACAAACGACTGCGTTCTTCGAATTCATCAGTTCAATGCCATCAAAATGCAAGGAACCAACCTGAATAGTCTTGCCTAATCCCAAATGATCTACATTAATAACAAATCTCTCCGGTAGTTCTGTATAAGTAGCTCTTGCTTTAAGCTTTCTCATCTGCAAAACAAGCTTACCACCCGCTTTAACACCTTCGGCATGACCTTCCAGAACAACAGGAATATCCATTTCTATCGGCTTCTTATCCGAAATCTCAAGAAAGTCCATATGAAGAATTGCATCAGTAACAGGTCCGAACTGCATATCTTTAATGATAGACAAATGCTTTACGCCATTGATTGTCAGATTTACGATAAAAATCTCCGGTGTATAAACCAAATTACGAACAGCCTCTTTCGAAACAGTAAAATGTACTACCTTTTCACCACCGTACATCACAGCAGGAATCAAGTTATTCTTACGCATCGCTTTTAAAGCTCTTTTACGGTCAGCTGAAGTAGCGATAACTTCGCGTGACGTTCCTTCTAATTCAAATGTTTTCATCTCTTTAATTTTTTGTGTTACTCAAAATTAGATAATTATGCTTCCTAATTTCCCATCACACGTACGGGGTAAAAAGCGGTGCAAAGGTAATATTTTTATTTGGAACAACAACTTCTTTGAAAAGATTTTAATCCAGACGAATATTCTTTTTGGCAAACCAGAGTTCTGTCTCATTCCACAGCTTTGTCTGCAAAACCGGAAGGCAAATACGCGCTGCTATTTTCTTTTCTTTTCCATCAGCAAAACAGCAACCACTCTTTCCTTCCACCTCTTTTGACAGTGCCAGGTAAATCGCCGTCGAAGCTCCCTCTTCAGGCGTTTTAATAAACGGCCGATAAAAAATATCCGTCAACCAATCGAACCACTTATTCATTCTGATCATATTTGTACTCACGATACCCGGATCAGCGGCATTGACGGTTATTCCGGTATTCTTCAACCGGTCAGAAAGTTCGCGCGTAAACAACAATAGAGCCAACTTCGTATTTCCATAAACAGGAATCCGCAAAAAACGTCCTTCTTTTCCTTTTTCAATAAACGCTTCATCGATCTTTCCTATGGTGTAGGTACAAGACACCGTATTTACGATGCGACTTCCTGCCGACATCAAAGGGAGTAAACGGCGCGTAAGAAGATACGGCGACAAGTAATTGACACTCACAAGCGTTTCCACACCATCAACCGTACGACGGACAGGCGTAGAAAGTATTCCGGCGTTGTTTATCAAAAAACTGATATGACGTTTTTCTATCAGCAAATGATCCGCAAAAGCATTGACCGACGCAAATGAAGCCATATTAATATTCCTGACTTCAATCTGTTCGTCTGCGCATTCCTGGCGTACCACCTCGCAAACAGACAACGCTTTTATCATATTCTGACAAGCCATAATCACGGAATAACCTGCCGAAGCTAATGCTTTAGTTATTATTTGTCCCATGCCGCCGTCGGCACCTGTCACTATTGCCAGTTTTTCTTCCATCATTTTCCTTCAAGCTGTTCTATCTCTTTCGCCAGACATTCAGGCAAGTCCTTTACTTTCTTATGGCAAGCCATCTCGAGTGTATACATGCGCCCGATGCAATAATTGCTATGCCCGCAATCGCAGTACGCCTGTTCATCTTCCTTCATGCGGTTGACAAAAGCCGGATCATTTAGCAAAGCACGAGCCATACTTACAAATTCGAAGCCGTCGTTGAGCACTTCGTCTATTTTTTCGCGAGAAATCAGCCCTCCTATATACACAAGCGGAAGATGCAACGCTTCTCTGAACTTTAAAGCATCTTCCAGAAAATAAGCTTCCTTAAATGGAACTGCCGGAACCATCATTCGTCCGAACAATCTGACACACACCGGCAGCCAGCCTGCAGGCATATAGTAAGTCAATGTACGAATGGGCATAGCTCCCCGCATCACGTACATCGGTGCGCGACTCACAAAACCTCCACTCAGTATCAACGCATGCACTCCGCATTCATCCTGTAACGTACGCGCTACTTCGAGTGTCTCATCCAATTCCATACCTCCCTTAAAACCGTCGCGCATATTTACCTTCACCAGCACAGCCATATCCGAACCAGCCGCTTTCATCACTTCGTCCATACACATCTTCATAAAACGCATACGGTTTTGCAAACTGCCGCCGTATTCATCTCTCCGATGATTGGTATATGGTGAAAGAAACTGGCTGATCAGATATCCATGACCGGCATGTATCTCCACCGCATCCATTCCGGCTTCGCGAGACATATTTACAGCATGTCCGAAAGCTTTGGAAATAGCTGTGATCTCGGAGGGTTTCATTCCCCGGACAATAGTCGGCGAATAGATATTTATTCCACTTGATGCTGAAATGGGAGTACATCCACAAATATTTCTGTGCGACATATTTCCACAATGTCCCAACTGAATGGAAGCAGCTGCACCTTCTTTATGGATCGCATCTGTAATCTTTCGCAGCCCCGGGATCACTTCAGAACGGATCCAAAGTTGTCGCTCAAACGACAAGCCGCTGCGCGTCACAGCAGCATAAGCCAATGTCGTCATTCCGACACCTCCTGCGGCAACCGATTTATGATAATCATACAACATGTCCGAAGGGGCATTATCCGGACACATACTTTCGAACGCAGCGGCACGAATCGTACGGTTTCTCAACATCAACGGTCCGATTTTTGCGGGGGTAAACAATATTGATTTGTTTTCCATCATTTGTACATTTCAATAAATAAAAGGAAATACCCGTTTTCTGTTTCCAACTTCACTGCCGAACATTTTCTGATATTTGTGATAAACCGTATTGGCACGCGGCACAAGGTTTGCAAATGTCCACCAGGCAAATACAGCCCCGCTTGCGCTCCATGTCAGTATTGCAAATCCGCACCATTCGATAATCTCGCCAAAATAACTTGCAGATGTCACATAGTCGAACAATCCGCCACTAGGCAAATAATGTTTAGTATCATTGCCTTTACGCAGATGACGGATAATATAATCCGAATGCCAGTTGATAGCCATCCCTATAAAAAACAAAAAAGATCCGATGATAAACTGCGGAGATAAGAGCCATTGGCTCTGGTACATATCTTCGGGTGCCAAATGGAAAAGCCATTCGCCCTGCATATATCCATTCAATATATTAAATACAATTCCCATAGCCATAATTCCCGCGGGCATCATGCTCTTTCCCTTTATTAACCAAGGGAAAACCAATGAACGTCTAAAATAATGTAATTCAAAAAACAGAAAAAAAAGCAAAGGAACCGCTTCAAAGCGCCTTTCTGAAGTATACCAAAGCAGCAACATTTCAATAAATACCGGTATTTCCATACACATCCAGGCTACTCTATTCGGTATCGGAGGTCCCCACTTACGATCGAAAAAGAGTCCATAACCCGCTTCTACAAAATAAAGAACAACAAAAACAATGGTTGCGATAGCAAACATCACAATCAAAAAAACAATAAAATATTCGCTGGTCATTTCTTTCTTTTTATGTATTGCTACAAAAATACATATTAATCTTATAGAATCATCTTTCTATTATCACAAAATACCGATGTTTTTACTCGAATTGTATTCTCCAGTCATCCCAAATATATCCTCCGCTTCATTCTAAATGATCCGTACCTCGGAAGGAATTTTAGCAATTCACAATGCTCATTTCAAAAAATAGCTATATTTGCATGTCCTATTGATATAGAATAAAAATGACACAACTACCAATAATTGAAATAGAACAACTTAACAAGGGCATTCGTTCGCGTGATACATTCAAGAATATTATCTCTGTGGCCGATATTCAAGGCGGGTTGAATATTAAAGATACAGGAAGCGGCAAACTGTATATACCCATGCGACTGAATGCCGTGCTGCTGGCTGTTACTTTATCCGGAACGCTGGATATCAGCTTAGACTATACTCACTATTTCGTAACGCCCAACAGTTTTCTAATGATCATGCCGACCCATACCTTTCAATTTGAACACATAAGTGAGGATTTTAAAGGAACAATCATCATTGCTTCTAAAGAGTTTTTCGATGATTTTACCCCATCCACTTCTTCCCGTTCTATCACCAATTATCTGGAACTGCGCAAAAGCCCGTATACCGAACTGACCACGGAAGAAACAGGCATTTTGAAAGAATGTGTCGACATACTCCATGAAAGGGTTAAAGAAAACGATCATCTATTCCAAAAGGAGTTGATATACAACTCATTTATGAACCTTTCCTACGAATTGGCAAACATTTTAATGCATAAGAAAGACAAAAAAGAAGTGTTCAATAAATCAAAAATTTCAAGAAAAGAAGAATTACTCGAAAAATTTCTGAAGCTTCTTTTTGCCAATTTCGAAGAAAAACATGTTGTCACATTCTATGCTGAGAAGCTTTTCATTACGCCGCAATATTTATCACTGATATTAAAAGAGTTAACAGGCAAATCGGCCAACAAATGGATCAATGAAGTACTTATTGTTGAAGCAAAAATCCGATTAAAAATGCCCGATGCCACTGTACAACAAGTAGCCGACGAACTAAACTTTTCGGACCAGTCCACCTTTGGCAAGTTCTTCAAGAAAAACACGGGTATATCTCCGATGAAATATCGGGAATCATAACAATAACATCCTGACATTTAAAACAAAAATATAACATTATGAAAGCATTATTAATTAGTTTATTGGCAGCAGCCACACTACCATTAGCCGCACAACGCGACGCGTCGATCCGGATTTATCCGCAACAAGGTACGCAAATGATTGACAAGAATATATACGGACAGTTTTCTGAAGACCTGGGTGCTTGCATCTACGGCGGACTTTGGGTAGGTCCTAATTCTGACATTCCCAACACAAAAGGATACCGCAATGATGTTCTGAAAGCGCTAAAAGACTTACAAGTACCGGTACTCCGCTGGCCTGGTGGATGCTTTGCCGACGAATATCACTGGATGGATGGAATCGGTCCGTACGAAAAACGTCCTAAACTGGTCAACAACAACTGGGGTGGAACGGTCGAGGATAACAGTTTCGGCACACACGAATTTCTAAACCTCTGCGAAATGATCGGCTGTGAACCGTACATCAGTGCGAACATTGGCAGCGGAACAGTTGAAGAAATGGCTAAGTGGATCGAGTATATGACAGCCGACGGTGAAAGCCAAATGGCCGTTCTTCGTCGTAAAAACGGTCGTGATAAACCATGGAAAGTAAAATTTATCGGCGTTGGCAATGAAAGCTGGGGATGCGGAGGAAACATGCGTCCTGAATTTTATTCCGACATGTATCGCAGATATTCTACCTACTGCCGCGAATATAATGGCAATAAGCTATTCAAGATCGCAAGCGGTGCAAGCGATTACGATACCAACTGGACAGAAGTATTGATGAAAAATGTAGGAACCCGCATGAACGGACTTTCACTACATTATTATACGGTAGCCGACTGGAATCATAAAGGTTCGGCCACCAGTTTCAGTAAAGATGATTATTATTGGACTTTAGGCAAGTGTCTGGAAATAGAAAGCACCATTCAGAAGCATATCGCCATCATGAACAAGTATGACCCGAAGAAGCAAATCGCTCTGCTTGTCGACGAATGGGGAACATGGTGGGACGAAGAGCCGGGTACAATACAAGGTCATCTTTTCCAACAAAATACGATGCGCGATGCGTTTGTTGCTGCACTCTCTCTGAATGTATTCAACAAATATGCCGACCGGATCAAGATGACGAACATTGCGCAAGTAGTCAATGTTTTACAATCAATGATTCTGACAGACGGCCCAAAGATGATGCTGACGCCTACTTATCACGTCTTTGAGATGTACAAAGTTCATCAGGATGCAACCTATCTTCCACTGGATCTGATCTGCGACAAGGCACAAGTGCGCGACAACCGCGAAGTTCCGATGCTCAGTGCCTCGGCTTCACGCGACAAAAACGGGTTAATTCATATCACACTTGCAAACGTTGATCTGGACAAAGCTCAAAATGTGAGCATCGATTTGCAAAGCGAAAAAATATCGTCTGTAAAAGGACGTATTCTGACATCAGCCGACATCACAGATCATAACACTTTTGAAAAACCGGATTTTGTAAAACCCGTCGTATTCAATGGTGCAAAAATAGAAAAAGGCCAGCTCAAAATAAGTATGCCGGCTAAATCTATCATTGTTCTCGAAGTGAAATAAAAATTGTTTCGTACCTTTGTCTCATTGAAACAACAAAAATTAGATATAATTTTAAAGATTATGAAACCTACATTATTTGTTTTGGCTGCCGGAATGGGCAGTCGCTATGGCGGATTAAAACAGCTTGACGGTCTCGGACCTAACGGAGAGACAATCATGGATTACTCTATTTTCGATGCTATCCGTGCCGGATTCGGCAAACTGGTTTTCGTTATCCGCAAATCTTTTGAAAACGATTTCCGTGAAAAAATTGTATCCAAATACGAAAATCATATTCCTGTAGAAGTGGTATTCCAAGAATTGGACGATCTGCCGGCCGGCTTCAAATGTCCGGAAGGGCGTCAGAAACCATGGGGAACAAACCATGCTGTTCTGATGGGAAAGACAGCCATCCATGAACCTTTTGCCGTAATCAACTCAGACGACTTCTATGGTCGCGATAGTTTTGCCGTCCTTGGCAAAGAACTGACCAAGATGGGTGAAAAGAAAAATGAGTATTGCATGGTCGGCTATCGTGTAGGCAACACGCTGAGTGAAAGCGGATCAGTAGCGCGTGGCGTATGTGAAACCAACACTGAAGGCTTCCTGACAGGCGTTGTTGAACGTACCGCTATCGAAAGAATTGACGGCGACATACAGTTTACCGACGAAAACGGCCAAAAAGTAGTTCTGGAAGAGAATGTTCCCGTTTCGATGAATATGTGGGGCTTCACTCCTGACTATTTTGAACATTCTGAAGAATATTTCAAGCTCTTCCTAAAGGAAAACATTGACAAACCGAAGTGTGAATTTTTCATCCCTTTACTTGTCAATGACCTGATTACAAAAGGAATAGCAACAGTTAAAGTGCTTGATACAACAGCTAAATGGTTCGGTGTAACATACGCTGCCGACCGTCAAGGTGTTGTTGATAAGATTCAAGCCTTGATTGATGCAGGCGAGTATCCTTCAAAAATCTTCTAAGTAACTTCTATCGCTTTGCAAATAAGATATTCTGTACAAAGAATAAAAGAGTATGTGTCAAAACTAAGATAGCCTCTAGAAGTTGGACAATTTAAAGATATGAGCTCTGCATAATACGGGGCTCATATCTTTTAATCTTAATTCTATTTTCACCCTATTATACCAACAAATATATTTATTAAGTGATCTCAAAATCTTCGATGGAAATAAATTCTTTACTGTTACTTTCAATATTTCTAAGGTTAACGAAAGCATATCACAACCGATACTATCGATACGCAAGACAATAAGACTTTCAGCCATTGACTCATAGTTTTATAGATCATCAAACACCTACAAAAAAAAGAAAGAAGCTATTAAACAATATTAATATCATCTATTTCTATTCCAAGGATAAAAACGTACCTTTGCGAAGATTTTCCAGAGGAAACAAAATTGTTAGATGATTAGATATATCCACAACATCATAGGGATAGTGTTGCTGCAATTTCTTGTGAGCATCACTTTCACTCACGCACAATCTGTTACATCAGCTTCAGGTATTGTCAAGGATTCCATAACCGGCGAACCATTACCTTATGTCTCTGTCTATTTCGAAGGCTCAACCATTGGAGCTATGAGCGATGACAATGGCCACTTCACATTGCAGAACGACAAAGGATATGTCAAACTATCAGCATCGTCGCTTGGTTACGAAACAAAAAGCATACGATTAAAAGCCGGACGCAAAAACGACGGACTGATGCTTATTCTCAAACCTGCCGCTTTTGAGATTTCAGAAGTTGTCATCAAACCCAAGAAGCAAAAATATACCCGGAAAGATAATCCGGCAGTAGAATTGATCAAAAAGGTCATAGAACATAAAGACGAAAACCGAATCGAATCAAAACCGGAATACGAAACGGAAGTATATGAAAAACTTGCACTGTCATTGGATAATTTCAATCCGAATCTGGACAAAAACAAGTTCGTACAGAAGTTCAAATTCATCAAAAACTATCTGGATACATCAGAATTTAACGGTAAACCTATTTTGACTGTGTCTGTTCGTGAAACGCTGCTTGACCATTACTACCGGAAGAGTCCGAAATCGGAAAAAGTCATAGTCAAAGCCAAACGACAACAAGGCATTGACAAATCGTTGGACGACGGCGGAGCTATTACATCCAACCTGGAAGAAATTTTCAAAAGCATCAACATATTCGATAACAACATCACCCTCCTGCTAAACCGGTTTGTCAGCCCGCTATCATCCACATTAGCAGTGACGTACTATCATTATTTCATTCTGGACACGCTCGATATCGGAGGCGACAAATGTATCGATTTGGGATTTGTTCCTGCCAACAGCGAAAGCTATGGTTTCACAGGAAAACTATATATCACGACCGACGGGACTTATTCGGTAAAGAAAGTGCTGCTTAATACGCCAATGAATATCAACCTGAACTGGGTTGACAAACTTCGCATCGATCAAGAATTCAAAAGAACGACGGACAGCACGTGGGTCATCAGCAATGAGAACACCTACGTAAATTTCTATGTGGTCAAAGGAACACAGCAACTATATGCGCACCAGTTAAGAAACTACAGCAACTATAATTTCAATGTTCAAAACGCCGATTCGGTGTTCAAACTTCTCGGTCCTACGCATATCTTGCCTCAGGCGACGGTTCTTTCCGACGACTACTGGGCTGTCAACAGGCCCGTTCCTTTAAAGGAAAAAGAAGACGCTCTGAAAGACTTGCTGAACCAACTACGTAAAGTGCCGTCATTCAATGCAATCATAAAAACAGCAGAAATATTAATCACCGGATATATTCCGACAACCAGCGACAAAAAAAACAGCAAATTCGACTTCGGTCCGATGAACACGGTATTCTCGGCGAATCATCTGGAAGGATTCCGTACGCGAATCGGAGGAATGACTACAACGAACTTAAATCCGTACTGGTTTGGAAGCGGATTCATCGCTTATGGTAATAACGATCGGAAATGGAAATACAATTTCAAGTTAACACGCAGTTTTAATCGCAAAGCTTATTACGAAGGCGAAAGTCCGGTTAACAATCTGTCGTTCATTCAGGAATACGATGTATATACACCGGGGCAGGACTTTCTCTACACCAGCAAGGATAATCTTTTCGTTGCATGGAAGGTGGGCGAACCTGTGACAAAAATGCAATATATCAAAAAGAGTGTTCTCCAATATGAGAAAGAATGGCTGAACAATCTGTCATGGAAAACATGGCTCAAAAGCGAGAACAATGAAGCTGCCGGAACATTGCAATATACGATGCGCGACGAAAGCGGTAATATGTATCGAATCAAAGACTTTACAACATCGGAAATCGGTACACAGCTTCGTTATGCTCCGGGCGAAAGGCCTTACAACGGCCGTTCGGGAAAGGAATCGGTGTTCAATCTGTCGAAAGACGCTCCGATATTCAAAATATCTCATCGAATAGGCATCAAGAATGTGCTTGGTGGCGATTATGATTACCAACACACCGAACTGAGCGCAGAAAAGCGTGTATGGCTTTCATCGTTCGGACATATAGATGTACAGTTCAAAGCCGGAAAAGTTTGGGATAAAGTACCTTTCCCCTTACTTATCATGCCTAATACCAACCAGTCTATCACGATTCAGCCCGACGCTTTTCATTTGATGAACGCCCTGGAATTCGTATCCGATCAATATGTATCTTTCAATGCAACCTACTATCTGAAAGGATGGATACTAAATCGTGTTCCGTTGATAAAGTGGTTGCGTCTGCGTGAAGTCGTTTCGTTCAATGGCATTTATGGAGGCCTGACGAAGAAAAATAATCCAACCTATACACCGGGGTTGTATCTGTTCCCTGACGGGACTCAACCGCTTGGCAACACGCCATACATGGAAGCCAGTGTCGGCGTGGAGAATATTCTGAAGATCCTGCGTATCGATTATTATCGCCGGCTTACCTATCTGGATAATCCATCCATAAAGAAAGGCGGCATTCGTATCGCATTGCGATTCTCATTCTAACCGATGAACAAAGAGACTAATTTTAAATCACCCCTTAATCATGCACCCCATGTTTGGGCTTTGCTGCCTTTGCTGGTTTTTCTACTCACCTACCTGGTAGCTTCACTCATTGCAGGCGATTTCTATAAAATGCCTATAACCGTGGCATTTGTAATCTCCTCCATCGTTGCTGTAGCCATATCAAAAGGCGGAAAAATAAACAACCGCATAGAGCAGTTTTGTCGCGGAGCCGCCAACAGTAATATCATCCTGATGGTATTAATATTCATTATGGCAGGCGCCTTTGCCCAAACAGCCAAATCAATGGGTGCTGTTGATGCAACCGTAAATCTGACCATGGCTCTCCTGCCCGGCAATCTGCTGGCTGCAGGCTTATTTATTGCGGCTTGCTTCATTTCTCTTTCGGTCGGGACATCTGTCGGAACCATCGTTGCATTAACACCCGTTGCCGCGGGTATTGCCCTGAAAGCGGGAGCGCCTGAAGCACTGATGCTGGGCGTTGTTGTAGGCGGAGCCATGTTTGGCGACAATTTATCGTTCATCTCCGACACAACAATTGTTGCAACACGCACACAAGGTTGCAACATGAATGACAAATTCAAGGTGAACATATATATCGCCTTGCCGATGGCTATTATCACTACATTATTATATATACTCGCCGGCAGCGAAATAACCCATTCGGGCGGCGCTGGAAATATAGAATGGATCAAAGTGGTTCCTTATATTGTCGTGCTGATTACAGCTATTTGTGGAATCAATGTTATGGTTGTTCTTCTCATTGGAACTGTCCTCTCAGGAATAACCGGATTGATCGGCGGCGACTTCGATATCTGGGGATGGTCGGCTTCGATGGGAAAAGGTATTACAGATATGGGCGAGCTCATTATCGTCACGCTTCTGGCCGGGGGTATGCTCGAAATGATTCGCTTCAATGGCGGCATCGACTGGATCATAACGAAACTTACCTCGCATATCCATTCGCGCAAAGGCGCTGAAGGAAGTCTGGCTGCACTGGTCAGTTTTGCCAACCTCTGCACGGCGAACAATACGATTGCACTCATCATGTCCGGACCAATAGCCAAAGACATCGCTGAACGATACCATGTCGATCCGCGTCGCAGCGCCAGTCTGCTCGACATCTTCTCCTGTTTCGTGCAGGGCATCATTCCCTATGGCGCACAACTGCTTATGGCAGCCGGACTGGGACACATCTCTCCTATTTCAATCATGCAATACCTCTATTATCCATACCTTCTGGGATTTGGAGCCGTCATGGCGATCTGTTTCGGATATCCCAGACTGAAGGATAAATTGAAATAATCGGCTTTCCGCACAACAAATCACAACTTCAGCTTGTTTTTAAAGTAATTTTTATTTTTAAACACCAAGTATCATGGGAGCAAAGAAAAACTTTGTGCTGGATACCAATGTTATCCTTCACGATTACAAATGCATCGAGAATTTCCAAGAAAACGATATTTATATTCCTATCGTCGTTCTGGAAGAGTTGGACAAATTTAAAAAAGGCAGTGAGCAGATCAACTACAACGCACGTGAGTTCGTACGCGAACTGGATTTGCTGACCGACAACGACCTCTTCAAGAAAGGTGCTTCACTGGGAGCGGGTTTAGGGAGACTCTATATTGTCACCGGCGACAAATATCACGAAAAGATTGCAGAATCTTTTCCGGAACGGATACCGGACCACCGCATATTGTCATGCACGCTAACGGTTGCCGAGCGAAACAAGACAATTAAAACCATTCTGGTGACAAAGGATGTGAACTTACGGATGAAAGCACGCTCGCTGGGTATTGATGTTGAAGACTATATCACCGACAAGGTCACCAACGTCGATATCTTCGAAAAAGCACAAGATACCTATGAAGGGATCAATGGCGATTTGATTGATCAGATATATGACGCACCGGCAGGGATTGATGCCGACCTGTTTGATATCAAATCAAAACTCGCTCCGAACGAATGCTTTATTCTGAAAAGCGATCGTAATACCGTTTTGACACGTTACAATCCCTTTACCAACAAGTTCAAGAAAGTCGACAAGACTACAAATTACGGGATAAGTCCGAAGAATGCCGAGCAAAGTTTTGCATTCGAAATACTCAATGACCCGGAAATCAAGCTGGTAGGCCTGACCGGCAAGGCCGGAACAGGAAAGACCCTGCTGGCGCTGGCTTCAGCCCTTAAACAGAGCGGAACATATAAACAAATTCTTTTGGCTCGCCCAATCGTGGCACTGGCAAACAAAGACCTCGGATTCCTTCCGGGCGATCAGCAGCAGAAAGTGGCGCCATACATGCAACCGCTGTTCGATAACCTGAATGTCATCAAACAACAGTTCTCGCCTACAAGTTCCGACGTCCGCAAGATCGACGACATGCAAAAGAACAATCAGTTGATTATAGAAGCTCTGGCATTCATCCGCGGCCGAAGTCTTTCGGAAACATTCTGCATCATTGATGAAGCGCAGAACCTGACTCCTCACGAAATAAAAACCATCATCACACGTGCAGGCGAAGGAACAAAGATGGTGTTCACAGGCGATATACAACAAATCGATTCGCCATATCTGGATGCGCAAAGCAACGGGCTGGCATATATGGTCGACAAGATGAAAGGACAAGAGCTGTTTGCCCATGTCAATCTGGTCAAGGGCGAAAGAAGCCAGTTGTCTGAAATCGCTTCAAACCTATTATAAGCAAAACAAACTCAGTACAAAACCGACTGACGAGTATCGCTTTGATAATGAATACATACCGCCGGTTCACAAGTGGGATTCAATCAGAATGAATTTCCACTGTGAATCGGCGATTATGATTTATATGTTTTAATTGAGTCGTTGAAATATACATGAATTTTTATTGTAAAATACTTGGAAATAACAAAAACATTTTGTATATTTGCAAATCATGTAATCAAAAGAAAAATAGCTATGAATCGAATACCTGTAAACAAATCCTTAAGGTGGAAAAAGTGGGCAGTACGTTTTACTCCAAGTATCAAACCGAAGTTAGGGATCAGGAGGTTAAAAATCTGGGTACTGAATGATGTGCTTTTGCACGCGGCCTATGTCGCTTCCCCGAATATATAGATAATATTCTCTGTAAAAAAAGTATATACTTTCCGAAACAAAAGTATATACTCCTGAGTGGTGAAAGTATATACTTTCGTGTGTTAAAAGTATATACTTTTGAGAACTAAAAGTGTGTACTTTTCAGAGAGGTAATGCTATGCTTTTTTTCAAATATAAAATAGTTTTTTGTGGACATATATTTTGGTTGTCGGTCTGTGCCGGCGCAAGCACAGACAGGCGGCTGCCCTTTGGGGTTGGACTGCAACGGCCGTTGATCGCCGGCTGTTGTTCTGTTCCTGACCGGAGGGTTGCCCTCCATGGTTGATATACGATGACGGGTGTTCCTGTGCGGGACTGTTGCCACCTTTCGCGGCGATGCATAGCTGCGGAAGGCAGCCGGGTGGCAGAGGTCGGGCACAAGACACCGGCGCACGTCGGCGGTGATGATGAAGAGAGGGCATGTGTGCTGCCGTAGCGTCGGCAGCAAGGCATACGGGCATCTTGGCGAAGAAGTCCCGCACTATGGTATTGTCAGTCGGTCTGCACGGTGTACAGGCGGTTGTCTCTGCGGAGACACTGCCGTCCTGCAAAAGGAAAAGCCGTGACGGATCATGTTCTGCAGCAATCGGATAGTATTTATACAGGAGCCTGTATTCAGGCCCCGGAAGGATTGCTGTACCCTTCCGGCAGGATCGGAATCTTCGGATTTCATCCTTGCCGTTTAAGAGATTAAACCGGGTTTGGTGATGGCACTTTCTCTATTTTTAATCTCTTTATATTATATATATTTTTAATTAAATATATACCAACACCCTTCCCATGACACATTTAGGGTGTAAGATGTTAAAAATGAGATTGATACCAATACCCTTCTCATGACATAATTTAAAATTTACTTATGACAAAAAATGAAATTGATATGATAAATTATTTAAAATCAGATGTTTATACCTTTTGTGGTAAAAGTTTTGTTTATAAACCTCGTTTGTGGAGTTTGGACATGAAGAAAAAGGCAGAGGGTAAGCTAAGCGCTGTAAGTACGATGCCGATGATTGTCCACAGGAGCATTTGCAGAGGAGACAGGAGTGAGGCCCCGACAAATTCGGTAAAGGAGTATATGCAGTAGGGCAGGGTCAGCAAGGAGGTGACGATGACAGGCACATATTTCCGGTATACCGCCCATTGCGCTATATGCACAAGAAGGTGAACCGAATATCCCATGAATACGGCAAACCACCACTGATAGGCCTCTTGCCATACGGCGCAGAAAGAGATGACGGATAACAGAAGAAACTCGTGAGCTGTGCCGACGGCAAACGTGGCGGTGGAATAATCGAATATTCCCTGACGGGCGAGGAAAGCTTCTAATTTTGGGAAACGCTTCCGCAACTCGTCCCTGTTTCGGACGAGCCAGCGCCTGAACATGATGATCTCTTCATATTCGTGAATCATGAATATGACGGGAAGGAGAGCCATAAGTTGATCAAGTCTTGTCATCTTGTATAAGTATAAGGCTGTCGGGGGTTATAAAAGCATGGCTGTTTATTCGACAGGGGCTTGTTTCATCGTACAAAACCATTCTTGTTGAAATCATACCACAGGTCGATGAATTCTTGGGTATCGGCGTTTAGCAAAAGCAACAGTTCACGGGTAAACTCCAGGCATCCTAATCCGTTTGCCGTGACAATATGCTTGTCGCTGACAGCTTGAGCTTCAACATATCCGTTTTCGTTCGTGTAACGTTCGCCGCCCCATAGTTTCAATTGGTCCAGTCCGTTACCCGTATGTTTCACGGCATTCAGAAACCCGTGAGCGCACAGGAACGATGCTCCATTGCATATTCCTCCAAGCGTTCTGCCTTTGTTGATGGCTTCACTGACTATCGGAACGACTTTTTCCGCTTCGGGTGATTTCCATTGCTCACCGCCAACCAGTACCAGAGCGGCATAATCTTTGGGCATTGTCTCGAAGCTATAATCGGGGAGTGTTCGGAACCCGCCGATCGAACGGACTGCTTCCAGCGTCGGTGCAACGGTTTTCACTTCGTATTTTATCTCTCTGCCCGGTGTCACACCGGCGTTGAGAGAGGGAGCGAGGAATGCGCCTTCCCAATCGGCATAGTCGTTCAGCAACAGAATAAGTACCATTTGTTTCATAATCGGTAAATTTTATTTTTCCAGCAAAGGTACTGAAACTGGCAGAAAAACACGAAAGGGGAAAAAGGTTTTTGTAAGCGTAACGGAATAAATAGTGGCATTCGTGATTTTTCAAACCGGTAAGTGATTGCGAATGATGTTACTTGTCGCCCATTATTTGTATTATCTATACGTTGTTTTAGATAAATTGTTATATCTTTGCTTCAAAATGCAAGATAGGCGGCATCGCGGCATCATTTTCAGGCAAGTTTGAAGATTCTGTTCACGGTTGGTTCTATTGTTTATTAAACAAGCATAATTAAATGAATAAGTTGATGATTATATCGTGTGTTACTGCCGGTCTTATGACAATGGCCGGGTGTATCAAGCCCAAAGATGCATCGGATACGGATGCACTGAAGTTATCGAATCTGGATACCGGTACTTCTGCCGGTGAAGATTTCTATCAATATGCCTGTGGCGGATGGATTAAGAATAATCCGTTAGGTGACGAGTATGCCCGCTTTGGGACATTCGATCTATTGAGAGAAAGTAATAATGAGCAGGTGAAATCGCTTGTTGAAGGGCTGAAGGAATCTTCTCAGAAACAGGGTACGGAAGCCTGGAAGATCGCTGTTCTCTATGCGATGGGGATGGATAGTGTAAAATTGAATGCGGATAAATATGCCCCGTTAAAAGATCAACTGGAGAAGATTCAAAAGATTGCGACTGAAGATGATGTAGTCAGGATGATTGCAGAGATGCATCTGATGAGAATCAGTCCGTTCTTCAGTATCTCCGTCGGTGCCGATGAGGGCAATAGCTCGATGAATATTGCCCAGCTTTATCAGGATGGTCTGGGAATGGGTGACCGCGATTATTATTTGACGGATAATGAGGATAATAAGCGGGTGATGGAAGCTTACAAAAGCTATATCGCAAAGCTGTTTGAAATGACGAATCATACACCGGAACAGGCCAAGGCCGCTGTCGAAGGGGTTATGCAGATAGAAAAGGGAGTGGCAAAGATTTCTTTTAGCCGCGAGGAATTGCGTGACTCAAAGAAAAATTATAACAAGCTTACTATCGCGGAACTAAAAAAGAAAAGTCAGCCATTTAACTGGACTCTATATTTCGAACAACTGGGATTGAAGGATTTGAAATCCGTGGATGCTAAGCAATTGCCTTATTATAAGGGGTTGGCTAATCTTTTGAAGACAACAACCCTGGAGGCTCAGAAGTGTTATCTGGCATTCAGTTTGCTGAATGATGCAGCTCCATACCTGAGTGATGATTTTGTAAATGCGAACTTTGATTTCTACGGCAAGGCATTGTCCGGTAAACAACAGATCCGTCCGCGATGGAAGCGTTCGCTGTCATTTGTCAATGATGCATTGGGAGAAGCCGTCGGGCATTTGTATGTAGACAAGTATTTCCCTCAATCGTCCAAAGATAAAGTGCTGGCGTTGGTCGGCAATTTGCAGAAAGCGTTAGGTCAGCGTATTGCCGGATTGCAATGGATGAGCGATACCACAAAAGCTAAAGCACAGGACAAGCTGGCTGCTTTTACGGTAAAGATAGGCTTCCCCGACAAATGGCGCGATTATTCAAAATTGGAAGTGAAGAAGGATTCATATTGGGCGAATGTATGCCGGGCGGCTGCTTTTGAAACGGCTGATGACTTTGCGAAGATCGATAAACCTGTTGACAAGACCCGTTGGGAGATGAGTCCGCAAACGGTGAATGCTTATTATAGTCCGAACACAAATGAAATCTGTTTCCCTGCAGCTATTCTGCAGCCTCCGTTCTTTAATCCGAAAGCCGATGATGCCGTTAATTATGGTGCAATAGGTGTTGTTATCGGGCATGAAATGACACACGGATTTGACGACGAGGGAAGAAACTATGACAAAAACGGTAACCTGACGGATTGGTGGACTGCGGATGATGCGAAACTGTTTACTGAAAGAGCTGAGCGCCTGGTTAAACAGTATAGTGGTATTGTTGTAGCCGACACCGTACATGCAAACAGTCGGTTTACGCTGGGCGAAAATATTGCTGATCATGGAGGATTAATCATTGCACATCTGGCCTATCTCAACTCCCTGAAAGGGAAAGAGGCTCCAAAACCTATTCAAGGTTTTACTGATGAGCAGCGTTTTTATCTGAGTTATGCCGGTCTGTGGGCTCAGAACATCCGTAAGGAAGAAATTCTTCGGTTGACCAAAATCGATCCTCATTCATTGGGAAAATGGCGTGTGAATGCAGCTTTGAAGAATATGGATGCTTTCTATAAGGCTTTCAATATCAAATCCGGCGACAAGATGTATATGGCGCCCCAAGACCGAGTACTAATCTGGTAATATAATGCTGAATGAGAAAGTTTGTTTTATTTGCTGCAGCTTTGTTGACAATTGCCTGCGGAGAGGCGCAGAATGTGCAGTTGCATTATGATTTCGGACACGCTTTATATGATAAGGATCTGCATGAACGCCCGCAGTTGACGTCAACCGTCGAAATGTTTAAAGGCGACAAATGGGGAAGTACCTATTTCTTCATCGATATGGATTATACGAGTAATGGCGTTGCTGCCGGATATTGGGAGATATCGCGTGAGCTTCGTTTCTGGAAACCTCCTTTCTCGTTGCACGTTGAATATAATGGGGGGTCATCCAATCAATTTTCCTATAAGAATGCTTATCTCGGCGGTGCTACCTATTCCTATAATAGTAAAGATTTTTCACGTGGATTTACGTTGACTGCCATGTATAAGTATATACAAAAGCATCAATCTCCTAATAATTTTCAGTTGACGGGTACCTGGTATATTAATCTGTTTAATAATGGATTAGTTACCCTGAGCGGCTTTGCCGACTGGTGGAGGGAAAAGACAGATTACGGGAAGTTTATATTTTTGAGCGAGCCTCAATATTGGTTGAATCTGAATAAACTCAGTTGCGTTGATGATGATTTCAAGCTAAGCGTCGGAGGCGAAGTAGAACTGAGCAATAACTTTGGCGGAAGAGATGGCTTCTATGCTATTCCTACATTAGCCGTAAAATGGTCGTTTAATTGAATTAAAAAAAAGAACTGCCTTTCTATCAGCAGGTAGTGATACCTCAATAGGAAGGCAGTGGATAACCTATTACGATTTTTTGGCCATTAATTTTCCTCTTAAGATTCGCAGAATGACCATTGAGATAACAATAGCAGCTACAACAACCATCGTAATTGTCTTCGTTTTTGCACTATTGAAATCTGTTGTGCCTATGAGTACTAGTGAAATAAATGATACCATCATGACGGCATCAACCAAGTCTTTATTAATTTTCATATATTTATTTATATTAGTTGTGTGATTGTTCCTTGTTCGGATACTTTTCCTCTTCTTGTTCTTCGCCTTCTTTTGCTGAATTGAGTCCTTTTGCAATACCATAAAGGCCTGCAAATAATGCTACCATAACGACAATTAATTTTACATAGTCGTTTGGAATTAAGTTAGTACAAGCCAGTACACAGCCAGCAATGATAATAAAAATGTTTATATAAACTCTTACTTTTGATTTACTGTTAGCCATAATGATTTAATTTTTAAGTAAATAATAAACTGGAAATAATAGAATTTAAGCAATAAGCAACTGGTATGAAAAATAGCTTTCCATACAAAGATGCAGTTTACTAAAAATTAAATGATTATTTTTCGCAGGGTATAGATATGGATTCCCATGCGACAAAGGAGGGTTGATACATCTATCGTTTGTAGTGATATAACATTTTCGCAAACCCGATGAAGGTTGCTTTCTTCTTTAACCCGGAATAGTTGAAGCGTCTTTGCTTTGATTTTAAGGATGCGTATGTCAAGAACATTACTGACCGTTTGAATGACTCTGCGCGGCGCTAAGAAATTACTCGATTTTAAATCGTTGCTTAAGACCTCCAGATTATGCTGCATGTCTTCAGCATTCTTTTCTTTCATAATAGTTCCTATCTGATCATATTCATTTTGACCAGCACCGGCCGTCTTACTTTCATCAGGTGAAAACAAGACAAACCCCAGGATTATAACTACTATGTTTAGAAAATATTTCATGCTGCAAAGATAGAGGAAAATTGTAAACGTGTTATTGTTTTTTTCTATTTTTGCAAAATATAATTTATCGTATGGAAAATAAGAAATCTCTTGTACACGCATGGATTCAAGCAGCTCGTCCCCGGACACTGACAGCTTCAGTCAGTCCTGTTATAGTTGGCTGTGCTTTAGCTTATCGCGAAGGTCTGTTTGTGGGTTTAGCTGCACTGTTGTGCTTACTGGTTGCATTGTTCGCTCAAGTAGCCAGTAATTTTGCAAATGATTATTTTGATTTCCGTCAGGGCGCTGATACGGAGAATCGGGTAGGGCCTGAGCGGGCTGTGGCACAAGGATGGATTACGCCTAAAGCGATGTTGACAGGTGCATTGATTGCATTAGCTCTTGCTTGTCTGTGCGGTTGTTTCTTGATTTTCTTTGGAGGATGGAAATTGATATTTGTCGGTGTGGCGATTGCTCTATGTGTGATAGCTTATTCTGCCGGGCCGTATCCATTGTCCTATCATGGATTAGGCGATGTATGTGTCTTATTGTTTTATGGGATTATTCCCGTATGTTTTACTTATTATGTTCAGACCTTAACCTTTTCTTTACTGACGTTTCTTCTTTCGCTTGCAATAGGGTTCTTGTCCGTCAATATTCTTGTTGTAAATAATTACAGAGATTATGAAGAGGATATGGCTGCGGGCAAACGGACGACAATTGTGTTGTTTGGTCGTCGCTTCGGACGTATTATCTATATCATAAATGCCTCATTGGCATTCATAATCTCTCTTCCACTAATAGTAAATTCTCCGTGGTGGATTATGTTTATGTTCGGTCTATTATTCGCCTTGGTCTATTTTACAACAAAAGAGCTTTTTATTCTGGATGGTAAAGAGTTGAACCGGACGTTAGGGCATACGGCCCGCAATTTGTTTTTCTTTGCCGTACTACTGTCCTTATTCTTACTCTACGATGGCGGCGCATTCTTCTAGCCACAAGCGCGAAACGGCATCGCTGGGCATACGCCAGTCGCCTCTGGGTGAGAGACTTATTGAACCGACTTTGGGTCCATCAGGTAAGCAGCTGCGTTTGAATTGTTGCTGGAAGAAACGACGGAAGAAGATGTAAAGCCATTTTTTGATAGTCGCGTTATCATATACTCCGGCAAAAGCATGTCGGGCCAGAAAATATATTTTTGCGGGATGCGAACCAAAACGAAGAAAGTGATATAGAAAGAAATCGTGTAGCTCGTAAGGACCAACAAGATCTTCTGTTTTTTGCTTGATATTGCCATTTTCATCTGCCGGAATAAGCTCGGGACTGATGGGGGTGTCGATGATGTCCAGCAAGATGTTTTGAGAGACCGCGTCTACTTTGTGGTTGGCAATCCAGTCGACGAGGTATTTGACCAGTGTCTTTGGAATACTGCAATTGACGCCATACATGGACATGTGATCGCCGTTGTATGTGGCCCAACCCAGTGCCGATTCCGATAAATCACCTGTACCGATGACAAGTCCGTTTCTCTGATTGGCAACATCCATCAGTATCTGAGTGCGTTCGCGTGCCTGGCTGTTTTCGTAGGTGATATCGTGTGTTTCAGTGTCGTGGCTGATATCTTTGAAATGCTGAAGGCAAGCGTCTTTAATGGATATTTCCTGAAGAGTGACACCCAGTGAGCGAATGAGGCCTACGGCATTCTTGTAGGTCCTTCCCGTTGTTCCGAATCCGGGCATTGTGATGCCGATGATTTGTTTGCGGGGCATCTTCAAAGCATCAAAAGTCATCACTGTGACAAGCAGGGCTAAAGTAGAATCCAATCCTCCTGAAATACCTATGACTGCTGTTTCGGCATGTGTATGCGTAATCCGCTTGGCCAATCCGGCCACCTGGATATGGAATATTTCTTCGCAACGCTCATTGAGCGCATCGCCTGAAGGGGTGAATGGATGAGGATCAATATGTCGCGTGAGAACAAATGTTTCGGAAGAGTCAAGGCTGAAGCCGATTTTACGCGTTTCTTCCTGCAATAAAGTACCGGCCCCATGCATGAAACTGGTATTGGTCTGTCTGTCGTTTTGCAGTTTCTCTACATCTATTTCACTGATGATGAGCTGTTCTTCCATCGTAAAGCGGGGCGATTCCCCCAATATAGAGCCATTTTCTGCGATAATTCCGTTACCGGCAAAAACCAGGTCTGTACTCGATTCTCCAAAACCACTCGATGCATAGATATAACCGGCTATACAACGGGCGGACTGCTGGCAGATCAGTTGACGCCGGTAATGATGTTTACCAATCAGTTCATTGCTTGCAGAAAGATTGAAAATAATATTTGCCCCTTCCATCGTCAGTAAAGAACTGGGAGGAACAGGTACCCACAGGTCTTCGCAGAGCTCAATGCCTGCGGAGGCTATTCCGGCTTCGAACAACAGGTGGCTGCCCAGAGGGTAGTCCTGATTGCCGATAGTGATGGACGAGTGGAGCAGTTCTGTAGAAGAAGTGAACCAGCGTTGTTCCTGGAATTCTTTGTAATTAGGCAAATAGGTTTTAGGTACGACACCCAGAATTTTTCCTTTTTGAAAGGCTATAGCCCCATTGATAAGTCGGTTTTCTGTTCTTAGGGGTGCACCTACAATCACGAAGATATTTAATTCGGCTGTATCGGATATTAGTTTGAGTAATGCTTTTTCGGCATTATCCAGCAAGGTCTGCTGAGCGAATAAATCCAGACAGGTGTAGGCCGTTATTGACATTTCCGGAAAAGTAATCATTTGCACGCCTTTGTCAGAGGCTTTCCGGATCAAACATTCTATCTGTTCGATATTATAAAAGCAGTCGGCAACTAAAACATGTGGCACTGCTGCAGCCACTTTTACAAATCCGTTGTTCATAATCTTCATGTTTAATGCCCCAAAGATACATATTTTGATTGTGAAAAAAAAGAAGGGAAGGCATACTTCACAGCATGCTTCCCTTACAAACACAAAACAATCAACAAAAAACTACTATATGAATAGTTTAGTTATCTGATAAATAATAATTCTCTGTATTTTGGCAATGTCCATAATTGATCGTCAACAACCAATTCCAGTTTATCAATGTGGTAGCGGATTTCTTCCAGCATGGGTACGATGATGTCGTGATAGGCAACCGCTTTGCTACGCTCATCTTCAATCTTGTTGGCTACCTTGCGGGCTTCAACCATTTCATCTACGCGTACTTTAATATAGTTGGTACGATTGGCAATGTCTTCAATGATCTCAAGGTTACGCGATGATAACGATGCTGCCTTTTCAGAAGGGAACAGATCTTTCATCTTGTAAACATTGTCTATCAATGAGGTCTGATATTGTGTAGCCGTCGGGATGATATGATTCATTGTCAGGTCTCCTAATACACGTGCCTCGATCTGGATTTTCTTTGTATAGGTTTCCCACTTTACTTCATTTCTGGCTTCTAGCTCTTTGCGGGTCAGAACACCTGTCGATTCGAACATTTTTATACTGCTATCATTCAGGTAGTTATCAAAGATAACGGGGACACTGGTTTCGCAGTCCAGACCGCGACGAGTGGCTTCAGCTTTCCATTCTTCGCTGTAACCATTACCTTCGAAATGGATAGGCTTGCATTCTTTGATTTCCTTGCGGAGTACTTCAAGAATAGCAGCGAATTTTTCTTTTCCGCTTGCAATCTTACCGTCAACTTCTTCTTTGAATATTTTAAGCTGTTCAGCAACAGCGGCATTGAGTACCATCATGGCTGATGCGCAGTTCGCTTCCGATCCTACGGCACGGAATTCAAAACGGTTACCTGTAAATGCAAAAGGCGATGTACGGTTTCTGTCTGTATTATCAATGAGTATTTCAGGAATACGGGAGATGCCCAGGTTCATGCCTTGTTTGCCTGCAAGCATTAAGTTCTCCGGTTCGCTTTTCTCCAAATGATCAAGGACTTGGGTGAGCTGAGCTCCCAGGAAGCTGGAAATGATTGCCGGAGGTGCTTCGTTGGCACCTAAACGATGAGCGTTGGTGGCACTCGAGATGCTGGCTTTCAGCAACCCGTTATGACGGTATACGGCCATCAATACATTAACAATAAATGTGACGAAACGCAGATTGTCTTCCGGTGTTTTGCCCGGCGACATTAGCATGATCCCCGTATTTGTACCCAGCGACCAGTTGTTATGTTTGCCTGAACCATTGATGCCTTTGAATGGCTTTTCATGCAATAGAACACGGAATCCGTGCTTGCGGGCGATCTTTCTCATCAATGCCATGATCAACAGGTTATGATCGTTGGCCAAGTTGCATTCTTCATATATCGGAGCCAGTTCGAACTGGTTGGGAGCCACTTCATTATGACGGGTCTTGACAGGTATGCCTAACTTCAATGCCTCTATTTCGAGATCTTTCATAAATTCCAGAACACGCGTAGGTATTGCACCGAAATAGTGATCTTCCAATTGCTGATTCTTACTGCTCTCGTGACCCATCAGAGTACGGCCGGTGAGTAATAGATCAGGACGGGCAGCATACAATCCTTCATCAACCAGAAAATATTCTTGTTCCCATCCCAGATAGGCACTGACTTTCTTAACGTCAGGATTGAAATAGTGACAAACATCTACTGCGGCTTTGTTTACAGCTTCCAGGGCCCGCAAAAGAGGGGCTTTATAGTCGAGCGATTCTCCTGTGTATGCAATAAAGATGGTTGGAATGCAAAGCGTATCACCGACGATGAATGCTGGTGACGAAGGATCCCATGCAGAGTAGCCGCGTGCTTCGAACGTATTACGTATCCCACCGTTTGGAAAGCTGGATGCATCAGGCTCTTGCTGAATAAGCAATTTTCCGGAGAATTCTTCAACCATACCGCCTTTTCCGTCATGTACAACAAAGGCATCATGTTTTTCAGCCGTTCCTTCGGTCAGAGGATGGAACCAATGTGTGTAATGAGTAACACCCATCTCAATAGCCCATTTCTTCATGCCTGTAGCGACAACATCAGCTGTGTCGCCGTCTAGAGGCGTTCCGTTGTCAATGCAGTCGACAATTTTTTCATACGTTTTCTCTGGCAGATATTTAAACATTTTTGCACGGTTAAATACATTCTGCCCGAAGAAATCCGACGGCCGTTCTTTTGGAGGCGTCACTTCCACAGCCTTTTTCTGAAAGGCTTCTTCTACTACTCTAAACCTTAACTTTGACATACTAAATGATTTTATAGAAAATAAATTATACTTTATAATAGAATAATATTCTTTTGCTTGCAAAGTTCTATCTGATCTTCAGGCCAGATGGAGGCTTGGACTTCTCCAATATGTGCTTTGCGTAAAAAATACATACACAGACGGCTTTGTCCGATGCCACCGCCGATTGAGAGAGGAAGCTTCCCCTCAAGCAGAGCCTTGTGGAACGTAAGTTCTTTGCGTTCCGGACAGCCACAGATCTCCAGTTGATGAGACAACGCTTCAGCATCTACACGGATACCCATCGACGAAAGTTCAAACGCACATTTGAGTACGTTATTCCATAGGATGATATCTCCGTTGAGCCCATAAAAGCCGTCAGAGTTCATCGTACTCCAGTCGTCATAGTCCGGAGCACGTCCATCATGCCTTTCTCCATTTGAAAGTTTTGCTCCGATACCTATGATAAAGATGGCTCCAAACTTTTCGGTAGCTTTTGTTTCACGTTCGCGGGGCGACAGGTTAGGATACATCTCAAGCAATTCTTCGGAATGGATGAAGGTGATATTGTCTGGCAACTCCGGAGTAATATGCGGATAACATTCATAAACCATGGCTTCAATTTCACGAAATATGGCATAAATGTTTCTGACGGTTTTCTTCAGATAATCCAAGTTGCGGTCGGTCGGACGGATCGTGCGTTCCCAGTCCCACTGGTCAACGTACAGCGAATGGAGGTTATCCAAATCTTCGTCGCCGCGGATAGCATTCATATCGGTATAAAGACCGTAGCCGGCAGGAATCCGATAGGTTGCAAGTTTCATGCGCTTCCATTTGGCAAGCGACTGGACAACTTCAGCCATACGCTCGCCCATGCAATGAATCGGGAAACGTACGGGACGTTCTATTCCGTTTAAGTCGTCGTTGATACCTGTACCGGACAGAACGAATAATGGAGCCGTTACGCGACGAAGCTTAAGCGTCTTCGCTAACTTTTCCTGAAAATTTGTTTTCAACATACGTATGGCCTGCTCTGTTGTCTCAGGCGTAAGCGTTTGTTTGTAATCTACTGGAATAATAAGTGACATGTTTATAAAATTTTAAATGTTGATTGTTTTGTTTGATAACGACTTCAAAGAGAAGTGCTATACACTAATTATTGTAAGCTGCTTCTCCATGTTCATATATATCTAATCCTTCTTCTTCTTCACGTGGAACGACACGGATTCCGACTAACCGGTCAACAACCTTGAAAAGGATGAAGGTAAGAACCCCGCTGTAAACTATCGTGAAAAGAGTGGCAAAGACCTGAACTCCCAATTGATGCCAGTTGCCATATAAGGCACCATCGCTTCCAGCTTCGCCCATGACTGTTTTCGTTGCGAATACGCCGGTAAGTATGGAACCGATGATTCCACCAATACCATGAACGCCAAAAGCATCGAGAGCATCATCATATTTGTATTTCGGTTTTATAACAGCTACCATATAAAAACAGACCAGAGCTGTTATCACACCGATGCTGAAGGCACCCAGCAGATTGACGGATCCTGAAGCCGGAGTGATAGCTACCAGCCCGGCTACAGCTCCTGTACAGACGCCTATAGTTGTCGGTTTCTTGTTCAGAAGCCAGTCTATTATCATCCAGGTGAGGGCAGAAGTGCAAGTGGCAATATGAGTTAACAAAAATGCGTTTGCATCTAATCCATCGGCGGTGAGCCCACTGCCGGCATTAAATCCGAACCAGCCCAACCACAAGAAAGCGGCACCCATAAATACATAAGGAACATTGTGTGGCGACGTTGGATGTCCCGGACTATAATCGGTTCTTTTGCCTAGTAACAAGGCCATTACCAATGCGGATATACCTGCGTTGATGTGTACTACTGTTCCACCGGCAAAATCAATAGCTCCCATCTGTTGTAACCATCCGCCACCCCATACTAAGTGCGCCATCGGATTATAAACAAGGAGAGACCAGAAAACAGTGAACAGCAAAAACCCTGAAAATTTGATTCGTTCAGCAAAAGCACCGATGATTAAAGCCGGTGTAATTACAGCAAACATACATTGGAATAAAACGAATATTATTTCTGGGATATTTGACGGTTCAATCAGGGTAGAAGGAGTGATGCCCCTCAGGAACACCTTGTCGAATCCGCCTATAAACTCACCTGTAAAGGTCCCTGCAAATTCTTTGCCAAAAACCCAGCTATACCCAAAAGCTACCCATAGAATACTGATCACACATACACAGATCAGACACTGCATAATAATGCTTAATACATTTTTTTGTTTTACTAATCCACCATAGAACAGGGCTAATCCCGGAATAGTCATTAAGAGTACTAATATGGTGGCCATGATCAGCCAGGCGGTATTGCCTGTATTGAGAACAGGTGCATTGTCTTGAGCTATAGCCCAAAATGGCAGAAAGGACAGGAATGCGGCTATACTCGAAAATCTTTTGTAATTTTTCATCTTGATTCCTCCTTTTTTTGTTTGTCATATAGGGAAATATCTCCACGCTCACCGGTACGGATTCGAATAGAATCGTCAATAGGGGAAATGAATATCCGCCCGTCACCGATCTCACCGGTCCTGGCATGTTCCATAATGGCCTTAACCGTTTTGTCTACGTTGATATCACGTACGACAAGTACAACCATTGTACGTTCAATAGAACTGGTATCATATGCAATGCCGCGAAAAACTCTTTCCTGACGCATCTTTCCAACGCCTCTTACTTCATAGTAGGAGAGCCATTCGATGTCAATTTCTAAAAGAGCTTCTTTCACTTCATCGAATTTTGATTTGCGAATTATAGCTTCAATCTTTTTCATTTTCTCTTTTTTATTAAAGGATAATAGATCAGCCCGCCTATCAAGGGGATAGTGTGCGGTATAACATTCTATAAAATCAACTGAAGGCGGGCCTCACTATATATCCTGCATTTACTTTTAAATGATTAAAAACTAATGCCCAAAATTAAAAAGACGTTATCATGTTCCGGGGCAGCGATCACTTGTGCAAACAAGGGTAAAGAATATTTGTCTGTTATGACAATGTCTTTTTTTGCTTTCAGAGAGATACTGTTTAACCCAAATCCATCGCTATACAACCCTGTCCAGGGTGATATTCCGATGCTAGGGCTAAGTTCTATACCGTTTACATTCACACTGTATTTTGCTTCAATGAAGGTAGAATATTGAAGATCGCCATCTTCATTTTTATCTCCTCCTGCAAACATAGTGTTCCATGTAAGTGATAATGGAAATTTCTCTCCCAAAGTGAAACCCAATGTACCTTCAAAATAGTGGCTGTTTGAATAATTCCCATAACGGGCACCTTCGCCTGACCACCAGTAATCTGTAACTGCCATATTGAACCTTCCGATTCCATAGCCACATGTGAGGTCGAATTCTTTTGCTTTGTACTCATCTGAAGCATTCGAGAAATCCGTTGATCCCCACGCTGTAAGAGACAATCCGGCTCCCGAAATGGAAAGACTGGGTTGTACCGATGCTCCTGTCTGATATATGCCGCGCCATACATAGCTACTGACAATATCTGCACCAGGTGTTACCGTGAACTTCTTTTCGTCCTGAGCAAAGACCGAATAAGACATAATTAGCAAAATTGCTGCAGGCAATAAAACTTGCCTGATCGTAATTGTTTTCATTATGTTACTCTTTTGATGTTAATACTATGTCAAATCTTTTCCTTGCTTATAGGATCCACAAAGCACGAGAACAATCACGTGTTAGTTCTTTACTTCTTCTTTGACATTTATTTCAGAGAGTCCACTTCTTCAGTCTGGCCATGGCCTCTAAAGTATCTTCTCTGTCTCCAAAAGCGGTAAGGCGGAGATAACCTTCACCGCTGGGCCCGAACCCCACGCCTGGAGTTCCGACGATATTGACTTCATACAGCAACTTGTCAAAGAATTTCCAGGAGTTTAGCCTGTCTGGTGTTTTAAGCCAGATGTAGGGAGCGTTGTCGCCGCCATACACGGTAAAACCACATTCTTTCAATCCTTCTTTCATGATTGTTGCATTAGTCATATAGTAATCAATCGTTTTCTTTACCTGTTCTTTGCCTTCAGGGCTGAATACAGCTTCTGCACCCCGCTGGGTGATGTAGCTGGTTCCATTGAATTTAGTACACTGACGGCGGTTCCACAGTTTGTTCAAGGGTACTCGCTCGCCTTCCAGCGTGAATGCGTTCAATTCTTTCGGTATAACCGTATACCCGCAGCGTACGCCGGTGAATCCTGCCGTTTTCGAGAAACTTCTGAACTCTATTGCAACTTTTTTTGCCCCTTTAATTTCATATATGGAATGAGGAATATTATTGTCACGAATATAAGCCTCGTATGCTGAATCATACATGATGATGCAATCGTTGGCCAATGCATAGTTTACCCATTTCTTTAATTCCTCCTTCGGAAGTGTTGTGCCTGTCGGATTGTTCGGATAGCACAAGTAGATGATATCAACTCTTCTGCTTGGCAGATCCGGAATAAAATTGTTCTCGGCCGTACAAGGCATGTAAACGACATCACTCCATCTTCCATCTTCTATGACTCCTGTTCGTCCACTCATCACATTCGAGTCAACATAGACCGGATAAACCGGATCGGTGAGCCCGATACTGTTGTCGTGGCGAAGCAAGTCTCCAATATTTCCACAGTCGCTTTTTGCGCCATCGCTTATGAAAACCTCGCTAGGTTCAAGTGCTATGCCGCGACTGGCATAATCGTTTTTTATAACGGCATCTATCAAAAACGGATAACCTTGTTCGGGGCCGTATCCGTGAAATGTTTCTTTTGCTGCCATTTCATCCACAGCTTTGTGCATGGCCTCAATAACTGCCGGAGCAAGAGGCTGCGTAACATCGCCAATGCCCATGCGAATAATTTTGGCCTTCGGATGTGTCACCTTGAAACTGTTTACCCGTTTCGCAATATCCGAAAAAAGGTAGTTGTTTTGCAGTTTCAGGAAGTTTTCATTAATCAGTGCCATACGTTTGATTGTTTTATGTTCTTGTGTGTTCATCTTGCTTAGATATCTATTTCCCCTTCAAATACGATTACTGCATCTCCCGTCATAAAGACGTTGTTGTCTTCTCCATCCCATTGTATGGATAATGGACCTCCGTCCATTACGACTTCAACATTGCGGGCCGTTTTTTCATGAATGATAGAGGCAACGGCTGTGGCACACGCGCCTGTTCCACAGGCTTGCGTTATGCCTGAGCCGCGTTCCCATACACGCATTCTCACTCTGTTGTCACTTAAAACCTGAACAAACTCAACATTTGTACGATTTGGAAAATAAATATTCTTTTCTATAAGCGGGCCTACTTCCGATAAAGGAATGGCAGATATATCATCTGTATAAATGACAAAATGAGGATTGCCCATTGAAACAATTGTCCCCGTATATGTGCGGTCTCCTATATCAATGGTTTTTGCTTTTTCTCCGATAATGGGTTTCCCCATATCGACTGTCACTTTAGTTACGGTATTTCCGGTCGTTGAAAGCAGTAACTCCTTGATACCCGATAGGGTTTCAAGGGTGACTGTCTTCTTCTTAGTCAGGTTTTTCTCATACACATATTTGCCTATACAACGTGAGGCGTTTCCACACATCATCGCTTCTGAACCATCAGCATTGAAGATGCGCATGCTGAAATCCGCCTTTTCTGATTTTCCAATAAGTACTAATCCATCAGATCCAATTCCGGTATGCGGTGCACTTAACCTTTGGGATAACTTTTCCGGATTTTTAATCGGATAAAGTATCGTATTGATATAGATATAATCATTTCCGGCTCCTTGCATTTTGGTAAATCTGATTGATTGTGTCATTTTATTATTAATATTTGTCTTGTTCTTTCTTTTTGTTTTATTACTCTACAAATATACGACGTTTTGGTATAATATGTATGAGTTATGCATCTTAATGTAATAAAAAGAAGATTAATATAACAATTCTTTTTACTTAATCGTATTTATCTTATGAATTGTAAGTAAAATAGGTGCTTTTACTATATAATTGTAGTTATATCCTTGCAAAATGAGGCTCGGACGTTTATGCTTTGTTTTTGTATTTTTAGAACTTAACAGCCGGGAATAGTTTATTGCTATTCCCGGCTGTAGATCATTGTGTATAGACTATACTTAGTATGCCGATTCGTGTACTCCTTTTACGGCACGACCGCTTGGATCGTTAATGCTTTTGAAGGAATTATCCCAAGCCAGTGCTTCGGCTGTTGAACAGGCTACACTGGGAACCGATGGCACACTTCGTGCAGCACTTTCACTTGGAAAATGTTCTTCGAAGATAGTACGATAGTAATATTCCTCTTTGTTTTGCGGTGGATTTATGGGAAAACGTTCGGCCGCATGTTTCATCTCTTCATCACTGACTGCCTCAGCTGTTATTTTCTTTAGTGTATCGATCCAACTGTAACCTACACCATCGGAAAACTGTTCTTTTTGTCGCCATGCGATTTCCTGAGGAAGCATGTCGGAGAAAGCTTCGCGAAGAATCTTTTTTTCAATAACATTGCCCGGACACATTTTGGCTTCAGGGTTGAGTCGCATAGCTACGTCGAGAAACTCTTTGTCTAGGAATGGCACACGTCCTTCAACTCCCCATGCGCAGAGGCTCTTGTTGGCACGAAGACAGTCATACATGTAGAGCTTGCTCAATTTACGTACGGTTTCTTCGTGAAAAGCTTTTGCATTCGGAGCTTTATGAAAGTAGAGATATCCGCCGAATACCTCATCCGCCCCTTCACCGCTCAGTACCATCTTGATGCCCATGCTTCTGATGACACGTGACAGCATGTACATCGGCGTTGACGCGCGAACGGTTGTCACATCATAGGTCTCAATGAAATAGATCACGTCGCGGATGGCATCCAGCCCTTCGTCAATTGTATAATTTATTTCGTGATGGACGGTACCTATATGATCTGCTACCTTACGGGCTGCAGCTAGGTCAGGAGCGCCTTTGAGTCCGATGGCAAACGAGTGCAGCTGCGGCCACCAGGCATCGGCAGTACTGTTTGTTTCGATACGCTTGGCTGCATATTTCTTAGCAACGGCCGAGATGATGGATGAATCCAAACCGCCCGAAAGCAGAACGCCATAAGGAACGTCGCTCATCAGCTGACGCTGAACAGCTGTCTCCAGCGAATCATGTAGCTCTTGCACGCTTGCCGGATTGTCTTTTACATTATTGTAGTCCATCCAGTCGCGAGTGTACCAAAGGGTGAAATCTTTGTCTTGGCTGTAGTAGTAGTGGCCCGGAGGAAACTGATCGTAGTGAGCGGCAAAGCCTTCGAGCCCTTTCAGTTCTGATGATACGAGCAGATGACCGGTGTTGTCGTAACCGATGTATAATGGGATGACGCCTATCGGATCGCGGGCAATCAGATAGCAGTCTTTTTCTTCATCGTAGAGCGCGAAACCGAAGATGCCGCTCAGCATTTCTACACATTTGACACCGTATTTGCGATAGAGGGCGAGAATGACTTCGCAGTCGCTTCCGGTTAGAAACTCATATTCGCCTTTGAGTTGTTCACGCAGTTCGCGATGATTATAAATTTCACCATTAACCGTCAGTATCAGTTTCCCATCTTTGCTTTTCAGCGGTTGTCCGCCAGAAGCCGGATCCACAATTGAAAGACGTTCGTGCGCAAGAATAGCGGTTTTGCCTTGATAAATTCCGCTCCAGTCTGGTCCTCGATGACGGATCCGCTTGCTCATAGCTAAAGCTTGTTTGCGAAGATAGGCTGTCTCCTCATGAATATTGAATATTGCTGTAATGCCACACATAATAGGTATGTTTTAATTGTTTTTTGTTTGACGTTTAGTAACTATTTTGAATTTAAATATTTATCAATAGATTCGGCTGCTTTGCGCCCGGAAGCCATAGCTTTGACCACGAGGCTTGTGCCATCGACAGAATCGCCGCAGGCAAAGATGTTGGTGTTGGCGGTACGGTTCGTTGCCGGATCGACAGCGATGGCCTTGCGGCTGGTAACAGCCAAAGACAGTTCAGCGATAAGTCCGTTTTGTTCCGGATAGACGAATCCCATGGCGAGAAACACCAGATCGGCATCAATAATCTCCGTTTTGCCTGTCTTTTTCATTTCCGGACGACCGCCGTCGGTTGCCGGACTCCATTCCACTTCTTCTACTTCGACCCCTTTCAACTGTCCTTTTTCGTCGCCGATAAAACGGTTAGTCGTAAGACTCCAGCGGCGGATACAACCTTCTTCATGACTACTGCTGGTTTTTAGTACCTGTGGATACATAGGCCATGGCGTTGCCGGATTGTGATCGACAGGCGGTTTCTGCAAAATCTCAATCTGTGTCACGCTCGCTGCACCTTGTCGGTTAGACGTGCCTACGCAGTCGCTGCCTGTATCGCCACCGCCGATGACGAGCACTTTCTTGCCTTTGCAATTTATAAGCTCCTTCGCCGGCACAGCTATACCTTGCAGTTTACGGTTTTGTTGACCCAATAGCTCGAGTGCAAAATGTACGCCCTTTAAGTTACGCCCTTCGATAGGCAGATCGCGTGGCACTTCGCATCCTACGGCAATACATACGGCATCGAACGTGGTAGCGATGGTTTTGGCTGAGACGTTATCACCTACCTTTGTATTATTTTTGAACACGATGCCTTCCTGTTCCATCAGTCTGATACGACGGTCGATAATGTTTTTTCCCAGCTTAAAGTTTGGAATACCAAAACGCATCAGCCCGCCGGGAAGTTCGTCTTTCTCAAAGACCGTTACTTCGTAGCCTGCATGGTTGAGTCGGTTGGCTGCTGTCAGCCCGGCAGGTCCGCTCCCGATGACGGCCACTTTCATTCCGTTTCGCACCGGCGTTACAGGTTTAATGTATCCTTCGCGAAAAGCCATTTCGGCTATTGATGCTTCATTCTCACGGATTGTGACCGGCTCGTTGCAGCTTAGTTTCAGTACACAGCTTTTCTCACAGAGCGCCGGGCATATACGCCCGGTGAATTCCGGAAAATCGCACGTTTGTTGCAGTACATGAAAAGCCTCTTTATATTTTCCTTTATAGAGAAAGTCTTGCCACTCGGGCTGTTTGTTATCAATCGGGCAGGCCCAGTGGCAGAACGGGATGCCGCAATCCATACAGCGCGAAGCCTGTGTACGTCGGTCGCTGCTGTTGAGCGTCTGTTCTACTTCCGTAAAGTCGCCTATCCGTTCGTGTATGGGGCGATAGCCTGCTTCTTGTCTATGTATAGTAAGAAATGCTTTTGGATTTCCCATTATTTTGTTCTTTTAATTGTTTCTAAATCTATCCTATTATTTTGTCTGTTTTGTGTTCGATGCTACGTTATGTTCAGGCTTGATGTAGAATGGCTTTCAATAGTCGCGTTGCATCTCGGCGATCTTCTCCTGTAGCTTCTTGACTTTTTCTTCCTGCAAAACTTTCTTATACTCAATGGGAACAATACAGATGAACTCGTCGACATATTTGTCCCAATCGTCCAGCATTGTGCCTGCAAGATGACTTCCGGTATAGTGATAATGTTTGCGGATCAGTTCGTGAAGTTCTTTGCGCATATTGTTCTCTTCGAGGAGTGAGAGTTCGACCATCTCCATGTTGCAATAGTAATCGAAGTCTCCTCTCTTGTTCCATACGTATGCCACGCCACCGCTCATGCCGGCTGCGAAATTGCGTCCGGTCGTGCCAAGTACAACCACGCGTCCGCCTGTCATATATTCGCAACAGTGGTCGCCGGCGCCTTCAACAACGGCTATGGCACCCGAGTTGCGTACGCAGAAACGTTCGCCGACACGTCCATTGATATACACCTCGCCACTTGTGGCACCGTACATCAGCGTGTTGCCTGCAATTGTATTATCTTCGGCAACGAAAGTCGAACGCAAAGGAGGAACGACACAGATACGTCCGCCGCTAAGTCCCTTGCCCAGATAATCATTGGTTTCGCCTTCGAGTGTGAAGGTTATTCCGTGGGCCAGGAATGCACCGAAACTCTGTCCTGCAGATCCCTTGAATTTGATATTAATGGTATGCTCCGGTAATCCGGCTTCGCCATAACGTTTGGCTATTTCGCCCGAAAGCATTGCACCGACAGAACGATCGGTATTGGCAATTGCGTAATCCAGAGAAATTTCTTTCTGATGCTCGATAGCCGGCATTGCCTGACGGATGATATAGCGATCCATCACATGGTCGATCAGATGAATCTGTAATGTTGTGTGGTGAATGGCATTGGAGGCAGCCTGTTCCGGAAAGTGCAGGATCTTCGAGAAATCCAGCAGATCATGTTTGGCAATATGATCGGAAGGCTTACGCTCGATCAGATCGGTACGCCCGATGATATCTTCCAGTTTAGAGAAACCTAGTTCAGCCAGATATTCGCGTACTTCCTCGGCCAGAAAAGTAAAGAAATTGATCAGGTATTCATAATGGCCGTGAAAACGTTTACGTAATTCGGGATCCTGTGTGGCAACGCCCATCGGACAAGTGTTCATATGGCATTTACGCATCAACAGACAGCCCAGTACAACCAGCGAAGATGTTCCGAAGCCATACTCTTCGGCACCGAGCATTGACATGATGATGATGTCGCGTCCTGTTTTGAGTTGACCGTCGGTCTGCAGGATGACTTGTCCTCGTAGGTCGTTAATGACCAGTGTCTGTTGTGTTTCGGATAGTCCCAGTTCTGTTGGCACGCCGGCATAGCGGATCGAACTCATAGGTGAAGCACCTGTTCCACCTTCGCCTCCGGAGATGACAATACGGTCGGCCTTGGCTTTAGCAACGCCTGCAGCAATTGTTCCTACGCCATTTTCGGCAACGAGCTTGACGCTGATTTCGGCTTGGGGGTTGACATTTTTCAGGTCGAATATAAGCTGGGCCAAATCTTCGATAGAATAGATATCGTGATGAGGAGGAGGCGAGATAAGTGAGATTCCGGGTATCGAATGACGCGTGCGTGCAATTACTTCGTCGACCTTGTAACCCGGCAACTGTCCGCCTTCGCCAGGTTTTGCACCCTGAGCTATTTTTATTTGTATCTCTTCTGCATTCATCAGATATTCCGTGGTGACGCCAAAACGACCCGAAGCTACCTGTTTAACAGCGGAGTGGAGCGAAATACCGTCTATAGTTCCGTGGAAACGTTCGGCATCTTCGCCGCCTTCGCCGGTATTACTTCGCCCATGTATCTTGTTCATGGCCAGTGCAAGCGCTTCGTGTGCTTCTTTGCTGAGAGCACCGAAACTCATTGCTGAAGTAACGAAATGCTTCATGATTTCGCTGGCCGGTTCAACTTGTTCGATCGGTATGGGTTTCTGCTTTTTGAAAGTCAGAAAGTCGCGGAGGAAGATCGGAGCCTCTTTCTCATCGACCATGTGAGTGTATTCTTTAAATTTTTTGTAACTGCCTAGGCGTGTAGCCAGTTGCAGTGTTGCAATGGTCTCGGGATTCCAGGCATGTTTCTCCCCGTCTTTGCGATAGTTATAAATGCCTTTGTTATCGAGCATCCAATCCACAGGTTTACAAAATGCTTCATGGTGCATGGCAATAGCATCTTCGGCAATTTCGTCGAGGCGGATACCTCCAACGTTACTTGTTGTACCGCCGAAATAGGTGTTTGCCAGTTCGCTGCTCAGACCTACCGCCTCAAACAGTTTGGCGCCGCGATAGCTGCGAATGGTGCTGATGCCCATCTTACTCAAAATTTTGAGTAGTCCTTTGCATACAGCTTTGATATAGTTTTTCTGAGCTGTGTCGTAGTTTAGTTGAATTTTCTGCTTGTCGACCAAATCTTTCAAGATCGCAAATGCCATATAAGGATTGATGGCACTGGCACCAAATCCCAACAGTAAGGCAGCATGCATGATTTCGCGCATCTCACCGGTCTCAACAATCAAGGCGGTCTGAACACGCTTCTGTACGGAGATCAGGTAATGATGTACGGTGCTTACAGCCAGCAGGGAAGGTATAGCGGCATGAGTCTCATCGACGTTCTTATCGCTCAGAATGATATAATTGACACCATCTGTAACAGACTGCTCGGCTTCTTTGCAGAGACGGTCCAGAGATTCCTTCAATCCTTCACGTCCTTTGGCTATTTCGAATGTCATAGGCAATTTCACACATTTGAAGCCTTTATAGCGAATGTTACAAAGCAAATCTAATTGTGTATTGGTCAATATCGGATGATTGAGGCGTACCATTTTGCAATGGCTTTCGTTTGGCGATATGATGTTATTACCCACAGCGCCGATGTATTCGCTCAGACTCATCACCAGTTCTTCGCGTATCGGATCAATAGGCGGGTTCGTTACTTGGGCGAACTGCTGGCGGAAGTAGTTGTATAACAGTTGAGGGCGAGATGAAAGGACAGCCAGGGGTGTGTCATTACCCATTGATCCTGTCGGTTCGGTTCCAGTGTTACTCATGGGTGCAATGATGCGATCTACATCCTCACGGCTGTAGCCGAAAACACGTAGCATTTTGTCGAAGTTGTCGATGCTTACCGGTACTTTACGTCCTGATTTCAGCTCGTCCAGTTCAACACGGTTGTTCATTAACCATGTGCGATAGGGTCTGGCTTCAGCTAACTGTTGTTTCAGTTCTTTATCATCGTAAATTTTGCCTTCTTCGGTATCTACCAGAAGTATTTTTCCCGGTTGCAGACGCCCTTTCTCTTTGATATTGCTTGGATCAAAATCCATGACGCCCACTTCAGAAGCTACTACCATTATATCATTTTTCGTGATGGTATAACGTGCCGGGCGCAAACCGTTTCGGTCTAGCATTCCACCGGCATAGCGACCGTCGCTGAAAAACAGTGCTGCCGGGCCATCCCAAGGTTCCATAAGAATAGAATGATATTCGTAGAATGCTTTTAGGTCTTCGGAAATGGGATTCTTTTCATTGAAGCTTTCCGGAATCAGCATTGACATAGCGTGAGGCAGGCTCATCCCTGAAGCCATGAAGAACTCCAAAGCGTTGTCCAGAGAAGCGCTGTCACTCATATTTGGTTGGATGATCGGCCGGATATCGTCCAGATTCTGAATAGCTGGCGTAGAGAGAACGCTCTCGCGTGCTTCCATCCATCCGCGATTGCCGCGGATGGTATTGATTTCGCCGTTATGTCCCAGAAGGCGGAAAGGCTGTGCCAGACTCCATGTCGGAAATGTATTTGTACTAAAGCGGGAGTGAACCAATGCCAGACCGCTGGTCAGATAATTGTTTGTCAGGTCGGGAAAATACTGGCGCAGTTGCATGGTTTCCAACATCCCTTTGTATACAATTCGTTTTGTTGAAAGCGAAACGACATAGAAATCCTTTTTGTTGGGAATATCTAATGCCTCTACACGCTTTTCTATTCTTTTCCGAATAATATAGAGTTTGAGTTCCAGTGTGTTCTGATCGTTGCAGCCGGTAATAAATATTTGTTTGATATCGGGCTCGGTTTTTTGTGCTGCTTGCCCCAGAATGTCGGTATTCACCGGCACCTTACGCAGATGCATTAGTGCAAGTCCTTCTTTTTCAATCTCCTCAATCATGATGCTGAGGATAGTGGACTGTTCTGCCTGATCTTTAGGGAGGAAAATGAGACCGGTTCCGTATTTGCCTTTTTCGGGCACGGGAATACCCTGCAACAGAATAAATTCATGAGGAATCTGAATCAGGATGCCTGCACCATCACCTGTTTTGTTGTCCGCACCTTCAGCTCCGCGGTGTCGCATATTTTCCAGTACCTTAAGAGCTGATTCTACTATATCGTGCGATTTGCCTCCATGAATGTTAACTACTAATCCTACACCACAAGCGTCGTGGTCATTAGCCGGATTGTATAATCCCTGCTCGTAGTTCAAATGGATTCTTTCCTTCATTATTTGTTGACTTTATGTTTGTGTAATAATGTATATACTATCAAAATGTCTGGCAAAGATATTAAATTCATCTCATAATGATATACACACTATGTAACATTCATCAATTAATTTGTTTTCCGAAGCGGCAATGTTTATAACTGTTAGTTTATAGCTCTATTTTATTATAAATCGTAAGTAAAATAGTATATTTTTATTAATGAATGGAAGTGTTAGGTTTTTTTGTATCAATAAAAAGGCAGCTATAATCAGATAAGATCGGATAAAGCTGCCTTAATATGTCGTATAATAGTCTGTCGTGTTATTTATCTTGGTAGCCGCCGTGCACGTGTACCCGGCGGCTCTTAATTAATGAGACAATATAGTTTCACACAAATGAAAATTATCCCCCTTCCTGAAAAGAAAGCACCCGATGCGTTTGTTCCCGTGACTATCCTGACATTTTCAGATTTGTTGTGGTCAATGATGTTCGTGTTTCGCTGCTTCAGCATCTTCTTTTGCACTATCGAACGGCAGATTTTGTTTCAGATTCTCTGTCAACTTGTCAATGCGGTGCATCTCATCACTGATGGCAATGCCTTGCGGGCATTTGGGTTCGCATTGTTTGCAACCTATGCAGTGGCTGGCCTGACGAAGTTTCGGTACACTGCGATCGTAACCGTAAAGAAATTCGCGCCGTGCTTTTTCATAATTCGAATCGGCCGAACTTTTAGGCAGCATTTTATCGTTGACACAACGGTTGTAGTGCGCGAAGACTTCCGGAATATTCAATCCGTAAGGGCAAGGCATACAATACTTGCATTGTGTGCAGGGAATTAGTTCCGAATGAAGCATCAGGTCGGCAATGGTCTTGAGCGTTTGCTTTTCGTCTGCAGTCAGCGGAGTCAATGGAGAGAATGTCCGGATGTTATCCTGAAGATGTTCCATGTAGGTCATGCCACTAAGTACAGTCAGTGAGAGCGGCATATCGCCGGCAAAACGGAATGCCCAAGAAGCGGGGCTCAAGTCCGGGTGAATCTTTTTGAGCATGGCCAGTGCTGTAGGTGTAAGTCGAGCAAGTCGTCCACCCAGCAATGGTTCCATAATAATCGCCTGAATATTGCGCTTTTCCAGTTCTCCATACAGATAGCTGGCATCTAGCCCTTTATCATCTCCATGATTCTCCCAGTCGACATAGTTAAGTTGAATTTGGACAAAATCCCATTTATATTTGTCGTACTGCGCAAGCATATAATCGTAAGCAGCCACATCACCATGAAAGGAGAATCCAAGATTACGGATTCGTCCGGCTTCACGTTCTTTCATAAGAAAGTCAATTAAGCCGTTATCAATGAAGCGAGTCTTTGTGTGTTCTAATCCTCCCTGCCCGACAACATGCAGTAGATAGTAATCGAAATAATCCACTTTCAGTCTTTTGAATGAATTATGATACATCCCTTTCGCCGCTTCAAGACTCCAGGTAGAAGGGTCGAAGTTTGACATTTTTGTTGCAAGCAGATATTTGTTACGTGGATATCGACTGAGTGAGATTCCGACAACATCTTCAGACTGTCCGTATGCGGGAGCCGTGTCAAAGTAGTTGATACCGTGAGCAATGGCATAATCGATCAGCCGGTCTACCGCTTCCTGATCAAGAATATCTTCTCCTTTTTCATTTGTTTTGCTTGGAAAGCGCATGCAACCGTATCCAAGCAAGGAAACTTTTGCGTGTGTGTGTTCATCGGTGCGGTAAGTCATTTTATCTAGCGGAACGGGAGCTGTCGAAAAGTCGGCATCGTCCATCGATTTGTCTTTTTTCGGGCTACATCCCGGAATCGTTACCGTCGCTGCTGCTCCGGCACCAACACCCATTACTTTTAAAAAATTTCTTCTGTTTATATGATTGTTATTCATAGCTGCTAAATAGTTAATGTTTATACTGTACGATGTCTTTCGTGTCCTTCCACATAAATTGCACTCATCGGACGGGACGGACAAAGGTTCTCGCAAGCACCGCAACCGATGCATATTTCTGTATTGATCACAGGCGTTTTCAATGAATCCGGATCATATGGGTTGATAGCTACCAGCTGGATAGCTTTTGTCGGACAGTGGCGTTCGCATTCATGGCAGTCGACACCATCTCTCAGAACGATACATCTTCTTTTGACCCAGACGGCATGACCAATCTGTGTGGCCGACTTCTCCGCTTTTGTTATCGGTTTGATAGCGCCTGTCGGACATACTTCGGAACATTTTGTACATTCCGGGCGACAATATCCATGTTCGTAGTTCATTTCCGGCTGCATAAACATTATCGGGTCCGTTGAAGGACGAAGAATTCCGTTCGGACAAGTCGATACACAAAGTTGACATGCTGTGCAGTGTTTTGCGAAATTTTGGATGCTCAGGGCCCCGGGAGGAACGATTGGTGTTGTTCGTTTAGGTGCTTTCTTTGGAAGCAGCGTTGTTAAACCTCCATCGGCGTTAACTTGGGCCCCGTTGACCTGCTTGTGGCGCTGCCTTTTTCTTTTTTGTGCACTTACAAGTGATCCGAAAGCCAGCAGTGCACTCGCAGTCAGGAAACTGCGACGAGCGTTTATTACTGATGGCTGAATCATAGTATCGCTGCATTCTTTCTGCTCCGTTTGCTCGACTTTAGAAGTTTCGGGATGACCCTTGGGCATAAAAATAAAATGAATGGCATCGTTACAGCAATTATCAATACAATCCATACAGGCAACACAGCGACTGTAGTCGATCTTGTGATTCTTTGCATCAATGCAGGAAGATTTGCATCGACGCGAGCAGAGCGTGCATCCCGTGCATTTGTCGGTGTCAATGGATATCTTAAACAATGAAATACGTGAAACCAGTCCTAATATTGTTCCTACTGGGCAGAATGTATTGCAATAGGTGCGTCCGTTGCGCCACGCCAGATAGGCGACGACGACAAAAGTAATAATTGCTATGACGAATGTAGCTCCGCCTTTGATCCATACGTCGACAGGATAGAAAGCATAACTGTTTGCCTTAGCTACAAAAAACGAAAGCAGATTGTTACCCCATGCGTAGATCGGTGCAAACAGGTTCGACGCCATACGTCCGAAAGAACCATAAGGATCAAGCAGGGCGACGATTGAACCTATTCCTGCTATAAATGCAATGATGAAAATACCTAAAACAGTGTAACGCAGCCATGTGATGGCAGGCGAATAGGTAAAACGATTTTTTCTCTTTTTTCTCTTTGACGAAATCCAGGAAACCATATCCTGAAATACACCGAGAGGACAGATTACGGAGCAATAAACACGCCCCAGAATCAAGGTTAATAACAACAGAGCTACAATAACTCCAACATTTAGTGCCAATAGTGCTGGCAGAAACTGAATCTTGGCTATCCATCCGAACCAAAGATGCAATGTCCCAGTAACGTCAATAAACAGTAATGTTATTAACGTAAAGGCAATGATAGCAAGCGTAATTCTGATTTTTCGAAGCATAGAACAATTATGATATTTGATTTAAAAACACAAATATAGCGAAAAGCCTTTTGATCGTTTATATTATTTTGATTTTTTTATCCATGCAGCAACTGTTTTGTCCGATTCAGGATCATTAACGTTGCTCCCTTTGATTGCCAAACCCTGCAAGACACGCGCTTTCGGGCAGACCTTTTTGATATCCTGTACACTGCTACCCAGATCACTTCCTTCGTGAGTACAGAAAGGGATGATCGTTTTTCCTGTAAAATCGTAAGAGGCAAGGAAGGTGTATACAGCCATTGGCATAGTTCCCCACCAGATCGGATAGCCCAGATAAATCACGTCGTAGTCTTTTATATTGTTTATTGTCCCGGTTAGTTTTGGGCGTGCTTTTTCATTCAGTTCCTTCTGCGCAATTTTTGTACATTCATCATAACCGGAGGGATATGTTTTGACCGTTTCGATTTTAAACAAATCACCGCTTGTATACGCCTGAATCCTTTTGGCAATCACTTCTGTGTTACCTACTTTTAGATCAATAATTTTTCCACTCACATAATTCATACCTTTGCGTGAGAAATAGGCTATCAAACATTTGCCTTTAGCCGGTGGCTGTATACTGGCGTCGATTAATGCCGGTCCTGCAGCGGTCATAGCTGCCACAGTTAATAAAAAATTTCTTCTTCTCATATTCTATATATTATTTATAATTTCTTTGCAGCCTTTGGTAAAGATACTGCAAAAATAGATTTATTGGTTTTTTTTTACTTGAAAAAGAATATTTTAATCTCTATCGCGAAAATGAAATGTAGCGGAGCTAGATCAAGCATGCTTTTCTTATACTATAGCATACACAATGTGTCAAAATGTAACTTTCTGACAGAGCTATAAACCCTTTTAGAAGTGCTAAATAATTCATTCGGATGTATTAATCATTTCATTCGAATAAAACCTTTGTTCCATTCGAATGAAATGAAACTTTTATTCGAATAAAATGAGATTTTCTATTAGATAAATAATGTCCTTATTTACAGTAATATACGCTGAAAGTATAGATGTATTTTCCTATTCTGATTTTTTGAAGGCATAAATTAGTAAAAGTGAGTATAAATTTTTGATAAAAGTGATTTTGCCATCAATAAGTGAGAAATAGTTATTTTGAAATAGCTTGGAAAAGACTAAAAACTGATTTTAAGAAACTGTATGATTAATCGGAAATGCTATTTTAATGGAATGAGGACTATATCTTTATAATATACTTCTGCCAATTGTGTCTGAAGAAGTATCTTCCCTTCTTCAACATTCAAATTATGAGCTTCATTTACTTTATGTCCATTGACATAGTATTCTGATTTATTATCGAAACAAATAATTTCAATTGTATTCCATTCTCCATGCGTTTTTTCAAAATCAGCAGTATGGACAACATGATTAGAATGTGTTTCGTTGGGTGACACACCTGTGGCTCCTTTAAGAAACCAATAGTCTCCAAAATCACCTTCTTTTATTTGACATTCCACACTCTTTGGCCAGACCGTATCTTTTTCGTTGAGTGAAAAATGATATAATATGCCGGAATCTCTTTTAGCCTCTTTTTTCCCATACTTGTTTTCGCCCCAACGTGTTTGAACTCTCAGATAATAATTCTTGAAAGCACGTTTAGTGCATGCATATCCTATAGCTTTTCCAGTGAAATGAATAAGACCGTTCTCAACTTTGAAGTCGCCATTAGGATCATTATTTTTCCCGTTATTAATATCATATGTATAAAAATTAGTCAAATCTTTGCCATTAAATAGTACGATTGGCTTTGTTGATTTCTTATAGAGTTTGGTAAATAAACTTCTATCAGGATGATTCTGAAGTATTGTCGGAAGATCATTTCGCTCTATTGCAAAGACTGAAAATATAGTACAGTTTAGCAATAATGTTAATAAACAGATTTTCAATTTTTTATTCATAATGATAATAATGAAATTCGTTAGTAGATTTTTATATGATACGACTTGTTATTTTGTGAGTTCGATAAAAATTTATAAATTATAGGCCTTATTATTAGAGTAATACCGATATGATTTGTAAATTGTAATAGCTAACTATATAATTTACAATAAGCATTGTTATACCTTTTCGAAGGTAAAGTTACAGAATTTTATTGAATGGCAGCTGACTTTCTGATTTGTTTTAGGAATTTGTTTTGATTTTTCTTCATCATATTTAAAAAATCATTTTTGATTGTATCTTTCATCTTCATAAGGGTGATAGTGGGCTGTCTGATGAAGGTTAACAGAAAAAGAGGTCATAACGGAATTTGAAATAGCCTGATTAAGATTACATATCTGAAAATTTAAAATTGTTATCTAAATAATATCTATATTTGTACATCAATAAAAATAATCAGCTGATGAAAAAATGGTCCTTGATTATATGGGCAATATTCTGTCTGCCTCTTTTTACAATACATGCCGATTCAGGTAAAGGAAAGTTTATACAATGGGCACCGACACCACCAATGGGATGGAACAGTTGGGATTGCTATGGCCCCACAGTGACAGAAAATGAAGTGAAAGCGAATGCCGATTATATGGCCGAATACCTCAAACCTTACGGATGGGAATATATTGTGGTGGATATTCGCTGGTATGTTCAGAATGATAAGGCTGGAGGATATAATGAGAAAGATCCTGTTTTCTCCATTGATGATTATGGACGATATATTCCGGCTGTCAACCGTTTCCCTTCTTCGGCAGGCGGACGGGGTTTTAAGTCGTTGGCCGACTATATACATGCCAGAGGATTGAAGTTCGGCATACATCTGATGCGGGGTATTCCAAAGGTGGCTGTACAAAAAAAAATGCCTGTTAAAGGAACGAATATTACAGCCGATCAGATTTATGGTACGGAACTTTTGTGTGCATGGCTCGGCGATAATTATACGGTAAGAGCTGCTGCCAGGGGCGCACAGGAGTATTATAATTCATTATTCGAATTGTATGCATCGTGGGGTGTGGATTTTGTGAAGATCGATGATCTTTCGCGTCCGTATCATCAGGATGAGATCGAATTGATACGGAATGCTATAGACCACTGCGGGCGACCTATAGTATTGAGTACTTCACCCGGTGAAACACCTGTGGAAAAAGCCGATCATGTAAGAACTCATGCCAATATGTGGCGAATGGTGGACGATGTGTGGGATACGTGGCCTCATTTCAGACACCTTATAAAAGTGTGTCAGGACTGGTATTCGTATATTTCGCCAACATGGCCTGATTGCGACATGATTCCACTGGGACGCATTGCTATTCGAGGTGAGAGAGGATTGGACAGGATGACACGACTGACAAAAGATGAGCAGTATTCGCTGATGACCCTGTTTACCATTTTTCGTTCACCGTTGATGTTTGGAGGAGATCTTCCTAGTAATGATGCTTTTACGTTGTCGTTGCTTACAAACAAGGCTGTCCTGGAGATGCATGGAAATGGACAAAACGTACGTCAGATTTTTCAGAAGGACGGCAGAGTGGCTGTCACTTCAAAGAATGCAAAAACGGATGCAGTCTATTTGGCTCTGTTTAATATTTCCGATGACGATTCTCCATTGGATATCAGCGTCGACTTGAATGATCTTGGACTGAATGACAGGAAGGTGATGGTGACTGATTTATGGGAAGGCCGCTCTTTAGGAAAAGTGAAAGGAACATTTCATCGTTTGCTGAATAAACATGCCTGTGGTTTGTATATGCTGAAATAATAAGGTAGAATTCATGAGAGATGCTTTTGTAAAGCTTCATATATCAATCTTTTTGGCTGGTTTTACAGGCCTTTTTGGTAAGTGGGTGACTCTTAATGAAGGGTTGTTGGTCTGGTACAGAATGTTTCTTGCCGGATTATTACTTTTTATTATTCTTCTGATAGCCGGAAAGTTGCATAAGACACGTTTGACTGATGTGTGCAGGATTGGCGGTGTCGGTTTGTTGTTGGGATTGCATTGGGTGGCATTCTTTGGAAGTATCAAGGCTGCGAATGTATCGATCGGGGTGGTTTGTTTCTCAACAGTGGGTTTTTTTACGGCTTTATTGGAACCGGTTATTATTCATCGGCGATTTTTGGCTAAGGAATTGCTGTTTAGCATGATCGCGGTATTGGGCATTATGCTTATTTTTCATTTTGATGTACGCTATCGTACAGGAATAATCTTGGGTATTGCCTCTTCTGCGCTATGTGCGCTTTTTACTATTAGCAACAAACGAGTGGGACGCAATCATTCAACAAGCGTAATGTTGCTCTATGAGATGATTGGCGGCTGTCTGGGACTTACTTGTTTATCACCCGTATATTTGCATTATTTTCCATTGACGACTTTGTTGCCCGGAGTGACTGACATGGGGTATCTGCTGTTGCTTGCATTTGTTTGTACTATCGGATTATATATGTTGCAGATACAAGTGTTGCAGAAAGTTTCTGCTTTCACGGTTAACTTGAGCTATAATCTGGAGCCTGTATACAGTATTATCCTTGCCATGATTTTCTTTGGTGAAGCCAAAGAACTAAATCTCTCTTTTTATGGGGGCATAGCTTTAATAATTCTATCCGTACTATTACAAACAAGGGAAGTATTGAATAGTAAAAGACAGTAAGAGAAAGAAAAATGATCGTAATCTGTTCATTATCAATTTGAGCGGCAAACGAGACTCGAACTCGCGACCCTTAGCTTGGGAAGCTAATGCTCTACCAACTGAGCTACTACCGCAATCGTTGCGACAAAAGTAGATAATTATTTTCTTTTTTTACTACCTTTGACGCAAAAAAATTAAAATATGGAAAAGCTGACTCTGATTAAAGTAGGAGGAAAGATTGTTGAAGAGGAAGATACTTTGCAAAAATTGCTTCGCGATTTCTCTAAAATTCAAGGATTTAAGGTGCTTGTTCATGGTGGTGGACGCTCTGCCACAAAGTTGGCTTCGCAATTGGGTATTGAAAGCAAGATGGTGAACGGCCGCCGGATAACGGATGCAGAGACACTGAAGATAGTGACGATGGTCTATGGTGGTCTTGTTAATAAAAATATTGTCACCGGTTTGCAGGCATTGGGAATTAATGCGTTAGGGCTTACAGGCGCTGATTTGAATGTGATCCTTTCTGTAAAGCGTCCGGTAGCTGAGGTCGATTATGGTTTCGTCGGAGATGTAAAAAAAGTTAACGGCGAAAGACTGGCTTCTCTGATCAAACAAGATATAGTACCGGTGATGGCCCCTCTTACGCATGATGGAAAGGGATGCTTGTTGAATACTAACGCCGATACAATCGCCGGCGAAGTGGCAAAAGCTCTATCAAAATTCTTTGATGTGACGCTGATGTTCTGCTTCGAAAAGAAAGGTGTTTTGCGTGATGAAAACGATGATGGAAGCGTCATACCTGAAATCGATAAGGATGCTTTCGATAGATATGTTGAACAGGGTGTTATACAAGGCGGAATGATTCCGAAACTTGAAAATTCTTTTCAGGCTATTGAAGCAGGCGTGAAAGAAGTGGTTATCACACAAGCTTCGGATATCCATCAGTCTAAAGGTACCCGAGTTCATTAATAATGGAAGAGATGCAGGAAGATTCAGCTATCACGGTTTGTATTAATGATACAATAGCCCGCCTGCCGGAACTGCGTTTTAAAAAACCTGTCAGTTGGATATTACATAAGGGTGAGCAATGGGCTGTGATCGGACCGAATGGGTCCGGCAAAACGCTGCTGGCTGATATTGTTCAATGTCGCACGGCAATCGAACAGGGTGATGTTATTTTTGGATTTGAAGGTAAAGCGAGTGATTTAGTGAGAAGCATAGCCTTTAAGGATGTTTATTCGTTGGCTGATTATCGAAATTCTTATTACCAGCAACGTTGGCATGCAACGGAATCAGAAGATATGCCTACGGTTAGAGAGCTTTTGTCAGGCGATGAGAATTCGGCCGATTATCAGGAGCTGTTGACTCGTTTTGACGGAACGAGTTGTTTGTCAAAAAAGATAATCTATTTGTCGAGCGGTGAATTGAGAAAATTTCTGATATTGCGAACATTGTTAAAGCATCCGCGAATATTGATACTGGATAATCCTTTTATCGGACTTGATGGAGGTTCACGTAAATTGTTGGTGGAGGTACTGCATAGTTTGGCTCAGCTAAATGGTCTTCAGATTATTTTGCTGTTATGCAACCCTGCAGATATTCCGGATATGGTGACAAACGTGCTTTCTGTAAAGGATCGTGATATCATTGATTCATCGACTCGTCAGGACTTCCTGAATAATGAAAAACTGATTTCCGACTTATTTGTATCTGAAACCTCGAATGGTACAGTTCTGGAAGAGCCGGCACTGCCGGTTAATGCGGACCGGCTGTCGTCTGATCATGATGTGACATTCAGAATGGAACATATACATATTAAATATGGCAAGCGAACGATTTTGAAAGATTTGAATTGGGAGGTGAGGAATGGTGAAAAGTGGTTGCTGTCGGGGCCGAATGGTTCGGGGAAATCAACGCTGCTGAGTCTGATCTATGCCGATAATCCGCAGGCTTATTCTAATACATTATATTTATTCGACCGTAAGCGTGGCACGGGCGAAAGTATTTGGGAGATAAAAAAACGTATCGGATATGTATCACCTGAGATGCATATTTATTATATGGAGAATGTGCCGGCTGTAGATATTGTAGGCTCAGGGTTCTTTGATTCGATAGGGCTTTACAGGACTTGTACGCCGCAACAGTTTCAGGAAGCAAAGAAATGGATGAGTGTATTTGGTATTGAAAAATTGGAGAGACGCCTTTTTCTGTCATTGTCGTCAGGAGAACAGCGACTGGTTCTTTTGGCCCGGGCATTTGTAAAAGACCCTGATCTTCTTATCCTTGATGAGCCGTTACATGGTCTGGACGTGACGAATAAAAAGAAAGTCGGACAAATTATTAGTCGCTTTTGTACCCGTCCTGGGAAAACACTCATCTATGTGACTCATTACCCGAATGAGATTCCGAAGTGCGTTGATAAACATTTTGAATTAATAAAACATACTTAAATATTTATTTCCATGAAATATAAGATTGCAGCTTTTTGGATTGTGGTGTTTGGTGCATTGTTCGCCTTTCTGGAGATGAACTTTCGCTTCCATTTCTTTTATATTGAGCAAGATCAGCTCTTTCAGTCAACGTGGTCTTACTGGGTTGATTGTATAAGACAGCCCGGTGGATTGACTCTATGGGTTTCCGAATTTTTTGTACAGTTCTTTATCCTTCCATATAGCGGACCGCTTATTGTTGCCGTTTTTCTGACACTGACGGGTTGGATGATCGGAAAAATAATCCGTCGTATAGCTCCGATATCAGAAGCTTTTCTTTTGCCATTACTCCCTGTTATTATGTTGATGTTTATTGAACTGGACTTTAATTATCGTTTTTGGGGGACCGTTTCGTTTTGTATGGCAGTGGCTGCTGCCTGGCTTTATGTAATGATCAGGGATCAGCGTATTCGTATAGGTTATGGTATTGCATTTACTCCGATTCTGTACGGATTGGCAGGGCCTGTTGCGATCTTGTTCGCTGTCATGGTGTCCTGTTACGAATTATTGAGCCGTACGTCAAAGGGATACTGGATATTGTTAAGTTGCATATTGGTATTCTTTTGTGCCATCCTTTCGCTTTATTTTTCATTGACTGGCGAGTATCGTTTTGCATTCTTGCCGGATGCTTATTTCCACCGCGGACTGGTGCCGAAACATGTTATCTATTTTTCATGGATCGCATTGATCTTTGTTTATGTATGTGCATTCGTTCTTTGTCGGCGAAAGAATCTTTCGAAAATGCCTCGTCGCATAACCGAAGCCGTGTTGCAAGTAGTTGTGATTGCTTTTATCCTGCATTGGGGGTTGCCAAAGTATTCAGACACAAAGTCCGCCAAGTTAAAAGAGCTGGATTATTATGCTCGCATGGAACAGTGGAACAAAATCATTGACTCTTGTAGCGGCAGGCTGACAAATTATTTGTATATGTGCTATTTGAATATTGCATTGCAGCAGAAAGGCGAATTATTATCGAAGATGTTTGATTATGACCAACATGGTCCGACGGGATTGCATGTTGGCTGGAACAAATCCGAGCAGATATCTTCGCTGTTGAGCGATGTTTATTTTGCAGCTGGATATATGAGTCCCGCTCAGGAAATGGCTTTTGAGAGTTACATCAGTGCCATGGGCTATGGCAATCCACGTATGCTGAAACGTTTGGTGCAAACGAATCTGATTTATGGTGCGTATCCGGTTGCTGAAAAGTATATACGGATATTGGAAAATACATTTTATTATAAAGAGTGGGCGAAGTCGCAACGGAAGTTCCTGAATAATGATGCCGCTGTAGCTGCCGATCCGGTGTTGGGGCCTCGTAGAAAATCGCTCCCTCCGGAAGATATGAGTAATTTGGCACAGGTAAATGGGGGATTTGAAAGCGACATGCGTTTGATGACGGATGTTAATCCTTCTTATAAAGCGCCATTTGAGTTCTTGGCTGCATTCTATTTGTTGGTTAAAGATATGGATAATCTGAAGGCTTTAGTTGAGAAATATAGAGGTACACCAGTGATGCCGACAGTGCCGGTCTATTTGCAGGAAGCTCTGATTGCTGTTGCCGAACAGCATTCCGAAAACTGGCATCAGATTGGCATATCCGAAGAAGTCATTCAACGGTTTATGATATATAAGAATGCGGTCTTGGAAGGACGGAATAATCCTAGTGAACTTCCGGGTTTATTATATAATTCTTTTGGAAATACTTATTGGTTCTATTTTATGTTTAAATAATCGGGAGGCGGAATATGAAAATGAAGTATTTATATATATGTGTATTAGCCGCATTGGCTGCGTGTAGCAGTGCTCCGAAAGCGGACAAAATAGTTGATAGGCAGCCTGCTATTTTCCCGGATTATGTGGGTGTGACTATCCCTTCGAATATGGCACCACTTAATTTCAAGCTTGTTGGAGGAGGCGATGCTTATGCCACTTTTGCCGGTGGGGGTGAACAGTTTTCTGTTCATGGTTCTGACGGGAGTTTTGAGATTCCGGGTTCAAAATGGAAGAAAATGCTTAAGGCAGCTTGTGGAAAGGAGGTGACTGTCTCGTTGGTATCAAAGAAAGAGGGTTCGTGGATTGGTTATGAACCTTTCAAAATGCTGATCGCAGCCGAACCTGTTGATGGATATATCGCTTATCGTCTGATAGCTCCGGGGTATTCCCTGTGGAGCGAGATGGGCATATATCAGCGGAATCTGGAGAGTTATGATCAAACAGTTGTTCTCGAAAATAAGATGAGCGATAATGGTTGTATGAATTGTCATTCGTTCTGTATGCAAAATCCCGACAAGATGCTTTTCCATATGCGTGCCAAATACCCAGGTACGATGTTGATCAATGGCAATACAATCGAGAAGTTGAACACTAAGACGGACAAGACTATTTCTGCTCTGGTTTATCCTTCATGGCATCCTTCAGGAAAGTACGTTGCATTTTCGGTGAATAAAACGAATCAGGCTTTTCATCTGAATGACAGAAACAGGATTGAGGTGTTCGATGAAGCTTCCGACGTTGTGGTGTATGATGTGGATAAGCACGAAATTGTCACTTCTGATCTAATCTCATCAAAAGCTGCTTTTGAAACATTCCCGACATTCGCTCCGGATGGAAAGACTCTTTATTTCTGTTCGTCCGATACGTGTAGTATTCCTAAGGAATATAAAAAAGTAAAATACAGTCTGTGTTCTATCTCTTTTGACCCTGCGACACGTTCATTCGGGACGACGGTGGATACATTATATAATGCACATATTGACGGACATAGTGCTTCGTTTCCGCGTGTTTCTCCTGATGGCCGTTATCTGATGTTTACATTATCAGGTTATGGTAATTTTTCAATATGGCATAAGGATGCGGATTTATACTTGATAGATTTGACTTCTAGGCAAACTCGCCCGTTGAATGAAGTAAATAGCAAAGATGTTGAAAGTTATCATTCGTGGAGCAGCAACAGCCGTTGGTTCGTATTTGGTAGCAGACGTCTGGATGGTTTATATACAAGACCATTTATTGCCTATATTGGAAAAGACGGGAAAGTAGGAAAACCGTTCCTGATTCCTCAAAAAGACCCCGACTTCTATTCCCGTTTCATGAAATCATATAATATTCCGGAATTTGTAAAGGGGAAAGTAAAGGTGAGAAGCCGTGTTCTTGCGTTGAAAGCTAGAAATGACAAGGGTATAGATGTGAAGTTCGCTGAAAAGTAAATGTTATAACTAATAGGTTTTTCTACTTGTTTTTGAGTGGAAGTTTTGACATAATGAAAGGTGTGTGCGGTGTGTACAAGCTTACTATAGACCTATAGCTTACTATTTGTTATAAAAATGTGCTACTAAACATCAAAGTAAAGATGTTTTTTTGGTACTTATTTTTTGATAAGTGAATAAAATGTACGACTTTTGTCAGTATGAATAGTCAACCGTTAGCAGAAAGGTTACGCCCGAGAACTCTGGATGAATATATTGGGCAGAAACACTTGGTAGGACAGGGTGCTGTTCTCAGACAGATGATTGATGCCGGGCATATCCCTTCGTTTATACTATGGGGGCCACCGGGCGTTGGAAAGACTACTTTGGCATATATCATTTCGAATAAGTTGAATGCTCCGTTTTATACGTTGAGCGCAGTAAGTTCAGGCGTGAAAGATGTGCGGGAGGTTATAGAAAAGGCTAAAAGTAATCGTTTTTTCAATACAGTATCGCCTATATTGTTTATCGACGAGATCCATCGTTTCAGCAAGTCGCAGCAGGATTCGTTGCTGGGAGCTGTCGAAACAGGTGTGGTTACATTGATAGGAGCTACTACCGAGAATCCTTCGTTTGAAGTAATCCGGCCATTGTTGTCCCGTTGTCAGGTATATGTATTGAAACCGTTGGATAAGGAAGATTTGCTGGCATTGTTGCACAGAGCGCTTACAGAAGATGTGTATCTGAAGACATTGAATATATTGGTTCGCGAAACAGATGCCTTGTTGCGTTTTTCCGGAGGGGATGCGCGTAAGTTGCTGAATATTTTAGAACTTGTTGTCGCTGCTGAAGAAAACAGTGAAAAGATAGAGATTACCGATCAGATGGTGGTGAACCGTTTGCAGGAGAATCCGGCGGCTTACGATAAGGGTGGAGAGATGCATTATGATATCATCTCGGCTTTCATCAAGTCTATCAGGGGAAGTGATCCGGATGCGGCTATTTATTGGCTGGCAAGAATGGTTGCCGGAGGGGAGGATCCCGAATTTATTGCACGGCGTTTAGTTATTTCGGCTTCTGAAGATATAGGATTGGCAAATCCGAATGCCTTGCTGTTGGCAAATGCTTGTTTTGATGCATTGAAGAAGATTGGATGGCCTGAGGGACGAATTATTCTGGCCGAGACTACCGTTTATCTGGCTTGCAGTGCAAAGAGTAATTCGTCGTATATGGCTCTGGAAAAGGCTACCGAGCTGGTTAATCGTACAGGAAATCTTCCGGTACCACTACATCTGCGCAATGCACCTACGCAACTGATGAACGAATTGGGTTATCATAATGGGTATAAGTATGCTCACGATTATGAAGACCATTTTGTTGAGCAAGCGTATCTACCCAAAGAATTACTGAAAGAACGATTCTGGATAGGACAGGAAAATCCTGCCGAACACAAGTTGATTGAACAAATGAAGCGTTTGTGGGGTGACCGTTATTAAATGGTTCTACAATTGCATTGAGATAAGAATTTAAAGTATTTAGTATTAACAATAAAATGTTTTTTTGACATGAAGAAGCACAATTTTTATGCAGGTCCATCGATTTTGAGTGAGTACACAATCAAGAACACGGCTGCTGCTGTTGAGAATTTTGCAGGGATGGGTTTATCACTTCTTGAGATTTCTCATAGAAGTAAAGAATTTGTTGCTGTAAACGACGAAGCTCAGGCATTGTTTAAGGAACTGTTGGAAATTCCGGCAGGCTATGAAGTATTGTTCTTGGGCGGCGGTGCCAGTTTACAGTTCTGTATGGTACCTTTCAACCTGTTGAACAAGAAAGCCTCTTATCTAGATACAGGCACGTGGGCATCAAAGGCTATCAAAGAGGCTAAACTTTTTGGCGAAGTAAACGTGGTTGCATCGTCTAAGGATAAGAATTATACCTATGTACCAAAAGGTTATACCGTTCCAGAAGATTCGGATTATTTCCATTTTACTTCCAACAATACGATTTACGGTTCGGAGCTCCGTCAGGATCCTGATTTGAAGGTTCGTCTGGTTGCCGACATGTCGTCTGATATTTTCTCTCGTCCGGTAGATGTATCTAAATACGATTTGATTTACGGTGGCGCTCAGAAAAATCTGGCTCCAGCCGGTCTGACTTGGGTTATTGTCCGCATGGATGCACTTGGTCATGTTGACCGTCAGATCCCGACAATGTTGAACTATAAGACACATGCAGAGAAAGAGTCGATGTTTAATACTCCTCCTGTATTGCCTATTTACTCTGCTTTGCAGACATTGCAGTGGTACAAACAGCAGGGCGGCATCAAAGCTATGCAGAAGAAAGACGAAGAAAATGCAGCTATCTTGTATGATGAAGTAGATCGTAACAAACTGTTCCATGGTACGGTTGCTACCGAAGATCGTTCAATTATGAATGTATGCTTCGTTATGAACGACGAATATAAGGAATTGGAAGACGAATTCAGTAAGTTCGCTTCTGCAGCCGGAATGGTGGGCATCAAAGGTCACCGTTCGGTAGGTGGTTTCCGTGCTTCTCTCTACAACGCAATGCCTAAGAGTAGTGTTGAAGCATTGATTGCATGTATGAAAGATTTTGAAAGACAACATTAATTATGTCAAAGATATTAGTAGCTACAGATAAGCCTTTTGCTCCGATAGCTGTAAAAGGTATTCGAGAAGTGGTAGAAGCGGCCGGTGACGAGCTGGTTCTTCTTGAAAAATACACCGGGAAAGCCGAACTTCTTGAAGCGGTCAAGGATGTTGACGCCATCATTATCCGAAGTGATAAAATAGACAATGACGTATTTGATGCAGCCAAAGCGCTTAAGATTGTTGTTCGTGCCGGAGCAGGCTATGATAACGTGGATCTGGCTGCTGCTACAGTTCACAATGTTTGCGTAATGAATACGCCCGGACAGAATTCCAATGCTGTTGCCGAACTGGCTTTCGGTATGCTCGTTTATGCTGTCCGTAACTTCTATAACGGAACATCGGGCAAGGAACTGAAAGGCAGAAAGCTGGGTATTCTCGCATTTGGAAACGTGGGTCGCAATGTGGCACGTATCGCTAAAGGCTTCGGTATGGAAGTCTACGCTTATGATGCATACTGTCCGAAGGCTGCCATTGAGGAAGCCGGCGTGAAAGCAGTTGATTCTACGGCCGATTTGTTCAAACTTTGCGATATCGTGTCGTTGCATATTCCTGCAACATCGGAGACGAAGAAGTCGATCAATTACAATTTAATGAGCACGATGCCCAAAGGTGCTATTTTGTTGAACACCGCCCGTAAGGAGGTTGTCGATGAGGAAGGCTTGTTGAAGTTGATGAGTGAGCGCCCGGACTTTAAATACATCACCGATATTATGCCCGACAATGATGCAGAGCTGAAGAAACAGTTTGCCGACCGTTATTTCTCAACACCGAAGAAGATGGGTGCTCAGACGGCTGAGGCCAATATTAACGCTGGTATCGCTGCTGCAAAACAGATCGAAGGTTTTCTGAAAAAAGGCATCGAAAAGTTTAAAGTCAATAAATAGCTTGAGATATGGCACGTATCAAACCTTTTAAAGGCATCCGTCCTCCAAAGGATCTTGTTGAGCAGGTCGCATCGCGTCCATATGATGTTCTCGATTCAGATGAGGCTCGTGCCGAGGCTGTCGGCAATGAGAAGTCGCTCTACCATATTATCAAACCGGAAATAGATTTCCCCGAGGGCACTGATGAGCAGGATCCGCGTGTCTATGAGAAGGCAGCCGAGAATTTCAGGAAGTTTCAGGATAAAGGCTGGCTGGTTCAGGATGCGAAGGAAATGTACTATATCTATGCCCAGACAATGAATGGCAAGACGCAGTATGGTCTGGTGGTCGGCGCGTATGTGCCCGATTATATGAACGGTATCATTAAAAAGCATGAGTTGACACGCCGCGACAAGGAAGAGGATCGCATGAAACATGTGCGAGTAAACAATGCCAATATTGAGCCTGTGTTCTTTGCCTATCCGGACAATGCTGATATCGATTCTATAGTAGCCCGCTACACGGTGCAAAAGCCTGAGTACGACTTTGTTGCTCCACTGGATGGCTTTCGCCATACCTTCTGGTTAGTTGATGATGAAGCCGACATTGTACGTATCACTGCTTTGTTTGCAACCATTCCGGCCATGTATATCGCCGACGGACATCATCGTTCGGCGGCAGCAGCACTGGTAGGGGCGGAGAAAGCGCGTCAGAATCCGAATCATACGGGCAATGAAGAGTATAACTATTTTATGGCTGTCTGTTTTCCAGCAAGCCAACTAACTGTTATTGACTACAACCGTGTGATGAAGGACCTGAACGGCATGAGCACTGTACAGTTTCTCAAAGCGTTGGAGAAAAACTTCACGGTAACGGATATGGGTACGGAAATATACAAACCCACGCAACTTCACAATTTCTCACTCTATCTGGAAGGCAAATGGTACAGCTTGACGGCCAAGTTCGGAACCTATGTCGACAACGATCCGATCGGTGTGCTCGATGTTACTATTTCGTCTAACCTGATTCTGAACGAATTATTGGGAATAACGGATCTGCGCTCCGACAAACGGATCGATTTCGTTGGTGGCATACGTGGATTGGGTGAATTGAAACGCCGTGTTGACAGCGGTGAGATGAAGGTGGCGCTGGCTCTCTATCCGGTTTCAATGAAGCAGATCATGGATATTGCCGACACCGGAAATATCATGCCTCCAAAGACTACCTGGTTTGAACCGAAATTGCGCTCAGGTATTGTGATTCACAAATTATCCTGACAGAACATATCACTAAACAGATAACCCGCCATTGAAAAAATCAATGACGGGTTTCTTTATGCATGGTAGCGGTTGTTATTCATATTACATGATGCCTCTTTCGCGAAGCTTGAGCTGCCATTTCCAGGCTGAAGCCAGCGTATCAGCCAGTGTTTCCTGTGCTTTCCAGCCCAATACTTTGTTGGCGCGTTCGGGATTAGCCCATACCTGTTCGATATCGCCTTCGCGACGGGCTACAATCTTGTGAGGAACCTTTACGCCTGTAGCTTGTTCGAAAGTGTTGATCAACTCAAGTACAGACACCCCGCAGCCTGTTCCCAGATTGAATATCTCGATGTCTTTGGCCGACTTTCCGCCCAACAGGCGGTCGATAGCCGTAACATGCGCTTTTGCCAGATCGACAATATTAATATAATCGCGTATGCACGAACCATCCGGTGTATTATAATCATCGCCAAACACACTCAGTTCCTTGCGGATGCCTATCGCTGTCTGTGTCAGATACGGAATAAGGTTCTGAGGAACGCCGTTTGGCAGTTCGCCTATTTCAGCTGTAGGATGTGCACCAATCGGGTTGAAATAGCGCAGGATAACACTTTTGAAAGGAGCGCCGGCATGAATCGTGTCGCGTATAATCTCCTCGTTGATCTGTTTTGTATTGCCATACGGAGAGGTGGCCGGTTTGATAGGCGCATTTTCGGTGACAGGCAGATTCTCGGGATCAGGCTGTCCGTAGATGGTACACGACGATGAGAAGACGATGCCTTCGATACCAAATTCTGGCATCAGTTCAAGCAGGTTGATAAGTGTAGTTATATTGTTACGATAATAGAGTAACGGTTTTTGTACCGACTCACCTACGGCTTTGCTGGCTGCAAAAAGGATGATACCCTTGATTCCCGGTTGCGAAGCCAGCGCCTTGCGGGTCGCTTCCTTATCTTTCAAGTCCAGCTCGATAAATTTCGGACGGATACCGGTGATATGTTCGATACCATCCAGCACCTCGATGTTTGAGTTCGAAAGGTTGTCAATGATGATCACGTCGTAACCTGCGTTCTGCAATTCAACCGTAGTGTGCGAGCCTATATATCCAGTTCCACCGGCTACTAAAATCTTTTGTTTCATACTTTTTAGTTATTGTTGTTAGAAACTGTTTGTTATACTATTCCGGAAAATCCCATGAATGCCATGGCTAACAAGCCGGCGATAATCAGTGCGATCGGAGTTCCTTTCATCCCTTTCGGTATGTTGGTCATTGCAATCTGCTCGCGTATACCTGCCATAATAATCAGCGCCAGAGCGAACCCTATGGCTGTTGAGAAGGCGAATACGGTCGATTCCATCAGGTTGTATTTTTTTTGAATCACCAGAATAGCAACCCCCAGAATACAACAGTTGGTTGTGATCAGAGGCAGATAAACGCCCAACGCCTGGAAAAGCGAAGGCGATACCTTCTTCAGTACAATCTCGACCATCTGTACCAGTGCGGCGATGATTAGGATAAAAGCGATGGTTTGCAGGTAACCCATATTAAACGGGTCGAGCACATATTTTTGTACCAGGAACGTTACGATTGTTGAGATCGTAAGCACGAATGTAACGGCTGCGCCCATACCGACGGCCGTCTCAATCTTTTTTGATACACCAAGGAATGGGCAGATACCAAGAAACTGCGTCAACACGATGTTGTTGACAAATACGGCGGCTATAAATATTAGTAAGTATTCCATATATGTTTTTTTTATGCTTTACGCAGTTTATTCATGATAGCTACGAGGTAGCCCAGTACAATGAAAGCTCCTGGAGCCAATACAAAGATCAGAGAACCATATTGCTCCGGCATTAGTGTCAGGCCGAAAACCTTGCCGGTTCCCAGCAATTCACGCAAGCTGCCCAGTAGCGTCAGTGCACCGGCAAAACCTAAACCGATTCCGATGCCGTCGAATGCTGAATTAATCACACTGTGTTTGGCGGCGAACGATTCAGCACGACCCAGCACGATACAGTTTACAACAATCAGCGGGATAAACAGCCCCAGTTTCGAATAGAGTTCCGGAACGAAAGCCTGCATGCACATCTGTACTACCGTAACGAAAGTAGCAATAACGACAATATATGCCGGAATGTGAACCATGTCGGGGATTACATTCTTCAAAGCCGATATAACCATGTTCGAACAAATCAGAACGAACGCGGTAGCAAGTCCCATACTCATGCCATTCAGACCTGACGTTGTTGTGGCCAGCGTAGGGCACATACCTAAAATCAAAACGAATGTGGGGTTTTCGGTAATAAGACCGTTGAGAAGTATTTTCAGATTACTCATTGTTGTTGTCCTCCTTTATTGATAGATGTGCTGTCGGCAGACTGTGCCGAAGCTCCTGATTGAGCATCGGTCGAAGCATAAGCGCTGTAAGCACGGTTGACGGCATTCAGGAATGCGCGGCTCGAAATGGTTGCAGCTGTGATGGCATCTACATCACCGCCATCTTTTGTTACTTTCAGATTGCCCTTTGTCAGATCGCGACCAAGAACACTCTGTTTGTTTTTGTTCATGCGGAACCACTCTTGCATCTTTGCACCCAGACCCGGTGTTTCGGAATGTTTGAGCACTGTGTAGTTCAGCAGTTTGCCTTTAGCATCGAAACCCACCATCACTTCGATCTTTCCACCGAAACCTTTTTCTGTGTTGCTTTCGACAGCTGCGCCGACAAACTGTCCGTCTTTCTTGGCCGGATAGATTTTCAGCGAGTCGCCGTCGCTGGTAACAGCCATATAAGATTCAGCAGCCGGGTTATTGTTGAATTCGGGCGTTACGTCCTTAATAGCCTGCTGCAGGATCTTTTCCTGCGTAGCCTTGATAGGTTCCAACGTCTTCATATTTACGCTTGCCAATATAGCTCCCGATGCAACACAGATGAGTGTGAGCGACAGGAACATGTTGGGTAAATTGGATTGTAATCTTTTCATGCTTGTTTCCCTCCGAAATGTTTAGGTTGCATAAATGTATTGATGAGTGGTGTTACACCATTCATAATGAAAATAGCGAACGACATACCTTCCGGATATGATCCGAACAGACGAATCAATGTTGTCAGTACGCCGATGCCGATACCATAAACAATCATGCCGCTCTTGCTCATCGGGGAGGTGACATAATCGGTTGCCATAAAGATGGAACCCAGCATCAGACCACCTGTCAGCAAATGTACAAATGGACTGGCATATACAGCCGGGTTTACCAGATGCATGATGCCCGTGAATATAAATACGGTAACCAGAATTGACACCGGAATATGCCAGGTGATAATCTTTTTCCACAACATGTAGACGAAACCCAGAAGCAGTGCAGCGGCACATACTTCGCCAAGGCTTCCGCCCATATTGCCGATCAGCATGTCGCCCAGACTCGGCAACTTGTCTAAAGCATGTTCGTTCATCAGCGACAGGACGGTTGCACCCGTATGGGCATCAGTATATGTTATTGGAAATGGATTCAGCGAATCAACGAGAGGCCAGGTGGTCATCTGCGCGGGGAATGAAATGAGCAGGAATATACGTCCTGTCAATGCCGGGTTGAAGATGTTCTTGCCTAGGCCGCCGAACGACATCTTACCAATGCCGATAGCTGCCAGCGCGCCGATCATAATGATCCAGACCGGAAGGTTTGATGGCAGGTTGAATGCCAGCAGTACACCGGTCAGTATAGCCGAACCGTCTGTGATAGTCGGTTCTTTTTTCAAGATAAATTTGGCAATGAGATACTCGAAAAGAACACAGAAGAAAACCGAAGTGACGGTTACGATCAGTGCGCCTAGTCCGAAGAAGTAGAGTGATACCAGGAAAGCCGGAATAAGGGCAATCAGTACACCGTACATATTTTTACTTATGCTATCGCCTCCGTGAATATGAGGCGAGGGAGATACGATTAATTTATTTTCCATATTGCACTTATTTTGTCGCTTTTCTTGTGCGAATAATATTCATTACGGTTCCTTTTCCTGACCGGATATAGTCCAAAAGCGGACGGTAAGCCGGACAGGTATAAACACATGAACCACACTCGATGCAATCGGTGATGTGGTTTTTTTCGGCCAGTTCCCAGTTTTTGAACTCTGTTGTATTCATTAACAGCGTCGGATTCAGTCCCATTGGACAGACCTGAATACATTTGGTACAGCGGATACATTCGTTTACCGGTTTGCGTTCAGACTCTTTCCGGGTGAGAATCAGGATACCCGAACTTCCTTTGGTTACAGGTATATCGGTACTCATCAGGGCTTTACCCATCATTGGACCACCATTGATTATTTTACCTGTATCTTCAGGAATGCCTCCGGCGGCGTCGATCAATGCACTGACAGGCGTTCCGATTCGAACAAGAAGGTTCGACGGATTGGCCACAGACTTGCCTGTAACAGTAACAACGCGCTCGAAGAGCGGTTTGTTTTTTTGTACAGCTTCATAAACGGCATATACGGTTCCGACATTCTGAACGATAGCTCCTTCCGATATGGGCAACGCTCCGCTTTTTACTTGGCGGTTGGCTACAGCATCGATAAGCTGTTTTTCGCCTCCCTGCGGATATTTCATTTTTAGAGGCATAATTTCTATACCTTTATAATTACCTGCAAGTTTTTGTAACAGGGCGATGGCATCGGGTTTATTGTTTTCGATACCGATGACAGCGCGGTTTACATCCACAGCTTTCATCAGCAACGTGGTACCTACCAGTATCTGTTCCGCTTTTTCCATGATCAGCGAATGATCGGCTGTAAGATATGGTTCGCACTCTACAGCATTGATAATGATAATATCCGCTTTATTTCCTGGAGGCGGAGTGAGCTTTACCTGCGTCGGGAAAGTCGCGCCACCCATACCGACAATGCCGGCCTGAGCAATCTTTGCTACAATCTCTTTGGCAGACAAACTGCATTCTTTTACTAAAGTGTCACTACGGTCGATTGTCTCTTCCCACTCATCGCCGTCAACATCAATAAAGATGGCCGGACGTTTGTAACCACTTGCATCCAGTGCGTTGTCGATCTTGTTGACTTTGCCGGATACCGATGAATGAATATTTGCCGATACAAAACCTCCTGCTTTGGCAATCAGTGTACCCACTTTTACGGCGTCGCCCTTTTGGACTACTGCCTGAGCCGGTGCTCCGATATGCTGACCTAATGGAATAACGACCTGTTTGGGCGCTGCCAGGACAGTGATTTTCTTTCCGGCAGACAATTTGTTCTCGGGCGGGTGAATACCCCCGATTCTAAATGTCCTTAGCATATTATTGGATTTTATTTTGATTTGTTTCTTCTGTTATTTTAGGAGTCGTTGCTTCGGCAGCAGCGTTTACTTCTGTTTTAGGAGCTGTAGGTGTAACAGCTTTAGGTGTGGCAGGTTGTACTTTGTCGGCAACAACTTCCTTGCGTGGAGGAAAGTTTATTTCATGGATCGCTCCTGTCGGACAAACAGCTACACATTTCCGGCATAAGCGGCATTTGTTGAAATCGATGTAAGCCAGATTGTTTTCCACAGTGATGGCATCGAACGGACATTCCTTGGCACATTTCCCACATCCGATACACGCATTGGTACAGGCTTTGCGGGCAATAGCACCTTTATCCTTGTTTATACAACTGACAAAGATCCGGCGGGATTTAGGTCCTTTCTTACGCAGCTCAATGATTCCTTTCGGACAAGCTTTCACGCATGCACCACATGAGGTACATTTGTCTTCATCCACTTCCGGAAGCCCGGTCGCCGGATTGACATGAATCGCATCAAAATTACATGCATCTTCGCAGTCTCCGAAGCCTAAACATCCAAAACTACAGCCCGTTTCGCCACCATAAAGGGTCGATGCGATTGAGCATTTCTTTACACCATCGTAACTGTTAATACGAGGACGGGCTTCGCATGTCCCGTTGCAACGAACTACAGCTACCATCGGTTCAAGGTTGGAAACCTCTTTTCCCAGAACGCTTGCCACTTTGCTCATCACAGGCATTCCTCCGACAGGACACAGCAGTCCGTCGAGGCTGTCGGCCTTTACGCATGCAGTCGCAAAACCACTGCATCCGGGATATCCGCAACCACCACAATTTGCTCCGGGCAAAACTTCCTGAACTTGTGAGATACGAGGGTCTTCGTACACTTCAAATTTTTTGGATGCGGCGTACAACATAATGGCGCCGATCGCTCCAATTGCTCCTAATAAAATAACGGCAATTAAAATCATGATATTTGTTTAGTTTAATTTTCTGAGAGTGAATACGAATTTTTTCTTGAGTCTTTCACGGAACAGATATAAGATACCGTAATAGGGCACCAGCAGCAGAATAGCTACTAACCCGCTTGTGGTCTCTTTCCAGTGAATAGCCGATCCGGTTGCAACAGTGCCGATGAGAATAATCAATGGAAGAACAAAGGCTATCACGACAGCTTCTAAACCCATAGAGCTGCGACCGCACAGTTCAACTTCTTCATTTATTTGATACCGTCCGGTATTATCGGGTACTTCAACGATTTTTTTCTTGCTCTCGGATGTGATACACATCTTGCGGGCTTCGCAAACTCCGCAAGCCGATTGCTGAATAATCCTTACATAAACGATGCCATCGGCAATCCTTTCAACTACTCCTGTATGATTTACGTTCTCGCTCATATTGCAAACTCGACTTTACAAAAACAGGACAAAAGTACGTATTATTTGGTAATTGTATCATGATTAACATAGTTTATATTCAAAAAATATGCAGTATCGTTTACCACTTATAATTGAAACCGAAGCTCAACAATTCGTTGACTTGAAGATAGTGGTCATAATCAGCTTTCTTTGTTACTCCATCATCGAAACGGAGGTTGGCCGATATCGTGGTTGAGAAGAAACGGCTGATTGCCATGTTAAATCTATTCTCGAATTCACCCAATACGCGGTTGTAGTTGGTGAAATAGTAAAAACGTGTGTACCAGCTTACATTTCTGTTAAACTGAAATGTTGCCGTTGAATTAATAGTCGAACCAAGCTGGCTTAACGAACGGTTATATAAACCTGTTTGGGCATTTACTTTAAAACCATGGCGACTCAAATCGATATTTTTATCTATGCTATACATAAATGTATAGGATAACGGAGCCAGGTTTACCGACATCGTCAGCTTTTTATGTTTGTCTTTGGGAAACGTTTTATTCAAGTCGTATTTCATACCGATACCCAGATTGACATTCATTGGAGAAAGAAATGCGGCTAATTTGTTTTCAGTGTTTTCAGTGAAGTTCGAGAAAAGTTGCGTTTGGAATGTCGCATCGAAAGTATAATACCACTTGCTGAACGCTTTATAACCCAGGTTCCCGTGCAAACGGAAAACATCCTCACCAATCTTATAGTCATGAATCGTATCCTTCGGCGCAGTGTAAATATTGGTTTTCCACTCCATCTCGTTTGTAATCTGGACTCGGTCTTTATTATAATTGTAGGCAATATACTGCCTGTTGTTCAGGTTTAATGTACTTGTTCCACCATTGTACCAGTTCGGTGTAAGGTAGTTTTGCGCAAACTGCACGGCACTCTCGAAATGGGAAGTCCAGTATCGTCGTTCCGGAATAAATTTTACCGGAGTATCCACGTCTCTAATATTCGCGTCTGAGGTCACCTTGATCAGGTCGGGTTCATATTTGACTTTTTTGATGACCCTGGCTTCTACCTTGTCATTAGGCAGGTCGCGCATGGAGTAATGAAAATATCTCGGATGATTCAGGCGGATATAATCGTATGCCCTGTTTTCGAATTTTATGTCATAGGCTTCTTTGGCGAAAAGGCTTGTATCCGGCTTATACATTGAATATTTATTGAACTGCTTATGAAAAAAGTCTTTGTCATACAACTTCAGGTTTCTTTGAAACAATCCGCCGTTGAATATGAGTGGAACAAACAGGGGATTGGTAATAACGGTGTCTTTGAATGTAACTGTGTTGTTAAATTTACTGGCTTCATCTCTTACCCAGTTTATCCAGTAGAGAGCTTCAGGAGAAAGCTTACTATCATTCTCTTTTTGTATAAAGCGGAGTAAGTTTTTATCCGACGCTGCAGGTGTATTAGGTGTATTATATGTGCTGTTTTCTTTGTTCAATTGAGAACGGATATCATTTATCTTTTCCAAATCGGAAGGCTTAACGATCGTTATCGTATCGTGAGTCGTTGTTTGCGTACGACTGGTGACTGTGTCTTCTTGTGCATCTATCTGGCTGCTAAACAACGATATAGTAAAGAATACAAAAGCAAATTTTTTTATTGTCATATCTATTATTACATTTTGGATTCGAGCGCGAAGATAATTAAAAACTGTGAGTTGCTCTAAACTTTCAGATATTATAACAAACTTAGAAATAGTTTTGATTATTGTCCGGTTCAAAATATTTTTTATTCAGAAACACTTCTTTTCTGAAATATGATGAGTATCTTTGTGGCTGAAATAAAATAAGTAGAACCCAATGGAAATACTTAAACACGAGTGTGGAGTAGCCATGGTCCGCCTGCTCAAGCCGTTAGAGTTTTATCATCAGAAGTACGGCAGCTGGATGTATGGCCTCAACAAACTTTATTTGCTGATGGAAAAGCAGCATAATCGTGGGCAAGAAGGCGCCGGTCTTGCATGTGTGAAACTAGAAGCCAGTCCCGGAAAGGAGTATATGTTTCGGGAGAGAGCGTTAGGCACAGGTGCTATAACTGAAATCTTTGCCGCAGTGCATAATCATTACAAAAACTTGCCCCCTGGTAAAATTAATGACCCTTTTTTCGCAAAAACAAATTTACCCTTTGCAGGTAATCTTTATATGGGACACCTGCGCTACAGTACTACCGGCAATTCCGGTATTTCTTATGTCCATCCTTTTCTTCGCCGCAACAATTGGAGAGCCAAAAACCTGGCCATCTGCGGTAATTTCAATCTGACAAATGTACAAGATGTTTTTAATGAAATCACGTCGATAGGGCAGCATCCGCGGGCTTATGCCGACACGTTTATCATGCTCGAACAGATGGGACACCGGTTGGATCGTGAGATTGAACGGCTTTATAAGAAAAGTGAGGACGAAGGATTGCAAGGCATGGATTTGACACATGCTATCGAAGATCAGGTCGATTTGTCGAATGTTTTGAAACGTTGTGCTCCGAGTTGGGACGGCGGGTATGTTATCTGCGGGCTTACAGGAAGTGGAGAGTCGTTTACCGTACGTGATCCGTGGGGCATTCGGCCGGCATTCTATTATAAGGATGAAGAGATTGTAATCGTTGCTTCCGAACGCCCGGTAATACAAACAGTAATGAATGTTCATGCCGGAGAGGTCAAGGAACTGAACCGCGGAGAAGCCTTGATCATAAATAAAGCCGGGGGATTTCGGACCTCACAGATTATTGAACCGAAAGAAAATAAAGCCTGCTCATTTGAACGCATATACTTTTCGCGGGGAAGCGATAAGGATATTTATCAGGAACGCAAGAAGCTGGGTAAGAATTTAGTGCCTGCAATCCTCAAATCTATTGATAATGATTTGAATCATACGGTTTTTTCATTTATTCCGAATACGGCCGAAGTGGCTTATTTCGGTATGATGGAGGGACTAAATGAATATTTGAACGGATTGAAAAAGAAGTGGATTGCCGAACACAAACAACTCTTGCAGGATGACGAGCTGGAGCGGATACTGTCAATGCGTGTTCGTTCGGAAAAGGTGGCTATAAAAGATATTAAATTGCGTACGTTTATTGCGGAAGGCAACAGTCGTAATGATCTGGCTGCCCACGTATATGATATTACATACGGCAGTTTGGTGCCGGATGTCGATACATTGGTAATTATCGACGACAGTATCGTACGCGGAACAACCTTGAAACAAAGTATCATTGGTATACTTGACCGCCTCGGACCTAAAAAGATTGTTATCGTCTCGTCATCGCCTCAGGTACGCTATCCGGATTATTACGGCATAGATATGTCGCGGATGAATGAGTTTATCGCCTTTAAGGCGGCGGTAGCTTTGCTTAATGACAGAGGCGAAAGTCGGATATTACATGACGTTTATCTGAAAGCGAAGAAGCAACAGACACAACCTGTGACTGAGAACGAGAATATAAATTATGTCAAGGATATCTACGCTCCGTTTACGGATGTGGAGATTTCAGACAAGATGGTCGAACTGCTTACCCCTTCAGGTACACGTGCCAAAGTGGAGATTGTATATCAGACTCTGGATGGCCTGCATGTAGCCTGTCCAAATCATCCGGGCGATTGGTATTTCTCCGGCAATTATCCCACAAAGGGAGGTACGCGCATGGTGAATAATGCATTTATAAATTACATGGAAGAAGAAATATATAAGTAAAGATATGCAACAGAGAAAAACAGCGACATTAGTCTTGGACGACGGAAGTTTTTTCCGCGGCGTCTCTTTCGGATCCGAAAAAGATGCTGTGGGTGAAGTTGTCTTCAACACTGCAATGACCGGTTATCCCGAGAGTCTTACCGATCCATCATATGCAGGGCAGATAATGGTTTTGACTTATCCTTTGGTTGGCAATTACGGCGTTCCGCCTTTTACGTTTGCCAAGAATGGGGTGCCCGATTTTATGGAGAGTGCGAAGATTCATGTGGAGGCGATGATTGTAAGCGATTACAGTGAAGAATACAGCCATTGGAAAGCTATCGAGAATTTGGGAAACTGGCTCAGACGTGAGGAGATCCCTGCTATTACCGGTATCGATACGCGCGCTTTGACGAAGAAGATTCGCGAACACGGCGTGATGATGGGGCGTGTACTTATTGGTGATGCTGATCCCGAGAAGATCAAGGGAATGTCTTTCCCGGATTACGGTGCAATCAATTACGTAGATAAAGTTTCATGTAAAGAGGTGATTACTTATAAACCCGAGAACAGTCGCGGCAAACGCGTCGTTCTGATCGATTGCGGCGTGAAGGCAAATATTATCCGCTGCCTGCTGAAACGCGGACTGGAGGTCGTACGTGTACCATGGGATTACGATTTCAGCCGGTTGGATTTTGACGGCTTGTTTATAGCCAATGGTCCAGGTGATCCGGACACATGTGATATTACCGTTCAGCATATTCGTAAGGAACTTGCCGGAAATCGTCCGATATGCGGTATCTGTATGGGAAATCAGTTGTTGGCTAAAGCCGGCGGCGCGAAGATCTATAAGTTGAAATACGGCCATCGCAGTCAGAATCAGCCGGTACGTTTGGCCGGTACGGATAAGTGCTATATCACTTCTCAAAATCATGGATATGCTGTAGATACAGAGACATTGGGGGAAGACTGGGAACCGCTTTTCATCAATATGAATGATGGAACCAACGAGGGTATTCGTCATAAAACGAAACCTTTCTTCTCATCACAATTCCATCCTGAGGCTTGTGGCGGACCGACAGATACGGAGTTTATATTCGATAAGTTTGCAGAGTCGTTAATGAAATAGCATTGATTGTATATGAAAGAAAATATAAAGAAAGTCCTTATACTTGGTTCCGGTGCACTGAAGATCGGTGAAGCCGGTGAGTTCGATTATTCAGGCAGTCAGGCATTGAAAGCCATTAAAGAAGAGGGTATCCGCACGGTGCTTATCAATCCGAATATTGCTACGGTACAGACTTCTGAAGGTGTGGCTGATACGGTATATTTTTTACCGGTGACCCCTTTTTTTGTTGAGAAGGTTATTGAGAAAGAACGTCCCGAAGGCATTCTGCTTGCGTTTGGCGGGCAGACGGCTTTGAACTGTGGCGTTGCGCTATATCGCAGTGGCGTATTGGAAAAATATAATGTACGCGTGTTGGGTACGCCTGTTCAGGCCATCATGGACACGGAAGACCGCGAATTGTTTGTGAAGCGTCTTGCCGAAATTCATGTAAAAACGATAAAGAGCGAAGCTGTAGAGAATGCAGTCGATGCCCGTCGGGCGGCCTGTGAAGTAGGTTATCCGGTGATCGTGCGCGCTGCATATGCCCTGGGCGGTTTGGGTTCCGGCTTTTGCGATAATGAGCAGGAACTGGATGTTGTGGTTGAGAAAGCCTTCTCATTCTCGCCCCAGGTATTGGTGGAGAAGAGCCTGAAAGGCTGGAAAGAGGTCGAATATGAGGTTGTTCGCGACTCGTACGACAACTGTATCACGGTCTGCAACATGGAAAACTTCGATCCGCTGGGCATACATACCGGCGAGAGTATTGTAATCGCTCCGTCACAAACATTGAGTAATACCGATTATCATAAATTGCGCGAACTTTCTATCCGCATCATCCGTCATATCGGGATCGTGGGCGAATGTAATGTACAATATGCCTATGATCCGGAGTCGGAAGACTATCGGGTGATTGAGGTTAATGCCCGTTTGTCGCGTTCGTCGGCATTGGCTTCGAAAGCAACCGGTTATCCTTTGGCTTTCGTGGCTGCGAAGCTGGGTCTGGGTTACGGGCTTTTCGAGTTGAAGAACTCCGTAACGAAAACGACGAGTGCATTTTTTGAACCGGCTCTCGATTATGTTGTCTGTAAAATCCCGCGCTGGGATTTAGGCAAGTTCCATGGTGTGGCCCGCGAATTGGGAAGCAGCATGAAGTCGGTAGGCGAGGTGATGGCTATCGGACGTACTTTCGAAGAGGCTTTGCAGAAGGGGTTGCGTATGATCGGACAAGGAATGCATGGCTTAGTTGAAAACAAGGAATTAGTGCTTGATGATGTTGATAAAGCGCTTCATGAACCGACTGACCGCCGTATTTTTGTAATATCGAAAGCGTTGCGTGCCGGCTATACGATCGATCAGATTTGTGAACTGACGAAGATCGATCGCTGGTTCATTCAGAAACTTTCCAATATCATGTTGACGGATAAGAAGCTTCGTGCGTATCGCACACAAACGGAGCAGGCATCACAGGAAGCCGATCATCATCTGTTTAGTCTGTTCGATCTGGAATTCTCCAAAGATACTGATTTTATTGATTTGGTACGTCTGGCAAAACGTCAGGGATTCTCTGATTTTCAGATCTCCCGCGCTCTGGGCTTCGACGATGATGTGATCGAACAAGGCATGATGCAGGTACGTCAGCTGCGTAAGGAACAGGGTATTCTTCCGGTTGTTAAGCAAATAGATACGCTGGCTGCCGAATATCCGGCTCAGACAAACTATCTGTATCTTACCTATAGCGGTACGCAGAATGATATTGAATATACAGGCGATCATCGTTCTATAGTCGTTTTGGGTAGCGGAGCCTATCGTATAGGCAGCTCCGTCGAATTCGACTGGTGCGGTGTGCAGGCTTTGAATACGATCCGCAAAGAAGGGTGGCGTTCGGTGATGATCAATTATAATCCGGAGACTGTTTCGACTGATTATGATATGTGCGACAGGCTTTATTTTGATGAGCTTACGTTTGAACGCGTGATGGATATCATCGATCTGGAGTGTCCTCACGGCGTGATTGTTTCTACAGGCGGACAAATTCCCAATAATCTGGCCATGCGTATCGATGAACAGCATGTCAATATTCTCGGCACTTCGGCTAAAAGTATTGATAATGCAGAAGACCGCGAGAAGTTCTCGGCAATGCTCGACCGTATCCATGTGGATCAGCCGCGCTGGAAAGAGCTGTCATCGATGGACGATATCAACAACTTTGTCAAAGAGGTAGGATTCCCGGTTTTGGTGCGTCCGAGCTATGTGCTCAGTGGTGCTGCGATGAACGTGTGTTCCAACCAGGATGAACTCGAACGTTTCCTGCAACTGGCAGCCAACGTGAGTCAGAAGCATCCGGTTGTTGTCAGTATGTTTATAGAGCATGCCAAAGAGGTTGAAATGGATGCTGTTGCCAGAGAGGGCGAGATTATTGCGTATGCCATCTCCGAGCATATCGAGTTCGCCGGCGTTCATAGTGGAGATGCAACAATTCAGTTCCCGGCACAGAAACTATATGTTGAAACCGTTCGCCGAATCAAACGTATCAGTAAACAGATTGCAAAGGAACTGAATATTTCAGGTCCGTTTAATATACAGTATCTGGCTAAGGGTAATGAAATCAAAGTTATTGAATGTAATCTTCGCGCCAGCCGTTCGTTCCCGTTTGTCAGCAAGGTTCTGAAGATCAATTTAATCGAGCTGGCAACGCGTATCATGCTCGGACTGCCTGTCGAAAGGCCCAGCAAGAATGAGTTCGATCTCGATTATGTAGGTATCAAGGCTTCGCAGTTCTCGTTCAACCGTCTGCAGAAAGCCGACCCGGTACTGGGTGTCGATATGGCTTCAACAGGCGAAGTAGGTTGTATAGGCGATGATCTGTCGGAAGCCGTTTTAAAGAGTATGCTGTCTGTCGGCTTACGTATTCCAAAGAAGAATATTCTACTCTCTACAGGTACGGCAAAGCAGAAGGTTGCCATGCTCGATGCTGCAAAGATGCTTGTCGATAAAGGCTATAACCTCTATGCAACAGGCGGTACATATCGCTTCCTTGAAGAGAATGGCATACCAAGCACGCTTGTCTATTGGCCAAGTGAAACGGATAAGGAGCCTCAGGCGCTCACCATGCTGCACGAGAAAAAAATTGATATGGTAGTGAATATCCCGCGTAACCTGACGGCAAGCGAACTGGACAACGGCTACAAGATCCGCCGCGCTGCTATCGACCTGAATATTCCGCTGATCACAAACGCTCGTCTGGCAAGTGCTTTCATTGAAGCTTTCTGTACGCTGACGCTGGATGATATCCAGATCAAGAGTTGGCAGGAATATAAATAAGAATAAGGTAAACACTGATAAAACAGAAACGCGGATCGAGATGGCTCGATTCGCGTTTTTTGATTCATAACAGTTCGTGTAAAACAGGCGTATTTTTCTATCACGTCAGAAAATTCAAACTTGTTTCATAATCTGTGTTATGTTAGGATATATTAAACATTGAAGTGATATTTTATCCGCCGATGAGGACTACATTTGCATACACATATGTTAACTAAGGAGGACGATATGAAGATAGGACTGTTTATTCCGTGTTATATAAATGCGGTCTATCCTGAGGTAGGCGTTGCTTCGTACAAGTTGTTGAAGTCACTGGGTCTGGATGTAGACTATCCGCTGGATCAGACTTGTTGCGGGCAACCAATGGCTAATGCCGGATTTGAAGGGCAATCAGTTGAACTGGCCTTACGTATGGAAGAGCTTTTTAAGTCGTACGACTATGTGGTCGGCCCTTCGGCAAGCTGCGTGGCGTTTGTCAGAATCAATCATCCGCAGATATTGCAACAAGCGAATCATGCCTGCATGAACAGCGGGAAGATTTACGATATCTGCGAGTTTCTGCATGATGTGGTGAAACCGGCGAAGCTTGATGGCGAATTTCCGCATAAGGTGAGCCTTCATAACAGTTGTCACGGAGTGCGCGAGCTGTTCCTGTCGTCACCGAGCGAGCAGAATATCCCCTATTATTCGAAACTGCGCGATCTGCTTAAGCTGGTCAAAGGTATCGAGGTGCTTGAACCCGAACGTGTCGACGAATGCTGCGGCTTCGGCGGAATGTTCGCTGTGGAGGAATCGGCCGTCTCCGTCTGTATGGGCGAAGATAAGATTCACGATCATATGAATACGGGTGCCGAGTATATTACGGGTGCCGACAGTTCTTGCCTGATGCATATGGAAGGAATCATCAAACGTGAGAACCTCCCTGTTAAAACCATTCATATTATTCAAATATTAGCTTCCGGATTATGAGTACGAAACATTCTATAGCAGCAGCTCGTTTCATAGCCGACCGCGAGCACGAAAAATGGCACGATGAATCGCTCTGGATGGTACGTGTCAAACGCGACAAGATGAGTCGCATGTTCCCGGAATGGGAACGTCTGCGCCAGATGGCAAACGATATCAAGATGTATTCCAACAGCCATTTGGATACTTTATTGCAGGAGTTCGAAAAGAACGCTACAGCCAATGGCGCCATTGTTCATTGGGCTAAAGATGCCGAAGAATTTAATCAGACAGTATATGCGATCCTTCAGGATCACGGAGCAAAGAACATGATCAAGAGCAAATCCATGCTTGCCGAGGAATGTCATATGAACAATTTCCTGATCTCGAAAGGCATGGATATCGTTGAGAGCGATTTAGGTGAACGGATACTCCAGCTGATGCATCTGGCTCCGAGCCATATTGTTCTCCCGGCTATTCATATCAAACGCGAACAGGTGGGCGAGATGATGGAGAAGGAGATGGGTACGGAGAAAGGCAACTCTGATCCGACCTATCTGACACACGAAGTAAGGAAGAATATGCGGGAGAAGTTTCTCCATGCTGATGCTTCGATGACGGGCGTGAACTTCGCCGTTGCTTCAACCGGTGAGATTGTGGTATGTACAAACGAAGGCAATGCCGATATGGGTACATCTTTTCCTCATCTGCATATTGCCGTGATGGGCATGGAAAAGATTGTTCCGGATCTTGAATCGCTGGGCGTCTTCACACGTCTGCTTGCCCGTTCAGGAACGGGGCAGCCTATAACTTCCTATACCTCTCACTATCGCAAACCGCAGAATGGAGGCGAGTTCCATATTGTCATTGTGGATAACGGCCGTAGTCAGATCCTGGCCGATCAGGAGCATTTACTTACCCTGAACTGCATCCGTTGCGGCGAGTGTATGAATACTTGTCCGGTTTACCGTCGTAGCGGCGGTTATTCGTACACCTATTTTATTCCCGGACCGATTGGCATCAATCTGGGTATGCTGCGCGATCCGGTCAGATATTCCGATAATGTTTCGGCCTGTTCGCTTTGTTTGTCCTGTTCCAACGTTTGTCCTGTTAAGATTGATTTGGGCGAACAGATTTATCGCTGGCGCCAGCGATTGGATTCGTTTCATGTGGCCAGTGCACAGAAGAAAGTCATGTCTGAAGGCATGAAGTATCTGATGGAAAGACCGCGTCTGTTCAATATGGCGCTCAAGTTTGCTCCGCTGGCGAACAAGATGCCTCGTTTTATGGTTTATAATGGTTTAAACGAATGGGGTGAAGGGCGTGAATTGCCCGCATTTGCCGGGAAATCATTTAATGAGATGTGGAAAAACAATGAAATAAAGTGAGGATAGCTATGAGCAGTAAAGAAACAATATTAGCAGCGATTCGCAAGAATACACTAAAGCAATACGATAAGCCTGACATGAGTGTTGATGCCATTCAGTTTGCCGATAAAGAGGCTCAGTTTGCCGAGTCGTTGAAAGCATCCGGCGGCACAGCCGTGTATATGCAGGCAGGTGATGATCTGAATCGGATGATCTGCGAACATTTCCCCGAAGCTAAACGCATCGCTTCGAACTTGCCCGACGTCCGTTGCGCTACTTTCAATCCGGACGATGTAGCAGATCCCCGCGAACTGGATAATACCGATCTGGCAATCATCAGAGGCGAGTTTGCTGTTGCCGAGAATGGCGCTGTCTGGATTCCGAAAAGTGTAAAGTACAAAGGGCTGTACTTTATTTCTTCCAACCTGATGATTTTGGTGAAGAAAGGCGAGATCGTCAATAATATGCATGAAGCTTACCGGAAACTTGAAGGCAAAGACTATGACTTCGGTGTCTTTATTTCTGGTCCTTCCAAGACGGCCGATATCGAGCAGGCTCTGGTATTCGGAGCGCACGGACCGATCGGTGTCGTTGTGGCATTTGTTCCCTGACAGATGATTTTCATCTCTTGGCGGCATGTTTTAGTCGGATCATCTGCATACGGATTAAGAAATTGTCTTTATCTTTGCTTTTGAAAAGCGAAAATAGATTGTATCGCGGCAAAACTTTCGGGCAAGCTTGAAGGTTCTGTTCTCTGTTTATACTATCTTTGCTTCGAAGAAAGGAATAAAGTATAATGATAGATCAACCAACGATAGACAGAATCATGGATGCTGCGAACATTGTTGACGTAGTCTCTGAGTTTGTCACGCTTCGGAAGAGAGGCGTTAATTATGTTGGACTATGTCCGTTTCATGCGGACAAATCACCTTCTTTTTATGTTTCGCCGGCGAAGAACATTTGTAAATGCTTTGCCTGTGGCGAAGGAGGAACGGCTGTTCACTTCATTATGAAGCATGAACAGCTGACTTACTATGATGCCCTGCGATATCTCGCGAAGAAGTACAACATCGAAATAAAAGAACGCGAACTGAGTGATCGTGAGAAGCAGATCAAGAGCGATCGTGAGAGCATGCTGATTGTTAATGCCTGGGCTCAGGAATATTTCAGTCATATTCTTCATAATGATACGGACGGTAAAATAGGAATGCGTTACTTCGTTGAGCGTGGTTTTCGCGAAGACACAATCAAAAAGTTTCAGCTTGGCTTCAGTCTTGACCGGCGGGATGCTTTATATCAGGCGGCAATCAATGGAGGTTATAAGAAAGAATTCCTCGAAAAGACCGGACTGGTGATTGTGTATGATAATGGTAACGTAAACGATCGTTTTCGCGGGCGGGTCATGTTTCCTGTGCACACCTTGAGTGGAAAGGTCGTGGCTTTCGGAGGTCGCGTACTGAAGAAAGAGGAGAAAACGGCAAAGTATGTCAATTCGCCGGAGAGCGAGATTTACCATAAGAGCAACGAGCTTTACGGCATCTTCTTTGCCAAACAGGCGATAGTGAAGGCCGACTGCTGCTTCCTCGTAGAAGGCTATACCGACGTTATATCGATGCATCAGGCGGGAATAGAAAATGTGGTCGCTTCATCAGGAACAGCGCTGACGCAAGGTCAGATCCGACTGATTCACCGTTTCACCAATAATATTACAGTCCTCTATGACGGCGATGCTCCCGGAATCAAGGCGGCTCTGCGCGGTATCAATCTGCTGCTCGATGCGGGAATGCACGTGAAGGTGCTTCTTCTGCCCGACGGTGAAGATCCCGACTCATTCGCCCGTAAGCATAATGCGACTGAATTCACTGAATTTATCAAGGCTCACGAAACGGATTTCATTCGTTTCAAGACGCACCTTTTGCTGGAAGATGCCGGCAACGACCCGATCAAACGGTCGGAACTTATTTCGGATATTATCCGGACAATCGCTCTCGTACCTGATAATATTGCCCGTTCGCTCTACATCCGCGAGTGTAGTGTGATGATGGAAATTGACGAACAGATTGTGCTGAATGAAGTGAACAAGCTTCGCCTTAACCGCAGTGAGAAAGAGTCGGCTGCCGCACCTTTGCCTATGGATGAGCCGGCAAGCGAACCCGAATATCCTGATTTTCCCGGCTATCAGCCGGCAGCAGAAGAAACTTATGCCGGATCGGATCCGGTAATGCCTCCTGCCGGTTTCCCGCCACCACCACCAGTGCCCGAAGAAGAGATGCTGGCTCAACAACAGCCCGCGCAACCTTTAAAAGCAGTTCAGGCGCGTTTGGATCATTCGCTTTTCGAGCCGTTTGAATTATCATTGCTGCGATATATTGTCCGTTATGGCGAATTTGTTCTGTATCAGTATGTCGATGAGGCTACGAAAGAAGAAAAAGATATCCATGTGGCTGAGTTTATCCGTTCGGAATTGGAAAGAGACGATCTGACGCTGAAAACGCCTCTTTTCAGAAAGATGATGGAAGAGGCGTCAGAACAGTGCAAGACGATCGGGTTTGTGGCCAGTCGTTATTTTCTTTCAAACCCGGATCCTGAAGAGAGCCACCTGGCAGCCGACCTGATCAGCGACAAGTACCAGCTGAGCAAGTATCACTCGAAGACTGCCAAGCTCGAAAAAGATGAAGATCATATGGAGCAGCTGGTCATACATGATATTTATGCCCTGAAGGAAGCTTATGTGATGCAGAAGATTAAGGAGCTTCAAGAAAAGTTGAAGAATGTACAAAATTCGGAAGCCATGGAAGAAACACTGGAGCTGATGAAGCAGCTGACACACCTGAATGAGATCAAAAGAGCCTTTAGCAAGGAACTGGGAGAAAGAATTATATTAAAAATGTAAACAACAAATTATCATTTATGGACTTTTTGGAAACGGAGAAGGTAGTGAAGCGATATGCCGGGCATTTGGCTTTAGACCATGTAAGTATCCAGGTGCCTGAACGCACCATATTCGGATTGCTTGGTCCTAACGGAGCCGGTAAAACTACACTGATCCGCATTATTAATCGCATTACAGCTCCCGATGAAGGGAAAGTATGGCTCGACGGACGCGAACTGAGACCGGAAGATGTGTATCAGATCGGATATATGCCTGAAGAGCGTGGATTGTACAAGAAGATGAAAGTGGGTGAGGAGGCTATCTATCTGGCACAATTGAAAGGTCTTTCCTACCAGGAAGCCCGTAAGCGTCTGACCGGATGGTTTGAGAAGTTTGATATCATGCCCTGGTGGAATAAGAAGGTCGAAGAGCTTTCCAAAGGCATGCAGCAGAAGGTACAGTTTGTTGCAACGATAATCCATAATCCGCAACTGCTTATCTTCGACGAACCGTTTAGCGGCTTCGATCCCGTGAATGCCGAGCTGTTGAAGAGAGAAATCCTGGATATGAGAGATCAGGGTCATACGATTATTTTCTCTACGCATAATATGGCCTCAGTTGAGGAAATATGCGACAATATAGCGTTGATTGACAAATCGAGAGTTGTCTTGTCGGGAAATGTACAGGAGGTCAGAAACCGTTATAAGACGGACAATATCGTGATGACTTATCGCAAACAGGCTGAAGCGTTGAAAGCCGTGCCGGACGTTTTTGATATTCTGTCGGTTGAAGATAGTAAGTCGGGCATCACTTCCGTGCGTATGCATAAACATAAGGATGTATCCAATTCTGCTCTGCTTGTCTCGTTGGCAGATCAGGTCGAAATATTTTCATTTACAGAAGAGATCCCTTCCATGAACGAGATATTTATTAACACCGTAGCCGGTATAAATGAAGTGCAGTCATGAATAAAATAGGTATAATCATCAAGAAAGAGTATCTGCAGCGTGTCAGCAAAAAATCTTTTCTCATTCTCACTTTTCTGACGCCGTTTATTTTTGCTGCGTTGGTGTTCGTCCCGCTGTGGTTGTCGACAATCAAGGGCAACGAGGGCAAACAAGTGGTGGTGATCGATGCCACGGGTAAGTACGCGTCGTTGTTTAAAAGCACGGAGGAGTATAAGTTCGTGACCGAGAAAGGAGCTTCCATGGAAGCCTACAGAAAGAACCCCGACAAAGAGCTTTTTGCCATACTCAATATCACGGGCGATCTGCTTCAGAATCCTTCGGCAGCCACGCTTTATTCGGAAAAGCAGATCCCTTTGGGATTGAAGAATATGGTCAACAAAACTTTATCGGACTTCCTGCGCGACGAGAAACTGGCTTCATACAAGATCGACAATCTTAAGCAGATCATCGAAGAAAGCAAGGTGAATTATGATATCAGGACCATGAAGCTTGAGGCCGATGGCAGCGAGAAGAGTACCTCGGCCGAAGTAGCATCGATATTAGGTATCGTGCTTACTATCGTTATCTACATGTTCATTCTGATGTACGGCATGATGGTGATGCAGGGTGTGATGGAGGAGAAGACCAATAGAATAGTGGAGGTGATGGTCTCGTCGGTGAAACCTTTCGATCTGATGATGGGAAAGATTATCGGCATTGGATTCGTGGGCATCACCCAGGCATTTATATGGACGGTAATGACGGCTGCACTCGTAGGTGGAAGCTTGTTTATGTTCGGCGGCGGTGCGCCTTCGGCCGGAGAACTCGCAGCGGCGCAGATGTCGGCGCAGAGTATGGGCAATATGGCCGCCGGGGCGCCGAACGTGAATATCCAGATACAGGATGTGCTTAATTCGATCAATTTTGGTCTTATCGGCAGCTGTTTCATCATCTATTTCATAGGCGGGTATCTGCTGTATTCGGCCCTCTTCGCCGCTATAGGCAGCTCGCTGAATCAGCAGGAAGACTCACAGCAGTTTATAACACCCATCATGCTGCTGATGGTGTTCAGTCTTTATGCCGGCATCTACAGCATGGAGAACCCTGACGGTCCGCTGGCATTCTGGTGTTCGCTTATTCCGTTTACGTCGCCGATAGTGATGATGGTGCGTCTTCCGTTCGACGTTCCTCTCTGGCAGCTGCTGCTGTCGTTCGTTCTCTTGTTTGCGACGGCGCTGTTCACGGTCTGGGTATCGGCTAAGATATACCGCGTAGGCATTCTGATGTACGGCAAGAAACCGAGCATCAAAGAAATGATCAAATGGGTGAAGTATAAATAAAAAACGCCTCCCGCATGTGATTGGATTTACATACGGGAGGTATTTTTTTGCGCTTTAATGAATGCTTTGACTTATGCCGAGAAGAATCAGTATTCTTCCCCGCGTACCGGAGGATACTACTTTTTCTTAAGCCACTTATCCAGCCATTCGAAGAATGTACGCTGCCACAGAATACCGTTCTGCGGTTTCAGTACCCAGTGATTCTCGTCGGGGTATATCAGCAGTTCTGCCGGAACCCCGCGCAATACAGCTGCATCGAATGCGGCCATTGCCTGACTAGCCAGGATGCGGTAATCTTTTTCGCCGTGTATACAGAGTATGGGCGTATCCCATTTATCGACGAAGAGATGAGGCGAGTTGGCATACGAACGCTGAGCCGTCGGGTTTTGTTTCTCCCAGTATGCACCGCCGAGATCCCAGTTGGCAAACCACATCTCTTCGGTCTCGAGATACTGCATGTCCATATTGAAAAATCCATCGTGAGCGATGAACGCCTTGAAGCGTTTGTTATGATGACCGGCGATCCAATAAACCGAATACCCTCCGAAGCTGGCACCTACACAACCCAGATGATCCTTGTCTACAAACGGTTCTTTGGCCATTTCATCGATAGCGGTGAAGTAATCCTTCATGCACTGGCCTCCGTAATCGCCGCTGATGGCGCGGTTCCATTCCATACCGAATCCGGGGAGTCCGCGGCGGTTGGGTGCTACAATAATATAATCATTGGCCGCCATCATCTGGAAGTTCCAGCGGAATGACCAGAACTGGCTTACCGGGCTTTGCGGACCGCCTTCACAGTAGAGCAAGGTCGGATATTTCTTTGTAGCATCGAAATGAGGCGGGTAGATAACCCAGACAAGCATCTGCTTGCCGTCGGATGTTTTCATCCATCGTTCTTCCACCTTACCCATCGTGATCTGATCGTAGATATGTTTGTTCTCGGTTGTGAGCTGTGTCACCTTGTTGTCTTTGAGACTGATCGAGTAGAGCTCGTCAGCCATGCTCATAGAATGACGTTTGGCAATCAGCTTGTCGTTGCCCAGAAGATCCACCGAAGCATAGTCGTTTGCGCCCGAGGTGAGCGGTGTGATCTTGTTTCCGCCGGCGAGATCAATTTTATAGACCTGTATCTCGGCATGCCATACACCAGTGAAATAGATGTTCTTTGAATCGGCGCTCCATACAAACCCGTCCACGTTCGAATCAAAATCCTTGCTGGCAAAAGTCTTCTCGCCGGTGGCAAGATTCATCACGATGAGGCGGTTCTGGTCTGATTCGTATCCGTCGTGTTCCATACTCTGCCAGGCGATATATTTCCCGTCGGGCGAATATTGCGGATTCACATCGTAGCCCATCATGCCTTCGCTGATATTGGTTGTCTGCTTGCTTTTTAAATCATAGACATAAATATCCGAGTTGGTTGAGAGTGCATATTCCTTGCCGACCTTTTTTCGACTTGTATAGGCGATCTTGTCCGACGTGGTATTCCATGCCAGCTGTTCAATTCCGCCGAAAGGTTTCATAGGGCATTCGTAAGGTTCGCCGTTCATGATATCTATAGGGTTTGTCACCTTCTGTCCGTCAAAATCGGCTACAAAAGGATGCGGCGCTGTTGTCACCCATTCATCCCAATGCTTGTACATCAGGTCGGTGACGATGATTCCCGAAGCTTTATCCAGATCCGGATACTTGTCGGCTGTGCTTTTGACTGTTTTAACCTGAGCGATGAAAAGGAGCTTTTTGCCGTCGGGCGAGAAAGAGAATCCTTCGATGTCGCCGTCATATTCGGATAGCTGTTTGCGTTCCGAACCGTCGGCATTCATTTCCCAGAGCTGGCTCTTTCCGCTTTCGTTACTCAGGAAAGCGATCTTTTTACCGCCTTTGATCCAGGTCGCCTCATTTTCAGCAAAAGAGGTTTTGGTGATCTGCTTGTTTCCCGAACCGTCGGCGTTCATGACGAACACTTCGCGGTTGCTTTTGTTTTGCGGCACGCTGTAGTATGCCACCGTATATACCACTTGTTTTCCGTCGGGCGAAACCTTTGCATTGCCAATTCTACCCATGGCCCATAAAGATTCCGGAGTCATCTTTCCACCCTGGATTTTGATTTCCGAGCGGCCGATGATAGAGTCGTTGTCGCTCTTTTCGCCACTTCCTCCGCTTCCGGTGCATGCGCCTAACAACACGGATGTTGCCATAATCATTGTTCCTATAGATTTATACATGTCAAATTATAATATATTATGTTTTGGGGACGAATGTACTAAATATATTTTATATCTTTGCACAAGTAAATTAAGAACTGAACAGTTATGAATAAGATTTGGTTATTTGGAGCCGCTATATGTATGATATTATCATTAGGCTCATGCAAACCTAAGCAGAGTGCTTACAAGGCAGCTTATGAGCAGGCGAAAGCTAAAGAAACGACAGCGCCTGTAGAAACAGTTACTCAACCGGCTAGTGAAGAGGCGACACCTGTATCAAAGCCAAGAACTTCAAATGTCAGTACACGTGCAGAGAGAATCAATGCAGCTGAAGGCGAAGACGCCGGCATGCTGAAGCGTTATAGTGTCGTTATTGGAAGTTTTAAGAATAAAACCAATGCCTATTCGCTGAAGGAACGCATGCAGAAAGCCGGATATAACCCTGTATTAGGCGAGAACGAACAAGGGATGTTGCGCGTTATCGTAACCAGCTTCGACGATAAAGCTGATGCTGCCGACAGTCGCGATGCCATCAAAGCAAAGTTCGCTCCGAACTTTCAGGATGCCTGGTTGCTGGAACGCAAATAATAAGATCAATATTCGCGAACGTAAGATATAAGCCTTGCTTATGGGAATAGATTTATTCCTATAAGTGAGGTTGTTTTGTTATTACCTGAAGATGACCGGATGAAAGAAATAGTATGTGTGACAATAATTTTTGAGTTTGTCGCTGTGAATTGTTTTCAGGTTTTGTATCTTTGACTTGTTGAAACAGTAAAGAGTCTTAATCCTTATTGTAATGGATGTTGTGAATTGCTTTCAGATTTTGTATCTTTACCTCCTGAAACAGTATTTAATATACCTATTGAAGGCATTGAAAAGTTGTGAATTGCTTTCAGATTTTGTATCTTTACCTCCTGAAACAGTGTTGGCGTCGGACGACAATGTCTTAAGTGTGTTGTGAATTGCTTTCAGATTTTGTATCTTTACCTCCTGAAACAGTCAACTATGACTAAGGTTATTGCAGTCATAGGTTGTGAATTGCTTTCAGATTTTGTATCTTTACCTCCTGAAACAGTCTCCGCACAAATTGTTGCTTGTGCCGTCCCGTTGTGAATTGCTTTCAGATTTTGTATCTTTACCTCCTGAAACAGTCCGTTGGCACGGCGTTGTATCATTATGCTAGTTGTGAATTGCTTTCAGATTTTGTATCTTTACCTCCTGAAACAGTAAAATCAGCACGAACAAACAGTTTATTATGGTTGTGAATTGCTTTCAGATTTTGTATCTTTACCTCCTGAAACAGTGCGCCTCCTATGCCTCCGGCAAGTGTTCCTGTTGTGAATTGCTTTCAGATTTTGTATCTTTACCTCCTGAAACAGTTTTAGAAAGAAATCTTATGGATGCCGGATAGTTGTGAATTGCTTTCAGATTTTGTATCTTTACCTCCTGAAACAGTAGAAGCTATCATAGCAGTAGAATCCGGTTTGTTGTGAATTGCTTTCAGATTTTGTATCTTTACCTCCTGAAACAGTTCATATTCTGACTTTAGTGCTCCTATTCAGGTTGTGAATTGCTTTCAGATTTTGTATCTTTACCTCCTGAAACAGTATATTGTCCATGATGCTTACATAGATAACAGTTGTGAATTGCTTTCAGATTTTGTATCTTTACCTCCTGAAACAGTTTCGTATTAGTATAATCTATTTGTACCGGTGTTGTGAATTGCTTTCAGATTTTGTATCTTTACCTCCTGAAACAGTACTTTTACTTATTGGCATAATCTTAGTACTGTTGTGAATTGCTTTCAGATTTTGTATCTTTACCTCCTGAAACAGTGCATTATTTGTAAATAATAGGTATACAATGAGTTATCAGTTGTTTCAGAATAAAAAATCTCGCTCATTTTGAACGGGATTTTTGTATTGTACGCCCAGCATGGGTGTAATCTTATGGGTGAAAGTCCTTGGCGAGCCCTGATAGTGGGAATCGTTTAGCCAATAGCAAGGGTGTCCATAGCGATGTGGAATCTGAAGGAAGCTTGAGGCAAAAGTCTGACCTGACGAACAGAAATCTGATATAAGGCTAGGGCGTGTGGGTGAGTTTGCAAGACAAAACAAAGCCCAATAACTATTCGGAATGACGCATAGTAAATCTGACAGGTATAAGATGGAAAGATTACGTTCTTATCTGGGGAGGTCTCACAGACGTGTGTAGATATTTTTTTTTCAGAAACACGGAGTAAAGCTTGCTGTGAGAAGTCAGCCGAGGACATAGTACCAATACGAATATATAGGGAAGGTCTGAACCTTAATTAAACGAGTAGTAACTGAATGTTAGCTGATAATGGATAGAATGCAGAAAATATTATCCCAAGTTAATAACTACCCTCAAAAGAATAGCACGGAATGCAAAGGCTATGAGGGAGTGCAGACTATTATTGGTATAACTGAAAACCACCTCGTGGAAGTAAATTTTACAACGGAGCATTTAATGGAATACATCTTTAGTCCCGGTAATCTCAATAAGGGTTATCTACAAGTAAGAAGGAATGCCGGAGGATGTGGTGTTGATAGAATGGAAATAGCCGAACTACTTCCATATCTACGGCATCACAAAGATGACCTCGTTAAATCACTTATGCAAGGGACGTATCGTCCCAATCCCGTCCGTAGAGTAGAAATACCCAAGGACAATGGCAAGAAACGCCAGCTCGGCATACCAAGCGTAGTTGACCGAGTAATCCAACAATCGATAAGTCAAGTCCTGACTCTAATCTATGACAGAACGTTCAGTAACTCAAGTTTTGGCTTTCGTCCTAAGCGCAGTTGCCATGATGCATTGCGTAAGGTTCAAACTCATGTAAATGAGAGTTACAAGTATGCCATTGATTTAGATTTGGAAAAGTTCTTTGATACTGTCAACCATAGTAAATTGATAGAAGTGCTATCGAGAACCATTAAAGACAATCGTTTGCTTTCACTTATTCATAAATACTTGAACGCAGGAGTAGTAGTCAGCAATAAATTTGAAGAAACGACTTTAGGTGTACCCCAAGGCGGTCCACTCAGTCCACTACTAAGCAATATTATGCTCAATGAGCTTGATAAAGAATTAGAAAGCCGAGGACACCGTTTTGTTCGTTATGCCGATGATTGTATGATACTTTGCAAAAGCAAACGTGCAGCCAATCGCACCAAAGAGTCAATCATCGGATTTATAGAAGATGAACTCTTTCTAAAAGTAAATAAGGAAAAGACAAAAGTAGGATATATTAAAGGCTTGAAATTTTTAGGCTACTCCTTTTACGTAAGTAAAGGAGTATGTAAACTCTCACTTCACTCAAAGAGTAAAGTCAAGCTAAGATTGAAACTAAAAGAGTTAACCTCAAGAAGTAAAGGTTTTGGATACGAGAGATGTAAAATCAAGCTGAAAGAATATATCCAAGGTTGGATAAGTTACTATAAATTAGCAGATATGAAGAAATATCTTCAATCTGTTGACGAGTGGTTACGGCGACGTTTGCGAATGTGTATATGGAAATGTTGGAAGAAAACCAAGACAAAATTTATCAATCTTATGAAATGTAAGACTGATAGATATCAAGCTTGGCAATGGGCAAATACTCGCAAGAGTTATTGGCGTACTTCAAAGAGCCCCATATTACAAAGAGCATTGGATACAGCTAGCCTACGCTTAGCTGGTTATACATTCTTGTTGGATTACTATTGTAAAGTTTATCGTAAGTAAGGAACCGCCGTATGCCGAACGGCACGTACGGTGGTGTGAGAGATCGAAAATTAAAGTAGGAGAAAACTACTTTAATTTTCTCCTACTCGATTGCACAATATTTATTGAGCGTCGTTAGCCGGAGCTTCTGCAGCGGGAGCAGCTTCAGCGGGAGCCTCAGCGGCTTTTGCAGCAGCAGCAGCTTCTGCCTGTTTTGCAGCTTCAGCAGCAGCCTTTTCAGCTTTCTTCTTTGCTACGATTTCAGCCTTAGCCTTGTTCTCAGCCTCTTCAGCAGCCAAACGTGCTTTTGCTGCAGCTTTTACTGCTTCACGGCCACTTTCTTTAATAGCCTGCAGTGAAGCATTCTTGCTTGCTTTCCATGCCTCGAATTTTTCTTCAGCCTTAGCCTCGTCGAACGCGCCCTTCTTCACACCTTCCAATAAGTGCTTTTTCATGCATACACCTTCGCGTGAGAGAAGATTACGAGTTGTGTCCGTAGGTTGTGCACCTGTCTGTAACCAATACAAAGCTCTTTCGAAGTTCAAATCTACTGTAGCAGGATTAGTGTTCGGATTATAAGAACCTATCCTTTCAATAAATTTTCCATCACGTGGAGCCCTGCTGTCTGCGATTACGATCTGATAATAGGCATAGCCTTTACGACCGAATCTTTGCAATCTGATTTTTGTTGCCATTTTTGAAATGTTTGAATTTTAATAATAAGCTATTTGTATTAGCGGCTGCAAAGATACAGTTTTCTTCTTCCTCTGCAAACTTTTTGAAAGAAAAACTGATAAGTTGTTTTTATATAACGACCGATGATATGACAAACGGTAATAGTCTTCATCAAAAAAATACACATCAGACTAAAAAAAATTGAATGTGAATATTACACAGAAGCCTTATGGCAAACGGTTTTTAACATTTAGAATGCAAATAAATATAATGTCATTAAAAAAAATAACTCAAAAAAAAGATTGTATTTTTTTACAACTATGTTTATATTTGCATCGGAAACATTATTACCATGAGTGTAAAAGTCGATGAACGTTAAAAAGTATTCATGGAAAACACGTGTTAATCAGAAGTAAGAATTTTTAAATTTAACATATTGTCTAACTAATAACATTTTAATGCCTATGCACAATGTATCATGAAATTCAATCTATGGGTGGATACCCTCGTATCCTAAAAGTATACTATTAATTTAATCTTATATTCATTTAAATAAAAAGAAGAGTATGGAAGAATCTCCATTAACACATTCAAAACGACGTGGCGTAGTGAGCAGCTTGTTCAAAACAATGCTGACCATGCTGCTTTTTGTGCTTTGCACAGCCACTGCCTTTGCACAACAGAAGACTATTAAAGGTACGGTCGTTGATGCATCAGGCCAGCCGATCATCGGCGCAAACGTATCTGTTAAAGGTACAACCATCGGTATTATTACAGACATTGACGGCAAGTACACGCTGCAAGTACCGAACAATTCAACCCTTGCTATTTCTTACATCGGTTATGTATCTCAAAATATCGCTGTAGGAAATCAGTCAACCGTAAATGTAACCTTAAAAGAAGACACACAGAACCTTGAAGAAGTCGTAGTCGTAGGTTACGGTACACAGAAGAAAGTAACTGTTACCGGCGCTGTAGCCAGCGTAAGCGGTGAGCAGTTGAAGGCCTCCCCGACAACCAACCTGTCCAACGGTATGGTAGGTCGTATGCCAGGTGTCATCGGTTTCCAACGTTCAGATGAACCCGGTGGCGGCGCAACAACCATCCGTATCCGTGGTACAAACTCATTAGGTAGTAAAGACCCGTTGATCGTAGTCGATGGTGTACCCGACCGTTCAGGCGGTATGAACCGTATCGACCCTAATGATATTGAGAGCATGTCTGTATTGAAAGACGCAGCAGCAGCCATCTACGGTTCGCGTGCAGCTAACGGCGTTATCCTGATCACCACAAAGAAGGGCAAAGAGGGTAAAGCAACCGTTCAGTTCACAGGTAGTTATGGTTTTTCTCAGGCAACGCAGTTACCAAAGATGGCCAATGCATATGAATATGCCACTATGATTAATGAAATTAATCCGGGTTCTTATTCAGATAAGGATTTGGCACAATTTCAGGATGGCAGTGACCCATGGGGGCATCCGAATACAGATTGGTATAAAGCTGTCCTACAGACCGCTCCTATGTATCGTGGCGACTTGAGCATCAGTGGAGGAACCGATAAGGTTAAATACTATGTAAACTTCGGTGCTAATGGTGAAGCCGGTATTTACAAAAATTCTGCCAACCGTTACGATCAGTATAACTTGCGTAGCAATTTAGACTTCAAGTTGAGTAAATATATCAGTTTGACATGGGGACAGACCTCTCGTTACGAATATACTCAATATCCGGCTAAGAGCGCTAGTGATATCTTCTCCGGCATTCGTCGTAGCAAACCGACTTTGCCGGCATACTGGCCAACCGGTCAGTTTGGTCCGGATATCGAATATGGTAATAACCCGGCAGCTATCTCTACCGATGCAGCAGGCTATGACCATCAAAAAAACTACTACATACAAAACAATATGACTTTGAATATCGATATTCCTTGGGTCAAAGGGTTGAAATTCACGGGAACAGCTTCTTATGATAAACATTTTTTCAATCGTAAGAATTTCCAAAAACCGGTTACCCTTTATTCATGGGACGGTGCAACTCAAAGTGCAAAAGGATTGACTCCTTACACTGCATGGATCGGCGATCCGCGTGTGTATCGCTACGACAACGATTATACCGACTGGATGGCGAATGCCGTATTGAGCTATGATCGTACATTCGGTGACCATACCGTTGGTATCACAGCCGGTATTGAAGGACAGAGCAAGGAAATGGATTACCTCTATGCTATGCGTCGTTATTTTGCATCCGATATCCTGGAAGAAATTAACGTAGGTCCGGTAGCCGGGTTGGAAAATGCAGGTTATTCATGGAAAGAGACTCGTAGAAACTACTTCGGCCGTGTATCTTACAATTACAAGGAGCGTTATTTGTTCGAGTTCGTTTGGCGTGAAGACGGCTCATATCGTTTCCCGAAAGACAACCGTTACGGATTCTTCCCGGGTATCATGGCTGCATGGCGTGTATCTGAAGAAGGTTGGTGGAAAGAACATGTTCACTTTATGGATTACTTGAAACTGCGTGCTTCTATTTCCGAGACTGGCAATGATGCATTGACTGATAATGATGGTAATTATGATCGTAGCATTCAGTACTTGAATACATTTAGTTTTCAGGATGCCGGTGTAATTTTCGGCGGAACAGAAAACCAACAGATTTATCCGACTCGTTACCCGAACACCAATATTACATGGGAGCGTGGCAGAACGTATGATATCGGCGCTGAAATGAAATTCTTGAACAACCGTTTGAGTATTGAAGGCGACTACTTCTACCATAAACGTACCAAGATGTTGATTTCTCGTAATGCATCACTGCCGGAACTTGCTGGTTTTACATTGCCTCGTGAAAACTTAGGCAAGATGAAAAACGAAGGTTTTGATGGTTTGATCAGTTGGAATGATAAAGTTGGAGAAGTAGGCTACAATCTGGCATTAAACATTTCTTATGCTCGTAATAAGATCCTGTTCTGGGATGAAACGCCGGGTATTCCTGAATATCAGAAAGCGACCGGTAACCCGATACCTACTAATGGTTCTTATACTGCATTGTCAAACGGTAGCGGTTTATATTACAAGGCTGACGGTGTGTTCAATACACAGGCTGAATTGGATGGATATCCACACTGGAGTGGTGCCCAATTAGGTGATATCAAGTTTGTTGATGTAAACGGTGATGGCAAAATCGATGCCGACGACCGTATCCGTTCAAAGAAAAACGAAGTTCCACGTGCCGTACTTGGCTTTACATTAGGTTTGGATTACAAGGGATTTGATATAATGGCTCTTTTCCAGTCGGGCTTAGGTGCTGAAACGTATTGTATGACATGGTCAGGTACAGTAGGTAACTTCCTGCAAGAATATTATGATAAACGTTGGACTTCGCAAAATGCAACATCAGAGAATCCACGCACATACGAACGTGAGAATCAATATTGGATCAGCAACAGAAATACATACTTCCTTCGCAACACTGATTATCTGCGTCTGAAGAATCTGGAAATTGGTTATACTCTGCCGGTTGATTTAAAACCTTATGGCATTCAGAAACTGCGTTTCTTCGCTACCGGGCAAAACCTCTTTACAATAGACAATGTACCGGGTGATCCTGAAAATACGGACAAGGATTATAACGCCTTTCCTTTGAGAAAGTATTATAACTTTGGTGTTTCAGCAACTTTTTAAAAATTAATTGATATGAATACAAAATTCAAATATATTTTAATGACAGCTGCTGTAGGCAGTATGATGGGCTTTGGCTCATGCTCGTCCGATTTTATGGATTTGACGCCTACTACAGAATATACACAAGAGCAGATATTTAGTGATCCCGCATCTACGCAGTTGCTGATCAACAATATCTACGATTATGCAGTTGACGGAGCACGTGAACATACCACCACCGGTTTGACCGATGATGCCTATTTTACCCATAACTATGGACAGATTGCTGTCAATCAGGCAACTGTTTCAGAAAGTGACTTGCAGTGGTATAACAATGGTAACTGCCCTTTCCAGTGGACTAATGCTTATAAGGGAATTTATTATGCCAATCTGGTATTGAATAATATCGATAAAGTTCCGGCTAAGGGTGATTATAACTTGGCCGCTATGAAAGGTGAAACAGAATTTTTGCGTGCCTATATCTATACGGATTTGGTTCGTGGATTCGGAGGTGTTCCGATTGTTACACAAGCATTTACACTTGATGATCAAGATCAGATGCAGATTGGCAGAAGCGATATAGCAACTTGTCTTGATTTTATTATCAAAGATTGCGAAGATGCTTTTGCTACTCTTCCGTCAACAGCTCTTGCCGGTCGTGCCACCAAATGGGCGGCCAAGGCGCTGGAGGCACGTATCTATTTGCAAATAGCCAGTCCGCTTTATGCAGACCGCACGGTTAATACATTGGCTGTAAATCAGTATAATGGCGACCGTAAAGTTTTGTATCAGAAGGCGCTCGATGCAGCCAAGGCTGTTATTGCCAGCGGAAACTTTTCACTGTTTGATTGTAGGGGTGCCACGGTTGAAGCTGTAGCTGAAAAGTATCATGATATTGCGATCACGAACAACAGCGAAACGATCTGGGCAAAGCAGTTCGATTTGACCCGTGTCACTCAGAATGTAGGTTTACAGCATGGACCTAACGGTTATCATAACTGGTCCGGTACGACACCTACAGAAGATTTCGTTATGTCATTCGAAATGGCTGACGGTTCTTTAAGTTCAGGTATGACGAAAGTAGGCGAACATGTGGACAGCAATCCGTATCTGGGTCGCGAACCGCGTTTCTATGCAGACCTTGGTTTTGATGGTTCTGTTTGGGGACGTAAACGTGCTGCCGATGGTTACGCACTCGACCCCACCCCAAAAGGGAACCTTCAGACCGGTACCTATGAACTTTCTTCAGGAGGTAAAGAAGTTGAAGTCATTCTTCCTGACGGAACAAAAAGCACTTTTAATGGGACATATGGATGTGATACCCGTAAAGGCCCGATTGAAGACTGGAATGGTTCCTTTACAGGATATTACGAGAAAAAACTTATCAATACTACAATTGATGCCGCTAACAATAACCAAGTCTGTCCGTATCCATATTTCCGTTTGAGCGATATGTATCTGATTGCAGCTGAAGCTGCCGTTGAACTGAATCAATTGGACGATGCTGCTACTTATCTGGATGCTCTTCGTGCCCGCATCGGTATGCCGGATACAAAGACTTCACTGGCTAAACGCGGACAATCATTTGTACAGGCTGACATGCGCGAATTCGTACGTCACGAACGTCGTTCAGAATTAGCTTATGAAGATTCACGCTACTATGATGTACGTCGCTGGATGATCGCTCCGACAACAAACAACAAGGAATTAACCGGCATATTAATATTTGCTCGCCTGAAACCGGGTAAAACAGCCGCTGCTCCATATGTACATAATGAAAATACATGGGATTATCATTATTATGTACAAAGTCTGTCATATCGTGAAGCACGTAAGTGGGATAACAAGATGTATTTTGCACCAATCAAACGTGACGAAGTCAATCGTAACAACAAGTTGGTACAGAATCCGGGAATGAAATAATTTATTCTTGAATTATATAAAAAGAGACAGAGCCTTCATGCTCTGTCTTTTTTATTTTCAGTTTCATGTAGCGTAAACCATTATTCAACTAACTCTAATAGCAAACAGAATCGGAGGCTTACAAAAAAGCATCGGATCTTCAAAAAAAACAACGTGTTTATGTTGTATATCAAAAAGATAGTATAAAATAAAGATGATATAATAAAAAATCATATATTTGTAACTGAGATAAAAAGTTAATTACAAATTATAGTATTATGAAAAGAATGATATGTTTAATTCTAGTCAGTTTGATTTTAGGACCGGTCATTTCTTTTGGCCAGGAAAAACAAAATCGTTATTTCTTCAAAGATTTTCAACCTATGACGGTTTACTACAAGGATGGCAGAACATTCATAGTTGCCGGCAACTATGATTTGATGGACGGCTCGTTTGTTTTTATCGATAAACAGGATAACAACCGGTTGAAGTGGTTTGGCGAACAGGATCAGATCGGCTGTGTAAGAACAGCTACCCGGACTTTTCAAGCTACGCGCTTCGGACTTACAGAGATCCTACGGTCTGATCCGGAACTTCTCGTTGTATATAAGCCGAAAATATTCGAGGGAAAGAAAGACATTGGTTATGGCGTTAAAGTGAGCGCCGGGGCAGTACGTACTTATAATAGTGTGCTCGATTATGGTAAAGGAGGAACATCCGTCCACCCACTTGATACGTCCGAACAGGAATGGGTAGGAAGCATGGATAAAGTGTATAAAATCAAGATAAAGGGAGTAGAAAAGAGCTTCGAAACAATAAAACATTTTCAGAAGCTTTACCCTAAACAAAAGAACCAGATAAATAAGTATTTGGCCGAACACCCGGTCAATTTTAAAGAAACAAAGCAAGTGGCCGGACTTTTTATTTATGCAGATTCCATTGCAAAATCACAAAATCAAGAAACTCTATACCATCAAGATAAAAGGTAAGGAGAAACTTGCCATGAGCACTTTCTACCGGTGCTTTTTCCGAGAGAAAAAAGGAAGAGGATACCTGAGCACGGCATCCTCTTTCCAAATATACTTTTACTATAATACTACATGCTCTGAAGAATCTGCATAAACTTATTTAAATGAGTTTGATTATAAGTCTGAATCAAGGTAAATACGGGAACAAAAATGATCATGCTAAACAACAAGTATTTTCCTGATTCTGCATATTTATGTTCCTTATAAATGCAAAAAATAGCCCATATAATATTACCGGTTATAATGAGATGTGTTATGTGAGCAAATAAGTTAACTCCATTCCAGGGCATAATAAATAGCCCCATGGTGCCATAATAATACATTGGCAGTAAAGCAATCGACAACCATATAGAATCTTTCTTTACCAGTGAAACGACAAAGCTTATCAGGTAAATAATGATCGCCAATGAACATGCATTAAAAGCAAGCCATTGCCCGATGCTTAGCCTTAAAACCACTAAAAAGAAATAGCTACTATTTAGTAAGGCTATTAGCATTAAAATAGCCAAAAATATTCCAATAATCTGATTTTTATTTTTTGAATTCATAAATTGATTTATAATTGTAAATACAACATTCCCCGGCGAATTTATTCGCCTATTTTATTTATTTAGAAAGTACAAATAAAACCTGTTCGGGAAAAGTCATCCCAAACAAAAGAAACATCAATCTGTGGTTCAACGGAGATTGACTATGCTGTAATTACAAATTTAAGAATTGTGTTCAAAATGCAGCTATTTGATTGATTATACATGTAAATAATACGTGTGCAAAGATAAGCAAAATTAGTAAACACAAACCGAATTTAGATTTTTCTTTGCACCATTTACCCTAAACTACTTACAGGCCGAATAGAGTTAATCAATCACTATCCAGCTTAATTAGGAGCCCATGCAAAGCCTTGCCATCAGATAAGATATGGTTGATTCTGCCCCTTGATTCAAATTTACGTTGTACTCTTCCAGCCCATCATAACATCCTCCGGTCGAGGGATTATAAATAATCTGTTCCAGATGATTGTTTCCCAAAAACCAACTGAAAGCTATTTTCTGTTTTTGATAGTATTCATTTTTACCCAATATAGAATAAAAGGTAGATAGTGCAATTACGGTACCTGCGATATCTATTGGTTGCTCGCCATAGATTTTACCACTGGCCGCTTTTTGACGCCAACCCTGATTGGAGACAACTTTTATTTGTTCTCCTTTAAAGGTATTGTCCAATAAAAAGTGAAAAGACTCTTCGGCTATTTCTTTATAAGTATCGTTATTACTTATCTGGTATGCGTATAGCAAACTTTCAGGAAGCACACTGTTGTCATATGTCAGATAGGCTTCAAACCATTTCCAGCCATCTTCACGATTTGCCTGATAACAGTTGACCAGTTTATCTGCTAAAAGTGTAATAAGTTCAAATGTTTCACTGGAAGGATAGGTTTGCTGAAAATAGAACAATCCTTTAATGGCGAAGGCCATACTTCTGGGCGATTTCATTTCTCTTACTATATCAAAAGTTTGTTCAAAAGATTCTAGAGCATCCTCAGTCCACACATCAGGGAATTTTCCTGTCTGTGCAATAAAATACCCCAATGCATAAATGGCGCGGGCATTACTATCTTCCAGCCCAACTTCCTCATTTTGATGAGTAAATTGGTGATCTTTATCGACATAGTTCAGAAAACAGCCGTTTGCCTGCTGACAAAACCGAATAAAATCAAGATATTTCTTGATATACTTTTCGCATGACTGATCTTTTGTCTCAATATATAACCGGCATAAAGCAATCAGTGCGCGTGCATTGTCATCCAAGGTGTATCCGTAATGGATATCAGGACGGTTCCCTTTTGAAAACTGAAGCATTGCAAAAGAATGGCTCATTCGCTTAATATGCTCGATATTGATCGGAGGTAGCGAATAGCTGATAGCTTCATCATCTTTCAATAGTCTTTTAAATAACGACACATAAGCAATCGCCGTATTTTCCCATGCGGTAGCGGCCGTCTTTTCCAATCCGGCAATTCTCATTCTTGATCTTAGTTTTTCATTTCCCAACAACTCATTAACTTTTTTCGACAGTTGCTTCGAGTTCTTGAAATCAAAAATCAATCCGGAATTATCCTTAAGTAATTCCAGCGCATGCGGTATCGGAGTGGCTATAATCGGGCAGCCACAACTTAAGGCATAAACAAAAGTCCCGCTTACAGCTTGATTCGGGTCTTCCGAGGTAAACAAGTAAACATCTGTCAATTGCAGATACTCCAACAAAATGGGTAGATCCAGATAAAAATTGACAAATCTTACGTGATCTGTCAGTTTCAGTTCCCGTATTTTTTCTTTTAGCATCTCGCGATACACTTCTCCATCTTTTTTGAGTACGGCCGGATGTGTTTTCCCAATAATCAAGAACAGTACGCTCGGATTCTCTTTTACAATGTCTGGTAATGCTTCCAGCGTAGTTTCAATACTTTTGCCCGGACTTAACAATCCAAATGTGGAAAGAATGCGATGTCCGGTAACTTGGTATTTTTCTTTCAGCTTTTTTTTATCTTTGTGTGATACCAAATGAGTTCCGTGCGGAATGATATTTATTTTTTCGCTTTCAACATCATATTCATTTTCAAGTATACCGGCTGATGTTTTTGTCATAACTACCACCGAAGAACAATATCCGATAAGTCGGCTGAGATACTCTTTTTGTTCTGCTGACGGGCAAGGTAGAACAGTATGAAAAACAACAATAACAGGTTTTTGAATCAAGCTTCCAAATACGAGAAGAGCTGACGGGTGTTCGGCAAATAATCCGAATTCGTGCTGAATAAGGACTATTTTAACATCTTCATCTTCATTAATTTTTTGTGCTATGCACTCGAAATCGGATACCCTGGATGTGTTAAATACATATTTGACTCTAGTATCATAAACATGCTGCTCTGAACTTGATTCCAGTGCGCATACTTTTACAGAAAACGATTCTCCGAATTTTGTTTCAATGGCACGTATCAAGTCTTCCGAGAAGGTGGCGATACCACATTCCCTAGGGGGATAAGTTGTTAGGCATATTATTTCTTTCATATTTTATATAACAGTAATTCCTTTACTAACTCACTCAATTGAACTGAAACGCAGGCTATACATTTATCTGCTGCACCATAATAAATATACAGTTTGTCGTCGAATATAGCTGTACCTGTAGGAAAACATACTTCGTTTACAACTCCATTCAGCTCATAATCGGTCTCGGGTTTGAATAAAGGATAAGGAAGTCTCGCTATTTCTGTTTGAGGGTCTTCCAGATCCAGCAATGCAGCAGAAACACTATAAATATAGCCTTTCGGAGTATCGCAGACACTGTGATAAATCATCAGCCAGCCTTCGGGTACTTCAATGGGAGGACACCCACCTCCAATGTAGCTCGACTCATGATCATACCGTGGCTCGAACATGATATGGCTTGTAAAGTCCATAAAATACTTTGTCCAGAAATCATAGGTAAGTTCATTAAGATCGTCAATCTTCACCAGTTGAATGTCGGGCTTGATGCGGTGCATAAAACACAGTTCGCCGTTTATTCTGCGAGGGAAAAACATAAGATCCTTATCCGTTAAATAGACCGGTTTTCCGGAATTAGTCTGCGATTCTCTTTTGTTATAACTTCTGGAATATTTGCTTGTATGTTCCCCATCCGACAGGAGTGACTTCTTAAATTGAGCATAAGTGAATCGTGACGTTATTCCTCCCATTTTTGTGAAATGTTTCAAGTCGGAAGAAAGGGCTAACGCCCCCATCGCATTAATCCCGTCATAAGCCGTATAGGTCATATAATACACGTTATCTATTTTTACGATTCGCGGATCTTCAAGACCCTGGCTTTCATACTCGAATTCCGGATACATGAAAGCTTCTTTATCACGTTGAACCACTTTTAGCGGTCCGTCCAGCTGGCAATAACCTATAGAAGAATGGTTCCCATTACGTACAGCGCGATAAAAGAGATGCACTGTCTGTCCATCGACGATGACAGCCGGGTTCATTACGCTTTCATTTTCAAAATAGCAATCTGTTTTTTCAAGAATTACCCCCTCTCGTTTGATTTGTATCATTTTATAATTAAATTACTGTCTTGTTTCGTCTGTTTCATTTTTTGATACTCTGTCAGAACTTTTGGTTTTCCAGGTGCCATTTTTTCTTTTTTCTTTTCCTTTCTACTTTCTTTTTGCTTCATAAGTTTGTTATTTATTAAAATTTAGATATACTAATTAATGATTTTCTTCTTGAAAATCGGATTTTTGGGGCTTGTCTTCAATCTTTGATGTTAACGATTCTTTTTCCATACGATTTTTATACATACTATAATCAGATTGTTCCTGACAATAATCAGGATCTGCGAAAAGAGGGCTGGAAATAATATGATCGGCGGTGGAACGATTACAGCAAAATACGATATTCTTAACGCCGGCAAGCCGCGTAAGCGCTTTTATATCCGTATCATGAGGTTGCATGGTCATCGGATCTATAAAAAAGAATAAATAGTCAATTTTATTTTCTACAATTAATGCCCCAATTTGCTGGTCACCTCCAAGAGGCCCCGAATTCAAAATAGTTATATCCCATTCTACATCTTTACACTTTTCCTTTAATGCTTTGGCTACTAAAGTTCCTGTTGTCCCTGTACAATAGAATTTATGCCCTTTCAATAATTCGGCATTCCAGACAACCCATTCCAGTAAATCCTTTTTCATGCCATCATGGGCAATTAAACCTATATTTCTTATTGTTTTCGTCATTCTATCTAATTATTAATGAACGAAGATAGAGACTAAAGGATCGTTTTCAGTAGGACTTTCATACTTATTTCCGGTACTTTTCCAAAAAGGAAGAGGGGGACAAGGTCGTTCTTTTCTTAAAAATGCGTGAGAAATAAGAAGCATCTTCAAACCCCAAACGGTAAGCAATATCGCTTACATTCAACCGGCTATAAATAAGCAAACGCTTAGCTTCCGATATTTTGACAGCCATCAGAAATTGCTTGGCCGAATTGCCTGCAAGAACGCGACATGTATCATTCAGGAAATCAAGCGGTATATGCAAACTATCCGCATATTGGTATAGCGACTGCGCCTTCAGATCATTGGCGAGGATGAGTTTTTTAAAATTGCCCAGAAGAATATTCATCCCTTTATGATCCGAATTGCCATTGCCGATTTCATCTACAATAAGCGAATAAAAATACAACAAGTCAATTTCAATATCCGAATCCGCCCCTTTACGGATTGCATTTTCGATCACCAACAGCAATAAGGGAATATGAATTACCGGAACATCTATATAAGGCAGCATAAAATCGATACCTAGCCGGGCTGCCGTAGCCTTGTCAAACATAAAGATATAACCTGCCGCATTAAAATGATAAGATCTATTATGTATTTGTTCCGGCGCGATAAGAAAGATTCTGTTCGGAAGAATGGTCTGTGTACTAAAATCAGCTGTCTCTAGTATATGTTTTTCTGTAAACCAGATGATTGAATAAAAATTGCACTTGTACGGACATACCCAATGGGATACCTCTACTTTTTGGAACTGATATATCTGGCATGAAACTTGTTTAGAAAGTTCCGGGAACAAATCCGAAATAGAATATTCTTGCAACATGTTGGTAAGGTACGAATAAATTCTGATAGAATCTCTGTGTATGGGTATTATTTAGTCAGATCGATATTTGATGTTCTGAAGAAACTAACTACCTTTGTAATTAAAAGGATATACTTTCTGAACAAAAATAGTATACATATACAATGAAATTATTCAAAATTGATCGTCCTGACCCCACTATTGTAGAGGCATTGCAAGACAAAATAGACAACTTGACCAAACCCAAGGGTTCACTGGGAATGCTGGAAAAAATAGCTTTGCAAATCGGGCTTATTCAACAAACGCTACAACCGGCGCTGCATCATCCAGTCAACGTGATTTATGCTTCCGACCATGGTATTGCCGATGAAGGCGTGAGCCAATCACCCAAAGAGGTGACGCGTCAGGTGGTCTACAATTTTATGAACGGCGGTGCAGGCATCTGCTTCCTGTCGCGACAGCATGGCTTCGAGCTGAAGATCGTAGATGGCGGGGTCGATTTCGATTTTCCGCCTACTCCGCAAATCATAAACCGCAAGATACGCAAAGGTACGCGCAATTTCCTTCATGAAGCAGCCATGACAACAGAAGAGATGGATCTGGCCATTAATTATGGAGCCGACATCGTGACCGACTGCTATAATGAAGGATGCAATGTGATAAGCTTCGGCGAGATGGGGGTTGGAAACACAGCGGCGTCAAGCATGTGGATGACTTGTCTGACCCATATTCCACTCTTTGACTGCGTAGGCGCAGGCAGCGGACTGAATTCGGAAGGTGTAAAGCACAAGTATAAAGTATTGGAACAGGCGCTCGAAAACTACCGGGGCAATGGAAGCGCCGAAGATATCATCCGCTACTTTGGCGGTTACGAGATGGTGATGGCTGTAGGCGGAATGCTCAGGGCGGCCGAGCTTAAAATGATTATTCTGGTGGACGGCTTCATCATGACGAACTGCGTTCTGGCTGCTTCGAAGCTCTATCCCGAAATGCTCCCATACTGCCTCTTCGGGCACTGTGGCGATGAAGCCGGTCATAAACGGATACTCGACTGTCTGCAGGCAACGCCACTGCTCAGTCTCGGTCTGCGACTGGGCGAAGGAACCGGCGCTGTATGCGCTTACCCTATCGTTGATTCTGCCGTACGAATGATTAATGAGATGGACAGCTTTAAGAAAGCTTCTATCACCAAATATTTTTAATACATACATATGCTTCGTATCCTTGCTGCACTCATATTCTTTACGCGTTTGCCATTCTGGAAAGTGACACATGTACCATCCGAATATTTCAAAAATATCGTTTGTTATTGGCCTGTCGTCGGATGGCTTACGGCCGGACTGACCGTTGCGGTGCTTTATCTGAGTTCTCTGATACTGCCTGCAAATATGGCCGTAATACTTGCCATAGCCACCCGTTTGCTGATCACAGGTTGTCTGCATGAAGACGGGCTTGCCGACTTTTTTGACGGCTTCGGCGGGGGCAATAGCCGCGAGCGTGTGCTGGCAATCATGAAAGATTCGCATATCGGAAGCTACGGTGTGATTGGTCTGATCCTTTACTTCGGTCTGCTCTATTCATCTCTTCAGAGCCTGCCCACGGCAATCGCCGGTTGTGCCATACTGGCCGGAGATCCTTTTTCAAAGGGCGTATCGGGAATGATTATTAACCGCCTGCCTTACGCACGCAAAGAAGAGGAGGCCAAGAACAAGACTGTATACAGCCGGATGACAACCACCGAATTCACCGTCTGTCTGGTGGCCGCTCTGATTCCCTTGCTGTGGCTGCCCAAGCTCATCTACTTTCTGGCTTGCATACTTCCTGTGATCACTTTCATTGTCCTGACAGCACGGATGAAAAAGAAAATCGGAGGATATACGGGCGACTGCTGCGGCGCTACATTTCTGCTCTGCGAATTAAGCTTTTATCTCGGTTTTGTCATTATATACACACAAATCTCCTAATAATGAATATCTATTTAATCAGACACACCACCGTTGACGTCCCTGCAGGTTATGCCTATGGATTCACCGATGTGCCGCTCCGTTCAACATTTGAGGCGGAAGCCGAACAGGTCAGGCAGCAGCTGCAAGGCTTGGCTTTTGATAAAGTATGGACCAGCCCGCTCAGCCGGTGCGTTCGCCTGGCCAACTACTGCGGTTATCCGGATGCGGCAAGAGATCCGCGCTTAAAAGAAGTGAATATGGGCGAGTGGGAGATGAAACCCTGGGCTGCCGTAACAGCCGATCCGCAGTCGGAAGCCTGGTTTGCCGATTGGGTGAATACGCCTACCCCCGGAGGCGAGTCGTTGATGGATCAATACCGCAGGGTCAGCAATTTTCTGAATGAAATACAAAATCGAGCAGACCTGAATAATGTATGCCTTTTTGCACATGGAGGCGTACTTACCTGCGCACGAATATACGCGGGGATGTATGCATTGAAAGATGCCTTCAAGAACTTGCCTGCATACGGCGAGGTTATACGAATCACCCTCTGATGAAAAGGCAATCCGGTATTTTTTTCAAACAGGCTTTTCTTATGCGTTCGTGAAATGTCATCCGGGTATTTCAATTTTATATTTGCAGGTCTTATCTCCTTTTCTAATGGAGGAAATAACTTGCGCTTTTACGGGCACTCCCGTGACTACTGAAAACATTTTCTCTGCAAATCCTTCCGAACAATAACAAATGGCACATGTGTTTAGTCCTTTCTTATGTTCCAGGATCGGACAAACACAATGATCTTTGTTTTCGTCTGCAATTAATACTTTTGTTGTCTTATTATAGTCGATCTTCCATCCCCAGGCGCTTTCAATATATTTATTAAACTTATCCAAATCTCCAATGTAGTCTGAAAGCAAGGCATCCATATTCAGATTATTGTAATGAATTATAGACGATTTCTTCACAATATCTCTTAAGACATCTTCTTCCACATCATTATTCAGGTTTGAAAGCAAATTTGATAACCAGTCCTGAGAAAGTTGTTTATACTTATCCGGATTTTGAGACGCATCATTATGGGCTAAGCTCGAAATAGTACTACATCCACAAAAACAAAATCCTGTGAAACAAGCTTTTTTAAAGAAATCCTTTCTATCCATGTCTTTCAATATTAGTTATTCATATTATTAGCATCACAAATATATCATCTATTTAAACAGCATGCTCCGTTTTTTCCACTCTAGCAATACGCTAACGAAAAACAGACTGGAAAGAGAGATGCTCTATAGCAAATCTAAAAAGGTTATAGCGGCTCTCTTTTATACCGGTACTTTATAGGGAGCTTACTTTTATTTTAAGCAAATGGAAGTTTCGATTTTTCACATTTACAATGAAATTGTTCATGTATTAGAGCCTCTTTGAAAATATCAAAGCCCTTAGCTTTGGGACCAAAAATTACTTTTTCCAGGCAGGTATTATCCATTATTATTTGATATTTCGTATACATTCGAGAATAGTCTTCAGTAAAATAAATTTCTCTTTCTTCCTTCCCTTTTTTTGCATCGTCATTCATGTCTTTTATGCAAATTATTCTACATTCTTGCTCTTCTTTAAAGGCGGCGTGTTTTACTAAATACCTTAGCGTGAGAAATAAATTTTCAATAATATCTTTATCCTTATTCTCCAATTTGCTTAGTTTGTCTTTTATTTTTAACAAGAAGCCTTTTATATTTTCTAATTTTTCATTTATTTCATTATCATCATCAGAATGTCCTAAAGAAACAACCTCCTTTTCGTCAGGATCTATATAAAGACATCTGAAAAGCGGATATTTATGATCTATCATCACCATTTCATCGTCTTCTTTTATATCTCTTTTTGGTTTTCCTGGCAAGATATCCAAGCTCATGTCTTTACTAAAGAACTTATTATTTAGTACGATACTGACCCCTGTGGCTTCTTCTGAATTTTCTTTCCCGTACAATCGAAATTGGTTTAGGCTTTCTTCATTAAAGCTAAAACAACCTATAAAAGCCTGAAAGTCATTCTTGTCTTCCGGATTGTTCGTATCTGGATTCGCCTGAAGGGTGTCAATACCCAAATAGGTCATTAGAATTTTCCCTTCTATTGGATCGTTTGTCGTTAAGGCGGAACTAAGGCGAAGTGGTGATTTGTCAAGAATTAATTGAGATGCTGTCTTCCGAGTGGTATAATGTGCAAATGAATATTCTCTATCATCTTTTATAAGTAAAGAATAAATTATTTTCAATACTGATAAATAAATTTCTTTATAAGATTTGACTAATTGTTCTTTATCTCTTATCGGAGTTATTATTTTATTAAATCGACATTCTGGACTTTTACCAATTAACAAAGACGTAACATCATACATCTGATTAATATTTTCATAAATTGATAAAAATTCAATAGGGTCTTTTTCTGTTTTACTCAGATAGTCAGCTCCTTCCTCGTACTTTTCTAGACAAATATAATTTTCCCCAATTTTTTGATATATAACTTTTTCATTAATTACATGTTTATTCTTGTATAATTCTATACATTCTAATAAATATTTATTACATTCTTCGTATTCTTTATTCTGCAAAAAGGCAGTGATTATATAATCTATTGCGTAATTATTATATTTGCTATTTAGTATATTATGTTTGCAATTAGTAGTAATAAATATCTTATAATCTTCGATCTCTTCCTTATATTTTCCCAAGTTATAATAAACAATTCCTCTATTAAAATATATCTTTGGATCATCAGGGTTTAAAGCGACCGCTTTGTCATAATCCTTGATCGCTTCCTCATACTTTTTCCACTTACCATTGGCACATCCTCTATTAAAATATATATCTGAATTATTCGGATCTAAATCAGTTGCTTTGTTAAAATCCTTGATCGCTTCTTCATATTTTTCCAAGTCAGCATAAGCGTTTCCTCTATTAAAATATATCTTTGGATCATCAGGATCTAACTCGATAGCTTTGTTATAATCTTTGATCGCTTCCTCATAGTTGCCCAAGTCAGCGTAGGTATTTCCTCTATTAAAATAAATCTTTGGATAATTCTGATCTAACTTGATAGCTTCGTCAAAATCCTTGATAGCTTCCTCATACTTTTTCAAGCTAGCATAGGTATTTCCCCTATTCATATATGCCACTGAGAGAGTTGGCTCTAAATTGACAGCTTTGTTATAATCTTTGATGGCATCCTCATATTTTTCCAGCTTGGCATAGGCATTTCCTCTGTTTAAATATATATCTGGATCACCAGGATCTAAATCCGCCGCTGTGTTATAATCCTTGATCGCTTCCTCATATTTTTCCAAGGTATAATAGGCACTTCCCCTATTACAATATATATCCGGATCATCCGGGTCTAAAGCGACAGCTTTGCCATAATCCTTGATAGCTTCCTCATATTTCTCTAAGTTCAGATAAGCAGTTCCTCTATTAAAATATGCCGCTGATAGAGTCGGATCTAAAGCGATAGCTTTGTTATAATCGTCGATCGCTTCCTTATATTTGCCCAAGTTCGCATAGGTATTTCCTCTATTTGAATATATCTTTGGATCATCAGGATCTAACTCGATAGCTTTGTTATAATCTTTGATCGCTTCCTTATAGTTGCCCAAGTTATTATAGGCATCTCCTCTATTTAAATATGTATCTGGATTATTCTGATCTAAATCGGCTGCTTTGTCATAATCCCTGATAGCTTCCTCATACTTTTCCAAGCCATCATAGGCGTTTCCTCTATTAAAATATACCTTTGGATTATGTGGATCTAAATCAGCCGATTTGTCATAATCTTTGATCGCTTCCTCATACTTTTTCCAATTATAATAGGCATTTCCTCTATTTAAATATATCGTTGAATTATTATGATCTAAATCAGCTGCTTTGTCATAATCCTTGATAGCTTTCTTATAGTTGTCCAAGTTATTATAGGCCTTTCCTCTATTATTATATATTGTTGGATCATCAGACTTTAAAGCGATAGCTTTGTTATAATACTCTATGGCTTCCTCGAATTTTTTTGATTCAAGGCAAGAATTTCCTTTTTCTAAATAATCGATAGCGTCATTAGAGTCTGATTTGTTATCCATCATGGTAGTAATTAAAGTTGCTATAAATATAGATAGACAAATCTGTACAAAGATGTTCAGTTAACAATATTTTATAGAATTAAGTATTATTAAAAAATCGGAGCATGCTGTTACAAGGAGCTGCATGAAAATATAGTGCAAAAAGACTATTTTCTTGGAAATAGGGTATACTGTGTATAAGATGATGCTCCTCAAATAATATCAAAACAATAAAATTACATATCACTAATATCCAAACACGTCCAATCAATGGCGTACTTGTTTAGCACCTTTGTTTTCAGGACTTCAATCTTTGATTCAAGTAGCAGTGGCTTGAAATTTTTCTTTTGTCGTTTGACTTCGGCTACAAATGCTTTCTTATTATCCAAAGAAATGGCTACAATATCTACTTCGTTTTGAGAACCCTTAGGCTCCCACCACGAACCAATCGCCCTATATTCAAAACTCTCTTGCATCTTTTGTTTGAAGTAAAGTTCCAACGTTTTACCTGAATAGGTTTGATAATCCTCGTTAATCAAGCGCGATAGCCCTTCATAATTACCTAACTCAATCAGCGTTCTGTTTCGCTCGATATATCTGAACCAAAAACGCAAAAAGTTATCCGACACCTCGTATCGTACGGTTTGAGAACCCTCCTTTGCAAATAGTGGACGCTGTTTTTTGATTACCTCATAAACGGTTTCTAATTTATTTAGCTGACCGCCGATACTCTTTTCTCCCATAAACGCCTCTATCTGAGATTGGGTATTCATTCCAGAAGATATAGCATCCAAAATAGAGAAATAGTTGCCGTACTTCTTGCCGAATTCCTGAATCAAAAGATTACGTCCCTCGTCAATAAAAGGAGAGTCGCTCTGACAAATATATTTTATCATTTTAGGCATTGTCAGGGCTTTGTTATCGACTAACAATTCAACGTATTTGGGCACACCACCTGTGTAGGTATAGAGTGCCAGTAGTTCATCATTCGTATAGTTCGGCTTATAATCGCTCATAATCTCCTTGAGTACCGAAGTGGTAAAAGGAGTGAGCTTAATCATCGCATCGGCACGACCAAACAGAGGTTCTTTCTTATCTTGAAAGATTTTGGTCATCAACGAGTATATCGAGCCGCTAACTATGAAATTTACATTCGTCACCGTGCGATATTGATCCCAATAATTTTGAATATCGCTATATACCGATTCATTGATATTGATAAACTCTTGAAATTCATCAATCACCAATGTGAATTTTTGATTTTTCCCCTGTTCTAACAGGAAACGAAATACCTCAATAAAAGAGTCCATCTTAGGAACAAAAACCGATAATTGTCGCTCTATTTGGGCACAAAAGCCATTACACAAATCAGCCTCGCTTTTTCGGCTCACAAAGAGATAGACAATCACATCCTCCTTGAGCGCATTGAGTATAAGCGATGTTTTCCCAATTCGGCGACGACCAGTTATCACCGTCAGTTTGGAGTGGTCATTATATGCCATCTCCTTTATTCGTTGCAATTCTGCAATCTCTGATGTGCGATTATAGAACTTCATAAGCTATATATTTTTACAGCAGTAAAATTTACCACTGTTGCAAAGGTAATAATGATTGTACCATTCTGATCTCTTTATCTGTCTTTTTTACAGCAGTAAAATTAACGACTGTAAAAAAGTGCCTATTTAACTCATATCCTTAGTTTCGTGTAAGCAGAGGAACCCCAAAGAAGCAATACGCTAACGAAAAACAGCCTGGAAAGAGAGATGCGCTATAGCAAATCTAAAAAGGCTACAGCGGCTCTCTTTTATACCGGTACTTTATAGGGAGCTTACCGTTATTCTGTAATGAGCGCTGATCTTAAATGCAATAATCACTTTTTCTTTAAATGACTTAATTTGTTTACTTTATTTGATGGCTTGCACGTTATTTGTATCTTGATCTTTTACCATGTAAGTACTTCTCCTGTTGAAGTTTTAATGCTTTTATCTCCGTTATATATGGCAAAGCATTGCTCGGGTGTGGCATCTGATAGTTTTGCCCATTTGGAGATTCCTTTGAAGAAATCCGGAGAATAAGTCGCTCCTGATTTTATTTCGTAGGCATGGGGTTTCCCGTCTACGTATAGCAGAAGATCTACCTCATTGCCTGTGCTGTCTCTCCAAAAGGTTATGTCCGGATTCATTCCTTTATTATAGGCTTCCTTGACGAATTCGTTAATTACAAGATTCTCGAAAAGACCGCTGCGAAGAAAATGAGTCGCTATTTGATCTGCGCTTTTAATATCTAGCAGAGAGCATGCCAATCCCGTATCGTAGAAGTAGAGTTTAGGCGATTTCACCAATCGCTTAGCATAGTTGTTATAGTCGGGTTTAAGCAGATAGCAAACGTAACTCGCCTCTAAGACCGAAAGCCATACCGATGCTGTCGAAACGGCTACACCGCATTCATTGGCCAGCGACGAGATGTTAAGCAGTTGCCCGATTCTTCCGGCACAGAGCTTAATGAATTTTATAAATTTGCTTAAATCGCCGATGTTTTTCATCAACCTTAAATCTCGTTCCACATAGGTCTGAATGTAGAACGGATAGTAGTCGGTCGGTGCAATATCTTTGTCATATAACCGGGGATAGGCGCCATTGAATATTTCTTCATCAACGGTCTTAGGCCGTATTCCACCTTCTTCCATTTCATGATGAGAAAAAGGCAATAGCTTTAAAATGGCTGTTCTGCCTGCCAGTGACTGGTTGATACTTTCCATCAGGAGGAAATTGTGAGACCCTGCGAGCAGATACATCCCTTCGCGGTTCTCTTTATCAGTGTGCGTTTGAATGTAGGAGAAGAGTGCCGGCACCCGTTGCACTTCATTAATAATTGTTTGGTCAGAATAGGTGGCCAGAAAACCTCTTGGATCATCTGTGGCAAAGAGTCTCATGTCCGGGTCTTCCAGGGATACGTACTTGTAGTCGGGGAAGGAGTGCCTGAGCAAAGTCGATTTTCCCGATTGTCTTGGACCTGTAACGGTTATAATCGGGTACTTCTTTGTCAGTTCCAACAATTTGGTTTTTAGTGCTCTTTCTATCACCTGAATCTCGTTTCTTGCAAATTTACGATTGAAAAATAAATTTGCAAATCTTTTGGAGTCTGTCATGAGTTTATTCACTTTTTGATCAGATATTTTACTTCCAGAAGAATTTGGAGCCGGATTCTTGATAGCTTTCGTCGTGTGTGTGGTTGGAGCCAGATTCTTTTCTTTGAAAGCTTTTGCCTGAAGTGCCTCCCAAAGTTTTGTGCCTAACTTTCGGTGTGTGTTTTATTTATTATTTCCCAATGTCCACTATAGCCACTACCTATATATCGGATGCGGTCTAGTTTAGAAATGTGGCGTTTGATAGTCTTTGAACTTCGACCACTTAGCATAGCCAGCTCTTTTGTTGTCACCATCGGATTCTGTTTCACACAATTTTCGATCCATGTATCTAGGTCTTTATCTTGAGGGACACCTTGGAGGACACCTTGAGGGACATCCTTCTTAATTTTGATTTCATCCTCATTCGAGAATACATTAACACAGAAGACTGTCAGTTTAGAAACATCGAATTCGGCCTCCTTGTTGCCATTGCCTCTTAATATATCTTGTACCCGTTTCACTCCTTGATTGAACATATTGACATACTTCATCCCCTTCATCGCTTCTGCCACAACAGGATTGCGGTAGTCGTTCACGGTTGGAAAGTTCTCAGGACGTGCTTCTCCATAAAGACCACCAGCGTTCATTATCTCTATATGATCATCAAATTGATATAACCGGATAGGCATGTTCGATTGATAATCACGGTGCATATTAGCATTCATCAGCAACTCACGTAATGCTGCATTAGGGTAGTTTACGACCGTTTTCTCTCTGAATAGAGTTACAGGTACTGGTCGTTGAGTAACAATAGCGTCTTTCACAAAAGATTCCAATGCTGGCAGCATACTACATAATGGTCCTTGGAAACGTTTCTCGTTCAATACATCTCCTCCTTTTTCCATTCCATCAAAACGAACATATTGAACGTATGCTCCGGGTATATAATAACGGGGATTCTTGCCAAAGAGAATTAGTGCTGCATATGTAGGACAGTCGTGAGTGTGCTGAAAAAGAAAGTAGCAAAAAGCCCAACGATGAAAAGCGACCTAATTTAAGTAATAGGTGTATAATCTTTTAACTTCCAATGCTTCCATAAAAGAGCGACAGGGCATAACTTTATATCATTAGATCGTTCCCATGGAGCGGATTGACAACGATTATCCACTTCATTTCCACATTTAATGCAGATTGGATGTAATGAACAATCACAGTTCCCTTTTTCAAAAATTGAAATTATTTGCCCAATTGCTGAAAAATATCCAAGCTCAACACCTTTGGGTTTATTAGGATAAAGCAATGTACATTCACCTGAATTATTAGAAATCAGAGGAGTTCCTATTTCCCCAAGAAGTTGTTTAAAAGCTTTGTTTGTTTTTAAATTTCCTCCTTTTGCGACCTCTAAAATGAAGTATCTATTTTGAAATCTTAATTTTTTAGCTGTAGTCAATAAATGTTCAATCCAGTTTCTTATATTGGTAAATATTTGAGGGTCATTAAAATATCCCTGGGTTTGTCGTTTCACTACATCAGCTAATTCATTGAAATTCTGTTCTAAAGATATTTCTCCTTTATTATTAATAGAATTTTTTCGGGAATAAATCTCATCATATAATTCCTTTGGAGACGTGGGTAACCATTTGTTTGAAAGCATTTCTTGTAAATATTGAACAAGCACTTTTCCAGGATTGCTATATTGTAACGATAAGTCGCAAAGGGCTAATATGTTTAGCCTGTTTTCTCCAAATTGTGGATATATTTTTTTAGCTATTTTCTCAACAAAAGAATAAGGATAATCTGGTGAATGTGCATAATCAGAGCATGTCATTTGTTCCATTAAATATGCCATATTTTCCATAATGCTCAATGCTCCAAAGGATAAGATGAAATCGTTGCCTTTGTCATCAATACATTGCACAACTACCGATTCAATATTATCAACAAGAGAACCAAGTACTCCAGTTGGCTCATCGATAATATTTATAGAAAGAATATCTTTAATCGTCTTGATCTCACTGCTATCTCCATTTGTTAAATTGTTAATTTTCATATTGAGATATACATTGTACTTGTTATCTTCTGTTGGTAAAACTGGAACATTAAAACGTTTATTTTTAGATTTATATGCACTTTCTGTGGCAAATCGTATGTATTCTGAATAAACATACATATTGTTTAATCCATAAATAGTTGTAGTATCTTGAATAAAGTGGATATACTCATGTAAGTATATGGAGAAGTCCATATCCGAAAACCGACTAAATGAATCATTTGTCCCTATATTAATATGAAAAAATGCAGGGGTGTAATACCCTAATGTCTGGTGTAGTATTCTGCTCATATAGCTAATAATCTATTTCGAAATTACAAATTGCATTTTATTAAAAAATTGTTTAGTAGAAAGTGTGATGGATGTCAGTTCCAACAATTTGGTTTTTAGTGCTCTTCCTATCATCTGAATCTCGTTTCTTGCAAATTTACGATTGAAAAATAAATTTGCAAATCTTTTGGAGTCACAATCTCTTTGACTGCATATTGGCTGAGATGGTTACTCCATCCTGTCAGTCTTGTTGAGCTCGCGGGATCTTTACGATAAATTGCTCTCCATCCACATCATTGATTAATTCAATATTGGGCTGTTCGGCTATTGCTCTTTTGATACCCGATCCCAAGCCGCTGTATGGCAAGAGATGGGAGGCAAACATGGCAATTTGGTTATTGCGTATGACGGTGTTTCCATATTTAATATCCTCCACGGTTAAACTATTCGGCAATTTTCCCGGACTAACAATCTCCACTCTATCATCGAAGATCATCACTTTTATGGGTGCGTTTTTAAAGTAGTCACGGTGTATCAAAGCATTTTGTAATAACTCCGTCAGAACCGTTTCCGATATTTCTAAAACCCCGGTCGAATTAAAATCTTGTCCTTGTTGTGTGTGACGCAAATTGCTTCGCAAGAAGTTCATACTTTGCTCATACAATTCCGGTATAGTTCCCTTTAAATCAGCAGGTTTGTTGCGATACGAATTGCCGGCAATGTCATTGCCAAAATAGGACACCGTTTTTATTGTAAACGCAGGCTTGATATTTTGAGGTTCTTGCCCAAAAAACAATAACCCGGCAAGAGATATCCTGTTATTCCGCAGAATCCGCTTTGCCCTCAATGCTTCCTCATAGGTCAGCCCTTTGTCTTGATAAGACATGGCAAACTCTTTCTTAAAATAGTCTGCAAACAATCTCTCATCGATATCATTTACACTTGTATCATACACTTCCATTTCATCTGCAAATAGATTGCCGCTTTGCTGGAAAAGTCTCATGATTTCGGTATTGTCTGTTATTCTACGCTTATCAGCACCTTGTTTAACCCATATAGCCCCGTTTTTATCCTTATAGGGCTTGGCTATACCTTCTGATATAGTAACAACCAGTATTTTCTTTTCTTCCAAACCTGTATTGACAGTAATCACTTCCGTCTCAATATAAATTTGAGGTTTCACTTTGTCATTGGTCGCACTGGCTAAACAATTATTATAAGATTGCAGCTGTTCATAAGTCAAGCCTGTAATTTCTCCTGTTTTATCTTGTACTCCCACAAGAATTGTACCCCCTTTGGAGTTGGACATAGCGATCATTTCCGCTGCAAATTTATCATCGTCCATTTCTTGCTTAAACTGCACCGTGCTGGTTTCTCCCGCACTGATTATATCTAGTAATTCTATGGTATTCATCACTTCTCGTCTTTCCAGATTTTATATATATTTTTCCTTATGTCAAAGGCTTCCTGACCGCCATGCAGCATCAAATACAAGTAGTGCATGAATGCCTTCTTTCAATGAAAATTCAACTCCTGGAAATAAACCGACTTCTTGCTCTTTTGCTTTCTTTTTTTAGCGCAACAAATTCTCCTTTATCAAATTTTTTGTGATTGGTAGTAGTACGGATCAATGTGAATTTATAGTTTGTTTTATTCCATCGGAAGAATCTTTATCTATTTATATCTTTCAACAAAAATAACCATATGTTTTTTGCAAAGATATTGATTTTTGCCGAAAGACATGGGATCGATCGTGTATTTTTCGACGTCTTCTATTTATTCTCTTTCTTTTTTAATATCAGGCTGATTTGGTATTGCTTGCTAACACGGGGCATGGGAAGAGCTTCTTAATTTTAACATACTTTATGTTTAGGGAATTTGGACGAATAGGATACATTCAGATAGTATATAGATTTTTTTCACTACATTTTGTATTGAATTACATAGAATATAGTGACATTATAACAAAATGATTTTTTTTATTTAAATATTCAACGATTTTTTTTGTGAAATATTTGTGTGTAATAAAAACAATTTATATATTTGCAATAATAATTTGTTAGTTTTTAATGCCATGAATAACATGTCCTTATCCAAAGCTTTGAGTTGGAAAGAATTGGCGCTGCTCTATGCTCCTCGTTTGAAACCGAAGTCGGCTGTCCGGAGGTTGAAACTCTGGGTGCTGAAGCACGAGATCTTGCATGAGTCGCTGATTGTAAATGGATGGGATGAACAACGCAGGGTTCTTACGCCGCAGGAAGTGAAAATCATTTTTCGCTTCCTGGGCAGACCCTAAAGCTGTTCGGATTCTTTATCCCGTCTTTTTTCCCCCTGAATATGTAGGGTAATATTCCCGGTAAAGAAGTATAGACTTTCCGAAAGAAAAGTATATACTTCCGAGTGGTGAAAGTATATACTTTCGTGTGTTAAAAGTATATACTTTTTAGAACTAAAAGTGCATACTTTTCAGACTGGGAATACTATGCTTTTTTCCAAATATATAATAGTTTTTTTATGGGCATCTATTTTGGCTGTCGGTCTGTGCCGGCGCAAGCACAGACAGGCGGCTGCCCTTTACGGGTTGGACTGCAACGGTCGTTGATCGCCGGCTGTTGTTCTGTTCCTGACCGGAGGGCGGCCCTCCGAGGTTGATATGCGACGGCGGGTGTTCCCGTGCGGGACTGCTGCCACCTATCGCGGCGATGCATAGCTGCGAAAGGCGGCCGGGTGGCAGAAGTCGGGCACAAGGCGCCGGCGCACGTCGGCAGTGATGATGAAGAGAGGGCATGTGCGCTGCCGTAGCGTCGGCAGCAAGGCATACGGGCGTCTTGGCGAAGAAGCCCTGCACTATGGTATTGTCGGTCGGTCTGCACGGTGTACAGGCGGTGGTCTCTGCGGAGACCCTGCCGTCCTGCAAAATGGAAAGCCGTGACGGATCATGCTCTGCAGCAATCGGATAGTATTTATACAGGAGCCTGTATTCAGGCCCCGGAAGGATTGCTGTGCCCTTCTGGCGGGAGCGGAATCTTCGGATTTTTATCTTTGCCGTTTAGGAGATTAAACGGAGTTTGGTGATGGCACTTTCTCTATTTTTAATCTCTTTATATTATAAATATTTTTTATTTTATATTATATATCATGGACACGCTCGTTCCCCAAACCTTTGCAATTGATTGAATATCAATAAGTAATCTTGGACAAGTTCGTGCCCGTTAAAATAATTAAAATGAATAAACACTTGGAAAACAAAGCTTTAAAATATTTCGGGAAAGCCTATATCTGCTTGCCTCGAAAGATAGTCGACCGTCAGTTGAATCCTTCGCCTACAGAACGGAATATCGGGTTCATACATTTTGTGCTGTTTTGCAAATGCAACTACGAATGGTCTACTTCCAGCATTTCGTGCGGGATAGAAAAGATGGGCGAATGGATTACGACGTATGATCAGATTTCCCGAATAGCGAGCCTGCCGGTTAAGACCGTCAGGAGATGTGTTCGTGTCCTCCTTTTGGAGGAGCTGATTGAGGCCGATCGTATAGGGCGTTATACTCTTTTTCGCGTATGCGGTTATGAGCCGTTTGTTCGCGCCGCCGGCAACAGTCGTCCTTCTGCGCCGGGAGCGCCCGGCTGTCACCCGTATACGCCCGAGGAACTGGAGTCGCTCAGGATAGCACGCGAAGGGCGGTCGCATCAGGATCTTTTGGATTATTCATCATGCATAAACAAAGAGTATTATGAGGAAATTTGATGAGGTAGAGATCGCTTTGTTGAGCTGTCTGTTTGTGAACCGCGATGCCATCGCCATGGTGTATGGCAAGCTTTTGCCGGAGATGTTCGGCGATCCGTATCTGAGTTTTGTTTACCGGTCGGCCGGTTCGCTTTTCGAGCAGGGCAAGCGTCCGGATATGGCGATGGTTGTCAATGAGATGCGGAAGCTCGACCCCGAACTGTATTCGGAGTTGGGAGGGCTCAGCTTCCTGCTGCCCGAGATGCGGCACCACACCCTGGACTACAATCTCATGGATTATGTCGATGTGATACGTGAACGCTATCAGTTGCGCAAGCTTGTTATGCATTGCGATGAGACCAGTATACAGGGACGCGCTTCCGACGCCGAATTTCTGAAGGAGATCGACAGTCTGGAAAACAAATTGATGGCTCTGCGCGAAGACTCGATCACCAAAGAGGCGTTGCGTTCGATAGGAGAGGTGGCACAGGATGTTGTGGAACGGCATGCACGTCGCATACACGATAAGGACGAGACGTTCAGGGTGATGAGCGGGATCAGCGATCTCGACGGGATGATGGGCGGCCTTCACCGGGGCGAACTGACGGTGCTGGGAGGCATGACGGGCACCGGAAAGACCGCTGTGGCTATGTATATCGCCCGGTCGGTGGCGCAAACAGGGTGGAGCGTGCTCCATTTCAGTCTCGAGATGACTCCCGAGCAGACGATGAACCGCTTCTTTATTGGCGAGGCAGGGATCGCTCCCGAAAAGCTGCGTATCGGCGGGCTGGAGGAGTGCGATCTGGAGAAGATGAGTAACTATGCAGGCAAGGTGAAGGGAAGGAGGTATTTTTTCGTATACGACGCTTCGCTCACCGTCGAGTCGGTGCGTGCACAGGCGCATATGCTGCAACGGCGTAATGCGTGCGACCTGGTGGTGGTGGATTATCTGCAGCTGCTGTCGCGCAAGCCGGCGAAGGGCGAGACGCTGGAGAATGTGATTGCACAAAACATACGGACGCTGAAGATGCTTGCCTCAGAGCTGAACTGCGCCGTGCTGGTCGTTTCGCAGCTCAACCGCGAGCTGGCAAGAAGGGGTGGCGGCGTGCCTATTCTGAGCGATCTGCGCGACTCGGGATCCATCGAGCAGGTGGCCGACTGTGTGATCATTCTGCAGAAATCGGCGGACGAGATCGATGAGGGAGGCAGAGCCTTTTCCGGATATAAGAAGATGTCTCTCTGGCTGCTCAAAAACAGAAACGGCTCTACCGGCTGTGCGGAGACGTTCCGCAACGAGTCTTTCACCCGTTTTATCAACAAACCAAGTTCAACACTTTTTAATACAACATCATGAAAAACAATAACATGCAGAAAAGTAACAAGTCCTATTCGAACAGTATGAATGGCGATTTCGATATCGGAACCATACGCCGCCGGGCGGATATCGTAAGCGTTGTAGGTCGCTATGTGACCTTACGCCGGCAGGGGCGGAATCTGGTGGGGCTTTGTCCGTTTCATGACGATCATCATCCGTCGCTCACGGTCAACGCCGAAAAGGGGCTGTTCCACTGTTTCAGCTGCGGCTCCGGCGGCGACATATTCGATTTCGTACAGCAGTTCGAACGCTGCGGCTTCCATGAAGCGGTGCGCATCGTCGCTTCGATCTGCGGCATCCCGGCTTCTGTCGGCGGGCAATACCGTCAGCCGTTGGCGCCGCCGCGAGCGGTTACTCCGCAACAGACACCTGCCGGCGAACCCCTGCGCGCCTCCGATACGCCCCGGCAGGATTCTGCCGAGCCGGCAACGTCTCAACCAACTGTGGCGTTCAATGAGGATTTCGCCCGTATGCTCCGGTCCTATAAGCCGGACGACGATGCTCTTGCCGACACTTACGCGCGCTTCGGTGTCGGGCTGGCGCCGGATCAGGGGATGCAGCCTTGCTATGCGTTTGCACGCGGGCGGCTGGTGTTCCCCATCGTCAGTCACGACGGCCGTCTGGTGGCTTTCGCTGCACGCAGCATGGCTCGCGACGACAGCAGCCGGCGCGAACCGAAATATATCAACAGTCCCAACAGCACGCTTTATTGCAAGGGACGTATTCTCTACGGTTTCCATCAGGCCAGGCAGCGGATGACCGATACAGGCGAGGTCTATCTCGTTGAAGGCTACAAAGACTGTCTGGCGATGCATGCCGCAGGCTTCGTGAACACGGTGGCGATATGCGGCACGAGTCTCACCGACGATCATATCGAGACGTTGCGTCGCGTGGTGGGTCGCGTCTTCATGATGCTCGATACCGACGAGGCCGGACGCTCCGTCACGGCAAACCTCATGCCGCGTCTCAAAGCCGCCGGCATCGAAGTGCGCGATATCATGTCGGATGCCTGCCGGATTGGCGGCGGCAGCTCGCCGGATACGGAGACGGCCAAGAGCGGCAACGGGGAGGCTTCGATGGTTGGCGCGACTGCGATTAAGCCAACTGACGGAATGAAGGATCCCGATGAGATGTTCCGCCGCCTGGGATGCTCCGCTTTCGCCAATGAGGTCCGTGCACGGTCTCTTGACCGCGAACGGCACTATATCGAGCAGCTGCTGATCACTGCCTTCATCCTGTGGCCCGACACGCAAGCCGTCGTGCGCGAGAGTCTGAACGAACTGCTGGTGGCGGCGATTCGCAGAGAGCTGAAGGCCACCGGGCGTACGCGCTTCGATAAGCCGGCCGTCGGCGTGCTCGACGTTCTGCTGAAGGAGTATGAGAAACGAGAAGAGGCCGGCGCGGAGAAGGAAAATTCCGTCGGCGAAGGACTACCCGCTACCGACGATACTAGCGGTACGGAAGAACCGCTATCGGCAGGAGGGGGCGCCGGAGAATCATCGGGTGCCGGCAGTGCAGGCGACACGGCAAGCCCCGACAGAGCCGGCGAAGAGAAGCCCGAATGGATGTTTGATGCCGAAAGTCTCGTCAGCCGGTTCGGCGATGAGCTGCGTCGCATCTACGACTTCTTCACCAACGCTTTCATGTCGGAGGCCGAGCGTCGCAGCCGTATCACGGTGATGCTTCTTTATACCTACCTCGAACCCCTTGTCAGCACCGAGCTCATGGCCGCCGTCACCCGCCTGACGGATAAACCCGCCGCTGCCGCCGCTGAAACAAGTACAGTTGCTGATGAAAACAAGGTTGCTGCTACCGAAGCAGCCCTTAATGGAAGCAAGGTCGCTGATGCTAGGGAAGTCGCTGGTGAAGAAGATGTTACTGATGATGGTCCACCCACCGCCGATGCAAACATGGTTGCTGAAGCCGGGACAATTGCTTATAAAAGCAAGATTTCTGATGGAAGTTTTGTTCCAGACGTTGGTGTAGCCGCTGAAACCGGTACGCCTACCGCTGATGGAAACGTGGTCGCTGATGCTAGGACAATTGCTTATAAAAACGAAGTTGCTGATGGAAGTACGGATACCGGGGCAGTGGTTGATGCAGAAGAGGTTACTGATGATGGTACACCCACCGCTGATAGAAGCAAGGTCGCTGATGCCGGGACGGTTGCTTATAAAAACGAAGTTGCTGATGGAAGTACGGATACCGAAGCAGTGGCTGATGCAGAAAAAGCTACTGATGATGGTACACCCACCGCTAATGGATACATGGTCGCTGAAGTCGGGACGGTTGCTTATAAAAACGAAGTTGCTGATAGAAGTACGGATACCGGGGCAGTAGTTGATGTAGAAGAGGTTACCAATGATGGTACACCCACCGCTGATGGAAACGAATCCGATACCTCAAACGATTATCGGAAAGTTCAGGAGCTGTTAATCTACCTTCGCGATATCGCCGAGTACCTGAAACGCGTAGCCTGACTCACCCGCCGGCCGGTCATCGGCTTTGGCAGGTAAGCCCATGAAGGCGGTCATTAACGAATCCCAGAACCTGCAGATGAGCATAGCAAAACAACACCGAGAAAAGGATACACAGGTAAATCATATATCAGAGCTGAAGTATGGATTCTGTATCGGATCAGCTGTACAGCGCTCAAAGATTCAGAATGCTTTTGAAGATCGGGGAGGAAGTTTTCCGACCTCATAGCTCTTTGCAGGGCAGAACACCAGAACAGGTGTGATTTGAAATGTTAAATTACAGAGGAACCCTAATTTAGCTGTGTTCGAAAAATGGGAGGAGGTTGATAATAAAATAAAGAATCCACAAAGGGTTCAACATAATTGGCTTATTACAAAGGGTTCACAAAGGGTTAAAAATCCATAATGCAAAATGACTATTTCGCTGAATAATAACATATTAATAAAACATCAAAGGGTTCATTCAGACTTCTACTGGATATTTCTCTCATCAATGCTGAGAGAAATTGCACCTCTAAGTGTAGTTCAAAGTATGAAAGATGAAATTGTCGCAACACTGTTGACACAATTTTAAATTTATTATTATCAGACATTATTTGTTTCAATACTATTGATCCAACGCCAGATTAAGGACCAAGTACTCAGCTTTGAAGAGGCTTCCAAACTTAGAAAACGATAGGCTTACCCCATTATGGTCCGATTTGGAAAGTGGATCGTGGCAGAGTACCCTAAGGTTGTCAAAGGTAGCCCTATAGAAAAGGTCTTTCTCTACACCTACAAACGCTTTTGGATGATTTACTTCTTAGATCATGTACATGAATTATGATCAGGACTATACAAAAGATATAGCCGAATTACTGCCAGACAATTTAAAAGCGGCAGGAGTACTTTGAAATCAATGAAATCATGGAAAACCATTAAATCTACGAAATCCACCATATCTTTTAAAAACATTGAAATCCTTGAGATGAAAAACTAAAACATATCAAGGATTTATTGTATCTAACAACATGGAATTTACTGGGAGGCTTACGTTTAGTCTACATTATCTAGGTATTATTTCAGAAAATTTTCCTATCGTTTTATTTAAGAAGTGGATTTAATCATCACTTTCAATTCCCATCATCATATTATAGTGTTCTTGATGTCCCATTACGACAAATACTTTTTTAAAGACATCATAATAACGGTCCTTTATGTCATTACTTTGCACTATATTCAAATCATCTGGTACACAATGCGAACCATCATTTATCCAACACAATAATGAACGGCAAATCTCTTTTTCCTGTACATTATCAAATTTATTTAAAATATCATCATCTTTATATTTGCCAAGAATTTTGAAATAGGTTTCATATATTCTACGCATGGTATTTTGGATCGTGATAACCGAAAGCGGTGCTTTGTTTTTTAGTTCGTCCCATAATAGCTCATAAGAGCCTCTAATAGGATTGTTTATTGTATAACATTCAATTTTTGATTCGTTATTATTTTTTCTTACAATCCAATAATAAGTATCATTGTTGCTCTTTGTTCTTACATCGATGAATGAGACTTTTTTATGAAAATATATATTATGAGTTAGTATGATTATTTGTTTGACATTTCCGAGTCCTTGTTTTACTTCATTTATTTCTTCTTTGATTAAAGAACTTACAACGAATAGAATTGTGCTATCTAAACTTGATATAGGGTCATCAATTACTACGACTCTGTTATCATTTGCTGTTTCAGGAGTAACACCACCTCTAACAAGTTGCATAAAATACAAGAAAGTTATAAATGTTATTTCGCCCTCACTCAATGTATCTCTTGCTAATTCCCCGTTTGCTCTTTTAATCTGATAAGAATTATTTTCAGCTGGTACAATCGTAAAATTGGTAAATCCATAAGCCATCAATAGGCGATTTATCTCATCTACCGAAGACTGAACATTAGTTACTTTTTTATTATCTTCTTTAATCTCATTATCTAATTTCTTATAAGCTGACAATAAAGCATCACGTTCTTTTTGCAGTTTTTCTATCCCTTTGATAAGCCCTTTTTCTTTCTTTACAAAGGCATCTATATAATCAGTGTTCTCATTTATAATAAATTTCCAAATATCAGCAATTAAACGAACCTTAGCTGTTTGAGAATCGGCTATTAACTTATTGTACTTCTCAATTTCATTATTGGCTTGTTTTAATAGTTTAACAATGGACTCCACCAAATCCTTTATAGACTCCAATTTAAAACTTCTACTAGGTTCTTTCGATTTCGCTATAAGGATTTCCTTATTTGTTGTAAATGTTAAATTTAAAGATCTATATAAGGCCTCAATAGCTTGTGTATTTAATTTTGTGTTTTTGTTGAGTTTCTCTTTCTCTATAATAGAAAACAATTCATTAAGAATCGTTTGTAACCCCGAAATGTATTTATCAGATAGTGCTCTTACTAAATTGGTATCGTTTACAAAGGTTTCATTAAAATATTCTTCAATCTGTTCTTTAAACTTTGCATCTATCGTAGGCTTTTGACAAAATGGACATATATCAGAATCCTCTATTATATATTGTCGTCCTTGATTAACCCAATCATTTAGGTTTAATCTCTGAATTAATGGTGCAATTTCAATGTCGGCTTTTCCTAATATCTTTTTTTCCAAAATAGAGTCTTTTTCTATAATCGCAAGAAAGTCCATATCCGGTATTGATATAAGGTTAATGCTTTCAGGCATATCACCAAATAATGTGTGGGTTCGTTCTGTTAAATCGTCAAGCGTACTTAATTGTTGTGTATTATCATTAAATTCACTTAAAACTTTTCCAACAAAATTTGCTTTACTATTCATGTACCCAATAAAAGCATCTTTAAAAGAAGAGTCGTATTTTAATTTTACATTTTTCCAACAGTCTTCTCTAAATTGAGACTTTAAGGTTTCAAGTTCATGTTGCTGATGCTCTATAACTTTCCTATTTTGAATTCCATTTGTTTTTAACTCTTCTAAATGGCCCTTTTTATTTTCAATTGTTTTTATTTCTTCTTTGGTTGCAGCTCCTAACGTAAAGACACCGGGAATCTGTTCTGCTCCAAAATTTTTTTCTTTAAACGCTTTATTATACACTAATACTTTTAATGGGAAGTCTCCGTTCCAATTGATTTCACAGCCAGTATGTTCATCAATAGACTGAATCACATTGGAAATTGTTGTTTTCCCACTGCCATTGGAGCCATATATAAAGTTTACCTTCTTTAAATCTGAAATAAATTCGTCTTTAAAGGTTGCCACATTTTTAATATGAATTTTTTCTATCATATCCCATTAACATTAAATAGAAATTCAGCTATCTTAATCTAACCTGAAAATTAAGTTTAAATGAAAGAGTTCCATCATCTTCTTTAACTATTGAGGCATATTTATGCCTTGTAGTGCTTGAACGCTCCAAATATGCATTGGAAAAGAGATAATCCTCGAATCTATTACGGTCATAGAAATGATAACATAGAATCTCGCCATCCTTCTTTACCACCAAATAACCGCCATTTGCATCAAATTCTCCACCCCAAGCAGTGGCAGGCATCATGCCTAATGCAGCAGAAGTCAAAAGATGTTTGATTTTATACGCATAGAATGGTGATGTTTGAGCTACATCATAATTCAGAGGATTGGTCTCTGTAAGTTTTTCCGTCAATTCTTTTAATGTAGAAATTCCCGAATTCAATTGTTCCAAGAGCAAATGGGCAATGATAGCAGGCAAATCTCTATCAAGCAGAACAAGATTGTTGCGAAATGTAGGATTATCCACTTTATCAAACATCAATATTCCACCTTTTTTCTTAATTGCATTAATTCTCTCAATGACTTTATTCCGTGTCGGATTCAGTGAATTGATATTGGTAATATCTTTATCTGAAAGGGATATACCTTCAATCTTGAAATTAAAGTTCGTGGCTTCACTTGCATTCAATAAAGTCGAGTTTCCTCCAAGTTGGGATTTTATGCTGAAACCCATTTCGGAGTGTATTTTGGTCCTGCGGTCATGCAAAATGATTTTTATATCGGTTTTATCCGATGATTTCGCTTTCAAAGAATGGCAGTAAATACTATTCATGAAAATTTCGATTTGAGAAACGGTAAATGTTCCGTCATTTTCATTAATAGCCTTTAATAACTCCTCTGCTTCTGCCAAGAACACTGATGCAGGGACGCGTAATAATTCTTTTCCTTCTGGAGTTTGAATTACAACATCTTTATCTTGCAGTTTATAGTTGAAGTATCCTTCATTTTCTTGGCGAAGAATCATTATGATGGGATAAAACAAATCCTGAATCTTATTCAAGTTTTGGTCTCCTGCATAGACTTTACCTTCACCCAATAATTTGAGCAAAGCGTATATTTCACTCCATTCGCCTTTATTTCCTGTCAGTGCCATATTCCTTAGATTTTGAGAGGTTTATTCTTTTGATAATTTCCTGTGCAGTAGCCTGAATTGCAGGTACAGCGACAGAGTTTCCAAACTGTTTATATGCTGAAGCATCTGCTACTCCGATTATGAAATTATCCGGGAAACCTTGTAAACGTGCCCATTCACGTGGGGTCATTCTTCTTACCCCATCACGATTTATCTCACCTTTTATATTAGTAACCGGAGTAAAATCTTCTAGACGATAATCTATTACAAGGTTACGTTCTCTTCCCATTCCTCCAACCACGATGGCATTTGCGACACCATCATCAGGAATTATTTCATATCCGAAACCATTTCCCTTTGCGGCATGACGTTCTTTGTGAGCCACAAGTGTTTTCACATATTGCGTGGATAAATAATATTTTGCGGAAACTGTATTTTCTTCTTTTATATCCGCAAACGTCTTGGTCTTATCCATTGGTGCCGGATATGTAAATTCGGTTACGTTCTGGTCTTTTCGGAACCCTACAATATATACCCTTTCACGATGTTGTGGTACTCCAAAATTCATTGCGTTCACGATTTGCGGTTCCGGAATGTAATAGTCCAAATCTTCCCTTAAAACTTTTAATATTGTTTGGATGGTCTTCCCTTTATCATGGATAAGCAATCCCTTTACATTCTCCAAGAAAAAGGCTTTAGGACGCTTACGACGTATTATTTCTGCCACATCAAAAAATAATGTTCCTCTGGTCTCTTCAAATCCAAGTCGCTTCCCTGCTAATGAAAATGCTTGACAAGGAAATCCGGCACATAATACATCAAAATCATCTGGGATAAATGACTTTGTGGACTCTTTGGTAATATCACCAAAAGGCACTTCTCCGTAATTCAGCAAATATGTTTTTTGTGCCTGCGCATCCCATTCTGAAGAAAACACACACTTACCACCAAGATTCTGCATTGCCATCCTGAATCCCCCGATACCTGCGAACAAATCAATGAATGTAAATTTGGGATTATCCATAGGCAAGAATGGAACAGAAAACAAGTCTGAGAATAATGAATATTGAACACATACATCTGAAATGCATTGGGTTTCATCCTTTTTTTGATGTGCGTTGTATATATCTTTTATCAGTCCTTCTGCTTTTTCCTCGTATGGTTTAGCATATTTATAACCTTGATTGTGCAGGTAGTGAGAAACAATTGCCATTTGCTCTTCAAACGAAATTATAGTTCCGTCCTCGTTCAATGAATGAGGACCATACATTTGTATTGAAACTTTTCCATCACCGCACATCTTTGTAATGGAGATTTTATCATCGGCTATTGATTTTCTATTCATATAATTCAAAATCATATTTAAACATACATCAGGTTTTTTGGTTATTTCTGTTTCCCAAAACCGAAAGACTTTCCAACCTTGTTTGTGCAGTTCTGCATTGACCTCTTTGTCTCGCTCGATATTTCGTTCTATTTTAGAGTGCCAAAAATCACAATTACTTTTATGGTCGTTCTTTCTGATATCCCAATTTTTACCATGCCAAAATTCGCCATCACAAAATATCGCAATTTTTAAGCTTTTAATAACAAAGTCAGGTTTACCAAACACAGATTTATCATTTTTGCGGTACCTTGTTCCTGCGTTCCAAAGCAATTTGCCAAACAAAATTTCAAGTTTGGTACCTTTGCTCTTGTTTGCTGCCATATTCTTATGGCGTTGCTCTTTTGTCAGGCGGTCCATCAGTAACTTCAAGTTTTAGGAACAGTATATACCATATCCAAATTACAAAGGTACTTATTTTAATTTGAATGAAACCGATTGTTTGCTTACAAACATAAAAAAAGGATTGTTTTTGTAAAGGTGCATCATGGCGTTTATCATATTCCGCAAAAAATATTTTCGCTTTCTCTCTTTGATTTCTAACATATTATTAATAATTTACCACCGTTTATCCGTGAGGTTAGTTTGATAATAGTTTATGTCTTATTGTCTTGATAACTATTAAGTTACGAAATTTAGTCTAATTAACGCACTGATTTTTAATATTATATTTCTTCTTTTTGTAATTCAAAACGGTTTCTAACAACAAACTTTGTAAATATGATTTTTTTATCCCACAATTCAAACGACAAACCTGTAGTAGAACAGGTTGCTATAAAATTAAAAAGCATCTACGGGCAAGATAAGGTATTTTATGATTCTTGGTCTATTCAACCAGGAGATGGAATAGTTGATAAAATGAATGAAGGACTTACTAATTGCAAATACTTTTTCTTTTTTGTTTCAGGTAATAGCTTAAAAAGCAACATGGTAAAGCTGGAGTGGCAAAATGCTTTGTTTAAAGCTGCTCAAAATAGGATACAGTTTATTCCTATTCGGATGGATAGTTCTATAATGCCAACTTTATTAACTCAATCTCTGTATATTGATTTGTTCTCTCAAGGATTAGATGTTGCTGTAAGACAAATTGTTGATGTAATCAATGGAAATAATACTTATCGCGAACCAGTAAAAATGTTTTCAAATATGGTGGCATACAAATACAAAGATGGCGATAAGTTAATAATAGAATGCCATGCAGAACATTTTTTGGAACCTATTTCATCTTTTTTGTTCTGTACTCAACAGGACGCAAACTCTATTTCTGCTGACCTCCCAAATGAGTCAGTTCGCACGACTAATTCAGTAAATGGTGTTCAATTGGAAAATGGCTATAAAACCAATGCAATTTTACGAAGTATTTCAAAAGGAACAGTGCCGGGATTTCCTTTCATTGTAGAGTTTAAATCTAACAATAATACTCCGTTTGATATTGAGATCGTGATGCACGAAAAATCTCGTGGAAAATTTCTTACTATTCCAATAATTAATGGTAAAAAAGAAAAAAAATAATAAGGAAATATCCACTTTGTATGTCAGATTTCGCAGGTTTCTTTGCTACTTTTTTTAACACACTTCACGAAAGGAAGGAGTCGGGCGGGAATGCCGCTCGGTGCGGATTACAGTTCTACAAAATTATCAATATCGCAATCCAATATAATGACTTCCGCCTGATGGATGTAGAGGCCGTTTTTCTTTACTGCTCCAAAGGCTTTTTTCCGTAGAAAAGATACCGAAGAGAACACAGTTCAATTTTGTTGGGCCTGTCTAACAAGTTTAGTCAGGCTCTTATTTTTGCATAAAAAATAAGGCTTTCATACTGAAAATCAGCAGGAAAGCCTTTGTTATATCGATAGAATTTTATAAATTTGTTTTGCACAACAAGT